>ERZ809296.4-NODE-4-length-384684-cov-10.264642_pt1 | contig 384684 bp, 314 predicted proteins | sample MGYA00520511_ERZ809296 | MGnify/ENA primary metagenome ERZ809296 (study PRJEB31576, sample SAMEA3212662) | Homo sapiens | biome: human-gut; feature: human gut; material: fecal | place: Sweden | collected 2012 ... | reverse complement strand
TTTTTTGAATAGCCCCAGGTCAGAGCGTTTCGGCTGTTCTCAATTTCTTCACATTGTTGGCAATTGAGCTTCCTCAATGGATTCGAACGCCTCTCCTAAACATTCTTTTGGCTTCGGATTCTCCCTGTTCAATCCTTTGGTAATTAACCTCATTCTTTGTTTACTCGGGGATATTGCTTACATTTTGAACGTTCAAGCATCTTGCCTGTGGCTCGGCAACTCTCTTTTCATGCGTCCTTTGCTTTTTATCTCCACAAGGTCATCAAATTGAATAGTCTTCTTTCTTTTCAACTTTGCCCGAGCGGCGGAGCCGCTTTGTTGGCAAATGAATGCTCATTGCATTACTCTGCTTCCCTATCGGGCCGCATATACAACCCATCTCTATATATAAAGAAAGGGAGCCGCGTTATTACGACTCCCTTGATACCTATATATAGGTTGATATTTAGTTGCAAACCTTGCCCGGGTTCAGAATGTAATTCGGGTCGAACACGCGCTTGATGCCCGCCATGAGGCCGATGGCCGTATCGCCTACGGAATTATGCAAATATTCCTTCTTTGCGTGGCCGATACCATGCTCACCGGATACCTGACCGTTAAGCTCGGTGCACTTTTCATAGCTTTCCTTCATTACCTTCTGGGACTTCTCCAAGAATACGTCCTGATCTACGCCGTTTGCAGAAGCGTAAATATGAAGGTTGCCGTCACCGGCATGACCGAAGGAGCGAATGCCAACGCCGTACTTTTCGCCGATCTGATGCACGTGCTCCAGGAATTCAGCAACCTTGTCTACGGGAACAACCACGTCCATTTCATCGAGATGCTCGGTGTCGGCCTCGATTACCGTAAGGAATGCGCTGCGGGCAGCCCATACGGCACGCTTGTCGTCAGGGTGGGAAAGAACCAGCGTGTTGAATGCGCCAAGCTCGTCGCCGATTTCTGCCAGCGTTTCTGCACGCTGGAAGATTTCGTCCTGGTCGTTACCGTCAAGGGTTACCAGGATGTAAGCACCAACTTCATGACCATCTACATTAGTTGGGATGATCTTGTTGCCGGTATAGTCGGCAGAAGAGTCGACGATGTCGCGCTCCATGAATTCAATGGACTGCGGATCGAGACCAGCAAGCTTGATCTTCGGAACAGCGCTAATGGCAGTTTCAAGATCCTCGAAGGGAAGGATGAAGCTAATGTCTTCCTTCGGAACGGGGATGAGCTTAAGGGTGAGTTCGGTGATAACACCCAGCGTGCCCTCAGAGCCGATCATCAGGTGAAGAAGGCTATAGCCAGAGCTGGTCTTGGAAACCGCACGACCGATTTCCATGATTTCGCCCGTGGGAAGAACCACGGTCATTGCCAGCACGTAATCGCGCGTGGTGCCGTACTTAACAGCACGCATGCCGCCAGCATTGGTGCTTACGTTGCCGCCCAAAGAGCCAGTTTTCTCGCCGGGATCAGGGGGATACATAAGATCATGCTCAAGGGCGTCTGCAGCCAGATCGCACAGGCGAACGCCGGGCTGAATGCGAACGAACAGGTTGTTCATGTCGTACTCGAGGATTTCATTCATGTGCATGGTGCACAATACGACGCCGCCCTGCAGCGGGGTACTACCGCCAACCAGGCCAGTGCCCGCACCGCGAACCGTAACGGGAATCTTGTTCTCGTTGCACAGCCCCATGATGGCAGCAACCTCTTCGGTGTTGCCGGGGAAGCAAACGGCCTCGGGCATCTTAGCGCCGTAGATGGGCATTTCGTCGTGAGAGTAATCCTCGCTGATGTTTTCGCCAACGTGGCAATCTTCCTCGCCGACAATAGCCTGGAGCTGGCTGATCAATTCGGGAGTGAGTTCGTTGTACTCAGTCATGCTAACTTTTCGCTCCTGTGAACGTTGAATAATACTGGTTTACCGCGTTGACACTAGCGCTCATCGCGCTTACACGAAAGGGAGGTAACGCACATCCCTGACGAAAGGCATCCAGGCGCGGTCAGTGGCGAACACACTCAAAACGCCCCAGGCTCGCATTCGCAACGAGCCTGGGGCGCAGCAAATAGCGCTTAATCGGCCTCGGTTGCGCTGAGGAATTCGCCAATTACTTCCTTGCGCAGCGCTTCTATCAGTTCAGGCTGCATTCCACCGACGGGCTTACCGTCAATCTCGTGAGCATGCAAGCACAGATTGCTGGAGCTGGTAACCAATACCTCTTCGGCGGCAAACAGATCCTCCAAGTAATACGGCTCCTCGTGCACGGAAATGCCCAGACGGTCACACGCCTGAATGAGGTGTTTACGCGCAATGCCCGGCAATATGAGGTTGTCAAGCGGCGCTGTATACAGCGCTCCGTCCTTGATGATGTGCACATTGCTATGCGCGCATTCGGTAACACGACCACCTTCACGGTAGAACACCGTCTCCTGACAACCGGCGCGCTTGGCCTTCTCCGATGCCATTACCGAAGGAATGAGGTTGAGCGTTTTGATGTTGCAATGAAGGAAGCGCGTATCAGGCTCGGTGATCAGCTTAATAGGCTCGATACCATCGGAGATGGTGGCCGGCTTCAACATCACCCACAAATTGCCAGGGCCCTCCGTAAACGCATGATCTCGAATGCCTGTACCGCGCGTTACTTGGTAATAAACGAACTGGCTACCCGTATCCACCTTTTTCACCAGTTTGTTCAGCAGGTCTTTCAGCTCCTGCTTGGTGCAGGGCATTTCAATTTCGAGAAGTTCAGCGCTGTTGAAGAAACGATCAATGTGTTCATCAATCGCAAATATCTTATAGTTGCGCGCTGGGCCAGCGTCATACACGCCGTCGCCAAACCAATGAACGCGATCGTTCATTGGGATGCTCATTTCATTCAGGGGACCGAATTTTCCGTTGTAGTAGCCCAAGTTTTCCACGTTGGAAACTCCTTCATTAGTTAGTAGGCGATCACAAGACCGAGTTACCGCTTTGCCGATAAACGCTTGCGTCATGCTTTCCCACCCTACCACTAATGGGAGTTTCCAGCCGCATGTTTACAGGAAGCCACGAGGACCGACGATTCGCGCCGCCCTCCCGCAACACCACCCAACTAGCGCAAGCGGTCCCGGAATCCTCCCATTCCGGGACCGTGGCTAGGGGAAAGTTCGCTTACCGAAAACGCCCAACAGCGTTTTTTTGTTGCAAAACAGCGTTCAGCAGTTATGCTCTCGCTTTTCCGCAGCAAGCATTGAGGCGGGGGTTCGAGCGTTGGCTAAACGTTGGGGTGGTCGACCGTGCCAACCGTGGGAATCGGCGTGGTGTCCTCTTCTTCCAAACGGCCCTCATAGATCCAGTACTTTGTTCCCTTGGCAATCACGCCAGAAAGAACCAAGACCGCTATACAATTCGGGACAGCCATAAGAGCGTTGGAAATATCGGAGAGGTTCCAAACCAAGTCGCCACCACCGATGCAGCCCCAGAATACAAAGAGCAAGAACACCACCTGATAAGGACGGATGCCCTTGGTACCAAACAGGTACGTAATGGCGCGATCACCGTACTGAGACCAACCGAGCATGGTGGAATAGGTGAAGCACAAAAGGCCAACTACCAGCACCAGGGGCCCCAGCACGGGAATGCTCTCAAAGCAAGCCGTCGCCAAAGCTGCACCACCAGAGAAGATTCCAACAGCAGTATCGATGGAAAGATCGTTGCTTGCCAGCATGGTGTTGTTGTAGATAGCTGCAAGGTCAGGATTGGCGAGCAGCGAGGTTACCAACATCAAGCCAGTAATCAGGCAGATAACCACCGTGTCCCAGAACGTACCAGACATCGAAACCAGCGCCTGGCGAGCAGGATTCTTGGAAATTGCAGAGGCGGCAACCAGGGGAGCAGAGCCCAGGCCGGATTCGTTGGAGAACAGGCCTCGCTTAAAGCCGTACTGAAGCGCCAGCATAATACCAGAGCCAACCGCGCCACCAAAAGCTGCCTGACCGGTAAACGCACAGGTGATGATAGTCACGATGGCATCCCACAAATAGGCGCCGTTCATGCCGATGATCACAAGGCAGCAGGCAACGTAGAAGATAGCCATGACGGGAACCAGCTTCTCGCACACCTTGGAAACCTTCTTCAAGCCGCCGATGATAACGATGGCAACCAAGACGGTAACTACAATGCCAATAAGCCACGTGGGGATTTCGGAGGCACCGGGAATCAAGCTTGAAGAAGTAAGGGCGCCTGCCAGGGAGTTCGACTGAACCGAAGCGCCGATGCCAAAGGAAGCGATGGCGGTGAACAGGGCAAACAGCACAGCAAGAAGCTTGCCCAGTCCCTTGTGCTTGAAGCCGCGCTCCAGCGCATACATAGCGCCGCCGAGCATTCGGCCATTGGCGTCCTTCACGCGGTACTTCATGGATATATAAGTTTCGGAATACTTGGTTGCGATACCAAAGACGCCGGTAAGCCACATCCAAAAAATAGCGCCTGGACCGCCGCACAGAAGGCCCGTAGCAACACCGACGATGTTGCCCGTACCGATAGTTGCAGCGAGCGCTGTGGTAAGGGCGCCGAACTGCGAAATGTCGCCCTCAGCATAGGGGTCGTTCTTAGAGACCGAGAGCTTAATCGCCGTGGGGATCTTCCTCTGAATGAAGCCGGTCCTGATGGTCATGAAGAGATGGGTGCCCAACAGCAACCAAATAAGGGCCCAGCCCCATACGAAACTATCGACGGCATCGACGCCAGTCGAGAAAGATTCGATGAATGCTTCCATGGCTACTTCCTTTCTACTCGTTTGACGCGGAAAGGAAGTGTGCCCATTGGCTCAGCAAGCTTGCGAAGTGGCGGCTTCGCTATCTGCACGAGATAACGAAGCCGCTGCTTCGGGGGAGAATGAAAGCCTTCGGCATGTGCCATCGCAAAGCAGCCCATTCCCGCGTCAGGGGGGGGAACGATTTTTGAATGGTCGCAATCCAGCGTTACCTCTTTGTTACACAACAGGAAAATCTGGGCAAAATTGCCGCCCACGGACGATGAACGGCATTCATACGCCGTTCATCCTTGACGAGCGGGGCCGCAAACTAACTCATAGCTACACCAAAGGCAAAAAGAAAGGGCGCCTTCCCTTAAAAGAGAAGGCGCCCTTGAAGCAATTAGGTTATGCCCTATTCTTGACCACCCAAGAATCGCTCGGCCTGGGCAACGATGTCGTCGCCAGCATTCAGCTCATGGCGGTTTTCGACCTTAGAGCAATACTGGCCTTCGCCATCGATATCAACCGTTACCGTTGCACCATCGTGAACGGTGCCGTTGATGATTTCGGTGGCAACGCGGTCGGTTACCTCACGCTGAATCAAGCGGCGCAGCGGACGTGCTCCATAGACGGGATCGTAACCGTCAATCGCAAGATGCTCCATTGCGGCAGGAGTAACCACCAGGTCGATACGGCGATCGGCAAGACGCTCGCGCACGTCGGCCAACTGCAAACCGACGATAGGCTCCATTGCGGCAATGGAAAGCGGATTGAAGGTGATTACCTCATCGATGCGGTTCAGGAACTCGGGGCGGAAGGTGTTACGCAGAGCATCGTTGATCTTGTTGTTCAGCTCAGCCAGACGCTTTGCCGCAACCTCAACATCTGCGGTCATAAGGTCTTCCATGACCTTGCCCATGGAATTGCCAGACCCCTGATTCTGATCTTCGCCTGCGAATTCGCGAATCGACTGCGAACCGATGTTGGACGTCATGATGATAATGGCGTTCTTGAAGCTCACCACGCGGCCCTGGCCATCGGTGAGGCGACCATCGTCCAAAACCTGAAGCAGGATATTGAACACATCGGGATGAGCCTTTTCAACCTCGTCCAGCAAAATCACGCTGTACGGCTTACGGCGTACCGCTTCGGTAAGCTGACCGCCCTCGTCGTAGCCCACATATCCCGGAGGCGCTCCAACCAAACGAGCAACCGAGTGCTTTTCCATATACTCGGACATATCGATACGGACCATAGCGCGCTCAGTGTCAAACAGATACTCGGCAAGAGCCTTGGCCAGTTCCGTTTTGCCAACACCGGTGGGGCCCAAGAACAGGAAGCTGCCAATGGGACGGTTCGGGTCGGAAAGACCTGCACGGTTACGACGAATTGCGCCTGCCACGGCAGCCACGGCTTTATCCTGACCAACCACGCGTTCGCGAAGCTTGTCTTCCAGGTCAACCAGCTTGGCCATTTCGCCCTGCATCATCTTGGTAACGGGAATACCCGTCCACGTGGATACAACCTCGGCGATTTCGTCTTCGCCAACCTCTTCCTTGAGGATCGCGCCGTCCTGCTGGCGATTTTCCAGAACCTCTTCAGCCTGAGCAAGTTTCTGCTGCAGCGCAGGAATGGTGCCGTAGCGCAGCTCGGAAGCACGGGCCAGGTCGCCTTCGCGGGTAGCCTGCTCTTCTTCGATCTGGGCAGCCTCAATATCAGCCTTCAGGTTCTGAACGCTGACAATGACGTCCTTTTCGTTCTTCCAAAGCGCCTTCTGCGAATCCAGCGCTTCACGGGCAGCGGAAATCTCCTTGCGGAGAGCCTCCAAGCGCTCGCGGCTCGGCTCATCCGTTTCCTTCATCAGAGCCTGCTCTTCAATCTGCATCTGAGTGAGCTTGCGCTCAGCCAGATCGACCTCTTCAGGCATGCTGTCGATTTCGATACGTAAACGACTTGCTGCCTCGTCCATCAGATCGATTGCCTTGTCGGGCAAGAAACGATCGGTGATGTAGCGGTTGGAGAGTTCGGCTGCAGCAACCAGCGCGGAGTCCTTGATGCGGACGCCATGATGGATCTCGTACTTTTCCTTCAGGCCACGCAGAATCGCAATGGTGTCTTCGACTGTTGGCTCGCCCACCAGCACCGGCTGGAAACGACGCTCAAGCGCAGCATCCTTTTCGATGTACTTGCGGTATTCATCGAGCGTAGTAGCACCAATGGCATGAAGCTCACCACGAGCCAAAGCAGGCTTCAGCATATTGCCCGCGTCCATGGAGCTATCGCCCGTGGAGCCAGCGCCCACAATGGTGTGCAACTCATCGATGAACAGGATAATCTGCCCGTCGGACTGCTTCACTTCGCGAAGAACAGCCTTCAGGCGGTCTTCGAATTCACCACGATACTTAGCGCCAGCGAGCATCGCAGGAAGGTCAAGCGCAATAAGCTCACGATCTTTCAGGCTGGAGGGAACGTCGCCCGCAACGATGCGCTGGGCCAAGCCTTCAACGATTGCCGTTTTGCCCACGCCAGGCTCGCCAATAAGCACAGGGTTGTTCTTCGTACGACGGGAAAGAACCTGAACGGTACGACGAATTTCCTCGGAACGACCGATTACCGGATCGAGTTTGCCATCACGTGCCTGCTGAGTAAGGTTCTGGCCATACTGCTCCAGCACCTCGAACTCAGTTTTCGACTCCGCATCGGTTACGCGAGTGTCGCCGCGGAGATCTTGATAAGCCGCCTCGACTGTTTCACGTGTAACACCAGCATCGTTCAGGATGCGGCCCGCCTGCCCTTTGTCTTCAGAAAGGGCAATAAGCAAATGCTCGGTGGTGATGTAGTTGTCGTCCAACTTTCCAGCGATTTTCTCGGCGTTGTTCATCAGGGCATCGAATTCCCTTGAAGGGGCCACCATGCCCATAAAGGTTTGACCGCTCACCTTCGGCTGATGTTCCACCTCCGCATCGACGCGCTGCTTCAAGACGGCAGGGTCGGCGCCAATACGCGTAATGATGGCCTTCAGGTTATTCTCATCCGCAGAAAGGATGGCATCTAGCAGATGAAGCGGCTCTGTGGTGGCTGCTTCATGCTTAGACGCAATGTCCATTGCAGATTTAAACGCCTCTTGGGCAGTCACTGCTAATTTTTCAATCCACATATAAGTCTCCTTTCTTCTACTTGCAGCAAAAGAAATGGCTAGTGTCTTACATCAACCTGCGCAATACAATTGCGTTAGTATCGGTTACCAAAGAATTGACGCTTTCCCTGGTTTCGAGTTCGTGCACACGGTCGGCAAGTTTGCGTACACGACGATGCAGGGCATCGAGCTCGTCATCGCGCTCATCCAGGCGCCCTTTAAGGTCGAGGATGCGAATAACGCCCGCAAGATTGATGCCTTCGTCGGTAAGCTCATTGATCAACTGCAAACGCTCAATATCGGCCTGCGAGTACATGCGCGTGTTGCCCCGTGTGCGCTGGGGGGAAACCAGGCCCTTTTGTTCATAGATGCGCAGAGTTTGCGGGTGAACGCCAGCAAGTTCGGCAGCAACACTGATCATATACAGCGGTCTGTCTTTGTCTTCCATTACCATGCCCTCACCTCTTCCTTAGTAGCTTCCTGGAATGCTTCCAGGGCCTTCTTCTGTTCATCGTTCAACGTCTTCGGAACCGCTATCTTGATGGCCACGCGCAAATCGCCGTTGCCCGTTGAGCCCTTGCCCAACCTGGGAGCGCCTTTGCCACGCACCGTAAGAACCGTTCCGTCCTGACACCCAGCAGGTACCTTCAAGCGCACTTTCGTGCCATCGGGAGTGGGAACCACCACTTGAGCACCAAGAGCCGCTTCGGCAAACGTTACGGGCAGGTCCATCAAAACGTCCGCCTTATCACGCCGATAGAGCGGATGAGCGCCTATCTTGATGTTCACCAGCAAATCGCCTGCGGGGCCGCCATTTGCTCCCTGGCCGCCTTTGCCCTTTAAGCGAACACGACCGCCGTCGATGGCGCCAGCGGGAATCTTTATGGTGAGCGTTTCTTTTTCGCCTGTTCCCGAGCGACCAATGCGGATGCGCTTTTCGCATCCATTAAAGGCTTCGTCGAAGGTTACCGTCATGGACACTTCTTTGTCAGCGCCCTTCTGCGGCCGAGGCTGAGCATAGCTACCCGCTCCGCCGAAATCCCAGTTGCCGCCGAAAGCGCCTTCACCGTTGCGGATGCTCTCGAGAATATCTGCCCAGCTACCGAAACCAGATGCTCCGCCAAAGCCCGCGCCGGCAAAGGGGTTGCCGCCCTGGCCTTGCCATGCCCCGCCATAGGGAATCTGGTTTTCGTTGGCGGTGCCATACTGGTCGTAGAGCTTACGTTTCTTTTCGTCGGAAAGGACCTCGTACGCCTCGTTGATTTCCTTGAACTTCGCCTCGTCGCCGCCCGCATCAGGGTGGTGCTTGCGGGCCAGTTTGCGAAATGCCTTCTTGATGGCATCAGCATCGGCGTCACGTGGAACGCCTAGCGTTTTGTAGTAGTCGGGAGTTGCCATTCGCCCCACCTTTCCTATTCAGATGGGATAGTGATACAGTTGCTTTTCCAGCTAAGCGACCTGTTCGCCTCGGCACGATCGAAAAGCCAAAAGCCTTTCGGTATCAGCCGTTGCGACGGAAATGCAATCTGCTTCCATACCCCTGTTTTCTCTTCTTATTGATCAGCCCGAAAGAAACCTGCCCGTATGCCCAACTTTGACTGACAGGACATTCTTGCCCAATTCCCTCGAGCTGCTTACAACAAGGGCGGACTTGCGAGCCCGCCCTTGCGTTTGCTATTCGTCTTCTTCTGACTTGGTCTCGCGCTTCGGACCGCCCACGGTAACCGTTACCATTGCAGCACGGATAACTTTGTTACCCATGCGATAGCCCTTCTGGTAAACCTGGGCAACCGTTTCATCGGGAACCGAAGGATCGTCAACCGTGGCTACCGCCTGAGCCTCAAGGGCGTCAAATGCTTCGCCTTCAGGATTGATGATCTCAACGCCTTCCTTCTTCAGCACCTCGCCGATCTTGTTGCGAACGGCTTTGATGCCACCGAGCAGACCCTCTTCGCCATTGCCCTCCGCATAAGCGATGCTGCGTTCAAAGTCGTCAATCACGGGGATCAAGCTTTCAACCAGCTTTTCGGTGGCGCGAAGCTTTTCCTCTTCACGCTGCTCGTTCATACGACGGCGATAGGTGTCCCACTCGGCATGGAGCCTGAAGTACTTGTCCCTCCAGGCATCCGCCTCGGCCTTAGCTGCTTCCACCGGATCTTCCTCGGGCTCTTCGCTCTCGGCGTCATCTTCGATGACATCCGCTTCGACCTCTTCGGGGGCAGCAGCCTCGGGCTTGGCCTCGGCTGCTTCCTGATCCTCGCGTGCCTCGTCTTTTTCAGGCGCGGTCATGATTACTTGTCCTTCTTCTCGTCGTCGTCGACAACCTCGAAGTCTGCCTCGATGGTGTCGTTATCAGCAGGCTGCTGAGCACCAGCTGCACCAGCGGCTGCCTGAGCTGCATCCTGGTTGCCGTATACAACCTCAGCCAGCTTGTAGCCTGCCTGCTGCATTGCCTCGATAGCCGCCTTGATAGCTTCGATGTCGTTGCCCTCAAGTGCAGCCTTGCCCTGAGCAACAGCGCTTTCTGCCTGCTGCTTAACCTCGGCGCTTACCTTGTCGCCAACTTCGCCCAAGGTGGTTTCGGTTGCGTTGATCAGAGAGTCGCAGTTGTTGCGAACCTCAACCTCTTCCTTACGCACCTTGTCTTCCTCGGCGTGAGCCTCAGCGTCCTTAACCATGCGATCAACTTCGTCGTCGGTAAGGGCGGTAGAACCGGAAATGGTGATCTGCTGCTGCTTGCCGGTGCCCAGATCCTTAGCGGAAACGTTCACGATGCCATTTGCGTCGATGTCGAAGGTAACCTCAATTTGAGGAACGCCACGACGTGCAGCAGGAATACCGGTGAGCTGGAACTTGCCCAAGGTCTTGTTGTCCTGGGCCATCTGACGCTCGCCCTGCAGAACGTGGATCTCTACCGAAGTCTGGTTGTCGGCTGCGGTGGAATAGATTTCCGTCTTGCGGGTAGGAATGGTGGTGTTGCGGTCGATCATCTTGGTCATTACGCCGCCCATGGTTTCAACGCCAAGGGAAAGCGGGGTAACGTCAAGAAGAAGGATGCCCTCAACGTCGCCAGCAAGAACGCCGCCCTGAACAGCTGCGCCCATTGCAACAACCTCATCGGGGTTAACCGACATGTTGGGCTGCTTGCCCGTCATGTTCTTCACCAGCTCCTGAACAGCAGGCATACGGGTGGAACCGCCAACGAGGATTACCTCGTTGACATCGCCCGTAGAAAGGCCAGCGTCGCGCAGAGCCTGCTCAACAGGCTTCTTGCAGCGGTCGAGTAGATCCTTGGTGATGCGCTCGAACTCGGCACGGGAAAGGGTATAGTCCAGATGGAGCGGGCCAGCTGCACCAGCGGAGATGAAGGGCAGATTGATGTTGGTCTGGGTGGTGGAGGAAAGCTCCATCTTTGCCTTTTCGGCTGCTTCCTTCAGACGCTGCAGAGCCATCTTGTCGGCACGAAGATCGATTCCATTTTCAGCCTGGAATTTATCGGCTATCCAGTCGATTACGCGCTGATCCCAGTCGTCGCCGCCCAGGTGGTTGTCGCCAGCGGTAGAGCAAACCTCAAATACGCCGTCGCCCAGCTCAAGAACAGAAACGTCGAACGTACCGCCGCCAAGGTCGAAGACCAAAACCTTTTCATCCTTGTTGGTTTTGTCGAGACCGTAAGCAAGAGCCGCTGCCGTAGGCTCATTGATGATACGCATAACCTCGAGACCAGCGATCTTGCCTGCGTCCTTGGTTGCCTGACGCTGAGCGTCGTTGAAATAAGCAGGAACAGTGATAACTGCCTGAGTGATGGGCTCGCCTACGCGCTTCTCAGCGTCGGACTTGATCTTCTGCAGAACCATTGCGGAAATCTCTTCAGGCATGTAGTCCTTGCCGTCAATGTCCACAACAGCACGGCCACCATTGCCGTTCTTTACCATGTAAGCAACGGTCTTCTGCTCTTCGCCGGTCTCAGCATAAGAACGGCCGATGAAACGCTTTACCGATGCGATGGTGTTTTCAGGATTGGTAACAGCCTTGTTCTTTGCGGCCTTGCCTACCGTGCGCTCGCCGTCCTTGCCGAAGCCAACAACGGAAGGCGTGGTGCGGTCGCCTTCTGCGTTAACCAAAATTTCAGGCTCTGAGCCCTCCATCACTGCCATTGCCGAATTGGTGGTGCCCAAGTCGATGCCAATGATCTTTGCCATCTTACTATGTCCTTTCAGTTGCGACCGCCCGCTGTTGCCGAGTTGTGCGATGCGGCCATTCTGTTCTTACCTAAGTTAGAGCCGAGATATTCGTTTCGCCTTTGCGGGCTTGCAGATCGCCTTCGATGCCTTGCGGCCTCGTGGGCTTTCACGGATACCAGTAAGGCCCACTCGCGTGGACCTTTTCGACAATTGGAATAATAAAATCTAAGTGCACCATTGTCAAGTTTTGTAACCTTCCTGTTGAAGATTACCTGAGCTATATCTGTTTTCCCAGGTCAGTCGCTTACCGACTGATTCGCTCACTTGTCATTTTCGTCTATTAAGATCTAACAACGGTCCGCTCAAAGCTGAGCAGGCGCCGACCCGAGCAAACCGATCAGGCAAACAAAACCCGCTCGGCATAAGCCACCCGAACAAACAAGAAAGCCCGCTGGCATGAGCCAAGCGGGCCTAGATGCAAAATGTCTGCTTGTGAAAACGAAGCAGAAAGCTATTTCTTAGCAACGCCACCGATGAGAGACATCTTGGTACCGCAATCGGGGCAAGTGCCCTTGGTGATAACGCGGCCGTTCTTGGTGACGCCTTCCTGAGGGTCTACCATTTCCTTCTTTTCCTTGCACTTAACGCAATATGCAACAACTGCCATCGTAACCTCTTTTCCTTATTAATAGTCCTATAGGGCACGTGGTCCCTGGAGCACCCGACCCATTGTATAGGTAGTGCCTGCGTTTTACCAGATGGATGCCGATTCTTACGCAACCATAACGAAATAATCGCGTAGAAGGAGCTCTGTCTGGCGTTTACAAACCGATCGCATCTGCCAAGAGCACAGAAGACAGGCGCCACAAGTAGGGAAGGTAGCCCTCCCTTTGGGCGAGCGCAGCTTGGCGGATCAGCGGGGCGGTGGCGGCGTGGATGTTGTCTCCACAGGAGGCGCTGTCGGCGATGACAGAGTTGTTCGCCGGGGCGACAAGCTACTGGCTGGTGTTGGCAAAGAGCGGTGGCGGTACCGCGGGGGCTGTTGGCGGTACTTGCTGCCCAGGAGGCGACGGGGGCGCTGCCTCCTGGGCTGTGTTTCTTGGGTCGGGCGATCTAGCTCTGGCGGCTCACACTGTTCGGCGGCACCGGGGTTGCGGGCGCTCGCGCTGTTCGGCGGCGGATGGCAAGATCTGCGCACTATGCATGATTCGAGGGGCCCGTGCAGCGAAAAGGGCCCCTTCCTGGCAAGATATTCGCGCGATGTATCCTCCAACGGCGGTTTGCGGGGCTTTTCGGATACATGGCGCGCATATCTTGCCAAAGCCAGCTCATTTCGGATGCATGGCGTGCGAATCTTGCCACGAACTGGCGATTTTCCCGTCCGAGGCCGCTTTCGGGATGCATGGAGCGCAAAACTTGCCACGGATTGCCGCCCGAGAACGCACCGCGGCGGAATCTTGCCACGGCAAAGCGCCCGGGAACGCACCGCGCAAGAATATTGCCACTGCCAGTCAGGCCAAGGGCGCATCAGGGCGCAATCCCGCCACCGTCGGACGCTGGGGAACGCATCTCGCGAGCATTTTGCCATCGTCGAGCGCCCGAGAACGCATCGCGCGAGAATATTGCCACTGCCAGTCGCCCGAGAACGCATTCGCGAAGATCTTGCCATCGTCGAGCGCCTGGATTCGCCCCGCACCAAACAACTGCCGCCCTCCCCGAAAAAAAACGGCGCCGAAGGCAGGACTTGGAGAACGTCTCCCCATCAGAAGCACGAAAGACAGAGTGCTGGCGCGACTGGGGCGAGCAGCGGGTACGGCGCGGTGCAGCGCCATCGCCGAATACTCGGGAATGCAGCGCTGCGAAATATCGCCATGGCCGATAACGCGCCCCGAGACAAAAGAAGGCGAGCGTTTTGCTCGCCTTCTTTTGCTGTTTTGTTTACGGCTCGAGTGGCCATCGGGGCCTTCGCGGTAGGAAGCCGCCGGCATTTGGCAGTCTCCTTGATTGAGGCACACATTCGGTAACAGAGCTGAGCCCCGCACCTAACACGCCAATGGCCAGCCAGCGCGCGAAAATCCTTGCACGCATTGACTAGACTCTCGTCGTGAGCAGACTGTTAGTCTTCAACAATCTCCTCGATTGCTCCCATGGGGCACTCTTCAACGCAGTCACCGCAAGCGATGCAGGCCTCTTCGTTTACAACCTTGCATACGCCGTCTACAACCTCGATGCATTCCTGGGGGCAAGCGTCGATGCAAATTCCGCAGCCAATGCACTCATCATCAATGATTACTGGATGAGACATGAAAACCTCTTCTCTCTTGGGCTTTTAGAGATGCTTTGTCATACTTGGGGACAATTCTTTTTCGGTTAATCCCTGAACGGGAAAATACCATAGCGACCCCAATATGCAAGATCCTTGCGCGGTTTTTCTAAGAACGGTTAAATTGCGTTGCATATTTGCCGCGTTACTGCCGTTCGCCGATGCAAAAACATCACAGACGCAGGACGGCACGGGAGTGCGGGGGCGCTGGCAGGGTCGCCGCGAGACACAACCGCAGCCGGGCACAGGCACCTGGCCGGCGCAGAGCAGCGGGGGCAGGCTGCGGCACATGCCTAGCAGATGCGGGGCAGCTGTTCGCCTACGAGCATGTCCATGATGCGCAGGGCACCAAACCCAGTGCGAATTGAAACGCGAGGGTCACGCTCTTCGGGCGTTTCCACCACTTCGCCAATGATGGCTGCATCGGCTCCATACCTGTTCGCGCGCATTGCAGCCAGGGCGGCCTCTGCTTGCTCGGCGGGAACCACGCACACCATCTTGCCCTCATTGGCAACCTGGTACACATCGTAGCCAAGCATTTCGCACGCTCCCAATACGGCATCTTTAACGGGAACTGCGCCCTCTTCAACAATGAAGTCGACACCTGACTGAGCAGCAAGCTCATTGAGCGTCGAGGCAAGACCTCCGCGCGTTGGGTCACGGAAGCAGCGGGTATCGGGCGCTGCGGCAATTACCTCGGCGATCAAATGGTTCAGAGGGGCGGCATCGGTCTGGATGTCCGCATTGAACGAAAGCTCTTCTCGGCAGCTCATGATGGTAATGCCATGGTCGCCCATGGTGCCGGTAACCAGGACCTTGTCACCTGGTTTGCAGAAAGCACCGGAAAGGTTCACCCCTTCGGGGATGAAGCCGATACCACTGGTGTTGATGAACACGCCATCGCCGTGGCCGCGATTAACCACCTTGGTATCGCCCGTAACAATATGGACACCAGCTTCTTTGGCCATTTCGGCCATGCTTTTGCAGATGCGCTTCAAATCGGCAACGGGGAAGCCTTCTTCCAGAATGAACCCACAGCTGAGGTACTTGGGGACAGCGCCACTGGTGGCAACATCGTTTACCGTGCCGCACACAGCCAGCCTGCCAATGTCTCCGCCGGGGAAAAAGTGGGGAGTCACCACAAAGCTGTCGGTGGAATAGGCAATGCGCTCACCGGCAGCTGGCGCTGGGAGCGACGCCGCATCGTTGCCTTCCAACAGCTCTTCGTCTGCGTATGCCTCGAAAAATACCTCGTCGATAATGCGCTTCATCATAGTGCCGCCGCTACCATGACCCAGCAATACCGTTTCGTCCATCTTGTCTCTTTCGTTCATGCAGCACTCAATAGAGCGTTGCGTTCCTCTAGAAAAAGAACGCCTTCGATGAGGCGTTCTAAGGGGCTAGATAAAGTCGCCCGTGGTTGTCATGTTAAGACGCCCTGTTTTGACGCCCTTGGTGCCGATGATAAGGTTAGCGACATCCTGAACCTCGCCAGACTCACCCTTGAGGATGATTACCTCAAGGCAGTTGTCTTGATCGACATGCACATGCATGGAAGCTACCACCATGTCCAAATAGGTGTGCTGGATATGGTGCAATTTTTCCTGCAAGTCGTTGGCGTGGTGGTTGTACACGATAGTGAGCGTACCCATAACGATTCGCCCAGGCACGGAACACTCATCTTCCACCAGCGCTTCGCGCACTAAATCGCGTACCACTTCACTGCGATTTTTAGCCAGACCGCGGCGTGCCACCAGGTGATCAAACTTGACCAACAGGTCTTCGGGCATCGCCACAGAAAAGCGCATTAAGTCATTGCTCATGCTTTGCTCCTTGCGTTTATGCGATGCGGCCTAGGCTTATACCAAGTTAACCGTCACACCACTTGCGTTTTCGGCATCTTCATCAAGTGCATCTTTAGCGTCATCGAGCGTTGCGCGAACCTCGTCGAGCAACTGCATTGCAGCATGGAGCTTTTCGCCCACGGTGGTGAATCCAGCATCAGAAGCATTGTGGGCAAGATTGTGAGCCCAACGACGCTCCAGCTTAATATGATCGTCGATCTGGTCGATCATCTGCTCAAACTGACCCGTATTGATACCATTGGTGCACATAGCGACTCCTTTTATCGAGGGAAAGCATTGCTTTCTTTGTTTATTGGATTGAGGCGAAGCCTCTTTGACAGGCATCAATCGATGCATTGCGTCTTCCTATTATGATCCCGCCAAAGTGAAGTTATCACCGTTTTCGCTCAACGGTGTGAATTTTTTCACATTTTGTGTGACTGGCTGATTCTAAGGGCCCCAAAGCGGCTTCTCGCCCTCGGCAACAACAACTCTCGCTATTATCCTAAGCAGCGAAGGAGGACCTCATGCCCACGCCACAGCCAACAAAATACGAGCGCATCGCGCAGAGCCACGTTGACTCGTTCCAGGGAACCTACCATGGGTCCATAGGAGCTGCAGCGATTATCGTCTCTGTCGAAGAGCCTACCGAGGAAGCAAAGCGCGCGCTTACCGCAAGCTTTAAAGCTCTTGGGTACTCACCGCAGGCAATCGGTTGGGCCCAAACCGCCGCCCCAGGCAAGCCCGATGCTTCTGGCGACCTGTTCACCCTTATCGAGGGCATCGACCCGTTCTGCGTTGTCTCTACGAGTCATGCCAGCACCGAGGCCCTTTCGCGCTGCTACAACACGCCCCTTGCCATTGAAGCGAAAACCCTTTTGCTAGGCCGCGATTGCCGCTGTTTCGAAAATCTTGATGCCCTTATTACCACCGAAGCAGGCAAACACAAAACCTGGGGGCTTTTGAAAACACTGCCTAAAATGTAGCGAACCCCCAACGCCCAACAATCCATTGAGGACACTGCACAAAACGAGACGCAACGGCAATCGGACGCCCTATGCGCCAAAACCCAACGAGCCTTTCTTTACCGAACATCGCGCAAAGCCAAGCCATGAAACAATAGTTAACGAATCAACGAATCGCCGCCTCTGTTGAATTCCTGCGCGTACCGCGCGTTGCAACCGCTGGTGGTATCCTTTTTGTGTCTATATACCAATGAAAGGCAACGCATATGTCCAACAAAAGCCTTGCCGGCGAGCACAACGCCCAAACCATCCTGGTTACCGGCGGTGCCGGCTTCATCGGCAGCCACACCTGCGTCGAGCTGCTTGAGCAAAACTACAACGTCGTTATCCTTGACGACCTTTCCAATTCCTGCGTTACTGCGGTCGACCGCATTCGCGAGCTTTCCGGTGCCAACGCCGACCAACTGAAGTTCGTCGAGGCTTCCATCCTCGATCGCGAAGCATGCGAGCGCGTGTTCTCCGAGAACGACATCGACGCCATCATTCATTTCGCTGGCTTCAAGGCCGTGGGCGAATCCACGCAGAAGCCGCTTGAATACTACTGGAACAACGTAGCAGGCTCGCTGGTGCTCTTTGACGTGGCCCGAAACCACGGCGTAAAGAACATCATCTTCTCTTCGTCCGCAACGGTTTACGGCGAACCCGAGATGATCCCGATCACCGAAGAGTGCCCGCTTCATGAGGCAACCAACCCTTACGGCGAAACCAAGGTTATGCTCGAGCGCATTCTGACCGACTTCTACCGCGCTGACAGCGAATGGAACGTTGTTCTGCTTCGCTACTTCAACCCCATCGGGGCCCACATCTCTGGCCGCATCGGCGAAGATCCGAAAGACATCCCGAACAACCTGCTTCCCTACGTTGCCCAGGTTGCCGTTGGAAAGCTTGAATGCATCCAGGTATTCGGCAACGACTACCCCACCCCCGACGGCACCGGCGTACGCGACTACATCCACGTTGTCGACCTGGCACGTGGTCATGTGAAGGCGCTCGATTTCATGGGCGGTAAGGTTGGCACGGGCAAGGCCATCGGCCTTGGCTCCATCGAGGGAGCAAGCACTGAAGACGGCACCCGCACCGGCGTTGCCATCTTCAACCTGGGCACAGGCACGGGTTCTTCCGTTCTTGACGTTATCCACGCCTTCGAAAAGGCATGCGGCAAGAAACTCCCCTACAAGATCTGCCCCCGTCGCCCTGGCGATATTGCCACCAACTACGCTGCCTGCGACAAGGCACGCGAAGAACTGGGCTGGGTTGCCGAATACGACTTGGCACGCATGTGCGAAGACTCCTGGCGTTGGCAGTCGAACAACCCCAACGGATACAAAGAGTAGGTTTTCCGACCGTCCGCTTCCGGGCGCTGGCTGCTTCGGCTCGTCCACCTTCAGGCGGCGGCGAGTCTGCTCAACGCACCCGCTACCCTGCTCAAAAGGCCCCGTCTTTGACGGGGCCTTTTTCGTGCGGTCGTTGCTTCATGCATTTGAAGAAGATTTTCCTGCGGAAAATCATTCAGGGGATGCTTTCAGAGTGCATTTCGCAGACTCGCCGCCGCCTGAAGGCTACCAGATAGGTAACACCAGCGCTCGCAAACTACCCGACTCGGGCCGCCCCCGTTAGGGTAGTTCTGGATTCTGCCGGGCTGAGGGAATGGAGCTCGGCAAGAGCGGTGCGGTTGCTGCGAATGCCACTCTGAACGCTCATCCTGTTAGATTTGCGAAGCAAATCTTCCTCTAAGGTATGAAGCAATGCAGCGCATGAGAAAAGGCTCGCACCAGGCGAGCTTTTCTAAACAACGGGATGGAGCTTTGAACGGCAACTGCCCGCCCTTGCCGAGCGAGCAGTGAAAAATCGAGTTACAGAAGGTCTTCGATAAAGCCGACGCGGTAGTCCTTGAACACCACGCCGTCGCCTTCTTGGGTCGCATCAAGATCGACATCGGCGCGGATGGCAAAATCATGATCGCCGTCAGGATCGCTGAAGGTTTGCTGCACATGCCATACGTGCTCCGAATCCTCGTCGGATTCATCGATAGCCAAGAATGCCATTGAGCGGGCATCCGCATCGACAAGCACGTCTTCATGAACATCGTAGTATTCGTCCAACGCCGCGCGCCATTTGTGGGCAGGGAACCCGTTATCAACGTCGGCTTCGCCCAGAGCCTCATGATCATCTGCCGCAGCAAGACGCACTCGACGGAACAGGGCGTTGCGCACCAGCACGGTGAGGCCACGGCGATCATGGACCACAGCATCCTTTGCCTCGGGCGGACGGGCATCGATTTCTTGACCCGCCTGCTCCCATTCATCCACCAAGCTGGAGTCGACCGAACGCACCACCAGACCGAGCCAAGCGATAATGTCTTCCATTTCTTCGCTGCGCTTATCAAACGGGAGCGTGCGATCAAGCGCACGATACGCTTCTGAAAGATAGCGAAGCAGCGCTCCTTCATAACGCATAATGCCCAGCTTCTGAATATAGCCCTTGAAATCGGCAGCTGATTCCAGCATGTCTCGTAGAACCGATTTCGGGCGCACGTAATAATCGCGCGCCCAAGGCACCGACTCGCAGTACTTGTCGAAAGCGGCGAACAGCAGTTCACGCAGGGGGCGCGGATACGTAACCTCTGCGATGCGATCAAGACGCTCCTCGTACTCCACACCATCGGCTTTCATGGCGGCCATGGCGGCATCTTTTGCTTTGCGCTCCTGCGCGCGCAAGACCTGACGCGGGTCTTCGAGCGTTGCCTCAACCATCGAAATGATATCGTAGGTGTAGGTTTCGCTTTCCGGGTCGAGCAGCTCAAGCGCTGCCAATAAAAACGGAGAAAGAGGCTGATCGAGAGCGAAATCTTCGGGCAAATCCATAGTTACGTAATAGTCGTGATCGCCATTTTCGTCCTCTTCTATCTCAACAACCCCCGCATCAATGAGAGTGCGGAATACCTCGCTGGCGCGCACTTTCAACTTCAGCTTGTCTTCGGGCTTTTGGAGCGAGTCATCGATCAGCTGGTCGACGCGAGCACGGGCATCGCCGCCCTGTTCGACTTCAGCCAAAACCATCGAGTGGGTGATACGCATACGGGGCGTCAGCATTTCAGGCGCAGCAGCAATCAGGCGGTTGAAGGCATCTTCATTCCACACCACAAAACCCTCAGGGGGCTTCTTGCGTTTCACTTTGCGGCGCTTTTTGGGGTCGTCTCCCGCTTTTGCAAGAAGTTTGGCGTTCTCAATCTCGAACTCCGGCGCCAAAGAAACAACCACGCCCTCGGTGTCGAAGCCAGAACGACCGGCGCGCCCTGCAATTTGGTGGAATTCGCGACTGCGAAGACGACGCATTTTATGGCCGTCAAACTTGGTGAGCTGCGTAAGCACCACGGTGTGAATGGGCACGTTGATGCCAACACCCAACGTGTCGGTGCCGCAAATTACCGGCAGCAACCCCTGCTGGGCAAGCTTTTCCACCAGCAAACGATAACGCGGCAGCATTCCGGCGTGATGCACGCCAATGCCGCTGAGCAGCAAACGCTTCAGCGTTTTGCCAAACTGGGTGGTAAACTTGCCCGCCCCCAGCGTAGCCTTGATCTGCTCACGCTGCTCCTTGCTGGTTACACCAAAGCTCGAAAGAGCCTGCGCCGAAGCGAGGGCGGCGTCTTGCGAGAAATGCACTATGTAAAGGGGTCCTTCGTTGTTACGCAAGGCCAGTTCTACCGTGCCTTCAAGCGACATAAGCTCGTATTTGTATTCCAGGGGGACGGGGCGCGGAGCATCGGCAATAATATCTACCGTTGTTCCCGTTTTCGACTCCAGGGCCTGCGCAATCTGAGAAACGTCTCCCAGCGTCGCGCTCATAAGAAGGAACTGCGTATGGGGAAGCGTGAGCAGCGGAACCTGCCAAGCCCAACCGCGGTCAGGGTCGCTGTAGAAATGGAATTCGTCCATTGCCACGCAGCCGACATCCGACCATTCGCCTTCGCGGAGCGCCTGGTTTGCCAAGATCTCAGCCGTACAACAGATAACAGGAGCCTGTGGGTTGATCTGGGAATCTCCCGTGATCATACCCACGTTTTCACGCCCCAACATATTCACCAAGCCGAAAAACTTTTCGCTTACGAGCGCTTTGATGGGAGCCGTGTAGAACGCGCGTTTGCCCGAGCACAATGCCATGAACATCATGCCGATGGCGACCATCGACTTCCCTGAGCCAGTTGGCGTTCCCAAAATAACGTGATCTCCCACCATGAGGCTCATCAGCGCCTCGTCTTGATGGGGCCACAGATCAATCTCATGCTCGGCGAGCCACTCGTAAAACGTCTCGAGGGCTTCTTCCTCGCTGATCGCGTCGTCTTCGCGCCAAGCAGGAGCCAATGCACCCAATGAGCCGAAATCGCTGCTTGATTCGTCAATTTCGGAAGATTCCTCTATTTCAAATTCCGCAGAGTCCACCAAGGGATCCTTTCAATGTGTTTGATCTTCAAAGCTTTCATCGCGCCAACCGCTCAAGAAATGGAAGTCCGACCTAGACGCTAACTAGAGCATGCAGAGCCTGACCATGCCGAGCAGGCAAGCGCCTAAGGCGCCAGCCCCTCCTGCATCGCGCCATCCGAAAAAGAGCCGATTACCATCTACCCGTTGGGACACCAGCCAGATAGCGTCAGGCACCGCTTCGCACCAACCAGACACGAGGCAGAAGCAGCCAAGCCCAGCTCCATGCCAACCGAAGGCTGGCCAAAACATAGCAGACCTTGTCCCTCGCCAAGCGGGCATCAGCCAATTAGCGCGCCCCGAGCATTCTTCCCGCCAAACAACGCCCTAGGCAAATTGCAGGATATCGACAAGTGCATCTATAAGCACGTCGGGGCTGCCCGTTTTAAGCGTTTCGAGCGGCTGATAGCCCCATGTAACACCCACCGCAAGCATGCCAGCATTATGCGCTGCTATAAGATCGGTGTGCGAATCGCCGAAGTACGCACAGCGTGCGGGCTCGAGGCCCATTTCCCTCGCGCACAGCAAGAGCCCATCGGGATCGGGCTTACGCGGGATAGTATCGGTTTCACCGTGGGAAACATCAAACAAGCCAGGGAAGAACTTCGCCTCCACATCTTTCACGCCACCTTCAAATTTGTTGGACATGATACCCAGCTTCTTCCCGCAAGCATGGAGCTCTTTGAGGGTTTCCGTCATCCCCTCGAATTCGCTCGTCAGGCTCAAACCGAATTTGCCATACAGGCCCTTAAAATTGCGAAACACCTTTTCGACCTGCTCTTCGGTAGCCCCATCGGGCACTGCCAAGCGCGCTAGAGCCAAAGCACCATTACCCACAAACGTACGGATTTGCTCTTCGGTATGGGGAGGGAACCCTTCTAGTTCCAGAGCCTTGTTGGTGACCGCCGCCAAATCGGGGAGCGTGTGCAAAAGCGTTCCATCCATATCGAAAATGAATCCGTCAATTTCAGGCATACCAGCCTTGGCACTCATAGCCTGCCCCTTTCGTTGGCAAATCGGAAAACGCGCTTCAACAGCAGCGCAACAATAACGGTTTCAGACTACCCCAACAAAAGATCGCTGAACGTTTCTCGCACCAGCCATAACACAAGAACCACGATAACGGCGCGCAGGGTGCGGGGACTGCGATGGAAGCGAGACAGCGCAGGGTGCGGAGGCTGCAGCGGACTGCGAGGCTGAAGGACCAGAATGGGGGCGGCGGGGAGGGCGGCAAGAGACCATAGTCTGATATGGCGAACAACGATGACGGGGCTACGCGAGGAGGGTGGGGAGAGTGGCAAGATCTTCAGGCTATGCATGATTTAAGAGCTCCGGACAGAAATAACGCCCCTTAGTGGCAAGATCTCCGCGCGGTGTATTCCCGAACGGCGGTTTGCAGGGCTATTTGGATACACGGCGCGCGAATCTTGCCAAAACCAGCTCATTTTGGATACATGGCGGCGATGTATTGCCACTAAGGGGCGTTATTTCCGTCAGAGGCCTCCTAGAGAATACATGGCGGAGTTTTATTGCCATGGTAAGACACTGCAGAATGCATTGCGCACCGTTTGACTCGAGGCTGGCAAGGCGCTGTTCAGCCGAGCGGCGGCGAGGGCGCAAGACGCTAGCGCCACGGGTACGGCCAGCGACAATGACGGCGGCGTCCGCTGGGAATCGCGGGACTGTTGAGCAGCGTCGGCGCTGCCCACCGGAAGTAGCGAGCCTGTTGGGCGGCATCGGCGCCATCCGTTAGGGGTCGCGATGTTGGACGGCAGCGGCGCTGTCCGCCCGAAAGGCGGCAAGGAGCCATTCGGCGAGAACGGGCTTTGCGTTTTGAATGGATGGGGTGGTTGCGGGCATTTATTGCTGGTGTTGTGCTAGCATTAGGTCTTGCGCGGGTGTCGCCAAGTGGTAAGGCACGAGCTTCCCAAGCTCGCATGCGCGGGTTCGAGTCCCGTCACCCGCTCCAAAAAAGTTAAGGCCGATCTTCAATTTAGAACTGCGCCCCACAGGTGGCGGTTCATTCGGAGACCGGCTTTTTTGATGGGCGCGTCTAAGTTTTGTCAGCTCGCCTGGGATATAGGCAAAAACACATCCAGCCCTGCCTGCATCTCTCTTTCACAGGATTTACCTCATTGCCCTCGGTAGGGTTTTGTTGCTCTCGCTGAGAGTTGTGCGCTTTTTTCGCAGGATTTACCCTGGTGTGGCAATCCAACCATCACGAAAACAAAAATCTCAGCTTTTTTGCAACTTTTTTGCGATTGCGAATGTCGTTGTTCCAGGATCATACATGGCTCTTCCTTTCCGTTACGAGAAAGCTTTTCAGGGGGAGGGGAGCTCGTAACAACGGTTATTCTAGGAAGCGCTTGTTTTCCCTTAGATTTCGTCGATTCACGTAACAGCTTTTTGAATCAACGTCCACACGAAGGAAACGGGGCATGCCTATAGTTCGTTGCCATACCTTGCTAGTCAAAACAGAGAGAGGTTTCTTTATGAGCAATTCACTTAACGGAAGGAAGGTTGCAGTTATCGGCTGTGGCTTTGTGGGATCAACCACTGCATACAGCCTGATGCAGAGCAAGCTTTTCACCGACATGGTTCTTATCGATGTAGACACCAACCGAACCGAAGGCGAAGCGCTCGACATCAGCCACGGCATTCCTTACTACAGTCCCATGAACATCTACGCTGGCACTTACGAAGATCTTTCCGATGCCTCCATCGTTATCATCACCGCTGGCGCTAACCAGAAGCCAGGCGAAACGCGTCTCGACTTGGTACAGAAGAATGTAGCAATCTTCAAGACCATCGTTCCCCGCATTATGGAACAGGGCTTTGACGGCATTCTCTTGGTGGTTTCGAACCCGGTAGATATCCTCACACAGGTAGTAATGGAGCTTTCGGGCCTCCCCCGCGAGCGCGTAATGGGCTCAGGCACCGTACTCGATAGCGCGCGCCTTAAATACACGCTGGGGCACATGCTCGATGTTGACCCGCGCCACGTCCACGCTCGTATTATTGGCGAGCATGGAGACAGCGAGCTGGCGGTATGGAGCGCTGCAAACGTTTCCGGAATCGGCATCAACGATTTCTTCCGCTTGCGCGGCATCGAAAACGCCACCGAAATTCGCGCATCTGTCGAAGAAAGCGTGCGCAACAGCGCCTACGAGATCATTGAAAAGAAGCGCGCCACGTATTTTGGCATCGCTCCTTCCGTAACCCGCATCTGTGAAGCAATCGTGCGTGATCAGAAATCAATTATGACGGTCTCGAATTATCGTACTGACGTCCAAGGCGTTCCCGATGTTGTCATGAGCTTGCCCGCTATCGTCGGAAGCAAGGGCGTTGAATTCCCCATTCCTCTGCAGCTGAGCATTGACGAAGCTGAACTGCTTCATTCTTCTGCACAAACCCTGAAAAACACCTTGAACCAGATCGATTTTTCTCTGTAGGCATTAAGCCACATGCAAAACAATGCCCGCACCTGCGGTTTGAAGTGCCTCCTTTTTCTTTATGTTCAAGAAACGGAATGCAGTTCATCGTGCGGGTGCGGGCATTGTTGAGCTTACGCGCAAGATGCTCTTGTTTGCTGGTTCATTATTCAGGGGCGCTTCACTGTCAAGGTGCGGGCATCGATGCGCCTTCGTACAAGAGGCTCAGTTGCCGTTTTTCACCATGGTGGCTACCGTAAACCAAGTACGCTCGTAAGGACGATAGAACGTTTTCATGTCCGTCACCTCAACGTCGTCCCTCGACTCCAAATCGCGAACGTCAACCGGAACGCCTTCTGTCTGAGTTTGCCCTAGCACGATAAAGGTGCCTTGATAGCCGTCGAGTGCAGCGTCCCATGATTTCGCACTGGTAAGCGTCGGAAAATACGACTGATATGCATGGGCCCAATTACCCGGCTGCCATGCTAAAAACGTTTGCTTAATATTCTCGCATTCCACCGCGGTAACCCCTTCAACCCCAATGTCCGAAGAGAGCACCAGCGGGCGACTATTGGACTTTGCCGTTTCCTCCAAATAGTCAAGCGGCTCTTCGTTTTTGCCGCTGTATGCATCTTGAACGAACAAAACCTGGTTGACGATCGACACACCAAGAAAGGCAGCGAGCAATCCGCGTACGCATACCTTGCTATTAACGTGAGAAAGCCAAATTGAAACGGCGAGGAGCAAGGGGCCTATGGTTACACAAAGATAGCGATAGTAGACAATCAGCGAGTCCATAACTATAGAAGCCACAAGGGCAGCGGCAAACACACTTGCGTATAAAGCAACGCCCCATATGGCGGGCAAAGTAGAGGGAGCAAGCACCCGGTCTGCCAGGATAAGGGATTCTTTGAAGCCTGCGTTTTGCTGTTTGAAACGACGCAGCCAATTCGCCAAACCATAGAGCGCCGATACAGCAGCCACCACCGCGCAAACCGTAAGAATCAGCACGTACCCAAACCCATAGGTATCGGCAAATATCACATAGCTCGTGTAAACCGGGTAGAACAACCATTCCACTATAGTGCGGGGAAACGAAACATTTGCCCAATACGATCCAGACACTACTCCAGCCTGACTTTTGAAAACCATGAGCCAGGGAGCATAAAGGGCCACTTGAATTACCGCCCCCACTATAAATACCAGCAATGCCTTTTTTGCACGAGCGATAATGAAAAACAGCAAGTAAAGGTTGATGAACGATGCCGCAAGCACACCGTAATAATGCAAGTAGGCGCTCGCGAGACTCGACAGGAACATAACAAGCCACCATCTACACGGTACACCACACCACTCACGACAGCCGTCCCCATCGTAGGCTGAAGACATCCACCAGTTTTGGCCTTCTTCGATAGACCCATCTCCTTCCCTAGGGTTTTTGCTACGTAAGGTGCATGCAATACGCCACGCATACAGAGCGCATAGCGTTACAGAAAAGATCACCCAAGAATACATGCGGATCTCAACCGATATATAAGCAAGATAAGGCGTAAATAGGGAAAAGAAGCTAAACAGCACGCCGGCCTTCCAGCCGAAATCACGCCGTATCACAGTGAAGCCCAACATTGCCAATGAAAAGATTCCCGCTATCGTAAACAGGCGGTACACAAGGAGATTTTGCCCAAAAAGCGACTCGAGAACATGGAGGCCCCAGTAAAACAGAACGGGGTGAACATCCCCTGACCCAATATCCCAAATTTCAGCGAAAGAGTTGTTCGCTATAGAAACCGAATAGCTTTCATCGAACCACACATTTCCGTGAAAAGACCCCGTTAGCAGAAATGCAAGACCAACTATCAGCAGCATCACATGAAACCGCTTCGATTCGAGGTATTTCTCTAAACGGGATTGCGTCACAGTTTCACCATCGCTTCTTTTAATTGTTCAACAACAAAACAATAGCCGAATCTGTCTCGGATACGAGCACCAAACTCTACACCGTTGATCACACTGGCGGCGATCCCTTTTTCGACAAACGCAAAGGTACTCCCAATCAAACAACGATGCATCCCCCTCATTCATTGTTTTTCTTATCGTTAAATTACAGCCACATTTCTGTCATGAGCTTCCAAAAACACGCCCATGCACGTCTGCGATAATAAGGTTGCTAGAGAAAGGCTCGCGAATGCAGATTGAACAACGCACTACTTTTATTCACGCAGATGATTTCGGAATAACACCTGGTCAGGCAAAAGCCATCTTATCGCTTAGCTCTTCCTGCGGCGGTAGCGGAGCGCTCAATAGTGTCAGTATTTTTGCAAATTCTCCCGCATTTTATGAAGCCGCCAGCCTTGCCCAGCCGTATGTCAGACGCGGCGTTCTGCGGGTATGCCTTCATCTGAATCTCGTGGAGGGGCCATCTGTCGCAGACCCGAAACGTATACCTCTTCTCGTTAACGAGAGGGGTATGTTCGATAACAATTTCATGGGATTGTTCAAGCTGGGTATCACCAACAAAGGTGAGGCATTCAATCAGCTGGTTATTGAATGCCGCAGTCAAATCCAGCGTTTTCTATCAGCGTTTCCCGATCAACAGCTATCGTTTCAATTGGACAGCCACCAGCATGTCCATGCCGTCCCTATCGTCTACAGGGCACTCGCGCAAGCTCTAGCTAAAGAAAACTGCCTGGTTAAGCGACTGCGCGAACCCATCGATCCGCTTCCCCTTTACCGGACCTGCGTCGAAGGCGACTCAAAGGAATCAGCCGGTTCCTCCACGCCTCAAGCACGCAATACGCCGACGCGAATCCCGATGGTTAATCGTGCAAAAATCTTCTTGATATCTGCCCTTTGGCGCAAATGTTCAGTCAACGACATTCCGTGGGCTCCCAGCAGACCTGCTTCAGCACCTTTGTTTTCAGGTGTTGCCCTCTCTGGACGCATGGATGAATTCAGCAAACCGCTTCTTGCTTCTTTTCAACATGAAGCAACTCGTCAAAACAGAGATGTCGAAATCTTATTTCATCCTATTTCGGTACCGATCGAAAAGTGTCTTGACCCTCTGAACAAGCCATTTGCTGAAGCATGCGCTTCAGTATCAAGGAACCATGAAGCAGAACTGATTCGGAAGTTATAAGCACTTCATTGCATTTCTTTGACCCGCGAACATCAGCTCTATCCATTGTTCTATGGCATGTTTCACGTGAAACAGCGCCTTACGTTAACATATTTGATCCTGTTTGCCCTAGATAATACTGAATATAAGAAAGGCCCAAGGTTACCCTTGGGCCTTTCGTTGTGAGAGCACTCTTGCTTAGATGCTCTTCAAAATAGCCATTACGAAATTCGAAGCATCCTCCAAAGCCTGAGGATCGACGTTTTCGATGATGTCGTTATCTGCAGAATAGAGCGCGGTGTTTCCGTCTGCCATACCGGCGATCGTCATCGCTTGAATACCGTGAGCCATTGCAATCGATGCAGGCGTTTCACGTGAAACAATGCGATCGGTATGATATCCAACCCCCGAACGCTCGCTTGCCTGGCGAAGAACACGCTTTAAGCGTGAGGAAATCTTATAAGGCTTATAGGCACCTTCCTGTTCAATGCAAGAAAGCGCACCAGCACCAAGGGCCTCAAGATTGATAACGATTGCGCCTTTCATCTCGTCGGCGTGCTCTTCCAGGAACGCATTAATACCCGAATGAGAATATTGCTCTGCACCAAGGCCAACAAACCATACTTCGGTATCGATGTCGGGATGGCGAAAGTCCTGAAGCTTCTTGAGTTCGCGGTTGATTTGCTCGGCTGTGCCAGCATCACCATCAATGCGCAATGCGGGGCTGGCATCAACAATGCCGTCAGTATCATAGACCGCCGATTCGTCATAGTAAGTATCCTCTACCTGAGCATCTTCGCCCTTGCGAAGACGATTCAAAGAGAATGCTCCACCGTTCCATCCACGACGATCATCGGATTCGCGGTAGTCAACGTCTACAAACTCATCATCTTCCTCACGGAAGCTCGACCAATCTCCACGAGCTTTGCCGACGCTGCGGGCATTATAGTCCTCATCAACATCTACCCACTCGTTTACAGAAACTTCTTCTTCCTTGCGCTTCTTGCCCTTGCGGAACCGGCTGAAGAGGCGTCCAGCACGGGACTTAGGCATATCAACGTATCCAGGACCAGCAAAAGCACCTGTTTCGGTGTATTCCTCGTCGTAGGCGGAATCATCCGCATCATCGACATAACGCTCTTCGGGGGCTACGTCAGATACCAGCTCATCCCCTACAGGGGCGAATGAGCCAGTGCCACTAACAGTCGAAAAAGAGCCAGTTGCAGACACTGCCGACTGCGCGCCCGTATCAAACGAAGGGAGGTTGAGGCTTCGCGCTGCAGGCGCTGTGCTAAACGCATCAGTATTTTCATCAATACGAGGAAGCATGTTGGAAAGCAACGATTTACCGCCTGTGGAGGTGCCTTCGTTTACCTCTGCCATAGGAGCGCGCTGACGAAGGTTTTCACCCGAAGCGCTGCGAGCAGGCGTTACGTCCGGCAACACGATAACCTGGCGAGAATGGTCCGCCTGTTCAACAACAGGAGAAACAGGAGATACCATTTCTTCCATGCCCACAATCGGAGAAGCTACAGCAGGCTGAGGCGCAGTTCTTTCAAGCGGCTCTTCTGCGTACTCTCCACCCTGCACCTCATCCGAATAGCCGTAGGAGTAGGATTTCATTTCCTCCTGTACACGACCAGCAGGGATGCGTGCGGTTGATTCATCGTTGCTGTCGTGGAATGAACCCATGTTGACCACATTGTCATCGATACGGCGAATCGGCTCCTCTTCGTCGTCGAACTCTTCATTGTCCATAAACTGGGAGACATCGATTGGGGAAATTGAGGTGGTTACACTCGGAGATGCCGCCTGTTCAGGCTGCTCAGCTGGATCATCAACGTATACTTCTTCGTTTTCAGATACATCAGGCTCTTCATAGTAGTCCTCGTTGTAGGACTGCTCCTCCAGGTATTCTTCAGCGGGATATTCCTCTTCAACCGATTGCTTACGCGATGAAATCGACTTCAGGCGAGAAGCAAAAGAATGCTGCATCTGAGATGCTTTTTCGGAACCAGAGTGAACCGCGTTATTGAAGAAGTCGCCAAGCGAACCACTACGACGTGAGTGAACACTCCTCTTGGAGCTCACTGTGGGGCGAGAAGCTTCCTCGTTTGCGGGGTAATCCTCGGGGGTATTTGTGTACTCATCGACGGGGTCCATAGGCAAAGTTGCCGAATCAAGTTCCTCCTCGATTTCTTCAACTTCGTTATTCCCGGGAACAGAGCGATGAAGCCTCTGGGAATGACGCACTGAAGGACGGGGGGAGGACTTTCCTTGGTCATGAGAGCTGAAATGCTCATGTCCTTGAACAGACTCTTCGACTATCTGCTGCTCAGGCTCAACAACGGGCTCGAGCTCCGCAGGAGCTTTGCCTGCAAGCTGATCCACCTCTTCAATTGCAGCCTCGTAAAGCGTCTCATGCGACACAAGGGCAGGATCGTCGTTTACAGCAGAATCATGTTCAGCTGCTTCGACAAAAGCAGGCTGATCTTCGGCGGCAACGGCAGGCTCGGGATCGTGATCGAGCCATGGCGCAGGCGACGCAATGGGCTTCGGAGCGGGCTTGCGTTCGATGGGTGCCGCTGCAGTGTTGTTTAGGTGCCATTCTTGTTCAGCTGCCAAATCCTCTGCCGACAAGGCGGCAGGCTGACCACCAGCAATGGGCTCAGCGAAATGAGCCGAGCTCCCCTCATGATTAGCATGGGGCGCAGAAAACGACTCAATCTCATCCTGCAACGCGCGAACCTTTGAAGACAATTCGGACTGAGCAGCCTCGGGCTCAGAGGCGGGAATGGCAATGGGAGATCCGTAGGGATTAGAAGCATGATGCTCCATCATGCGCGCAGCAACGGTATCCGCATAGCGAGAACGATTTACCTTCGGGGTTTTTCCTGCATCAGGCTTATTCGCACGTGCCTTCTCTTGAGCAATCTTTGCCCAAGAAGGAGTATCGCTCGTTTGAACGCGGGCTACAGGCTCTGGGGCAGCAGAAAGAGCAGCCTCTTTAGCAGCCGCTGCCTCAGCTGCAGCTGCAGCCTCGGCCGCCTGCTTCTTTTCAATCTGCTGCTTGGGGATAATGACCTCGCCTTTTTCCCCAGGATCGGACTCTTTTTTAGGTTCCTCATCAAGAGTGGAGGAAACCATGGTGCGCGCTAGAGGACTCGGCGCCGACTCAGGGCGCTTCCCAACCTCAAAACGTACGCTAGAAACCTCATCCTCATCTTCAGCGATCAGGCCGCCACCCTTAACCAGGCGAGAAGATATATCGGTTACGGGAACCTTGTCGGCAACAGGCTTTCCAGTCAAAGCCGCAATAGCAGCTTTCGCTGCCGCAAGAGATTCCTGCGGCGACATCTCTGCTTCATATTCAAGAGATGCACCTTCAGGCACAACGCCCGCAGCGCGTGCCGCCTCTTCGCCGTGTACGCGATTGCCCTCTTCAACGCTGCGCTCCAGAGCTTCCTCTTGGCTTACCAGGCCGTTTCCAACTTTGCGCGCAACATCAAGCAAAACCGAAACACCGGAAGCGTTATTATTTGCCGACTGGTTGAATGGAGCAACGATATGAAGCACAGAGCGAACCAGGGGGATAGCAAACAGCACCGCACAAACAACCAACAGGAAAGTAAGAATGGAAGACATAGCACCCGTATCAGCTGCGAACAGCGTGGAGCGAAGCAAGAGAACGAAAGCCGAAACCACCAATGCAATGGCGCTTGCCTTCTGAAGAATGGGCAATGCCGCAGCGAAGGGGGGCTTTTCCTCCGTCAAAACCTTGCCACTGTCATAATTGGCCACCAGGATCACCTTGCGGCGACGAGCATTGGCGCCATTTGTCGGGGTGGGCTGATATTTCGCCACCACATTCTGGCTTGCACCGGTCCTAAGCAAGCGTGAAAGAATAGGGCGCCCCGTGATCTCCATACCATATAGAACCGCCGCAGCTATAGTGAGAAGCAACCAAAGTATGCCCAAAGAGGGAACAACAATAGAAAGAACGGCACCAAGCAAAGCAACACCGAAACAAATGATGTTCGGGAGCTGATCGTTGGTTACACACTGGAAGTCTTCCACCACCGTCGCGAAACCTGCCTCTTTCTGCATCTGGCCGGCAAGATAGAGCGCAGCCCTCTGTTCCTCCTCGGTACCCGCAGGATGCGGACCTATCTCTTGCGTGAGATAGGCGATATCGTCGATTATTTCAGCCATGGAGAGCCCCTTTTGTTTCCACGCTTATATAAGTGAGTAGCGATTGACATGGATATAGACTGTACAAGTATACGTCATTTGACTCGTTTCGCCTTTATATGAACCGTTTGTTCACCTTGTCTACCGCATTGCGCAAAGAAGTGCCTTTCTATCTGCATAAAAATACCTCCCATCCACTTATCGCAGATGGGAGGTTTCACGTGAAACATATCAGTTAGCCTGCTGCTAATCCTGCCCAAGATACTCTCTTAAATAAGCATCGTTTGATACAGCGTCCGAACGAAGACTGTCATAGCGAGAAACTAAATCGGCTGTTGCGCTGGCATAAGCATCAACCACAGGCTGGCTAAATTGCTTCGGCAACGCTTTTGTCATTTCCACAGCCTCCTGATCGGCTCTGTTATAAGCATCGTTGTGGGACTCGGCAGTCGCTTTGTCTTGTATAAGGATCGCCGCGTTTGAGGCAAGCGCTTCATTGGTCGCATCGATTCGCTTGTTGACATAAGCCAGCGAGGCATCGAAATTCGCCGCGGGATAGAAGCCCTTCGCCTTCGCAATGCATTCCTTCGCCTTTGAGAATTGAGCCTGGGCAGAAGTGGTGAACTCGGTTGATTTCGCCACGTTGTCCGCCGTTGTGTCCGAAACAACAGTTGCCGCCTGCGTCAAAAGGGCATTCCCTTCTTGGATGCAACTCCATGCCTCATTCATGGCGTCGATGCCTTGCTTTGCCGCAACATCTTCCTTCATACGCTGATCGGCAACATCAAGAAGCTCCTCACGAACCGCAATAGCATTCAAGGCCCGTTGCGCCGCCTCTTTGTCGCGCTGGGATCCGTCAAGCTCCGACTCTGCCTTCTGAGCATACACGCGAGCCGACTCAAGTTGGTCTTTGGCATCGGGAATAGCTGCACTTAATTCCTGCGCGCGAGAAACGGTATCGTCACCAAACGTATCCTGAAAATATTTGTCGATAGCAACCGTGGTTTCATCGCTTTGCTTAACAAGCTCGCAAGCTTCACGCAGCACATCGACGCTGGTATTCAGTCGCTCGTACTGCTGGTAGGCCCAATACCCCCCTACGCCAATCGCGCCTATGCAAACAACCGCCACGAGTGCGATGCTGAAACGGCGATACCATCTGCGGCGTTGCTTCCTGCGAGCTATTTCCGCCTGAGAATCTGCGCCTAAAAATGTTTTACGTTCAGAAGGCTGGGGCTTCACTTCAGCCGAATTTCGCTTGGTTGCTTTTTCTGCTGTTAGGTTCTTTTCCTTGCCCCCTGCGGTTGAAGCGCCCTTCCTGAAGCTTGGAAGACGCCACTTGGCGCCACGCGAGGGCTCATCCTGCGCTGCAGCTTTCTGCTCAAGGACATTCAGGGAAAGCTCGTTAGGCTTTCCCTGCGAGAATTCTTTCAGATGAAGAACCTGGGTTTCCTTATGCCCAAGGCCACGGCCGCTTCGCTTTTTCTTGCGGGCCATCACGAATGCGAACCTCCGGCTACGCGCGCAAGAGACTCGATCGCCGCACGGTCGGCAACCTCGGCAACGATATCCGAGCAAGGCATCATAACGATATTGTTGCTCGGCAACGAATTCAGGAATTTCTTGCCGTAATACTTGGTTATCAGGCGTTTGTCAGCCAAGACCACAATGCCGCGGTCGCTCGATTTACGAATAAGCCTTCCAACCGCCTGCTTTACCTCGATAACCGCATGGGGCAGCGAATAGTGGGCCCAAGCGCGATCATCACGTTGTTGACGTTCGCATGAAAGAGGATCAGTAGGCAGGCCAAAAGGCAGCTTGGGGATGATAACGCCCTTGAGCGTTGCGCCTGGAGCATCAAAACCCTCCCAGAAGCTCTTCAGAGCAAAGAGACTCAAATGCTCATCTTTCAAGAAGTCATCGCGAAGGCCCTTAACGGAAACGCCCCATTTTTGGCACACCAAACGCAAATCGTCTTCCTTCAAAGCGGGATGAACGCCATCAAAGCACTGTTCCATTTCGCGCCTGTTGGTAAATAGCGTAAGCATCGAACCTCTCTGGGCCTTGTGCAAATCAACAAGGAACGATTCCAGGGTTGGAAGATAAGCAGGATCCTGAGGTTCTGGCATATCCGTTGGAACGTAGACCCGCATATTGGCATCGAAATCAAAGCTTGAATCAACCTTCAGCACATCAGCCCGAGAATCTTCCCCTTCGTTGAAGCCAACGGCACGCTCGAACGCATCGAACTGTCCGTCGACCGCCAGAGTTGCCGAAGCATATATAACACTGCGCGTTTCAGCATAAAGACTCTCGTTTAGCGACTTGCCCACATCGAGCGGCTGAACCGTAAAGATTTCATCCAACGTACCCTTTGTCCGATTAAGGCGAACCGAATACACATGGTTATCGCTATCATGGAAGAACATCTCATCAAGGGCATCGTATGCCTCCCTCAATTCAAGCGCAGCCAGGGCGAGTTCCCTCTGGGCGCTTGTTGTGTCTTCGATTTGTTCCGCATAAGCAACGATGTCGCGGCAAGCACGGATCAGCTTTTCCAAGGTGTCGTATACCGCGCGCGCACGATTCACGACACCTCGGTACGTATCACCATGGCGAATCTCGTCGTTTAGCCAGAGGTCAAAGTACTCGTATCCACGCGAGCGGGTCTTCGGATCGAACACCAGAAGATCTTTCGCTCCGAGACAGAACTCTTCCGTCGCCATCGCGAAGGCACCCGCACAGGTGCGCGCTTTGGCAATAAGCGATTCATACAACGCGCGGCCGTCCTCTGGAGCTTGAGCGCTTCGCTCCACTCGAGAAAGAACATTGTGTGAACCTTCCCCATTTACGCGCAAAGCAAGCGCCCTCAGCGAATCAGAAGACACCGAGAGGGCAAGTGCGCGGCGCGCTTCTTCCTCCGCACCATGAGCCTCGTCTACAGCCCAATAGCGGATAGGGGGCAGCAGCCCACCTTCGAAGCGGACATCCCAGAAAAGCAAGCTATGGTTCGTTACCACGACATCGCATCGCTGAGCTTGCTCGCGGGCGCCATGGACAAAGCAGCTTCGTCCAAAGAAGGGGCACTTATGGCGCAAGCATTCGTTGCTTTTGGTCCCAATGCGCCAACGGGGAATAGCGCGGTAATCAATTTTCAGAGCGTCCATATCGTCGTAGTCGCTCTGTTCTACAAACGAAAGTAGACCCGCCAAAGCAGGTGCCTGATTGATTTCTTGCTTACGATAATGAATTACCGATGGCCCTTGGTTGACCAAGCCATCCACCTTGCGAAGGCAAGGATAGTGACTGAACCCTTTCAAAGGAGCGTACGTGATGCCGAGAGCCTTCGAAAGAAGAGGCAGCTCCTTATGAACCAGCTGATCCAGCAATGCATTGGTCTTTGTGGCTACACCCACGGTGATACCGTTTTTCTGTGCCGCCAGGGCAAGGGGAACCAGGTAGGCCATCGATTTGCCAACACCGGTGCCAGCTTCTACAGCAAGATTGCGAGACGTTGCCAAAGCGCGGTTTACCGCAAAGGCCATTTCGCGCTGTTCTTCGCGCGGCTCATATTCCTCGTACAAAGAGCCCAATAAACCCTCAACGGAAAAGGCTTCAGAAATTTCCGCATCGGTTGCGAAAGAAAGCTCGGGGGCTTCGCTACCCGCAGGAGGAAGCTCCTTGCCCACGGGGGAAGAATCAGGAACATTAACATCAGGGCGCAAGGGAGCCGAAGCCTGAGCCACTGCCGCTTTACGCGATGAACGCAAACTGTACGGCCCCTCGCTTTCCTTCATAGCGGCAAAGCACTTAAACACACGCTCGGTATTCCAAGTGTCGCTATCACACATATCGGCAATATGCTGGAGCAAAGGGGCAGGCATGGTGTCAACCGCAGCCAAAAGCACCCGATACACGAGACACGTTGCCGCCACATCATCATCAGCACGATGGGTGGAGTCGGGCCCGCCAAACGCACGCACTAAATCGAGCAAGCGATGAGAGGTTAGACGAGGTAGCGCGATTTTCGCCAGATCGAGGGAATCAATCCAGCAGTTCTGCTTCAATACCTCACCCGTGGGGTACTTCGTGCAGAAAGTTCTATCGAAATTTGCATTATGAGCAACCACATCGGAAGAGCCAACGAACTCAACCAAACCTGCAACGGCAGTATTGGGGTCGGGAGCATTCGCCACATCTTCATCGCTGATGTTGGTAAGGTGAGCAACCTCTTCGGGGATCGGTTTCCCGGGATTTACGAACGTTACGTACCAGCCGACGATTTCACCATGAACCATACGCGCTGCAGCAATCTGAATCAGCTCATCGTGGTTGAAGGAGAAACCCGTCGTTTCGGTATCGATAACAACAACGTCTTCATCCAGTTCACCAAACGAGTGCTCTTTCGCATAGCTGCTAAGCGAATGGTAGCGATCGCGGATGCGCTGAGGGGTGTTTTCGAGAATGTAAGTGTCAAGCCTTGATGCGGCTTCTGCATTTTGTGTTTCCATACTAGTAAGACTATCATTTATGGAATTCTTTATCTCTAATGCCTGAATCACTTCTAGGAGAAAACATGTCAGATATTGGCTATTTTTCCATGTACGCCCGTTTTGAAACCGAAAGCAAAGAAGATGCTGCGGCATTTCTAGGCGCAGACAACATAATTGGCGACGCATTCTCTATCGAGCAGGAATACGTTGATGGCAAGCGCACGGCATGGATCGTGAATCCCTTCGGCAAGCGCATGGGCACCATCGACGAAATAACCGCTGAAAAGGTTGATCTCTGCAACGCCAAAGGATGGAACACCGTTGCCTTGCTTGCACTCGTTGCTTTCACGGAAAAGCCTGAACCAGGCCTTTACTGGGGTCAGGTTCTTATCATTTCCTACGACCCGGAATATGAAGTCGCCTTCTCTACGTTTATAGAAAATGTCGGAAAGCAGCTCGGCGAGGGAATACGCCCCGACGTTTCCCTTGGTCGCGACTCCCTTAAGAAGGTTATCGAAACTCAGGGCGAATGGGTTCCTTCGGGACGCGTTCCCTTCCCCAACAAGAACAAGGGCACCGCTTGGGTGAAAACGCAACGCACCGGAACGGAACGTTTGGTAAAGCAGGCACGCAAGGGCAACATAGGTTGCACGGTAGTTAGCTGGATATTCCTTCTCGCCGTTGTCGCCCTTATTGTTTTCGGGCTTCATTCCTGCGGAGCGTTCTAGCCAATCTTCCGCCTAACCGCGCTATAGACATTCAGTGGTGTTTCACGTGAAACGCCACCATAAAGAAAACCCCTTGCCGCATTCCGGACCGCACCTCTCGAAATCGGACTTATTTCAATCCGAATCGGGGATATGGTTCGTTTCGCGGACAAGGGGTTTTACGTTTGCGGCAGATGTCTACTTAATTTTCCAAGGCATAGGAAATGAGCTTGGTGCAGAGCTCAGCAAAACTCATGCCAGCTGCACGAGCAGCATCGGGAAGAAGCGATGTTGCCGTCATGCCAGGAATGGTGTTCGTTTCCAAAACCCAAAAATTTCCTTCGGCATCCTTGATGAGGTCACTACGAGAAACACCGCGGCACTCAAGCGTCTTATGGGCGGCAACCGCAAGCTCCGTAGCGCGCTTGGTATCTTCTTCGGATAAGGGCGCAGGGCAGATATGCTGCGACCCTCCCTGAGCGTACTTCGACTCAAAATCGTAGAACTCGTGGGAAGGAACAATTTTGATAACAGGGAGAGCGCACGGGTCCTCGTTGCCCAATACGGCAACGGTGAACTCTTCGCCTGAAACAAAGCTCTCAACAAACGCGCACGTATCTACCTGAAATACCTTATCGATCGCATCGGCAATTTCCTCAGCACCTTCACACAGATACACACCCAAAGCGCTACCTTCCGTAGCAGCTTTCACAACACAGTGCGAACCCACTTCAGCAATGATGGCATCAATGTCGATATGGTGAGAGTCGAGCATCATAGAACGAGGGGTAGGGATGCCGGCGCGCTCATAGCAAAGCTTCGTCTTGGGTTTGTCGATAGCAGTGGCGCTCGACCAAACGCCTGGACCAATATAGGGAAGCCCAATGGTTTCCAGAAATCCCTGGATGGTGCCGTCTTCGCCGTACTTGCCATGAAGAGCCAGGAAAGCAACGTCAAAATCACCTTGAATCAAAGCCAGCAAGTCTTCTTTGTTGGCGGGGTCGAAAACAGTTACCGGAAAGCCCGCTTCGAGCAAAGCTTCCTTCGCCCCCTCACCAGAAGCAAGGGAAATGGAACGCTCGCCACTCTTGCCTCCCGCAAGCAGAGCAACACGAATTTGTTTAGGATCGAAAGAACAAGACATGGTTCTCGCTTTCATACAAGTAAAACCCAGGGCACTGCTGCCGAAAGGCTTGATACGTTAACCGATAGTGAGTATAGCAAACGCACGTTACCACTCTGCTACCACCACGCGGTAACCACTTGGTTGCGTATAATACTAAGCATGAATAACGCAATCCAATCATTCAACCTGTCCGAAATTCCCACTATTCTGGAAAGTCTCGGACAGCCGCGCTTTCGCGCCAAACAGCTCACTTCCTGGCTTTACCAGAAAGGAGCTCACTCCTATGACGAAATGACCAATCTGCCCAAGAGCCTTCGGGATGTCCTGTCGGATGAATACCCTTTGATTGAGCCGCAAGTGGTTAACAAGCAAGTATCCAACGACGGTACACGTAAATACGTATTCGAATACGCCGATGGCGCCAAGGTAGAAGCTGTCGGAATCCCCTCATTCGACAAGAAAGAGCGCAAAGACGAGCCCAAGCACCTTACCGTGTGCTTCTCCACTCAAGCAGGGTGCGCCATGGGGTGCACTTTTTGTGCCACGGGACACGAGGGGCTTACCCGCAATCTTTCTTCCGCTGAAATGATTTGCCAGATCATAGCTGTACAAAACGATTTTAGCTGCCGCGTCACTAATTTAGTTTCAATGGGACAAGGCGAACCATTCCAGAACTACCAAGCAACCCTAGAAGCGCTTCGTTTCGCCAACGCAAAAGACGGCCTTGAAATAGGCGCTCGTCATATAACGGTATCAACATGTGGCATCATTCAGGGAATTGAGCGCCTTGCAAACGAGCCCGAGCAATTCACGTTGGCAGTATCCCTCCATTCGGCTTTGCAGGATGTGCGCAATGAAATCATGCCGCGTTGCAGCAACATTCCCTTACCGCACCTAAAGAAGGCCCTTCGATCCTATATCGAGAAAACTGGCCGTCGTGTCAGCTTCGAATATCTCCTTATCAAGGGGGTCACCGACACAGAAGAAAACCTCGCAGCGCTAATCGATTTCTGCGATGGCCTCCTATGCCACGTCAACCTTCTTTCAGTAAACGAAGTCGAGGGAAACCCCTACAAGCCAAGTTCCACCGCAACGCAGCAGCGCTGGGTTAAGGAACTGAAAAGCGCAGGCAAGGAAGCCACTATCCGCAATTCGCGCGGAAGCGATATCGACGGAGCCTGCGGTCAACTGAAAAACAAAATGTAGAGAATTAGGAAAAATAGGGACAGGTACCGGATCCCTATCCAACAACCAGGGCCCCGCTTGCGATGAAATTCGCGAGCGGGGCCCTGGTTTTGTACGCTATAGCGCAAGGGGGGGGGAATCTGGTGCCTGTCCCTATTTTCCCGCTTGCGACTCTTCAATAAGATGCAGGATACGCTGAAGTTCCTCTTCATCCTTAAACTGGATCTCGATTTTATTCTTGCCCTTAACGGTCTTGACGCGAACCGGAGCGGAAAGGAAACGGGTAAGCCCCTTCGCAGCCTTCTTGAAACTCGGAGGAGCAGGAACGCGCTTTGCAGCTGCCGAACCAGCCTTCTCACGACCATTCATCAGACGAGCCAACGCTTCGGTTTCGCGAACGCTCAACTTTTCATTCTTAAGCTTTTCGGTAAGTTTCTTCCTGCCCTCCGCGTCATCAACAGAAAGGATGGCGCGAGCATGGCCGGCGGTGATCTTCTCCTCAAACAAGAGTTGCTGAGCTTCCTCAGGTAAATCAAGCAGACGGAGAGCATTAGCGATGGTAGACCGTCCCTTGGAAACCGTCTGGGCAACCTCTGATTGCGTCATCCCCTTGCGCTCCATAAGGCGCTTATAACCATAAGCCTCTTCAATAGGGTTAAGGTCGGATCGCTGGATATTCTCAATCAAAGCAAGTTCAAGAGCTTTGTCGTTGTCAGCTTCCCAGAAACGAACGGGAACCTCTTCCATACCCAAGCTCTTGCATGCTCGATAGCGGCGCTCACCAGCCAAAATCTGGTACTGGTTCCCAATTTTGCGAACCAAAATAGGCTGAAGAAGGCCTTCCTTTTTGATAGACCCTGCAAGTTCCTCAATTTCACCTGGCTTGAAATTGGTGCGAGGCTGATCAGGATTGGGGTGAATCAGGTCAAGCTTAACCGTTGCCGTAAGCCCCTTGGAATCAAATGGCTTGTTTTCCTTCTTCGAAACCTCCAGTGCAGGCTCGACAACCGGCTTAGCGGGCTTCCTAACCTGACGCTCCGCTGCAACGCGCGGCTTAGGAGCGGGAGTTCTCATGGGCACCGAACCAGCGGAGCTGAAAGTGCCAGAACCAGCACGCATAGCGGGCTTGCGCGCCTCGCGTGAAACAACTTTGGCATTTTCAAGCGCATCTTCAGAAATATAGATATCAGAAGACGGATCAACCGGTTTCCCCGAAGAACGCTTAGCGGTACGTTCCTGAAGAGCTTGATGAAGAACACCAGCGGATTCCTGCTTCTTCTGAGCAGGTTCTTCGCTTAACGGTTCAGGCACGCTCCTTTCCTGCTCTTTGAGAGTCTCAGGAGCAGAAGGCTTCTGGGTATAAGTGGGGCTATCGTCAAACAAAGCATTGAGGCCACGCCCCAAGCCACTTTTCTGCTTAGCCACGAGCAATCACCTCTTTGGCAAGATCGTTGTAGGCAAGTGCTCCCTTGTTGTCGGGAGCATATTCGAGAATCGACTGTCCGTAACTAGGAGCTTCAGACAGTTTAACGGTACGAGGAATCAACGTCTCGAAGACCTCGTCCCCAAAGAACGAACGGACCTCATTAACCACCTGGTTGGCAAGATTGGTGCGGGAATCGTACATAGTGAGAACAATTCCAAAGATATCCAAGCTCGGGTTTAGGATGCTTTTGACACGTTTCATCGAATCAAGGAGTTTTGTCACACCTTCCAATGCGTAGAACTCGCACTGAATGGGAACCAGGAGCTTATCCGCAGCAACCAAGGCATTGATGGTGAGCAGACCGAGGGAAGGCGGGCAATCGATAAGGATGTAATCATAGCGGCCGCGTAGGCTGCCGAGAGCGCTTTTCAAGCGGTTCTCTCGCGCCATCTCGTTAACCAATTCAACCTCTGCGCCAGCCAAGCTGATAGTAGAGGGCAGAACATCAACACCTTCGGCAACACAAGACAGAATTACCTCTTCGACGGGCGTTTCACCAAGCAGCACGTTGTAAACACACCCATCAAGAGCTCGTTTGTCGATACCATAACCGCTTGTTGCATTGCCCTGCGGGTCGAGGTCAACCAAAAGGACCTCTTTACCCATAGCACCTAAAGCAGCGGAAAGATTTACTGCAGTGGTCGACTTACCAACGCCGCCTTTTTGGTTGATGATCGCGAGGATTTTTGTCTGCCCGATCGCATGAGCCACCTTGGGCTTGTCGCGGAACGGGATGAAGGTGCGAATATCGTCGTCATCTTCATCTTCGGCTTCAACGCCGTCTTCCGGGGAAGTAGACTCCATTTCCGGATCAGTTTCCTCTGCAGCTTCTTCATGCTCGGAGGTTCGCTCGACCACCTCTGCATGTTCATTGATTTCGTCGTAGCTGCTCTGAAGAACCTCTTCTTTGATCTCTTCAGGGTTCTGACTGCGCTCAGTCACGGAAGTCACGGGAACATTTTTTGCTTTTTTTCGACTACCGAACAGCCCCACGAGCTCTCCTCTCTTTTTTGCCTACCAGACAAACTATTGCTTCACTTGAATACCCTATAAAGGGTAAGCAAATGTTTGCTGTTTCACGTGAAACAGCAAACATAAAAAATAACAAAATGCCCCACATCTCATCGAACAAAAAACAAGATTGACGCTATACAACAAAATCAGCGAAACACAACTCCGTTTGACGGACAGCATAATGGGATAGCCCAGAAGCAGAGCAAAATGCCCCTTTGTTTCGATTATTTGATAATACCCTTGCCATACCCTTTAGAAAATAGAAAGGTATACGGTTTTTCCTCGAAGCACCGCATTTCCATTCCCAAACAACAATCAAGCAAACGTCGGTTTCCCGAAACCAGTACACAAAAAGGAACCCGAGAAAAAACGAGGCCACACGAAGCTCTATAACAGCCAAACAGAAACAGACTTGAATAGATACTCAAAATATAGAAAACAGGCTCTTACAAAGAGCCTCAAAGCCCTTTTAGCGCAGTAAGTTCAACACAGGACCCTTCAGAACGCTCAAAGAACAAAAAAAGAGTCCTTGGAGTAATACCAAGGACTCTTTTCTTAAAATGGTTTTTTTTGTGCCATACCGACTCTTCGGGGAAGCTTCATCGAAGGATTACATCGCTTCCGAAATACGATGATGGCTCGACTCGTCTCTCCATCGGAAAGCGTGAATCCTCTCGAAGAAACGAATTCCATTCCCAATTTGCGAGCAATTTCCCGAGCATGCTCAAGTTCCTCTGATTCACTGTGGGTCTTGTAGCATACCAAGCGTCCGCCTTTAGCCAACAAGGGCGATGCGAGCTCGAGCAGTGAAGCCAGGGAGGAAAGCGCGCGGGCAGTAACCAACGAAAAGCGGTTAGGCTGCTGCAACGAAAGATCCTCAATGCGCCCATGGTAGGTTGAGACAATGTCGTCAATACCAAGCTCGGCGGCAAACGAATCAAGGGCGCGCGTCTTCTTGCCAACGGAATCAGCAAGAAGGGTTTCCCTCCCCGTCATGATCGCCAAGGGAATACCGGGAAACCCAGCGCCCGAGCCCATATCGAGATACGGACCTTCCAGCGCCTCCTCAACTTCAGGAAGGCCAGCGAGCGAATCCTCAACGTGAAGAACCTGAGCAGACTCCCAATCAACGATTCGGGTAAGGTTCGTTACCTTGTTTTCCTCGATAGCCAGTTCAAGATGCTTATCGAGTAGCTCCCTCTGCCTTTTGTTGGGCGCATGTTGTTCAGCACTCATGCCAGGATCCCTATCGTGGGCTTACCACGACACGACGGGCGCGACCCTCGCCCTCGGAAACGGTTTCGACGCGATCATCTCCGCGCAGAGCAATATGCACGATGCGACGCTCGTAGGGAGTCATGGGGCGGAGCTTGATGCTGCGATCCTGGTCTACTGCCTTATCGGCTGCATTCAAAGCAATGTCCTCGATCTTCTGACGCTGACGAGCCTTATAGCCTTCAACGTCGACCACGATGGGATAGCGATGACCAACAATGCGGGACGTAATAGACGAAATAAGGAATTGAAGCGAATCGAGCGTACGACCGTGGCGACCGATCAAAACAGCCAAATCGTCACCAGTGATGTCAAGGATAAGCTCACCTTCGTCACCTTCATACTCTTCGATGGTCACTTCTCCGACATTGAAATATTTCAAGATATCCTGAATGGCCTCGATTGCCGTATCGGCGATCCTGTCCACTTCCTCTTCGGAATATTGGCCCTCACCTTCGTATTCCTGAGATGAGGATTCGTCCTGAACCATGTTCTCTTTTTCCATTGAAAACTCCTTACATTCAAATCTCCCCTCCGCAGTAGAACCACGAAGGGGAGGAGACGGCAAAAAATATGTGAAGTAGCGTTACTTGCTCTTCTTGTGAGGGCGAGGTTTCTTTTCCTTGCGAACCACGTTGACTTCCACGGGCTTGACCTCAGCCTTTTCGACTTCGACTTCTTCGTCCTTATGCTTCATAACCTTAGTAGAGATTACCTGCTGAAGAACACCGAATACGGAAGAAGTTGCCCAGAACAGCAAAACGCCAGTGGGAGAACCCCAACCAAGCCACAGCATGAACAGGGACATGATGCCCATCATAATCATAGTCTGCGTCTTCTGCGGGCTGTTCGTACCCATCTGCTGAAGCAAGGAGGGCAGGAAGGTGCAGAATGCAAACAGAAGGAGAAGGATGCCGTAGGGCAAGAACTCCAAGAAGCCCTGGCCGAACATCGCGGAAGGCGAAGAGAGCAGCGAAGGCAAAACATTATAGAAGGAGTAGGTCATACCTTCGGTACGGGAGCCCATTTCCTGCAATACCTGGAACAGGGCAACGAAGATAGGCATCTGAAGGAACAGGGGCAAGCAACCAGTAATGGGGTTGAAGCCGATCTCTGCATAAACCTTCTGCATTTCCTCGGCCTGACGCTGCTGGTCGTCAGCGTACTTTTCCTGGATCTCCTGGATGCGAGGAGAGAACTGCTGCATTCGATACGAAGAGCGGATCTGCTTCTGCATAAGGGGGAACAGGATAAGACGGAGAATAAGCGTCACGATGATGATCGCCAAACCCCAGTCGGCAACGAAACCATACATAGCATCGATGCACCAGAATATGGCGTCTTTAAACGCGTCCCACATGTGTACCTTTGTCCTCTCGGTTCGGGGGTTGATTATTAAAGATGAAAGGTATCCGGCACGGGGTCATACCCGCGGCCTCCACCTGGTCTGCAGCGCAGAATGCGCTTGCAGGTAAGATACAGACCTTTAAGGAAACCGAATCGCTGAACCGCAACAAGTCCATATTCCGAACAAGTGGGAATAAATCGACAAGTTGCGGGGAGCAGGGGCGATATAGCAAGACGGTAGAACTTGATCATCAACAACAGAACCCCCTTGGGGATAGCTGATATTTTCGACCAGACCTTCAAGACCAAATACTTGCCTTAATACGATTCCATGATCTTCTTGCATGTGGAAACCAGCTTCTGGTATTCAACACGCGTTGTTTTCCTGTTAGCCATGAAAATGACATTCAACTCCGGCCAAGGGCCACCGATATCGTGGCAAACAGCACGCAAGCGGCGCTTCGCTGAGTTGCGCCACACCGCATTACCGTTCTTCTTGCCCGCTATAAAAGCAACACGGCCACTAGGGCCGTGTTGGGTATCTCCCCGGTACACGATCATAGTTACGCAGGGAGTTGCATGTCTTTTTCCGTGCGAGAACAGGTAGGAGATCTCAGTGCTGGATTTGATGGTTCCTAACACGGTTTCTCACAAGGAAAGTTAGGCACAGAGACGCTTGCGGCCCTTTGCACGGCGAGCAGAGAGAACGGCGCGGCCGCTCTTGGTAGCCATACGTGCACGGAAGCCGTGAGTCTTTGCGCGCTTGCGGGTGTTCGGTTGATAGGTGCGCTTCATTACTTTTCCTTTCAGATTTACAGTAACTTCGAAATTATACGATGAAGAAGCCGCGCGTCAATAATAAAGAAAGAAGTCAGGCACCCTATTTCACGGGTCAACACAGAATGAACACGCAAACGGCGGCTGCGCTACGCCCTACTAACGACATTTAGTTCGTCGCTATCGAGGATATGACCCTGCAAGGCCCAGTGGAGCTCGTTGAAATAAAAGCCAGGTTGCAAATCCAGCTCGCAATCAAGCGCATACACCGTAAGCGTATAACGGTGATCCTTATCAGGCGGGCACGGTCCGATGTACCCACGAATCACTTCTTCGCTTGTCTCCTCGGCGCGAGACAAGCAGCTGTTTGAACCCTGCACGAAGGAAAATTCACCGCTATGGCTGGCGTTTTCGGGAATCAAAGCAGTATCAGGGCTCACTCCGCATGCAGCCCAGTGAATCCAGGCAAAGCCACATACGGGAATGGAGTCATAATCAACGAACGAAAGAGCAAGGGACTTAGCCCCCTCAGGCACACCCGACACCTCGATGGGGAACGAACAAATATTGTTGCCGTCACGACGCAGTTCCGGAGACGAATATTTTCCAAAACGATCGGGCAGCATGCCTTTTTCATCCAACGGGATAGCGATCTTCATAGTTTGTCCACCTCACTTTTCCCCAAGGAAAGCAACTTATACACAATTTGTTTATATAGCATTGTGGATAATGTTGATAACTTTCCAGGTGTTTCAGGATACTTCCCCACCATTATCCCAGAGGTTGCAGCAACCCTTTCAGGAAACAAAAACTCGTCTCCGTAATATAGGTGGAAAAGCGGTTCAAATTTCATAAAATACAGGCTTTTAGCTGGTCTTTTATTGTTATCAACACCTCAATTTGCCTGCTGTATGCATATCAGCGAAGCGGTTTAAACACCTTGACTTCAACAGCTAGAAGTGAAAGCGCAAAAACTACTTTTCCAAAATAGTTTTCCAAAATGCCTTTCAAGTTTTTCACATTTTTCTTCAGGCGTTTTCAATGTTTTCCACATTTTATTGAAAGAATGTTGAAAACTTCGAAAACACGAGGAAAGGACGGTGGAAAGTTTGAAAAAGTGTGAATAACCGTCTAGAATAAATGAAAAATCAGCTCGATCTATGCCTTATAAAGGAATATCGGTCGGGCTCTTTTTCTCATGTTTTGAAAAAAATCGGAAAGCATCATGAACCAAGAAAACGCACCACATATGCAGCCGATGGAACAAGCGGGGGAACGAGGGTCGGTGCCATATCCTTCCTATAACGAGGAGAGGCCTGCAACCGAAGCGGCAGCGCCAAACACTCAGCCCGCCCAGACATCCACTCCTCCCTACGGGTACGGACAAGGGCAATTCCCTTCCTATCCTGCTCAGGGTGCCCAAATGCAGCCTTATCCAGGCATGCCCTACGGCATGCCTTATGGCGGTTATCCACAACCTGGCTACACCGTACCAGCGCACAACCTGCCCCCCACGGCGCAAATGGCAAACGTCAACGGCCAAACACCGCAAGGGCAACCGTTTTCCGCCAACATGGCCAACAACCCAGAGCCGCAGGTCGCAGCCCAGGGATTCCCAGGCTACCCTATTGGATACCAGCAACCACAGACTGGCTATCCCCAACAAGCGTTTCAGCAGTTCGCCGCAACAGCAAACCCACACGTTATGCAGCCAGCGGCGGCGCAGCCCTACCCCCAAACGACGCAGCAACCGGCTTCGGATGCCTACCAGGGCGGGCAGCCTTTCGTGCCCTCCTTTGTGGAACCAGCAACGTATGGCGAAGATTACGCCCACACAATGAATGGCGGCATCATTGAATCCGTCGAAGAGACGGCACCTTCGCAAAGCTTCGATTACCATCACATAACCACGCCTGCGCGCATTGCAATATATGATTCGCTGAAAACAGCGCCACGCGTAATACAAGTGCAGGGCGGTCCCACACACGAATACATCGAGCACATTGCTTCCTTGACCTACAAAAACGCCAAAGAAGCAGGCGGGGTGATCCCTTACACCGTGATCAGGGAAGTATCCGAAAATTTCATTCACGCCAACTTCAACGAAGTGGTGGTATCAATTTTCGACCAAGGCAATACCATTCGCTTTGCGGATCAGGGCCCAGGCATCAAGAACAAAGATCTCGTACAAGAACCAGGATTTTCCTCTGCCATCGAGCCGATGAAACGCTACATACGAGGCGTAGGGTCGGGCTTACCCATTGTGAAGGACTACTTAAGTACCTCTCACGGCCATATCGAGATCAAAGACAACGTGAATCAGGGCTCGGTGGTGACCATCAGCCTGGTTGCGTCGCGAACAACAGACGAAGAAATTGAGGCGGTTCAGATCCCCGACCTCACCGAAAACGAAGCTGCCGTGCTTAAAGCCCTTCTTCCGAACAACACCCTAGGAGTAAGCGAAGTCAGCAAGGCCACCGACATCGCCGTGGCTAGCGTTCATACCGCTTTTTCAAAGATGGAAGAGGCCGGTCTCGTGGAAAAGGTGAATAAGAAGAGAACGCTCACCCCGCGAGGCACGCAGGTTGCCCTATCCTTGTAAACGACAGACGGCGCATCCCACGCCAACGGAATGGAACTACGTAGAACCTTATGGATATAGAACAGACGTGGACAGACCTGATGCGACAACTGAAGTCGTATCCCACCATTAACGCATCTCAAATCGATGCGTTCTTCTCGCGTGTTCAAATCCAGGCAGCAAGCCCTGGTTTCATCATGCTCACCTCGGACAATGCCTTTATTAAAGATTGGATCGAAAAGCATTATCTGAAAGATATCCAGAAGGCACTCGGCGATCTATACAACCTGGACTTTCAGGTGCTGATAGAGGTCGACCCCACCGCAGCGGCACCGGCACCTGCAGCTCAGCCCGCACCCGCAGCGACCCCTTCGGCCCCCGCTGTCGCACCGCAAGCGGTCCAGGCGCAACCGACACCCGCAGCAACAAGCGCACAGAACGCGCCTGCTCCAGGCGTCCAGTCCGCTAGCGCCGGCGCACCCCAGCCCGTCCATTCGGTAGCGCAGGCAGAAGCATCTGAGCCGCAATCGCAGAAAACAGGGACAAGCGGCAACGACAACGAGGCAACAGGGGAAGCAGCGCTCACCTTTGATTCCTTCGTTATTGGAGAGTCAAACCGCATGGCCTACAACATGGCAGTGGAGGTAGCGGACCGCCCCGGTTCGTCCGAGTTGAACCCACTCTTTATATATGGGCGATCTGGTGTGGGAAAAACGCACCTTATGTGCGCGATTCAGAACTACATCAAGGAAACCCGCCCAGAGCTCAACGTGTGCTACATCGATTCGATGGAACTGGTAAACCGCTACTCAGACGCAGCCATAGAAAAGAGCGTCGATAAGCAAAGCTTCAAGAACTTTGAGGGCTATTTCCAGCAGGCGGATGTACTGCTCATCGACGATATCCAGGGGCTCCAGAGCAAACCCGGCACGCTCAACGCGTTGTTCCGCATCTTCAATTCGATGATCCCAAAGGGCAAGCAGTTTGTATTCTCCGCAGACCGAGCGCCGAAAAACATCGACCTCGACGAACGCTACGTGTCCCGATTCAACTCGGGAGCCACGATAGACATTCAGCCACCCGACGACGAGACGAAGCGCAACATCATCAAGAGTCTTATTCGTCACTACCAGAGCCGAGAAAACACATCGTTTGTTATCACAGACGAAATCCTCGACTACATCGTGGACAACTCCAGTTCAAACATTCGCGAACTGAAGAGCGCTATCACCAACGTGATATTCGCCATGAAGATGAACAAGGACCACACGCTTTCGGAAGGCCAGGTCAAGGAGCTTCTGGGCAATCACTTTATCGGCGGAGGCAAGAAACGCATCACGATAGAGATGATCCAAGCCGCAGTTGAAGATTTTTACGGCGTTTCACACAAAGACATCGTGGGGCGTGGCAGGGCAAGAAGCATTGTTCGGCCGCGACAAGTTGCAATCTATCTGTGCCGAGACTTGTCTGAAACCACACTGAGCAATATTGGCAAGGCCTTCAATCGCGATCACACTACGGTGCTCCACTCGTGCGAGCTCATTTCAAGTCAGATGCAAGAAGACCGAAATCTACGAGAAGAGCTGGAAGCAGTGCGCGAAAAAATCCGCATCCAGCAGTATTAAAACCTGTTGATAAACGGTGACAAAACATGGGGATTACCCCATACCTTTGTGGAAGAAGTTTTCCCCACGTTTTCCCTGTGGATAACCAAGGTGCTTTTCCACAGAGTTCCCGACAGGTGTTTTTCCGTGTTCATCAGGCAAAAGAGAAGTTATCAACATATCCACCCTGGTTACTACTTCTATTATTAGTTATTTATTAAAGAATAGAGAAGGAATTAATGGGGAGGAAAACTCGATTGTGCAACTCAATTGCCAATCGAGAATCAGCTTGGCTAGAACAGGTATCATAGCCAAGAGGAACAGAGGACAGGAGCAGCAATGAAATTCAGCGTTAACCAATCGGAGCTTCAAAACGCCCTAGCGGTTGTAGTTAAAGGATCCTCCACCCGTTCTACGCTTTCAATTCTTGCTGGTGTGTATATCAAGGCAGAAGAGGGAAGAATCACCCTTCAAACCACCAATCTGGAACTCTCCATTAAGGTAACGTGCTTCGCTATGGTGGAAGAGCCCGGAGAAACGGTAGTGCCAGCAAAACTCTTCGGTGACATCATTAAGAACCTTCCCGATATGGCAGTTCGTGTTGAGGCAGACGAAACCACCGCAACGGTATTCTGCGATAGCACCACGTTCTCATTGAAAGCGCTCAATCCTCTTGACTTCCCCGCTTTCCCCGAAATCGAAGCCGATCAGGAAGCCTCGTTCCCCTTCAATGCGTTTTCTTCGATGGTCAAGCGCACGGCTAAGGTCGTTTCTCACGACGAAACGCGTATTGTGCTTACGGGCGTACTTGTTTCTTGCGTAGGTTCCACTTTGAAAATGGTGGCGACCGACTCCTATCGCCTGGCTGTTTCCGAAACTGAGCTCGATTCGCCATGCCCTGAAGAGTTCGAAGCGGTTATTGCCGGTTCTTTCCTTCAGGACATTGCTTCGCTTCCTCAGTCAGAAGATCCTGTTACGATTGCGCTTAACGACAACCAAATCGTGGTTACCTACCGTGACACCACTTTTATCAACCGTCGTATCGAGGGAACCTTCCCGAATTACAAACAGCTTATTGCCGAGGGTCATTCCACCCGCGCAACGCTTTCGACTCATGCGCTTACTGATGCAGTTCGTCGTGTTTCTCTGCTCAGCAATAAGGTTTCCCCTGTACAGATTCGCGTCGATGCCGAATCCGGCGTGGTAACCCTGCTCACCAACTCTCAAGACATTGGCAACGCTCAGGAGAATCTTATTTGTGAGGTTGATGGCGAATCGGTTGATATTGCATTCAACTTTACCTTTATGCTCGATGGCCTGAATTCCATTGATACCGATGCGGTTCATCTTGATTTGTTCGGACCCATGAAGCCTGGCATTCTGCGCGCCGCGGAGGGCGAGAACTTCCTTTACCTCATCATGCCCGTACGCGTGTAGATTGCGGGTTTCTGGCTCCATGGGGCTCACTATCGAAAACATCGCGTGCCGTAATTTCAGGTCGTATGAGCAGTTCGAGCTTGATGGCATCGGGGGGCTAACCCTAATCGTCGGGCCGAATGCGGTGGGCAAGACAAACCTTCTTGAGGGTATCCAGCTTGTCACGGCTTGCTCGTCGTTTCGCAGTTCAGTGCCTAGCCACTTGGTTCGTGCCGGTCAAGATGCGGGCATGTTCTCTGCGGCAATACGCGGCGATGGCCGATATCTTGATATGGAATTGCGTGTTTCACGTGAAACACGCGAGTATTTTGTCAATGGAAAGAAAAAACGCCCCCGCGATATCCGGGGCACGTTGCCTTCTGTGCTGTTCTCTCCTGAAGATTTGGAGCTGGTGAAAGGCTCCCAATCGTTTAAGCGCGCGCAGGTTGATCAGATGGGTGCTCAACTGAGTACGAATTACCATGCGGTACGGAAAGACTATGAAAAGATCCTTCGGCAGAAGAATCGCTATCTGAAGGAGAGCGTTTCGCCTCTATTCCTTCAGAGCATCAACGAGGTTGTTGCTGCGGTTGGCTCGCAGCTGTACCGCTTGCGTTGCGAGATGATTGCGGCGCTTTCGCCTTATCTGAAAGAATGTTATCGAGAGATTTCGGGCGGACGCGAATCGGTCGAGCTAGTGTACGTTCCCTCATGGCTCCGCAAGTCGTTCGATCTCGATCGCATTCCTTCGGTTGAGGCGATTGACAGGACCGCCGCTCAGGAGCGACTTATTAGCGCAATGGAAGAGGATGCTCGTAGGGAGCACGAGCGACGCATATCCCTTTATGGCCCCCAGCTCGATCTGGTAGAGTTCTACCTTGATGGGCTCAATGCTCAGCAGTTTGCATCGCAGGGGCAGCAGCGAAGTTTAGTTCTGGCGTTTAAGATGGCACAGGTTGAGCTTATCGCGGAACGATTGGGCCAGAACCCCGTTTTGCTGCTCGACGATGTGATGAGCGAGCTTGATGCGACGCGCCGCGATGCGCTGCTTTCTCTGATCTCCGGCGAGGTGCAGACGTTTGTGACTGCTACCAATGCGGAAAAAGTAAGCCCGGCGCTTTCCTCGTTGGCGCGTGTGGTGCAGATTGGCGGCGAATAGATATGGTTGAATTCGATAGCGATTGGGGGTCGTCACGCGATCCTCGCCGTTATATCGCCGTGGTGAATGAGCGGAATAATTCCCTCCGCCCCGTTTCGTCTTCGCTTTCCTCTTTCGCTTCGTCGATGCCCGAAGAAGTTAAGAAGCGCGTTCTTGTGCAGCGCAAGATAGAAAAGACCCATGCCCAGTTTGCCGAACTCGTGGATCCCTTTATCCTCAAACACACCAATTCGGTGTATCTGCTCAAAAGCCAGGCGGTTGAGGGAGCGTACGATCTGGTGGTGTATCTGGACAACTCAACGTGTGCCGCTGAGCTGAATGCCCGCAGGGAGTTGCTTCGCTTTGAATATCTCGATCGCTTTAATACGACCATAGATGTGTTTGAGATTCGTATTTCAAGGGGTCCGTATAGGGACAAGCACCCCTTTGCCGAGCGCCTTAGCTCAGATACTCAGCCTAAAGAACGAAGTCTCAGCGAAGAAGAAACGGCGCGAATAGAAGAAATGACGTCGGCTATCGAGGATCCTCGTTTAAGGGCTTCGTTCCAACGCGCTATGACGGCTCAGAAGCGTCGAAATGAGTCTTCTTCATAAAAAATGCCCAGCACGATGGCTTTTATACCCGCAGAAGCGCTCTGAATGCCCTCTGACGCTGATAGATGGCAAGGTATCTTGCCTACTCTGCTATAATAATAAGGTTCTAAATCCCCTCGATACGTCGCTTTAGGCGTATCAGATAGCAGAAAGAGGAGGAAATACGTGGCTTCAGACGAATCCCACTACAGCGGCCAAGACATTCAGATCTTGGAAGGCCTTGAAGCAGTGCGCAAGCGCCCTGGTATGTATATCGGTTCTACCGGTCCGCGCGGCCTTCACCATCTGGTGTACGAGGTTGTAGACAACGCAGTAGATGAAGCTCTTGCTGGCTATTGTGACCACATTGAGGTTACCATCCATGAGGACAACTCCATCACCGTTGTCGACAATGGCCGCGGCATTCCCGTAGACAAGCACCCCAAGGAAAAAATCCCAACCGTCGAGGTTGTACTCACCATCCTCCATGCAGGTGGTAAATTCGGCGGCGAAGGTTATAAGGTTTCCGGCGGCTTGCACGGTGTAGGCGTTTCTGTTGTGAATGCGCTTTCCACTCAGGTTATTGTGCGCGTGCGTCGCGATGGCAAGGAATATGAGATTTCTTTCGATCATGGCAAAACCAAAGAAAAGCTCCATGAGGTAGGAACCTCCAAAACCAGCGGTACTACGGTAACCTTCTGGCCCGACCCTGAGATTTTCAAAGAAACCACCATCTTCGATTACGAAACGCTGAAAACCCGTTTCCGTGAGATGTCATTCCTTAACAAGGGTTTGAAGATCACCCTAGCCGATGAGCGCACCCCCGGCGAAGACGGCAAACCCCGTACCGAGGTGTTTCAGGCGCTTGGCGGTCTTCAGGATTTCGTTAAATTCCTCAATGAGGGCAAGGAAACGCTGAACAAGCCCATCTACTTCGAGGCTGAAAACGAAGACGGCATGGTGGAAGTGGCAATGCAGTGGTCCTCTTCCTATTCTTCTAATGGCGTGCTCTCGTTTGCGAACAACATCCACACCATCGACGGTGGTACTCATCTCGACGGCTTCAAGCAGGGTGTTACGCGTACCATCAACGATTACGCTCGCAGTAAGGGAATCTTGAAAGAAAAGGACAGCAACCTTTCCGGTGACGACACCCGAGAAGGTCTTTCGGCTGTTATTTCAGTTAAGCTCCGCGACCCGCAGTTTGAGGGTCAGACCAAGGGCAAGCTGGGCAATACGGAAATTCGTGGCTTGGTTCAGACTGCCGTAACTAAGGGCTTGGCTGAGTATCTTGAAGAGAACCCCACGCCTGCTAAGCGCATCATCAACAAGGCCTCTCAGGCATTGAAGGCCCGTGAGGCTGCTCGTAAAGCGCGCGAGATGACGCGTCGTAAGGGCGTTCTTGACTCTTTCAGCTTGCCGGGAAAGTTGGCTGACTGCTCGAGCAAGAATCCTGCCGATTCCGAAATCTTTATTGTTGAGGGCGATTCTGCAGGTGGGTCTGCTAAACAAGCTCGCGACCGCAAGTATCAGGCCATCATGCCCCTGCGCGGTAAGATTCTGAACGTCGAGCGCGCTGGCTTGCACCGCTCGCTTTCTTCCGACACCATTTCTTCGCTCATTACCGCTATCGGTACGAACATTGGTGAGGATTTCAACGCGGATGCTGCCCGCTACCACCGCATCATCATCATGACCGATGCTGATGTTGACGGTGCTCACATTCGCATCCTGCTGCTCACGTTCTTCTATCGCTACATGCCCGAGCTTATTACACGTGGTTATATCTACATCGCCCAGCCTCCGCTGTACGGCCTGAAGAAGAAGGGCAGCAAGAAGTTGGAATACATCTTCAATGATGACGCTCTAGCCGCCCGCTTAGCAGAGATTCCCGACCGAGATAGCATTTCGCTGCAGCGTTACAAGGGTTTGGGTGAAATGGATCCCGAGCAGCTCTGGGAAACCACCATGGAGCCTTCTACCCGCACCATGCTCCAGGTAAGCATTGAAGATGCAGCTGAAGCTGAGCGTGTGGTAAGCGAACTTATGGGGGATCAGGTTGAGCCCCGTAAGGAATTCATCCAGAAGCACGCCCATGACGTGCGCTTCCTCGACTTCTAAGAGGGTTGCCGGGTAGGAACCCGGCAAAGTGTTTCACGTAAAACATTCAAGCAACAAGACAGAAGGAGTCTTCGTGGCAGAAGATAAGAACGAGACAGACAAGAAGGACGAGCAGCAGGCCGCTGCAGCAAACGTTCTTCCTGCTGAGCTCAGCAAAGAGATGCGCACGTCGTTCCTCGAGTATTCGATGAGCGTTATTGTTTCGCGCGCGCTTCCCGATGTTCGCGATGGCTTGAAGCCTGTTCATCGCCGCATTCTGTATGCGATGAATGAAAGCGGCATCACCCCAAAGCGCCCCCATGCTAAGTCCGCTCGTACCGTTGGTGACGTAATCGGTAAGTATCACCCGCATGGCGACTCTGCGGTGTACGACACCATGGTTCGTTTGGCGCAGCCATTCTCCATGCGTGTTCCGCTGGTTGACGGCCACGGTAACTTTGGTTCGATCGACGGCGATTCGGCAGCTGCAATGCGTTACACCGAGGCTCGCTTGGACAAGCCGGCAATGGAATTGCTGCGTGACCTTGACAAGGAAACGGTAGATTTTCAGCCTAACTATGACGAGAGCTTGCAGGAGCCCGTTGTCTTGCCTTCGCGCTTCCCGAACCTGTTGGTAAACGGCTCTTCGGGTATTGCCGTCGGCATGGCAACAAACATCCCCCCGCATAACCTCGGCGAGGCAATCGACGCAACCTGCATGATGATCGACAATCCTGATTGCACGGTAGACGATTTGATGAAGGTTCTTCCCGGCCCTGACTTCCCGACGGGCGGCATCATCATGGGCCGCAAGGGCATCCGCGACGCCTACGAAACGGGAAAGGGAAGCCTTACCATTCGCTCAAAGTGCCGCATTGAAGAGGGTAAGAACGGCAAGCATTCCATTGTTGTTTCCGAGATTCCCTATCAGGTAAACCGTACCAATCTCCTGAAGAAGATCGCCGATCTGATTCGCGACAAGAAGCTTCCCGAGGTTTCAAACGTTCATGACGGCGCCGACCGCCACGGCATCGACATCATTATCGAGCTGAAGCAGAATGCTATCCCTCAGGTCGTACTGAACAAGTTGTATAAGCATACCCAGCTGCAGGTTGGTTTCGGCTGTAATATGCTGGCGCTGGTCAACGGCGTCCCTCGCGTATTGTCCTTGAAGGAGATCCTCCACTACTACATTCTGCATCAGGAAGAGGTTGTGGAGCGCCGCACGCGCTACGACTTGGCCAAAGCTGAGGCCCGTGCGCATATTCTGGAAGGTTTCGTGATTGCCCTCGACAACATCGATGAGGTGATCCAGATCATCCGCTCGTCCAACACCGATCGCGAAGCGAAAGACGTGTTGATGGAGCGCTTTAAGCTTTCCGAAAAGCAGAGCGAAGCTATCCTCGAAATGAAGCTGCGTCGCCTGACCGGCTTGGAGCGAGAGAAGATCGAAGCCGAATTGAAGGAGCTGCGCGAGAAAATCGACTACTACAAGCGTTTGCTTTCCGATAAAGACCTCGTAAAGCAGGTAATCAAGGAAGAACTTACCGAAATCAAGGAAAAGTTCAGTTCTGCTCGTATCACCAAGATTACCGACGAAGCGAAGGACCTCGATGTAGAGGATCTTATTGCTGAAGAGGAAGTTGCCATTACCGTAACCAAGGCTGGTTACGTGAAACGCCTTCCCGTGGCTACGTATCGCCAGCAGAAGCGCGGCGGCAAGGGCATGCAAGGGGTGAATTTGAAAGAAGCCGACTTCGTCGAGCATCTCTTCATTTCCTCAACCCATGCTTATCTGTTGTTCTTTTCTTCGCGCGGACGGGTGTACCGTCTGAAGGCCTACGAGATTCCTGAGGCATCTCGTCATGCTCGAGGAACCGCAATCGTGAATGTTCTGCCCTTGGAGAAGGGTGAAACCATTGCTGCGGTTATCGCTACCAAGGATTTCCCCGAAGACGAGTACCTGATGTTTGCAACTTCGTCAGGCATGGTTAAGAAAACCTCCATGAAGCTCTACGACCGCACGCGCCGAGATGGTTTGATTGCGATCAACCTGAAGGAAAACGACACGCTTATTAGCGTCCAGCGCGTTGCTGAAGACGAAAAGGTCATGATGGTTTCCTCTGCAGGTAAGGCCATTATGTGGGATGAGTCCGAAGTTCGGGCTATGGGTCGCGACACCATGGGTGTACGTGGCATGACGGTTAACGCCGATGCTCGCGTGCTCGGCATGGAAATAGCGCGTCCAGGAACCGAACTCTTGGTTATCACTGAGCTCGGCTATGGCAAACGCACGCCGGTAGAGGAGTATCCTTCCCATCATCGCGGAGGCCAAGGCGTATACACCATTACCATGACGGCCAAGAAGGGCTTGCTCTCGGCTATGAAGATCGTTGAAGAGAACGACGAGATCATGATTATCACCGAAGAGGGTGTAGTGGTTCGCACACCGGTTTCCGGCGTGTCGCAGCTGGGACGCTCCACTCAGGGCGTTCATGTGATGAATGTTGCCGGCAAGGACAAAGTTTCTGCTGTGGCCACTTCTACTACCACCGAAAAAAAATCCTCTAAGACGGCACCTGCCACCCATAAGGACCAGACAAGCCTGCTCGATGAAGAGTAGAAGAAGACACTGATACTTACCGAAGTTGGGACCCGGATTTTCTGGGTCCCAATTTTTTTTCAAAAAATTTATTACTAATTTCAGGCAAGGAATTACCAAGGAAGAGGGCGATTTTCTTCTAAAGGAGCGGCATTGCCATCTGTTTTCGAGAAAATATATCTTGCTGTTTAAATGAAAAATATTGTCCTGAACTGGTATTATTCAAATAGAAAGCAGTCAAGGGGGAGCTCAGCAAAAACTTTTTTAAGAAAATGCAAAATTCTTCTTGACCCGTATGGGGGTAGGAAGTATATTAATTGAGCGCGATTTCGGGCCCATAGCTCAGTTGGTTAGAGCGCACGCCTGATAAGCGTGAGGTCAGCAGTTCAAATCTGCTTGGGCCCACCATTTTTTACTGATAAACGCTCCACCGTGAGCCGAGTTTGCCGGTGGAGCGTTTATTGATAACGAAATCGCACATAACCTACGTGGGGCATTAGCTCAGCTGGGAGAGCGCGGGCTTTGCAAGCCTGAGGTCAGGGGTTCGATCCCCCTATGCTCCACCACGAATTTTTGAAGCCGTCCGAATGGACGGCTTCTTTTTTGTGTAAAGCGACTGATCTGCCCCGTTTGGGCTCTTTCGCGCTGGTAAGCTTTTACCGCTTATGGGTTAACAAGACAACGTCTTTAAGAAGGAAGAAGTAGATGAAACAGGAAAACATCCGCAATGTGGCAATCATTGCGCACGTTGACCATGGTAAAACCACCTTGGTTGACCGCCTGCTCTGGTCCTCGCATGTATTCCGCGAAAACCAGGAAGTCGCCGAACGCGTGCTCGACTCGAATGATCAGGAGCGCGAGCGCGGCATTACCATTCTCTCTAAGAACATCTCCATCCATTACAAGGATACTAAGATCAACGTTATCGACACCCCCGGTCATGCCGACTTTGGTGGCGAGGTGGAGCGCGTTCTCAACATGGCAGATGGCGCATTGCTCATTGTTGATGCTTATGAAGGCCCCAAGCCCCAGACCCGTTTCGTTCTTTCGCATGCCCTTGAGCGTGGTTTACGCATCGTTGTTGTGGTCAACAAGATCGACCGCCCCAATGCTAACCCCGATGCTGCTGTCGACAAGGTATTCGACTTGATGGTTGAGTTGGGTGCAAGCGACGAGCAGCTTGATTTCCCTGTTGTTTATGCCTCTGCAGTTAATGGCTACGCACGCTACGACGTCAATGACGGCAACATGGACATGGTTCCCTTGCTGGATACCATTCTGAAGGAAATCCCCTGCCCTGATGTAGACGTAGACGGCCCTGTTGCCCTTCAGGTTTGCACGGTTGACCACAGCAGCTACGAGGGACGTATTGGTATTGGCCGCCTGCAGAGCGGTACCATTCACGAAAAAGAGCAGGTTCTGGTGATCCAACCCGACGGCAACCGCTACAACGCGCAGATCCGCAAGGTATACACCTTTGAGAACCTTGGTAAGGCTGAGGTTCCTGCGGCCAGCGCAGGCGATATCGTGGCTGTTATCGGCGTGGAGCAGACTGACATCGGCGATGTTATCACCGACCCCGAGAATCCTGTCGAGATGGAGCCTTTGGCCGTTGAAGAGCCCACCATGGCTGTTGTGTTTGAGGCTTCCACGAGTCCCTTGGTTGGTCGAGAGGGCGATATCGTTGGCGCTCGTCAGCTGAAGGAGCGCCTGATGCGCGAAAAGGAGAGCAACATCTCCATGCGCATTGAGGAAACCGAAGACAAGTCGGGCGTTCGCGTTGCCGGTCGTGGCGTTCTTCATCTTTCTGTTCTTATGGAAACCATGCGTCGTGAAGGCTTCGAATTCCAGGTTGGTCGTCCTCAGGTTGTTTATAAGGAAGATGAGGCCGGTAATAAGCTTGAGCCCATCGAGGAAGCTACCATCGACGTTCCCAATGACTACTCTGGCAAGGCGATTGAGGTCATGGGTACGGCAGGCGGCATCATGGAGGACATGGTGTCCGACGAAACCATGACGCATCTTACGTTTGCTATTCCTTCTCGCGGCACCATGGGCCTGAAGACCAAAATCCTGAATGTAAGCCACGGCGAAGCGGTGTTGTTCCACCACTTCCGTGAATATGGCCCTTATTCCGGAGAGATGATCGGCCGTAAGAACGGTTGCATGATTGCCATGGCAACGGAGAAGTCGGTTGCATATGCTCTTGATACGTTGCAGGAGCGTGGCAAGCTGTTCGTTGGTCCGGGCGAGGATTGCTATGAGGGCATGATTGTTGGCGAATCCGCTAAGGAAGGCGACATGGTTGTAAACGTTGCCAAGGCTAAGCAACTGGGCAACCAGCGCTCTTCTGGTGCCGATAAGGCTATCTCCCTTACGCCCCCCATCACGTTTACGCTCGAAGAAGCGCTTGAATACATTGAAGACGACGAGCTGGTAGAGGTAACGCCTCAGTCTATTCGTCTTCGTAAGCGCACCCTTTCCGCAACTCAGCGTCGCAAGGAAGCAAAGAATAAATAGATCAGTTTCTTTCAACCCGGCTTCTCCCTACGCAGAGGGTTGTCTGGAAAGAAATAAATCAAGAAGACTGACTAACTAAAAGGCTGGACGATGTATCGTCCAGCCTTTCTGGTTTAAAGTGTCGCCTGCAATAAGAACTGCACAGATAAAGATGCGCTGTGTCCGGACTGCTCTGTTCCTGGTGCTATACAAGGTTATTCCGAGTTGCCATTCTTGGGGCTTTTCGCCTATAGCTCCATCCTGGGGCTGTCCTAAGGGTCTGAAAACAAAAATATGGCCCGAACGCAACTTTTTTGCGATTACGGATTGTCACAGGGCGTAAAGGCGCAAATTGCGGACCAGAATCGCAGCAAATCAGTTGTGGAGCAGCCCCCTTCCGCTTTTGCAGATAGGGGAAAGGAGTCCGCAATCGCAAAAAAGCTGCAAGAAAGCCGAGATTTTTGTTTTCACAACGAGGAGTTGTGTGGTCATGCAACAAAAAGTGGATTATCTGGGTGGAGTGCAAGATATTTCGTTTCACGTGAAACAGGACGCTGCGTCCGAATCGGGTTTTTCGGAGCGGTTGGCACGCTGCTCGGGAATTTCGAGCGCCAGGGCTGTCGCTTTTCGCCGACTTCAATAGAGGGAGCTCCTTTTATGGAGGGGGTGTGATTAAACAGCGGTGATACGTGGGCAAATTGTGCGAACGAAATCACGAAATTGACGTTGTGCAAAAATAGCATGCGTTGCACCTGCTCATCGGGTGCGACCTCGTTTCGTACCGTAGGAAAAAGGAACATACATGAAGCACGGAGCTCTTCTTCGCAAGATTTCTGTTGTCGGCGTATCCGCCGCCTGCTGCATTGCCTTGGTTGGTTGTGGTGGCACGAATTACGGCTATACCGGCGGCGTTGCAGCAACGGTAAATGGCGCTGAGATTCAGGAAGACACCATCACTAAGTACATTCAGAACTTCCGCACTAGCTCAGACCTCACCAGCGACGACGACTGGGGCAATTGGATGAAGGAGAATTCCTTTGATCCTGCCACCGTTCGCGATCAGGTAATCGATTACTACGTCGAAAACGAGCTGAAGAAACAGGCGTGCGACGAAAAGGGCATCACGGTTGAACAGTCTCAGGTTGACGATGAGATCAACAACATGAAGGCCAACTACGACAGCGATGATGCTTGGAAGCAGGCTCTATCCTCTGCTGGTTTGACCGAGGACCAGTATCGCGAGTCCGTCGAAGCTGGCTTGCTTGATAAGGCCTTGGAGGACGCGGTTGCTGGAGATGCAGCCACCGCTGATGATTCTAAAGTTCTAGATATGCTGAACACGTATTGCACCATGTTTAACGGTGCTAAGAAGTCTTCTCATATCTTGTTCGCTTCGGGTGACACCGAAAAGGCTCAGGAAGTGCTCGATCAGATCAACGCGGGAACGCTTGACTTCGCCGAAGCTGCCAAGCAGTACTCCACCGATACGGCCTCTGCAGCCGACGGTGGCAATGTTGGTTGGGACGCTATCAATTCCTTTGTAACCGACTACACCGACGCCCTTGATGGCCTTTCCGTTGGCCAGGTATCTGGTTTGGTAACGAGCGATTATGGCATTCACATCATCAAGTGCACCGATGAGTTCACCTGCGACGGCAAAGCAACCAGCCTTTCTGCATACCCTCAGGAGTTCGTTGACTACATTTCGAACATTGTGAAGGATCAGAGCAAGTCCACGGCATATTCCAATTGGTTCAACGACTACAAGGCTCAGGCGGACATCCAGAGCAACGATATGCCCGAGAATGTTCCCTACAACCTTGATATGACCAAATACGACAACAGCGATTCGTCGAGCGATAACTCCGATGGCTCTAGCAATGGGGCTTCCGCTGATACCAATGCTGATGCGTCGGCTACGGAGGACTCGTCGGAATCTTCCAATGAGAAGAGCTCAGATTCCGAGAATTCTGGTCAGTAAAAACCAATTATTCAGGCTTTCCCAAGGCCACCTCGCATGAGGTGGCCTTGGTTTATCTAGAAAGGCAAGCAATGAAAACGAAACCGCCTCTTATTGAGCTTCATGACGCCGTAGTTCGTCGTAAGGGAAAAGAGATTTTGAATGTAGGGGACTTCACCCTGCAGCAAGGCGAAAGCATTGCCCTTATTGGCCCTAATGGCGCTGGAAAATCGACCTTTATCCACCTCATAACTCGCGAAGTGTTTCCTCTTCATCGCGATGAGCCCCCGGTGCTGTTCAAAGGAAAGTCGTTGGTCACCCTAGAAGAGGTTAAGCAATGCTTAGGTATTGTCTCTTCAACGATGCAAGATCAGATAACCGTTCATCTCCCAGCTCTTGATGTGGTGTATGGCGGGTTGTTTGGCGTTCTTGGTGTTCCCCGCCGCCACAACATGACCGAAGCAGGTAAGGAAAAGGCCTTGCGTGCTTTGGAATTCCTGGGAATGAAGGAGCACGCCGATCGAGACATCATGACGATGTCTTCTGGCCAGGCTCGTCGCGTGCTTATTGCCCGTGCGCTTGTCCATGACCCTGAAGTATTGGTGTTCGACGAGCCAACTACGGCGCTCGATCCTGAAGGCATGTATTTTGTTCGCAAGGCAATGCGTGATTTAGTTGCTGCTGGCAAGTCGATTATTTTGGTTACGCACTATCCCGAAGACATTATTCCTGAAATTAAGCGTGTGGTAATGATCAAAGACGGCAAACTTTATGGGGACAAGCCCAAGGAGGAAGCCCTTACTACCGAGTGTGTCTCCGACCTTTTTGAAGTTCCTTTAAAAATCTTGTCAGAAGATGGCTATTTTTCTCTTGTCAGCCGGTACTAAGATGGTGTAAAGTACATCCTTGCATGCGCGGGAAGCGCTGCAGCTGGAGAGATGTCCGAGTCTGGCTTAAGGAGCACGATTGGAAATCGTGTATACGCCAAAAGCGTATCTGGGGTTCGAATCCCCATCTCTCCGCCAGTGATTTTTCGAAAGCGCCTGTTTGGGCGCTTTCTTTTTCACCAGCTCCTTTGGTGGCTGATACATATTTTGGAAGGGTGGCAGAGCGGCTGAATGCGGCGGTCTCGAAAACCGTTTTACCGGTACTCCCGGTAACGAGGGTTCAAATCCCTCCCCTTCCGCCAGTGTTTTAAGGTCTGCCTTTGGCGGGCCTTTTTTTTCGTATAGACAGCCAAAGCTCCATATCTGGAAGTATAGGGATAGGTCCATTTTCTCACCTAGTTGTAGCGCACCGAGGTAGCGCCCCCTGCACAATCTCTTGCGGTGGGATCTTTTCCTTAGGCTGGGGATATGGGACCTGTCCCTATATTCCCAGCCTTCATGGATGGGTTGTGCCCGTTGGCGGAGTTTGGGTTGGGCTTTTTTGCTCGCGAGAGTACACTGGGCTGCATTGGTTTAGAAGAAAAGGGAAAGGACGACCATGGTAGATCGTGTGGTAGATCCCGAAAACGATATCCCCGTAGAAGACGTTGACGACGTGCTGAAGGCTGTTATCGTCGCTGTTTTGGACGAAGCTGCCGACAAGATGGAAGAGGGCAAAGACGTTATTCCCTTCACTGGTCTTGCGGTAAAGGAAAATCTTTTCATTGAAACGCATCCGGGCGACGATGCCGAGGAGTGCTTCCTGGCTGCCCGTAAAGAGGTCCAGGGCGCTCGCGGCGCTACGGCATACGCTTTCTGCTATGACGGCTATGTTGACACCGATGAAGGCCAGAAGGACGCGCTTATCGCCGAAGGTGGTTTGCCTGGCGAAGAGCAGGGATACGCATTTGGCTACCTTTACGATGAGGACGGCATTGAACGTGAGGTTGTCTACATCGGTCCTGCTCCCAACTTTATGGAAAACCTCAAGCTTGAGCTTGAGGTGGAGGGAACCCTCGATCCTAAAGAACAGGGAGAAGCAACCGAGGAATAGAAAACTCGGTCGAGGGAGCCGGCAGCGATGCCGGCTCTCGTTTTTTGCGCGCTGAATCCGTTATTCGGAAACAAGGTATGAGGCTTATGCGGAAACCGGGCCGCCGCCAAGCTTTCGCAGGAGTTTCGCATGCTTTTCGCACCAATTTCAGATAAGGGGAATAGGATGGTTTCAGGAAATCTGTAAGGCTAATGTGTGCAAACCGTGAGTTCTCGTAGAATTATTAGTTCTTCCTTTCTTTGTTTGGTAACCTAATAAGGCTAATTTCCTGCTTCGGGGTAGCCTTTAAACCCGAAGCCGTAAGTCCAGAGGAGGTGAACTGATGAAGGCTTATGAACTCTTGTATTTTGTAGCTCCGTCTATCGACGAAGAATCTCGTCTCGCTGTTATGAAGCGTATCGAGACCGCCCTCGCAGAAGGTAACGGTGTCGTTGATAATGTTGATAACTGGGGTAAGCGCAAGCTCGCTTACGAAATCAACGGTCTGACCGACGGTGATTACACCCTTATCGATTTCCATGCAGAGCCCAGCAACATTGCTGAACTCGACCGCGTACTCCGCATCTCCGATGTTGTTGTACGTCACATGATCGTTGCTCGCACCGATCGCGATTAATTTTCAAGGAAATCAAAAGGTGGACGGACTAGTCCACGTTGTGAAAGAGGTATCGATATGAGTATCAATCGAGTTGTAATCAGCGGAAACCTTACCCGTGATCCCGATTTGCGTTCCACAGCAAGTGGCATGCCTGTTCTGGGCTTCGGCGTCGCAGTCAACGATCGCCGCAAGAACCAGCAGACGGGTGAATGGGAAGATTACCCCAACTTCATTGATTGCACTATGTTTGGTGCTCGCGCACAGAGCGTTTCCCGCTTCCTTTCCAAGGGTAGCAAGGTAGCCATCGAAGGAAAGCTTCGTTGGAGCCAGTGGGAACGCGATGGTCAGAAGCGTAGCAAGATCGAAGTCATTGTTGATGAGATCGAGTTCATGACTAGCCGCAACGATGGTGCTCCTCGCGCCGCGGCACCCATGGCAGCGCCTATGGCTCAGGCACCGATGGCGGCAGCTCCAATGGCCGCACCGGTTGTAGATGCTTCCGTTTACGACGACGACATTCCGTTCTAATCATTCGAAAGAGGTTAACATGTCTGACTACACCAAGCAGCCTCGTCGAAAGTATTGCCAGTTCTGCAAGGATCATGCGGAATACGTCGACTACAAAGACACTCAGATGCTGCGCAAGTATGTTACTGACCGTGGGAAGATCAAGCCCCGCCGTGTTACGGGCGCTTGCACCCAGCACCAGCGCGATATTGCCAATGCTGTTAAGCGCGCACGCGAAATGGCTCTCATGCCCTACGCTGTGCCTGCTGTAAGCGGCCGCGGCGATCGCCGTAATCGCTAAAGAGGAGGATGAAATGAAAGTTATCCTTCTTACCGAAGTTAAGAACAAGGGCGGCGAAGGCGACGTTGTAGACGTAGCTCCCGGCTTTGCTAACAACTACCTGCTTCCCCAGGGTATGGCCGTTCTGGCAACCAAGGGCAACCTGAAGCAGCTCGAGCAGCGTAAGCACAACATCGCCGCTCGCGAAGAGAACCGCATTGCTGATGCCAACAAGATGAAGGCTCAGCTCGAGGCTCTTACCGTTAAGGTTGAGGTTCGCGTAGGCGAAGAGGGCGTTCTCTTTGGCTCCGTAACCGCTCAGATGGTAGCTGACGCTGTTAAGGCTCAGGCTGACCTCGACATCGACCGCCGTCGCGTTGAGATCAAGAATGCCATCAAGTCTGCTGGCGAGCACACCGTTGTTGTGCCTCTCTATCGCGACATCAAGGCTAACCTCGCTCTGCTCGTAGGCGACGAGGAAACCTTCGCTGCTCCTGCCGAGGAAGCTGCTGAAGAAGCAGTAGAGGCAGAAGAGGCAACCGAAGAAGCTGCTGAGTAGTTTCTTATCTGCTTTTTTGAAAGGCCACCCGAAAGGGTGGCCTTTCTTTGTTTCTAGGTGAAAGGTATTAGCAAACCGAGCTTTGCAACGTGTGACTGTGCTCGAATTTCGACATGTGCAAGCTGGTCATGGGTCGTTTATCGAGTGGTATCGGGATGGTGGTTTGCAGTATGTCGCGTCGAATCATTTAAAAAGTTGTTCTTAAAAAAGATTTATAACATGTTCATATAGTTAATAAGACCAGTAGCAGGCTTTATTTCAGGTATGTTGCCTGCGGTGCTAGCCTGATAAAAAACAGATCTCCATATCGCATCCCATGCAAAGTGATTTATAGCGAAAGGAGATCGTTATGAGCGTATCAAGCTCCCTTCTGTTCGACCATTGTTTGTGGCTGCTTCTTCTTATGCCTTGCTTAGGGCTGATACTCACCTACTTCACCAAGAGAACGAAGCCCTATCGCAAGAATGGAAAGATCTATCGCCACGACGTCGCGGCTCGTGTGGAACACTGGCCTCATGCTTTAGGCACGCTGTTTCTACTGATCTCGGGCATCATCATGGGATTGAGCTTCTTTATCAGTTTTGTTTCAACCAGTGAAGAAGCTGTAATTGCCCTGAACGTCCATTTCGTAGCGGCATGCGCATTTCTGTTCGGGACGTTCTATTACATCGGCAATGCCATTTCCGAGCCGGCGCGTATGAAAGAGCATCTTCCTAACAAGGACGCAATCTCTTCGACGATGAACCACTATGGCGCTCAGTTGGGATTCAAAAGAGCAAAGTATCCAAAAGAAAAGAAATACTTCCAGAGCGAAAACATGGCCTATGTCTTTGCGATTTTCGTGGGCGCTCTAATGGCTTTCACGGGCATTATCAAGTCGATCCAGCATTCTATCGATATTCCTGGATTTGTGGTTTCGGCTGCAACGCTGTTGCACGATATCGGCACGGTTGCCATGCTCCTGTTCCTTCTTGCCCATGTGTTCTTTGCGGTTCTGGTTCCTTGGTCGTGGAAGACCTTTCCCTCTATGATCCATGGCTGGATGCCAGAAGAGGAAGCGAAGAAGGAACACCCTGGTTGGTATGAGGACATTGTTTCCGAAGAGCAAAAAGCAAAGTAATGCTTTAGGCGATTAAGTGACAACAATTCGCCTTTATCGAGAACAATTCCCTATTCGCCGAGCAGTATCCGCCATTCAATAGCTAACCCATAGATCCCAAACGTTTGACCCATATATTTTGCCTTGCATGGGTATGTTGGTATGGCGGTCTGCTCGTAATAGATTTTGAGATTCCCTTCCCCCCAAGGGAATTGCTCGAAACGAAAGGGCAGACATAATGTCAAAGCAGTATGAAGACTCCGAGCTGCAGAAAGATCCCCCTTGCAGTACGTCGGAGAACAACGAAGAGAATCTGACGTCCGAAGCGTCAGAGAACCAAAAACCCGAAGGGGTAACACGCCGTAAGTTTGTTGCGTTGGCTGGTACATTGCTGGCTGCTACAACGTTGGGTACGAGCGCCATCATGGCATTCGCGCGTAATAACAATATCGATGTGGCGTTTCCTGTTTCAGGTGGATATCTCATCGTAGATAGCATGAGATGCTGCGGATGTCAGAATTGCATGATGGCGTGCGCAATGACCCATTACGGGGTAACAAACCCTGGTCTTGCGCGAATCCAGATTGTGGGCGATTCATTCCAGCATTTCCCCTATGACATGACCATTTTCTAATGTCATCAATGCGCAGAGCCTAAGTGCGTTTCGGTGTGCCCTACGGGAGCTTGCCACATCGACGAAGAAAACGATAACGTGCGCGTGGTTGACCCAGACAAGTGCATTGGATGCATGCAGTGTATTTCCGCGTGCCCTAACTCTCCCTCTCGATTGCAGTGGAACAACGAAGATAAGCATTCTCAGAAATGCGACCTCTGCACTAATACGCCGTTTTGGGAACACGAGGTCGGACCCGATGGCGTCCGCGCCTGTGAATCGGTATGCCCTGAACGCGCCATTAAATTCGTTAAAGAACTCCCCAAGGAAACCGGCGGATCCCAATATGACGTGGATCTGCGAACGGGAACAAGTTGGCCATCGATGATGACGTATGCCGTTGGCGCTACCGGCAATCCTGGTAGTGAAGGCAGCTCTGCGAAGAAATAAGGGTAGGTGAAAACAAATGGCAAATGGATTTGCGGGCAAGATCTTGATCTTGCACCTCGACAAGGAAACGTACGAAACCGTCCCGACGTCTAAGTATGAAGAATGGATCGGCGGTCACGGAATGGCTGCCGCGTTGTTCTGGGATTATTGCGAGGATAAAACTATCATCGACCCTGCTGATCCAAAGAACGTGTGCGCTCTGGCAACGTCCCCTATTGCGGGCACGCCAACCCCCTCGGGTGGCGGCCGTGCCGAAATGGTGGCAGTTGGTACGCAGGGGTATCCTACTCCCTGGTTTACGCGCTCGAACATGGGTGGACGTTTCGGACCGATGATGAAGCACGCTGGATATGATGCTTTTGTCCTTTTGGGGCAGGCTAAGCGTAAGGTGTGGATCAGCGTTGTCAACGACCGAGTAACCTTCAATGACGCTGAGTCGCTCTGGGGCCTTGATACTCAGGAAACACAGGAAGCCCTGATGCCTCAGATGGTCCACGATTACCATGCGGGCGATTGGAACACCATCGCGTCTGGATGGCGCGATGCGGGGAAAACCACTCAGCGCCCTGCAATTCTTACCACGGGTCCGAATCCGGAGAATTATGGTCCGCTTTCCTCGTTGGTTTCCGATATGGCTCATGTTATTGGCCAAGGTGGTTTTGGCGGCGTATGGGCAGCTAAGAACCTGAAGGCAATAGGATTTTTGGGCACGAAGAGCATCGAGATTGCCGATCCTCAGGCGATGATGAACGCGCGTCTGTGGGCTCAGCAATATACCTGGGGCGGTCATGCCGATAATCCAAACAAATACATAGGCATGCAGGATATTTCATCACCTCCGGGTAATTCGACTCGCTTTTACGGAACGGGAGTGTCAAGTAGGCCCTATGGCTGCGTAGGTTGTGTCCGTGCATGCCGGGGTAGAACCTCAAGCTATTACGGAAACGAAGCGATGTGTATCGGCTTCCACTGGTTTACCCCGCAGGACAAGGCAGCACATGATGGGGTCATCACGGAAAACACTGCCAAGGCAGCAACCTTGCTTAACCGTGTTGGCATGAACGCCAATTCGTTTATGCCCATCACCTTTTGGCTGATGAGGCTCTATGAAAAGGGGCTGATCGGACCAGGCAAGGAAATCGAATCAAACTTGCCATTCGAAAAGATGGGCACCATTGAATTTGCCAACGCCCTCATCTCATCGATCGTTAATTTGGCCGATATCGGCGCCGATCTTGCATTGGGCCTACAGCCATGTGCTGAAAAATGGGGACGCTGGGAAGAAGATTCGTCTACTGGCATGCTGCCTGTTCTTCAGTACAGCTATGGGCATCATTACGATCCGCGCACTTCGGCTGACTGGGGTTTCGCTTCAATCCTTACCGATCGCGATATCAACAGTCACGATTTGGACTTCCCCTGCTATTGGACTCCCTCCCAGAACTACGCTCAGGGTAGAGAGCCCGATGTATCGGCTGCTCGTCTGGCGGAAATCATGGGCAAGAAGCTGGTGCCGTTCTGCGATCCCGAAATGATCGACTATTCGGATGAAGGAATTTACAAGAAGCCGTGCGCAAAGGCGGTAGCCTGGACTATTTACTACAACCGTTCATGGAAAAACACGGTCGGTTTGTGCGACTGGGCGTGGACTGACCTGGTGAATCCGTATGGCAAGGACTTCGAGGGAATGACGCCTGACGGGGAGCCGAAATTCCTCAACGCTTGCACGGGGTGGAACAAGAGCTTCGAAGACGTCATTTGGTTGGGGAAGAAAGTCTACGACCTCGATCGCGCAATTTGGCAGCTTCAGGGGCGCACACGTGAGGTGGAGATATTCTCGGATTATGTCTATGACCAGCCTCAGAACCCGAAGGTGCCCCAAACCTCATACGAGATTGCCTACTGTCTGCCAACCTACAACGAGGAAACGCATGAATGGGCCTACAAGGATGTTTCGGGACGTCAGCTCGACAGGGAAAAGACTGAAGAACTGAAAAGCCATTTCTATCGCCTGGAAGGTTGTGACGTTGCCCACGGCTGGTTGAAGCGTTCGGCCTTGGAAGCTGAGGGGCTTGGGTACGTAGCCGATGAACTCGAGGCTCACGGCGTGCTTGGCCAGGAAGAGGATGAGTGATGCTAGATGGACGGCGAAAAGAAGCCCGGTAGCGATTCGGTTGACGCTCGTTCCTGGGGGAAAGAGGCGCTGAATCCCATCAAAACCCAGCTGATGCAAGAAGAGATTGAGCAGGAGAAGGTGAGAAACGTCAATGCCCTTCCTCTTCCCAGCGAGGATCAGGTTCGTCATTGGAGCCGTTTTCTGCCGCTCGATGAGTCCGCTGTTGGCGTTTTGTTTTCCCGCTGCGGCGGCGCACAGCCAAAGCATCTGCGTAGCTTTCCTGATAGTGTTGAGTTCCTGAAGCCTATAAGCCCGTATGTCGCTTATCAGGTGCATGGGGAAGTTAACCTGATTGGGGTTGAGTACTACGCGGGTTGGATACGGGACACCGTGGGTGATACCGACCTCGCCGAAGCTTTGCGGCCTTATGCGGAAAAGGAAACGGTAACGGGCAGGCAGCTGTCCAATATCCGACCCATCATCCGCGCACGCCTCAAGCAATATAAAGAAGTGCTCCCCGACTTGGACTCCTACAAAACTTCCCCGCCATTGTACTAATTGCCAAGTTGAGTGGAGCCTGATTGTGGCCCTGTCGAGGACATTTCCTCGACAGGGTCTTGCTATTTGGTGTTGTTGCTTGGTCCTCTATAGGGACTAAACAACAAAGCAGGTATTATGAGGGTGCAAACCATCGAACCACCAAGGAGCAGACCCCATGCCTGAAAACAATCAGCCAGCTTCTGAAGCGCGCAAGTCATTGCCTCAGAACATTGAGGCTGAGCAAACGGTTTTAGCGGCATGCCTTTTGTCGACGGGCGTGTTTGAGGAAGTGTCCTTGAAACTGAAGCCCGAAAGCTTCTTCCGACCAGCTCACAAGATGATCTTCGAGGCAATGCGCGAAATGAACGCGCGTTCCATCCCGATCGATGTTATTTCCGTTTCCGACAACCTGAAGGCAGCGGGACAGCTGGAAGCAGTTGGTGGCCAGCAGTATCTGCTGGAGCTTGCTGACAACACGTTTGCGTTCACCAGCTGGCAGCATCATGCTGAAATTGTAAGCCGCGACGCCATTCGTCGTGAACTCCTTATGAGTGCGGCTCAAATCACGTCGCTTGCCTACGATTCTCCTGCCGATCCGAAGGAACTTATTTCTCAGTCGGAAGCGGCGTTGTTCGGCGTTACCGAGCAAACGGTAAATTCCAGTTTTAAGGGCATTCAGGAATTGCTGGTAGAAGCGAATGAGGAAATTGCCGAAATGGGCAACCGTGAAGGCATGCTCCAAGGTGTGCCCACCGGCTTCATCGATGTGGATAAGCTCTTCTGCGGTTTGCGTCCGGGCAACCTTATCATTCTGGCTGCCCGTCCTGCTGTTGGCAAAACGTCGTTCGCCATGAACCTTGCGGCCAATGCCGCTAAGTCTGGCGCACCTGTGGCGTTCTTCAGCTTGGAAATGAGTTCCAACGAAATCACGCAGAGGCTTTTGGCGGCGGAAGCGGGCCTTGCTCTTTCGCGCATGCGCAACGGTCAGCTTACCGAAGGGGATTGGAGCCAGCTCATCCAGGCTTCCAGCGACCTTTCCAATTGCGAGTTGTATGTTGACGACTCAGCCGGTCTTTCTATTGTCGAGCTGCGCACCAAGGCACGCCGTATGATGCGCAACAAGAAGAACGGCTTGATCATTGTTGACTATCTGCAGCTTATGCAGCCGGTAATCCCCCATCCCAACAACCGCGCCGTTGAGGTTGCCGAAATCTCACGTGGTCTGAAAGTTCTGGCAAAGGAACTTGAAGTGCCCATTATTTCGCTTTCGCAGCTTTCCCGTGGTGTTGAATCGCGTACCGACAAGCGCCCGATGCTTTCCGACCTTCGCGAATCGGGCTCCATCGAACAGGACGCCGACATTGTTATGTTCATCGACCGAAGCACCACAGAAGCTGAGGCCGAATCGGACAGCCGCCCTGACTGGGGCATGGCAGAGCTTATTGTGGCGAAGAATCGTAGTGGCCCGACGCGCGATATTCCGCTTACATTCATCCCTGAATTCACCAAGTTCACCAATCATTTCGACGATTCGCGTTACTAGTCTTACGAGAGGCAGGCTGGGTTGAGCACGATTACGTTCATACATGCAGCCGACTTGCATTTGGGGGCGCCGTTCAAGGGGCTCCGCGCAAGCTCGCCCTTGTGGGCCGACGTGCTACTGAAGGCAATCCCAGATGCGTATCGGCGCATTGTCGACACCGCCATAGAAAAGCAGGTCGATTTTGTGGTGGTTGCGGGCGACATCTTCGACGATTCGCGCCCTTCGTATGCCGATTTTTCTCTGTTTGTATCGGGTTTGGAAAGGCTCAACGATGCGGGCATTCCCGTGTACTTTGTAACGGGCAACCATGATCCCTTTACATCGTGGGATAACAGCTTTTCTGCCTTGCCGGAAAACGCCCATTTGCTGGGCGCGGGCAAGCCCAGCTTTGCGCTGTACGAACGTGAAGGCGAACCCCTTGCATTGATTGGCGGACGCGGGTACTTCAGCCAATCTTGGCCTGCTGGTGTTGATATCTCTGAAGGGGTTTCACGTGAAACTGCCCAGCGTGAGCTGGGAGTTCAGGCACCTTTTATGGTTGGCGTTCTGCATACAGGCCTCGATATTGATCCCACACGCTCGCCAGTGCAACCTAAAATCTTGCTTTCGCGAGATGTTGATTATTGGGCGTGCGGTCATGTCCATCAGCCGCGCCTGCTGCCCACTTCTCAATGCCCGCGCATTGCCTTTTCTGGGTGCCCTCAGGGCAGGAGTGTGGTGGAAACCGGCCCTCATGGGGTGTATCAGGTTACGCTTTCGCAGGGATCCCCCGTTCAGGCAGACTTCCTTCCCATGGCGCAAGTTGAATGGTGCCGGTTGGAGGTGGATGTGTCTGAGTGCCCAACGGTTGCCGATGTTCAGGAGCGCATTGTTTCTGCACAGTTCGCCGCCAATGCCGATGCGTGCTGTCAGCGCATGATATTCCGTGTGATCCTTACTGGCAAGACGAGCCTCCACTCTCGCCTTGACGCTCGTGTGCTTGATGATCTTCGTCAGGCGGTGAACGACTCGTATCCGTTTTTCTTTATCGACGATATCTGGGGCTGCACTTCGGTTCCTTTTAACAAAGAGGCTCTTCGTACCGAGGGTCTGTTCCCTGCGGCATACCTTGGTGCGCTCGATGAGTATCGCAAAGGTGATGCGGCGGCGCTTCAGGGTGTGGAAGACGAATTCTGCAGCCGCGACCTTCCTTTGCCTAAAACCCTTGGTCGCGCAATGCCCTCTTTGTGCGATGAGGCTGAAACGCTTGTGCTCGATCTGTTGGGGCGTGAGGCTTAATGGGCAAAAAGAAAAATACCAGTGGCGAGGCACGCATCAGCCCTTTATTTCTTGAGCATGTGAAGATGTCGAGTTTCGGGAAATTCTCGAACATTATTGTAGGCCCGTTTTCTCCTGGTTTGAATGTGGTATACGGCCCCAACGAAGCTGGCAAAACCACGCTCAATGAATTGGTGAAGGGCGTTTTGTTCGGTTGGCCGAGTTCTAGGGGTCAGGGCAATTCGTATCGTCCCGAATCGGCAGAGCGTGTAGGGAGCCTCTTCTTCCGCAACAGCTCGAATGGCGAAGTGTCCGAGGTCAAGCGCGCCAAGAACAGCGAAGGGATAACCGTTCCTACAGGGCTGCTTGCCGACATTGACCAGGAAACCTACAACACCATTTTCGCGTTAACGAGCGATGAGCTTTTGCGTCTCGATCGCCATAACGAAGTAACGGCTCATTTGCTTACCGCTGGTTCTGGTACAGGGTCTTCCCCTGCTCATGCGCTTGACGAAGTGAACGAACGTATCAAGCAGGAGCTTTCCCGCTCCGCTAAGAATCCGAATTCGGTGCCTAACTTAACGGAAGAGCGGCTTCGTCTGCGCGAGTTGGTTCATCAAGGGCGTGAAGAGGCAGATGCGCTGCGCGCACAGGAGAAAATGCTTGCCTCGTGGGGTCCGCGGAGAGATTTGCTTGCGCAAACGCAGCAGCAGCTTAATGCGGAAATAGAAGGCCTGAAAACACTCCGCGTTCGTGTGGAGGAAATTGATCGTTCTATCGAAGAATCGCGCACATCGCTCCATGAGGCGTTGCGTTTGGAGGATGAAGCCTCCATGCATGAGGGAGGGCCGCCGCATGAGCTCGCCGAACTGGTCGGCTTGAGCAGGGAAGATCAGTATCAGCTTGCAGATAGCCTTGAAGATTTCGAGCGCCGTCGCGCAAAATTGGAGCATTCTCTAGATGCTGCACGCATGGATGCTGTTCGCTCTCAGTCGGATTACGAAGTGTTTGCCGAGCGGGCAAAGGCCGCCGACAGCAAGATCCAGTTTGCTTCGCAGCGCAAAGTGAAACTCGGATTGGCTTTGGCGTTAACGCTGCTTATGGCGTTCGCCGGTTCGTTTGTTTTGTACAGCTCCCCTGATCATGGCGGTGTCTCTTACTTGATTGCCGGAGTGGCCCTGGTTGCGTTTGCCCTGGTAATCGGTGCGGCAGGTGTTTCGATAGCGTTGAAGCCGATTCCTGGCGAAGACGAGCTCGACGAGGAGCTAAAGAAGCGCGACTGGGTGGTTCAGCAGGATAAGAAAACAGTGGAAGCTTGCGAGCGGTCTCTCCGCGATTTCGACGTCCAAGTCGTAAGTTTCTTGGAGGCGAACGGCCTGAAGGCTGCTGCTGGTTCTCTTCGTCGTGCTCGCCGATTGCTGGATCAGCTTGACGATTACCGCACTTCTTGCGCAACAGAAAACCTGAACCATCAGGCACGCTCCCTTCAGTGTGCAAGTATTCGCAAGGAGCTAGCCGAATGCAAAAACCAACGCGTGGGGCTGTGCCGCAAGGCAGGCTTCGACGATGGCGCATCGCTGGAGGCGATATCCCAAGCCATCGAGCGCAAAGAGCAGGACCGTGCTAAGACGGCGGCTGCAGCGGCCGAAACAGATCGCCAATACGGAGAGCTGTCGGAACGTTTGGCTGCTGCTCGCAGCTCAACCGATTTCGACGAGGCGAAGTTCAAATGCGAAGAGGTGGAGGCGCGCCTGCGGGAAACGTACCGAAGGCTCTCGGTGCTGTTCATTACCAAACGGTCCCTTGAAGCGGCAATTGCCGAATGGGAGCGCAAAAGCCAACCTGAGGTATACCGCACCGCTTCGCGCTTGCTCTCGCAGATGACCGATGGTGCCTGGCGGCAGGTGCGCATGAACGCCCAGGGTGAACTAGAAGTGATTGATGCGGTTAAAACCGTGCGCCCACCTCATCTGCTTTCGCTGGGTACGCGTCAGCAGTTGTATTTGAGCCTGCGTATTGCCCTTCTTCTTTCGGCTGTAAATGTTGGCCGCGGGCTTCCCGTGCTGTGCGACGACATATTGGTCAATTTCGACGACGAGCGGCGCGCGCAAGCTGCCCGTGCTTTGGCGGAATTGGCACGGTATCGGCAGGTGATTTTGTTTACATGCCATTCAGACGTTGCAGCCTTGATGGGAACTGTTGATCCGCGAAGCAATTTGATTCAACTGTAGTATGATTTTGGTTGCTAGGGCTTGTTGCGCGCTTTGGTGCGTTGCACCTGGCTAATTATTAAAACATCGAAAGGACCTTTCATGCCAAGCACGGTTCTCCTTGGCGCTCAGTGGGGCGACGAGGGCAAAGGCAAGATCACTGACCTTATTTCGAGCGACTACGATTACGTTGTTCGTTATCAGGGCGGAAACAACGCAGGCCACACGGTTATCCACGGCGATACCAAGCTGGCGCTTCATCTGATTCCTTCTGGCGTTATGTACGATCACATCACGCCTGTTATCGGCAACGGTTGCGTTATCGACCCGAAGGTTCTCGTTGAAGAGATGGACATGCTGCAGGGCGAAGGCTTCTCCTGCGATCGTCTGCGCATTTCCTGTGACGCTCACATCATCATGCCGTACCACATCGATCTCGATGGTGCGTCTGAACGCCATCTGGGCAAACACAAGATCGGCACTACTAAGCGTGGTATCGGCCCTGCTTACGAAGATAAAATCTCCCGTTGCGGCATCCGTGTTCAGGACCTGCTCGATGAAAAGATCTTCCGTGAGAAGGTTGAAGCTGCCCTGTTCCTAAAGAACCAGATCCTTACCAAGATCTATGATCTTGAACCTTATACGGTTGATCAGATCTGCGAGATGTATCTCCCCTACGCCGACGTTATGCGCGATCATATGGCCGAAACCACGCAGCTGCTGAATGCGGAACTCCGTGCTGGCAAGAACGTGCTGTTCGAAGGCGCTCAGGGCACCATGCTCGACGTCGACCATGGCACCTATCCCTTCGTAACCTCTTCTTCGTGCTGCGCTGGCGGCGCGCCCACCGGTTCTGGTGTGGGTCCGAAGGCAATCGGCAAGGTCCTGGGCATTGCTAAGGCGTACATCACGCGCGTTGGCTCCGGTCCGTTCCCTACAGAGCTTCATGACGAAACCGGCGAGCTTCTGTGCAAGACGGGCGGCGAATACGGTGTAACCACCGGTCGCAAGCGCCGCTGCGGTTGGTTCGATGCAGTTCAGGCTCGCTACGCGGTAGAGGTCAACTCCATGACCGACATGGCTCTTACCAAACTTGACGTTCTTTCCTGCGTCCCCCGCATCAAAGTATGCGTTGCTTATGAGGCAGACGGTCAGCGTTACGACTACTTCCCTATGCAGCATTCGGTTATCTATCCGAAAAACGTAACGCCTATTTACGAAGAACTTCCTGGCTGGGAGGGCGTCGATATCTCCGATTGCAAGAAGTTCGAAGACCTGCCCGCAAATGCGCAGAGCTACGTTAAGTACCTTGAAGAGGTTTCTGGCGTAAAGGCGTCCATCATCGCTGTTGGCCCTGACCGCAACCAGACTATCTTCAATGGCTGGGAGAGCCGCTAGCAATATGGGCTTCACCCAGTAAAGCAAAACAAGCAAAGCACCTTCGCGGAATAACCTGCGGGGGTGCTTTTTGGCATCAAACAAGAAAGGTTTGAACCATGAACATTCTGGTTCTTGGCGGCGGTGGCCGCGAGCATGCTATTTCGTGGGCGCTTGCGAAATCGCCTCGTTGCACCGAGCTGTACGTGGCTCCCGGTAATGGTGGTACGGCAAACATCGCTCGCAACGTTAAGGATCTCAATGCTGAAGACGCTCAGGCGGTACTTGCATTTGCCCAGGCTCACAACATCGAATTGGTTGTAATCGGCCCTGAGGCCCCCCTCGTGGCTGGTGTTGCTGACGTTCTCCGCGAAGCGGGCATTCCCGTGTTCGGTCCTGATGCGCAAGGCGCTCAGCTGGAAGGCTCTAAGACTTATTCCAAGCGCTTCATGGATGCAAACGGTATACCTACGGCACGTTACCAGAGCTTCACCGACGCCGCTTCTGCTCGCGCATACTGCGAAGAGCTGGGCGCCCCATTGGTCGTTAAGGCTGACGGCCTTGCCGCGGGCAAGGGTGTTGTGGTTGCCGAAACGCTTGACATGGCGCTTGATGCCGTTGAGGCTTGCTTTGACGGCAGCTTTGGCGATGCGGGTCAGACTGTTGTTGTGGAGGAAATGCTGACCGGTCCCGAGTGCTCGCTTCTGGCTTTCGTTTCCAATGGCAAGGCATTTTGTATGGCTCCCGCGCAAGACCATAAGCGCGCCTACGATGGTGACCTTGGTCCCAACACAGGTGGCATGGGTGTGTATTCCCCGGTGCCTATTGTCACTGAAGAAGAAATGGCAACCATGATTTCCATCATGGAGCAGTCCGCTGCCGCTACGGCAAAGGATCCGTTCGAAAACGACTATCGCGGCTGCCTGTATGGCGGGTTCATGCTTACGCCCGAAGGCCCGAAAGTGCTGGAGTTCAATGCGCGCTTCGGCGACCCTGAAACCCAGGTGGTATTGCCTCGCCTTGAGGGTGATCTGGTGAACGTCATGCTTGCTGTTGCAGAAGGTCGTCCCGAGGATATTGTTCTTTCCTGGTCCGACAAATGGGCAGTGAGCGTTGTTTTGGCAAGCGAAGGCTACCCAGGGTCTTATGAAAAGGGCAAGGTTATCCTTGGCCTGGAAGAGGCCCAAGACCTCGACGGGGTTATCGTTTTCCATGCTGGTACGGCTTTGAACCCTGATGGCGAGCTCATTACGGCTGGTGGTCGTGTTTTGAACGTAGTTGCTCTGGGCGATACATTCGAAGAGGCTCGTAACCGTGCCTATGAGGCATGCGAGCTCATCAAATTCGAAGGCGTTCAGTACCGTTCCGATATCGGCCGCCGTGCGCTGCAGGGTCGCTCTGCTTGGGAATAAGCTGTTTGTTGAATCGAGGTACCCATTGTTGGTGCCCCGATTTTTTACCCGCATTAGTGTGCGCTGTAATTTCTTGCTCGTGTTTATCGGGGAAAATGGAATGGCCTGGAAATCCATCTATGGGTTGTTGTGGGTCTTGGTTAAAGCTTGAAATATTTGTTGCATAAAAGGCTTGACGTATAGAAGACCTATCGGTAATATAACAACCCGCGTCAGATATGATGCTTTCGGTTGGGTAGCTCAGCTGGTAGAGCAGCGGATTGAAAATCCGCGTGTCGCGGGTTCAAGTCCCGCCCCGACCACCACAATTCAAAGACCCGCTTCGGCGGGTCTTTTTTTTTACGTTGTAAACACGGTTGCAACAAAACGCCCCTGAAAAGGGAGTTAATGTGTACTGCAGAGGCTCGGCAACATTCGAGTGGGTGTTGCCCATCCAAAGGAGATGCCCTAAGCCAATAACCAGCCACCTTCGGCAAATATAACCTGCCCTGTCAGATACGAGGACTCATCAGCCGCCAAGAACAGCACGCAGTTGGCGATATCGTCTTTGGTGCCGCGGCGGCCGAGTGGGATCTTATTGCACAAATCAATTTCGCGCTGCTTGTCGGCATAGAGCGCCGCATTCAAGTCGGTGGGAATACTGCCTGGCCCCACGGCGTTTACGCGGATGTTTGAAGGTCCCAGATCGCGTGCGAGCGTTTTGGTGAGCGTAACCACGCCTGCTTTGCTGATGTTGTATAGCAAGTTGTGCGGGATATAGGTAACGCTGGAAACCGAGGCGATGTTCACGATGCTGCCGCCTGCGCCGTGTTCCCGGTTGTAGCGCGCAAACCATTGGCTGGCGAAGACCATCGACTTCAGGTTCGTGTCCATTACGCGTTCCCAATCGGCTTCGGTAACGGTTTCGATGGTCTCGTTTGTAAAGATTCCTGCGTTGTTCACCAAGATGTCGAATGAGCCGAACTTTTCCACCACCGCTTCGAAGAATGCCCTGATTTGGTCGACCTGCGTCATATCGACGGGCTTTGCAACGATACGGCTGCGGTCGTCACCAGCGATTTCCTGCATCAGCTCTTCTTTGCCGTTTGGCGAAATGCTGCACAAGGCAACATTGGCTCCCGCCTCGTAGAATCGTTCCGCAATGCGCCGCCCGATGCCGCGCGCCGAGCCAGTAATGACAGCCGTTTTCCCTGAGAAATCGTACGTGATGGACATTTCTGTTCCTCCTGCCTTGAACGGGGTTGCGCCAAGTGCTTCGTTTTCCTGGATCGTAGCATGTGCCGTTGTTGGGTTTTTCTTTGAGGCAAATTCATCTGACCAGCGGCAATAAGATCGCTTAAATGGCACTTTCTATACAGCAACGGGGCGGAGGTGGCATATGTGTTGCCATTTGGTAAAATTGGAAGACCTATGAAAGAAGGACAAATGATCGATTTTGCCATTCAGGGGATCTACCCTCCCTCACTCCAGGCTCTGGTCGACGGCAAGGTTGCCAGTCGAGTTAGATGCAAGGACAGCTCTCTTTATGGCTTTTCCGAAGAAGCGCAGCAATGCGCCGCTGAATATATGGGATGGGCAACGCTGGCAAGTGAGCCGCCGTGCCCTATCGACGAGATCCAGGATTTTGCCGACGAGATGATTTCTCGCGGTTTGAAGACGGTAATCCTCATCGGCCAGGGTGGCTCCACCCAGGCTCCGATGACGCTTACCAAGTACAATAAGCCTGATTCGTCGCTTGTTACCTTTAAGACGCTCGATTCGGTATCGGCGGTGCGTGTTCGTACCATCTTGGCTGAATGCGACCCCAAAACCACACTTATCATTCAATCTTCCAAGTCGGGCGGCACCATTGAGCCTACCTTGGTTATGAAAGCAGTCCGCACCATTTTGGCGGAAACCTTGCCGGAGGAAGAAATCCCCTCTCACCTGATTGCCATCACCGATCCTGGCTCTGAGCTTGAGGCGCGTGCCAAGGAAGAAGGTTGGGCTAAGGTATTTTCTGGTGAGCCCACGGTTGGCGGTCGCTATTCCGCTCTTTCCGTTTTCGGTTTGGTTCCTGCCGCTTTGGTGGGCATCGACATCAAAAAGGTTATGGAAAGCGCGCGCAATGCCGAGGAGCTGTGTTCCACCGACGACCTGGACAACCCCGCATCGAACTTGGCAGCGTTCCTGTTCGACAACTATAAAAATGGACGCGACAAGTTTTCGTTTTTCACGCCAAAGCGCGGCCGCGTACTTGGTTTGTGGATTGAGCAGTTGGTAGCTGAAAGCTTAGGCAAGAACGGTTTCGGTATCCTACCCAACATCGAGGTTGACTCGCTGGTTCTGCGCGAGGATCCGCATGATCGCACGGTTATTACCTACAACACTAAAACTGATCTGTGGGACGATCGCCAAAACTTCAGCCATGCGCTCGAGTTCATCGACCCTGCCATTCCGCGTATGAGCTTCAAGGTTCTAAACGTGGAGGAAGTGGCTGCCCACTTCGTTATGTGGGAATACGCCATTGCCATGGTTGGCTATCTGATGAAGGTGTGCCCCTTCGACCAGCCCGACGTTGCGGTTGCCAAGAAGGAAGTGCTCAGCATTCTTGCCAATGGTGCCCGCAGCCCTGAGTTCGTGGAAAAGGGCCTTGCTGGCATTCCTGTCGGTGACGTTGAGGTGCATGTGTCCGAAGCTCTTCGCGAATCCGTTGAAGATGAATCACTCGTTTCCGCATTGCGCGCCCTGTTTGGCAGCATTGTGCCTGGCGATTACTTCAGCTTGAATGCATTCCTTCCCTTCACGGGCGAAGGTCGTCGTGAAGCGCTGGAGGAAATTCGCCACTCGGTTGCCGACCGTTTGGGTGCAGCGTCGTGCCTGGAAATTGGACCGCGCTACCTGCACTCCACCGGTCAGCTTCATAAGGGAGGCCCGAATGAAGGGGTGTTCCTGATTATCTCGGCGGAAGAACCGAAGGATATTGCCATCGAAGACTCCCGCGCACAGAGCTTGGGCGAACTTGCAAAGGCTCAGGCTTCGGGTGACTTTGCAATTCTTTCCGATCGTGGACGCCGCTGCGTTCAGGTGCATTTGCCTGACAACTCTGCGGTGTCTATTCGTGCCTTGGTTAAGGCGTTCAAGGAGGCAATCAACGCATGACGCGTGAGGCGCTTGATCTGAAAATATCTGGCGTAGTACAAGGGGTGGGTTTCCGCCCCTTTGTCTATCGTGAGGCAAAAAAACGAGATATTACTGGTTGGGTTTTGAATGATGTTGAGGGCGTGAAGGTGCATGCCGAAGGTGAAACCTTGCCGCTCGACAGGTTTGTGCTGGCTCTTTCTGAAGAGGCGCCCGCCGCTGCGCAAGTAAGCGAAATTGAAATTGCAGAAGTTCCCGTGCAGGGGCTTGATGCCTTCGAGATTCGTTTTTCCGATGCGGCGGAACAGGGCGAAACTACGCTGGTTTCGCCCGATCTGGCAACGTGCGACGCTTGTGTGGAAGAATTGTTCGACCCGAGTAATCGTCGGTACCATTACCCCTTTATCAACTGCACCAACTGCGGCCCGCGCTTTACCATCATGCGCAAGCTGCCTTACGACCGCCCCGAAACATCAATGGCGCAGTTTGCAATGTGCCCAGCATGCCAGGAGGAATATTCCGACCCCGCCGATAGGCGCTTCCACGCACAACCCGATGCGTGCTTTGAGTGTGGCCCTGAAATTGGCTGGATTGAATCGGGTTGCGCGGACGGCCTTTCGCCCGAAGGCATTTCCTGGGCGAAAAACGTCGAGGAATCCGACGAGATTTTCCGCCGTGCCGCAAAGCTTATTGCAGAAGGCGGCATCGTTGCTGTTAAGGGTTTGGGCGGATACCACTTGGTGTGCGATGCCGCCAACGAGGCGGCACTTGCCACACTGCGCCAGCGCAAACATCGTCCCGGCAAGGCGTTTGCTGTTATGGTTGCTTCAACGGAAGAGGCTCGCGCTCTTTGTGAAGTAAACGATGCCGAAGCGCGCCAGCTCGCAAGCCCTGCGCGCCCCATCGTGTTGCTGCGCAAGCGCTCCGATGCGACGTTTGCGAAGGGCCTGGCAGACAACCTGCCCGAACTGGGCGTAATGCTGCCCACTACGCCTGTTCAACACTTGCTGCTTCACGAATGTGGCGGCATGCTTGTTATGACATCGGGCAACATCCACGATGAACCCATCGTTATCGACGAAGAAACGGCCTTTTCCCAGCTTGCTGGTGTGGCCGACGCCTTCCTGGTGAACAACCGTGAAATCGTGGGGCGCTATGACGATTCCGTTATCCGCATCCTTAACGGCGGCGCTGCGGGCGATATTGTTCAGTTTATCCGCCGCGCCCGTGGTTATTCCCCGCTTCCCATTCCGGCTCCGTGCCTCGAAGGCACAAGTGAAGAGCTTTTGGCGGTAGGCCCCGAGCAGAAAAGCACATTAACCTACGCACGTGCTGGCAAGGCGTTCGTTTCTCAGCATGTGGGAGATTTGGAAAGCGCTGCGGTGTTCGACGCATGGAGCGAAACGCGCCGTCGCTATGCGAGCTTGCTGCATTTCGAGCCTAAGCGCATAGTGTGCGACTATCATCCTGAATATCTTTCCACCAAGTGGGCTTTGAGCCAGAATCTGCCCATAACGCGTGCGCAGCATCACCATGCACACATTCTGTCCGTTATGGGCGAGAACGATCTGGAAGGCCCCGTGTGCGGTTTCGCGTTCGACGGCACAGGTTACGGGCTCGATGGGGCTATTTGGGGTGGTGAAGTTCTGCTTTCGAACCTTCAGGCATACGAGCGCTTTGTGAACTTCGCCTATATCCCGTTGCCAGGTGGTGCGGCTGCCATCAAAGACCCCGCGCGCATTGCCTATGGCGCTCTATGGTCGTTTGATCTGCTGGAACACGAGCAGGCTAAGAAGTTCGTATCCGAATGCGTTCCGAATGCCGAAGTGTTTGAGCAGATGATCGAAAAGGGCCTGAATACTCCTGAAACGTCTTCGGTGGGCCGCATCTTCGATGCGGCGTCGGCTCTGTTAGGCGTGTGCACTCACCCTTGCTATGAGGGTGAAGCGGCCATTCTTTTGGAAGCGGCGGCTCATAGGGCCCAAGCAGAAGCTGCGGGCTTGCCTGTGGAAGACGAGCGTTACCGTATTGGGTTTATCAAGAACACGGCAACGGAAAACAGCACGGCTGCCGACACTTCGGTTTTGCTGATGGACGTGGCGCCGGTATTTGCCGCCATGCTCGACGACATGCAGGCATCGGTCCCCACCCCCGTTATTGCCGCGCGCTTCCACAGCGCCTTCGTGGAGGCCATTGTGAATGTTGCTGAATTGGTGCGAGCCGCCTACGGCATCGAGGTTATGGCGCTTGCTGGTGGTGTGTTCATGAACCGCTATCTAATGGAGCGCACGCTTGTGCGCTTGCAGGAGCGCGGCTTTACAGTGGCGCTGAATAAAGAACTGCCACCTAACGATGCTTCGATTTCCTACGGACAGGCTGTGCTAGGATTGCAGGCGCAACATGAGGAGTGATGCAATATGTGTTTAGCTATTCCCGCCCAAGTCCGTACCATCAACGAAAATAATTTGGCGGTAGTGGATATTCTGGGTGTTACCCGCGAAGTGGCGCTCGACCTTACCCCTTCCGCCCAGGTGGGCGATTTCGTTCTGGTTCACGCCGGCTTCGCCATTGAGGTGGTAAGCGAAGAAGATGCCCAGGAAACACTCGACCTGATCAAGCAGATTCCTGAACTGGCCGACGTCGAGGGATTATAGGCGGACGATCTCAATGGACTTGTCTTCTTTCAAAGATCCAGAGCTTGCTCGTGGCTTAATCCATTCGATAGAGAAATGGGCGCCCGAGCATGCAACCCTGATGGAGGTGTGCGGCACCCATACGGTTGCTATTGCCCGTAACGGCCTGCGCACCATGATGCCCGAAGGCGTTCGTTTGGCATCGGGCCCTGGTTGCCCGGTGTGCGTTACCAGCAACAAAGACATCGATACGGTAATTGCTCTTTCACGCGTCCCTGGCGTGACCATTGCCACCTTTGGTGATATGACGCGTGTACCGGGTTCGACTTCCAGCCTGCTGAAAGAGCAGGCAGAGGGGCGTTCGGTAAGCATCGTGTACTCCCCGCTTGATGCGCTGAAACTTGCCCAGGAAAACCCCGATCAGCAGATTGTATTCGTGGGCGTTGGGTTCGAAACCACCACTCCCTTGGTGGCCATGGCTATCAAGCGCGCTAAGGCGCTGGGCCTTAAGAACTTCAGCGTGTTCGTGGCGCACAAAAACATGCCTGGTGCGCTGGAAACCATCGTTTCCGATCCTTCGTTGCGGATTGATGCGCTTATTTTGCCTGGTCATGTAAGCACTATTATTGGCATGAAGCCTTATGAGTTCCTGGCGAAGAAGTACGGCATTCCCGGCGTTATCACCGGTTTCGAAGCGGTGGATGTGCTTCAGGGCGTTGCCATGATCATGCGCCAACTCCATGAAGGCCGCGCCGAAATAGAGATTGCCTACACACGTGGCGTTGCGCCCGAAGGCAATCAGGTCGCCGTTGCTGCCATCAACGAAGTGTTCCATACCGTAGATGCAACATGGCGCGGTTTGGGTGTTATTCCCGGTTCGGGCTATGCCATTCGCCCCGAATTTGCCGAGTTCGATGCATTCCAGCGCTTCGAGCCCGCCGTTGAGCCTACGCAGGAACCGAAGGGTTGTCGCTGCGGTGATGTGTTGCGCGGCATGATGGCTCCAAATGAGTGCCCCCTGTTCCGCAAGGTGTGCACACCTGAAAACCCTGTAGGCCCGTGCATGGTTTCCTCCGAAGGATCCTGTGCTGCTTACTTTAGGTATCTGTAGCGGTTCCGCTGGCAGCATCTGCGATGGTGCTGTTTGCAAATATATTTACGAAAATCCGCCTGGCAACGGAGAAATGCTTTTTCTTTCCCCGATCCGCCAGGCGGTTTTGCTTATTTTTGCTGGAATACTGTCAAAAGCACGGATCGGGTCTTATTCGCGCATGCATTGGACACTTCGGCGCAGCGTGCATTATGCGACAATACTGCCAAAACCGATGATTAACTAGGGGATGGAAGCCTTATGCGCGCAGAACCTCGGGAAAAGCTGAATCCACGCATCAAAGCAGTGTGGCGCATCAGCGATACGTTGATGCTTACTGCGGCATGGCTGATTCTGGCGTCGCCGGGAGCCATCGCGTTGCTCGTCGACGCATCGGAAGCATACTGGGCGGAGCCCTATGTGCTGGCGTTCACCGTTCTGTACGCGGTTTTGCTGGTTGTATTCCTGTTTGCGGTAACGCCGCTGCGCTACATTCGCTGGCATTATGAGCTTCGCCCCGATTTCTTGGAACTGGAGTACGGCATCATTTGGCGTAAGCACATCGTGGTTCCTTTCATCCGTGTGCAGAATACCGACACGAAGCAGGGTCCCATTTTGCGCGCATTTGGCCTGGCAAGTGTGACGGTTTCAACTGCTGCGGGATCGATGGAAATCCCTGGTCTGCTAACCGAAGAGGCAGACAGCGTCCGTGATCGCGCTGCCGAATTTGCTCGCCTTGCCCGCGAGGACGTGTAGCTATGAGCTCCAACGGTTCGATTCCTCCCAACATGAACCCTGCGCCATCCGGCGCTTCGGCTTACGAGCCCGAGCAAATGGGCGTGCACCATTCGCTGCATCATTGCTATATCTGGCTGGGTGCGCTGCGCGCTGCGCCAATCATCTTCATATGCGGGCTTTCCTCATTGTCGGGGCTTATGAAATTAGTTGAAGCCCTTGGTTTCGTTTCGGTAGATGCGTTTTTCGTTGCGGTGCTTCTGCTCCTGGCCGCCACGGTGCTTGTTTGCGGAGTTGTGATGGGTGCCCGTGCATGGACGTACTGTTACATCTGGTACGAATTTGACGAAACGGAATTCAGCTTCTACTCGGGGATATTGAACAAGCGGTGCACTCACGTGCCCTACTCGAAGATCCAGTCGGTAAACGAACGCGCTTCTCTTCTGCAGCGCCTGGCGGGCGTGCGCACAGTGAACATCGACACTGCGGGCGGTGCCAGCAACAAGGCGCTGGTAATTTCGTACGTGGAGCGAAGCGCGGCAGAATATCTGCGTCGTGAACTTTTCCGCCGCAAGCACATCGAAGGCGAAGAGGGGCGTGTTGCAGCGGTTGCTCCAGGTTCTCTTGCTGGTCGGGGCAACGTACTTGATGGTGCTGCTGCCGCTATTGACGATATTCGTGGCGTATTCGCCAAGGATGCAGTGAATACAGGCGTTGTTACCTGCGAATACCGTCTTGGCAACAAGGAACTGCTGCTTTCCGCCCTATGCGGAAGGGCATCGTTTGGCTTGGCTCTTGCAGCAGTGATGGCTGCGCTTGTCGTTATGGCAACTTTGGTCATCCTCGCGGTTTTGGTCGATGGCGCAACATTTTTTGCAGCGACGGGCGTGCCTAAGAGCGATCTTATACTCGTATGTGGGCTGACGGGCTTCTTGTTGCTGCTTTGCTTGACTATGACATGGGTTATCTATCTGGTTGGCGTGTGCCTTTCCTATGGCGGTTTCCAAGCGCGCCGTCGTGGTGGCCGCATTGAGGTTGAGCGGGGTCTTATAACGCATGTGTTCAACGGCATCGATGTGGACCGAATCCAATCGGTGCACATTCATCAAACTTTTTTCCAACGCCTTATGCGCTGCTGCTCAGTTTCGTATGGCAGGGTGGGGGTAGCCACTGGCGAAGAATCGTCTGGCTCCTCTTCTCAGTTAGAGACGGACAGACTGGTTGTGCATCCGTTTTTGCCCATCGCTGAAGCTTGGGGTGTCGTTCAGGGTTTGACCCCCGAATACGCTCATGCTCCCGTGGCAAGCACTCCTCTGCCGAAAGTGGCCCTGCGTCGTGCCATTACCCGAAGGGCGGTGTTGAAGGGCGTTGGGTTCTGGCTCGCCGTAGCCCTACTTCTGTTGTGTGCCGTTGCTTTCGCTGCTGATGCAACAGCTGCTCAGGGGCATGCCCAGCTCGGGGACTTTGCCGCAGCGACGCTGATACCAGGCCTTTTGCTGTGCGTTGCCATTGCGGCTATCGAAGTGGTGGGTGCGTTTCTGTGGCACCGTCGTTCTGCGTTCGGTTTCGACAACTCGGGAACTATCGTGGTAAACGGCGGTTACTCCACCGATACGGTAATTGTGCCTCGGAGGAAAATGCAGTACGCTTGCCTTCGTGCAAATCCTTTGCAGCGCCACGCTGGCGTTGCAACCGTCTTGGTGCGTACCGCAGCAGGCGTTCGCGGCTGCGATGAGCGTCTGATTGACGTTCCGATTGCAGAAGCATCCGCCTGGCTCGACTGGGCTCAGCCGGAAGGTAGCCGCGCAGTATAATCGCAACATTAAGCATATGAACATGTTTCGCTTCTGGGTTGCAGTGAATATAACGCCCCGAATAGGGCAGTTGAAGGGATAACAATGGCACAATCGCAGGCTCCCTCAAGGGAATGGACACCCCGCCAGTTCAAGAAGCGTGATTCGGGGAACCCGAAACGCTCCAAGCATGAAAAGAAGAAGGATGGCGCTGGCGTGCGCAATTCCCGCAAAGCCATTCGCGCCTATTCGCTGGGAGAAGAGATTGCCAACTCGATAACCCACGGCGTTGGTGCGTTGCTGGCCATCGCCGCCATCCCGCTCTGCGTTGTTGCGGCTGTTCGTTCGGGCGGCGGCCTGCATTTGCTTGCTGCACTGGTGTACAGCATCTTCATGCTGTTGGAATATGTGATGTCGACGCTGTATCACGCTATAGCGGCTGAAAAGGCCAAACGCGTGTTCAAGGTGCTTGACCACAGCTTCATATACCTGTTTATTGCGGCTTCATATAGCCCGTATTGCTTGGTTACTCTGGTTGATTGCCACGGTGTTGTCCTGTTTGCGTTTGTTTGGGCGGTTGCCATTATCGGCGTAATTGCCGAATCGTTCTGGGTGTTCCGTCCCCGCTGGATCTCGGCGGTGCTGTACCTGTGCTTGGGCTGGTCGGTTGTGTGGTTTATCCCGCAGCTGTGGGCGCTGCTTCCCGCACCGGGCTTCTGGCTTCTGCTTGCGGGTGGACTCTGCTATTCCATTGGATGCATCTTCTACGTTCTGAAGAAGGTCCCCTATATGCATTCCATCTTCCATGTGTGGATCCTTGCTGGTTCAGTGTGCCAGTTCCTTTCCATCTGCCTATTCGTTTTGTAATCGCCGCCTTTAACATTTTCCTGACGAAGTAGTTCCCTTGGCTCAGGGTGCTGTTAAATGGGGAGTGTTGGAAGGAGCAGTGTGGCAAAGGACGAAAAAAAGGGGTATTCCCTGTTTGGCCAGCCAAAGTCTCGGCCGGCGCTAACGCGCGGCGAAGACCGAATTATTGCTGGCGTCTGTTCGGGCATAGCCGAGCGCATCGATGTTGATGCGGTGCTGGTTCGTGTTACGGCCGTGGTGTTGCTCGTTTGCACCTTCGGTTTGGTTGCCGTTCCCTATATTGCCTTTGCAGCATTTCTTCCCACTTCGGGCGGGGAGGGCAAGCTCTTAAACGTCAGCCCACTTGACGTATGCTCCGACCGCTATCACCGTGTGGTTGAAGCGGGGGTGGCAAGGGTGGAAGCGCTGCGAAATTATGGCATCCATGCCGATGCGGGCCATATACCTCCTATGCCGCCTGCGTCTTCGGGGGTTTTTCGTCCTATGCCTTCAGCGCCTACGCAAAGCGTGGTGGTTAGCGAAGGCAACAAAGCGCGTAAGCGCGCACCGGTGGTTTTGGCGCTGGTGGCGTTAACCACGCTATTCTTCGTTTTTGTTGCCAACTACTGGGTTTCCCGCATTCCTGGAGTAAGTTTTTTGGGCTTCTGGCCAGTCCTACTGATTGTCGCGGGTACAACCCTTCTGGTGTGCTTCGCGGATAAGGCGCCATTGCGTCTTCGCCTGTGCGGTTTGGTTGTTTGCATTGAGCTCTGCATTGCCTTGCTGCCCTTTACCCTCGGTATTTGCCCGCCCCATAGCTTGGAGCGGATCACTGATTTGTCGGCACTGATATGGCTTTCGGTGGCAGCCTGTTTCGTTATCGCTTGTGCCTTTGACCGTATTGATTTCCTGGCTCTGGGCGTTGGTCTCGTTGCGGTTGCTTTGGTGGTTTCGTACCTCGATATGGGTGTGTTTGACCGCTTAGTGGCGTTTTCATCATATTCCCACCATAATAATGCATTATCGCTGCTCAGAAGCTGATTTGGAACAAGTTCAGAGCCTTTACAACAGGGTAACCCCAGGACTTTTACGCCCGTTTGCCGATAGCAAAATTTGGAGCCTTTAGCGTAGGTAGGTATAATAGGCCATGCGCTTTTGTGTGCTCATTGCAGTCTGCTGGTTCTAATCTCGGTGGTTCTGCAAACAAGAAGGCCCGCGCTCTTTGCTTCCCAAAGGGCAACGGCGAAGCTTCGGCATTGGAGTTTTTTGGCTAAAGCCAGCGTACATACCAAAAGAAGGGTCGCGCCGTTTTTCATGGTTTGCTTCGTGCTCATCATGGCTATGACGGTGGTTGCTTTTTGCTCTGTCGGCCAGGCACAGGGTTCCAAGCAGGAAGATTCTTCCACTCTTGGCTTGGGCTCTTCCCGTGCGCAGACCGCTGATACCCAGCAGCTTTCTTCGGCTCAGCGCGCTTCCGGCGTGGCCGATGCTTCTTCCAGCGTTGACGGGGTAACCGTCACTGAAGCAGCAGATGCTACGGAAGCAACCCAGCGCTCTATCACGGTTAAAGATCCCGACCCGGTTGTGGTGCCTATTGCGGTAGACGAAACCAACGCCTTGGCAAAGCAGAAGGCGAACGAAGTTTGCACGCTCGATCCGCTTCCTACTGCGCCCCGCGTTGCGCCTGACGTTAACGATGGCACTTGGCAGAGTGGCATTGCCTCGGCTTATTCCATCGAAACCAACGATGATGGTCAAGGCAACTTCGGTGTAACCAACACTGCTTCAGGCATTGCGCTCACGCATCAGAGCGTTACGGTTGCCGTTCCTGAAGACAAGGCTTATCTGGTCGGTAGCATTTGCGAGATTTGCTATAACGGCAAGGTTGTTATAGCTACGGTTACCGATACTGGTGGTTTTGCTAAGTACGGTCGCGCACTCGACCTGGCGCCAGGTGTCTACAAAGCCTTCGGTGCTAACAGCTATACCGATTGGGGCACGCGAAACGTGTATTACCGATTCATTTAATGTTCGATGCCGGCCTGCGGGTCGGCATTTTTATTTCCTCAGGGCATGTTTTCGATCGTTGTAATGCATGGGCTTTGAGTTGGGCTCTCTGATCTTCTAAACTATCCAGCAGAAGCGGTGGCAGCGGGAACGGTTGTTTTCGCAGTGCGCCGATTCTAACGGGGGTCGCTGTCTTCCGTGTGCTGACGTACACGCTGGCAAGCGCTTGCCCCAAGCAATAAGGACAACTGAAATTAGCAATAGCTGTGCGCACCATCCGCTTCTGGGTGGGCAGACAGGCCCGGGTGGCTGAGCCATGACTCAGCCCAAGGAGCATGCGCCTGTTCACCGCGGGGGGGTCGCTCGGTTTCACTGCGATTAAGATGGAGGAGCGGCGCGCGTGATGCGTCGCGATAGATGTGAGCGACATTATCATTGTGGGCTGCGGCCGTGTTGGTTCGCGTTTGGCCCTGATGCTCTCTGAGCATGACAACAACGTATGTGTAATCGACCGCGATCCTTCGGCTTTCGCCGCGCTGGGCCGCGACTTCAATGGCTCAACCTTTGTAGGCGTGGGCTATGACGAAGAGATCTTGGTGAACGCCGGCATCGAGGAATGCGACTTTGTGGCTGCGGTAACCCAGAGCGACAACGCTAACCTCATGGTGGTAGAAATCGCCCGCCGCTTGTACGATGTGCCCCATGCTGTAGCACGTTTGTACGACAGTAGCCATGAGCGAACCTATCTGCAGTTGGGCATCGACTATGTTTGTGGCACCACGCTGGTTGCCGAGGAAATATTCTCGAAGGCCATATCGGGTATTGGCGACCATATTGCCACCTTCGGTGATTTCGAGGTGCTTCAGTTCGCCCTCGACCTTTCCGAAGTGGGGCAGAAGTCCATCAAGGTTGCCGACTTGGAAAGCCGCCACGGCATCCGCGTATGCGCCTTCGAGCGCGCCGATGGTACGGTAAGCTCCATTCCTTCACCTTCGAGCATTTTGTATCACGGAGATGCGGTGCTCGCCGTGGTTTCGCATGCGATGCTTCCCGCCATCGCAAAGTACGCACAGGATTAGGGGGGGGTTGCGGTGTACATCGTTATCGTTGGCGGCGGAAAGCTCGGCGCATATCTTGCAGGTACCCTTCTGCGCGAAGACAACCAGGTTGCCTTGATTGAAAAATGCGATGCCCAAGCGCGTCGCCTGGCGGAAACCATCGATGGTTCTTGCCTGGTTATCAGTGGTGATGGCTGCTCGGCTTCCGTTCAGGAAGATGCGGCTATGCAGTCGGCCGATGTGTTCGTGGCGGCAACCGGCCAGGATGAAGACAACCTGGCTGCGTGCGAAATTGCCTCGCGCGTATTTGATGTACCGCGTTGCATTGCTCGCGTGAACAGTCCTAAGAATCTGCGAATCTTCCGCCGCCTGGGCATTGAAAGCGTTTCTTCCACGGTAATGATCGCGAACATGATTCAGGAAGAGGCCATGCTCGGATCTATGGGCGTTGCCGTTTCGCTTTCCAGCGATCAGATCGGCTTGCTGGACATCAAAGTTCCTACCATGCGCAACCACGACAACTACAAAGGCGTACGTGCGTTGGATATTAAATTTGATGAGGGCATCCGCATGATTGCCGTTTCCCATCAAGACGATGTGGAAGTAGTGAACAGCGAAACACGCATTTTCCCAGGTGATCAGGTTATCGTTGCAGCGGATACTGATCTTTTGGCCCGGGCTCGCGAAATCGTGCGTTCGTTGTAACGGTTGCCGTGGGCGTTCGCGTGATTTATGTTAGTAGAATATGGTCTCAGTCAGTTGCCTGGTAAGGCATACGTAAAGGGAGGAATCGAATGATCGGTCGCTACACCCGCCCCGAAATGGGTGCTATTTGGGAGCTCCAGAACAAGTTCGAGATCTGGAAGGAAATCGAGGTTCTGGCATGCGAAGCCCAGGCCGAGTTGGGCAAATCGGGCATCACCAAGGAAGAGGCTGCTTGGATCCGCAAACATGCAGACTTCACCGTTGAGCGCATTGACGAGATCGAAAAGGTTACCAACCACGATGTAATTGCCTTCACCACCAACATGGCGGAGTACATTGATGCCGACGTTCCCGAGGGAGCCGAGCCTCCTAGCCGTTGGGTTCATTACGGTATGACTTCTTCCGACTTGGGCGATACGGCTCTTTCCTATCAGATTACCCAGGCGCTGGACATCATTCTGAAGGACGTCGCCCTGCTGGGTGAAACCTGCAAGCGTCGCGCTTTCGAGTTCCAGGAAACCCTGTGCGTGGGCCGTACCCATGGCATCCATGCTGAGCCCATGACGTTCGGCATGAAGTTCGGCAGCTGGGCTTGGGCCCTGAAGCGCGCCCAGACGCGTCTGCAGGAGGCTCGCAAGGTTGCAGCAACGGGCGCAATCAGCGGTGCTGTTGGAACCTATTCCAGCATCGACCCATTCGTAGAGCAGTACGTCTGTGGAAAGCTGGGTCTTACGCCCGACCCGCTCTCTACGCAGGTTCTGGCACGCGATCGCCATGCTCAGGTTATGACGGCGCTGGCTGTTACTGCTTCCACGTTGGAGTCCATCGCTATGCAGGTGCGCCTGCTTCAGCAGTCTGACGTTATTGAGGCCGAAGAGCCGTTTGCCAAGGGCCAGAAGGGTTCTTCGGCTATGCCCCATAAGCGCAACCCTATTACCGCAGAGCGTGTGTGCGGCCTTTCCCGTGTGGTTAAGTCCAACGCTCAGGTAGCGCTTGACGACGTTGCTCTGTGGTACGAGCGCGATATCAGCCATTCTGGCGCAGAGCGTGTTGCCATGGCGGATAGCTTCATTGCGCTGGACTACATGTTCGGCAAGATGCAGTGGATGCTTGACGGCTTGCAGACCTATCCTGCCAAGATGGAACACAATCTGTGGCGCACCAAGGGCCTTATCTTCTCTTCGAAGGTGCTGCTTGCCCTGGTTCAGACCGGCATCACGCGCGAAGACGCATACGTTATTGTTCAGCGCAACGCCATGAAGGTATGGGCAGACATCCAGAACGCTGTCGATGGTCCTACCTACCGCGAGAACTTGGAAGCCGACCCCGAGGCCAAGCTTTCCAAGGAAACGCTTGACGAGATCTTTGACCCGTGGGACTTCCTTACGCGCAAAGATGTGGTATTTGATCGCCTGAAGGAACTTGAGTTCTAGAGTAGGCGCAACATCGTTTGAAAACATAGCGAGGGCATCCGGATCTGGATGCCCTCGCTTTTTTGTTATGTCGCGACGGGTGCCTTGCGAGACAGCTTGAGGCTATCTCGCATCGCCAGTCCGCAGGACCGTCCTGAAGGATTGGCCCAGAAGTAGTGCGGGATCGATCGAGGCGCTGCCTCGTGGTTTGCTCTTGAAGCCCCTCGGCGCTACGTCTGGCCCTCATCCCTTGGGCATCGCCCTGGTCTTACCCTTTGTTGCCGCCCTGATTCCCGCACCTTTGGTATCGCTCCGAAAACGTCCTCGTGCCGAGCTGCCCCGCCAGTATCGCCCCTGGATTGCCCTGGGTCCGGCTTGAAGCCGGACCCAGAGGATCAAAAACAAAAAACCGGCTCGCAGTGCAACTTTTTTGCGATTAGCAATTGTTTAGATCTTTCCAATTGTGGATTGAGACGCAAAATACCAGGTAATTAGCTGTATTGCGGTCCGATCCCAGCTTTTTTGGTCGGAAAAGGGCCCCTAATCGCAAAAAAGTTGCAAAAAAGCCGGGATTTTTGTTTTTGCAACGGGCTGATTGCCTCAACGGGGTAGATCTCGCAAAGGGTAAGCCACTTCAGCAGGGCCGACCCCGCAAAGGGCGCGCGAGGCTCCGGCGACGGCAACGGGACTGATCCCGCGAGAGAGGTGTGAGGCTTCGGGGACGGCAACGGGGCAATCCTGCTAAAGGCGCGCGGAGCCGGTGACGGCGAAGGGTCAGGGTTACGGCTCACTCGGCAGGGACTGAGAATCGGCAGGGGGGCTGCGGGCTGTTTGAGCAAAGGCTGAGTTATAGTGCAGCCTATGTTGGGTTCTGTATTATGCCAAGGTTTGTGCGGCAGAGCTGCGGGTTGCCGGGGCAGGCTGTGGGATGCTAACGCGGTGCCGCGTCGCTACGGATCGCCTAAAATGCGTTGTCAATGCTGCCCTTGATGGGCGTGAAGACGCGTACGAGGGCGTGGTTGTTGCCGCTGTCGTTGTCGTCGGTGATTTGCGAGAGGCCCACGAACGAAGAGCGGGTGCCTGTGGAAACCAGGTGCTCGCCGTAGGTGTCGCAGCCGCTTGGCGTGTCGATGGCAAAGTAACTCTTGCTGCCAAAGTTAACACCGCACAGGGCGGTGGTGGATTTCACCACAAACCATTCGCCCGACCAACAAGGAGCGGTGATGGGCGAGCGCGAGAAACGGAACCATTGTAGGTCGTTGTAGTGGTAGGCGCTCGCTGCCGAACGCGGCGTGTAGGTGCCCAAGTTGGCAATGCCGCCACCGAAGTTATAGATGCTGCTGAACCCAAACGAAAAACCGCTGCGGCCGTAGCTTGCCAAATCGGGCGTCATGGAAGAAGGGAGCGTCATTTGGTCGACGGTGGAATTGTCTTTGGCTGAAATCTTGGTGAGCTGGTAGTAGGTGCCCTGAGCCTCGGCACGCGGCGTAATTACCACGCCATCGTCGGCAGCGGTTACGCGCGTGGCGAAGGGCTTTTTTGAAGTGTAGGGAACAGCCACATCGCCAGAGCCGAAGCGTGCGCTTTTGAGGGCGCTTCGTTCGGCGGCGGATTCTCCCGAGGTGTTGGGGCATACCTGCCAGAAGGCGGTTTCGCCTACGGCGGCAATAGAAGGAATAAGCCAATTGCCATCGCCCTGGTCAACCTGGGTGATGGAAGTGACGCTGCCGTTGGAAAGCTTTGCGGTGTATACGCGCCAAGCAGATTCGTAGGCGCTTGATTCCGTCCAAACAAGGCCGTTTTCGCTGCAGCGCACATCGACGATTTCGAATCCTTCGTCGGCGCCTTGAGCAGCGGAAAGCGCCGAAGCGGTTTTGCCGTTGGAAAGGTACAGCAGGCTTACCGTGTTTAACGGGCTTGCCGATTCACCTGGCACCAGGCAGGCAGCAACGGTGTCGTTGTCGGCCCATACCAGGGTTCCGTACGCAAGTTTGTAACTTCCAGCAGCCTTCACGTGCTGTGTGTAGTCGGCTTGGCTATAGTCCGAAAGGGCATTCACCGCATCTTCAGGGACGCTGATGCTTTCCACGGTGGCTTCCTTCTTGCCCTCTAGCGCGTTGGTGGCAAGCGAAAGTCCGCCGCCCAAAGCGGCAACGCCTGCGATGGCGCCCGCTCCAATAAGCAGGTTCCTGCGCGTAAGTAGCACTTCGGGGCCTGATTTCTTTGCAGAAACGCCGCTGGCGACTTGGCTGAATGCGGGGCCGAAGCCACGGGTGGAAGCGTTGGAGAATCCGCCTTTGCCCTTCGTTTTCGTTGACGGCTCGAACGTCGAGCGGCTTCTGGGCGCAGAGGTGGAAAAGCCCTGTGGAGCTGCTTTGCGGGCGGAATGAGCGCCGCGCGTGCTGCCTCCGCGAACCCCTGCGCTGCGGTTGTGCGAATTGCGAGAGGGGCGAGGGGCTTTGCCGGGGATATTTTGACTGCGTTTAGTGGGCACGTATTCTCCTGATGTGGTGCTTTCCCGCGCAACGGTTGGACGGGTACTGCTGAGGGGTATTGTGACATTTGGGTGTCCGCTTATACCTCCTGTTCTGGCAATTGATACAATAATTGCAAATGGCGCCTTGGTGCTTCTAGTGCGTTATGTGCAACAGCGCATCGTGCCGGTTGGCCCCAGAGCCCGCAGCCGTTTTGTTTGCAATTTGGCTGCGCTGCATGTGCAGATAAAGCCCGTACGGGCTTTTCGATACCTGTCAGGAGGCATTGATGACTTCTTCAATGAACGAAAGCACTCGTCGTATCCTTCTCGTGGAAGACGAAAAGGCCATCCGCGATGCGGTGGCGGCATATCTCGAACGCGAGAACTATTGGGTAACTGCCGTGGGTGACGGTCAGGAGGCTTTGGAAGAGTTTTCCAAGCATCACTTCGATCTGGTTGTGCTCGACTTGATGCTCCCTCGTGTTCCCGGTGAGCGTGTATGCCGCGTTATCCGCGACAACTCCGACACGCCCATCATCATGCTCACCGCCAAAGGTGAAGTGGAAGACCGCATTATCGGCCTCGAACTGGGTGCGGACGACTACCTTATCAAGCCCTTCAGCCCTCGCGAATTGGTTGCTCGCGTACGCGCCCTTTTGCGCCGCGTGCATTCCGAGTCTGAGCCTCAGCGCGAAGTGCTGGAGTTCGGCGAGCTCACCATCGACATTTCGGGTCATAAGATCCTCGTAAGCGGCGAAGAGGTTGACCTTACCGCCAGCGAATTCAAGCTGCTCACCACGCTGTGCCGCTACCCTGGTCGTGTGTACTCGCGCATGGAATTGGTTGAAAAGGTTCTGGGCTACGACTTCGAGGGCTACGAGCGCACCATCGACTCCCATGTGAAGAACCTCCGCGCCAAGATTGGCGACAATCCGCGTAATCCGAAGTGGCTTCATACCGTGCATGGCGTAGGATACCGTTTTGAGGATCCCACGAAGGCCAACTAATTTCCTTTGAACCTGCAGCGCGTTCTGCCTTCGGGCGGGGCGCGCTTTTTTATTGGGGCCGCCACAGAAAGGAGTTGCTGATGGCTGCAAATTCAACCGATGCCACCTGGACCCAAGCGAATAGCGAGGAGCCAGATGGAAACTCGGGAAAGAAGAAGGGTCTGAGCCTTTCGTTCAACAAGCGCATCGTGCTGGTAATGCTGGCCGTTTCCCTTATCACGGTGCTTTCTTCCATTGCCGTGCTTTCCTTTGTATGGGAGCAGCACTTCCAAACCTATACGCGTGAAAATGTGCAGCGCGTTGCCGATTCCACGGCCGATTCCATAGCGCAGGGCTACAAGGCCGCCCATGGCGATTGGTATAGCGGAGCCCTGAACGCTGCGTCGTCGGCAAGCATTCTGTACGATTCCATTAACGTGCAGGTGCGCGACGAAAATGGCGCCATCGTGTACGACGACTCCACCGACAATGCTTTGGGCGCGGCGGCCATGAAGGAATCGAGCGGCAATGTGGCCAAGGCGGCCATCAATGTTGACGGCAATCAGGTTGGCACCGTGTTCGTGCGGGTGCACGGCTCCGATACGCTGTTAACCCAGACTGATGCCGAATTCCGTGAAAAATCGTACCAGGCCATGATCTTCGCTGCGTTCATCGCGATGGCCATTTCTATTGTGGTGGGAGTGCTATTCTCCCGTGCGCTTGTCGCCCCCATTCGTCGCATTACGAATACGGCTAAGGCGCTGAAAGAGGGCGATTATTCGGCGCGTACCGGCATGAAGGGTACCGACGAAATTGCCCGCCTGGGCAATATGTTCGACGCTATGGCAGATTCCGTGGAGCAGAACCGCAAGCTGGAACGCAGGCTGGTTACTGACGTTGCCCATGAGTTGCGTACGCCGCTTATGGCCATCCAATCTACCGTTGAGGCGATGATCGATGGCGTGTTCGAGCCCGATGCCGAGCGTCTGGAGACGCTGAATTCCGAGGTGCGTCGTCTTTCCCGTTTGGTTGATGCGCTGCTGAAACTCTCACGCTTGGAAAGCCGCACCAAGCCCATCGAGCGTCAGAAGGTCGATCTTACCGAAATGCTGTCGGCGGTTGTGGCAACGCATCAGGCATACATCAACGAAGAGGGGCTGAATCTGGAATTCGAGTACGATCCGCACGTGTACGTGTATGGCGATGCCGACCTGCTTCGCCAGGCTACGGCGAACCTGATTTCCAATGCCGTTCGCTATACTCCAGAAGGCGGCACCATTACCATCACGGCTCGCAAGGGCGAGCTAATGGGGCAGATCAGTGTTCGCGATACGGGCATCGGCCTTACCCCAGAAGAAGCGAAGATGGTCTTCCAACGCTTCTGGCGCGCCGATTCGGGTCGCGCTCGCGCAACGGGAGGTTTGGGCGTTGGCCTTTCTGTGGTTAAGGAAATCGTGGACCAGCACAATGGCTGGGTGCGCGTTGAGGGCCGTCCTAACGAAGGGGCATGCTTTACCGTCTACGTGCCCTTGTACACCAGTGAATCCGAAAAGAAGAAGGGCAACCGTCCTCGCTTTGGAACGAACTAGCTTTGGAAGGCGCCTGTACGGGCGCCTTTCTTTTTAGCCTTGGGTTTGGATTGTGGCCATCTTTTTTGGCCTGCCTTGCCTGAGCGATTGTGCGGATTGTTGCAACAACAAAGGGGTCAGGCCAAGTTGGGCGGGTCTTGGCTAGGCGATTGCGCTTCTGAGGCTGGGTATTTGCGGGGGCTTTTGTGCGTTTCGCACTCAGGCATTAATCGCAGTAGTTGTGAATCGGCGCAAGTACTGCTTCTTTTTCATGCGTTGCTGCGCAAGATGTTCCATAATAGAGTTCTGTCAACAAACTCAGACGGAAGGACGGTCATGTCTGTAATCGACATCAAACCCGATGCACAGGGAAAGGTGCGCGATCTGTACGATTTGGGCGACAAGCTGCTGCTGGTTGCATCCGATCGTATTTCTGCTTTCGACTATATTCTGGAAGACGAAATCCCCTATAAGGGCCAGGTGCTCACGCAGCTTTCTTGCTTCTGGTTCGACCTTCTGTCCGATGTGGTGGACAACCATCTTATCTCAGCCGATGTTGCCGACCTTCCCGAGCAGTTCAAACCTTATGCCGATAAGCTTGCTGGTCGCTTTATGCTGGTAAAGAAGGCCAACATGTTCCCCGTCGAGTGCATTGTACGCGGCTACCTTACCGGTTCCGGTTTGAAGGACTATCAGAAGACGGGCGCTGTATGTGGCATTCAGCTCCCCGAAGGCCTGGTAAATTCCTCCAAGCTGCCCGAAACCATCTTCACTCCTTCCACGAAGGCCGAGATTGGCGACCACGACGAGAACATCAGCTTCGAGCAGTGCGAAAAGCTTATCGGAGCCGAAGATGCTGCCGCCATCCGCGACCTGACCATCAAGGTGTACGAAACGGCTGCAAGCCACGCGAAGGAACGCGGCATCATCATCGCCGACACCAAGTTCGAGTTCGGCGTATACGACGGCAAGATCATCTTGGGCGACGAGGTTCTGACCCCCGACTCTTCCCGTTTCTGGGCAGCCGACACCTATAAGGTTGGCGAAGAACAGCCCAGCTTCGACAAGCAGTTTGTGCGCAATTGGCTCAATGCCAACTGGGACCGCACTGGCAACCCGCCGCGCCTGCCCGAAGATATCATCAAGAAGACCAGCGAAAAGTACATTCAGGCTTACGAGAAAATCACGGGCAAGACGTTTGTAGCCCAGTAGGCCCCGACGAAAACACAACAAGGAGAATCAAGGGATGTCTCAGCGAAACCCCATGAACGAGCGATACACCAGCGACCAGAAACATGGCGCTACCCGTAAGAGCGCAGCTTCTGCCAAGCCGGTTTCGAAGGCTGCGTCTTCGGTGCGTACCACATCGTCCAAGCCCGAGAAGAAGGGGTTGTTCGGCGGCTCCAAGAAACAGGAGCCGGCCCCCGCGAAAGCTCCCAAGAAGACCCAGGCTGCTCAGTCTTCGGCTAAGGCTAAAGAAGCCCCCTCGCTTTCCAAGGAAGAGCAGAAGGAAATCGAGAAGCACAACAAGAAGGTTAAGCGCGCCGACCGTGAGGCCCGCCGCGAGCGCAACAAGGAAGTTAACCGCTTCGTTCCCGATACGGCCGAGTTCAAGCGCCTGAACCGAAAGCGCATGGTTTATTCGGGCGTTGGCTTCGTGGGCATGATCGTTGCCATCGTGCTTTCGCTGCTTATTCCTCAACAGCCGTTCATTTCAATTGGCCTGATGATTGCTTCTTGGTTCTTCTTCTTCATGGGAATGCGCATCGACACCAATCAGTTGCGTCCTCTGCGAGAGCAGGGATACGACAAGGCTGTGCGCCAAGCTCAGAAGAAGGCAAACAGGAAGAAGAAATAGCTTTGACGGAAAAGGGGTTTTGCCCCTTTTCCTATTCAGATTCGCTAGGAGTGGCAAAAGGGGGCTAACCTCTTTTGCCACTTTGATTGAAAGGTGCATTTATGCGATTGGTTTCCTGGAATGTTAACGGTTTGCGCGCTGTTATGAAGAAGGGGTTCATGGACGCCTTCCATGAGCTTGATGCCGACGTGTTTGCGCTCCAGGAAACAAAACTGCAAGAAGGCCAGATTGAGATGGATCTTCCTGGGTACCATCAGTTTTGGAGCTATGCCGAGCGCAAAGGCTATTCCGGTACGGCGGTGTTCTGCAAGGAAGAGCCGCTGCAGGTAATTCATGAGGTAGGCGTGCCGGAGCTGGACACCGAGGGCCGCGTGGTGATCTGTGAATTCGAACAGTACTGGCTCGTAAACGTGTACACGCCCAATGCTCAAAGCGAACTTGCGCGGCTTGACCACCGCATGGCCTGGGATGATAGGTTCCGCGATATCTGCAAAGGCCTGGAGGAAGGCGTGCTTCCCGATGGTCAGGCGGGAAACGCAAAGCCTGTGGTAATGTGCGGCGACTTCAATGTGGCTCATCAGGAAATCGACTTGAAGAACCCGCGCTCCAATCGCGGCAACCCTGGCTTTTCCGATGAAGAGCGCGCCAAGTTTACCTGCCTTTTGGATGCGGGCTTCATCGACACGTTCCGCTACTTAAACCCCGCAACCGAAGGTGCCTATTCCTGGTGGAGCTACCGTTTCCATGCCCGCGCCAATAACGCAGGGTGGCGCATCGACTATTTCCTGGTGAGCGAAGCGCTGCGTGAAAAGGTGCAGATGGCCAACATTTATTCCGAGATCATGGGGTCCGACCATTGCCCCGTTTCGGTGGAATTGGATCTGTAGGTTTGGCCTGTTGCGTTCAGCCCGTTACGGCGGTTCGGTCCGTTGCGGCGGCTTCGCCCGTCGCAAAAACAAAAATCTCGGCATTTTTGCAACTTTTTTGCGATTAGGGTCTCTTTTTCGTCGCCGCTGGGTGGTAATAGGCCGCAGTACGGCCAATTGCCTGCGTTTTTATGCCGCGATTCACGATTGGAGAGTTTGGAACAATTGCTAATCGCAAAAAAGTTGCAGTCTGGGCCGATTTTTTGTTTCTGGGCCCCAGGGGCAGCTTAAGGGCGGTGCTATAAGCGAGATGGGCCCGATGCGGCGTGTGGGGTGGGCCTGCGGCGGTGGCTCCAACGTGCGGGGTGGGCCTGCTGTGGCGCGATGGGGCGGGCCTGCTCCGGTGTGGCGATGTGGGTCCGAGTGCTGCGGGCGGTTCCCTCTCCGCGAATCGATTTCGGGTGGGGCCGCTATGCTCGTGCCAATATGAGGCATGGCTCTTCGCTGTAGCGCATAATCGGGTAGACGCGCTACAATGGTTCGATACATTTTCTATTGGCTGGAAGGCAATGATGGCAAGTAACGATATGGATTTGGCAAAGATCGAGCAGGGCGTGCGCCTGATTTTGGAGGGCGTTGGCGAAGACCCGAACCGCGAGGGGCTGCTTGAAACCCCAGCTCGCGTGGCTCGTATGTACGAAGAATGCTTTGCTGGTCTGCATCAAGACCCAGCCGTTCATTTTGAAACGCTTTTCGACGAACACCACGATGAAATGGTGATCGTTCACGACATCCCGTTCTTCTCCATGTGCGAGCACCACCTGGTACCGTTCTTCGGCAAGGCCCATATCGCATATCTGCCTTCCGAATCGGGCAAGATCTGTGGTATTTCCAAGCTGGCTCGCCTGGTTGAGGTGTACGCCCGCCGTCCTCAGGTGCAGGAGCGCCTTACCTCGCAGGTTGCCGATACTTTGGTAGAGCAGCTGAACCCCCGCGGCGTTGCCGTGGTTATGGAAGCGGAGCATCTGTGCATGAGCATGCGCGGCGTTAAGAAGCCCGGTGCGAAAACGGTCACCAATGCCATGCGTGGTATATTCAAGGAAGATGCTGCGACGCGCGCAGAGGCGCTGTCGCTTTTGATGGGACGCTAAGTTCCCGCAGGTAGGCCGAAGCTTTCGCAAGGAGCGGAAGCAAAGCGAAAGGAATCTTTCATGCGTTGTGTTATCTCGGTTTTGGGTAAAGACCGCGCCGGTATCGTAGCTGGCATTTCCGGTGTCCTGGCAGAAAAGGGCGCAAGCATCGACGACATCAACCAGACCATTCTGGATAGCATCTTCAGCATGACCATGCTGGTTCGTCTTGATACCGACACCGCTGGCTTCAACGAGGTTCAGGAAGCACTCGCCAAGGAAGGTGAAGAGCTGGGCGTTCAGGTAATTGTTCAGCGCGAAGACGTATTCCAGTTCATGTACAAAATCTAAACAGGAGGCGAAGCTCAGTGAGCGAAAACTGTCAGACGAGCGCAGGGGAAACGCAGCAAGGCACCTCGTGTGCGCCATTGGCAGGTGAAACGTTCGCTGCTTTCGTTGATACCATAGCTGCTCTGCGCGCTCCGAACGGCTGCCCGTGGGACCGCGAGCAAACCCATGAATCCATCGCCCGCAACATGGTCGAAGAGGCGTACGAGGCTGTCGATGCTATCGAACAGCACGACGCGACGCATCTTCGTGAAGAGCTGGGCGATGTTCTTTTGCAGGTGGTTCTGCAAAGCCAGATCGCCGCCGATGCGGGCGAATTTACCGTGGCGGATGTGTGCCGTGATGTGAATGCGAAGATGATTCGCCGCCATCCGCATGTGTTCGGTGAAGCAGCTGCGGGCTCTGCCGAAGACGTGCTTTCCATCTGGGACAACGTGAAGCTCGCCGAAAAGAGCGCCGCCGATGCCCAGGCTGAAGAGCCCAAGGGGTTGCTGGACAGTGTGCCTGCTAGCTTCCCAGCGCTGCTCCAAGCCTACAAGATTTCCCGCAAGGCGGTTGCAGCCGGGTTCGAGTGGGATACCGTCGAAGACGTGTGGGCCAAGGTGGAAGAAGAGATTGCCGAATTCAAACAGGCATGCCGCTCCGATGATGCTCAGGCGAAGGAGCTGGAGTTTGGCGATGTGCTGTTTTCCCTGGTGAACGTGGCGCGCAAAGAAGACATCGATGCCGAAACGGCCCTGCGTGCCACGTGCCGCAAGTTCCGTGAGCGTTGGGCCTTTATGGAAGGCGCTGCATGGGGTCAGGGCAAGCGCATCGAAGAACTGGATATGGATGAAATGCAGCAGCTGTGGGATCAGGCCAAGATGTTGCACGTAGGTGAAGCGTCCCATGACTAAGCTCTATTCGCGCACGGTGGCGCTGAACACCGATATCGTTGACGCCTTCTGCGTGCTGCAGAAGGGCTTTACCGATCAGTTTGTGTACTACGACAAAGAACGCCCCATACGCTATTTGGGCCTGGGTCGTTGCATTGCCTTGGCAACGCTGGGCGAAGCCGATGTGGTAAGCCAGGACGCAGGGTTCGCGCCGGTGTTCTTTTCGTTCAACCGCTTTGATGCCGAAAACCCCAAGCCTGCCGATGACATGATGACGGCCTTCCCGCGTTTGCGCTTGATGCTGCCCGAATTGGTGCTTATCCAAAACGAGCAGGGGTCGTTCTTGCAGGTGAACAGCTTGGGGCCCGTGTATCAGGGCAGGGTCGATCGCTTCGTGCGCCATGCCGAGGAAGCAAAACCCCGCACCCATCGCACCATGGCATATTCGTTGCAGCGCGATTCGTTTGACGAGTGGCAATGCATCATGGACATGGGGCTTGGCCGCATTGCGTCGGGCAAGATTGAGAAACTCGTGCCTTCGCGCCGCATCGAGCTTACGGCCGACCAGCCGTTTTCGTCGAAGGATGTGCTGGTGAACCTGATCGACGGCAGCGCCCGCGGCACGGTGTTCCTGTATCGTTACGGCGATGTATTCTTCTGCGGCTGCACGCCCGAGCTGCTGCTGCGCAAGAAGGGGACACACGTGGAAAGTATGTGCCTTGCTGGCACGTGCCCGCACGGCGAAACGCCGGAAGAGCAGAAGGCCTTGGCGGACGAACTGCTTGGCAGCGAAAAGAACCGTCGCGAGCACGAATACGTAGTGAAATTCATGCGCGAAGTGTTCGCCCGCAATTGCTATAACGTTGATATCCCCACAACGCCGCAGATCAAGGTGCTGAAGCATGTGCAGCACCTGCATACGCCTGCAGCGGCGCAGGTTATGGAGGGCACCACGCTTATGGGCCTTGCTAGCCAGCTGCATCCTACCCCGGCGCTTTCTGGCACCCCGGTGGGCGAAGCGCTGATGACGCTGCGTGAAGCCGAGGGCTACAATCGCGGCTTTTTCGGTGGCGCGGTGGGCTATGTGAACGCCGATGGCGATGGGGAATTTTCCGTGGCTATCCGATCGGGTGTTTTCGACGGTGAGCGTGGTTGGCTCTATGCTGGGTGCGGCATTGTGGAAGGCAGTGATGCTGCTGCGGAATTCAACGAGATCGATCTGAAGCTGAAAACCATCTTGAGTGCGTTTGAAGCACCCGAGGACGAAGGGGACGAATAGGCCATGGCGGAAAAGGAAGAGGATTTGCTGGTTGACGAAGAGGACCAGGCAACCGATGCGCCCGAGCTTGCCATTGCGCAAAAGAAGCGTGCGCTGGGCACCTATGTGGGTGCGTTCTTCGATGAGCTGATGCGCACTGGCGTGCGCGATGTGGTGGTAAGCCCTGGCTCGCGTTCCACCCCGCTTTCGATGGTCGCCCACGAGGCTCATGCGCGATTTGGCTCGGCGTTCAACTTGTATCTGGATATTGACGAGCGCGGTGCCGCCTTTTTTGCTTTGGGCATTGCCAAGGCAACGGGGCGTGCCGTGTGCGTTATCTGCACATCGGGTACGGCGCTGGCAAACTACTATCCTGCGGTGATGGAAGCGGAGATTTCCCGCGTGCCCCTTATTGTGCTTTCGGGGGATAGGCCGGCGCGTCTGCAGGGGCTTGGCGCTCCGCAAACGTGCGATCAGAACAAGGCGTTCTCCGACCATGTGCGCCGCTTCTTCGCCATGCCCGAGCCGAGCGATAGCCCCAAGTACGTTGCCCATGTGCGCCAGGTTGCACGTGAAACAGTTATTGCCGCAGCTCCGGGGACTCATGCCTCGGCCCCCGTGCACGTGAATTTCCCGTTCGACGAGCCGTTGGTGCCCGACACTGCTATGCCCGATCTGTTCGATGCGGGTCGCGTTGCCGCCGCCGACGATCTTCCCGCCCTGGTGCGTACGGAACACGAGCTTTCTTCCCGCGATGCGGCTTCGCTGGTGGATTTCCTTGATTCCCATACTGTGGTGGTTCTTGCCGGCGAAGGAACATTTTCCGCTGAAGCGGTTGCAGACAGCACGCGCAGGGACAGGGAGGCGCAGGCGCTCCTTGCTTTCGCTGAGCGTTTCGATGCCCCTTTGCTTGCCGATCCGCTTTCCCACTTGCGCACGTACGGCCACCCTGCCGTTATCTGCGGATACGATCGCATTATGGGGTCGGATGAAATGCCTGCCTTCGACGCGGTGCTTCGCTTTGGGCGCTATCCGGTGTCGAAGCGCGCAACGCAGGCAATCGAAGCCTGCCAGGCCGCACAGATCGTGGTGGATCCGCTGACCACACGCGACTTCAATTCGCAGACCACCACGTTTGTGGCGGCGAACCCGCTCGATTTCGTAGTGGCTTTGCTTGAAGCGGGGACCGTTCCCAATCCAGAAGAATCTATGGTCTACGCACCCCTGCCGCAGAATGTTCACGAGTGGGGGCTTATCGACCGTGCCCGAACCGAACGCATATTGGCAACCGATTTCGCTGCCGATAGCCAGTTTGAAGGTTCTTACCTGCGTGCGGTGCTGGAAGAAATTCCCGCAGAAAGCCTGCTGTTCACGGCAAACAGCATGTCGGTCCGCGCGCTCGATGCCTTCTACGTAAGCCAAGCGAAGCATCTTACCGTGCTGGCAAACCGCGGCCTTAACGGCATCGACGGAACCGTTTCCACGGCTTTGGGCGCAGCGCAAAGCTTCAAGCAGACCGTTATGGTCACGGGCGATTTGACCTTGCTGCACGACCTGAATTCGCTGGCGCTGCAAGGGGAAATGCTTTTGCGTGAACGCCAAGGCTCGCCAAGGCCCAGCATCGTTATCGTTCTCTTGAACAATAATGGCGGTGCCATCTTTGACATGCTGCCGCAAAAATCTGACGAATCGTACTTCGAGAGGTTGTTCCTAACGCCTCAGAAGGTTGATTTTGCCGCCGCAGCGGGTGTCTTTGGGGTACCCACAGCTACGGTGCATACGGTGGCAGAATTCAAGCAGGCATTTAGCGGATTCTTGGGTGAACAGGGTATATCCTTAATAGAAGTTCCCTTGCCCCTGACGGGAGTGCGGGAGCGCTACGATCAGTATTGGTAATGCGCATGTGCGCACGTGCTTGAGGGGAGCAACCGATGCACAATCACACTTGTGGCTGCGGTCACCACGAAGGGGATGCTGGCTGCGGCTCCCACGAACATGATCACGGCGAAGTATGCGCGTGTGGCGCTCATCACGTCTCGCCTGAAGTTGAGCCTCTGGCGTCAGCATGGAGCATGCTGGGCAAAACTTCCAAGGAACAAACGGTGCCGCCTACGCGCGAATTCGACTTTGACTGGGAAGGCCAGAAGATCCACGTATATCAGTGGGGCAAGGCCGATAACATCCCTGTTGTTTTGCTCCACGGCTTTATGCAGACGGGCTTAAGTTGGAGCATCATCGCCGCCGCCCTTTCAGGCAATCACTGCGCATACGCGCTTGATTTCCTGGGGCATGGCAGAAGCAGTAAGCCAAGCAACGTCGAGCTTTATCGCTACGACGCCATGGTGCGTATGGTGGAATCGTTCTTGGAGCAGGTTGCGTGTGTGGGGCATGAAGGCGCCAAGCACCGCGCCCACGTTATGGGCTATTCCATGGGTGGACGCATTGCCCTGGGGTTGGCCTCTTCTGAAAAAGACCTGCTGTATTCGCTGATTCTGGAAAGCTGCAATTTTGGGCCTGAGGGCAATGAGCAGCGCGCTGCCGCAGAAGAGCGCAACGCTGCCTGGGCGCAACGGTTGCGCAATAACGGCATCGAAGAATTTGTAGAGTACTGGGAGACGCTGCCGCTTTTCGAATCGCAGCGTGAAATGGGACTCGATGAAGAGCTTCGCCCCGAGCGTTTGGCCAACGACGCTGAATCGATGGCGTTGTGTCTGGAAGGCGCGGGAAAGCACGCCATGCCCGATGCTTCTCAGGCGTTCGCCGTGGTGGCAAGCACCTGGGTACCCGTCAAGTACCTGTGGGGCTACGATGACTGCGGCAGCGAAGCGGTAGCGCATCAGTTGGAACACGACGGCATTGATGTGACCTCGTTTGGAACAGGGCACAACGTACACTTAGAAGCGCCCGTTCTTTACGGTACAGTAGTGCAGGAATTTTTGTCCGGCATAGAACCCAGGGGTGCAGCCCCAGAAGGTTCCGGGCATCAACAATAAGGAAGGACATCCATGAGCGATTTTCCTTGGGAAAAAGTTAAAGATTACGACGAGATCATCTACGAAAAGTACGATGGCATCGCCAAAATCACCATCAATCGCCCCGAGCGTCGCAACGCTTTCACTCCGAAGACGAACGTCGAGTTGTTTGACGCGTTTTCCCTTGCGCGTGACGACCAGGAAGTGGGCGTTATCATCCTTACCGGCGCTAACCACGACGGCAAGGACGAAGACCAGGCATTCTGTTCCGGCGGCGACCAGAAGGTGCGTGGCAACGGTGGCTATGTAGGAGAGGACAACATTCCGCGCCTGAACGTGCTTGACCTGCAGCGTCTTATCCGCGTAGTGCCCAAGCCTGTTATCGCTATGGTGAACGGCTACGCTGTGGGCGGCGGCCATGTTCTTCATATCCTGTGCGACCTTTCCATTGCGGCGGAAACCGCTAAGTTCGGCCAGACCGGCCCGCGCGTTGGCAGTTTCGACGGTGGCTACGGTGCCTCGTATTTGGCTGCTATCGTCGGCCAGAAGAAGGCTCGCGAGATTTGGTACCTTTGCCGCCTGTACACGGCAGCGGAGGCTCTGGATATGGGTCTGGTGAACAAGGTTGTTCCTTTCGACGAGTTGGAAGCCGAGTGCGTTTCCTGGGCTAGGGAAATGCTTCAGCTTTCGCCTACGGCCCTGCGTTTCCTGAAGGCATCGTTCAACGCTGCTACCGACGGCTATGCTGGTTTGCAGCAGCTTGCAGGCGATGCCACGCTTCTGTACTACACGTCTGACGAAGCGAAAGAAGGTCGTGACGCCTTCAAGGAAAAGCGCAAGCCCGACTTCGACAAGTTCCCGAAATTCCCCTGATCTGAAATTCCCTGATAAAGGATGTGACGGCAATGATTGCCCAATTGGCGGAAATGGCCTACCGCAAGGCCGGTCAGATGTTTTTCTGCGTGCAGAAAGATGCGCGCTCGGTAACGTTTAGCTATCGCCGCGCCCGCTTTGCTGCTGCGGCTTTGGCTCAGCAGCTTGCCAAGCGCGGTTACGGTCGTGGCACCACGCTTGCGTGCAATCTGTACAACGGCGCCGAAATCGTGATTCTTTCCTTGGCGGCGGCGTACGGCGGCTTCACGTTGGCGCTGCTGAATCCGCGTCTTTCCTACGAAGAGCGCAAGCTGCGCATCGTGGAGCTGGAAAACGCCACGGGCGAAGCAGGCATCGACGTATTGGAACAGTCTGCGGTTGAGCGCCTGATGATCGATGCGACGGGCTACGGCCTTGCCGATTTTGCCGCTTTGCCGGAAGGCTCTGTGCCTCATGCCACGCAGTTCGAAGCGTTCGCCCGCGAATGCGAACAGGCGTGGGATGGCCAAGAGGCGGGCATTGTCATGTTCACATCGGGTTCTTCGGGAACCCCGAAGGCCACGCTTTTGCCGTGGAATTGCATCACCGGTGCCGCCACCGCGGCAAACCGCGCTTTGGCGCTGGAAAGTCGCGGTGTGTGGCAGATGGTGCTGCCCATGTGCCACATTGGCGGCTTCCAAATCATGGTGCGCTCTCTTCTGAGCGGTGGCTCGTTCATCGTGTACGAGCGCTACAACCCCGTGCGTGTGCTGAATGACGTGCTGAGTTTCCGCGTTACGCATATTTCTGTAGTGGATAAGATTCTGGCCGATTTGTTGGAAAACGATCGCGACAAGGTTATCGGGCAGTACGCATGCATTCTTTTGGGCGGTGCGGCGCTGAACGAAAAGACGCTGCGCATGGCTTTGCGCGCAAAAGCAAACTTGTACTCCAGCTACGGCATGACGGAAACTTCCAGCTTCATTGCCACGGCTCCGGTGATCCGCGGTTTCGATGGCGGGCTGGAGCTTCTGCCCGGCTACGATGCTCGCATCGTAAGCCCCGATGCCGATGGCATTGGCCAGCTGCACGTTGCGGGCCCTGGTATCTTCGAGGGCTACCTGAATGCTCGCAAAGCCATGAGCGCCGATGGTTATTTCGTTACCGGTGACAGAGCATCTATCGACCGTAACGGTCTTTTGCGTGTGTACGCGCGCACCGAAGACCTCATTATTTCGGGCGGCGAAAACATCTACCCGGCCGAAGTTCAGGATGTTCTGATGGGCATTCCCGGCGTGAAGGATGCCTATGTGTTCGGCACCGCCGATGAAACCTGGGGGTATCGCCCTGTGGCGTTCATCGAGGCCGACTATTCTGCCGAAGCCATCGCCCGCGACCAAGAAGAGTTTGGAATCGACCCTGCTCAGAGCTGCATTCGTCCGGCAACGTGTCCACAGGAATACGCCCATATGGTGCACGATTACCTGAATGGTTGCATGTCGAAGCTTCATCACCCCAAACATATTTTGGTGATGAACGAATTCCCGCGCACCATCGCCGGCAAGGTGGACCGACGTGCGCTGAAGCAGCGCTACGACAAGCGCATCGACATCAAGTCGCTTACCCTGTATCGCGTGAAGCAGCCCTTTTCCCATCCCGTGAAGACGGCCAAGGGCAACGTCGATTTCCGCGAATCGTTCTTCGTGGAAGTGGAAGACTGGGCTGGGCGCACGGGTATTTCCGAGTGCGTTTCGTTTGCCACCAATTGGTATCTGCCCGAAACCATCGGGGAAGATTACGCTGTAGTGCGCGACTCCATTGCCCCTGTGGTGTTAGGTGAGCGCTACCTGCATCCCAGCGAAGTGTCCGCTTCGCTTGCCACGTTCCCCGGTTTGGCGAAGTATCCCATGGCGAAAGCTGCAGTGGAACCTGCCATCTGGGACTTGTACGGCAAGATCATCGGCCAGCCGCTTTCGAAGATGATCGGCGGCTCGAACGCCGAGAAGATTCTGGGCGGTGCCGTGGTGGGCATTGCCCCTGTTGAAGAAGTGCGTGTGGCGGTAGACAGCCTGGTAGCCCAGGGGTACACCCGTGTGAAGATGAAGATCGAGCCGGAAACCGCACTCGAATGCGTGGCTGCTGTGCGCGCTGACCATCCCGACTTGACGCTGATGCTTGACGCCAACCAGTCGTTCGACGAATCGTATCTGAACGTGCTGTATAAGCTCGACGCATTGAACCCTGCATGCATCGAGGAACCTTACAATCCGAACTACGTTCCCAGCAGTGGCGAGCGCAACCTATTCGTGCGCCTTTCGCTGCTGCAGGATGAACTGAAAACCATGGTATGCCTGGACGAATCGGTGGTAACCGCAAGCGATATGGAAGCAGCCATGGGGTTGGACAACCTTCGTTGCTATGCCTTGAAGATTGCGAAGTTCGGCGGCATTCAGCCCACGCTCGACTTCTACCACTGGATGCGCGGCCTTGGCAAAACGGTTTGGATGGGCGGCATGTTCGACACGGGCGTTTCGAAGCGCATGCACGCGGCTTTCGCAACCTTGCCAGGCATGGATTTGCCGCCCGATGTTTCGGATTATTCGGCATATTTTGCCCACGATACCGCCCTTCCCCCGTTGGAGCTTGAGCACGGCGAATTGGTGCTGAATGCGCCCAAGAACCCCGTCGGCCTCGGCTGCATCCTGGACAAGGAGTACCTGAAGTCCATTGCAATCGACGAAGTAACGGTTACCACCGAAGGATAGTGTTTTTTGCCATGCGAAAAAAGCTGCTGGTTGTTGTTGCCGCGTTTGCCTTAGTGCTTTGCATGCCCGCCATGGCATTTGCAGCCAATTCGGCTTTCGACAAGGGAACGGCGGAAAGCACAAGCTACGTTGACTCCTATACGGGCAATGCTTTCCTTATGGAGCGCGATGCGCTGAACCTTACTGTTGGGCGCGACCTATATTGGGTGGGAGACACGCTTAACGCTCGGGGTCTTGAAGTAGGTGGCGGAACCGGTGGCAGCGCTTTGCTGGCTGGCGGTACGCTCAATGTGGCTTCTTCTACTATTCACGGTAGCTTGCGTGCGGCAGGCCAGACCGTCAACGTTCCTTCGACGATGGTGGGGAACAACATCACCATTGCGGGCCAGAATGTGTCTATCGCATCCGATGTTTCTGCGTGCGGTGTGTATGCTGCTGGTTCGAATGTGAGTGTATCGGGAACCTACCAGGGTGCGGCTTTTGCTGCGGGCACGGTGAACCTGGCTGGCTCCTATGCAGGTGACGTGAACATTTCCGCAGGCACGGTTAACGTTTCGCGAGGCACTACGGTGGGCGGCACGCTGCGGGTGCCGAATAACGCGCAGGTTACCATCGAGGAAGGCGCCAACGTCCCCAACGTAAGCTATGTTGATGATGCCTTGGTTTCTACTGTTTCTGAAGGATCGGAACAAAACTCGTTTTCCGTGATTGGGCCGCTGCTGTTTTCGTGCATGGCACATGCTTTGCTGGTGCTGCTGTTTTTCTTCCTGATTAAGGGCGCGATGGAAGGCGCCGTCAAGCTTACCGAAACAAAGCTTTCGCGCATGTTCATGTTGGGCTTTGTGGCGTTTTTCGTACTGCCCCTGTTGGGATTCTTCCTGCTGTTCCCGCTTGTTACGGCCCCCATTTCTGCGCTGATATTCATCTTCATTACGGTGCTGTGGATGTTTTCCATCCCGTTTGCTGGCTACGTGCTGGGACGCCGCCTGTTCGAGGGAATGGCTCCTTTGGGTGCGGGCATGATAGGAACGCTTGTTCTTACCGCTATTTGCTATATTCCATATCTGTTCTTCGTGGTGCCAACCGTATGTTCCATCTTCGTTGCAGGCTACCTTACGCAAAGCTTCTTGGGCAAGCGAGTGGGGAAATAGGGCCAGGTACCAGATTCCCGTTTTCGGTTTCAGGCCACTTCTAATAATGAATGCTTTAGGGCTGTCGGGCTTCCGGCGGCCCTTTTTAGTGGGATCCGGCACCTTTCTTTATTTTCCATTTATAGCGTGAATTGGTCTTTAATTCAAAAAATATGGCACGTAGCCCAATTCCTTTGGCGAATGCACCATTTTCCCTGTTATAAAGAGAGAGGGGTTCGTATATACGAACGTTACGAACATACCTATTATCTGCGACGATTCAGTTGAGGCGCCCTTCTTCGTACGGCAAAAGTAGGGCTGGAATGTGCGTAGATATTCTCTGGTGCTGAAACTCGGCAGTATCGGGGGAAGCATTTGCTAGCAAACGAAAGCAAGATTGGGGATCGAAGATGAAGCGAATACGACCATTACTGGCAATGGCCTTAGCGCTTGCTCTTGTATGCTTAGGCGGTAGCTTCGCCTTTGCAGACGACGAGGGCGGCAACCGTTCCATGCGGGGGGGGCGGCTTCCGTGGCAGATCCGTCTTCCATGGACGATTGGGCGGTGATCCTTGGCGGCGAAACGCCTAACACCGCAAACATCGGTCGAATATGGACGGACAAAACCGTATCAACCGACACAATTACCACGAGCAGCGAAGCGTCATTAATCGCGGGGATTCAGCGTTCATAACGGCTCTTTCGGCGCTCTCGTCCACTTCGAATGTGAAATCCTCTTCAACCACGCCGCTCGATATCGTGTTGGTGCTTGATGCTTCGGGTTCGATGGACGACTCCATGGATGACGGTACGAAGCGCATCGACGCGTTGAAGAGCGCGGCAAATGATTTCGTGACCACGATTGCCGAGCAGAACCAGGGCATCTCCGATTCATCAAGGCAGCATCAGGTTTCCATCGTGAAGTTTTCGGGCAAAAAATCTGCTGCAGTGGGCAACGACACGTACCGCGAAGATGGATACACATACAACTACAGCCAGGTTATGAAGGCTATGTCCCCTTGCACGGATGCGGCCGCATTCACGAGCACCATTAACTCCATCAGCCCCGCCGGTGCCACGCGTGCCGACTACGGCTTGCAGCTTGCCCAGAGCCAAACCTCTAACCGCGAAGATGCCAAGAAGATCGTTATCTTCTTCACCGACGGTTCGCCTACTTCTTATAGTGGTTTCGAGTCGGGGGTTGCCAGCAACGCGGTATCGGCAGCGAAAGCCATGAAGGATGCAAAAGCCACCGTGTATACCATCGGCATCTTCAGCGATGCAGATCCCTCCGCGGATCCGACTGCCCAGAGGACGAGCAACGAAAACAAGTTCATGCATGCGGTTTCCAGCAACTACCCCAATGCCACTTATACCCAGAGCTGGAGCGGCTGGAATTGGAACCTGGGTACGCATGAAGGTTCCGGCTTCTACAAGTCGGCCTCGAACGCTGCTGATCTGGACAAGGTATTCGATGACATTTCTTCCGAGATAGTTAAGGGGTCGGGCTACCCAACGAACGCCACTGAGGGCGCTGAGCATACGAGCGGCTACATTACCATCGATGACGCGTTGGGCGCCTATATGCAGGTCGATGGCTTCAAGGCCATTGCGCTGAACGGGCAGACTTTCGAAAAATCCACGAAAACCACTGCAAAAACCACTGCAGGTAATGTGGATACATACACCTTCGAAGGCAAGGTAACCATGGGCAGCAATGACGTAAGCTTGGGCAACGTGGTGATCACGGTAACCAAGTCTGACGACCTTGCCGTCGGCGACAAGGTTCAGGTGAAGGTGCCGGCAGCGCTGATCCCCCTGCATAGCTACAACGTGGACCAAAAGTCTATGACCATGACAGTTTCGGACACCAAGCCGATTAATGTTGTGTACACGTCGAGCCTGAAACCTGGGGTGGAAAGCCTGTTGGCAAACCCCGATGCCGCCATGTCGGAGTACCTGCAGGCGAACTCCCAGGAAGGCAAGGCTTCGTTCTACAGCAACGACTGGCAACAGGGCTACCTGGGCAACACCATTGCGAACTTCGAGCCCTCAAACGACAACATCTACTATTACTTCACCAGCGACACGCCCATCTACACCGATGAGGCATGTACTCAGCGCGCCCATCAGGTGGTTGCGGGTAATACCTATTGGTACAAGTACTCGTACTACGAAATGACGAATGCGGGTAGCGGCGCCGCGGAGGAAAAGGAAAAGGTCGTAAGCTTTGACGGCGCTGATGCCGAGGCTATCGAGGGCTCCATCGGGGTGGACAGCCAGGGTGCCTACTTCAAGGCAGGTACTGCTCGACTGACGTATCTTAACGAGCTTTATAAGGCAAAAACCTCTAATGATACCGGGACTGCCATTGACGTGCTGAACCCGAAATGGGTTGGTGCAGGCCAGGTTGGGGCCTACTTGGGTAACAACGGCAAGCTTTCCGTTGACCTTCCCGGTGCTTTGGCGGTAACGAAGCAGTTGGAGGTGCCCGACGGGTACAGTGCTGACGACTTCGCAAACGATTCGTTCGAGTTCACTATTAATATGCCCGATGCCGCAACCAAGAGCTTTAGCGCTGTGGTGAAGAATGCCAACGGCGATAAGGTTGGCGACGCGTTTACCCTGACGTTCGACGGAGAGGGCAAGGCAAAGCACGACCTGAAGGCAGGCGAAACGCTGTACGTATACGGCCTTGACGGCGGTTGGAGCTATGAAGTTTCTGAGGCCGATCGTGCTGGATTTGCCCAGGAGGGGACAGGCCTTGAGGGCGTAATCGTTGCTGGTCAGACGGCAAATGCGAAGGTGGTAAACGTCTATAGCGCATCGGGCACGCTTGAAGGCCAGCAGGGCCTTACGGGCAAGAAGATTTTCACTGGCCGCGACTGGAAGAGCACCGACAAGTTCACGTTTGTTTTGAAGCCCGCCGAAGGTTCCGTTGACGTTCCGATGCCTGAAGGCACAAGCCAGGGCATGGCGCGTGTGAAGGTAACGCAGCCTGAAGGGACGGCGGATGGTGCTGAAGTTCCATTCAGCTTCGGCGACATCGCCTACACCAAGCCGGGCGTGTATACCTACCAGATTAACGAATCCGCAGACTTGAGCACGCTTAACCCAGGCGTAAGTGCATCGGAGGCATTGTATGAGGTTACCGTAACGGTTACTGACGAAGGCCATACCGGCAATCTGACGGTAACTTCTGAAATGAAGAAGTTGCTTTCCGACGACCGCGAGAAGGTAGAGCCACCAACGACGGCGACCGAGGCAGCATTCGTGAACAAATACGACACCTCTGAGGTTATGTGGGCGCCTGTTGGAGAGAAGAAGTATACCGATTCGACCGATGCACGTCCTCTTGAGCAGGGTATGTTCCATGTAATTGCTTGCACGAATGATCCAACTGCACCCTTGCCCAAGCTTGATAACGATCAGGAGATTTCGGGCGTACATAACGGTGTAACCTACCGCGGCGCGGTAGTTTCCGTGGACGCGAACGGTACCATTACATTCCCGCAGGCAACATATACTTACAGCAACCTGGGCCAGGGGCAGACTGAAAAGACGTTCACCTACAAGATCATGGAAGTGGTCTGGGATGGCAGCAATTGGCGCTCCGTGGAGGATGCCCTTAAAGACCCGAACTTTAATTCTGCAGGCGTTAGGTACGACCCGACGATTTGGACCGTCAACGTAACCCTCAAGAACGACAATAGGGTGTTGGTGCTGAGTGCTCAGTACCTGAAAAAAGGCGTTCCCGTTCAGGGAGCTTCCTTCCAATTCGCAAACAGCTATGACCCCAAGCCTGCAACGGCAACAATTGACGGCACCAAGACTTTGACGGGCCGCGACATGGCGGACGGCGAAACCTTCGGATTTGAGCTTTCCGCTGCAGACGAAACTACGCAGAATGCGGTAACGGCGGGTACGGTAACTATTCCCACCAATACGGCTACGGTTCCGAATGCCTCTAGCGATAATCCAATGGGCTTCAGCTTCAGCAAGATCTCCTTCGCTAAGCCCGGTACCTACAAGTTCAACGTGAATGAGACCCAGTGGAATGGCAATGCGTTGCCCGAAGACGGCACGGATGGCCTGACCTTCGACCGCAGCACGAAAACTGTAACGGTTGTTGTGACCGACGAACACGATGGTTCGTTGACGGCCAAGGTGGTTTACCCTGAGGGCGGCACAGCGTTCGTCAACCAGTACAACAGCTCCATGACATTTGCAGGCATCCAGGTTTCCAAGACCTTGTATGGTCGCACCATGCAGGCAAGCGAGTTTGATTTCACCATCGATAGTGAGGACCCTGATTCCATAGCCCTGCTGGCTGATACCGACAAGAGCTTTACGAACGAAAATAACCGCGCTGCCGGCGTGGCCGATGTAATGACGAAGCTTACAGGCCATACCTTTACCTTGGATAATGTGGGTAAGACTTACGAATTTACCGTGAAGGAGAATATCCCTGCAGGTGCTACGCGGGATGCAGCAACGGGACTCTGGTTCGTTGAGGACACAGGTCTCTACTACGATGGCGCCAGCCACACGGTGAAAATCTCCATCACCGATAACGGCAAGGGCGAGCTGAGTGCAGCAACCACGGTAGATGACGAACCGAATACCAGCCTGGTTTCCTTCATGAACACGTATCGTGCCCAGGATGTTTCGTTCGACACTGCGAACGCTCAGCTGAAGAAGATCTTGGAGGGCCGCGATTGGCTGGATTCCGATAGCTTCACTTTCAACCTGAAGGCGCTTACCGATGGTGCGCCCATGCCTGAAGGAGCGGTTGATGGCGTGGCAACTGCAACTGTGACCAAGGCGAATGCCGAGAACTTCGGTTTCGGCAACATCACCTACACTTCCGATATGCTGCAGGGCGCTCCTTCCAAGACATTTAAGTACGAAGTATCCGAAGCCACGGGCACTATTGAAGGCATCGATTACGCAACCAACAAGGCCACTATTACGGTAACGGTTGTTGATAACGGCGAAGGCAAACTCACCGCTTCGGCTTCTACTGAAAACGGCACGTTTGTTAACCGCTACACGGCAAGCGTCAGCTACACCGCCAATGGCGGCATCCAGTTGACGAAGGTCTTGAAGGGCCGCGATATGGTCGAAGGCCAGTTCAAGGTTGCGGTAACGCCCGCCGACGCGGAATCTGCCAATGTGCTCGGTCTGGCTGAGGGCAGTAATGAGTTCGCAATGCCTGCGGGAACCGACGGCAATAAGGTGCTGAAGCAGATTCTGAGTGGCGACGTGGTGTTCACCCAGAGCGATGTGGGCAAGACCTACACCTATGAAGTTGCCGAGGTTAACGAAGGTGCGGTGGGTTATACCTACGATGGCACTGTCTACACGGTAACTATCGCGGTAACCATTTCCGACACTGGCAAACTCACGGTAACCACCACGGTAACTATCGGTGACAAAACGGTGGGGACCTATGAGTACACTTCCGATTCCGCGCAGTCCAATCCCGTAACCCTTGCGTTCACCAACTCTTATAAGGCGGATGGCAATGTGCATATCGAAGGCACCAAGACGCTTTCCGGCCGCGATCTTGCTGATGGTGAGTTCAGCTTCGCGGTTAAATATGCCGCAGGTGGCGACGACCTTCTTAGTGCGAAGAACGATGCGAACGGCTCGATCGACTTCGGTACGCTGACCTACAGTACCGAATCGCTTGCTCGGTTGGTTAATGATGGCAAGGCCGCAAAGAGCCAAGACGGCAAGTGGACTGTTGATTATGTTGCCTACGAGAAAACTGATGGGCTTAAGGAATCCGGCATAACCTCGCAGACGGAGTCGATCCACTTCACGGTGACGGTTGTCGATAATGGCGACGGTACGCTGGCCGCAACGGCTAATACGGGCAACGGTCTGGTGTTCGAGAACGCATATTCCACCGGCGACCCGATTGAGGTGGGCCTTTCCGGCATCAAGATCCTGAAGGCCGGCGAGGGCTTGGCCCCCGCAAGCATTGAGGGCAAGTTCACCTTCACGGTAACGTCCGACGATAAAGCGGCTCCCATGCCTCAGAAGACCACGGCAACCAACGACGCCAACGGCAATGTTGATTTCGGCAGTATTAAGTTCTCGCTCGACGATCTGAACAAGGCTTTGGGCTCTACCAACACCGGAGCTACAGATACCGACAACTCCGCAGCTTCCAAGGTTAACGCTCAGGGCAGCCAGGGCGCAGAGGGCCAGAATGGCGCGGCAGACTCCGATGCGGCCGGCCAGGCCGACTCCGAGCAGGGTAGCGCTGCCGATTCCGACAACGGTGCTGAGGGCCAGGGTGCTGTGATGGCTGCCGACGACGGCCAGGGTGCAGCTTCTGCCAAGGCGGCGGCGAACGATGCCGATGCCGCAGATGACGGATCCGACCAGGCGCAGGGCAGCGAACCTCCCACCAGGGCTGGTGTTTCCCGCTCGCACACCTTCACCTATAAGGTGACGGAGAGCGGATCTGCCGCTGGCGTGACCAACGATGCAAATGTTACCAAGACGGTGAGCTTCAAGGTAACCGACGACGGCAACGGCAAGCTGACGATGGAGCGCTTGGGTGCTGCCTCCGACCCGGCGTTTGCCTTCACCAACACGTATTCCGTGCAGCCGACCGATTCTAGCGTGACCGACCAGGTTAAGGTGACGAAGAGCCTTACGGGTCGCGATATGGCTGCTGGTGAGTTTGCGTTCGAGTTGCTCGAAGGCGACAAGGTAGTGGCCACGGGCACCAACAGTGCAGACGGCAGTGTGGCGCTGAGCCCGATCACTTACACCAAGCCCGGCACCCACAGCTACATGCTGCGCGAGGTGGGCGGCGGCACCCATAAGGCTGGCGTTGAGTACGACGGAAGCGTGTTCGCCGTGACCACGACTGTAACCGATAACGGCAACGGCACGTTGTCGGTGGCCCACAAGGTTGACAACGATGCGAATGCGGTTGGGTTCACTAATTCGTACGCGCCGGCAGCCACCTCGGTGACGCTGGGTGCCTCGAAAGTGCTCAACGGTAAGAGCCTCGAGGACGGCGAGTTCAGCTTCACGCTTGAGGGCGAAGACGGCACGCAGCTTACTGCCGGAAACGATGCGAACGGCATGGTAGTGTTCCCCGCCATCCAGTACAGCGAAACGGGCACGTATCAGTACACCCTTTCCGAAGTGAAGGGCAGCGAGACTGGCGTAACCTACGACGAGGCGGCTTACGCAGTTACCGTTGCCGTTGAGGACGACGACGAGGGCAGCCTGGTTGCCACCGTTTCCTACGAGGGTGGCAAGGCTCCGGTGTTCAACAACACCTATCAGGAGCCGGAAGGCCCGGCTGCGGCTGACGACCCGGTTTCCTTCGTAAAAGCTGCGGTTTCCGGGGCAGCCAAGACAGGCGACAACCTGCTGGGCATCGCTGGGGCGATTGCTGCAGTAGCGGCGGTTGCCGCCGCAGTGGCGGTGCTTTCCCGCCGCAAGAAGGGCAAGCACGCTAAGAAGTAAGTGGGAATATAGGGACAGGTCCCGCTTCCCCGCTTAGCAATAGCGCACAATGATAGAGCCTCGCTTGCGTGATCGATCGCAAGCGAGGCTTTTTGTTGGGCGGGAAAAGGCGCCTGGGTCATAACTCGGAAGTTATTTGTTTGGGTCTAATATCCACGAATAAGATTCTCCGTCCAAAGTGGACGCCCCTTTGGATACCTAGAAATCCCTTGGTTCCTTATGGTCCAGGGGATTTCTTTTTTGCGGTGTGCGCTGATGCCACCCCTCCCGCACTTCTTCTGTTTGCAGCTCGAAATTGGTCTTTAATCCAAAAACAACGGGTTTTAACCCAATACTTTGGCACTTATGCCATTTCATGGGATAATGAATAAAGCAATGTTTCGACTATCGGGCTAGACCATCGCATAAAAGCCTTGTCTGCTAGGCCGTACGAAAGATTGGAATGCGGAAAATGAAGCGGATGCAGTTGATACTGGCAATGGTTTTTGCTCTTTTGTGCGTGTGTTTTAGCGGAAGCTTTGCATTTGCGGATAGCGAAAATGCTTCTGCTGCCAATGCAAACGAAGCATCGTGTGAAACCGATGCAATTGTGGGTACCGTGAAAATCGATGGGCGTCCACTCCATGCTGGCGAGTTCGACTTTGGCGTGAAGTACGCAAATGGCGGCGATGATTTGCTTTCGGCGAAAAATGAAGCCGATGGAACAATTGATTTCGGCAAGCTGAGTTTTACTGTTACTTCGCTCGATGAATTGGCTCAAAACGGTATTGCCGAGAAAACAACGATAGATGGCGTTCCGGCCTGGATTGTGTACTACCTGGTGCATGAGAAGACCAACGGATTGAGCGATGTGGGCGTAACGCCGCATACCGCCCCTGTTTCTTTGGTTGTAACGGTTAAAGATGAGGGGAACGGGGCGCTTTCGGCAAGCTTCCGGACGGCGAACGAACTGCGCTTTGATAATACGTATTCCACAGGAGAGCCCGTCACTATGTTTTTGGCGGGAACGAAGGATTTGCAGGTGGAAGAAGGAGCCTCGCTTATTGATATCGAGGGAAAGTTTCGATTCGCTATATCGACAAAGGATATAGCAGCACCTATGCCCGAATCGACGGATGCCGGAAACGGGCAATGGGGACGAATTGAGTTCGGGTTTATAACGTTTTCCCTCCAAGACCTGAATAAAGCCCTGGATGTTGATTCTGATTCTGCGGAAAAAGCAGGATGGTCTCGCTCCTATGTGTTCAAATACAAAGTCACCGAAAGAGGATCGGTGCCGGGTGTGGTGAATGATCCCGAAACGAAAACCGTGAGGTTCAAGGTCACCGATGATGGGAAAGGGAAGCTCACTGTTGTATGCTTGGAATCCCCCCTTCACTGCATCTACCGCCTTCACGTTCACCAATAGGTGCGTAGTTGCGCCCGATAATTCAGCTAACGATGAGATAGGTCCGGGTGCGGGCGATAAGCCGTTGAACTCTAATGGCGACGCCGATCCTAATGCCGGGGACGTTGTTTCGCCGAGTGCGGGGAATGCTCCAAGTGGTACTTCGGGTGGCGTATCGGTTTCCACAATAGCGAAGACGGGCGATGCTACGTTGACGTTGGCGGTGGTGCTTGCTGCGGTTGCCGGCTTGGCAATGGCCATTGCGGGGCTTGCTTGCGGGAGGGGACGCAACCATAAGAAGTAGCACGCGCAAAAGGAACAATGCAGGCAAATGAAGCTGCAAGCAGCGGGCCGCTGGAGTAATCCGGCGGCCTGTTTTGCGCTGTTGGCGCATGTGTGAAAACCGCGCTGTGCCATTCGCCTGGAGAGGCTGCCGACCTACCGAAACGTAAAATGTGACGAAAATTTGAAGGCAGAACATTTCAATTGCGTTAAGCGGGGCGCCTCCCTATAATTGATCGCGTCGCATAGAGCGATTGATCGTGCGGGGTGGAGCAGTCTGGTAGCTCGCCGGGCTCATAACCCGGAGGTCGTTGGTTCAAATCCAGCCCCCGCGACCAAGCATTTTCGCAGGCCAGAGGTTAATTCCTCTGGCCTGTTTTTGTTTTCTTAGACCCTGGGTGGTCCCGAAGCGGTCCCAGGCCCCAGTAAGTTCTAAGTTTTCACGCTGCCATTGCTAGAAGTGCGCCGACCGTTGCGTGTTTCGGAGATGCGCAGGACTTCTGAATCTGTGAAGGCCTCGCATTGCTCCGCCGTCTGTTCCGTATATTGAACAAAATTATGGCAAAACCGTTCAGTATATTGAACAGACGGTGTGCTTAGCTGCTCTACCCCAAAAGCTCTTTGCGGCACGCGACGATCCATTCGGCAAGTTCTCGGATTCCCTCCCCGGTGCGTGCGCACGTTTCGAATATCTCAAGGCGGGGGTTGAGCACGCGCGCTTGTTTGTGCAGTGCTGCCATGTCGAAATCGGGGTTAAGCGGAAGATAGTCGGTTTTGGTTACGATGAGCGCATCCACTACCGCGAACATGGGCGGATACTTGTACACCTTGTCATACCCTTCGGGAACCGAAAGCAGCATGACGCGTTTGTGCGCACCGGTGTCGAACTCTGCCGGGCAAACCAGGTTGCCGATGTTCTCTAGAAATAGGTAGTCGAAATGCTGTTCGCCAAACGCCTGGAAAGCGCGTTCGACCATGCTCATCTCAACATGGCATATTCCCCGCGTTTCAAGCTGCACTGCTTGTATGCCCGCATCCTTGATCTTCCGCGAATCCACGAACGACTCCAAGTCTGCTTCGATGATGCCGATGCTTGACGATTTCCGCAGTTCTTCAATGAGCGCCAGCAGCAAGGTGGTCTTGCCTGCGCCGGGAGATGCCATAACATCCACGAAGAAGGTGCCCTGGTTTTCAAGCATCTTCCGAAAATCGTTTGCGGCATTGGTGTTGTCGGCAAGGATGTCTTCTTTTATTTCTACGATGCGTGATTCTTCCATCGGTAACCCCTCTTCAATGGGAAGGCGGCTCCCCTAAAGTCGGGGGAGCCGCTAAAGCAAATGCTAATCAACCGTTTTGCCCATGATCTTGTTTGCGGCGTAAATACCGCTGATACATGCGGGCTCCAGGCCCAAGCCGTTTACGTCACCTGCCATGATGAGTCCTGGTGCCAGGTTTTGCGGCAAAGCCTCATGGGCGGCGGTGTACAGAGCATGGCTCCAGTACTTCTTTCCTATGACTGTCCACTCGTCGAAGTACTCGTCGAATTTGCGGGTTTCCTCAAAATCGACCTCGGTGAACACCTCGTAATCGCCGTCGAAGCGCTTGGCGATATAGATAATCGGAATAGTGTCATCGAACAGGTGAACAAGGTGCCCGCGGAACTTCCGCTTGGCTTTCCCTCGCACCAGATAGCCCGTAAGCTCGGAAGCCTTGCGAATATCCAGTGCGGGAATTCCCTCGACAGGCTCCAGGAGGCGCTGCGTGTCTACGGCGGGAGATGCCATAACCAGATTGCTCGCCGTAAAGCGTCCTGCGCCGCATTCGACAGCCCAGCCCTTGTCGCACTTCTCAATCCGGGTTATCTCGTCGATAAGAACCTCTCCCGAACCCTGCGCCAAGCGCTGCTTGGTCCCTTCGGAATCGAAGTCGAAATGCTTCAGATCGAAAAGCAGCCGCAGGGGAGGGATCTTCATGGTAAGAGGCTGCACGGTGTTCAGATAATCAAGGGCGGTAAGGTCCTTGATCTTCGTTCCCGTACACGCGTGAGCGAACATGCTGATCAGATCGTGGGCGATGGGACCAAAACCCATTCGCTCGATCATATCCATTGCTGATTCTTGGTACAGCTGCTTGATCATGGGGTCTTTCTCAAGGGCTGCCGTGACCTCCATCACCGTGCAGTTGTCCTTGAACTTGGTGTAGCGGGGGATGAATTCCTCGCGCATCCACTTCATGTACTTCAGAAGCGAAGGCGCGTCGGCAATTGTTGTAGGGGAAACCGGTTCGTACTGTTTCCCGTTGTCGTGATGGCAACAGCCGGCGCTCAAAGCGGGCAGGACATCAGGCCCTTCAATCAGCAGCTCTGAGCGGAGCATATATTTGTAGGTTCCGAAATAGAACACCGCGCCGTAGTTCATGTGGCGTTCTTCGTCGTTGCAGATTCGCCCGCCAATATTGGGGCTGATCAGGAGGTATTCGCGATCGTTTTTCTGGAGCTCCAAGCAGCAGTTCATGCCAGCTGCACCAGCTCCAACCACGATGGTTTCGTAATGCGTTTTCATGGCGCCTTCTTTCCCTTAGTCGAAGTAACGCTTGCGGAAATCTCTGCGACCCTCCGCTAAGCCGGTGATTGTTTCCATGCAGCAACGCCCCATGACAAGGGATGCGGTTCCCAGGATGAAAACAACGAAGTACTTGTGGATGGGAGTGCGCAGGAAAGGATCGAAATGACAATCGCAGCGATAGATGAAGCGCGATTGGGTTTCATTGATCTGGTACACTTCCCAGTTCCACGTCCACGCAAAGCGGTGGAACCACAGGCGAAGCGCGCCTTCCTGATTTGGGCCGCGGTTTTTCCACGTTGGATCGGTAGCCGTATCGGAGTGGGCTGCCCAATAATAGAGGCCGTTTTCTCCGTTGGAACAATCGGTTACCCATTCGCCGATAGAAAGCGGTGCCTGGTGAAACCACTGAAACTCACCAACATGGAGGTTCTGCCACTGAGGGTATTTCTTCCAGTCGTAATGATTGCGGATGTCGAAGGTGAACAGGCGTTCCAAGCGCTCAAAGCTGTACCAACCACCCTTTGATTGGCCTGCCTGTTGCATGTAGGGCCATATCTCTTCGGGCAGAGCGTTGACTGTAATGCCTCCGTCGTAGCGAAGCGTCTTTTCTCCGTTATGGAAATGGTCGTCACCCTTGAGATTGTAGGCGCGCTCGGCATCGGTCATCTTTGTGCGCAAACCGTAGATCCACAACATCGAAAGCACAATGAAGCACGCGCCGCAGATGCACCAAAGAATATTCCATACCGTGACGCCAGGGCCGAACAGTTGGAGCAGGTAATCGGTTTTGTTGATCCCCAAAGCCAAGAGGGCGAATCGGGTGATCATGCTTGCGCCCCAGCCGATAAGGCCGTACCAAATTGCCTCGGCGCTGCATTCCATCATCTTTTTCTTGTGGCCGATAGTCCAGTCAACCAAAACGCCTATGATGCCCAGGAAGTACCCCAACAGTACAAAACCTACTTTGGTGGCTTTAGAGAAACGATCCATGAAGCGAGGCTGTTTTTCGGGCATTGAAGGCAAAGTTCCATTTGCTGCTTTTGCCATGAGTGTCACGCTCCTTTCCTCTGCTTGCTATTTCTTGTGTTTAAGAAGCAGCCACGCCAATGCGCCTACGCCAATGGCGCCTGCCACGTATTTCTTGTTGTACTTGAAGAAGGCTTTCGCGCTTGTGCATCCAAGATTTCGCGCCGCCTCGTCGGCAAGTGCTACGGTTTTTTGGCCCGCTGCCTGCATAATTGCCATCGGATTCATTTGGGTATCCTTCCACTCGTAATCTGCCGGAGGAATCTCCATCGTGCATTTATCCATGACCATGTCGATCCTTCCTTCTTCTAGGAAGTATTCATGGATGCTTTCACGTAGGGGCATGGTTTGCTGAAGGGTGATGGCATCGTTCGGGCAGACGCTCTTGCAGTACCCGCAGCCGATGCAATGGTCTTGGTCGATTGTCACCTTGCCATCGGGGTTCACCGTGATGATTTCCTGCGGGCACTTCTTGGCGCAGTTGCCACAACCCGTGCATTTCTCGTGGTCGATTACCGCCGTGAAGCCAGCACCGCTGAATCGGTTCTTTATGGTGCGGTTCGCGTTCTTGCAGACGTCGAGCGCCACGCAGCAGCAAGGGCAGCAGAAGCAGATTTCCATGAACTCATCCATCTTCTGATTTTCGAAGCCCCAAACCATCTGCTCGAGTTCGACATACAACGCCTGTCCGATCAAACCCGCATCGCGGGCATCGTAGACATGCTGCTTAGCCTCTTCCTTCGTTACCGGCTTTGCCAGCCCGTTTTTCACCGCCGTTACTCCTGCCATGTTGAAGAACAGGCAGCCCAGCGTTTTTTCGTATTCGGAGCAGTCGTGGGCGGAACGGCAAATGCACCGATTCATTTGAGCGATGTATTCAGCGCCATCGATGGCGTCCATGATCAGATCTATGGGCAAAACCGCGGTTTTGCCTTCCTCGACCATGTCCACATTAAGGGGCAGCACAGTGCCGTGCGTGTACATTTTCTCATCGGGCGAGAACTGGGTAGCCCTTTTATAGAGCTCTGGAATGATACCCTCTTTTCCCGTAAGCTTTGCTCCTGATACGATCATCATGAACACCTTAAGGGTGCGGTCCCACGTTTTTGGCGTTGTGGCCAGCACCTTTGTCATGATGAAGTCTTTGATTCCCAGCCCGCGCGGGTGGTTTTCGTGCAGGGGCTTGTCTGGCAGCTCCCTGCGGTGCAGGCGGCCTTCGTCCAAGAAAAGCACTTCCCCCTGCGGGGTGATGTTGCCGCCGTCGCGTGGGTCGAGCGAGGCAATTACCTCGTCAGGAACCCCGATGCTCTTCAGTTTCTCGTAATCGATACCTGGCTTTACCCGAACGGAAGCTGCTTGCGCTTCCGTAGCGTTCTCTTGAGCTTGGTTGAGCATTTCTTCCCCTTTATGCATTTCCCGCTCCTTCCTTTTCCGAACGATTTATGTCCCCTTGTTCGTAATACGTGAAGTAGGCCTATCTGATTTCGATTTCCTTGATAAGGAGTTCTCCGCCGGTGACCATGTCGTAGTTTTCGCTTCCGCAATCGGGACAGCACATACGCCTGTCGCTGCCCATGGCAAGTTGGAAGGTTGACCCGCAGTTGTTGCAGTAAAAAGCCATAGGTACCTTCTGGATCTTGATTTTTGCGCCCTCGGCAAGGGTGCCTTTTGCGCAGCGGTCGAAATAGCGCTGCACCCATTCTTCTTCCAAGTTGCGCATTTCGCCTATAACCAGGCTCACCGAAAGGACCTGTTTGGCCTGTTGGGCGCATGCGTTGCGCAATACAACGTCAACGATGCTTCTGGTTACCCCAAGTTCGTGCATTTTGCCCGCCTTTCCCCTCAAGGTAGCAGAACGAAGCCCCTGATTTCCCCATTTACCAGGGCGCATCAAACAGCGATGCAGCTTTGTACTCTGACAAGTAGTATTCTAATTGCAGCTTGAACGTGTTCATGAAGAACGAGACATTTTGCCGGGGATTGTATTAGCCCAGCTGAGCCCACTTCGCAGAATGCCGCCTCGGGAATAAAAGATGAGGTAACGATGATTCCCATTCAGCAACTGCCCAAATCACCAACGCGAAAGTGCTTCGAAGAAGCATTTCTTGAGCTCTATGCCCAAAAGCCGCTCGACCAAATCAGCGTTATGGTTCTTACGGAAAAGGCGGGCTATTCACGGGCGACGTTTTACCGCAACTATTACAGCATCAGCAATGTTCTTGAGTCTGTCGAAGAAGAAAATACCTGCACTTCAACCTGCCAAGCCATTATCTCGTGCTTGGACGATATTACGCTTGAACAGGCTACCGATGCGATGGCCGACTTTTACCAAAAACGCTTCAGGGAAGTTTCCATTTTGGCGAACGGGGAATATGGGTCTATTTACCTTGATAAGCAGCGTGAGCCGATGAAGCAGCTGTTCGCCGCATTGTTGGATAGGGGCTTTGAGCTTTCTTCTTTCCAGCTTGATGTTATTTCGGAGTACATCGCTTCGGCGAAAGTGGGCATGCTTCGGCTTTGGGTGAATGATCCAAGCAAGATTACCCTTAACCATTTGAACAAGATGACGGAAAACATCTTCGAATCGAGGCTTTGGACCTACCTTGCAAAGTGTCTTTCAGGCGATGGCGCCAAACAGGACAAGATCGTGCTTCCCGAGGAGTTTCCGGATTATCCCTGGATGATGAAGTAGGGGCATGCTGGCGGGGCAGCATCTAACTGCGCCTTTTTTGACTTCCAGCGTGGCAGTGCCGAATTCGCCACTACGAAGATGTTGGGTTGTGCGCAAGGACGTCTGTTGCGGGATCCAGCGCAGCCGTCGTTGTCGGCATGATAGGCACGAGGTCCAGTGTCATCGAAAAGGCGCGGTTTGCTCTGCTTTTGGTGCGGACACGCTGCGGCTATCTGCAATCCTGAAGCTGCAAGGGAGAATGTCGTCGCTCAACTAAATGGCTAATCCCCGAGCGTTCGCTGGTTGCCGGCGTGCCGGGCAAGATTAAGCGCACGTTCACCGAAGAAGAGCTGCAGCGCCAGAAGAAGAACGCCGCAGTTTACACCGACGACGCAGACGAATACGCCAACAACATCAAGATCATCGGTTAGCTTGTAGCAAGAAAAAGCCCTTCGCCGCGTGTTGCGACGAAGGGCTTTGTTTGAAATGGAAAGGAGTCGGCTCCGAAGGTGAGCTGAACCGCTAGTCTTGCGTAGGGCCGAACGAAAGATCGTCGAGTTTCGCTGGTGCCTCTTCGTCGTAGCAGCGCACGTTGCCTGCTTCCACCAGAGCATCCACTTCGGCTTCGCTGTAGCCCAGGTCTTCCATAACCGCGCGTGTGTCGTAGCCGACGGGCTTCGCACGGCTGATAACCGGATCGCCCTGGCTCTTCATGCGGATGGGAATCGTGGTAATGGAATGGTCGCCGATGCTGTCGTAGTGAATCGGACGGAGCATATCGTTGACGTAAGCTTCTTCGTCTTCAAGAACATCATCCATGGTGTTGCATACTGCGTAGGGAACGTCGTTGGTATCGAAAACTTCCTTCCAGTATGCCCAGTCGTGCTTGGCGAAGGCTTCGGCCATCATGTTTACCACGGTTGCGTTGTCGCCGTTGGCGTTGATAGTTGCGCAATTCGTGAAGCGCGGGTCGTCGGCGTATTCTTCCAGGCCAATCAGGCGTGCAACGAACGGATACCAGGAATCATAGGTGCCGTAGCAGATAAGGAACCATACGCCATCGGCGGTCATGTACGAATTGTTGGTGGGACAGGGCACGGCCTTGCGGCTCTTCGGGAAGGGCACGCCGAACGGGGCGGAAACAACAGGTACCTGCATACCCCACAGCGCCATGTGGTGAAGGTTTACGGTAACGTGATCGCCCATGCCGGTGCGCTGAGCGCGCCAAACGGCGCTCATGATGCCCAAGCCAAGGGCGATGCAGGAATTGAAATCGCCGAATGCGGCGGGCATGTTGCCTGGCTGGAAGTGCTCGCCAGCCTGCGGAATGGACATAAGCAGGCCGCCACGGGCGGAATAGCAGGTGGCGTCAAAGCCCTTGGCGTCTTTCATTTCGCCGCGCTCTCCATAGCCGCGCATCTGGCCGTATACCAGACGCGGGTAACGGGCGTGCAATGTTTCGTAGTCGTAGCCCAGGCGCTTCAAGGAAGGATTGCGCAGGCTCGTAACGAACACGTCGGCCTGCTCCAGTAGCTTTTCTACCAGTTCGCGTCCTCCATCGGATTTCATGTCGATGGAAAGGAACTTCTTGTTGGCGTTGCTCATGTCGAACGCCGGGTTGTCGGGGCCCAGCTCCGGCATGCCGAAGCCAACGCCGTCGCCGCGGTGCAGGTTGCCCTTGATGGTTTCGATCTTGTACACCGTGGCGCCCATTTCGCCGAGCGCACGAGTGCAGGCAGGCATCGCGACGTAATCTCCCAGCTCGACCACTACGAGCCCTTCAAGGCCCTTCGGCAGTTCCTCGGGCGACAGGCCCTGGAATTCTTTAGCGGGGGGCATGACGATTCGGTGATCCAGACTCACGATAACCTCCTTGGGTAGATGAACATGTTCGTCACTCTACCTCCAGGGATGCCGTATTGCAATGAGCCGCCTTAGGGCATGCGCCACAACCGCTTTAGTGATGTGAACAAGTGTGGGCGATGATCAGCATAAATGCAGGCCGCGCAAGGCTGACCTGCATTTATAGTTTCTCGAGTGCGATTGATTTTTAATAAAGTGTTGGAGCAAGAAGCACTTTGCCAGTGCCGCGGTAGACGTTCACCAAGCCTTCTCCGGAAGCGGCAGAGCCCACGAGCGATTTGCCTGAGCGCTCAACCGTGAAGTTGAGGGATCCGCTCCAAGCCAGCGCCATGTTACCGTCGATCTTGAGTTCGTCGTTGTCCAGGGTGACCTCGATCAACTCTTCTTCGGGGCAGGGGGATTCCAAGCACAGCGCGCCGTAGCCCTGGATGCCCAGGTTGAACAGGCCTTCGTTGCCAGCAACGGCGGAAGAAACGTTGCTGCGCATAACCGTTTTGTGTTGAAGGCTGGAATAGCACGCCAGGAACAGGCCGTCGTCGAGCACGATGGAATTGCCCCAATCGGCTACGTCGAGCGTGATGATGTAGCGGTAGGTGGGCTCGAGCACCAGAAGGCCCGTGCCCTGGTATTCGGGCTTGATTGCTGATTCGCTGGTAACCGCACCGCGCAGTGCCTTGCCGAACAGGTCGCCCACACCCTTAACGCCGGTGGTGCAGGTCACGTTGCCTACCATCCACTGCATGGCGCCTGCCTGAACGGTGACGGGTGCCTGGCTCAGATCGCAGATAACCTGGCGGCGACGCACGTTCATTTCGCTGGCGAAGTAAGCGTTCACGGCGGAAGCCTCGTTGACGGAAAGGTCGCGCTTCCATTCGATGGTTTTGAAGGCGCCGAATTCCTTGAGTACGGTTACGTCGTCGTTGTCGGTGAAATTGGAAATCTTGAACATAACTCTTCTCCTGTTGACGTTGGTGTGGGTTAATCCTCTTGATTGCCAAATTTGCAGAAAAGCATAGCATGCGGTGGTTCTTGCGCGGGGTGGTACGTCAGGCGCCTGGGGTGGTTGGCGTTTCCTCCCCGTGCCCCGCGCCCCTAGGGCGTGTCGAACACCTGCGCCCCGGCAAAATCGTCGAATTTGGCGGCGTCCGCTTCCTTTTCGGCCATCAATTCCTCAAAGCCAGTCAGCGCTGCGAAGGGCATGAACTGGGTGGCTCGTTTGGGGCTGTTGGCGGCGAAGTGGATGCCGTTTTCCTTAATTCGCATTGCAATGTCGCGCAATATGCAGCGGCGTCTTTCTGCCTCGTCGAAGGCAACGTCTTCCAGGAAATAGTCTTCGCTAAGCACGGTGGCCTCCTATTTGGTTGTTGCGTTCGCGCATGGTTGCGCCCTGCTTCAAACTGGTTCCGCGCAACAATGCGTTCTTGCCAAAGCGGTCGCGCACGGCAATGGATGCTTTGGCCAGGTTGGCTTCTTTGCCATCGTCTTCCGAGCTGAAAAGACTGGGTTGGTCGTACTTGGTGGGTTGGAGGGCGCCCAGTGCCACCGTTAGCCTGCGGATAGGTTCGCTATTCAGCGTGTGCTTGTCGAACAATTCCAGCGCAACCTTCACTATGCGATGCGACGAATCGGTTCGTTCGGAAAGCTTGGTTGAACCGCCGCTTCCCATGCCCCATCTGCCGCTTTCGGTAAGATGGGGCTGCGCGTAGCCAACGTGCACGGATACGTTCCCGCACGAAAGTCCCTTCGAGCACAAGTCCAAGCAGCTGGCGTCTGCCATTTCCCGCAGTACGGTGCGTGCTTCGCTGAAAGAATAGTCGCGCATCAGCACCTGCCCGTTCGATATCGAATGCGCTGCGGGGCGGTACTCTTTTATCTGCTTGATGGTGCAGGGCTCCTGTCCCCAGGCGTGGTCTAGCAGGTATTCGCCGTTTTTGCCGAATTCCTTTTTCAGCCATGCAGGGTTTGCCGCGCATACGCCCGCCATATCGTGGATGCCGTGTTTTGCCAGACGATGCGCGATGCCTGGGCCCACTTGCCAGATGTCGGTTATGGGCCGATGGAACCAGATTTCGCGTTTGTAGCTTTCTTCGTCCAGTATACCTATGCCGTCGGCTGCCTTTTTTGCTTCGATGTCCAAGGCCACCTTCGCCAAAAACAGGTTGGGGCCGATACCTGCCGTGGCGGTGATGCCTGTTTCTTCAGTCACCTTGTTGCGCAGCATTTCGGCGAAGGCCTTTGCGCTCATGCGGTACAGCTTCAGGTAAGGAGTTGCATCGATGAAGCATTCATCGATGCTGTACACGTGGATGTCCTCGGTGCTTACGTAGCGCAAGTACAAGGCGTTTATCTGCGCCGATACCTCCATGTAGCGGGCCATGCGCGGTGTTGCCATGGTGTATTCGATCCCGTTGGGAATTTGGAAAATGCGGCAGCGGTTTTTTACGCCCAGCGCTTTCATGGCGGGGGTTATGGCAAGGCAGATGGTGCCGGACCCGCGGTCGGGGTCGGCCACCACGAGGTTTTCGGTGAAAGGGTCCAGGCCTCGATCGACGCATTCGACGCTTGCGTAGAAGCTTTTCAGGTCGATGCACACATAGCTCTTTGTGCGCTTGTTGGCAAGCATGGGCCATCCCTTCCATCACATCGAAAACAGAGTTTGTTCGCTGGCTTTTATACGAACACCTGTTCTAGTATACAGACATGGACTACAGGGCGAAAGATGGCGAAATGAGGCGCGTGCACCGCGAAACGGTGGACGTGTTGGCGCGGTTCGGGCGGGATGGCCGCCTTGAGCCTTGCGTTGTTGTGCTCAAGGATTGCCGTGCTTTCCGCATTGACGAGGTGCTGATGACAAGCGGTTTCGGTCCGGTACGCCATGGCAAGCGCACGGCGCGCTTCGACATTCGCCTGGGTGGCAGGGAAACGCAGCTGTTCTTGGAGCATCAGCTGGAAAACCCCGCCACAGGAGCGGCGGATAAATATGTATGGTGGGTGCGCGCTTTCGATGGAACAAAGCGAAGTCCCGCCGAAGGCTGCTGCTGATTTGCGCGTGGAGTGCGCGAGCGGTTTGGCGCTGCGGGCGTTGCTAGCGGCGGGCAGCCGCCGGGGTTGGCAGTGGTCAGCGACTTGCGCTGCGCCTTCGAGCGGCACCGCGCACTCGCTCGCCACTACAATGCTGAGCGCTGCCGCTGATGCGGGGCGCGGGATCGTTTACGGTGCCGTTGGCCCCCGAGCTGCGCTTTGGCGCTGCGGGGCTCGGGCGGCGCAGGATTTCACGTCTGCCTGACGCCTCAGTGTCGCGGGGCGGTGGGGTGTGGGAGCGTTTGCGGTGTGGCTGCCGCTGGCACCGCGAATGCTGTGGGTGGCGCGCTGCCATGAGAGCGGCGGCGTGTTTGTGGGCAGCTCGCGCTGTTCGGCGGCGCTGGGGTTGCGGGCGCTAGGGCGCTTCGTCGACGCTGGATGGCAAGATTCGCGCGCCGTGCATGATTCGAGGGGCCCGCGCAGCGAAAAGCGCCCCTTCCTGGCAAGATCTTCGCGCGGTGTATCCTCCGACGGCGATTTGCGGGGCATTTCGGACGCATGGCGCGCATATCCTGCCAGAGCCAGCCCGTTTTCGGATGCATGGCGCGCGAATCTTGCCGCGAACTGGCGGTTTTCCCGCCCGAGGCCGCTTTCGGGATGCGTGGGGCGAAAAAATTGCCACGGATTGCCGCCCGGGGACGCACCGCGGCGGAATCTTGCCACGGCAAGACCCCCGAGAACGCATCGCGCGAGAATATTGCCACTGCCAGTCAGGCCAAGAGCGCATCAGGGCGCAATCCTGCCACCGTCGGACGCTGGGAAACGCATCTCGCGAGCATTTTGCCATCGTCGAGCGCCTGGGAACGCATCAAGGCATAATCTTGCCACGACCAGACGCCCGCGCCGAACGCCCCGCGCGCCCATGTGCCACGGCTCCCGCTCGGCCCACGCCTGTGGCTCCGAACACCCCCCCGTTTGTCTACGCCACCCGGCATCCCGATGCCGCTGAACTGCGGGTGTTGCAGGCGGTTCGGGCGTTGGCGGTGGCACAACCCGCTGATTGTCGCGTTGCTGCCGAGCGGGTCGTAAATATCGCAAAGTTGGTATCGGTCCCACAACGCCCCGCGCTGCAGCACCATGATGCCCTGCACCGTACGCGGCGCTTTTGTCGCCGCTGAAAAAGTAAGTTGCGGGTTACGGGTGTCAATGAGGTGAAACGAACCGCCTGTTTCGGTTTAAGTGCTATCGTTCCACTAACGTATTAGCCCGATCGGCGTGCCTGGATCGAATGGTCTGGATCGAATGGTCTGGATCGAATGGCCCGGATCGAATGGCCCGGATCGACGGGCCTAGAAGCAAGGAGGAACCATATGCGCGTGGCAAAAGAAAAGCTCTTGCTGATTGCTGGATTCGTTTGGCTTGCTGCTGGGCTCAACATCGCCATCCTCGGCGTTTCCGCATTTACCGAAATGGGCGAGCACGCAATGTTGGTACTTGTGCCTGCTGCAATCGTTGCCTTCACGGTGTTTCATGCAGGAATGTTTTCCAAGCTGGTTGGCAAGCACGCCGATCGTATTGAAGCTATGGAAGAAGATCGTGTGCCTTTCTGGAGGTTCTTCGATACTAAGGGCTACCTCATTATGGCGTTCATGATGACCATGGGCATTGGGTTGCGTTCTTCGGGCATTGTCCCCACGTGGTTCATCGCATTCTTCTATGCTGGCCTTGGCATCGCGTTGGCTCTTTCTGGCTGCTGCTTCTTGGTTCGCTACTTCCGCGACGGCGGCATCGCCTGCCCCTTGGTGCCCCATACGGCTAACAAGTAGCAAAATCCCAGCGTTGGCTTCGCCGCCCCAATCGGGCGCCTGCCTTAGCTGAATCCCGGCAAAATAGCTGCGCATCATGAGAGCCATTCAAGGCGGTTGGGCGTCAAGCTTGGCACGAATCATCCGAGTCATTCGGGCTCCAGGCTTGGCGAACCTTTCGGGGTCGCAAGGCATCAGTCCGCGAATCATTCGAAGCGCTCGGGCTCCAAATCCGGCACAAACCGTTTAGCTCAGTCGGGCTTTAAGCTTGGCGTGAGTCCTTCAGCGCGATCAGGCTTCAATCCCGATGCGAATCGTCCAAGGTTGTCAGGCGTCAGCCCAGCCGAATCATTTAAAGCGGCCAGGCCTCGAGTCTGGCCGCTTTAGTGTTGTTGGCCCCTTGCATGGCTCCCTTGCTTTGCTTATGTAGCCATAAAGCAAGAATGTACTAGAATAACCCCCATGGATAAAGACGAGCTGAAAGAGCGTATTCGCGTCCCACTTTTGGGCTTTTCGGCGGTGCTGATGAGCATCGTCGCTTTTTTGCTGCTCTTATATGGCATTACCGTTGTTGTCCGTTTCCTTTTTGCGCTGGGGTCGCTTGGGTAGCCATGGCGTATACCAGCAGGCAAAACAACGTTTTCAAGTGCGGAGGGCGGCGCTCTGCCCTCGTTGCCGTATGGCGCATTTTCGGCAAGGCGGGGCAGTAACATGTGGCTTCGCTTTACCCTGTTTGATGTGCGTGTCGTAGCGCACTACCTTGGTGTGCTGGTTTCTTTCTTCACCATTGCGCTGGCGGTACCGTTGGTGGTTGCCATTGCAATGCAGGAATGGGAGCCGGCTTCGCGCTATCTGCTGGCGGTGGGCATTTCGCTTATCGTTGGGTCGGGGCTGCGTCTTTTGTGCGTACAGCCGGGCAAACTCACCCACCAGCAGGCGCTTGCGGTAACGGGGCTTTCGTGGATTGTTCTGGCGTTTGTGGCTTCGGTTCCCCTGGCGCTTTCGGGTCATTACGGTTCGTACCTCGACTCCCTTATGGAGGCGGTTTCCGGGCTTACCACCACAGGCGTTACGCTCGTTATCGACCTGGAGCACCTTTCTACCGCCGACAACATGTGGCGCTTCGTAATGCACCTTATCGGCGGCTTGGGCCTTATTGTCGTGGCTCTTTCACTGGGCCTTTTGGGCAAGGCAACTTCGGGCCTGTATTCTTCAGAAGGTCGAAGCGAACACGTGTTGCCTAACATCGTGAACACGGTTCGCCTTATCAGCCGCATTTCCCTTACTGCTATTGCAGTTGCTGCGGTTATCCTGTTCGTGATGTGCGTTCTTTCCGGCATGGAACCGGTGCGTGCTTTCTTCCATTCCTTGTGGATATCAATTTCTGGCTTCATTACCGGTGGCTTTGCTCCTACCAGCCAGTCCATCGGGTACTACCATTCGTTTGCGCTGGAAATCGTTTGTATGGTGCTTATGCTTTTGGGCGCCATTAACTTTTCGTTGTACGTGAAAACCCAGCGCGGCGAAACCGATTCCTTCTTCCGCGACTTGGAAATCCGCACGGGTGCCATCTGGCTTATTGTTGCCACCATCACGCTTATGGCCTCAACGTGCGCTTCGGGTGGCTTCTCTGATTTGATGGCGCTGCTGCGCCGCGGCGTGTTCATGGTTGTGGCCGCAGCTACTACTACGGGCTTCCAGAATGTTACGAACAATCAGCTCACCACGGTATTTTCTTCAGGCGCGTTCCTGATCATCGCCATGTGCATGGCAATCGGCGGTTCCAGCGGAAGCACCGCCGGTGGTATCAAGCTTTCGCGCATCGGCCTTATTGCCAAATCGATGGTTTCCACCATCAAGGAAACCCTTTCTCCTAGTACGGCGCGCGTTTCCGTTCGTTACTATCATCTGGGGCGCAAAGTGCTTACCACCGATGCAGCAAAGTCAGCTATGACCGTTTCTGCCCTGTTCGTGGTTACGTATCTTATTGGCTCGCTTGCGGGCATCGCGCACGGCTACGATGCCATTTCCTCCATCTTCGAATCGGTTGCCATGGCTTCCAACGGCGGCTTGAGCTCGGGCATTGTCTCTCGCGGCATGCCGCCAACCCTGGAAGCGGTGTACATCCTTGAAATGTGGGCAGGTCGTCTGGAATTCGTAACGCTTTTGGCCCTTGTCGTGAAAGTTGTCGTGTCCATCGCGCCTCGCAGGAAGGTGGTGCGCTCGTGACGAAGCTGCTTTCAAAGCGAACCGTTGCTGCGGCATGGTGCTCATGTGTGTTGGCGGCAGTGCTGCTGTGTGCCGGTGTTGCCTGGGCCGATGAAGGGCAGGAATCGTCTAAGCCCAACAATCATGTGTATGTGAACCAGCTTTCCGACAGCTCGTTTTTGTATCAAACAACTATTGCCGACTTGGCTCAGGCCGACTCGTACTATGAAGGCCAAACGGTATTTGTGCAGGGCGAAGTGGTGGGCGACCGCATCAACGATGAAATGCAACCCGACAATTGCTGGGTTACCCTGCAAGACGACGATCCCACAAACCCTAGCGTGGTTTCGGTGTTTATGACCATGGAACAAGCGAAGAACATCGACACGTACGGCAGCTATGGCGTTACTGGCACCACGCTCCAAGTGCGTGGCACATTCCACTTGGACTGCAGGGAACATCAGGGTATGTCCGACATTCACGTGGAAGAGGTTTCGGCGCTTGCCGCCGGCTCTGAAAACAAGCCTGGGATGGATCCGAAGCTTTTCGGTCTTGGCATCGTTTCGGTGCTGGCTGGCTTGGCGCTGTTGGCTCTGTACCAATCTAAACGAGAGGGGACGCTGTAATGGAAACTCCAGCCGTCGAAACTGGAGTGGTGGTGAAGCTCGATAGAGGCTTCCCCTTGGTTCGTTTGGGCGATGGCCGTGAGCTTCGTTGCGAGCATGCCACTTCCTTGGTGAAGAGCAGCGATCAGCGTGCGGTGGTGGGCGACGTAGTGCGCATTTCCCTTCCCGACGGGCATGACAAGGGCATCATCGAGGAGACGCTGCCCAGGCGCACGTCGTTTGTGCGCAAAGACCCTACCGAACGGGCCCTTCCGCAAACGTTGGCCGCCAACTTCGACCTGGTTATCATCGCTCAGCCCATTGAAGACACCAACACACGCCGCCTGGAGCGCGAGCTTGTCTTGGCCCACGAAACGGGAGCGGAAGTGCTGGTGGTGCTTACCAAGGCCGACCTGATGGCCTCGCCCGCTGAAGTGGAAGAAGTGCGCTCTCATATCGATGGGTTCGTGGGAAATGACGAATTGCTCGCCATTTCCGACCGCGATGAGGCGTCGGTGCAGCGCCTTGCCCAGATAATTGCCGAGGGCGACAAAACCGCAGTGCTTATCGGCAGGTCGGGTGTGGGCAAGTCGAGCCTGGTGAATATGCTCGTAGGCAGTGACATCCAGAAAACCACTGCTGTGCGCGGCGATGGCAAGGGCAGGCACACCACCGTTTCTCGCGAGATTATCTATCTGCCGACGGGTGGCCGCATTATCGACATGCCTGGCGTGCGCGGCTTGGGGCTTTGGGATGCCGACGAAGGCATTGGCGCTGCGTTTTCGGACATTGAAGAGATTGCCTCTTCATGCCGTTTTCGCGATTGTACCCACACCAACGAACCGGGATGCGCTGTCCGAGCCGCCGTTGAGTCGGGCGATTTAGCGGCAGAACGTCTGGAATCGTACGTACGCCTTCGCGAAGAAAGCGCTCAGGTGAAAACCCGCCGCGAAGAGGCGGAGCGCATTCGCAGCCGTCGAGGACATCCTCGCCGAAGGCGTTAAGAACCGTGAAACCAAGCGCTCTTTCCGATGCGCTACAATATTATGTGCAACATCCCATCATGGGATGTTGTTTTTCTAAGGGGCCTGCATAGGGCGGGCCGCAAAGAGGGGGACCCATGAATCCTGCAGTGATCATACCTACCTTTCACACCGCGCCCACAAAGCGCGGCGCTTCAAAGCCTTCCAACCTGTACGACCATCCTACGCCCCTGAACGAACAGGGCACGTTGGGCAGGTGCTTGAATTCGTTGCAGCAAGTGCGCGGTTTGGGCCAGGTAATTATTTTGGTTGCCGCCGAGGGTGGCGTGGAAGACGAAGCCGCCAAGAAGGTTCAAAACATTGCCAACCAGTTCCCCCAAATGCACACGTTGGTAGTTGGGCGCGCTGAAGCTGAGATTGTTCAGCAGCGCTTGGATCAGCTGGGCTTCGGTGGTCAGCAAGAGGCTATTGGCCTTACAGGCTATTCCGCCATTCGCAACCTCGGTTTGGTTGTTGCCCAGGTGTTGGGATTCGATTCGGTGGTGTTCATCGACGACGATGAAACTATCGAAGACGAGGCATTTCTGGAAAAGGCCATGTACGGCCTGGGCAAGCTCACCAAGAAGGGCATTCCCATCCTTGCTAAATCGGGCTTCTACTTCAACGATGAAGGCACTTACTATTCGAAGAGCCAAAACCGTTGGTACAACCATTTTTGGCAGCAGGGTCGCGCGTTCAATAATTGGATCAGCAAGGCCATGTCCGGCCCGCGCCTTTCTCGCTCCAACCATGTATGCGGTGGCTGCTTGGCGCTGCATCGCGAAACGTATCGCCGTTTGAGCTTCGACCCGTGGATTCTTCGCGGCGAAGACTTGGACTATTTGCTCAACCTGCGTATGTACGGTTCCGATATCTGGTTCGACAATCAGTGGTCGCTGATGCACCGTCCTCCGCGCGACAGGCACGAAGGCCATCGCTTCTATCGAGACATTTTCCGCTGGGTGTACGAGTACTACAAAATTGAGTTCAGCCGCGCGCAGATCGACCTTCTGCAGATCAAGCCCTCTTCGCTTATGCCGTACCCTGGCCCGTTCCTGGAGCCGGGCATCACCAAGCGCATCAAGCGTACGGCGTTCCTGCGTTCACTGGCTCGCCCCGACAAGAAGCGCTATCGCGAAGGCGCCAAGGCCGCTGCTGGCGAGGCAACCGAATATGCTCAGGAACACTGCATGAAGTACTTCGAGTTCCAGTACACCTGGGGCGATATCATGGCGCGCATGGAAAGCGATGGCGGTTTGCGCCAAGCACTGGTGCAGGCGGCCATTGCCCGCCAGTCGGGCGGGGAAGTGGTGGTTGAAGCCGCTGCTCCGGCGGGCGCATCGGCAGATGGTGCGGGCAACGCTTCCGACTTGCTGGAACCTGCTGTCGCCAACCTTGATCCGGGCATGACTGCCGAGATCAGGCTTAACATCAACGAAGAATAGGATTTGCGCACTTCATGGAAACCTTTGTGATTACCGCAGCAGTTGGCGTAGTTGTTGGCATTTTGTCGGGCTTGCTGGGTATCGGAGGAGGAACCTTGATGGTTCCCCTGTTCCGCTTGGGTTTCGGGCTTTCGGCTCTTGCCTCTACGGCAACTTCGCTGTTCACCATCATTCCCACCTCGCTGGTGGGTTTTATTACCCATATCAAGAACAAGACGTGCATTCCCCAGCTGGGCATTGTGTGCGGCTTGGCTGGCGCATGTACCAGCCCTTTGGGCGTGCACCTGGCAAATATGTCGCCGGCATGGATGGTTATGCTGGCAGCGGCAATTATCATTGGTTTTTCATCGTTCAAGATGTTCCGCAAGGCTGCGCGCATGCCAAAGAACCCCGCTTCGGGCAAGGCCATGGGCGTCGATGTGGAAAAAGCGGCCGTTAAGGCCGCGGTCATCGAAGAAGACTCGGGCGAAGAAGAGTTCAAGCTTACGCGCAAGAATCTGCCTGTTGCTATCGGCATCGGCCTAACCGCGGGCCTGGCCTCAGGTTACGTGGGTGTTGGCGGTGGCTTCCTGATGGTGCCCCTGTTTATTTCTGTGCTGGGCGTTATGATGCGCAAGGCATCGGGCACGTCTTTGGTTGCCATCATGATCTTGGCCATTCCCGGCGTTGTCTATCAGGGCATGCTGGGCAACATCGACTACCTTGCGGGTATAGCCATGGCGGCGGGCAGCATCCCCGGTGCGGTGATTGGTGCAAACCTCATCCGTCGTGTTCCCGAGCGACAGCTGCGCATTGCTTTTGGTGTTTTTTTGCTTATCAGCGCAGTAGTGCTGCTGGGCAACGAGGTAGCTGCACTGTAATATGCTATGGTCACATTACCTGCGACGTGTATGGCGCAGGTGGAAGTAGCTCCCGTTTTTCGGAGGATCGTTTATGGCCTACCCTCGCCACAACGTCACCATTTTTCTTGAAATCGCTTCGCTGTGCATGGCGCTCATCTGCGGCTGTGTTTTGGGCTGGGCTATGTTCGGCCCTGAAACCAACTATTTGGTGCTCACCATTTCGGGCGCTTTGTTTACGGCGTTCCTGCTCATTACCATTGCCTTGATCCTTGACCCCGACCGCATCCGCGCAAACCAGTCTATGTCGGTGCTGAACCTGGCAAGCGCAACGCTGGAAGCCATGCAGGAAGGCTTCACGTCGGAAGCTGCCCAGAAGGTGTGCGAGATACTGCTCCCTTCCACTTCGGCATGCGCTGTTGCCATCACCGACCGCGAAGTGGTTTTGGGCTATGCTGGCGCTGGCAGGGAAGAGCTGGGTGAATTGGGCGGGCATATCCGCACGGCTGGCACGAAGCGCACTGTGCAGGATGGCAAAACCCGTGTGTTGCGCTCGCAGCTTGAAGTGGGTTTGCCTGTTCCCATGAGCGCCATCCAGGCCGCCATTATCGTTCCCTTGAAGATGGGGTCTTCCATTCAGGGTACGTTGAAGTTCTACTATCCCAAGCCTTCGCGCATTTCCGAAACGCAGATTTCCGTTGCTGAAGGCTTTGGCCAGCTGCTTTCCACGCAGATTGCCGCCTTGCAGCTTGAAGAGCAGAAAAAGCTTGCCACCAGCATGGAGCTCAAGGCGCTGCAGAGCCAGATCAACCCGCACTTCCTGTTTAATATCATCAACACCATGGCATCGTTGGTGCGCACCGACCCCAACAAGGCTCGCGTCATGTTGCGTGAGTTTGCGGTGTTCTATCGTCAGACGCTCGAAAACAGCTCGGATCTTATTTCCCTTTCGCGCGAGGTTGAGCAAACGGTGCGCTACCTTTCGCTTGAGCAGGCACGTTTCGGCGAAGATCGCCTGGCGGTGGAAGTTGATATCGGCGAAGAGGTGCGTGCTATGCAGGTGCCCGCCTTCATGGTTCAGCCGCTGGTTGAAAATGCCGTAAAGCACGCCATGCCCGCGGAAGGCAAACTCACCATTTCCATTTCTGGCACCCTCGATGGCGACGATGTGTACTTGCATGTAAACGACGACGGTATCGGTATGAAGGAAGATGCCTTGAAGAATATCATGGCGCCGAAATCTGAAACCGGCCTGGGCATTGCCGTAAAGAACATCAACGACCGACTGCGTGGCTACTACGGTGAGAAGGCCTATATGGATATCCAAAGTGAGCTGGGAAAGGGAACTTCTGTTACCCTGTTCCTTCCCGATTGCGCGAATCTGTAGAAGCATTGCCTGGCAAGAGCTTTGCAGATAGGTCGGCGCATATTCGGTAAGTGGTCTATAATAGGAATGATAAATTCACGAAACACGAGGAGGTTGCGTTGCTGAAGGCAATTATCGTTGATGACGAAGCGCCAGCGCGTTCCGAGTTGCGCTTCCTGCTAGGCGAACTCAACCAGACTGAAGTTGTTGCCGAGGCCGCAAGCGTCCGCGAGGCTATCGAAAAGCTCAAGGAATACCCTTGCGACGTTATGTTCTTGGATATCAACATGCCCGAGGCTACCGGTATTCAGCTCGCAGAGGCTCTGCAGCATTTGAAGTACCCGCCTGCCGTGGTATTCGTTACTGCTTATAGCGAATTTGCCCTGGATGCGTTCAAGGTCAATGCCATCGATTATCTGGTTAAGCCTGTTGAAACCGAGCGTCTTTCCCATGCTCTTGCCCGTGTGCGCGAACATGTGCTGCTTCATGCAAAGGCCCAGAAGGCTGAGCGCATTCCCGTTGAAAAGGGCGGCAAGAAGATCCTCATCAACATCGATGACATTCGCTATGTTATGGCGCGCGACGATTATGCGTACCTGCAAACTGGCGTTGACCGTTTCTTCTCTACCGTAAGCTTGGCTCAGCTGGAAAAAACGCTCGATGGTCACGGTTTCTTCCGCGTTCATCGCGGTTACCTGGTTAACCTTGCGCTGGTCAAGGAAGTTGAGCCCCAGTCGGGCGGCACCTTGCTTCTTACGCTCGACGGCGTAGACGAGAAGATCCCCGTCTCCCGTCGTCGCGTATCTTCCCTCAAGAAGGCGCTTGGTCTGTAATCGCGCTTTTCGCTTGGTCGAAGGGCACGTTGTCGCTCGGGGCGGCACCAATTACAGGCTATGGTCGTCGCAGTACGGCGGCGTGCGCGCCCCGTTGCAGTGCAGCGTTGCGTTCGCCCCGCGCAGGGTGGCGACGCTACGGCCCATCATCGCAGTACGGTGTTGCGTGCTTCCCGTGGGCGGAACCATATGCTTCAACTAATTGGTTGGGTCGGCATCAAGCCGGCCCTTCTTTTGTTTTTTGTCGGCCTTCACTGATGTTCGCCGGTGCCTATCTTCTCGGCTTCGGCCGAGCGATTTCCCTGAAGGAGCCCCCTTTGCGGTTTGAAGGGGCCCTTTGCAGATTCGGATTCTTTGAGGGCGAAGGGGCGAGCTCCAATATAGTCGTGCTCAGACGCGACATAGCCCAGGCTATTCGCTAGAAACCGCCCTACTGCTCGCATCGAAGCACCTTCATATTGATCGGCTGAACGCGGAGATGCCCCCCCCTCGTGGAAACGCCAGCGCCGTGGCGGGCATGGTCGGCTTCCATGTCGGGCGGCCCTCGACCTCGTGAAACGCCTTAACGGGCGCGGGCTTGACGGGCTGTTGTACGGGCTGCCCTTCCCTCATCGAAACGCTCCTTCGGCGGCACGAAGTGTGTAATGCCCGCTTTGCTGTTTTACTCGTGGGTTTGTGAATGGTAATGTTCGGTCTTGCCTCTGAACGCAGATCATTTTTGAAAGAAGATAATTCATTATGTCCGATACCTTTATTTCCCTGAAGCCCAAGCGCGATGTGGCGCTGTTCGACTTGGACGGCACGGTGCTCGACACCTATGCTCCCATTTTGGAAAGCATGCGCTACGCCACCAAGATGGTGTTTGGGGAAGCCCTGCCCGATAGCAAGCTTGTTTCCATGGTTGGGCAGCCTCTGGTAACTCAGATGCAAGCGTTTGCCGCCGAACGGGGTTGCGGCTCTGAGGTTGCCGACGAACTGACGCGCGTCTATCGCGAATACAACGAGCGCGACCTTGACGAAAAGTCCTTCCCGTTCCCGGGTGTACCCGAGGCGATTGCCTCTTTGAAGAATGCGGGCTTCACGGTTGGCGTGGTTACGTCAAAGCGCGCAGTCTTGGCCACGAAGAGCCTGAAGGCTCATGGGTTGTTCGATGCGTTTGCCTGTGTGAATGGCGCCGAAGATAGCACTGCCCACAAGCCTGATCCCGATCCGCTACTGACGGCGGCAAAGAAACTCGGTGTTTCGCCTGATAGATGCGTGTATGTGGGCGACAGCCCCTACGACTTGCAGGCTGCCCATGCCGCAAACATGCCATGTGTGGGCGTTACCTGGGGCAAGTTCTTCGGGCGCGACATCTTGCTCGAGCAGATGCCAAGCGTGCTTATCGCCAGCCCCGAAGAGCTGGTCGGTGCGGTTGAGTTTGCGGCAATCCATTAAAGGACTGGTCGGCGCGGTTGAGCCTGCTGCAGCCCATCAACGGGCTGGTCGGTGCGGTCGAATTCTCCGTATTCCATCAACGGGCTGGTCGCGCGCGGTTGAATTTGCCACAATCCATTAAAGTAAAGCCGGGAGAGTTGTCCCTCCTGGCTTTTGTTGTATTGTGGCGCTAAGGCCGCATGCGGTGTCGTCACTCGCTCATGCCGACCTTGGGCAACACGAGGCAAGCTAAGGCTGCGCGCAAGGGGGTGATGTATGCGGGAAGCTTCCGCCTTTTTGCGCGGTGTCGGTTTCGACTTGAAAACCGCAACCGAAATCGGAAGTCGAGTGCGCGGGAGGCTTCCGTCTTTTGCGCGGTGCCGGGGCAGAATAGAAGTTTGCGGCATCCGCATTCCCGCGCAGGCGGCGAATTGGACATCGGATCGCATGCGGGGGCTCGCTCCGAGCCGAAGTACGCCTTCGTGTCCCATGCTGCATCGGACGTCATGCAAAGGCTCGTCCATATCAGGGGCGTGTGCATAGAGCGCGTATTGAGCCGCACGCAAGGAGAGCAAACGGCATCTGCTTCCGAGCAGACGATCGGGTGGCACTTTGACCACGTAGAAAGGGGATTGCTATGGCGTTTTGTACGGATACGGTTTGCGCGGGCGAAGGGGTGTTCGCTCTTGAGGCCGTGGTCACGGTAACCCCGCGTGGTATCGTGGTGTACGCTTGTACGCCTGCTTTCGCTCACGTGGGCGCGACGGCTCAGGCCATTCCGCGCCCAGAGCCAGGGCGCACGGCAACGGTTAGCTTGCTTGCCGTCCCCTGCCATAGGGATGAAATTCCCGCCCATGATATTGCCGCCGCTCTGGCAACGGAGTTCGCCATGCCCTGCTCCGCTAGCACGGGCTATCACGTGGAAAATGCTTCTCCTTCCGATTTACAGAAGATGCTCGAAGTGAACCAGCAGCTCATCGAAGCGCTGAAGGAGCGCGTTGCGGCGATGCTTGCCAGCTTGAGCGAATAGCTGCCGCCCACGCCGATGCATCGCGTCAACCGATGCACTCTTGCCGACACCGTCTGGGCCCCGACCAGCGCCAACCGAGCTCCGGCCCTGCGCCGCCGCCTGTTCCCAGGACGCCCCGCCATGCCGCCCCTCATCCCTGCTTCGCGCTGTTGCCCGCCCCACTAGGCCTACGATTCCGCGCGCTCCTCGGCCTCGGATTCGTCCCACCGCCCGAGCCCCGGCCCTGCGCCCACTGCGCCTCCATCGCCTACGCGCTGCTCCCGGCTGCCCGCGTCCCTCTATGTCGCCATCGAGCAGATCCAGAATCGTCGTCTAGGTCGTTGCCATCGGGAAGTCCCGCGCGCATCGCCCCCCCCATCGCGCCCACCGCGCGCCGCCGCTCGCATCGCGCCCACCGTGCGCCGACATCCGCGTCACCCCCCCCATCTCTCTCCTCGCGTTGCGGCGGTCCCAGGGCCCTGGCTGGCAAGAACCGCGCCGTATGCATCCCTTTTTCGCCGAATGCGCGAAAAAGGCCCTCTTCCTGGCAGCATCCGCCCGAAATGCATGCTCTTCGAGATCAAGATGGCAACATCCTCGCCCCATGCATTCATTCTCGGGCGCAATCGGGCGATTCGGGATACATGGCGCGCGAATCTTGCCGCCAAGGGCCCTTTTTCGCGTCGAGGAACCCGAAATCACGCATGGCGCGAAGATGTTGCCAGCGCCGCACGGCCTTTCCGCGGCAGCGGCCTGCGGTCCGGCCGAACGGGCTTTGCGCCCTGCGGTGCGGGCCCGGCCTGCTTGCCGCATGCGCCCCCCCTGCCGTCTTGCTTGTGTCCGCCGTGGCCTGCGCCTCCCCGCCATCTCGCCCGCGTTCATCGCCGCCGTCTTACACGCGCCGCGCTTCGCCGTCCGAGACCCGCCACGCGGTCCCCGTACCGATGCATCTCGCTATCTGCGCGCCGCACCCATCCCGCCAGCCACGCGGGCCCACCGCGTCCAGGAAACAAGCGGAACAACGCAAACAACTCAATGCGGGCATAAAAATAGGATCCCCAAATGGGGACCCCATTGAAGAGTTCTTTGGTTTTGCTCAGCGTCTGCCCGACGCCCTACAGCCCTTACACCAAGCGAACGAACTTGCGCTTTCCTACTTGGATCACAGCACCCGACAGAGACTCAGGGGCTACGTTATAGGCCTTAGCGGCAACAGCTTCACCGTTGATCTTTACGCCGCCCTGGTCGATCATGCGACGAGCATCGCCCGTTGATTTGGTAAGACCCGAATCGGCAATGAGTTTAGCCAGATATACCGTACCCTCTTCGTTAGGGGTAAGGTCAGCAGCAAACTCAGGGATATCTTCTGGAACCTCATGCTGTTTAAACTGGCGATCGAATGCCGCTTCTGCTTCCTTTGCCGCTTCCTCGTCGTAGTAAGCAGCAACGATGTTCTGGGCCAAGTCACGCTTGCAGCGATTCGGATGAATCTCGTCAGCAGCCAATCCCTTTTCGATGGCGTCGATCTGATCTACCGGCACGGTAGAAGCAAGACGGTAGTACTTCACCATCAGCTCATCGGGGATGGACATTACCTTGCCGAACATGTCGTTGGGGGCATCGGTCAAACCAATGTAGTTGCCGTAGCTCTTGGACATTTTCTTAACGCCATCGGTGCCCTCCAGCAAAGGAAGCGTCAGGCACACCTGGGGCTCCATACCCATCTTTTCCATAAGCTCACGGCCAGCAAGCAAGTTGAACAACTGGTCAGTGCCACCCAGCTCAACGTCCGCCTTGATAACTACAGAATCGTATGCCTGCATGATGGGATACAGGAACTCGTGCAGGCTGATAGGCAGCTCGGACGTGTAGCGGTTATGGAAGTCGTCGCGCTCAAGGATGCGTGCAACGGTAAAGTTGGAAGCGATCTTCAGAAGGTCTTCCATGCCCAAGGAAAGAATCCATTCGGAGTTGTAACGAAGGGTGGTCTTTTCGGGATCAAGTACCTTAAAAGCCTGGTCAACGTAAGTCTGGGCATTTTCCTTGATCTGTTCACGCGTAAGCTGAGGGCGCGTGGAGTTACGGCCGGAGGGATCGCCGATAAGGGCGGTTCCGTCGCCGATGATAAGGGTAACCTGATGACCCAGATCCTGGAACTGGCGCAGCTTGCGCAACGGAACAGCATGACCAAGATGGATATCGGGAGCCGTAGGGTCTACACCCAGCTTGATGTTCAGCGGCTTACCGCGCTTAAGTTTGTCCATGAGGGCCTTCTCGGGCACGATCTGAGCGGCGCCGGACTGGATAATATGAAACTGCTCTTCAGGTGAAATCATGATTCCTCTTTCTAGCGTATGGCGAAGATTCTAGCACAGGGAAGTCGGCTGCGTTTTCCCGCAGCCGCCCTTATCGCTGCGTAGGGGCAAGAGCTGCACGTATGCTTTCCGCGCGCATTCTGTGCGCAAGCGCGCCCTTGCGTTTTTCATCTTGCCCAAGCACCTACGAAACACCGCGGAACAAATGACCCGATGTTGCACCTTCGGCCTTGGCAACCTTGTTGCCGTCCTTCTGGGCGATATCGCGAGCACGAACAGCGCGAGCAACCTTTTCGGTGGTTTCCTTCACGTTCATAAGCGTGGTGTCGACCAGCACCGTCGAAACGCCCGCCCCGATAATCTCGGGCATCAGGTGAGCAACGTCCATCTGCACCGCATTGTACAAATGGCTGCGCCCAGTGCAATCGGTGATTACCGGCATCTCATAGCCCTTGCGGTCTTTCAGGTAGTGGGGGCTTTTGCGGCGAGCGCACTCAGCGCACTTCTGATTGCAGGGTCCCTGGCTCATAAGCAAGCAGTGCTCGGTAACCATGAGCTCGGTCTGCCCCATGATGGTAAGGCCCAAAGGCATCGGCGCCATGTCGCCCAGCTCTTCAATCTGCACCAGCGAAAGCTCAGGAGAGAGCCATACGCGTTGCGCGCCCAGGTCGGCCATAGCCTGCAAGTCAAGCTTGTTGGTAACGGGAATATGCGGACCAACTTCAGGAGCGGCACCCATTTCCGTAGCGTGGAGAAGCTGACCAAGGTTCTCAACCATGACCGGCTTATCTGCCTTTACGCGTTTCCAGATATCGAAGCCGTTGCGCTTCTCCTCATCGAACATCTGCGAAACGGTGGGCAATACCGGAATGCATTGCTTGGGATATCCAGCTTGCTCGGCAGTATCGGAAAGCTGACCCGCGATAACAGCCTCCCCACGACGGTAATTTGCAGCAGGCACGTAAATCAGGTCGGCACCGGCGCGCTTTGCGGCGCGGGCGCATGCAGGATTCGTAGCCAAAGCCGCAACCTTGCACCAACCCTTGCGAACAACGGGAGCGAAAGCGCGGCTGGGCGTGCGTTCAAGCTTGCGAGCGTGATAGTGCGCAAGAATCGTTTCCTGCAACTCTTCGGCGGCACGGGCGCGCAGCTTATGCAACATCGAAAAGCCCATGCCCACGCCTTCATCCAAGTCGATTTCAAGCGAAGAAAGGTAAAACGGCGTGGTTCCCATACGGTCGATATGCTCGCGCACCTCTTCTTCGGTGATGGCTTTGGTGCGCGCAGCCTCCACCTCGGGGCCTTCGACGGTAACGCTTGCATCGCCAGCGGCTACCGTGAAGGTAAGCAGAGCGGGCTGCCCGATGCGGAGTTCAGCACGAGCGCAAACGGCAACAGAGGGAAGTTTATCGTCGTCCACGAAAGCAGCCTCGGCATTGCGCACGCGGAACACGCGGTCGCCCTTGCCCACAGCACGCTCTACTGGGAAAAAGACACGACCCGCTCGGTCGGTTTTGAACTCGCCAATGGTATGCACGAAGTGGCCACGATTGGTCCAGAACTCGATCAGATCGCCAACATGCAGCTCGGTTTCGGGGTCGATGAACACCAGGCCTTCACGCACCTTGGCAACACGACCAACGAACACACCGCGATTATTCGGGCGTCCATAGCTCATGATTTCATTGCCGCGCTTGCCCTTCAGGTAAGCCGTGGTAAACCCACGAGAGAAAGCTTCGGATAAGACGTTCATCTCCTCCTCGCTTGCGCGAAGTTCGGGAGCGTCAGATGCAACAACAGAATCGATGCCATCACGGTCAATAGCCGCTTCAACGCGGTCAATCACCGCACGGTACACCCCTACTACAGCTTGCACGTATTCGGGCGATTTCATGCGCCCTTCAATTTTCAGCGAAGCCACACCCGCGTGCAGGAGCTCGGGAATAAGGTTTGCCGTGCACAGGTCTTTCGGAGAGAGCAGATGCTCGCCTGGAGCATCAAGGGTTTTGCGCAGAGCACGATTGTGCAGTTCGTACGGCAAACGGCATGCCTGAGCACAGCGGCCACGATTGGCGGAGCGGCCACCTACCAGCGACGACATGAAGCACTGGCCCGAATAGCAAATGCATAGTGCGCCGTGGGCAAACGACTCGAGTTCGACGCCAAGTTCCACTGCAAGCTCATGCAAACGGGCAATTTCCGCCAAAGAGAGCTCACGGGCAAGCGTTACGCGCGTGGCGCCCAGCGCGGCGGCTGCACGCAGACCGTCTTCATCATGAATGTTCATCTGAGTGGATACATGGACTTCCACATCGGGCATGATACGGGAAAGCTCGATGGAAATACCGATATCCTGCACGATAAAGGCGTCAACGCCGCAGCGATAAGCCTGACGAGCAAGCTCCAAAGCATCGGGAAGCTCCGAGGGCAACACTACAGTATTCAGCGTAAGATAGATCTTCACCCCGCAAAGATGGGCATAATCGCAGGCTTCCGCCAAGTTTTCGAGCGAGAAATTATCGGCACCACGACGGGCGTTAAAGTGACCTGCGCCCAAATACACTGCATCGGCGCCAGCTTTTACGGCTGCGTGCAGACATTCCATGTTGCCGGCAGGGGCCAAAAGCTCCACGTTCTTTGGGCAAGGAGCAGCCATCACACCAGCTTCGTGCTGTTCGTTGGCTTCCTTGTTCATGGTTTCGTTAGTCATACCTTTGTCCTTAAACCTCTTGATAAGGCAAGAAAACGGCCATCATCGAGCATGATGGCCGTTTCACTACATTGCTATGCCGCACTCCGCTAGGCGGATTCGGCCTTGCTGTCCGCATCCTGCAGGGCCTTGATGCCCGCATCGTAATGGGACTGGATTTCAGCCATACGGCTATCGTAATCGGCGCCACTCGGAGCTACTCCGTTTGCAGGAGCCTTAACGTCTTCATACAGCTGAACATAGCTCGAAAGCGCAGTTTGTAGTTCCTTGGCACCGTTCACATACGATGAATGGATGTCGCCCATAGCATCGGGGACGGAAAGGCCTTCAAGGTCAGACACGCACTGATCGACCGCAGAAAGCTGAGCGGAAAGAGAAACCACTTCGCCATCCTTCACCGCTTCGGAGAAGGCGCCCATGTTCGTGTTCAGGGTTTCCATGATGGTGTTGACCGAAGACATGTATTGACGGTTTTGCGTTTGGGCATCCGTCTGCTCATTGTTGCTTGCGCAGCCAACAAGCGCTGCCAAACAGGCAAGGCAGAATGCCGCAATTACCAGAAAACGTGCTTTCGTTTTCATAAGATCCTTCCGAGTAAAAAACCAGCAAAGCCATAGAGCTTCGCATTCCTTACTATTAAAAACGCTCTTTACCACCTGCGCGCTTGCGTTTGATGTTCTACCCGAAGAATCCACAGCCTGTCGCTGCTTCAGCAAACAAAAAAGGCGCATCCCCTTCAGGATGCGCCCTTAAAAGTTAATCTTCTCCGGTACCGCCAGAGCCAGAGCCGGTGCCGCCGGCGCCGCCGCCAGAGCCAGAGCCTTCGGTGCCGCCGCCAGAGGTTCCGCCGCTCGAGCCTCCGCTGCCGGAGCCGGAGCCGCCACTCGAGCCACCGCTGCTGCCGCCGCTTGAGCCGCCACTGCTAGAACCTGAGCCCGAGCTCGTGCCACTTCCGCCACCCGTCGTGCCACCGCTAGGGGTTGTGGTCCCCTTCTCGGGTTCCTTGGTGCCTGACTGCTCATTGTTCGTAGTGTCGGAAGCTGACGTGCCGTCCGTCATCTCCGTATCGCCTTCATGCTCAGGGGACGAACCAGTGCTTCCGCTACCATTGCCGAAGTCCGTTGTGTTGTAGGTGAGCTTCGTGTCGGATGTCGGGAACTGCTCAATAGGCTGGCCCGCAAGAACCTGACTCATAAAGTTGCCGTACACACCGTCACATGCAACCGAAGAAGGCATGCGAACCTCATCGCGGCCACCAATCCACACTGCGGTGGAAAGCTGCGGAGTGATGCCGCAGAACCACTTATCGCGCCAATTTTCTGAAGTACCCGTCTTGCCTGCTACCGGCTGCCCGTTGCTGATGTTTGCTCCACGGCCAGTACCGTTGGTAACAACACCTTTCATTACATCGGTTGCAGCCTGAGTGAGTGCCGTATCAAGAACCTTTTCGCCCTTGGTGTCGGCCTGGAAGATGGTGATGCCGTTAGAATCCTTAATGGATTCGATGCATACCGCTTCGCGCTTGGTGCCGCCATTAGCAATGGTGGCGTACGCCTGAGCCATTTCGCGCACCGTAACCTCTTCGGAGCCCAGCGTGATGGAAGGGTAGGCGTCCAACTCGGATTCGATGCCGCACTTCTTCGCCATGTCCGCTACTTTCTCAGGACCGATTTCGGTACATAGCTCAGCAAAACCAGTGTTAGAGGAAACGGCGAAAGCACTTCTGATGGAACGCGTGCCGTAGTCGGTGCCACCGTAGTTCTCTACTTGCCAGCCGTTGATATTCACATGGCCGGCGCAGTTAAGGTTGGTTTCAGGAGAAACGCCTTCATTCAAAGCAGCAAGCAAGGTAAACGTCTTGAAGGAAGAGCCCGGCTGGCGTTTTGCCTGCGTTGCCAAGTTGAATTCATTGGCGTCGTAGTCACGTCCACCGATAAGAGCCTTGATGAAGCCGGTATCGGGGTCAACGGAAACTAGCGCGAGCTCAAGATTATCGGAGAGGCCGTTCATCTTCGCATCGGCAGCGGATTCTGCCGCTTCCTGAATGGCGGGGTCAAGCGTAGTAACAACCGTCATGCCGCCCTTGAATACCTCGTCAGCTGAATAATCCTTCAAAAGCGTTTCGCGAACATAGCTGGTGAAGTACTTGTACTTGTACATGCCGTCGCCGGTGCTTACCTCTGAAACGTTCAGGTTCAAATCTTCAGCCTGTGCCGCATCGTGCTCTTCTTGGGTGATTACGCCATTGGTGAGCATACGGTCAAGAACCAAGTTGCGACGGTTCTTGCAGTTTTCGGGATTGTCGATGGGGTTGTTGTACGTAGGCGACTGGGGAATGCCAATCAGCGTTGCCGCCTGAGCAATGGTGAGGTCTTTCGCATTCTTGCTGTAGTAGCGCTGCGCAGCTGCCTGGATACCATAAGCGCCCTGACCATAGTTGATCGTGTTCAGGTACATCTGGAGGATTTCGTCCTTCGAGTACGATTCTTCCAGCTTAATGGCAATATACGCTTCGCGAACCTTACGCTTCAGCGTAGATTCCGTAGCCTCATCAGCCAAAATAGTGTTTCGTACAAACTGCTGCGTAATGGTTGACGCACCTTCGTGGCCGGTATGGGTAACATTCACCCAAACCGCGCGCGCAATGCCCAAAACATCGATGCCGTTATGCTGATAGAAGCGTTCGTCTTCCGTGGCAACCGTGCCCTTGGTTACATAGGTACCCATTTCATCGAGATCGATGGGATCACGGTTCTCAAGGTAGAACTCGGCAAGCAATGTCGTGCCATCGTTAGCGTAAACCTTGGTTTTCTCGGCATAGTTATAAGCGGAAGCATCGTTGTAGTCGGGCAAGTCCTGCAACCAGACGGTGCACAACGCAACCACGGCGATGCAGCAGGCAGCAAGCGCGCCCAAGATAACAGCACCCGCAACGCCAAGCCTTAAACCTGCTTTTTCCTGGCGAGCACCGTGCTTGCTTTTTCTAGCTCGTGAAGCCATCGAACCTCCCTAAATATAGTTCTCTGCATTTTATCACGCTTGTTGTTGCCACCGCCAATCTGCACAAACCATGGATCTTTAATAGAGATGGCATTATGAGCCAATCAATGCAACAAAAAAGCCGCAGCGCCTAAGGCACTGCGGCTTTTAATTATTGTTTTGGGAACGTACTACTCGACAAGCTTCTTGTCTTCTGCCAGCTTCGCAGCACCGAGCTCGATCTGCTCAGCAACTACACTGTTGCCGGTTCCGCCGTAGGTGGTGCGGGCGGCAACGATGGATTCAAGGTCGAGAGCCTCGGTAATGTCGGCCTCGAAAAGATCGGATGCTTCTTTGAAGTCTTCCAGGCTCAAATCGTCCAGGTCACAACCGCGCTTGTCGCACAGAAGAACCAGATGACCAACGATTTCATGAGCCTTGCGGAAGGGCAAGCCCTTCTTGGCCAGGTAGTCGGCAACGTCAGTTGCGGCAAGGTAACCCTTCTTCGACTGAACACGCATTGCGTCAGCATTCACCTTCATGGTGGAGATCATGCCCTCCATGCAAACCAGGCAGTCATGCAGGGTTTTGCAGGCATCCATTACGCCTTCCTTGTCTTCCTGAAGGTCCTTGTTGTAGGCCAAAGGAAGGCTCTTCATGGTGGTGAGCAGCGCCATAAGGTCGCCTACTACGCGGCCAGACTTGCCACGGATGAGCTCGGCAAAGTCGGGGTTCTTCTTCTGGGGCATGATAGACGAACCCGTGGAGTACTCGTCTGCCAAGGTGATGAAGCCGAACTCGGACGTGGACCACAAAATGATTTCCTCGGAAAGACGGGAAAGATGAATCATGGCAACCGAGCATGCGTAGTCAAGGTCAAGCAGGAAGTCGCGATCGGAAACCGCGTCAAGGGAATTGGGGATCATGTGATCGAAGCCCAGTTCGTCGGTGGTTTTCTGGCGATCGAGCGGATACGTGGTGCCAGCAAGCGCCGCAGAGCCCAAAGGATTGGCGTTGGCGGCATCGAATGCCTGCTTCAAGCGAGCAAAGTCACGAGTGAACATCCAGTAGTAAGCCATGAAATGGTGCGAAAGGAGCACGGGCTGAGCATGCTGCATGTGCGTATAGCCAGGCAGAATGGTGCCCATATTCTTGCGAGCAGCCTCGATGAGCGTCTCACGCATGGCATTCACGTCTGCCATGAGCTCGGAAGCAAGCTCCTTAGCATACAGGCGAGTGTCGGTGATTACCTGGTCGTTGCGGCTGCGGCCGGTGTGCAGGCGAGCGCCCGCATCACCGATATTCTGAGTAAGCACCTTTTCCACGGACATGTGGATGTCTTCATCGTTGATGTCGAAGGTGAAGTTACCCTCTTCGATGGTCTTTTCGATATCGGCCAGGCCCGCAACGATGTCTTCGGCGTCTTTTTCGGAAATTACGCCCTGCGCTGCCAACATACGTGCATGAGCGCGGGAGCCGGCAATATCCTGATGATACATTGCCTTATCAACCGGAAGGGATGCGCCGAATTCCTGTGTGAATTCGCTTACACCCTTTTCAAAACGTCCAGACCACAACGCCATAATATGAGCTCCTAACCTTCAAGAACTGCGCCCTATACGAGTATTGCTTGATTAACGTTCCAATAATAACAAAACAGGACCCTTCCCTCTTTACGAAGGAAGGGTCCTGAGCTCATTTTCACAAGAGGGCGATTGGCGCGATGCGCCCCTAAAGCGAACTATTCGCCGTCAGTAACACCCTGCTCACGGCGGTTCTTAGCCCAAACCTTGGTGGACAGGCCGTACAGGTCGATGAAGCCCTTAGCCGCCTTGTGGTTAAAGGTGTCGGCTGCATCGTAGGTAGCCAGACCGTAATCGTAAAGGCTGAAGTCGGACTTACGGCCGGTAACGGTGCAGTTGCCCTTGTAGAACTTCAGGCGAACGGTGCCGGTTACGCACTGCTGAGTGGTTGCCATGAAAGCATCGACAGCATGCTTGAGGGGGCTGAACCACTGGCCGTTGTATACCATGGTTGCCCAGTCATGCTCGAGGTGAAGCTTGTAGCGCAGAACCTCGCGCTCGAGGCACATGTCCTCAAGGCCACGATGAGCAACGATCAGAGCCAGAGCACCGGGAGCTTCGTAGCATTCACGGCTCTTAACGCCGATCATGCGGTTTTCGATCATGTCGATGCGGCCAAAGCCGTTAGCACCGGCGATCTGGTTCATCTTTGCGATGATGTCCAGATAGCTCATCTGCTCGCCGTCGACAGCAACAGGCAGACCGGCCTTAAACTCAACCTCAATCTCGGTAGCCTCTTCAGGAGCCTTTTCGGGATCGGTGGTCATGGTGTAGATGTCCAGCGGAGGACGGTTCATCGGGTCTTCCAGAACGCCACATTCGATTGCGCGGCCCCACAGGTTGTCGTCGATGGAGTACGGCTTGCTCTTGGTGGTAGGAACGGTAACGCCATGAGCCCCTGCCCAGTCCATTTCCTCCTGGCGAGTGTGCATATCCCACTCGCGAACGGGAGCGATGATTTCCAGCGTAGGATCAAGAGCCTGGATGGAAGTCTCGAAACGAACCTGGTCGTTGCCCTTGCCCGTGCAGCCATGAGCAACGTACTTGGCACCGTACTTATGAGCGGTATCTACCAAGTACTTGGAGATCAGCGGACGAGAAAGAGCGGAAACCAGCGGATACTTGTTCTCGAAGTTAGCGTTGGCATAGAGAGCCTTGGACAGGTAGTCTGCGGCAAAGTCTTCGCGCATGTCGGCGATGATGCAGTCGATTGCACCCGTTTCCAGAGCGCGCTGCTTAACCTGCTCGAGGCCTTCGTGCTCCTGGCCAACTTCGCCTACTACGGCAATAACGTCAAGGTTCTTTTCGTCCTGCAGCCACTTGATGCAGACGCTGGTGTCCAAGCCACCAGAATATGCGAGTACGCACTTATCCTTTGCCATTTCCTTAATACCTTTCACTTGGCAATTATTCATTAATTCAAGCCCACCGAGGGGCCCAGGAGGGAAAGCGTGCGCCTTCCCGAAGTTTTAAGCTATTCGCGAACCGCAGCGATCATGCCAGGCAGCGCATCGATAAGCTTGTCGATCTCGTTTTCGGTAGCGATCAACGGAGGCAGGAAGCGCAGCGTATGTTCGCCGGTTGCGTTCAGCAGGAAGCCCTCTTCCAGGCCCTGAGCTACAACCTTATGAGCATCGACGCCCTCTTCCAAGTCGGCACCGAGCATCAGGCCCATGCCACGAACCTCGGTGACGCCTTCAACCTGAGCAAGCTTCTCGGCGAAGTAGTCGCCCACTTCGGTTACGCGGTCGTCGTAATGGCCGCGCGAAAGAGTTGCGAGCGTTGCGTGAGCAGCAGCCATAGCCAGGTTGCTGCCGCCGAAGGTAGAACCATGGTCGCCTGGCTCGAATGCTTCAGCAACCTCGATGCGAGCAGCGCAAGCACCCATGGGAAAGCCAGAAGCGATGCCCTTAGCCATGGTGATAATGTCGGGTGTAATGCCCAGATTCTGGAAGGCGAAGGGGAATTCACCGCAGCGGAAGATGCCCGACTGAACCTCGTCAACAATGAGAAGCAGACCGTTCTTGCGGCAGAACTGAGCAACGTCATAGAGCGTATCGGGGTCCCAAGGATATACGCCCGCTTCGCCCTGCACGGGTTCGATCATAACAGCGCAAACATCTGCCAAGTTGTTGTAAACCGCCTGATGAAGCGCGTTCAAGTCGTTCATGGGCACATGTAGGAAGCCACCCGGCAAAGGCTGGAAGGCTTCCTGCTTTGCGGGCTGTGCCGTGGCGGCAAGCGTAGCCAGGGTGCGGCCGTGGAAGCTGCGATCCATCGTAATGATAGTCTGGCCGCCGCCGCCCATCTTCTTGGAATACAGGCGAGCAAGCTTGATGGCGCATTCGTTGGCTTCTGCGCCAGAGTTGGCGAAGAACACCGGCCAAGGAGCGCGGAAGAACTTAGGCACGCAAACGTTCAGCATGTCGGAGAGGAGCTTCGCAACCTCGCCGCGCTGCTCGATGTAATAGTAGTTGCTAACGTGAATGAGCTTGGCAGCCTGATCCTGGATGGCGCGCACAACGGCAGGATGGCAGTGGCCCAGGCTGTCTACGCCGATGCCAGCAATAAAGTCGAGGTAGGTTTTGCCTTCGTCGTCTTTAACTTCCATGCCAGAGCCTTCGACCAGCAGTACCGGCTTACGAGCGAAGGTATGCATGACGAAATGGTCGTCGAGCTTCTTTGCTTCTTCAAAACTCATGGTGTTCCTTTCTTTGCGGATGGGGATCGGCGCAAACGTTTCCGAGCGTCGAAGCCCATCCGTTCATTTTACGAGTTTGGGGGTTTAGCGAATACCCCACGCACAGTGTTTTCTACAAGTTCTCACTCAGACGAGATGCCAAGATGCCCAGCGGGCGCATCTCTTCCTTGGAGAATTCCACCGTGTCGTCGTAGATCAGGGTGCCTGCACCGCTTGAGGTAAGCAGCTCCACCAAAATTGAATGAGGCTTGGTGCCGTTGACGATGTGAGCACGCGGCACGCCGCCTTCGATGGCTTCCACGCACGACTGCAACTTGGGAATCATTCCGCTGCTTACGCTGCCAGATTCGAGCATTTCACGTGTCTCGTTTACCGTCATCTGGGAAATAAGCGAGCTCTTATCCGAGAAGTCTTCGTAGAAGCCGTCAACGTCAGTGAGGAAAATGATCTTATGGGCGCCAATTGCAGAAGCGATTGCACATGCCGCAGCGTCTGCGTTGATGTTGTAGGAACCGCCGTCGTCACCCTTTCCCACCGAAGCGATAATCGGCACATAATCAGAGGCAATGAGCGCATTGATGTAGGCGGGGTTCACTTCAGTAACCGTGCCCACACGACCCAGTTCAGGGCTGCGCTGCTTGGCGATGATGGTTCCAGCGTCGGTTCCGTTTACGCCTACAGCCAGGTTGCCATGCTCGTTCATGGCAAGAACCAACTCTTCGTTCACCTTGCCCACCAAGGTCATCTTCACAACGTCCATGGCTTCGTCGGAGGTTACGCGCTGGCCGTCTTTAAACTCGACATCAATGCCGAATTTGTCCATGTTCTTGTTGATGGCAGCACCACCACCATGAACGATAACGGGATTGACGCCCATAATCTTCAGCATAACGATATCGCTCATCACGGCATTGCGCAGCTCGGGGTCGACCATGGCAGCGCCGCCGTATTTGATAAGGATGGTTTTGCCCGTGGCGTTCTTGATCCACGGGAACGCTTCAATAAGAACCTCAGCGGTATGAGAAGAAGTTATCTTTCGGTCTCTTGCGTATTTCATGAACGGTAGTCTCCATTAATCGAAACGTATTCGTGGGAAAAGTCGCAGGTCCATACGGTGGTTTCCGCATCACCTGCACCAAGGCTTGCTTCGAGCACAATCTCGTCGGCCTCAAAACGTCGCAGCGCCTCTTCCTCACTAAAGGGAACGGGGAGGCCGCCACGCAGAACAGGCATGCCCATGATGTCAATGTCGACGTTTTCCTGCGCAAATTTCGCGCCAGAGCGGCCCAGGGCACCGGCAATTCGGCCCCAATTGGCATCGTGCCCGTAGATAGCCGTTTTCACCAGCGGCGAATTCGCTACGGTGCGCGCAGCCAAATCGGCTTCCGCATCGTTTGCGGCACCACGTACCGTAACGGTTACAAGCTTCGTGGCGCCTTCGCCGTCGCTCGCCATCTTGCGAGCAAGCTTCTGGGTTACGGCATTAAGTGCCTGGCAGAACTCGGCATACAGCACGCTATCTTCCCCCGCCAAGGGAGCAGACGCAGCAGCTGCCTTGCCGGAAGCGAACAGAACACAGGTATCGTTGGTGGAAGTGTCGCCGTCTACGGTTACCTTATTGAAGCTCTGGTTTACCGCTGAAGAAAGCGCTTTATGCAGCAGCGCTGCGGGAATGGGAGCATCGGTGGTGAGCACCGAAATCATGGTGGCCATGTTCGGCATGATCATGCCCGAGCCCTTCGCCATGCCGCCAACAGTAAAGGTGCAGCCGGCATATTCGGCATCGGCAGTTTCGAAAGAAACAGCAGCCTCTTTCGAAACGGTGTCAGTGGTCATGATGGCGCGAGCAGCACTATTCCCCGTGGTTTCGCCGATGATTCCGTGCAGCGCAGGAACGCCGGTTTCGAAGGGAGCAATATCAAGCTGCTGACCGATGATACCCGTCGAGGCAACCAGCACGTCTTCGGACATGCAGCCGACCGCTGAGGCAACGATGCCGGCAGTCTTGCGGGCGTTTTCGAGCCCAACCGATCCGGTTGCAGCGTTGGCGATGCCGGAGTTGATCACCATAGCGCGAGCAAAGCCGTAACCGACCCCGTCAAGGTGTTCGCGGGAAACGGTTACCGGAGCCGCGCAGAACACGTTCTGGGTAAACACCCCAGCAGCAGGACACAGTTCGTCTGCCTCGACCAATGCCATGTCAAGGCGGTTGGGGTCATCGCGAAAACCGGCATGGATGCCACCGGCGCGAAAGCCCTTGGCGGACGAGACGCCACCGTTTTCGATGGTAATCAGGTTCGCTTTAGTCATTTTTTTCACTCCTAAGAGGGATTGGCAACAGTATCGATCGCCGTAGCCTCGGGAAGGCCACAGACGATATTTGCACATTGAACTGCCTGGCCAGCCGCGCCTTTAACGATATTGTCAATAGCGCAGGTGGCAACAACGCAGCCAAGGTTAGCGTTATAAGCGACGCCTACATGCGCACGATTCGTGCCCACAACCGAAGAGGTTTTAGGCTGCTGGCCCAAAGGCAGCACGGTAACGAACGGCGAGTTTGCGTAGGCGTCGCAGTATCGTCGATGAATCGACTCAGCAGTTTCGTTTCGCTGAGCCTCCCGGGTTAACTGAATGGTTACCGTGGAAAGGAGACCACGGGTTGCAGGGGCCAGATGAGGCGTGAACACCAGGCGACCCTCGATGCCCAGAATCTGCTCGATTTCAGGAGTATGGCGATGGCTGGCAACGCCATAAGCCTCCAGGTTTTCGTTAGCGGAAACAAAATGAGTGCGTGCCGTAGCGCTGCGGCCAGCGCCGGAAACACCCGAGATTGCATCGGCAACCACGATGCCTTCGGAAAGGGCAATGGCAGGAGCCGCAGCAAGAGAAGTAGCAGTTGGGTAGCAACCCGCGCAAGCCACTAAGACGGATTCGCCATTAGCGTGACGCTCGGCAGCGGCGTTCAGCTCTTCACGATTCAGCTCTGGCTGGCCAAAAGCGGCAGTGGCAAGAAGATCAGGCGAGGTGTGCTGCACCTTGTACCATTTTTCGTACGTTTCCTGGCTGCGCAAACGATAGTCGGCAGAAAGATCAACCACCGTGACACCGGAGTCGAGAAGGCCAGGGGCGGATTTCATAGCAACCGTGTGAGGCGTAGCAAGGAACACCACATCGCAGTTGAACAGCTCGGCGTTGTCATGGCGAGAGAAAGCCAGATTGGTTACGCCGGAAAACGCCGGGTACACGCTTGCGAGGGTTGCGCCTTCATCGGAATTGGAAGTAATAACACGCAGATCGAATTCAGGGTGTCGCAGCACGATGCGCACCAGCTCTGCTCCTGCATATCCGGCTGCGCCTACGATACCGACCTTCAACATTTCGCTGAGCCTTCTTTCGATCTAATCGCCCAACGCGGATACCCGCGCGAGTTCTTTTAATGAAACACCCTGTACTACAGGTTTCTTTAGGGTACTCCAATTCTGCCAGCTAGGTAACCCTCTCCACAAAAGTATGGAATGGAACCGCGGATAACAACGATGAGCTGGCATCGAGCAACGGCAAGGAAGGCATGGGGGGGTGGGGCACGCAATACCGAGCCTTGTCGATCAACAGGGCGACCGAACCTGCCTCCAAGTGCCGCCCTGAATATCCCGTGACGCCTATCAGGCCCGCCCCATGGCGCCGCTTTCTTTCCCGTACGACAATCGATTCCATGTGCGCCGCTTCCACGCTGCCCGAACCCGCTCCGGAAACCTAAAAACAAAATTGCGGCCCAAATTGCAACTTTTTTGCGATTAGGGATTGTTGCGTGGCCCCCGATCGCGGATCGAAGCGCAAAAGCGCAGGAAATCAGCCGTAAAAATGAGCCATTCCCGCTTTTCGGGGACAGGAAAGAGTCCCTAATCGAAAAAAAGTTGCAGAGAAGCCAGGATTTTTGTTTTCTCACTAGAAGGAATCGCCGCAACGGGGCGGATCCTGCGGAAAACATGTAAAATCCCAGCGACGAAAAAGACTGGCGAAAAACGCACGGAACCCAGCCCCGACGATGGGCCTGGGTCCCGTAAAAGAAAGATACAAGCAGGGCTATTTATTCACATACTCGCGAATGTAGCGCTCGATACCCGTCACGCAGGCAACAAGCGTTTCATTCACAGGCGTGGGCACGTTGTACTTGGCGCCCTGCGCCACAACGGCACCGTTGATGACGCCCACTTCCGTAGGGCGATGCTTTTCGAGACTCTGAAGAATAGACGGCTTGAAGCTCTTCGGCAATCCGGCACGCGCCAGTTCAAGCACGTCCATGGGATTGGAATAGGTAAGCTTCACGCCAGCCGCCTTGGCAACGTCCATGCCTTCCTGAACAGCGGCGCAGGAACAAGCCACCAGCTTTTCTTCTTCGTACATATCGCCATATGGCAAATGCGTGATGCCGCACACCGCGCCCGTGGCAACATTGACCAGGAGCTTATCCCAGATAACACCCATGATGTTGTCGGAAACGATGCAGTGCATCCCCGCTTCCTCAAACGCAGCGCCAATGGCGCGAGTGCGCTCGGTTACGCTGCCATCAAGCTCGCCGATAAAGGTATCCTTGCCAGGAATGGTAGCCTGCACGCGGCCCGGCTCCAGCAGCATTCCGCCGATATAGGTTTTGCCGCCGATAGCATGCTCGGCACCGACGCAATCACACAACACGTCTTCTGCGCCAAGGCCGTTCTGCAGCGACATCACCGTAGTGTTGGGGCCAACAAGCCCGCGTCCCTCTTCCATGGTCTTGGCGGTATCGAACGCCTTGCACAAAACGATGACCAGGTCGCACGGCCCAATACCATCTGGCGTGGTATGACCCGAAAGCCTTACGGTTTCCTCTCCTGTAGGCGTTACCATAACCAGGCCATTTTCATTGATGGCATTCATGTGCGGAGCGCGCCCCACGAAATGAACCTCGTTGCCAGCTTTCGCCAACGCACCGCCGATGGTGCTTCCCAGCGAGCCAGCCCCTAAAACGCAAACCTTCATTGCTCCCCCTAGTTAAACAAATTCAATATCCCCCAACAGGCGCAGCGAAACGCTGCGCCAAGGCGATACAGCAGCCGTTGGTGACGATGCCTCCATCAATCGCGCCCACGCCAACAGCGGAATCGACACCCGCAGCGTAGCCGTAGACGGCGACACCTCCACCAGCCGCAGCTACTGCCGCCCGTTGATCTCGATGGTTAAACCAAACGGCGTAACAAACCAATTGCGAGGTTTGCCTTCAGCCTGCTTCACGCCACGCTGGGCATACACCGCTTCCAAAAGAGCGTCCACGTCGTCGGCAACCAGACCAATGTGGGAAACATCGCCCGAGTAGTCGCCGCTGCCCGCTTCATCTCGCTGAAGTTGAATGCCGCCAACCCATGCCTGATTCAAAGGCGATTCGCCCGACGCCGGGTCAGTCAACGTGATTTCCATGCCCATCACGTCGGTGAAAAACGCTAGAGCTGCTTCGAAATCGCGAACTCTTACCGCTACATGTTCAACGCACGGAGCCGCCATGTTATTCGCCTTCCACCTCGAAGAACTTCAAGATATGCGTCGCTACGCACACCACCGTACCGTCCTGGTTGGTAACAACCACATCGGCGTACGTTTTCATGGCAGCCTCGTCCACCTCTTTTACGGTATAAGTCGCTGTAAGGGTGTCGCCAAAATACACGGGTGCAGTAAAGCGCAAATGATCGTATCCATACGATGCACTGGGAATGGGAGACTCGTATTTTTGCTGAATGAGGGTTGAAGCCGTGCTACCAAAGGCAAAGGTAAGCACGCCATGCACGATGCGCGTCCCGTACTTCGTGGTTTTCATGAACGCCTCGTTGAAGTGCATCTGGCTGTAATCTCCCGTAATACCGCCGAACTGATATACGTCAGATTCGCTAACCGTCTTCGTGAACGAACAGCTGTTGCCAACCTCCAAAGGTACCTTAGTCATTGCCGATTCCCTTCCTGCCGGTCACCGTCTCCTGCGGATCAATGCGGCGTTTCGTTGCACTTCGAACCAGCTAATGTTTGGTCAGGGTTTCCACTTGGTAATCTGGTCCAAACAACGAAACGCCGCAATTGATCCTCCCGCAGAACAAGCAACCAATGCGCAAACGATTCCTTGCGAAACCTTTTGATCTCGCAAGAAAAACGGTACTCCACTAAGGCTTTTACGTCTGCTGCAAAGTATTGGCAGAACCTGCGCTAATATATGAGCAGGATTCATGATTGCGCATATACCCATTTCACGGGCGCGCCTTAAAGAGGAGATGCTTCGATGAACCTCGCTCAACTCACCTATTTCTGCCATTTGGCGAAAACCGAACACTACACGCGCTCGGCAGAAAGCCTTCACGTCTCACAGTCGGCCCTCTCCCACTCCATTTCTTCCCTGGAAAAGGAACTTGGATGCCGGCTATTTTGTAAGGCGGGACGCAACGTGCAGCTTACCGATGATGGGCGAGTATTCTTGAAGTACGTTTCAGAGGGGCTTGCTTCCATCGACAGAGGCATTGCCGAGCTCGACCGCAGAAGCAACGGCCTTTCCGGATCCATCAACGTAGGCGCTATCGCAACGGTGCGATCAGGCTATCTGCCCGTAGCAATGCAGGGCTTTCGTTCGCAATTCGGAGACAAAACCGAGTTTCATGTATTACAGGGCGAAACAGCGCCTTTGAATCAAAAGCTCGAACAGGGTGTATGCGACCTGGTAATTGCGGGGCCCGTCCATAAGCCAGGGATCACCTGCACCACACTCTTTCATCAGCGCTTAGTGGTAGCGTTGCGTCGCGACCATCCGCTAGCAGCGCTCAAAAAAGTGCGTTACGAAAATCTGATCGGCCATACCGTAATCACCTACCGACGCGGCATAGCTTGCGGGGAAACCCTCGAAGCATTCCTGCAAGAAACCAACGCACCCCTTAGCAAACTAACGTTGGTGCGCAACTACGAAGACGAGGTGATCCTGGGTGCGCTCGCCGTACACGAATCAAGCGTAGCCCTAACCATGCTCACCTCGAATTTAGCGCCAAACCCCGACATGGTTATCCTGCCGCTCGATGTGGAAGGCGCCGAAGAGTTCTATCCTATTTCGCTCACCCGTCGCGAGGACGACGCACTAAACTCCGCCACGCAAGCGTTCATCGACTATCTGCTTTCGTTCGAAGCCCCCGCCTATGAACGGAGCGACTTTACTGCTTAAAACGCCAATTCCGGCATCGCTGGGGCTACCGTATTGCCCACACGCAAACGCAACGACTTCATTGCTCGCGACGTAATTTACGGCTGAAGCGTTTCCACTTCCTTGATCCATGCGCTCGCGCAAGCATCAGAAGGCATACGCAGATCGCCTCGCGGAGACACCGCAACGCTACCCACCTTAGGGCCGTCGGGCAAACACGAACGTTTGAACTGCTGCGAGAAAAAACGCCAATAGAACGTGCGCAACCACTTCAGGATGGTTTCGTTGCTATAGCGTCCCGCAAAAGCCTCCTTGGCAACGCGATAGATCTTCGCGGGAGGAAAGCACATGCGAAGCATCTGATACAGGAAAAAATCGTGCAGCTCATACGGCCCTACCAAATCTTCCGTCTTCTGAGAGATAGCGCCGTCTTCCGGAGGAAGAAGCTCTGGGCTCACCGGCGTATCGAGAACGTCGTACAGAACCCCCGCAAGCACTTCATCGGCACTCGTGTCGGCATAGTGGCGAACCAAATGGCGCACAAGCGTTTTGGGAACCGAAGCATTCACCGCATACATGGACATGTGGTCGCCATTGTAAGTGGCCCAACCCAGGGCAAGCTCGGAAAGATCACCTGTACCTATGACGAAGCCATTTGCCTGGTTGGCAATGTCCATCAGGATCTGCGTGCGCTCGCGCGCCTGGCTGTTTTCGTACGTCACATCATGGATCGACGCATCATGATCGATATCGGCAAAATGCTGCATTACCGCCTTGGCAATGGGAACCTCTTTGAACGTGGCACCCAAGCTTTTAATCATGGCAACAGCATTGTTGTAAGTGCGGTCGGTGGTGCCGAAGCCCGGCATGGTTACCGCAACGATGCCCTTACGGGGCAGTCCAAGCATGTCGAAGGCACGCGCCGTTACTAGCAGTGCCAAGGTTGAATCCAAGCCGCCGGAAATACCAACCACGGCACTTTTCGCATGCGTGTGAGCCAGACGCTTCTTCAGACCCAGCGCTTGGATGTTCAGGATTTCCTCGCAGCGATCGGAGAGCTGATCTGCGTTGGAGGGAACGAACGGATCAGCGTCAAAGAAGCGCGCCAGCTTCGTTTCCTCCTCGGCCAAGGCGAAAGAAATTTCGCGGTACTCCTTCGATTCAGCTGCAGGGAACGTGCTCATGCGGCGGCGTTCCGAAGCAAGACGCTGTACATCGATAGTAGCCACATTGGTCTCGTTTTCAAACGTGGCCGACTCCGCTAGCACGGTGCCATTTTCGGCGATAAGGTTCTGTCCGCCGAACACCAAATCGGTAGTGGATTCGCCCTCCCCGGCCGTGGCGTACAAATAGGCGCACACCAAACGGGCCGATTGCCCAGCCACCAAATCTCGGCGATAGCTTCCCTTCCCCACCATTTCATCGCTGGCGGAAAGGTTGCAGATCACGCTAGCCCCCGCCAACGCATGCTGCACACTAGGCGGATTGGGGACCCACAAGTCTTCGCATATTTCAGCGGCCACGCAAAGATCCGCCACGTTTTCGCAAGAAAACAGCAGGTTGGTGCCGACGGGTATCTCTTCGCCGCCGAACTGGACCATACCCATATCAGCAGACCCAGACGTAAAGTGTCGTGTTTCGTAGAACTCGTTATATGCAGGCAAGTTCACCTTGGGAACGAAGCCCAATACCTTGCCCCGGCACAGTATGGCAGCAACGTTCAGCAGCTTCCCCGCCACGCGAAGGGGCATTCCTACTGCGATAAGGGCATCCACCTGGCGTGACCCTTCCGCAATAACGGAAAGCGCCGCCTCTGCCTCGTCGAGCAATTTCGTCTGCCAAAACAAATCGCTGCAGGTATAGCCCGTAATGCACAGCTCGGGAAGCACCATTACCTTTGCATGCGCTACGGCCATTTCGTTGATGCATGCAAGAATCGCCTGGGCATTGGCTTCGCAATCGGCAACCGCTACCTGGGGCGTTGCCGTAGCAACCGTGATGAACCCGTCTTTCATAAACCCTCCTCAAGGGACGCACCAAGGCAGATGCGCGTATCGTTCCCTGCAATTATAAGGTCGGGAAGGCATGGCCAACTTCATTTTCCCGCCCGTAATCACTTTGGAACAAAAATACGCCCGCAGGAACAACCTGCGGGCGTACCTAAAAACGCGAATAGGGCATTTGGCTCATTGCCCTGCTCCCATAAAAAGAAGCGGCCTTTGATGCTTCGCTTAGCGAATTACGTAACGAGCACCCTTCTGCTTGATGGGCCTCGGCTCCATGTCGGCGTATCCCAGAACAATAGCGCCAATCAGCTTGCCATGACCGGTTGCAAAGTGGCTGCCCAAAGCGTTGCCTGCGCGCACCACTGCTTCGACCCAGCATGACGCAATGCCCTTGTCGTATGCGGCAAGGCACATGTTTTCCATGGCGGCAGCAACACTCTCAATGCAGCTTGGAAGAAGCTCATCAGAATAATCGGGCTTGTTCAAGAAGCCCAGAATAATGGTCTGCGAGCCGCCCATTGCCGACATGAATTCCATGGTTTCCTCTACCACTTCAGGGTTGTTCTTGAAGCGTGCCTCAAGCTCCTTGCGGTGGGAAAACGCGGTAGTTCCCAATTCCGAGAACAAGTAGGACAGATCTTCCTTTTTGGTTAGAGCCACGAAATACCACGGCTGCAAGTTTTGTGCCGAAGGAGCGCAAAGGCCTGCTTGGATAATCTCTTCAAGATCTTCTTTCGGAATCGGATCAGGCTTGAACTTCCTAACGCTGCGCCTACCCTTGATTGCCTCCATCAACTCCATTTCAATCATTCCTTTCTGCGCTTTCGCGCTCCCCTTCACAAGATTGATTTCGCTGCGCCGCCAGGCCCCACGCCCAGCAAACGCAACCCCTCCTGAAAAACCGCTAGTATGCGGCGTTTTCTGCTCTATAAAAACCGCTGAACTTCTGCCAGCAACGGAATAGGCGCTTCCTCGGGAATAAAATGACCGCACGGAAGCGTACGTCCCTGCACGTTTATACAGAACTTAAGCCAGCATTGCAGTGGGTTGAAGAACTTTTCCACCAGACCGTTTGCGCCCCACAGCACCAATGTTTCAGCAGTGATTTTCTTGCCCGCATCAAGGTCTTCCTTGTCAAGGAAGCGGTCGATGCATTCGCCGGCACGGTATTCCTCGCAAATGGCGTGGATACATTCCATGTTGTAGTGGCGAAGGTATTCGTCGTACACCTCTTGAGGGAACGCTTCAGAAGAGGTGTCGTTTTCCGAATTGTAGCGACCGATGTGCAGCGCATTGCGGAAGTACATTTTCCGACTGGAAAGAATAAGGTCTTCAGGGAATGGCTCGTCCTGCGTAAGCAGATACCAATGGAATAGCGCCTTTGCGAACTCCGCCGAGCTTAAGGCATACATGTCATATGTCGAAACGATATCGAGAAGCACAAGCTTATTGACTACTTCTGGATGATCGAGCGCCATTCGGTATGCGACACGGGCGCCACGGTCGTGCCCCATGACGGAAAAGCGGTCGAACCCTAGCTTGCCCATCACGGCAATGCAATCTTCAGCCATGATGCGTTTCGAATAGGTGCTACGATCAGGGAGCCCTTCGGGCTTGTCGCTGTCGCCATAACCACGCAGATCGCACATGACCACGGTAAAACGATGAGCTAAATCACCTGCAACCTTATGCCACATAAGATATGTTTCGGGATGCCCATGAAGCAGGAGAAGGGGCTCGCCTTCCCCCATCACTACCGTGTGAATGGTTACACCGTTTGCCCCTTGGATAAAACGATGCGTTGCTGTTTCAAACATAAGGCCCCCAACCCTTAAGCTTGCTGCAATCGCGTTCACAGATAATCCCCATTAACCATGAACGTGTTCGATTAGAAGTATACTCCGCAAAATGAAACAGGACATCCAAAGATGCCCTGTTTAACCAACTCTTTAGATGGAATCGGCTGAAAAAACGGCAAACCCTAGCCCCAACGCTCGAAGGGCGGATATTCCAACCCAAATCGATCGAATATCTTGCCAATTAGTTGGTCTTCCATGTCGTCGATAGTTTGCGGGTTGTGGTAGTACGTCATCATCGGCGGCATCAGCGTTATACCGGGAACACTTGCCAGCTGTGCCAAATTGCGAAAATGGATAGCATTCATCGGCGTTTCACGCGCGACCAAAACCAACGGCCGTTGCTCTTTCAACGTAACATCCGCCGCGCGAAGCAATAGGTTATCGCTATAGCCGCTGGCAATACCCGCAACCGTTTTCATGCTGCAGGGAATAATAACCATGCCTTCGGTTTTGAACGTACCGCTCGCAATCGATTCGCCTAAAGAAGCATTGCTATGTACGTTATCGGCCAAGGCAAGCGCCTTATCGAACAGTTCGGGTTCTTCGTAGCTTGCCGTAAGCTTTCCGCTGTCGGTAACCACCACATGCACTTCACATTCGGTGTACTGCTTGAGCTGGCTTATGAAGCGACAAGCCAGGCGCGTGCCGCTTGCACCGCTTATTCCAACAACAATGCGCTTCACGCCCTACTCCTCAAAATCAGGCAGCCAGTGCTTAGGATCCACTTCCTTGAACTGGCAGCGCTGGAAGCGGTCTTTCTGGCTGTACGGCACCGTGCAATCGAAAATGACTTTGCAGGCAATGCCATGGTCGCGAATTGAAGGCGAACATGATGGGTCGTTTGACGGATCGAGCGGATGGCAGCGAACGCCAGGAATGGTAACGATGTCCACATCGCCCTGGAAACGCGTGTTCATCGCCCACAGCACATCTTTGACGTCGAAGGGGTCAACGTCTTCGTCAACCAGGAACACATGCTTCAATTCGCTGAAAGCGGAGAAAGCCAACAGGGCCATTTGACGCTGACGGCCCTCGTCGGAAGGCATGATCTTCTTAACTTGAAGCACCGCCATGTACTTGCCGCCACCAGGCGTAGCACAATACACGTTCTGCAGGCGCCCAGGCATAGCCTTTTCAACCATTTGAATGATGCTTGCCTCAGTAGGAATGCCCGCCATGCTTACGTGCTCTTCGGAAGGGCCGATGCAAGTTTGCATGATGGGGTTCTTGCGCGTGGTTACCGCCTTGACCTTAATAACAGGCAGCTCAGACACAGCAGGACCAGTGTAGCCCGGGAATTCGGGCATAGCCTTGCCCGAATGGGTGTTCTGATCTTCCGCAACACGCTTTCCGGGCAGCAACTCGCCTTCAATAACATATTCAGCATTGGCAATGCAGCGCTCTTCAATGGTGAGGCACTTTGCCATGCGAACTGGCTTTCCGCGCAGAGCGCCTGCAACGTTGAGCTCGTCGTAGCCCAAAGGCGTGGTGGGCGGCTCAAAGCAGGTTGCCAATTCAATGGCAGGATCTACGCCGATACTGATAGAAATTGGAAGCGGCTTGCCCAGCGCTTCAGCCTTTTCGTAGAACGCGCCGATATGGCGAGCACCAGGAACCATATAGATGGAAATCTCATCGGGACCCTGCAAGCACAAGCGATGAATGGTGATGTCAGAGACGTGCGTTTCCGGGTCGGATGCGTAGCACATACCCAAAGTGATATACGGACCCGCATCTTCCGGCGTATTGGTAGGTGCCGGAACAAGCTTGCGTACATCGAAGCCTTCTTCAGTGGCAAGGTGCACCACTTCTCGGCATACTGCCTCTTCTTCAGGCACATCAACGGGCGGCACAGGGTTCAATACCGCTTCGTTGAGCATGAAGCCCAAGCGCTTCGGATCAGCATCAAGCAGCTTCGCTACCCTATCGCGACTTGCGAGCAAGCCAATAGCAACACGTGCATCGGGATGGCCCTTGATGTTATTGAACACCATGGCGGGGCCTTCTTGCGTGGGGCGGGGCACCGTACCGCCTGCGCCGACGTGGCGATACACGCCGCACAGCTCCGCCTCGGGGTCTACCTCGACGTCGGTTTCCACCAGCTGACCAGGGATCCCACGCAGAAATTCAAGCGCGCTGCGAAGATCGTCAACGTTATTACTCATAAGTTATCCCTCCTCCAGAACATGTTCACAATTATAGGGGAATGGCCCACTCATCATAAGCAAGGAGCAAGCTGTTTTTCACCTTGAAATACGGGGAAGCAGCAGCGGAAACCGGTGCGTGAATCTCTTCGAATGCCCCAAGCCGATTTAATCACCCCCCCCCCCAAAAAAACCGAACCTTAAACCAAGACATACGCAAATAAGCCAACAAGTCAAATTCCATGAAGGTGCAGCTGGCCGGGCTTCGCCGTCAAACGCGCATGGCATAGCAGCTACGCCGCCAGAATCCTGCGTAGCGCTATGCCGAACTGCGCGTCTTGATCCTTTCGGCAAAATAGCGCAACAAAAAAAAGAACCCAGAGCGTGCACTCTGGGTTCTTTCAAGCTTTAAAGCTTTTAGCTCCGAGTTTTAGACGTTTCCGTCAGGTGAGGTTATTTTTCCTCGTCCTGAAGCTTACCAGCCTTAGCGGCCTCCAAGCGAGCATGGAGTGCAACCAACTGGCGCTCAGTCTCTTCATCCTCGATGCGCTGCAGTTCCTTGTTGTAGGCGTAGTCTGCGCGGATCTTGTCGTTGTCGGAGATGAGCAGGTAGAGGACGATTGCGGCAAGGAAGCCGACGCCACCGCCGCGGGCTACGATGAAGCCTGCGATCATGCCTGTCATGCCCTTGTCAAGATCATCGCGTACCAGACCGAATGCGATCTGCGAGCAGAGCCAGCCTTGGATGAGCAGTACAACTACGAGGAGTGCTGCAGATGCTGCAAGGGATGCCTCGTACAGAGGATAGACGAACAAACCAAGTACGGTGAACAGCAGGTTGGTACCGGAACCATCGTAGATGGAGTCCATGCCCTGGCGACCGGACTGCTTATAGCGAGCATAAGTAGCTACGCAGTAAGGAGCGGACAGCGGGCCTGCGAGTGCAGGATAAGGAGCGAACAGGGACAGGATTACATTACGAATACCGCAGATGACGTTGGTACGGTTCGGGTCGAACTCGATGTATTCGTCGTCGCGAGCTGCCTGGAGACCAAGCTGCTGAACGGTTACGAAGTCGCCGTATGCGATAACCCATGCAACGATTGCGTAAGGCAGAGCAGCGATCCAAACGCCGGGATCACTAGCAAAGCCGATGAACAGAGGCGAAACAACTGCGAACAGGCCCATGAAGTCAGGAACCTTGATGATTTCGCCAGACCACTGGAAGTTGAACTCGCCAGCAACGCCGCCTGCGATGAGCAGTGCGATAACAGCCCAAAGGAAGCTGTAGTTGCCGAGGATAGCAACGAACTTGTTGGTATCCATGTACTTACGTACGCGCTTGGAGAACATAAGCATGAATACAACTACCAAGCCGCAGAGGCAGCCAACGGTAACGGTATCGATAGCGCCGCCGGTCTTCAGGCGAACAGCTACGGCGTTAACGCCAGCGCCCATTACGATACCAGCCTTGATGGCGGGAGGTACCATAGTGTTGAGCTTCTTCGATAGGCCTGTTGCACCCAATATGATGAACAATATGCCTAATTCAAGCTGGATAGCTGTTAGCATCTGCAATCGAGCAACACCTGGGTCGAGCGATTCCAAGAACACGACGATAATTGCCATTGCCGGGGTGATCCAACCGCAAATGGAAGGCTCACCGAGCAGCCAGTTCAAGGTGTACATCATTGTTTCGAAAACAACCAAGGCCCATGCAACTGCTGGGTCAAGGCCCAAAGTGGTGATAAGAACAGCCAGAGCGCCGTACGAAGTACAAGCATTCATCAGGCCGGTTACTACTTCAGGTGGTGAGATCTTGAAGTGAATGAACGGAAGACGAATACGGAATAGGCCAACTTTCCAACATGGCTGAATACCACCGTATTCACGCTTTAGCATAGCCATCGCTTAGCCCCTCTCTCCTCTTGCGCATTCCTGCGCAAAAATAAAATCGACCATCTTTCTCCTCCTTCTTTGATTGCATCAGGCTTGCACGTGCACGCTTGCTTGCCCAACGCCTTCAACCAATCGGGAAAAGAATTGGAGAGAGTTCTGCTTCACTTGGCTGTTAGAGCTTTCGCTCCAAAGGCTAAGCCAAACGGAAATCCCAACTTCCCCCGATCCCTTGAAGATGGTCCCTACTACGAACTATTGCGCCTTGTGCCCGATCCCCCGATGGGCGGCGCTTAGGTTCAATTGCGATTATTCTCCATTAGATGAACATGTTCTAATTGATTGCGAACGTGTTTTACATAGCTCAAGCGAATGATATTCACCGAAGTTATGCAAAACGCTCCATCCATCACCAGAATCCACATTTTCGCCCCTCAATATCCCTGACTTGCGGCGTTACCGTTCTGTCAACCGATTAATGCAAATGGCACTCATTGCGAACGCAAATGGAACCCCACAATCTATTGATTTCCGTTGGTTTCATCGTTTTTCGCGTACTTACCGTTTCCTTCTTGACGCAAATAAGCATGATCCCGTAACTTTTCTCGAGGATCTTTTTTTGGAGTCGGTACGCCAGAGTGGGGCGTTGCTAATCGCAATGGACGTGTGTTACCCGGGACTCTGTGCTTCAAGACGAGAATTCGCATCTGTTCCACCTATATATAAGAGAGGAGCACTACGGAATGATCGCCTTAACTACCGCTCAGATCATCGCGATTGTCATATTCGTCGTCGTGATGGCACTCATCATTTCCGAAAAAGTGCATCGCACCACCGCCGCGCTCGCTGGCGCGGTAGCCCTAATCCTTTCGGGGGTTCTTACCTTCGATAACGGAGTAGAGCACATCGACTTCGGAACGCTTGGCGTTCTGGTTGGCATGATGATCTTCGTTGCCGTCGTTAAGAACTCGGGCATCTTCGAGTACCTAGCAATCAGAGCTGCCAAACTGGCAAAGGGCAATCCCTGGATAATCATGGTGTTATTCTGCCTAATCACCGCTGTTCTTTCCGCATTCCTGGACAACGTCACCACCGTTTTGCTTATCGGCCCCGTTACCTACACCGTTTGCAAGATGCTGGAGATCAACCCCATTCCGTTCTTCCTGACGGAAATCATTTCTTCGAACGTTGGTGGCACCGCAACGCTCATCGGCGACCCGCCGAACATCATGATCGGCTCCGCCACAGGCCTCACGTTCTTTGACTTCCTGGCAATCAACGGCCCTGCCGTGCTCATCATCCTGCTTGTTTCGCTGCTGATGTTCTACGTTATGTACGGCAAGAAGATGGGCGTATCCGCCGAAAAGCAGGCTTCGGTCATGCAGCTGCACGCCCATGAGGCAATCAAGAGCCAGACGCTGTTCAAGAAGAGCGTTGTGATGATCGCCCTGGTTGCCCTTGCCTTTGTAGTGCATGGTGCGCTGCACATTGAACCGAGCGTTGTTGCTCTTACCGCCGCAGCAATCATGCTGCTCATCGGCAAATCCGATGTTGAACATACGCTTATGGACGTTGAATGGGCAACCATCGGATTCTTCGCTGGCTTGTTCGTGGTTGTTGGCGGCCTCGCCGAAACCGGCGTTATCGAAATGATGGCTTACGCACTGATCGACATCACCGGCGGCGATATGATGATCACCATCATCGTGCTGGTATGGGCATCGGCCATCATCTCTTCCTTCCTAGACAACATCCCGCTGGTTGCCACCCTTATTCCCATCATCACCACGATGGAAGCAACGGGCATGGACGTAACGCCTTTGTGGTGGGCGGTATCGCTCGGCGCCTGCATCGGTGGCATCGGCACGCTCATCGGCGCTTCCGCCAACGTGGTATTAGCGGGTATCTCCGGCAAGTACGGCCATCCCATCACCTTTATGGATTACACCAAGGTCGGCTTCCCCATGATGTTGGTATTCACCGCTATCAGCTGCGTTTACCTGGTGCTCCGCTTCTGCGTTTTCGTCTAGCGTCCGGCATCCTGCCCCAGCACACGGCAAATAGTGCTCACAGTGCCACATACGCATAGCACAGGACCCCGCTTCGGCGGGGTCTTTTTTTGTGAATGAATCGCCCACTAAATGCCAATCGTTGTTCACGACCATTAGATGAACGCGTTATTGACGCTGAAATGGCCTAGCCGTACCCTTTCTATAAGGGAAGTCCGATGCTCATTAGGAGGCCAATGGCCTTCTTTTGTTTTATTGCATCGGTTATGGGGGCTATGCTTCCCGCAAGAGAGAAGGTCCGTTCCCTCAGGGAACGGGGTTAAGTTAGGAGTGGTGTATATGCCTGAATTCACTACACCGCAGATCATTTCAATAGTGATCTTCATTGTGGTGTTCGCGCTGATCATCTCGGAAAAGGTCCACCGTACGGTCGCCGCGCTTGCGGGCGCCGTTGTGCTCATCCTGACTGGTATCCTCAGTTTCGATACTGGCATGGAGCACATCGACTTCGGCACGCTGGGCGTCTTGGTAGGCATGATGATATTCGTTGCCGTAGTTAAGAATTCGGGCATATTCGAATACATCGCTATTCGAACAGCGAAGATAGCGAAGGGCAACCCGTGGGTAATCATGGTGTTGTTCTGCATTATCACCGCTGTCCTTTCCGCGTTCTTGGACAACGTCACTACGGTATTGCTTATCGGCCCCGTTACCTTCACGGTTTGCAAGATGCTCGAATTGAGCCCCGTGCCGTTCTTCATCACCGAGATCATGGCCTCCAACATCGGCGGTACGGCAACGCTCATCGGCGACCCGCCGAACATCATGATTGGCTCCGCTGCAAATCTGACCTTCATGGACTTCCTGGCATTCAACGGCCCTGCCATTATCGTGATCATGGTTGTTGCCATTGCCATCTTCTACGTGATGTATGGCCGCAACATGGGAGCCTCCGCCGAACAGCAAGCATCCATCATGGAGCTCCATGCACATGAGGCCATCAAGAACAAGTCGCTCTTCAATAAGAGCGTTGTGATGATTGCCCTGGTTGCCGTTGCCTTCGTATGCCATAGCATGGTGGGCGTCGAACCAAGCGTTGTCGCCCTTACCGCAGCTGCCATCATGTTGCTTATCAGCCGCGCAGAGGTAGAGAAAATTCTGCTCGACGTTGAATGGGCAACCATCGGCTTTTTCGCTGGCCTGTTTATCGTTGTTGGCGGCTTGGCCGAAACCGGCGTTATCAATATGCTCGCCAATGGCCTTATCGATATCACCGGCGGCGACACGATGATCACCATCATCGTGCTGGTATGGGCATCGGCCATCATCTCTTCCTTCCTGGACAACATCCCCATGGTTGCTACGCTTATCCCAATTTTGATTGCCATGGAATCCACCGGCGTTGACGTTATGCCTTACTGGTGGGCTATTTCCCTGGGTGCCTGCATCGGCGGCATCGGCACGCTCATCGGCGCTTCTGCAAACGTGGTGCTTTCGGGTATGTCTGGACGCTATGGCTACCCCATCAGTTTCATGGACTACACCAAGGTTGGCTTCCCGCTGATGCTGGTCTTCACCGCTATCAGCTGCGCATGGCTCCTGATCCGCTTCTGCGTGTTCTAAGGTTCTGCCATTTAACGTCCTTGCAAACGCTTTGAGCTTTCGCACTGCCTGATGCAGCAAGGAACTAAACCGAAACCATGAGTGCTAAGACCCCGCTTCTGCGGGGTCTTTTCATACAAACGGAACCACTCTTTCACACGGCTATTGCGGCGCTTTTTAGCACGATGCAGGTATTGCGCTTCCAAGCCGAGCACAAGCAGGTACACTAGCTGCTAACACTTTTATTGAAAGGAAACCATTATGAGCAATGAAGGTAAGCGCGTCCGCGCCCACTACACCGGCACGTTCGACGACGGCACGGTATTCGACTCTTCTGTTGAGCGCGGCGAGCCCCTTGAATTCGTGTGCATGGCCGGCCAGATGATTCCAGGCTTTGATGCTGCTGTGAAGGAAATGGAAGTTGGCGAAACCAAGAACGTTCACCTGCCTGCATCCGAAGCATACGGCGAGCATGACGAACAGTTGGTTCAGACCATCCCCACCGCCCAGATCCCTGGCGCCGAAGACCTCCCCGTTGGCCAGCGCATCTACCTTCAGGGCCCTGGCGGACAGCCCATCCCTGCCCTGGTTGTTGAGGTTACCGACGAAACCGTAACCTTTGATCTGAACCACGAAATGGCAGGTAAGGACCTGAACTTCGAGATCACCCTTGTTGAGGTCGTCGAATAAAACCGGCAATATGTCGCATCACATGAAGCGGGAGCACCTTAGGCTCCCGCTTTGTTATTGGTAGAAGGTTCGCGCAAGCGAACCTTCCTGTTTATAAACGCAATGATCGACCGCAAAAGCAGGCAGATGCGTTGTCAGCCCAACGAAGCGCGACGGACTGCGACAAACGCGACTTGGGCAACGCCGACAAAGACGACACCAAGCCTAACTCAGGCAACGCCAACAAATAGAAAAGCCCGAGATGCGCGCCAACATTACCGCACGTATCTCGGGCTAAAAACGTTCGAAAGATAAACTATTTCTTCTTGCCATACATAGTCATCTGGGAAACATTGAACAATTCGCCATCGGACTCACGGTATTGCTCGACCTTCCATTGGGAAATGCGACCGCCAGCGCGAATGGGCGTCGCCACCGTTTTCACCGTATCGCCCGCCTTCACGGGAAGGAGATGGGTACTGGAGACCTCGACGCCCAGAAAGAACATCTTGTCGTTGTCGTAATGATCGGTGCAACACTGGCTTGCAGCGTTTTCAGCCAAAGCGGCGCTGATACCACCATGCAGCACGCCATGGGGCTGAAGCATGTTTTCGGTAACCAGCATACGCGTGACATACTTGTCGGGAGTACTCTCGACAAGCTCAATACCCAGAAGATCAGAAAGTGCCATAGGGCTCCCCTTCTCGAAGCAAAATACTGTTACGTATTATCGCATGTTGTCCGCAGCGAAAAACGATTCCCTTGATTAACCTACCCATTACGGTAATTTTGAGGAAATGGACTTAGCTTCTTCGTGCGCCTGGGCCAAACCCTCCGCCTTCGCCTTTTCGAATTGGGCTCTTACGTCTTTAAGCTCTTCTTTGGCGGCAGCAAGCTCCAATTCTTTTTCCCTTACCGCTTTCTGGAGTAAACGCTGATCGCGCTGGATGGGCAGCTCGTCGTCTTCGGGTTTCGGGTGATTGTCGAAGTAACCCGTTTGGCCACGCACGTTCCAAGCGCAGGCCGCGTAGGCAAGCACCACAACGAGAGAAAAGACCATGGCGGGGTCTACCTGCCCCATCGACCATGCACTGACCACCTGCCATACCGACAGCAGCGCCGTAAGAAATGCTGACCAGAAGAACAGCGTAATTCGTCGCGGATCGTGGGCACCCCATAGTCCAGACAGGGCAATGATCAAGTTAAACACGCCGCTAAGAACCGTAGAACCACCAAACGTGATGTTGGGAACGAGTTCGGTCGGATCAAACAGGCCAATAGAGCGAATAGTAAGAAAGCCGGCGCCTACCGCAATTTCCAGCAATGCCCAAACAAGATAGATCAAGCACAGAATACGCGTACGGGTTTGCCATACGGTATAGGGAGTTCCATCTGCGGAGATGCGCACTTTCTTTTGGCGTTTCTTCTTTTTAGCAAGCTCTTCTTGAACCACAAACTCCCCTTCCACTGTTCTTGCCCATGATAGCGCATAGAAACCACCGCCCCGCTTGTGCAGCCTTTGAAGTTCCACAGACGTAAGAAAGCGAGCCCGAAATAAATCGAACTCGCTTTCTTGCCAACTGCTTCAAATTGGCTTTGCCGAACTAGAAGGCAAAAGCCTTTGCCAAGAATAGGAGCTATCCTCGAACTTCGGCACCCGTAGCGCCGCATACCTTCTTGATAAGGCGTGCGTGCTGCTTGTCCACCTCTTCAGTGGTAAGGGTACGATCGGCAGCACGATATTCGAGTGCATACGCCATCGATTTCTTGCCAGCACCCACGCGTTTTTCATCACGATACACATCGAAGAGCTGGGCAGAGGAAAGAAGCTTACCACCCGCAGAGCTGATGCAACGGGAAAGCTTTTCATGCGTAACCTCTTCGTCTACCACAAAGGCAACGTCCATGGTTACTGCAGGGAACACCGGCACATCAACGTAATCGCGAGCAGGACGGGCAGCCTTGATCAGGGCATCGAGATCAAGCTCGAATGCAACGATAGGAGCCTGAGCCTCAAAGGCTTCTGCCGCCATAGGATGGATTTCTCCAACCCAGCCAAGCACGGTACCGCCAGAAAGAACCTGCGCAGCACGCCCAGGCTGCAGGTGGGGAGCTTCTTCAGCGGAAAGAGCCTTGAAACGAGGCTTCGGAATGGCCAATTCGCGAATAAGGTTTTCGATAACGCCCTTACCGTCGAAGAAGTCGAAGGCAACGGTTTTGCGATTCCAAGCATCGTCACCCATTCCACCAGCCATAACGGCAGCAAGACGCTGACGCTCCTTGGGCTTCTTATGGCCCTCAGCGCCGAAGAACACCACGCCGGTTTCGTAGAGCTGAACGTTATGCACGCCACGGGACTGATTGTAAGCAACGCTGCGCATAAGGCCAGGGATAATGGATTGACGCATAACCGACTGCTCGGCATTGAGCGGGTTCAGCAGCTCAACGGGAACACCCATGCCCTCGGCAGACATACGCAGCTGCTCGAGCTCGTGCGGGTCGGCAAAAGAATACGTCATGGTTTCATTCAGGCCCGATGCGCGCATGGTGTCGTTAATCACGTCAAGCGTGCGCTGAGCCTCGGTGCGAACGCCGAAGCGACCGCGGCCACCAGGCAGGGTGGGTTCAATGCGATCCATGCCGTACAGGCGCAAAACCTCTTCGTACAGATCAATCTCACGCGGAAGGTCAGGACGGAAGGTGGGAGCCGTAACCTCAAGGACGTTCTCGGCTTCGCCGTCTTCGACCTTGCAGCCCAAACGACCCAAAATGTCCACGATAAACTCGCGGGTAATCTGGGCACCCATCATGCCATTGAAACGGTCGATGCGGAACTGCAGGTGAGACTCTTCCGACTTTACCGGCCATACGTCGATGATGCCGTCTTCGTTTCCTTCGGCATAACTTACGGTACCGCCCGAAACGGCAGCGATAAGGGCGGCGGCGGCGGCAGAGCGCTCTTCGATACCATGATCGTCTACGCCGCGCTCGTAACGCATAGAGCTTTCGGAGATAAGACCCAGGTTGCGACTGGTACGGCTGGTACGGCCAGCTTCAAACGTAGCCGTTTCCAGCAAAACGTCGGTGGTTTCTTCTGTAACCTCGGTTGCCAGGCCGCCCATAACGCCAGCCAAGGCAACTGCACCCTGATCGGGCGTCGAAATAACTGTCATGTCGGACGTAAGCACGCGCTCTTCGCCATCGAGCGTAGTGAGCTTTTCTCCCTCTTCAGCAGAGCGAACAACGATGTTTGCCTTGCCTTCGGCGTTCTTAAGCTTGTCCAAGTCGAACGCATGGAGCGGCTGTCCGAACAGGAACAGGATGTAGTTGGTTACGTCAACGATGTTGTTGACGGAACGCTGACCGATGGCAGCCAAACGCTCTACCATCCAATCGGGGCTGGGGCCCACCTTGCAGCCACGGATAACGCGAGCGGTATAACGAGGGCAACGAGTCTCGTCGGCGATGGAAATGCTTACCTCGGAATCGAGAGCAGCCGCTTCCTTGCTAAGCTCGAGCTTGCCAGCCATCTCGGCCAAGGGGCTTGTATAGGGCTTCTGGTACATAGCTCCCACTTCGCGCGCCATGCCTACCATGGAAAGGCAGTCGGGGCGGTTCGGGGTGATCTCCAAATCGAGTACCGTATCGGACATCTTCAAGTAATCGGCAATGGGCTGGCCGGTTGGGGCATCGTCGGGAAGTACCCAAATGCCATCATGTTCGTTGCCCATGCCCAGCTCGCGCTGAGAGCAGCACATGCCACAGCTTGCAACGCCACGCAGCTTCGACTTCTTGATCTTGAAGTCGCCGGGGAGCACCGCGCCGATGGTGGCAACGGGAACCTTGATCCCAGCGGCAATGTTGGGAGCGCCACATACGATCTGTACGGGCTCTTCTGCGCCAACGTCTACCGTGGTTACATGCATATGGTCGCTATCGGGGTGATCGACGCAGGTGAGCACATGACCCACAACAACGCCGTCAAACACATCGCCCGTGCGCTCCACGCCTTCAACGCCCGTACCGGTAAGGTCTAAACGGTCGCAGAATTCCTTGATGTCCTGCGGGACCTCAACATAATCAGAAAGCCATTTCAAAGATACTTTCATGTTTATCTCTTTCTATCTACGAGCCGAATTTAATCGGCAAGGAAATTAATAGAATCCGACACTTCCACAGTGGAAGAGGTTCGGATTTTGCCAAAGTCAACAAGGGTGAATAGGACATTAGAACTGACGCAAGAAGCGCATGTCGCCTTCCAACAGCATTCGAAGGTCGGGTACGTTGTACTTCAGGCAAGCCACACGTTCCACGCCCACGCCGAAGGCAAAGCCGGAATACACCTCAGGGTCGATGCCGGACATGCGCAGAACGTTCGGGTCAACCATGCCACAGCCCAGAATCTCCAGCCAGCCAGTGCCTTTGCACATGCGGCAACGTTCGCCGTCGTGCAGGTGGCCGGTGCCGCCGCATACGCCGCAGCTTACGTCGGCTTCAGCAGAAGGCTCCGTGAACGGGAAGAAATGTGCGCGGAAACGAGTTTTGCGATCGGGGCCGAACATCTGCTTGCAGAAGTATTCGAGCGTGCCTTTCAGGTCGCCGAACGTGATGTTCTTGTCTACCACCAGGCCTTCGCACTGCGTGAACTGGGGAAGGTGCGAAGGATCAGCAACGTCGCGACGGTATACCTTGCCAGGAGCAATGATGTAAATAGGAAGATCCTGGTCTTCCATAACGTGAACCTGAACGCCGGAAGTTTGAGTGCGCAGCAGCACGTCGGACTCGCCGCGAACGTTTGACCGCTCGCCCGAAAGGTCGCGCACGTAGAACGTATCCTGCATGGAGCGACTGGGATGATCGGCGGGGGCATTCAGCGCCGTGAAGTTGTACCAGTCGGTTTCAACTTCAGGGCCGGTTGCGACGGTGTAGCCAAGACCCAGGAAGATCTCGGAGATTTCATCGGAAATGGCGTTGATCAGGTGACGCGTGCCCATCTGCTGGGAGCGGCCAGGCAACGTGATGTCGATGGCATCGGCTTCCATGCGGGCCTCGAGTTCTGCATGGGCAAGTTCGCGCTTCTTGGCTTCCAGTGCTGCCTCGATTTCATTGCGGGCAGCGTTTACTGTCTTGCCCACTTCGGCACGATGTTCTTTGGCAACCTGGCCCATAGCGCGCAGGTAGCCGGTAAGCGTACCAGATTTGCCCACAACCTCTACGCGGATCTTCTCCAACGCATCGGTGTTAGGCACTTTGCCGATAGCAGAAAGCGTATCGGCATGCAGGGACTTGATATCGTCGATAACTGACATTCCTTGCAACCTTTCTTCAACTTCCGCAGGAACGCTGCCCAAGGAAAGCATTCCCAGCACATAAAAAAGAGCCCTTCTCGTCTTGGTAAATCCAAGGACGAGAAGGGCTCTCGCGGTACCACCCTGGTTGATGCTGTCCGGCAAAACCCGCACAAGCACCCACTTATGCCGCTCTGTAACGGGAGCTCCCGTCGGGGCTAATAACATCCATGGCAGAGCCACCCTGCTTTTACTCCGATGCTGATAAAGGGAATCGCACTGCACGCTTGCTGGAGCCTTTCAGCCTAGGGCCCCTCTCTGTGAGCTTGCGGTATAGCACTGCGCTGTCTTCGTCATCGCATATGCTGGGAAGTATAACATTTCATAGCGCGCACCCTCACGAAAGCCATAAAACTTGCGCTTGAACGCGACCGGGGAAACCATGTCCTCGACCAGTTGCGCAGAAATTCACAAGCTTGCCACCGCAGGCTACGAGCTTTGCTGCCGGCTGGCCAATTCGCGAAGACGAGCGCTGGATCGATCCAGTTTTTCGGCCGCCACCACAATGCGCCTTCCCTCTTCTTCCGGATCAGCGCGCTCCTTCTTACTCGGTCGCCGCATCAAAACGCGTCGCAGCTCGGCAGCATCGGCCTTCACCTGCTTCTTCTCCGACTTTTCGAGCTGCTTTCCCACCGCGGAGAGCGCTGAGTCCACTTCGGAAAGGAGCTTTTCGGCACGTTGGCGCACCTCCATGGTGGCGCGACGGAACTCGTCTTCCTCGGCATATTCCTCGGCGTCGTTAATAGCTTGCTGCACCTCGTCGTCGGACATGCGGTCGGAGTCGTCGATGGTGATCGACTGCTCTTTTCCCGTGTCCAAGTCCTTAGCGGAAACAGTGAGGATACCGTTTGCGTCGATATCGAAGGTCACTTCAATTTGCGGAACCCCCGCAGGCGCACGCTTGATGCCCTTCAAACGGAAGGTGCCAATGGCCTTGTTGTCCTTGGCCATAGGACGTTCGCCCTGCAAAACCTTGATCTCAACGCTGGTCTGGAAAGATGCCGCCGTGCTAAACGTCTTGGAATAGTGCACAGGAAGCGTGGAATTGCGTTCTACCAGGCGCGTTGCCACGCCGCCTACCGTTTCGATGGAAAGCGAAAGAGGCGTTACATCGAGCAGAAGCAAGCTGTTCGAGCGAACGATGCCCGTAGTAGCGCCAGAAAGGGTATCGCCCTGAATGGCAGCTCCCGTTGCCACGCATTCATCGGGGTTAACCGACGCAGAGGGCTCTTTGCCCGTGATGCGGCGTACGTGTTCCTGGACAGCAGGGATACGCGTCGAACCGCCCACCAGCAAAACACACCCAAGTTCGGATGGGGCAATGCCCGCATCGTCGAGGGCCATGCGAACAGGAGCCGTGGTACGTTCCACCAAATCGCGAGTCATCTGCTCAAATTCGGCGCGGGTGACAGTCATATCCAAATGAACGGGTCCCTGCGAATTCTGGGAAATGAACGGCAAGTTAATCTGAGCGGAAAACCCTGCAGAAAGTTCCTTTTTAGCCTGCTCGGCTGCCTCCATCACACGCTGCATAGCCATGGCATTGCGGCGCAGGTCTTCGCCCTGTTCGCGCTTGAACGCCTGAACAATGTGGTCTACCAAACGCTCGTCAAAATCGTCGCCACCCAAATGGTTGTCGCCCGATGTTGCCAAAACTTCAATGACGTCATCGCCAATCTCGATGATGGAAACGTCGAATGTGCCGCCACCCAGGTCGTACACCATAACCTTCTGGGGCGTGCCGTTGTCCAAACCGTACGCCAACGCAGCACTCGTGGGTTCATTAATAATACGCAGTACATTCAAGCCGGCAATACGACCTGCATCTTTGGTTGCCTGACGCTGCGAATCGTCGAAATAAGCAGGTACCGTGATAACGGCATCGGTAACATCCCTACCCAGATACTGCTCGGCATCTCGGCGCATTTTACGCAGGATCATGGCAGAGATTTCCTGGGGAGTGAACGACTTCCCGTCCACGCGGGCTTTCCACTTACTACCCATATGGCGCTTAACCGAAGAAATTGTTCTGTCGGGATTTACCGCTGCTTGCCGCTGAGCGATGCTACCCACCAGGCGTTCGCCTTCTTTCGAAAAGGCCACTACGCTAGGCGTGGTTCGCTCCCCTTCCGCATTGGGGATAATGGTTACGCGGCCGCCCTCCATAGTTGCCATGCAGCTATTGGTGGTACCGAGATCGATTCCTATTATCGCACCCATATGGGTCCTCCTTATTTGTTTACCTCTTCCGTACAAAGCCGAGAGAACAAATGCATCAGCCAGCCCAACGGATTAAACTTTTCCGAGCCGTGCTGGATGCTCGGCCCAAGCCCTATAGCGCGAAGCGCGCCATACCAATTCCTTCTTCATTCCCTATCTGCACAACAACGAAAAAAGCGAAGCCCCTCAGGAGCATCAGCTCCCACGGCTTCGCTTCTTGCTTGCTAGAAGTACACTCCACGCCCCATTGCCGCACAGGCATACTGCGCCAGACATAGCCCACAGCAGATAAGGCCCGGATCTATAGCGCTTATGGTAAATCCGCGCTTGGTTCCTTCTTGCTGATAGGCCTGCCCAGCCATCTGGAACTGCTGATAGGCGCGACGATAGTCAGCATTGTTCGGATCGAGTTTCACCGCTTTGCGAATATGCTCAAGCGCAACCAGCATATTGCCCGCGCCTTTGTTCGCAAGCGCGCTTAGGTAGTACCAGCGGGCATTGCGCTCGGTGCTCACGACGCTGCTCAGCAACGAAAGGGCCTGATCATATCGGCCGGCATTGATTGCCTCAACGGCACTACGCACCGTAGCGCTATCGGTTGCCGAAGCCTCAGGGTGAATAGGGGCAGAAGCGCCGAAGCCTCCAAAGCCGAACAGATCATCGAAATCGACCGTGGTCCAGCCATAGGGCCCTTGCGACTGGTAACCACCCTGACCCTGTTGGCCAGCCCCTGTGTACGATCCACGCGTATAAGGGTTACCCGCAAAAGGATTTCCCTGGCCCTGATAGCCTGCACTTGTGCCGCTCGCCGCAGCGCGTGCGTCACTGGCTGCGTACTTTTCAGGATTGATTATGCGGTCGTAGGCCTCGTTGACCTCATTCATGCGCTCGGCGGCCTTGGGGTCGTTCGGGTTCAAATCGGGATGATTCTCACGCGCCTTCTTGCGGTAGGCCTTCTTCACTTCATCCGCCGACGCACTAGGACTTACGCCCAGAACCTCGTATGGGTTCTTAACCATGTTCTACCTTGCTCTCTTCTGCGTTGTAGCGTTGCCATATTCCGGAATACAGCACGCTGCGCAGCACATGCACATCACGTTCCAGAGGCAAACGCTCAAACGCATCGGCTGTAGCTGCAGCAAGAAGCTCCAAGTCTTCACGAAAGTCTTCGATCGAACGATCGGAAGAAGAAAAAGGATTGTAGCTTCCCGTCTCTTGATCTTGCCGCAGATCCATTACGGCATCCATGACATAGACGAATTTTCCCAATCTCGCACCAAAACGCCGCAAATCCGTTGCCCAAAAGTCATCCTTGTAGGCAAATAGGCTCCCCAGGAGGACCCCGAAGCGATTCGCCGCCGCATCGAGGTTCACCACCCCACCCGCCAAGCAGCCTTCAGGAACTCGGGAGTCATCACTTTCGCCCAGCGCTGCCTCTTCTATGGAGTGGATGCCCGCCATGGCATCTTCTATGGCTTGGCATGCTTGGGGTATGCGACGCTTTGCCTTGCGGTACGGCATTTCTAGCGCCACCGCAGCTGCCCTTGCCTTGGCTGAATGATCATCGCGCCAATCGTCCAAACACTTGTGGTACGCCATAGCAACGCTAAGATCCGCTGCATAATCAGTAAATTCCGACTGAGCCACCTGTCGTGGCTGAAGCGGATGCACGGGACAACGCTTTTGTGAAGCATGCTCTTCCGGCTCGTATAACGAGCCCAAAACCATGGCAAGAAACGTCATGTCGTAGGAAACAGTCAAGCGGCACCGCTGCCCATAACGAGCGCGGATAGACCGACATACGCCGCAGTACACCGCATGATAGCGAAGCTTCTCTTCTTCGCCCAAGCTTTCCAGGTTGGGAAGTATATAGCCAAACACCCAGATCACTCGGCCTTTCTGGGGTTTTTAACCAAGGCCGCAACCAACAGGGCCACTGCGGTAAGGCCGAGCAAGAAGGGCGATGCCTCCGTACCTGTTGCTTTCAGCGTATTGGCCATGCTAGAAAGACCGATAGAAACAGGTGGTTTCCCCTGTATGACAGGCAGGGCCCGCAGGATTTACTACGGCAAGCAAGGTGTCGGCATCACAATCGTAACGAAGTTCAACCAGCTTCTGTGTATTGCCCGATTCTTCGCCCTTATGCCAGAATTTCTGACGGCTACGCGACCAGAACCAGGTTGCACCCTGGCTGATGGTGCGGCGCACCGCTTCTTCATTCATCCATGCCATCATCAGCACTTCACGTGTTTGCTCATCCTGGACGATGCACGGGATAAGCCCATCGGCGTTATAGGTAAGATCCTCGACCTGCAGCGCGGCGGTTTCACGTTCATTCATGGTGGCCCTTTCATCGTGCGCAGCTCTGCGCATGCTTGCTTTTACCACCTGCAAGAGTGGCACAACCGCACCACCAAAGCGCAAAAGTGCAAACGAGTTCCATAGTACGCAAACCCGATATCCCCGCCAATTCGAAATCCAGCAGCAAAACCCCTTGCCGCAATCATTCGGCGACAAATCGGTAGAACACTCCGCGCACGCCCCAATCGCTAATGCTGCTAGCGCCAAATGCACGCCATGTTGCGGGGCTTAAGTCAAGCGCACGGCCCAAAGGCGCCAAAGCCCCCGTATCGGTAACCTTCGCTTCCACCGTTTTGCCCGCATAGAAAATTTCAATGCTACGCCCCAGAAGATCTTTGTTTTCCTGCGGCACTGCAACGGTTAGAGAATAGTTGTTCAAAGGTATGCCGGAGGCGGTTTCGTCCCATCCGTCGTTGGTTTCAAGACTGTAGGCGGAAGCCAAGCCCTCAGACCACCCATCGCCTTCGGGGCGCAATTGCTGCAGCTCCTGAAACTGTGCAGGATCTTGATCTTCCACACAAAGCGGAAGATCTTCAGCTGGCCCAACGGCAGGCAGAATCGTCACAACGGTCAGCACCACCAACGCCACGACAGCACTGAAGAAAATCAGGAAACGAGTTTGCTGAGAGCGAATGGCGGCAGCGCTTTTCCTTCGCGTAGGCATTGTTAGAGCCTTACAGGAATCCCTTGGGAGCGCATATATTCCTTCACCTCGCGGATAGTGAGCTCACCGAAATGGAAGACGCTTGCCGCCAACACGGCATCGGCTTCGCCTTCGATGATGCCCTCAGCAAAGTGCTCAAGTTTGCCCACGCCGCCGGAAGCAATGACGGGGATGTTCACTGCACGGGAAACTGCTCGCGTGAGCGCCAGGTCAAAGCCGTCCTTGCTACCATCGCGATCCATGCTGGTAAGGAGGATCTCGCCTGCGCCGCGACGTGCCGCCTCGGCAGCCCACTCGACAGCATCAAGGCCCGTGTTCTTGCGACCGCCATGCACATACACTTCCCACTTGTTGGGATTGCCGGGAACCTGCTTGGCATCAATAGCGCACAGAATAGCCTGCGTGCCGAATGCCGCAGCCGCTTTAGTAATTAGTGTGGGGTCGGCGATGGCGGCGGAATTCACGGAAACCTTGTCGGCGCCAGCGGCAATCATGGTGCGAATGTCTTCCACGCTGCGGAACCCGCCGCCCACGCAGTAAGGCAAATGCAGTTCTTCGCTTGCGCGACTTGCCATGTCCACCGTGGTTGCACGACCCTCGTGCGTTGCCGTGATGTCCAGGAAGATAACCTCATCAGCACGCTGCTCGTCATAGCGCTGAGCCAGCTCGATAGGGTCGCCCGCATCGCGCAGGTTAACGAAGTTAACGCCCTTAACCACACGGCCGTCTTTAACATCCATACACGGTATTACGCGCTTCGTAAGCATTGGTTTCCTTTCTGAAGTGACAGACCGAAACGAGTCAACGTAGGTGTTCGCGTTGCCCGATGGGTAGGCGAGAGCACTCGGCGTTTCAAATTTAATTAATTAAGAAAATTGAACGACGGAACGCAGCGCATAGCGAGCAAGGTGAGCGGTAGCGGAGTGGGTGACTCGAACACCCATCGGGCAACGCGAACACCGAACGGATGGGCCTTAGCCGCAGAGTTTCGCGGCCTCTTCGACACTCAGCGAGCCTTCATACACCGCGCGACCTGCGATTACCCCTTCGATAGAATCGGCAACGGAAGCCAGATTCCTCACGTCTTCGATGCTCGCTACACCGCCCGACGCAATAACAGGATTGCCGAACACGCGCGCAACTTCGACATAGCGAGCTGCATCAATGCCCGTCTGCATGCCGTCACGGGAAATATCGGTATACACCAGGTGTTTGAAACCAAGCTTGCCCATTTCGGCAATAAGCTCTTCGGCGGGAACGCCTGCACCTTCGCGCCAACCAGCCACGGCAACTTCACCGTTCTTCGCATCGATACCCGCAGTAAGCATATCGGGGTACTTGGCCAGAGCAGCTTTAGCAAATTCAGGGTCGGTTACCAACGTGGTGCCCAGTACCACGCGCGAAACACCAGCCTCGGCCAAACGATCGATGGTTTCCAAGCTACGTATGCCACCGCCCACTTCGATCTTCAATCCAGTTTCTTTGATAATGCGCTCGATGATGTCGATGTTTTCAGGCACACCGCTTCGGGCTCCATCGAGATCGACGACGTGGATCCAACGCGCGCCCTGCTCCTTAAAGAGGGCAGCCTGAGCTGCAGGGTCGTCGTTGTATACGGTTACTGCGTTATAGTCGCCCTTTGCCAGACGGACCGCCTTACCGCCCAAAATATCAATAGCAGGAAGAATATCCATGATGTTCCTTTCGCTGAGGCCCAGTTTGTTCGGTTTAACTGGGCAAACCTAGGCAAGCCTTTGCCGATGCCCCCTATTTGCAGGCTTCGACAACTTTCAGAAAGTTTGCCAACACCTTAGCGCCGGCATCCGACGACTTTTCCGGATGGAATTGAACGCCGAACACCTTCCCTTTCTGCACTGCGCACGGAAACGTTACCGAATGCGTGGTGGTGGCAACGGTGCATTCGTTTTCGGGAGCAATGTAGCTATGCGTGAAATAGAAGTACTCGCCCGAGACAATGCCCTCGAACAGGGGGCACTCGGCAGTGAATTCAACGGAATTCCAACCCACATGAGGCACTTTGTACAGCACGCCCTGAGCGTCCTTGGAAGGCATGCGAGCCACCGTGCCGGAAACCACGTCCAAACCAACGGGCAAATGAGGGTCTCCCACAACCCCATCGACACCCGGGCCAGCCGCACCTTCCACGCCTGCCTCGAACAGCAAGTGCTCACCTAAACAAATTCCCAGAAAGGGTTTCCCGGCAGCGATAGCGTCGCGTACCGCTCCCATCTGCCCCGATTCCACCATATGCTGGGATGCGTCGGCAAACGAGCCTACACCGGGCAGCACAACAGCATCGGCGGCTCGGATAACCTCAGGGTTGTCGGTGATATGGGCATCACCGCCTACCGCCCGAAGCCCGCGTTCGACGCTCTTCAAATTTCCCTTGCAATAGTCAACAACGGCAATCATCAGTTGCTTTCAGCCTTTCTGGTAGAAGAATCGGAAAACGGGGACTGTGCCCCTGGTTTCCTACAAAGAGCCCTTGGTGGAGGGAAGCTCGCCTGCAATACGCGGGTTGATCTCAAGCGCTTGACACATAGCGCGACCAACCGCCTTGAAGCACGCTTCCACGATGTGGTGGGCGTTTTCGCCAACTACCATGCGCACATGCAGCGTAACCTGCGCATTCGTCGCAAACGCAATGAAGAATTCCTTGGCAAGCGAAGTATCGAACGCGCCAAGCAGGCACAACGGCACGTCAACATCCCAATGCAACTGGCCCCTGCCCGAAATATCAACAGCGGCAAGCACCAAGGTCTCGTCCATGGGAAGGTACTGGGAGGCAAAGCGCGTGATACCGCGCTTTTCACCCATAGCCTGGGCAAACGCCTTACCAAGAACAATTCCCACATCTTCTACCGTATGATGGGCATCTACTTCGATATCGCCTTCGGCCTTAACATTCAAATCGAACAAGCCATGACGGCCGAATGCATCAAGCATGTGGTCAAAAAAGGCAACGCCCGTGTCGATGCTGGTCTTGCCCGTTCCATCGATATCAAGCGAAAGCGAGATATCGGTTTCCTTGGTGGTGCGTGAAAGCTCCGCAACACGTTCTTCTTGAGCCACCGCTAGCTCCTTTCGTTCAGAATCTCCGCCAACGCATCCAAGAACACCTGGTTTTCCTCAGGGGAACCGACGGAAACACGCAGGCAGTTTTCCAGATACTGAGAGTGCGAGAAATCGCGGATCAGCACACCGCGATCGTAGAGCCCCTGCCAAACCTGCCCGGCGTCAGCCACACGGAACAGGACGTAGTTCGAATCCGAGTCGAACGCAGTAACTCCAGGCATTTTCCCCAGCTCTTCGAGCAACACGCCGCGCTGTTCGATTATCTGATTGATACCAGGCACAAACAGCGAACGGTTTCGGTACACCGCCGTAGCAATAGTCTGCGAAACGGAATCAACCGAATAAGGCTGGCGCACCTTCAGGAACTCACGGATAACGCTGGTATTGGCCAACAGGTAGCCCATGCGCACACCTGCAAGGCTAAATGCCTTCGAAAAGGTGCGTAAGATCACCAAGTTCTCATACTGATCAAGATACGGGCGCATTGAAAAACGACTGAACTCGAAATACGCCTCGTCAACCATGATAAGAGCATCGGAGGAATCGAGCAGCTTCTTCAAAAACGTCTCGTTGGCCATCTTGCCAGTGGGGTTATTGGGGCTGGTGATAACGGCAAAGTCGATGTCGCCTTCGGCCATACGGGCAAGCACGGCCTCTTCGTCGATATCGAAGTTTTCCTTGCGCGGAATGTTCACCACCTTGGCACCCGTAAGGCGCGCATTGGCTTCGTACACCGAAAAGGTGGGCGGTACGTTCAAGAAGGTGCGCCCGGGGCCGCCCCAGGTAAGCGCCAAATTGAAGAGCAATTCGTCGCCGCCGTTTCCCAACAGCACATTCTCGCGCGAAAGCCCGTTTGCCTCGGCAATTAGATCACGCAGCTCGTTTCCCAACGGATCGGGATAGCGATTGAAGGGAAAGCCCTTCAGCGCCTTTCTGATTTCCAGCTGAACTTCCTCTGGGACGTTGCTGGGATTTTCGTTGGCGGAAAGGTACTGCTTGGCGGGCAGGTACTTTGGGTCGTAGGGGACAATGCCGGCAAGGTTCGGATGGGAGTTGCGTACGCCGTGCATGGGTTACTTCGCCTCCGCAGCGCCGTCAACCTCACCGGCGGCCTGGGCATCCTCAAATGCCTGCTCAACCAGCTTACGGCGCAGGCGAACGCTCTGGGCGTGAGCCCAAAGCCCCTCGTGATCAGCCAAAGTGATAACAGCTTCAGAATCGCGCATCAGGGCAGCGGGAGAATATTGCAGCACGCTGCTCTTCTTCACGAATTCATCGACGGAAAGCGGGCTGGAGAAACGAGCCGTGCCGCCGGTGGGAAGTGTGTGGTTGGGGCCGGCAACGTAGTCGCCCACCGCCTCAGGCGTCCATTCACCCAGGAAAATAGCGCCTGCATGGTGAATAGCGCCCAACAGCTCCATGGCATTGGACAGGTGCAGCTCAAGATGCTCGGGAGCAATAATGTTCACGGTGTTGAGAGCAGTTTCAGTGTCGGGGCATACGATAATCAGGCCCTTATTGGTAAGGGAAGCCGTGGTGATTTCCGCACGCGTAGAACCCTCCATGTGCTTTTCGATAGCAGCCTCGACCGCATCGGCGTATTCGGAGCTGAAGGTTACCAGGTAGCAGCTTGCCAGCGGATCATGTTCGGCCTGCGCCATAAGATCGATGGCAACCAGCTCGGGCAGAGCGGTTTCATCGGCAACCACGCATACCTCAGAAGGGCCCGCGATCATGTCGATTCCCACATCACCGGAAACGAGCTTCTTTGCAGCGGCAACGAAAGCATTGCCAGGGCCGGTGATCTTGTCTACCGGCTTGATGCTCTTGGTTCCGTATGCCAGTGCGCCGATAGCCTGAGCGCCGCCCACGGCATAAATCTCGGTTACGCCCGCAACGCGGCAAGCTTCCAAAATGGCGGAATCAAGCGATCCGTCCTTCGTGGGCGGTGTTACGCACACAATGCGCTTCACGCCCGCAACAGAAGCGGGGATGGCGTTCATCAGAACCGAGGAAGGGTACAGGGCTCTGCCGCCGGGAACGTAGATACCCACCGAATCGAGCGGCTCCACCTTTGCACCGACCAAAGCGCCATCTTCGCGCATGGTGAACCAACCCTGCTGCTTCTGACGCTCATGGAAATCGCGGATCTGGGAAGCAGCTTTCTGAATGGCGGCGGCTACCTTCGGGTCGACCTTGGCGATAGCTTCATCGATGGCTTCCTGCGAAACACGGAACTCTTCCATTTCCACACCATCGAATTTGGCGGTGTACTCACGCAGGGCCTCGTCGCCGCGCTTGCGCACATCCTCGACGATATTCGTTGCAGCAACCAGGGCATCGGCATTGAAAGCACCAACGCGGTTGAGCATCTTCTCTTCGAAAACCTGACCGGGAGCAAGTTCGATTCTTCTCATGGTTTAGTTCTCCTTCGTCTGGGAATAGAGCACGTCGGCAAGCTGGCCAACACGCGGATTGGTACGGTACGAACACGGATTGGCAAAGAAGCGAGCGGTGGAAGCAAGAACGTCGTCCACTACCACCAGGTTGTTCTCGCGCAGCGTAGTGCCCGTTGCGGTGATGTCGATGATGCGTTCTGCCATGCCAGTGATGGGAGCAAGCTCGATGTTTCCGTGGAGCTTCACGATTTCAACGGGCATGCCCATCTTGGCATAGTAGGAACGGGTGATGTTGGGGTACTTCGTGGCAACGCGAATAGACCCCAGCTTGCGATAGCGGCTTTCCACCGCCTCGGTAGTGTCTGCCGATTCTGCCACCACGAAACGACAGCCTCCGAATTTCAGGTCAGCGAGTTCGACAACATCGGGCGACGCTTCGATAAGGGAGTCCTCGCCGCAGATGCCGCAATCGGCAGCACCCAAGGCCACGAACACCGGCGCATCGGTAGGACGCACGAACAGATACTCCACATCGCCATTGCGCAGCATCAGCGTACGGCCAGCATCGGCCAACCCCGTTACGTCGAGTCCCGCCGCTTCAAGCGTTGCAATGGCATCATCTTTCAGCGAGCCCTTCGGCACAGCAATGCGTAAGGGACGCGTTGCCTTGGAAGATTCCAGCGCCGCCATTACCTGTTCCAGGTAGAATGCAAAGCCTGCAGCGGGAACCTCTTCGGCTCCGTACTGGGCAAGCAGGTTGTCGTAGCGGCCACCGCCACCCAAAGGCGAGCCCAGGCCGGGAGCGTATGCTTCGAACACAAGACCCGTGTAATAGTCAAACGAGCTCATTACCGAAAAATCGATAAGGACCTTGCCCTCCAATCCCGATTCGATCAGCGCGTTGTACACGCCTTCCAGCTCGCTGATGCCGCGAGCGCAACCCAACGGCTCGAGCATTGCACGTACCTGCGCAAGCTCGGCCTTTCCGCCACGCAAGCGGGAAAGAGAGAAGATGGCACGGGCAATGGCGGGGACCACGCGGCCGGGATTGGCGATGGCAGGATCGGCCAGCTTGAAGCGGGATTTGTTCTCCGCTTCGCTCGAGCCGCCATTGGCAGCACGCTCAGCAGCGGCAACAAGTTCTTCCAAGTACACAAAATTAGAAGTGTGGTAGGCCTGCATAACAGCAGTTTTCCACTGATCCGAAGCACCGCTGGCATCAAGCAAATCACGCAGAACGCCCGCCGAACCCAGGGCGATGGTAAACGACTCCAGACCGCATTCGGAAAGAGCGGAAGCAAGCAGCGAGACCAATTCGACGTCGGCTTCGCTCCCTGCCGCACCAATGCATTCAGCGCCACATTGCGTTAATTCGCGGGCGGCAGCCTCTGCCGTTTTCTCACGGAACACACGCTGGGTGTAGCGAAGGCGCAATGGCTGATCCTGAGCCACTCCGCGCGTTGCACACATGCGGGCAATCTGCATGGTAACGTCGGGGCGCATAGCTAAAAGGTCTCCATGGGAATCGAAAAATTTGAACGGAGCCTCGGGCACATGGCCGCCAGCTTCCATCACATCGAGCACTTCCAACGTGGGTGTTTCTACGGGGCGATACCCCTTCTGCGCAAAGCAGGCACGGACCCGAGCCGTAAGATCTTCGCGGACAAGCGCCTCATCGCTCATCACATCACGAAAACCAACGGGAGTGATGTAGTTCATATTCCTTCTTCCCTAAACACATGCTATTCCTGAACGCTTGCATAACGTATTGGCCGAAAAGATCCAAGCGCCTTTGCCTGCAAGCAAAGCATATTGTTGTTAACTTATTTATTATGCCTGCTTGCTGCTTCCCCGCGTTTGGCGATTGGCATCTTTACAGGCATTTTACGGAAGCATTTCCCCTGAAATCATCGCGGCAACCAATGCCAGACGCATCAGGCAACGCTATATGATTGCAGCTGATATCCCGCGGCATCCATCATTCGGGCGAGCACCGCGGCGATCCACCATCCGAGAAAGCATCGCAGCAACAACAGCCAAACACCTGGCATATCGGTTGCCAACGATTAGGAGGGGCAACGTTTCCGTTGGTGGTACTTTATCACAGTAGAGCGCTAAAGCAATTAAATCATGTCAGTTTTACATTTCTCAAAGAAGGCTACGCCACAACTTCACTCAAATTAGCTGATCAAGACAACTGAACACGTTCATCAATAGAAGAAAAGGCGTATAATCAAAAGCAATAACAGAGCCTGAGGGGGCGATTTACATGGGGTTCAAAAACATCCTCGTGCCGTACGACAACTCCGAGCACGCAAACAATGCACTCAAAGAGGCCATTAACATGGCTAGCGAAAATCCCGAAGCGAAAATCCATGTAGTTGAGGTTGTCGCTCCGCCGCAAGACCTGGTGTACAGCAGCATCAACCAAACCGGTTTCGGCATGGGCGTTTCGGTCGTAGCCAAGGGCGATTTCGCCAAGGTGGTCGAAGAGCGCAACGCCGAGCAGGATAAGGAGCTGCAGGATACCATCGCCGATGTAGTTGAAGGCTTTCCTGGTGCTCTTACCGCAGAAGTAGTCTTCGGCGTCTACACCATCGAAACCATCATCGAAACGGCAAAGCACTATGATTGCGACCTTATCGTCATGGGCTCGCGAGGACTGGGTGCTATCCGAGGCGCAATCGGCTCGGTCAGCTACGGCGTGCTTCGCTCCGCCGAAATTCCCGTACTGGTGGTTAAGTAGGAAATCGCTTATCCGCAAAGCCCATTCATGGGAAGTGGCATCTAGCATATTCCGCGAGAAAGGGCGGCGAGAGCAATCTCGCTGCTCTTTCTCGTTTTAGGCTTCAATGGGAGTCGCAGGAAAAAACAGCCTTCAATGAACAGCCCAAACTAAAACCAGCCAAACGCAAACGGACCCGGAATGAGCTACCATTCCGGGTCCGACACCAAAGGCTCGATGCAATAACACCGAACCTGACTTAATTACACGAAAAAGTTCAGCTACGCCAAACCGAGCCAAGTTTGCATGGTAGGCGCCCAACCTGTGAAAAACACGATAAGGATCAGCGCAGGCACACCATACTTCACCCATAAGCGCGTCCACTTCGGGAATGCAATGCCCTCGCCACGATCGGCTTCTGCCATGAATTTATCCCAACCCCAACCGCGCTTGGTGGTGCAGAACAGTACAAACAGCAAACAACCGATTGGCAGGATGTTGTTGGAAAGGATAAAGTCTTCCAACGACTGCACATCGCCGATGCCCGGCACCAGAAAATCAGACCAGATGTTGTAGCCAAATACGCACGGCAGAGAAAGCAGTACCAAAATAGGCGCGTTGATTGCCACTGCACGCTTGCGGGAAATATCCCACTGATCCATGGTGAAGCGAAGAATTGCCTCAAACACGGCAATGACCGAAGAAAGCGCCGCCGCTGCAACAAACAGGAAGAACAGCGTACTCCACAAATGGCCCAAAGGCATCTGCTCGAATACCGTAGGCAACGTAAGGAACACCAAACCAGGGCCGGCATCAGGGTTGATGCCGTAAGCGAAGCAAGCTGGGAAGATGATAAGGCCTGCCATAATGGCAACCAAGGCATCAAGCAAGGCGACGTTTACCGCTTCGCCCGTGAGCTTCCTATCGCGTGTTACGTAGCTGCCAAAAATAGACATGGAGCCAACGCCGATCGAGAGCATGAACATGGCTTGGCTCATAGCAGCGTAGACAATTTGAGGGAAGCTGGCATTAGGGTTGTTGAAGAGGTTATCGAAGTTGGGCAGCAGGTAGAACTCCAATCCAGCCTGACCGCCTTCCAGCGTAAGAGAGTGCACACACAAAAGAGCCATGATAACGAACAACGCCGCCATCATCACCTTGGTGATGCGCTCGACGCCCTTTTGCACGCCCATGGCACACACGCCAAAACCAATAACGGCAACCAAAAGCATCCAACCTGTAAGCTCCATAGGGTTACCAAGCATCGACCCGAACACCATCGTGACATCTTCCGTGCCGTCAAACGTGCCCATTGCCGCCTTCACAAAGTAAGCAATGGTCCAACCGCATACCACGGTATAGAACATCATAAGCAGATAGCAGCCAACCAAACCAAGCCACTTGAAGCGATGCCACTTCGAACCCTGCGGCTCCAGAGCCTCGTAGCTACGCGCTAGCGAACGATAGCTGGCGCGACCCATGGCAAACTCCATCACCAGCAGGGGCACGCCAAGCACCACCAGGAAAAACAAAATGAGAAGAACGAATGCCGCACCACCGTATTCGCCCGTGATGTAGGGAAAGCGCCAGATGTTGCCCAAGCCGATAGCGCAACCAGCGCTGATGAGAATGAACCCGAGGCGGCTTGAGAACTTCTCACGCCCCTCGTCTACGATTTCTTTATCTGCCACGGCAGTTTCTCCTCTGCTTTGAATTGCAATGTTCGAAGTATACGCTCTTGCACTCCAGCGCAAGAGTCCTAAGCCGCCGAATCGTCTCGGCAGGCAAGAGCCGAGTGGCCCGCTACATATTCAGCCAGAAAGTGATTTTGGGCACCCATCCTGCTACGAAAATGACGATGATCAGCAGCGGCACACCGTAACGAGTCCAAACGTACAGGAACTTCGGATACGCCATACCTTCGCCCTCGTTTGCCTCAGCAAGGAAGTTCTTCCAACCCCAACCAGAGCGGCGGGTACAGAACAGGGCGAATACCAAAGCGCCCAACACCAGGAAGTTGTTGGAAACCAAGAAGTCTTCCAACGACTGGATGTCGCCGATGCCGGGAATCTGCATGCCCGACCATACCGAAAAGCCCAAAACGCACGGCAGGGAAAGCAGGGCCAGCAAAGGCCCGTTGATGGCAACTGCTCGTTTGCGCGTGACATCCCACTGGTCCATCGAAAAACGCAGGATGTTCTCGAAGACCGCGATAACGGTTGAAAGCGCTGCAAAGGCCATGCACAGGAAGAATATCGTTCCCCACAGCTGGCCGAGCGGCATTTGCTCAAACACAGCAGGCAGGGTAAGAAACACCAGGTCGGGACCGGCATCGGGCGCAACCCCGTAAGCGAAGCATGCGGGAAAGATGATAAGGCCCGCCATAATGGCAACCAAGGTATCCATGCCTGCAATGCGTACGGCCTCACCTGTAAGCTTGTTGTCGCGTCCAATGTAGCTGCCGAAAATGGACATACCGCCAATGCCAACGGAAAGCATGAAGAACGCCTGGCTCATTGCGGCATACAGGATTTCAGCGAAACTGGCGCTGGGATTGTTGAAGAGGTTATCGAAGTTGGGCAGCAGGTAGAATGCCAGACCTTCCTGACCACCTTCAAGAAGACATGAATGCACGCAAAGGACAGCCATCAAAACAAACAGGGCGGCCATCATTACCTTGGTGATTCGCTCTACGCCCTTCTGCACGCCTGCCGCGCAGATCGCGAAACCGACCAGCGTTACCAGCAGCATCCATCCCGCCATTTCAACTGGGTCGCCGATCATGGAAGAAAAAACAGTAGGAATATCATTCGTTCCGTCAAAGGTTCCTATGCCGGTTTTGAACAGGTAGGCAACCATCCAACCGCACACGCTGGTGTAAAACATCATCAGCACGTAGTTGCCTACAAGGGTAAACCACTTGAACCAATGCCACTTGGAGCCGCGCGGCTCCAAGGCATTAAAGCTTCGCGCCGTCGAGCGATGGCTTGCGCGACCTACAGAAAATTCCATCACCAACAGCGGCACGCCCAGCACCACCAGGAAGAATAAAATCATCAAAACGAACGCGGCACCGCCGTATTGTCCCGTGATGTAGGGGAAGCGCCAGATGTTGCCCAAGCCGATAGCGCAGCCTGCGCTGATAAGCAGAAAGCCCAAACGGCTAGAGAATCCTTCGCGCCCTTGCCCATCTACGGAAGAGGCATTGTTGCTGGTAGTGTTCTGGCTGGCCATGCAAGCCGCCTTTCTGTCGAAAACGAAAGCGGTTATGCCAAAAGACATAACCGTTCAATGATACGCGTTTTGTAACTAGAACAGGGTGTCAACCTATTCCATACGCATCCGTGGGCAAGCTAACGGTGTGCAGTCCTTCGCATTCGAGGATAAACAGCCGGCAGTTTCGGCGGCTCAATTCAAATGGCCATCCACCCCGTACCGCTCCAAGATCCGCTGAACAGACGCCTCGCATCAGGGTATGAGTACGCCCGCTCAAATCTAGCGACACACGCTACCTTTCCTCAAAGCAAACAGCGCGTTCCCTCGAGGGCGGCAGCATGTGCGCCTCCCGAAGCGCAAACGCAAAGCGGCAAGCGCTATCATAGGCCACTACCAACAAACCCCTCACTAGGCGTTGATTTCGCGCAAGAACTCTTCGCCGTACCGCTCGAGCTTTTTCTGCCCAACGCCCTGAACATCCAGGAATTGGGCTTCGTCCTTCGGGCGGGCAAGGCACATGGCGCGCAAGGCCGCATCTGAAAACACCACGTAAGGAGGCACGGTAGCTTCAGTTGCTATGCGCTTGCGCAAAGCGCGCAGACGCTCGAACAGCTCGGCATCCATCGGGTCGAGGCCTTCTGCGGCCTTCGCCTTTTTCGGCGCATCGGAGCCAGCAGCGCCGAAGGCAGCACTCGCCCCTTCGGCCCCCTTCAAACGCGTTATGCGCTCAGGCGGACGCTTCATGGCAAGCGAGAATTCGGGCACCGCCGCTTCGCGGGCACGAGCGCCCAGACCAACAAGGGGATAGCGCCCCTCCCCTATCTGCAGGTAACCTTCGCTTGCCAGGATTTCAATGATCTCTTTGATTCTTGCTGCCGAATCGTCGGGCAAAGTACCGTAAGTGCGCGAGCTTTCCAAGCCGAACTCGAAAATGCGCTGGCTCTTGGAGCCATGCAGCACATCGGCAACCACAGATTTACCAAAACGACCGCGCAATTCCTGAACGCAACGCATAACAGCGCGAGCCTGCAGGGTTACGTCCAACGCTTGATACTGCCCCTCGCAATTGGAGCAATTGCCACACTCCGTGGCAGATTCATCGCCGAAATAATCTAGGATATGGCCACGCAAGCAACGCGTAGTAAGGCAGTAGCCCGTCATGGCTGCCAGCAAGCGACGCTGCGAGGCGCGTACCAATTCGCGCTCTTCAGGCGCAAGGGCTTCGTTTTCAACTTCTTGCTCGATAAAAAATCGACACGTGCCGATATCGCCGTCGTTCCACAGCAGCAAGCATTCCGACGACTCGCCATCGCGACCAGCACGACCCGCTTCCTGGTAATACGCCTCCAACGAACCCGGCATATTGTGATGGATAACGTAGCGCACATTCGATTTGTCAATACCCATGCCAAACGCATTGGTAGCCACCATAATGGATGCATCATCCAGCACAAACGCCCGCTGCGAATCGGTGCGCTCTTGAACCGAAAGACCTGCATGGTAGCGAACCGCTTGCACGCCAGATTCCACCAATGTCTCATGCACCTTTTCAACGTCTTTGCGCGTGGAACAGTACACAATACCCGAGTCTTGCGGATGATCCAGAGCGTATGCAACGATACGTGCCAACTTGCGTTTTGAGGGCAGCTGCTCAACGGCAAAATGGAGGTTAGGGCGATCAAACCCGGTAACCACCGTAGCGGGATTGCGCAAACCCAACAGCGAAACAATGTCTTCGCGAACCTTTTCTGTTGCTGTTGCCGTAAGCGCTGCAACAATGGGACGCTTCGGCAGGGCGTCGATGAATTCGCCTATTCCCAGGTAAGCAGGGCGAAAATCCTGACCCCACTGCGAAACGCAATGAGCTTCATCGATAGCGATTAGGGGAATGTTTGCCTGAGAGGCAAATTCGATAAATCGAGAATCGGCCAACCGTTCGGGAGCTACATACATGATGTCATAGGCACCCGTCAACGCACGACGCATCACGGTGCCTTGCTGACCAGGGGTGAGCGTAGAGTTCAAATACGAGCCGCGCGCACCTGCATCGAGCAGGGCACGTACCTGGTCGCCCATAAGGGAAACCAAGGGCGACACTACCAGGGTTAAGCCCGGCAAGACCACACCTGGTATTTGGTAGCAAATCGACTTGCCTGCACCCGTCGGCATCACGCCCAGGCAATCACGCCCAGAAAGCACGGCTCCCACCAGTGTTTCCTGACCAGGACGAAAACCGTCATAGCCGAAATGCTCTTTCAGCGCCGCACGGGCGGCATCCATTGCTCCCTCGTTCGATTCTTCGGTCACCGAACATCCTCCAAAACAAAAATATGAACTTTTTTTGCATCATTTTTTCGATTAGGGATTGTTGAACGGGACCAGGCCTCGGCAAAACCCCGCAGAAGGGCAATTTATTCTCGATTTTGTCCAAAATCGAGCTTCCTGGAATCCCTAATCGAAAAAATGATGCAGCAACACCGCTTTTTCTGTTTAATCACCAAGCGCCCGACCCAAACGGGCCGGGCGCTTGGAACGATGCGCACATGTAGGTAACGCATCGCATGTATATAACTTGATTACGAAAGCTTCTGAGCAAGCAGCTGGTTGATAACCTTCGGGTTGCCCTGGCCCTTCATCTGCTTCATGCATTGGCCAACGAAGAAGCCCAGCAGGCCGGTTTTGCCTGCCTTATACTGCTCAACCTTGTCGGGGAAAGCAGCGAGCACGCCATCGACAACAGCCTCAATAGCACCCGTATCGGATACCTGCTTCATGCCGCGCTCTTCGATGACGACGGAAGGATCCTTGTCGTCTTCGAGCACGATGGCGAACACTTCCTTTGCCTGCTTAGAAGAAATGGTATCTTCGGCAAGAAGCTTAACCAGCTCCACCGCGCGCGCAGGCGAAAGGGCGGTTTGCTCCATATCTGAAACACCGTTGGCATTCGCATAAGCGGCAACATCATTGATGATGAGGTTCGCCAGAGGCTTGGCCAGCTTACCTGAATCATCCGCTGCTTCAGCCATACAAGCCTCGAAGAAATTCGCGGTGCTGCGATGCTCCACCAAGTGGCGAGCGTCGTAAGCGGAAAGGCCGAACTCCGATTCGAAGCGCTTTGCTTTTTCGTCGGGAAGTTCGGGCAACTTGGCACGAACACCTTCGATAAATTCATCGGACAGGTCATAGGGAGCCAAATCGGGCTCAGGGAACAAGCGATAGTCGTCAGCCGTTTCCTTCACGCGCATAACGATGGTGCGCTTGGCGCTAGGATCCCAATGGCGGGTTTCCTGGTAAATGATGCCGCCCTCTTCCAAAACCTCAGCCTGACGGCAGATTTCGTAAGCCAGGCCGTCGTGAAGGTTCTTGAAGGAGTTCATGTTCTTGAGCTCAGTTTTGGTACCCAGCTCAGTAGAGCCACGGCGACGCAGGGAAACGTTGCCGTCGCAACGCAGCGAGCCTTCTTCCATCGAGCAGTCGGAAATGCCAATGGCCAGATAAATCTGGCGAAGCTTCTGCATAAACAGACGAGCCTCTTCGGGCGTACGAAGATCGGGCTTGGTTACCAGCTCGATAAGGGGCGTACCTGCACGGTTATAGTCAACCAGCGAATGGGTAGCACCGGCAATACGACCTTCGCCGCCGCCGATGTGGATCATCTTGCCCGCATCCTCTTCCATATGGATACGCTCAATGCCCACATGGGCAACGTAGCCGTCTTCGGTACGGGTAACGTTTGCGGCAGTGGTGCCTTCAGCGCCCTGCTCGCCCGGTTTCAGGTCGGCCAGATCGATGCGCTCCTTAGCGGCAGCGCCGTCAACGTCCAAATCCAGATGGCCGCGCATGCAGAAGGCAACCGGGCCCTGCGTGGTCTGGAAGTTCTTGGCCATATCGGGATACATGTAGTTCTTGCGGTAGAACATAGAGCGCTTCTCGATATCGCAGTTGGTGGCAAGGCCAGCCAACACGATAGATTCGATTGCCGCCTTGTTCGGCACTGGCAAAGCACCGGGCAAGCCGAGACATACCGGGCAGGTATGCGTGTTGGGCTCAGCGCCAAATTCGAGCTTGCAGCTACAGAACATCTTGGTTTCGAGCGTGGTGAGCTCGGCGTGGATTTCCAGGCCGATAACCGCTTCCCAATCTTCGAGTACTTGTTCGAGCTTCTTCACGGTTATTCACCATCCTTTCCATCGGCAAATGCCGGAGCAACGGGAGCTGCGCCGTATACCGTTTCTAGTGCGGCGGCAGCACGCAGCATGTTTTCGTCCTTGAAAGCAGGGCTAATGAGCTGAACGCCCACAGGCATGCCAGAATCGGCGCCCAGGCCAACAGGCATGCTCATGCCGCCGTTGCCGGCGATGTTGATGGAAATGGTGAACATATCGGAAAGGTACATCGAGGTGGGGTCCGCGATTTCGCCGAACTTGAACGCGGTGCGCGGAGCAACCGGAGCGATGATGCAATCTACCTTTTCGTATGCTTTCACGTAGTCCTGAGTGATAAGGGTACGAACCTGCTGAGCCGGGTAGTAGTACTTTTCGTATACGCCCGCGGAAAGCAGATAGCTGCCCAACATGATGCGACGACGTGCCTCGGGGCCGAAGCCCGCAGAACGAGAAGCCTCATATTGATGTCCCAGATCCTTGCAACCAGGCTCGCAGTAACCATAGCGGACGGAATCGAAACGAGCCAGATTGGAGAACGCCTCGCAGGGACCAAGCACATAGTATGCGCTCATTGCCGCCTGGGCATTGGGGAGCTCAACCTCTATGATTTCCGCACCCATCTGACGAAGATGCCCTACCGCCTCTTCAACCTTGGCACGAACCTCGGGAGCCAAACCTTCTGCTTCCATAAAGGCGGGAACAACGCCGATGCGCATGCCCGAAACGCCTTCGGCGAGATTCGCCGTGAAATCGGTGGTTACCGGCTGGCTGGTGCAATCGAGCGGATCGTGGCCAGCAAGAGCATTCATGGCAAGAGCGGCATCCTGAACGTTGCGAGCAAACGGGCCCACCTGGTCGAGAGAGGAACCGAAGGCCACTACGCCGTAACGGGAAACCACGCCATACGTCGGCTTCACGGCAACCGTGCCGCAGAAGCTGCCAGGCTGACGGATGGAGCCACCCGTGTCGGAGCCCAGAGTAAGCGTTGCAAGACCGGCAGCCACCGCAGCAGAAGAGCCGCCAGAAGAGCCGCCGGGTACACGCTCCAGATCCCAGGGGTTGAAGGTACGACCGAATGCCGAAGTTTCCGTGGAAGAACCGAAGGCAAATTCGTCCATGTTGAGCTTGCCCAGCGGAATGCCACCAGCTTCGATGATCTTGCTTACGCACGTTGCGGTATAGGGCGAAACGTAATTTTCCAGCATGCGGGAAGAGCAGGTGGTGTGGGTGCCTTCCAAGTTCATGTTGTCCTTAAAGGCAACGGGCACGCCCGCCAACGGACCAGCCTGGGCAATATCGCCCGCAGCAATGGCGGCATCAACACGTGCCGCCGCGGCCAGGGCCGCTTCTTCAGTGGTTTCGAGGAAAGCATGTACCGCCTTGTCAGCAGATGCGATACGTGCCAGGGAGTTTTCTGCAACTTCCTTGGCGCTGAATTCTTTGGCAGTAAGACCTGCCTGGATCTGAGCTACTGAAAGCTCTGCGAATGCTTGAGCCACTACTCGTCACCTCCACCCAGAATTGAGGGAATGAGGAAGCTGCCATCTTGCTGCTTCGGTGCGTTTTCAAGGGCAACTTCCTGAGTGAAGCTTTCGCCTTCAACGTCTTCGCGCATAACATTGGAAAGATTTCCGATGGGATGGAAGGTAGGTTCTACGCCCTCCAAGTCGTATTCAGTAATAGGCTTCAGGCTTTCGATGATGTTGTTAAGGTCAACAGTCATTTCCGTAACCTCTTCATCGGTCAGCCCGATGCGTGCATACGTGGCAATGCCGCGTACGTCCTTTTCGGTGAGATGCTGAGTCATGGTATTCCTTCATCGTTTTTCATGCCAAAAACGGCACAACTCTAGAACATCCCCATGATAGCAAACCACACCGCGCAACGGCCGTGGCTAAACGTTTACGCAGGATACGTTCACGCAATGGGAAACGAACGGCGATGCGCAGACGAAAACGGGGCAGGAAATGCCTCACGCCGAGCTTTCCGCATACGCCGCGTCCAACCAATCGCCCACTAAGCCCATGCGCGGGCATAGCAGGCCAAAGCCGACAAAACAAGAAAGCCGCCCAAACGGGCGGCTTTCCAAATGCACTTAGTGCAAAATCAACTGCTTCAGCAGATGACTACATCTTCATAGCGGTGAGGTAACCGTCGCGAACGGCCTCGAGGAGACGCTTGAACTCAGGCGTGCCGTAAGGATCGTTTGCTGCAACGCCTTCCCAATCGGTGTGGGGAGATGCGTTACCGATAAGGTGCAGATGCTCTTCACCAAGCACAGCCTTAACCTGCTCGTAGAGAGAGGTGTTATCAACGCATACCGTACCAGCGATGATGGTGTCAGCAGGAACGGTGAATTCCTTGCCCTCAGCGTCTTCGCACAGAACGCCTTCGTCGGTGTAAGCCTTAACCTTGGTGAGGGTAAGGATCTTAACGCCTTCCTTCTTGAGCTTGCGGAGCTCAGGGTTCTTGTCGATGATGCCGATTTCAGCGCCAGCCTTCTTGGCGGACTCGATAACGGTAACCTCGCGGCCCTCGTTCATGGAAGATGCAACCTCGATGCCAGCAAAGCCGCCGCCGATAACAGCAAGACGCTTCTTAACCAGCAGGTGCGTACCGAGGCCCCACTTCATAAGGCCAAGAGGTGCGCCCAGGATGCCCATGCCGAAGCAGGACAGGCCCCACATAGCGCCCATGCCCGGGGTGTTCTTGCCCTCTACGAGCTCCTTCAGTGCGTGGGAGTCGATAACGTTCTTGCGGTTCTTGCCGGGAACGTCGGGAGAAGAGGTTTCAGGACCAACAGCGAGAATTACCTCGTCAGCGCCGAAGTCCTTGATGTAGTTGGCGTCAGCCTTGGTGTTCAGGCGAACGTCGAGGCCAAGACGCTTGATTTCGTTGTTGTACCAATCAACCATCGGAGGAAGCTCTTCGTTCAGAACCTGAGCGAGGTTCAGAAGACCGCAAGCCTTCTTCTTCTGGTCAACAACGGTAACGTTCTTGAAGCCGCGAAGCTTGAGGTTACGAGCAGCTTCCAAGCCAGAGGGGCCAGCACCAACGATGAGGATCTTCTTTTCAGCCTCTGCGCCGGATACCTTGTGGTCTTCGGGCTGACCGAACTGGGAGAAGTATACGTTGGGGTTAACGGAGCACTTGCAGGGCTTGCCGATGAAGATGTTGTCCAAGCAGCGAGAGCAAACGATGCAGGGACGAACTTCTTCGGAGCGACCTTCGGCAACCTTGATGCCGATCTCGGGCTCTGCGATCCAGTGACGAGCCATACCAGCTGCGTCGCCAGAGCCGTCAGCGAGGATCTTCTCGCATACGTCGAGGTGGTTGATACGGGTGCCAGGGAAGCAAGGCAGAGAAGTGTACTTCTTAGCTTCCTTGGACAGGTAGATGAACTCACCTTCGGGAACGAGCTGGTTAGCAACGGGGCGAGGAGCCTCATGGAAGCCAGCCTGGATGGACCAAGCGTCGATGCCGTGAGCCTCTACAACCTCGATGACCTCCTTGAGGTCTTCAACGCGCTGACCGCCGGGCATAAGGTCGTCTGCAGAGTAACGAACGATGATCGGGTAATCTTCGCCGCACTGCTTGTGGATCTCGTCGATGATGTCGGTGAGAAGCTTGCAGCGACCCTTGGTGTCTCCGCCGTACTCGTCGGTACGATGGTTGGAGTACTTGGAGATGAAGCGCATAACCATGTAGCCAATGCCTGCATGGATCTCGATGATATCGATGCCAGCCTTCTGGCAGCGCTTAGCAGCGTCGCCATACTGCTTTACAACGAGCTGGATTTCTTCCTTGGTGAATTCCTTTTCAGGCATACCAACGAAGGGGCCGGAAGCAACGTCGATAGAAGGGGCATAGGAGTGAAGTTCGTCTTCACCCGTTGCACGCCACTCGTAGCAAAGCTGCAGCTGAGCAGCGAGCTTTGCGCCATGCTTGTGGCAAACCTCAGCGGTACGGGTAAGGCCAGGGATGAAGCAGTCGTCCCAAACGCCTACAGCGCCGGTGGTGGTGTGGTACTTGGGGTGAGTGTCGAAAACGTCGCAAACGTAGCAAGAGCCGAGCTCGATCAGAGCGGCACCGCCCTTTGCGCGCTGCTCGTAAAAGTCTACGAGGTCATCGCCAACATGGTAGTTGTCGGTCTTTTCGATGGTCATTGGCAGCATGACAAAGCGGTTTCGCAATTCCACGTTGCCGATCTTAAACGGCTTGTTCAGTAATTCGTACTTCACGTCGCAGCCCCTTTCCTAAGAACATAAGATGTGAACCTCTGAGAGCAGATTAGACATACCTGGCACAATTCGTTTCCGAACATGAAAACGACGACCTCCCCCTTCTGGAAGCCGCCTACCCTACATGCAACGATCTATACCAGTGATGACCAATCGTGAGCACTCCTTCGCGTAAATTATTGTAAAACAGATATTCGGACGAATTGGCGGCATTATGCATAATTTGCGCGATGAGTATCCATTCATCGCGCATTTGCTAGCCAACTACTGCGATAGTTTTTGAATCAACTACTCATTTTCATTGATTTGACCAAAAGAATGCTCGGTAGCGCTAAACTAGCCAAGTATGGAAGGTTGAAAGGATCGGGAAATGGGAACACTCGACACAAAACTGCTAATTGCCGATGCGCTTGTGCAGCTGTGCGAAGAGCAGCCGCTGAAGAAGGTTTCCATCAGCGACATCGTTGAGCGCACGGGTAAGAACCGCAAAACGTTCTACTACCACTTCGAAGATAAGAATGCTCTCATTATTTGGAAGTTCCGATACGATCTGGGGCTCGAGCTTCAACACCGATTCCCCGAGAACATCCTGGTTTACAAGAAGGACGAAGACCCTTCTCTTTCGAGCTTCCCGTTCTACATCACGCAGAAATCGGGCGTGCGCTCGCTTGACCACTCAAAATTCTTCGACGCCTTTGCCATTGTGCTAGAGCGAAACCGCGCCTTCTACATGCAGGCTTTTGCCGAAACCGGGCCCGCCACCCTGCGCGAGTATCTATACGATCTGTACTTGCCCGCCTTGCGCAACGACATCACCATCATCTTGGCCAACCGCTACCTGCCAGAAGAAAACATCGACTTCTTAAGCGAGTTCTACACCTGCGCGTTCCTTTCCTATTTCACGCACAAGTGCGAGCAGCCCGGCACCAAGCATCTGATCAGCAACGCAGGGCCTTTTTCCAACATCATCCACAGCTCCATGGAAAGCGAAATCAAAGAAGCGCAATTAAGGCGTAACCTGTAACGCCCATCCAGCTCAGTCACGGGCGTTCGGGCAATACCAACTTGGGTAATGCCGCTGAGCCCGACAACGGGCGCTCAGAACAGCATCTCTTTGGAGCAAAATCCGTTAATGCCACCCAACCCAATCGCGGGTGATCGCGGAATAACAACCCGCGAAACCACGCCAACAGGGCTTTCTATTCATATTCCTTCATGATGAGGGGCGCGGAAATATACACCATGATCTGATCGGTGCCTTCAGCGATCTGATTGCCGCGGCAATCCTGCCAGATAGTGCTCACTCGAGCACTATCGGTGTAACCCAAGCCGCCCAGGATCTGCATAGCGCTGCTTGCCACCTCGGTTGCCGTCTTGGGGATGTAGCGCTTCATCAACGCAACCGCCAAACGCTTATCAGGCTGGTCAGTTTCAATGGCCCATGCAGCTTGGTACAGCATAGAGCGCATCGTACGCAGCGACACCTCCATGTCGGTAAGCATCTGCTCTACCTGCTGGAATTGCCCGATAGAAACGCCGAACGCCTTTCGCACACGCGCGTTGGCAACCGCGTCTTCCATAGCAGCTTGCGCCATGCCCAGCGATGCTGCGCACGTGAACACACGGCCGAATTCCAGCATCTTGAACAGGTGGCGAAAGCCCCCTTCGTGACCGCGCAAACGATACTCGGGCTTCAACTCAACCTCGTCGAAGGAAACCGACGCAAACGGAACCATCGATTGGCCGATCTTGTTGATGGGTACGGCGCGAATGCCTGGTAAATCGTGCGGAATAAGCCAAAAAGAAAGCGACGGATACTCGTCTTCGGAAGGCGTGTCCTTGTCGATGGCGGCGCACAGGATGCTTGGCGAATACTCGCCGTTGTTCACATAGGTTTTCTTGCCGTTGAGCACCAAACGACCATCGCGCGTTTCAACCGATGTGGTCATGCTCATGGTGTCAGAACCCGCATTCGGCTCAGAAACACCCAGCGAAAACATCAAGCGCCCCGTTTGGCGGTAGTCGTCCAATACTCTCGAAGATACCGTCTCATCGGCAAAACCGCCCATGATCTGTAGATTGAACAGGTCGTTTTGGAATGGGAGGGCGGCACCTGCACAACGGCAAAGCTCTTCCAGGATAAGCGTCTGCGACATAATGCCCATGCCGTCGGGGCTTTGATCGTCCAGTGCGAAGTAGCAATCAACGAAGCCCTTCACCACTTCATCGGGAAGGCCTTGATCTTTTCGCCACTGGAATACCGATTCAGGAGTAAATACCGATTCGCCGAATTCGCGAAATGTGGCAATGATGTTCTTCTGATTGTCGGACAAAGCGAAGTCCACGGTACCCCTCCTGATACATTCTTTTCACAGTTAAAAGAATACGGTACCAAAAGGCTCTTACCTATTCCCAAGTTTGACGAAATGTAACCTCTCTAGGATATGACGAAAGCACGAACCCGCCTATCAGACCATTCCGGGAAATCGAAACACCCCATTTACTCGTTTTTGACCAAAAGGAGGCGCCCCTTTACGGAGCGCCTCCCCCTAACAAACCAATTGAGGCTCCTAGCGGCCCTTCCAAACTGGCTCACGCTTTTCGGCAAATGCCGTTGCACCCTCAATCTTGTCTTCGCTATTTTGGGTAATCTGCTCAATTTCTTCGAGAATTTCCCAGCCTCGCGAAGGATACATCACATTTTCTCCCATGGTTTCGTAGGCGGTTCGCTTTGTGCACTCGACCGCCAAAGGCGCTCCCTTGCAGATTAGCTTCGCCAGAGAAATAGCCTCATCAAGCACCCGATCGGGCTCAACAACACGATTTACCAAGAAGCAGTCGAGCGCCTTTTGGGCAGAAAAAGGCTCGCAGGTAAGCATTAATTCCATGGCTGCTTTTTGCGGCACCATCTGCATAATGCGCATCAGCAAGCCACCGCCCGCAGCCGTAAGGCCACGCCGGGGCTCAGGAAGAGAAAACGTCGATTCGGTTGAGCAGACCGCCAGGTCGCACGCCATAACAACCTCTACGCCACCTCCTAAAACACGCCCCTGGCATGCCGCGATGATCGGCTTCGGGATATAACGTTTGGTCATGCCGCAGAACCCGCTTTTCTCATACCCCTCAGGAGCATGATAGGTGCCTGCGGCAATTTCCTTCAGGTCGCTCCCGGCGCAGAAGCAATCACCAGCATTGGTGATGATGCAGCATCGGAGCGAATCGGTTTTATCGAGATGGTCAAAGGCCCAGCATAGCTCCTGCCACATTTCGCTATTCATGGCATTTTTCGCCTTTGGCCTGTTCAGCGTGATGATATAGATACCATCACGCTCTTCGGTTTTGATGGTGTTGAATGACATAACCCCTCCTCTAGTCACGTGGTATGGTCCCGCAGACAATTTACCGCGCTCGCTTGCGAGCAATCGCCAGGCAATCACGCTGCTCGTACAAGCCTAGGACGGCCGCAGTCGCCTCGACTGAAAGTCTACGGGCGGGCGCTGGCACCCCGAACGGTGAGAGCCCTGGTTGTCAGCACCTAATCACCGCCACCCTTCAGGGACGCACCTCGTTTAAGCATCAAACGATATAGCGCCTGTTTCCTCGCAGTATGCAAACGAAACCCCATAGCGTTCGCTGGCATGCGCAAGATAATCAGCAAACTTCTTTCCTTCTTCAGGAGTGGAAACCTCTGGCAAGCCGCGCTTCAGGTTGTCTTCACGATGCATATCCAAATCAAGCGGAACAATTTCGTAGTTTGCCCCTTCCTCATCGATATCGAGAACAACCAGGAAATTGGTCGAGAAACGGCGTTCCGAGTAGAATCCATTCCAAGAACCATCAGGCTTCCGAGCGCGATTCGAATGCAGATCAGACGGATGAGCATCAGGGCCTAAATGATACGTCTCATACATTTCCGGCGAGATCATCGATTCGCCCGATTCGAACTCCATCAGCAAGCTGCCCAGATTGTAGAAAATGGGGCATCCCTTATACACTTCCACACCACGCGGGAAGTGGGCGCCCTGCCCTACGAAGCACGTTGCCCCCGCATCGATGGTTTTACGGGCAAATTCTTCTACGAATTTTGGCGCATAGGTTGCATACCAGTTTTCGTTTTCGCCTTCATGCGTATGCAATGTGGCGATAACCACATCCGACCTGCGCGCAGCATCGCGAATGCTCTCCAGAATTGCTTCCTGATCAGATTCGTTTACGTAATCGCGAACATAGGCGCGGTCACCGCGCTCGATCTGCAAGTTTCCGCTCATGGCAGAACCGAACTTGAACGCATCTTCTGTCGGTGGCTCCCACGTTTCAATCTTGCTTACTTCTTTGAAACTTTTATCGGTGCCCAACATTGCATCAATAGCACGAAGCTGTTCAAATTGCTCGCTCGGCAGTACATACGAACGCCCCCAACGCAGCGGGCACAACCCCGGACGTGCCACCACATCGGCATTCTCGTTGCTTGCCAAAGCGCGCTCGGCCCAGGTCGAAGAGCATGCAACCACCGCTACACGACCTTGCGCCGTGTCGAGGAAGCGCGCCTTGCGAGCCTCCCAAAGATTGCGGCCAACACCACACGGAATGATGCCTCGTGCCTCAGCTGCCTCTATTGTTTCAAGGCAGCCCTGCGGACCGTAATCTATGGTGTGATTGTTCGCAAAGGAAACCAACTTGATATTCAAGTCGGTCAGCTCATCGAGAATATCTTGACGCACTGAAGTCAAATACATGCACAAACCTGGAGGGGTGTTTCTTTTCGGCGTACTGAACTCGGCATTTGCAAATACCGCATCTGCATCTACAAGCAGATCGACCACGCGCTTATCCAAACGATTCTTCAGGTTCCTACTCGAAAATAGCAGGTCACCGCAGAGCACTACCCTCATGGCTCTTCCTTCCCCTCTGCATTCCCCCTTGGCGCATCTTTGTGCGCTGGTTTCATTGTAGAGGTCGGCCCACGTCACAAGATTATTAGCAATTTGTGCAATAGCCGCATTATCGAAAGATATGCAATAAGCCCTTTTAAAAGAAAGGAGAGGAATCTCGGGTGCCACTCGCCACCCTCACGTACCTTCCGCACGTTCGGCAATCGAGCAAAATGGCCCTTCCTCGCCCGATACAACGGAAAGAGCCCACAAAAATGAAACGCCTTCCATTTCTCGATACGCAAGAAATGGAAGGCGTTTCAAAAAGAAGAGCCTTTCCCCATTGCTGCCCGCGCCACCACGATGTGCGCAGACGAAAATGAAGCGACCCCGATGCAGTACCTGGGCCGCTTGATAAAAGATATTTGATTCAGCTCTTTTGCTGCCCAGGGAACAGAGCCGCGCTCACATTCGAAGCACGGTTCACCACAAGACAGCTACCATACCCAAGCTAAAACTCTTTAAGGAACTTATCCACCGCTTCGTTGAACGCAACAGGATTATCGTAAGCAATGAAATGATCGCCCTGGACGAACACCAATTCAGCGTTGGGCAAACTGCTGTAGATAAGCTTGGTGTGAGCGCCTTCAATCAAATCCTGCGTGCCCACAATAACCAAAGTAGGAGCTTCGACCTTGGAAAGCTCCTTCGGATCGATAGAGGGCTGCTCTGCCATAAGGCGCAGGTTTTCATAACGCTGCATGTTTTCGGCACTTTCGTCCTTGATCTGCGCAGCTTCCTTCGCTTTTTCCTGAATCTTTGTGCGTAAAGGCTCAACCACGCCTTCAGGATCAAGGTTGGCACCGTTCAGGATCAGCTTATTCACACGCTCGGGACGCGTGAGTGCAAAGATAAGCGCGGTGATGCCGCCATCGGAAAAGCCCAGGATGTTCGCACGGAAAATGCCATGTTCATCCATGAAATCTTCCAAGTCTTGAGCAAACTGCTCAAAGGTAAAAGGGGCTGTTCCGCGAGGCGATTCTCCCTGGCCGCGCGTATCGATAGCAATAACGCGATACTCTTTGGAGAAAAACTCCAGTTGATGTCTAAAACAGCTACTGTCTTCGCCGTTGCCGTGCAGAAGAATCAGCGGATAGCCATCACCCTGCTCACGATAATTAAGCTTGATATCCATAAACCCTCTCCTTAAAAACCAACTTCATACCAGGCAGCATTTCGCGCTTTGCCCGAGAAGAGTAATCCCTAATGACCATAATAACGGCTTGGCAAGGCAAAAACGCGAATTGACGGCAAAGGGAAGGCGCACGTCCTCAAAACCCATGACATAGCGCTTTTCCCCTTTGCCGCAGAAATGAATCAGGCAATTGTCTATACGCGGCCTACCAAAACCAAACGGGCGTAACCCACTACTCTGAGCCTTGATCGCGAAGCGAATCTGCGAGCGGCTTTTCTTTCAGCGCAATCATAAGCAGGCCAGCTATTACCGTTAGGGGAACCATAAGCAGAAACACCGGCATCAGGGCATCGTTGTACGCCACGGCAACCGCATGCTGCAGCTCATCAGGCAAAGATCTCGCCAGTGCGGGGGTAAGCGAATTGGCATCAAAGCCCAATGCGGCAACCCCACCAAAAGGAGCTAACTTGTCTGCCATCTGGCTTGCAATATTGGCCGTAAACAAGGCGCCAGCAACAGAAGCACCAAGCGTAGTGCCGATTTCGCGGAAGAAGTTCGTAGCGCTGGTCGCAACTCCAACCATGTCCGAAGGAAACTCGTTCTGAACAATGAGCACCAGCACCTCGAAGCTCAATCCCATGCCAAAGCCCATAATAGCCAGATAAAGCCCCGCCAGCACTACTGCGGTATCGGCGGTTAGGGTCGCAATGAGAACGGTTCCCACGGTTGCAATGGCGAAGCTCACCGCCATCAGCTTTTTGTAACGCCCGCTCTTGCTGATCAGCACACCCGAAATAGTCGAAGCGATAAGATACGCGATACTCGTAGGCACTTGCATGTATCCTGCCGCCGTGGCACTCAAATCGTGGGTAATCTGGAAATATGTGGGCAGGTACGACATGGCAGCCATCGTAGCAAAAAGGATGATAAACCCACCTATCGTGGTGAGCATGAAGTTCCTGTTCTTGAACAGGAACAATGGCATGATGGGGTGCTTTGCCTTGGCCTCGGCAACGGCAAACAGCACAGAAAACAAAACCGCAGCGGCAACCAGGCAAATAATAACAGGGCTATTCCAAGCATACTCAACGCCGCCCCACGATGTAGCCAAGGTGAGCGAACATACCGCAGCAGCAACAAATGCAATACCCCAATAATCAAAGTTCGCAAGGGATTCGCGTTTGCAGTACGTAGGCAACAGCACCGCCGAAATAGCAATAGAGAACACCGTAAGCGGGATATTCATCCAGAACGCCCAACGCCAGCTAACCAAATCGGTGAAGACTCCGCCCAAAAGGGGACCCACCAGCATAGGCACCGCCCAGCCGATCCCCATAATGTTCAAATACAGGGCACGTTTACGCGCAGGAACGATGTCGGCCACAATGGCCTGAGAAAGAACCAACAAGCCACCATCGCCCAAGCCGGCAACCGCACGACCAGCAATGAGCATTGCCATGTCGTTTGCGGCACCGCACATGATCGAACCGACCAGAAACAGCACCGATGCAATGATGAACAGGCCTTTCCTGCCAATCATGTCACCCATCTTGCCATATACCGGCATAGTGATTGTGCACGTTAGCACATAGGCTGCGATAACCCATAGCATATGGTTGACGCCACCCAAATCGCCCACAATGGTTGGAAGGGCCGTGGACACAATGGTCTGATCAAGCGAACCGATAACCTCGCAAACCATCAATGCCACAAATACGGCGATCACAGTACGCCGTGAAGGCTCATGCGCCAGCACCGAACTTTTAGTGCTTGCTTCTTCGATAGCCACGCCTATTCCCCGCCTTCCCAAGGAAAGGGTTCATTAGCGTTAAGAAACGCAACTCCCTGAGTACAACGATCGGCAATACTGCACAGAACTCTTCGCACCTGGTCGAGCTCTTCCCCGCTCACTCCATCCAACGAATAGATTCCGAGCATGCGCTCATCGCGGCGAATCGCATCAAGCTTTTCCTTCCCCGCAGCAGTAAGCACATGAAGCCTGCTTCTTCCATCGGTGCTATTGGGCTTTGTTTCCACCAAGCCGCGCCGTACAAAGGACGCAACGAGAGAATTCACCGTTTGCTTGGGCGAGTACAAAATCTCGCACAGCTGTTTTTGGGTTACCCCTTCTGGCCTATCTCCAATTTCTTCAAGCACCCACATGCCAAAGTAGGATTCACCGTGGCGTTTAGCCAGGTCATAATAGATTTTGTCAAACTGAGCAAGAAGAGGCGTTAAGAAATCCATCACGCTTTCTTCGCTTTTGTTTTCAGCGTTCACTCTGTTCCTTTCGTCCGATGTCGGACTATCTTAGAAGAGCAGTATAGTTAGTCCGAACACGGACTTTATTCAAAACGTTCTTTCGTCATCTTCTCGACACAAAAAAGAAAGGCCACCCGAAGGTGGCCTTTCGAGGAGAAGAGAGGCACGTTATGAAAACAGTTTTTCTCGAATAAGTTCAATGGGCATATCCGTCCCAAACCAGATCTTCTCAGCAAGAGCAGCTTGCTGAAGAAGCATGCCCAAGCCGCCATATGCCGCAAGACCATGAGCTTTCGCCATCTTGATCAGCTTCGATTCAACAGGGTTATAAACCGTATCGGCAACGGTAAGACCTTCATGGAGCATGTCTTCGTCGATCACGCATTGATCGATCAAGTCGCCAGCACCAACACGAGTCGCATTAACAAACAAGTCGGAATCCGCAATGGAGGATGCCAAAGAAGCCCTATCGTTAAGATCTTCTAAGGAAACACCCACCCCGGTCTCTTCCGCCAAACGGTTAATGCGTCCAGCGGTTTTCTCCCAGAACTCATCCCTGATATTAAAAATCGAAATCGAGGCGGCGCCGTCAAGAGCGAGTTGAGTTGACACAGCAGAACCTGCTCCACCAGCTCCCACAATAGTTACCTTCTTGCCTGAAGGGTTGAATCCATTGACCCGAAGGTTTTCGCTAAATCCAGCTCCATCAGTATTATACCCATATGATTTTCCATCTTTGATTTCTACCGTATTCACGGCACCCATAAGCCTTGCAGCCGGAGAAAGACCATCGAGATATTTACAGATATAAGTCTTGTAGGGCATCGTGACGTTGTATCCAACAGCAATATCTTGCAAGCCTTGCACTACTTCGCCAAGCATTTCCGGTGCGATCGGAAAGCTCAAATACACCGCATCAACACCAACCTCAGCAAAAGAAGCAGTGTGCATACGCGGGGAGAACGAACTTGTAATCCCCGATCCACCGACAAGACCCGTCAACTTTGTTTCCCCCGAAATAGCCAGATCGATCTTCATGACGATCCCCCTCCTTAAATCAGTAAGATTAACGTCCATTGATTCTGATCACGTCAATCTTCTCTTTGGCTCAAATATATTTGCTGCCGTGAATCGTTTCCAATTCCAAGAGCAAAGTACCTATTTCGGAACAAAACATTTAATTCCGACATCAAACTACCCCCTTTCTAATTGGATAATAAAAAAGAAAGCCGCTATCGTTGGAAGGGGAAGATAGGCGACGATGGGCGGTTAGGTTCCATTTGCACACAACAGGAGATGAGGGGAATGAATCTTCAGCAACTTAGGTATTTCGTTGCGATTTCCCAGTTCGGGCATTACGGACAAGCGGCAAAAGCCCTGTACGTCACCCAATCGGCCTTATCGAATTCAATCAAAAAGCTCGAAGGGGAGCTAGGGGTCCGGTTGTTCGAGCATCAGGGCAGAAATGCCGTACTGACAGATAGAGGCAAAGTTTTCGCCGCAAGGATATCGCCCATCCTCAACGACTTAGATAACGCCATTTCCGAAATTCAAGCAGATACGGAAGCGCGTCAAAATAAAGCAAGGCTTGGAGCAGTTGCCGCTCTTATGCGCGGAGTTCTTTCAAGCCTCTTAAATTCATACAACGAAAACGCAGAGGAGCCAATCCTATTCGACCTATCCCATATGGGATCAACCAAAGAGTGCGAGCAAAACCTACTCAACAACACACTCGATATTGCCTTTTGCGGGAATCCAGCAAAGCCGAATGAACTTAACTGGATTCCCCTTTTTCCTGAAAATGCCATTGTCGCCGTAAGCAGTAGTCACCCGCTCGCAAAAATGCAAAGCGTATCTCTAACCGACCTTCGAAACTATAAACAGCTCTCATATCGAGAGCCTTCATATATGTACTACGCTTTCTGCGGAATGTTCAAAAAATACAATCTTAGCCCCCAGCCTGCGTTCGAGGATGAGATTAGCGCCCTTTCGGCGACTTGCGTCAACCCTGACGCTGTCACAATCATGCTTGACACGGTCAGAGACGTGGCATGGGACTCCATTAAGCTCCTCAGTATTAAAGAATTTCAGCGTCCTTACCATTGGATCGGAATGGCTTACAGAGATAAATCCTCCTACGAAACCAATATCCAAGCATTCATATCTCAAATGGAGTCATTGTCTGAAAGCATGTCGTGGGTAAGCCCCATTGAGAACGATTTCCTAGAAGACTGGTAGCATTGCGTTGAGGGGGCAGTGTATCGCCCATGGTGCGGATGGGGCACGAAAGAACAATCGCAACAATTACCACTCACACTGCCAAAGTAACTCCAGAAAAGGCTCGAATTAACAGCTTGTCAATGAAGGGCTAGACCCCGATATTCGATTCTTTCTTTTCTTTCTGCGCCAACACCCCTGAGACCAAAAAGATCAAAACCAAAAAGAAGGTCAGAAACGAAACTGGATCAAATACCATAATGCTCGCCAAAAAGGCGAACCAGCAAACGCTTGCAGCCATCAAAATGACAGCGAGCGCAATCGCTATTCCCCCTCGATTTTTTTCATAAAGCCACACAAAGCCATGCAAATGGATGCCGACCATCATCAATCCCCCCAAGAAGCAAAATGCAGCCTCGCAACGCAGGAGGTCGGCAGTGTAAAAACCTCTATATTGATTACCGCCCGTAGCGATTAATTCAAACTGAGACAATGTCTGCCCTTGGAGATGCGCCACGGAAGCAAACACGATCGTGACCAGAAGAACCACAACACCCCAGACTAGAACGACGTTCAAAGATTGATGGGCAATGATTCGCTTTTTGGTCATATAGCATCCATCATCTCCGATGCGGTGAATTACGGTACCGTCTTTCATTGTTGAGCCTTTCTCGCAATCCGACAGCGCTACATCTTCACAATCGTCAGAATCTGGTTTCCAGAACGATGCAGGGCCTTCATCCTGTAACGCGAGGCACCATCCAGAGTCTCCAGCAAAGTTTTATCCGGGTAGCTGTACGCATACACTCGAGACCGGGGCCCATCAAGCCACGAACGAATAGCGTCCCCAGCATTCAACGAGTAAAAAGTAAATGCGTCTTTGCCATTCCCTGCCTTTCCTCCAGAACAATTCATGAGCAAAAGCGATCCAGGATATTTCTGATTGAGCGTAAGAAGCATGGATTTTACGTTGCTGGGGTTCCATGCCCTAATAGCAGTGTCGGCCAAAATAACCAACCCGGTTTTCTCATTACGAGGAACCCGATCAAACCAGGAGAGGTCTTCGGGGTCAGCGCAGATTTGATGCACATTGGGAAAATCATCGATAGCAAGCCTGTTTCGCATGTCCAATACTGATTCATCTGCTATATTGCACCAGGTCAATTGCTTGTTGTTGACACGATAAAATAAAGTGCTGAGGTCGTTGCCGATATTTACAATCGTCGCCTTTGGATAACGGAGCAAATAACTACGAATCTCAGTCACATAACGAGCGTTGGCCAAAGAGCTCAGCACCCATTCGCCTGTCTTCGATCTCCCTTTTCCCAACATACCCAATTGACGGCAAATAGCTAGCGCAGCTTTATCGGAATACACACTGGGCATATCCAGCGAAACCAAAGCTCTATCTCGAAGTTCAGACAAAAGGGCTTGCTCCGTTTCCGAATACTGCCAGGGAGATAGGTTCCCCCGCCATTCGCACCCCCATCTAGACTCTTGCTTCCGACGTTTCTCCTCCTCTTCTCTCTTTGCGTCTTCGATCATTTCATCGTAGATCTTGTTTTGAAGATTTCTCTTTTCCATAAATGATGAAAACATGGCAAAAACCTCCACTCTTCTCCCCTGCGAAGCGCCACACTGTCAAGGGTTGCATATTCTGCACAAAGCAGCGAGAGGATCCCGGCGCCAATCCCCCTCCCAAAGCAATTGACGCCGGGACCGTACCTGCAACTGCCGCCCCAATTTCCAAGTCTTCTACTTGATGTATTTATCTGCTCCCTCGAGAACGTCAGCGCTGACCTCTTCCAGGGATCGACCCCTGGTCTCAACAGCAAAGATCGCAACGATAACAGCACCGACAACGCAAACGAGGCCATTTACCAAGTACACTCCAGTTGCCCCAAGGGACGAATCCAAAAGCGCCGCAATCCAAAACGGTGAGAGGACAGCGCCCACACGTCCGATGGCATTACCGATGCCTGCTCCGCGAACACGAATTTGAGTGGGGAAAGGCTCTGGCAGATAAACCGATGAAGCAATGAGGCCCCAATAATTCGTCCAGGCAGCCAAGACGAAACCAAGAACAACGATAGGTATCACCTGGTCAATCGGGATCAAAGTCCAAAGATAGCCAATAATGCCAGAACCCAAGATGCCAATAATCAACTGTGGCTTTCGTCCAAACTTATCGACAAGCAAGCTTAGCAGCGCAATGCCTGTCGGAATGCCAATAAGAATCAAAGTGGTCAAAGCCGTCGAATACTGAAGCTCAAGGCCGCGTCCAATGAAGATGGTTGGCGTCCAAGTAATGATCGTATATGAAACCACGAAATTACAGAATTGGATGGTTCCTGCAACGATGGTACGAGGCAGCATCTTCTTGGAGAACAGGAAACGATAAGGGAGCTCTTTGGGCTGATTCTTCGCTTCTTCCTCAAGCCTCTTTATTTCTTCGGCGGGAACAGGATCAACAACATGACCAAGCTCACGCATCTGGTTCTCCATCTTTGTCACGCGGGCATCAGCCTCATCGTTACGACCATGCTGAGCCAACCAACGCGGCGATTCCGGGAACCACTTGATAACACATAGAAGCACGGTTAAGCCGAGGCAACCTGCCAAGATGAACATGGCGCGCCAACCAACAACTGGAAGTAAGAACGTACAAAGCAGCGATGCTGTAGGAGTACCCGTATTTGCAATCAGACCCACCCAAGCTTGATAGCGACCGCGTTTGTCGATGGGGCTGAATTCGCTCATTGCGCCATATCCGCATGGGTATGTTGCCCCCAAGCCAACACCCATACAGAATCTGCAAAACGTCAAAAACATCATATTTGGCGCAAAAGACGCAACAAACGCAAAGGCAACAAAAATTGACGGGAATATGATTAGCGCTTTCTTTCGCCCCAAACCGTCAGAGACAATGCCTGAGATTAAGCCGCCAACCAAATAGCCCAATGCAGTAACGGAAACAAATGTCGCATTCTGCATGCTGTCCGACCAGCCTGTTGTTAAAAACTGAGCGATGATCGGACCGGCAATATTCATATCGATAGAATCGCAAAAGCAAATACCACCGGAAAGCCATAAGACGACACGCACCGCCTTACCTGCAGGAATCCTATCAAGACGTGCAGCAATGCCATGATAGGATTTCCCGATCGAGCCGTCGATCGAGTCTTGGACCGCGTCCAGCCTCGCCTCGACCATGCTTGAAGAACCCATTACAATCCCTCCTTTTGTAGTAATAGATACGAAAATTCCCTTGGCAAAAATCAAGGAATCAGGAGCTTGCGTCTTTCTTTGGGGCAGTACTAGTTAGCTCCTGTTCCTAGGGTATAGGGGCAAGACGAACCGAAACAAATACCAAGACGGGCTCATGCTTCACTGTTTGAAATTTTTTGATTCGTCGTTTTTTGGTACTTGTTTGAATTAGTCCGCACCATGTCATGCGAATACGATCAAGCCAATCAATGCGTCTTTATTGGGGAGGGAGGAGACAATTGCAATGATGGCAAGAAATGGAAACGCTTTCGAAGACTTACTCGTTTTAGATCTGACAAGGTATATGCCCGGCGGCTTTGCAACGCAGATACTCGCTGACTGGGGCGCAACGGTAATCAAAGTCGAAGATACCAAACGCGGTGATTTCTGCAGATACGACCCACCCACCAAACACGGCATTTCCTACTACAGCACTGCACTCTGCCGAAACAAAAAATCGATCTCTTTAGACCTGAAAAACAAAGAAGCAAATGATTGTTTTCAGGAGCTATCAAAAAAGGCGGACATCATCATAGAGAGCTTCCGACCAGAAGTAACAAAAAGGCTCGGAATCGACTACGAATCCATCCGCCAGAAAAACCCAGATGTTATCTATGCTTCGATAAGTGCCTTCGGACAAGAAGACCCACGCTCTCAAAAAGCTTGGCATGATTTTGCGATGATTGCCTCAACGGGTTACCTTGACCTTCAGAACGACAACGCATTCCCTCTTCCGCTCTGCGACTACGCGACAGGCATGGTCGCAGGTCAAGCACTTCTTGCGTCTCTCTTCAATAGGGACAAAACCGGAGAAGGGTCCTACATCGACATAGCTATGTTCAATTGTTTTCTATGGTGGCAATCGCTTATCGACTCACGCTGGCTCTTCAACGGAAAAATTCACAAGCGTAACGACCTGGAGTATCCCTCCGTCGGCTACAACATTTACGAAACAAGCGATGGCGCAGCTCTCATGTTTGCCATGATCGAAGAAAAATTCTGGGTTCCCTTCACTCAGGAAACTGGACTGGAAGAATTACGGGATGACTGCAGAAAAAGAGAATGGCAGGCGCCTGATTCCTTCGAGAAAATGCGCGCATTCGTAAAGAGCAAAAGCTTAGCAGAGTGGGAAAACTGGCTTAGCGATAAGGAATACAGCATCACGAAGATCTTGACCAAAGATGAGGCCATTCCGGCAATTGTCAATAACAAGCCCGAAATGCTTAACTACGTCACCTTCCCCAATGTCGGAAGGGTACTTCAAACCAATATCCCCCACAATATCTCAAATCTTCAAACCCATATCGAGTCTTTTAACGAAGCGGCGCTCCTAGGGGAAAACACTGAAGAAGTGCTCATGAGTCTCGGAATAGACCGATCAGCTATTGAAAAAATGGCGCAGGAGAAGGTTATATTCCTGGGAGCTCCCGTCGACTACGACTATCAAGACAATAATCCCACCGCCCCTTGATCAGTTTTTGCGTACTTCGATTAGCCAATTAACAAGGAAAGGAATCAACCATGAGTGGGCTTCAGAATGTCAAGGTGATTGACCTTACTCAATACGTCGCGGGTCCAGCTTGCTGTCGTTTGCTAGGAGATTTGGGCGCCGATGTGATCAAAGTTGAACCGTTTACCGGTGACGAGATGAGAACACAAGGCATGGCCTGGGGTTTGCAATTTCGCACTGAATTCGACGATGTCGCCTTCGACTGCGCATCCTTCAACAAGAGATACATCTCTATCAATCTTAAATCAGACGAAGGCATTGCCCTTATGTACAAAATGCTTGAAACAGCGGACATTTTCGTTACATCCCTCAGGGACGGGGCGTTGAAGAGGCTTGGGCTTGATTACGAAACGATCCACTCAAAGTTCCCCAAGCTCGTATTCGGTCAAATGCGCGGATACGGCGAATATGGCCCAATGAAAGATGCAAAAGGGTTCGATGCAACCTCCTTTGCCGCACGATCAGGATTCGTGCATGCGATCCCTCAAGCAAATGAACATTTCGAACCAGGAAATTCCCCCATTGCTTTTGGAGATTGGAATGCAAGCATCGCCCTGGCAGTTGGTCTAGTTGCCGCATACTCCAATACGCTAAAAACTGGTAAAGGAGACAAAGTAACAACGAGTCTATACCACGTTGGAACATGGGGAATGACCGCCGCTCTTGTAGCCCAACAACAGGGATGCGACTATCCAAAGAATCGCATGGAGGCTAAATGCCCAACCAACAATTCCTATGTATCATCTGATGGAATATGGTTTTTGATGTGCTTCGGCCATTACAACAAATACCATAAGCTAGTATTCGAAACGCTTGGGATGGATGAGAAGTGGTGGACGGACCCTCAATACTCCTCCCTTGAAATGCTTGCAGAAAACGGAAAATACACCGATGTTGTGGCAGCATTGCATGAGGCATGTCTTGCACTAACTTTTGATGAAATCCAAGAGCGTTTTCGCAAAAACGACATTCCGTTTGAAAAAATCCAATCGGTGAAAGATGTCCTCGAAGACGAAGAGGCATTCAAAAACGATCAACTACGCCGAGTCGTTTACGACGATGGACAAGGATACGGCAGTGACAACTCATACACCATCACCACGACGCCGGTTAGACTGAAAAGTATTGGCGATCCCGCTTTAAAAAGGTCTTTACCCGTAGGCTATGAAACCAGGATTATCGCCAAAGAATATGGACTATCCGATGCCGACATCGATAAGCTCATTAACGCTGGTGCTCTTTATGAATACAAAGGCGAAACGCCCCCGAAAGGCACTCTGGAACTGAGTTACGGGATCCATGGCCCCGAAGAGTAAGAGGTCCAATCAATAAGTCGGCGCCCCGTTGCCAAAAAAGCATCAGGGCGCCGACTGCGTTGATGCATAATATCAATACGAGATGTTCGTGGGCATGAGGGGAGTGTCTCGTTATGAATCTCTCGCAACTTAGATATTTCGCCGCCGTCGCACAATTCGAACACTACGGAAAAGCGGCGAATGCTCTCTTCATTACTCAGCCGGCTCTCTCAAACGCCATAAGCAGACTCGAAAAGGAACTTGGGTTCACGCTATTTGAAAACGTCGGCAGGAACGTTACTTTAACCCAATCAGGGAAAAGACTTTATAAGTCCGTCTCAAAAGCATTAGCTGAACTTGACCACGGAATAGCGGAAGCCCGACAAGAAGACGAAGCGAATAAACCCGCCGTTAGGGTCGGATCAGTTGCAGCGCTTCTCCGGGGACCTCTTTCTAACATGCTCAACGATTTCAACAAAAGCGCTAAATCACCCTTGATTTTCAGCATTTCCCAGCAAGACTCCACAAGAGAAGCCCTATTTAACATGAGAAGCAATCTCCTTGACTGCGCCTTCTGCGGTAATCCCGTCAACGAAATCGGTATCTCATGGGTTCCGCTAGTTGAGCAATATATCGTTGCGGTTGTCGACCAATCACATCCCTTAGCCAGCCTCAGCACCGTTTCCTTCGATGAGCTTTCAAATTACGAGATGTATTCATATAGGCCCCCTTCGTATATGTATTACGCATTAAAGGGGCTGTTTGACCATAAGGGTCTACATGTTCAGCCTGCTTTCGAAAATGAGATAAGCTCGCTATCCGTCGCTGCAATCAACAAAGGCGCAGTTTGCATCACGCTTGACACCACTCGTGACGTTATCTGGGATTCGCTTCGCATGATTCCGATCAAAGAGGCATTGACGCCTTATCACCAAGTTGGATTTGCATGGAAAACAGTAGACGGGGACTCAAAGAGGCTCAAGCCCTTTATCGATTTCATCGTCAACGCCTCAAATGCAATCGACTTCAATGAACCCCTCGAAATCGGTTACCAATTTATCTAACGTCCCGTTTCACGAGAGTGATGCAAATTGATAGACCTGCAGCCATAACAATCCGGGAAGCCGTCGCGTCAATCGGGCATTTCTCATTTCTTTTCGTGTACTTTGCCGAGCATAATTAACTGGTTTACAACCGCCAGCCCTTCTATCCTCCTAGGTATAGGGATCACATAGTCAGCATTCAGGAGGAATCATGGATAAAATCAAAATGGCTGTATTCGGCTTAAACCAGGGTGCACGAATCGCTCGCCTTTTTAAGGAAAACGATGAAGTTGAACTAACGGCAGTCGCAGGATTTGGCCAACAAGCGATCGATGTGGCGAGCGAAGTTGGAGCGAAGCTCTATGAAGACTACAACGATCTTCTTGCAAACGAGACGCTCGACGGAGTGGCTATTGCCCTTCCAAACAGCCTCCATCTTTCCGCAACAAAAGCCTGCTGCGAGGCTGGTATAAAGAATATTCTCCTTGAGAAGCCGATCGCCAACACGCCAGAAGAAGGTCAAGCGATAATCGATTGCTGCAGCGAACACAACGCGACACTCTTAATCGGCCATCACCGTCGCTCTTCGAACTTGTTTCTCTTTCTCAAGGAATTCCTCGCAACGGGGAAACTTGGAGACATCATTGGCATTCAGAGCAGTTTTGCGATCGCAAAAGAAAAGCACTACTGGGATGCAGAATGGCATAAAGAGCCTGAGGGGGCCATCTTGCTGGTCAATGCCATTCACGACCTCGACGATTTGAACAACGTTTTGAGCATGAAGGCTACAAGGGTATATGCCGCAAAGCGCAACACCATTAGAGGCTACAATGCAGAAGATTCCGTGTCGGCCCTATTCGAGTTCGAGGGAGGAGCTACCGCAACGTACTTCATTTCAGACGGCACACCCTCTCCGTGGAATTACGACTTGCTAGCAGGGGAAAACGAGCAGTGGGCACAGGAGCTTGGCCCAGATTCGATGCATATTTTCGGCACAAAGGGCTCATTCGGATTCCCGTCCATGACCTTCTATCATTACCCATCCGACAAAGACGAAGAATATGGCTGGCGACACCCACTCGAGAAGGAAGTATTCAGCGTCGAGCCAAACAATCCTATGGAATCGGAAATACTGCATTTCATCGATCTGTGCGCCGGAAGAGCCAGCACCCCACGCTGCACCGGAGAGCAGGGGCTTGCCTCTCTTAAGATCATTAATGCGACTATCGAATCGGCGAAATCCGGCAAAATTGTTGAAATTCGTTAATTGGCAAGAATCGAGCTTTCCGGATTCTTGCCAATATGCTGAAGCTTGAAAAGCTCATCAAAAAAGAAAGGCCACCTGAAGGTGGCCTTTCTTGATAAGAAACTATGGGTTCAGCTTATTCCCAAGTGCAAGCTGCGTCGCCAGCCTCCTGGCGCTTGGACTTGAAGATGGTGTCGGGAATAGGCTCGCCGTGGTAGATGCCTACGCCGCCCTTTTCCTCGATAGCAGCAATTTCTTCTGCGGAGTAACCATACTTCTCCATGATTTCCTTGGTGTGGTAGCCGATGGGCTTTGCCAGGATAACCGGAGGATCGCCAGCAGACTCGAAGCGAAGCGGGGTCATAGGCAGAGCATGCTTGCCGAACTCGTCGTACTCAACAGTACGCAGGGAGTCGTTGATGTAAGCCTCTTCGTCGCGCAGGATGTCGGGGAAGCGGAAGAGCTTCTGGGCCGGTACCTGATGCTCGCGGAACTGCTCCATCCAGTACTCGAACGGCTGCTTTGCGAATGCCTCTTCGAGCCAGCCAATAACTTCCTTGTTCTTGCCGGAAGCCTTGAGGTGAGACAGGTCACGGGTATCAACGTTGTCTACCTGATCCTGACGGCCGAAGAGCTTCATCATCATTGCATAGTACTTGTCGTACTGAGGCATGCAGATGTAGATCCACTTGTCGTCAGAGGTGCGATAAGTGTTGTTGAAGGGGTTAGGAACGTCGGTGCGGGACTTAGGATAGTCAGCGCCGAACTGCTGAGCGCAAATACCGATGTCGGATGCGAAGATGGCAGCAGCATAGAGGTTGGTTACAACCTTGTCGCCCACGCCGGTACGGGTGCGGTTGAACAGAGCAGCGCAGATACCGCCAGCCAGCATGCATGCAGCGTTGTTGTCGCCGAATGCCTGAGGAGCGATAGCAGGAGACTGATCCTTCTCACGGAAAACGTTGGCAACGCCACCACGAGCAGCCCAGCATACTGCGTCATAACCAGGAGAATCCTTCTCGGGGCCGAATTCGCCATAGCCGCGCATCTGAGCCCAGATCAGGTGAGGGAACTCAGCATGAATGGTTTCCCAGTCGAGACCAAGCTTCTTCAGAGCCTTATCGCGCAGGTTAACAACGAAAACGTCAGCATCAGCAAGAAGCTTCTTCATGAACTTCATGCCGTCCTCGTCCTTGAGGTTGATGGCAACGAGGTCCTTGTTGGTGTTGTTCAGGTCGAACGTAGGATCTTCGTAGTCGTTCTTTTCGCAACCGAAGCCAGGACCCTGGGTGCGCTGAGCGTCGCCGTGCAGGGGCTCGGTCTTGATGACGGTAGCGCCCATTTCGGACAGGCAGCGTACTGCAGCAGGAGCGGCAACCCATTCGCAGAGTTCTACAACTTTGACGCCTGCGAGAGGGCCGAAGCCGTTGAGTTTATCTGTAGTGGACATACAGACTGTTCTCCTTCCATTATCACAAACCCATGAAATTCACCTTGGGAAAGCTGTCGGAAGACCGCGCACGCTGCACTCAAGGCAAACAACATTACCTTATTAAGTATCGGCATCCTCGGTTCTCGTTGGGACGGTCAGTAATTCGTGATTGGGTATTTTTTTCCGAAAAGTTGCGATTTTACCCAGAAATCGATGCGGATTTCCACCGAATATCGGTCATCTTGGGACAAATTGCCCACCTGCGCCCCTCAAACCAAACGCAATGACCACCATACAAGCCGTTTACCGCCGCGAAAGCCCCGCCCGCTGCTGCCAGTCGGCGGGGCGAAAACGCAAACCGGCATCTACAACCGCAGAGCTTGGGCTCTTCAACACAGCATGTCCCACCTAGAGCCCCTAGTCCAAATCAAAGTCGAACTGCGCGCCTATTCTTGAGACATGATGTTGGGGAATCGGTAGGCACTCATGAACTCGATGAAGTCATCTACCACTTTAGGATGCGTTTCCCTTCGGCTGGTCAAGTACACCTTGTGAAAGTCGGCAGGTAGGTCGTTGATGCGCAAGCAGACAACATCTTGGAAAGCCGAAACCAAGAAGGAATAGCAAAAGAGCGCCATTTTGTCTTTACTCGAAGTTACCAGCGAACACATAGTGATCTCGTCTGCATACTCACGACGCAGATTCATGCTGTCCAAAGGCAGAAGCTTCGTGATAGACGAATCGGTCGGAGAAGAAGAGCTGTAGGTAAGCACTTCCTTGCCGCCAAGCTCAGAAAGGCTGATGCTCTTTCGCTTTGCAAGGGGGCTGTCCTTATGAACGCCCAAAACAAGCGGCTGCGACCACACCAATACATGGTTGAAATCGTCGCACCCTTCTACACGAGAGCAAAACGCTACATCGATGTCGCCCTTGCGCAAGCGCTGAGTCAATTCTGGAGAAAATGCCTGCTCAATAGCAATTTGGGGCTTTACCTGCGAAGAAGAGATAAAAGACTCAATAGCCTCGGACCAAAAACGCCCCTGCATGGCATAGATCACTCCAACGCGAACCGAAGAATTCATCTCCCCCTGAATTTCACGAGCAATGCGCAGCCCCTTGTCCAAGTCCTTCAACGCCAATGCAACATACTCGTGATACGCCTTACCCATTTCGGTAAGTTCGATACGCGTTGAGCCCTCGCTGCGCTGAAACAGCTTGATACCGAGCTCTTTTTCCATACGCTTAATAGCCACCGAAAGTGTCGGTTGCGCAATGAAGAGATCTTCGGCTGCGCGAGTGTAGTTTAATACCTCAGCTAGATGATCGAAGTACCTCAGGTAATCAAGTCTCATCTGAAAGTCTCCTTAATGCTGAGTTTTAATTCTTTCGAACCGATTGTAGATTATCTGAACAGAAAAGTTATGAATTATCCGTTGATCAATCATCACAATGAATGATTCTGCCTGCAGATAAAGAAGAAAACCCCGACGTCATTGACACCGGGGCTCCATCGAAAGATAAAGATGAGAACTAGAAGTACTTCTCCTCGATATAGTCGGTCGGCATCTCGATATCGAACCAGATCTTTTCACCTAGGGCCGCCTGCTGCAGAAGCATCTCGATACCAGGAGCAGTTTCCAAGCCATGGGCTTTTGCCATCTTGATGAGCTTAGTTTCACGCGGATCGTAGACGGTGTCCGCAACAAACAGGTTATCGTGCAGCATTTCTTCGTCGATGGTGCATTCGTTGTCCAGCGGGGGCATGCCAACACGGGTTGCATTGATGAAGAGCTGAGAGTTCTTCACGGCACGTGCAAGCTGTTCCTTGTTGTCGAGGTCGTTCAAAACCATAGGAACGCCCGTCTTGTGAGAAAGATCAACAACACGCTCACGAGTTGCAGCCCAGAAATCGTCCTTAAGATTGAAGACGTTTACACAAGCAACGCCGTCAAGAGCAAGCTGGGTGAAGATTGCAGAACCTGCACCACCAGCACCAACAATGGTTACTACTTTGCCTTCAGGATCAAAGCCATGACGGCGAAGGTTCTCAACAAAGCCAGCACCGTCAGTGTTGTGGCCGATAGACTTACCGTCTTTAATAACAACGGTATTAACGGCACCCATCAGCTCTGCTGCAGGGGTCAGCTCGTCAAGGTACTGACCAACGCATGTTTTGCAGGGCATCGTTACGTTGTAGCCAACCGCACCCATTTCGGCCAAGCCCTTAACGACATCGGCAAGCTTATCGGGCGTCACATCAAATGCCGTGTAAACCGCATTCACGCCCATCTTCTGGAACGAATCGCTGTGCATTACTGGAGACATAGAATGCTCAACGGGAGAGCCTACAAGGCCAACGAGTTTAGTTGCGCCGGAGATGTTGATGTCGATTCCCATGACAATATCCTTTCAGGAGAGAAGGTGGTGGGCTTCGTGCAACGCCCACCACCTCTGGAGCAAGCAAATGATTAGGGGTGTTGAAGCCCCAAAGGTAATAAAGAGATTTAAAAGGGAGGTAATTCCCTCCCGGGCTTGTTGGGTGGTAGCCCGGGAGGGGCAATAGCCATGCTTTGCCTGGAGTAGATAGAGCAAAGCACACCAGAGAGAAGGCTTAGAGCTTCACCGGAGTTTCGTCTTCGGCAGATTTCTGAATTGCGTTGATTACCTTGAGGGTATCGAGCGCATTGTCGCCGGTGCAACGCGGAGTGGTTTCGCGTCCCAAGCACAGATCCACGAAGTGCTCGAGCTCGGCAGTCATCGGATCGTTCTTCTCAACGTCGAAGTGCTCGTGCTTGATGGGCTGCAACCAACCGTAGGCGTCGTCGTCCTGATAGTACAGATCCATGTTCGGGAAGCCGAACGAACCCTTGGTGCCAAATACGCGCATGCTGTTTTCGCCAGGGCACATGGTGAAGAAAGTGTTCTCCTCGGCTGCCAAGTCATAGTTCCAAGGACCAGGAGTGCCATCGGATACAAAGTAGCTAGCAGTTACGCCGCCTTCATACTCAACAACAGCGGATACGGAATCTTCAACCTCATTACCTCGAATGGTGTTGCGAGCCGCAGCGTATACCTTGGTGGGCTTCATTCCCGTTACGAAGTTCAAATCGTCGAAGTCGTGGATAGCGTTGATCAAAAGAGGACCCGAGCCCTTCTTTGTGTGCCATTCAACATCAAAGTACTCGTGAGGCTTTGCGATAGCGTAGTTCGACTGAATGCCGACGATCTTGCCCAGCTTGCCGGAGTCGATAACCTGACGAAGCAGCTGGTAGCGATTGGAAGAGCGGCGATGATGGCCGACCAGGAGCGTTGCACCAGCGTCTTCGCAGATCTTGATGATGTGCTCCGCCTCTTCAACGGTGTTTGCGATGGGCTTCTCGAGCAAGATGTTCTTGATACCGGCGGCAAGAGCCAACTCGGTGGACTGAACATGGAGTGTATTAGGCAGCGCAATAGCAACTGCATCCAGGTCTTCCTGCTTGAGAAGCAACGTATAGTCGTTATACAGAGGAACGCCGAGTTCTTCCGCAACCTTTACATCGTGATCGCCAAAACCAGCAACAGCAACCAGTTCGATTTCCGGGTTTGCCTTTGCATCGCGAGCGATTTTAGGGCCCTGGTTCAAACCGAGAACCGCAAGCTTGATCTTATCCATCAGAATCCCCTTCCTTAGGTGTAATCCCCTCTGACAACTTTGATTATGCGGTCGGGCTTCAGTTGAATCCAATAGTGATAACTCCTGCTCAAGAGCTAACTATTACATAACGCAATAGTATGGTTTTAGGTGGTAACCATAGGTTTCTGATTATGTTTCACAATAAGAAAAGCTCACGACATAAGTCGTGAGCTTACAGAATCGAATTTATTCATTAAGAAAATTGATCTTTAAGGTTAGCCCAAAAGAGCTAAGTCATTAGAAAGGGCATGCGAAAGAAACCTACTTCTTGGACTTGGTTACCGCCTCAATGATGAAGCCCAGGGCCTCCACAGAGTCGTAGTACGTAAACGTCGCTGTAGGGTCAACGAGCGATTTGCCTTCCATATACTTGGCGATACCGCGCTCCTCCATGGCTTTAGTAACCTCGTCGTTGTCTTCAACGTCGAAGCGTAGATGATGAAGGGCATGACCATGCTTGCGGAAACCCTCATCCAGATAGTCGTGCCAAATGGTGTCGGTATCTCCCACCGGCTGCAAAAATTCCAACTGAACATTCAGCTGATTATAGAATGCGGCTTTTACCGGCGCATCGATAATCTCTCCGCGATACCACGTCTTCTTGTAGAGATTGTCGCTTTCCGCATCGGGCTTGAGGCCAAATACCTTCAACATACCCGCCTTGGCCTTTTCCATGTCTTCGATGACAATACCTACTTGCGTGATATCACCAAGAAGCTCAACCATTTCCTTTGCATTTTCTGCACTCATTCAAACCCCTCCTATAATTCGCTTCTCTACCTTTTATCAGTCAAGGTAAATTTCCCTCGAATGACGCTTCTGTGAATTCAGCCCAATCCTTTTCGCATCATAACCCAAGATGAAAGACTCTGTATTTACTACGCAGCTGCTATGTCCGAACAGCTTCATCAAAAAGAACGGGGCCGTCCCAGGCCCCGTTCCAGAGAGGGCTGATTTCTCAGCGTATGTCAGCTAGTCGTCGAGCAGACCCTTGGTGATGTCCTCGAGCGTACGACCACGAGTCTCAACACCGAAGATAGCCAGCCAGATTGCAGTGAAGATGGCCAACGCAGAGTTAATGATGTAGCAGCCGGTAGTGCCCAAGGTGGTGGTCATGAAGAACGCAATCCACATAGGGCTCAGGATGCCACCCAGGCGGCCGAAGGCGTTAGCAACACCGGCGCCGCGGATACGGCAGGCCGTCGGGAAAGGCTCGGACAGGTAGATCGCCGAAGTGGTAACGGAGTTCGTGAAGGTGCAGACGCAGATCAAGAAGCCGAAGAACATTACCAGAGCGGGCTGATCGGTTGGGAGCATTGCCCAAATAGGACCGAGGATTGCTACCAGAACGTAGGTTACGATCAGGATGGTCTTGCGGTTAACCTTCTCAACGTAGAGGGTAAGAGCGCCAACGCCAACAGGAATACCGAGCTGCATAACAACGGTCATCGTGGTTGCCAGATGAACATCGAAGCCGTTCGCCTTCAGGATGGAAGGGGTCCAGGAAATGATGGTGTAAACCAGCACGTTCATCGTGAAGCAAAGAAGCATTGCGGTAAGGGTACGAGCAAGCATCTTCTTCTTAAAGAGGAATGCCCAAGGAAGCTCCTTAACCTCACCCTCGTCAACACGACGCTGGATTTCTTCCTGAGTTACGGGCCCAAGCTTGGAACCAGTCACTTTCTCGGCACTTGCTTCAAATTCGCAGCAAATCTTGTTCGCTTCGTCGGTGCGACCCTTCATAGCCAGCCAACGAGGAGATTCCTCAAGGAAGAAGAAGCAGGCAATTACGACTGCTGTACCCAAGATACCGCAGATAACGAACACAGGGCGCCAGCCGAGCATGGGCAGAACAACCATGTTCATAGCGGAGGCAACCAAAGTACCGCAGTTAGCGATCAGGCCAACGTAGGACTGGTACTTACCGCGCTTCGTGGGAGGAGTGAACTCGGTGAGGGCGGAGTAGCCTGCGGGGAACGCAGCGCCAAGGCCCAGACCCATGAAGAAGCGGCAGCCGGTCAGGAACGTTGCATCGGGGGAGCCTGCAGCGACGAAGCAGAATGCGGTGAAGATAGAACCGCAGATGAGAACCGCCTTCTTACGGCCGATGCCGTCGGAAAGAGCGCCTGCCATGAGGCCACCAACCAGATAGCCGATCACGGTAATTGAGTTGAACAGTGCGAACTGCTCCAAGGTCATCCACTGATTGCCAGCGGCATCGTAGGTTGACTGGAGCACTGCGCCAATCGGGCCACCAACACCCATGTCAACCGAATCGCAGAACGTGATGCCTGCCAGCAGCCACAGGACTTTCCTGTGCATGCCGGTGATTGGGATGCGGTCCAAACGAGCAGCAATGCCGTGATAGGAAGTTTGTGCTTCGGAACTCATAACCCACCTTCTTTCTATTCATGCCCCTACCATTTGGGGCTTCCCTCCCCCCTCGTTTTCGAGAGGGCTTCGAAGATCAATCCCCCAATAGATCTTCGATAGCGAAGTGGGCTCTTGACCATCTACCCCTCTTCAGGGCATAGCCTGATTTCAGTGCAGGTCAACAGCCCAATCCTGCTACAAGATCATTGTTGTTGAACAGGTTCATTTCAGCCAATAGCAAAAAAGCCCCCATATTCGGGAGCAAAGCACTCGCAGGGTAAAACAACAGGAGCGCAGCTTATGCCGCGCTCCTGTATTGGGAAGGTCTTTGCGGTGGTCTTAGCGACACCACAAACTGCTCAAAAAAATCGCGTACATGAGGGGTTCTGACAGTGACGACATCGAACCGCAAAACGCCATTACTCACCAAATCGCTCCAATCAGACACGCGCAATACACCCAATTAAACTCCTGCCATAGGAGACACAGCGCAAAGGAAGCCTACAGCGCGTTGCGCGACTCTGCAAAAATGTCTGGGAACTCGTACGAACTCATGAAGTCGATGAAATCACCGACGATCTTGGAATGCGGCTCGTTTCGGCTCATGAGATATATCTTATGGAAATCGGCAGGAGCATCAGTAATAGGAATGCACACCACGTCATCAAAGGCGTTAACCAGAATGGAGTACACCATAACCGCCACATTGTTCGAATGGGAAGAAACGAACGACGAAAGCGACAGCTCATCGTCAAAGCTGCGAACCACATTGAATTCTTTCATCCTTGAGCCGAACAGCTCATCGATGCTTGGCGAAACCGAAGATTTCGCACTATAAGTGAGCAGACGCTCGTCCTTCAGTTCATCTAACGTGATAGAGGTTCGCTGCGCCAGAGGGTTTTCAACGTTAACGCAAGCCACAAGCGATTGTGACCACACATGAACATGGTTGAGCCCTGCAGCTTCAGGAGTCATAGCGGCAAATGCGACATCGATCCCACGGCTTTTAAGCTGCTTTGCCAGCTCGGCAGAATACGCCTGCTCCATATGGAAATGGGGCAAACTCCCCCACTGATTAATAAAGTCATCGATGGCCTTAGACCAAAAACGGCCCTTCATGGAATAAACCGTCCCGAGTCGCAACAAGCTGTCTGATTCATTCTGGGATTCAAGGGCCAAATTCAAACCGGTGTCGTAGCGCTCAAGCGCCTGAACAACGTATTCGTGGAAAATTCGGCCCTGTTCAGTAAGCTCAACGCCCGACGCCACCCCTTCGGCACGACGAAACAACGTGAGTCCCACTTCTTGCTCCATACGCTTAATTGCAGCAGAAAGAGTTGGCTGAGCAATGTAGAGCGATTTGGCCGCGTTGGTATAACTCAACATATCGGCCAAACGATCAAAATAACGTAGATGATCAAGCTTCATGCAGCGTTTTCCTCCATTACAGCAATGAAAACCCAACCTATAGACCCTCACTATTGGTTTTCATCGCAAATGAACCTTTCCCACTATAACAAAACGGGACCCCCTATGGAGGTCCCGTTCATGGGTAGCTATGTGCCCGATGGGTGGATCGAAGCTTTAACGACTAGTCGTCGAGCAGACCCTTGGTGATGTCCTCAAGCGTACGGCCGCGAGTCTCAACACCGAAGATAGCCAGCCAGATTGCCATGAAGATAGCCAGGCAAGCGTTGATGATGAATACGCCGGTGGTGCCGAGCGAGGTGCCCATGAAGAATGCGATCCACATGGGGCTGAAGATACCACCCAGACGACCGAAGGCGTTAGCAACACCAGCGCCGCGGATACGGCAAGCCGTCGGGAAAGGCTCGGACAGGTAGATAGCTGCGGTGGTAACGGAGTTGGTGAAGGTGCAGACACAGAGCAGGAAACCAATGAACATGATAAGCGCAGTGTTGTCGGTCGGCAGGGAAGCCCATACAGGACCGATGATTGCGATCAGAACGTAGGTTACGATCAGGATGGTCTTGCGGTTAACCTTCTCAACGTAGAAGGTAAGAGCGCCAACGCCAACAGGAATACCGAGCTGCATAACAACGGTGAGAACCGTGGACATGTGAGGATCGAAGCCGTTTGCCTTCAAGATGGTAGGCGTCCAGGAAATAACCGTGTAAACCAGAACGTTCATAACGAAGCAGAGGAACATAGCGGTAAGAGTACGGGTGATCATGCTCTTCTTGAAGAGGAACGACCACGGCAGATCCTTAACTACCTCAGCGTTTTCACGACGCTGGATTTCTTCCTCGGGAACAGCGGGAACGTCTACGCCCTTAGCAGCAGTCTTTGCCTCGATGTTGGAAACAATCTTGTCTGCCTTTTCGGTCTGACCCTTCATGGCCAACCAACGAGGAGATTCCTCGAGGAATGTGAAGCAGAGGATTACAACAGCAGCACCAACAATACCGCAGATAACGAACACGGGGCGCCAGCCGAGCATGGGCAGAACAACCATGTTCATAGCGGAGGCAACCAAAGTACCGCAGTTAGCGATCAGGCCAACGTAGGACTGGTACTTACCGCGCTTCGTGGGAGGAGTGAACTCGGTGAGGGCGGAGTAGCCTGCGGGGAACGCAGCGCCAAGGCCCAGACCCATGAAGAAGCGGCAAGCGGTCAGGAACGTTGCGTCAGGAGCGCCTGCAGCAACGAAGCAGAATACGGTGAAGATAGAACCGCAGATGAGAACCGCCTTCTTGCGGCCGATGCCGTCAGAGAGGGCACCTGCCATAAGACCACCAATGAGGTAGCCGATCATGGTGATAGAGTTGAACAGTGCGAACTGCTCCAAGGTCATCCACTGATTGCCTGCAGCATCATAGGTGGACTGGAGAACCATACCGATAGGACCGCCAACGGCCATATCTACGGAGTCGCAGAACGTGATACCGGCGAGCAGCCACAAGATCTTCTTGTGGAAGCCAGTGATAGGCATACGGTCAAGACGTGCTGCGATGCCGTGATACGAGCTTTGCATTGCGTCGGACATATTGCACCTACCTTCCTTTCATTTTTTTGTCTTGCACTCCCTGGGCGCAAGACAACTTGTTCCCCTTGCCCCCAAGCAAAGGGATTCCCTTCATTACCCTCAATTGTTTTCGGAAACTCTTACTCCATTAGAAGTCTTTTTAAGGCCCAAAGGCCTTTCCCCTAAAAATGCCGGTTCGTTCCACCCAATTAACGAAACCTGGCGTGCCTTGTTTCGTTTCACCCTACTGAACGAAACCAGGCTTGCTTCGATCCGTTCGACCCAACAAACGAACCGGAGCGCGACTTCTGGATACCCATTTTCAGGTTCGTGTGCAGTTATCGCAAACAACTTTTTGTTTTCTTAAATAACAAAAAACTATAAGGAGCCTGACCTGCGCATAATATGCAATAACTGACCGATAGAACACTCCTTAATAACCCATTTCCTGGAGCTATCTACGCAGGTCATTATTGATTTCTGCCAATTTGAGCATCATTCTCAAATTGGTGAATCCATCACCATCGCAATGAACAGTAACACTATTCTATTCATGTGAGTTATAGGTTAGGAAATAGATTCTACACATCCCAAAAATGAATATTGAACATGTTCTAAAGGTATGCTTAGGCTCTCACCAAAGGGGCAATCGCACGAGTAATTGCATCTGAAACGGGAGTCGCCTGGGCGGCGTCCTCCACCTCAAGAACAACCTTGCCCGCCAAACCCCCCTCGGTAATCTCAGTGAATAGCACCGAAGGCTCTTTCACGATGCCGGTATGCTCAAGGGCAATATCATGTGCAACCCTTTCAACTTCCCCTGCAACCGCATCCAGATCTTTACACGTAGTTGCAACAAAGGGAACCGACACGCGCTCTGGTGGCGGCAGGTGCACTACCGCATTCTTCGAAATTACCGAATTGGGGATGATTACCGTTTCGCCCAAGCGGTTCTTGATGGTTGCATGACGCCACGTAACGTCCTGCACCACTCCCTTGCTTGAACCAACCTGGATGTTGTCGCCCGGCTTCACGATCTTCATGAAGGATATTTGCACACCGCCAATAAGGTTCGAAAGCGTGTCCTGAAAACCGAGAGATAGGGCGATGCCTCCAACGCCCAGGGCGGCTATAAGCGCCGACATATTCACATTGAAGCACGTGTCCAAGACAAAGCAGCAGCCCAAACCCCACACTATGCCACGCATAATATTGACGAAAATCGAACTTTGGGGAATTGAGGTATCGTCACGCTGCATAATATGGCGCAGCCACTTCACCAGCACATGAGAAACAACCGCAATGGCGCAAACCAGGACAATTGCCACGATTAGCTTTCCTAGCAAATCACCGCCCGTAATACTTGAAATGAAGTTCTCGAAAACACTCATATATGCCCTATTCCCTTCAGAATTAGCCGCACATCAATACAATGGGGGCTGTTTGAACTTCCATTATCTGCGTATTATCGCAAGGGCATCAACGCTATCATGGAAACTCAACAAGCGAAGCGCCCAGGCCAAACGCAAGGCAAAAGCGTCTCGTGGGCAATCTGCCACAAGCCAACCGTACACGGTATCGAGCCAGTCTTTCATCTCGCTTAGCCTGTGTCATGCGTGATTTCGCAAGACCAGCGCACCCCACGAGCTCCATCGACTCGCCGACCGTAACCTATTAATTAGTAAGAAGAAACAAACGCAGAAGGAGCACACCATGAACTACAACCTGGTTGAATTCCAAGGAGCCTATGGCACTTCCGCGCAAATCCCTAAGTCGGTACGTCCCGAAGTCTCATTTGTGGGTCGCTCTAACGTGGGAAAATCTTCCCTTATCAATCGCCTTTTCAACCGCAAGAAGCTCGCTAAGGTTTCCTCCATGCCGGGCAAAACCAGCACCATCAACTTCTTCACCACCAAGGAAATCGACTTTGTCGACCTTCCAGGGTACGGCTATGCAAAAGTGGCAAAAAGCGAAAAGGCCCGTTGGTCGGAAATGATTAACGGATACTTCGACCAATATCGCTACTATGCGCTGGTTGTTTCGCTTATCGACATCCGTCACCCCGCCACTAAGCTCGATGAACAGATGGTGAACTTCCTTACCGAGTGTCAACTCCCCTTCATGATTGCGCTCACCAAAGCAGACAAGGTGAGCAAGAATGAGGCGAGCAAGCAGAAGGCCGCCATCCGAAAGCAGCTGAACTTGCCCGATAGCGTAAACATGGTGGTCTGCTCATCGGAAAAGGGCACAGGCTTTGACGAGTTGCGCAAACTAATTGAAGCTGCCTGCAAATAACCGAAAGCACCACCACATACAACAACAGAGGGTAGCGTGGAAATGACAGTCCGCCCCACCCCACCCAAGGGAAGCGCCCCTACCCTCCCCAAGGAGACACCTATATGAAAGTTATTCTTTACAGCGACGGATCATCACGCGGCAACCCCGGCCCTGGCGGCTTTGGCACCGTTTTGCACTTCACCGACTCAAACGGGAAACTGCATACGCGCGAACTATCGCAAGGGTATACCCGTACCACCAACAACCGCATGGAGCTTCTGGGGGTTATCACTGGGCTGGAAGCACTCAAACGTCCCTGCACGGTTGAAGTCCACTCCGATTCGCAATACGTGGTAAACGCCTTCAACCAGCACTGGGTTGAAGGGTGGCTCAAACGCGGATGGAAGAACTCCAAGAAAGAGCCAGTAAAAAACTCTGACCTGTGGAAACGCCTCCTGGAGGCAAAGAAGCCCCACAATGTCAGCTTCCATTGGGTAAAAGGCCATGCAGGCCATCCTGAAAACGAGCGCTGTGACGAACTGGCAACCTCGGCAGCCGATGGCCCTGGCAAAATCGAGGACAAAGGCTTTTCGGGAAAATAGGAACAAGCTCCTTATTGCATGAAAAAGAAGGCACCCAATCGGGTGCCTTCTTTTGTTTGTTGGGAAAGAGAAATCGAAACCTATCCCTATCTCCTATTTAAGCTAACAGCCTCGCGGCCAGATCTTGCCCGGCAACGCTAACGACCAAGCTAGATAAGACGAACGCGACGAACGCCCTCGATCTCACGGAGCTTTGCAATGGCGCCGTCCGAAGGAGCCTGGTCCATATCGATCAGGGTATAGGCATAGTCACCGCGAGCCTTGTTCATGAAGTTGGCAATGTTCACGTTGTCATCGCCAAGGATGCTGGAAATCTGAGCAATCATGTTCGGCACGTTCTTATGCAGCAGCGCAATACGGGTAAGATCCGCAGGGCATACACCCATGTCGCATGCAGGATAGTTCACGGAGTTTGTGATGTTGCCGTTCTCGAAATAATCCATCAGCTCGCGAACAGCCATGATGGCACAGTTATCTTCCGCCTCCTCGGTGGAAGCGCCCAGGTGAGGAAGAACAACCGCGTTCTTCATCTTCATAGTGCCCGGCGTTGCAAAGTCGGTGATGTAGCGCTTCACGCGACCCGAGTCCAGCACGACCTTAAGAGCGGCTTCGTCGACCAGCGTATCGCGCGAGAAATTCAGCAGCACTACGCCTTCCTTCATAAGGGAGCACATATGGGCATCGACCATGCCGACGGTGTCCTTCAGTGCGGGAACGTGGATGGTGATGTAGTCGCACGTGCGGAAGATATCCTTAAGGTCAGTGATGTAGTGAACAGGGCTGGAGATTTTCCAAGCAGCGCTTACCGAAACGAACGGATCGTAGCCATATACGTCCATGCCCAGCTCGACTGCGGCGTTGGCAACTTCAGCACCAACAGCGCCCAAGCCGATAACGCCCAGCTTCTTGCCCTTGATTTCCTGACCCGCAAACTGCTTCTTAGCCTTTTCTGCTGCCTTGGTGATGTTTTCGTCATCCGCATTTTCGCGGCACCATTCGATGCCACCCAAAATGTCGCGGCTGCCCAGCAAAAGCGCGCAAAGAACGATTTCCTTAACAGCATTGGCGTTTGCACCAGGGGTGTTGAAGACCACGATGCCTTCGTCAGCGCAGCGATCGAGCGGGATGTTGTTCACGCCAGCGCCCGCACGCGCAATAGCGCGAAGACCAGCGGGAAATTTCATATCATGCATGGCGGCACTGCGAACAAGAATGCCCTCTGCTTCATCCAGTGAATCGGTAAGTGAATATGCCTTAGGATCAAGCAAATCGGTACCTTGGGCAGAAATGTTGTTCAAGCAATGAATGAGCCTCATACAGGATCTCCTAACTACCATGCATTACGAACCAGTAAACGGGTTTTATGATAATAAAAAAGGCACCCGATTGGGTGCCTGATTTGCAAATGGTGCGGGTGAAAGGACTTGAACCTTCATGAGCCGAAGCTCATACGGACCTGAACCGTACGCGTCTGCCAATTCCGCCACACCCGCATGTGCAGCTTTTGTGCACGAGTTAGATTACCTTAGGTGCTAATCCAACGCAAGAAAAAATTTCAATTTCCTCGGAATATTTTGTTTAGCCCAATGCACGTAGAATCAAAGCCCCGCCAACATCAAGGGCGGCGACCCCCAAAGCAAACGCCACATTCGCTTTTTTCCTAGACATATCTCCAGCGCGCACTTTCATTACATCCCCCAATGCCGTATATGCACATGCCTCACATAAGCTTTCTGTTGCAAAGATTGTAACCTATGGTGAACTTTTTCGTAAGCAAACGCACAAATCAATAACGAGCTGGGAGTCCTGCCCCTGCGCACCTACAAAAAACTATCAGCTTGTTTAATGGCGATGGGGTGAAAAAGCCCACCGGTACTCTTATTTATGGCAAGATTGATGGTTGGAGTACCGTGCGGCCATATACCGCACTCCCAATACAACGATTTATACACCGTAAAAGGAGATCACACATGGGGTTTTTCTCAAAATTCGAACGCCGCGTAGAAGATGGCTTCGATGAGATGGGCGACAAGTTTTTTGATGCCCCCATCAGCCCCGTTCAGATTGCCAAAAAAGCCGAAAAGCAGATGCGCCGAGAAAAGATGGTCGGCGCCGGCAAAGAATACGCACCAACCCTGTACACCGTGCTGGTAAACCCCGACGACGACGAACGTCTGTTTGGCTACTACCCCACTTTGGCAGGCGAAACCGAAACGTATCTTCGCGGCAAGGCCCAGGAACTGGGTCTTGTAATGGACGGCTCTCCCTTAGTGCGCTTCATCATCGACGACGAGCTGAAGCATGGCAAGTTCGACGTGGTGGCCGAACTGGTTTCCGCCCCCATCGTCTCACAGCTTCGCGCGGAGGAAATGCAGCGCTACGGCCTTTCCGCGCAGGACGCTGGCGCTCCCATTCCCGCAAACATCCCTACGCCCCAGAGCTACGGCCAACAGCAGGCTTATGCTCCCGCGCAGAAAGCCCCTGCCCAGGCTCAGCAATTCGCTAGCTCGGGCATTGACGTAATGGCCGAAGATGCCCTGGCAATGGAAAACGCAGAGGGTGCCTACGACGCAGCGCCTGTTGCCTCACCGCAGGCACCCGCTGCCGCTCCGCGGACCGTTCGCTTTGATGAGCTCAATGCCCCCGAAGCTGTTCCGCAGCGCGCCGCTAATCAGCAGCCCCGTCTTATCGACCTCACCACAAACCGTTCCTTCCCCATCACTAAGGCGCAGATCGTAATGGGGCGCGCCCTTTCCAGCGACATCGCTATTGAAGATTTGAACGTAAGCCGTACCCACGCTGAAATCCGTCGCGAAAATGCGAACGCCTGGAGTGTTGCCGACCTTGGCTCCACCAACGGCACGCTGGTGAACGGCCACCATATCGCTTCCACCATGTTGCAGGAAGGCGACCGCATAACTGTTGGCACCACCACGTTCTTATTCACCTTCCGATAGGGAGATTTTCCTTGAACGGGCTGCGTCACTTGCTGGCACAGCCCGTTTGCGCTTTCTGCGCACCTTTTAAACCCGTTTCAAACGATAGGCTAACCCGTGATCGACGTAATCCTCCTCATAGGCAGAGTGCTTTTTGTAGCACTGCTCTACCTGTTCCTTTTCGCCATCATGAAAACTGGCATTGGTCTGGTGCGCGGACAGCGCAAAGGCGAAAAGACCTGGACCGTTGCCATCGAAAAAGGGCCCAAGGAACTTCGCGGCGTGAACATTGCCGTCAACGGCCCGGTTATCGTAGGCCGCAGCCCAGGATCCGATATCGTCATCGGTGCCGAATACGTATCTTCGCGCCATGCGCGCTTTGTGCTCATGGGCCAGAACCTCTTCGTGGAGGATCTAGGCTCTACTAACGGCACTGCCGTCAATGGTCGCTTTATCTCTGAACCCACCGCTTTGAAGAACGGCGACAAAGTTGCCGTTGGCGATGTAACCATGCGCGTACGGTTCGCCCAGTAAAAGAGGAAGATGAATTTAACTATGCCCACTCCCCGCAACGCCCGCGCCGAGCGCAAAGCCGCAGATGAGTCCAACGCCATCGCTTTCTTCGGAAGCCGCACTGAAGTTGGCCACATCCGCGAACATAACGAAGACAGCCTGGTTGCGGTTCCGCCGCTTTTTGCCGTTGCCGACGGCATGGGTGGCCACGAAGCAGGCGAAGTCGCCTCGGAAATTGCCATCAACACCATCATGGAGCTTGCGCCCGACCATGCCGATTCTGACGCGTTGGCGCGTGCCGTGATTGCCGCAAACCTCAACGTTATCAAAGCGCCCGCAAAAGGCATTGGCCGCGAAGGCATGGGCACCACGCTTACCGCTGCCATCTTGGAAGGTGAGCGCCTGATCATTGCCCAGGTTGGCGACTCGCGCGCATACCTTCTACATGAAGGAAAGCTCCAGCAGCTTACGCGCGACCATAGCCTCATGGCCGACATGATCGAAGCCGGCCAGCTCACAGAAGCCGAAGCCCGCGTTCACCCGAACCGCTCGGTTATCACGCGAGCCATCGGATCCGACCCTCATATGCAGCCCGACATCTACGAGCTGAACGTTGAAACAGGCGACCGCATCCTTCTGTGCTCCGACGGCATCTGCACCATGATCGAAGATCCGCAGATCGAGCACGTTATGGGCCACAGCCGCACTGCGCAGGAATGCGCCGACAATCTGGTGGCTGCCGCGCTTGAGGCAGGTGGGTTCGATAACGCAACTGCCGTGGTGGTGGACGTTGAAGGATTTCGCGAGGTGCGCGAACGCAAAGCACAGCGCAAATCGAAGATTCTCTACACGTTCTTGGTCCTAGCGGTTATTGCCATTTTCGCAATCGCTGGCGTTACCGCCTATCAATATGTGAACAACTCCGCTTACTTGGTGAACCAAGACGGCAAGGTTGCCGTATACCGCGGTTTGCAAGACGACCTGTTCGGCATGCCTCTTTCTAGCCTCGACCATGTTACCGATGTTGATGTGAACAAGCTTTCACCGAGTGTGGCAGGCCGTATCAACGATGGCATTTCGGTTGGCAGCATGGATGAGGCAAATGAGCTTATCGCTTCCTATCGGGAAGACATTGCCCGCCAGGATGCCGCAACCAAACAAAGCGACGCCTCCGCTTCTACCGACAAAGCAGCATCTTCCGACCCCTCTGCCTCGAAGACGAAGAAGAGTGCCAACGAAAGCGAGTAGTCAATGACCCGACGCAATACCGAGCTGATGCTTCTTTGCATCGCAGCTCCTCTTGTAATATTGCTTTTTGCCATGGTTGCCCTCAATGAAGGAAACCGGGTAACGCTTGACAACCTGACGGTGCCCTTGAGCATGTTTGCCACCTTCGTGGTGGCCCATCTGGCCATTCGCAAGCTAGCTCCTGGCGCCGATCCTGCCATTCTTCCGCTTTCATTCGCCCTATCGGGCATTGGCATTGCCTTCATCACGCGCCTTGCACCTGACCTGGCTATGAAACAGGTTGGATGGTTGTTCCTTGGCGTGGTGTTCATGGTGCTCGTCTTGGCATTCGTGAAGAATCTCGACAAGCTTGGCAGCTACAAATACACCATTATGATCGCCGGCATCCTGCTGCTGATGTCGCCCATGCTTCCAGTTATCGGTAACGAAATCTACGGTTCGCGCATTTGGCTTTCCATCGGTGGTTTCTCTATTCAGCCTGGTGAGCTTGCAAAAATCTGTATCGTCATCTTCCTGGCAGCATACCTGGCACAAAACCGCGAGATGCTTTCCGTCTTCAATCACAAGCTGGGGCCCTTCCGTGTACCCGACATGCGTGCGCTGGTTCCCGTCATCATCATGTGGGCCGTGGCCTTGCTGGTTATCGTATTCGAAAAGGACTTGGGCTCAGCTTTGGTCCTGTTCTTCGTGTTCGTCACCATGCTCTACGTGGCCACCGGGAAGCACGCCTACATCGTTATCAGCCTTCTGATGGTTTCCGTGGGCTTCGTGTTCGTGTACTTCCTGTTCAGCCATGTTCAGGTTCGCGTCGATACGTGGCTCAACCCCTTCGCGGATCCCACCAACACGGGCTATCAGCTGGTCCAATCTATCTTCAGCATCGCAGACGGCGGCTTATTCGGTGTGGGCATTGGCAATGGTATGGCCGAGCAGATTCCTATTGTTGAATCCGACTTCATCTTCAGCGCCATCGCCGAAGAAGCGGGTCTTTTGGGTGCTGCAGGTGTATTGCTTCTGTACCTGTGCTTCGCCATCCGCGGCATTCTGATTTCCGTTCGAGCAAAGAGCGACGTCAGCTCGTTTATGGCAGTAGGCTTCACTGCCGTTATCGTGCTGCAGGCATTCATCATCGTAGGTGGCGTAACGCGCCTTATCCCCCTTACTGGCCTTACCCTTCCGTTTGTAAGCCAAGGCGGTTCCTCGCTTCTGGCGAGCTTCATCATCTTGGGCTTCCTGTTGCGCGCAAGCGATCAGGGCACGGGCTTGGGCACCGAAATGGCATCGGGCACGGGCGTAGTAAGCCTGAACGGTGCGCTGGGACGCGTTTCCCTGGGCAAGCGCCTTACCGGCACCATGATCGTGTTCTCCGCCTTGTTTGCGCTGTTGGTTGCTAACCTGACGATGATCATGGTTATCCAGGCAGATGAATATAAGAACATGCCCATCAACAACCATACGCTGGCAAAAGAATCCAAAACCGAGCGCGGCGCCATCACCACATACGACAATGTGCTCCTGGCTCATTCCGTGCTACAAGACGATGGCTCCTACAAGCGCGAATACCCCGCAGGCAACCTCGCTGCGCACGTGGTGGGATACGCCTCCGACACATACGGCACCTCCGGTATCGAAGCATCCTGCAACGATACGCTGAAGGGCGAAAGCAACTACGCTTCATGGATTGATGTGCTGAATTCCTATTCCGGTGCCGGCACCGCAGGCAACGATGTGAAGCTCACCATCAACTCAACCATTCAACAAGCTGCTCAAGACTCGCTGAAGGGCTACAAGGGCGCCTGCGTCGCCATCGACCCGAAAACGGGAGCGGTTTTGGCACTCGCTTCTTCACCCACCTATGATGCCGACGACGTTGACAACATCCTTTCTTCCGGCGGCGATTCTTCGGCACTGTATAACCGCGCAACCCAGGCGCTGTATTCGCCTGGCTCCACGTTCAAGATCGTAACGCTGACCACCGCGCTGGCAAACAATGTGGCAACCGAATCGACTCAGTACGATTCCCCCTCCACACTCGACATCGGCGGTGGCAAGGTGACGAACTTCAACAACTCGTCATATGGCACTATTACGCTGCAGCGCGCAACCGAGCTTTCCGCCAACACCGTATTCGCGCAGCTCGGCGACCAGATTGGCACAGACGGCCTTGTTTCCTCTTCTGAGAAATTCGGCTTCAACAACGCGCTGAACTTCGATTTGCCGCTTGCTAAATCGCTGATGCCCGACCCGAACGAAATGACCGAATGGGAAACCGCATGGGCTGCAGCAGGCGAGCCGGTAGGCGAACACGCCAGCCCCGCGGGCCCGCAGGCAACCGTTTTGCAGATGGCATTGGTGGGCTGCGCAATCGCCAACAATGGCACCATTATGCAGCCCTACCTGGTAGACAGCGTGAACAACTCCGACGGCAAGAACAGCTATCGCGCAACACCTTCCACGATGTCGAACGTATGCTCTTCGTCGGTGGCCAAACGCGTACGCACGGTGCTTGAGGGAGTTGTGAACAACGGCACTGGTAAGGCGGCAGCCATTTCCGGCGTGCAGATTGCCGGCAAAACCGGCACCGCAGAAACCGGCAAGGAAAAGGACGACCGTTGGTTTGTGGGCATGGGCCCGTCCGATGACTGTTCGGTAGTAGTAGCCGTCGTCCTCGAAGAGGCCGGCGAGAGCCTTTCCGGCGGTGCAGCCGGACGCGCCCAAGGCGTACTGAGGGCAGCACTTGAAGTACAAGGGAATCTGTAAGAAAAACGTTTCCTGATTCCTCGTGAAAGCCTTGCAAAAACGAGGAACTTGACATGGTAATACGATATGCTTATGCGATGGTCGTTAAGCATGGATCCAAAGGGAGTACAAACGTGGCTGGAAGCATGGTTGGCAGAACATTCAACAACCGTTACACGCTAACTGAACGAGTCGGCCTTGGTGGCATGGCAGAGGTATACCGCGCACAGGACAACGTCCTGGGTCGCACGGTTGCTGTAAAAGTTATGCTGCCCCAGTATGCAGCCGATCCAACCTTTACCAAGCGTTTCCGCCAGGAAGCGGCATCTGCCGCTAACCTGCAGAGCCCCTATATCGTAAGCATTTACGACTGGGGCCTAGACGGCGAAACCTACTACATTGTTATGGAGTTCCTCCGCGGAACCGATCTTAAAACCGCCATCAATGAACGAGGCGCAATCAATCAGCGAAAGGCGGCCGAAATCGGCAGCCAGATTGCTCAGGCGCTTTCCGTTGCACATGAAGGCGGCGTAATCCACCGTGACATCAAGCCGCAGAACATCATGATCCAGCCTGATGGCAACATCAAGGTAATGGACTTCGGTATTGCGCGCGCAGGCGACGCGGGGCTTTCCCAAACGGCAACCGTTCTGGGCACTGCCCACTACGTATCGCCCGAGCAGGCTCAGGGCAAGGAGCTCACCGGCGCCAGCGATATCTACTCGTTGGGCGTAGTCCTCTACGAAGCTACCACCGGAAAGCTTCCCTTCGACGGGCAAGACGCGGTAAGCGTTGCCGTGAAGCAGGTCAACGAGCTTCCCGCACCGCCTAGCACCATCAATCCGAACATCGATCCTGGCCTGGAAGCCATCATCATGAAGGCCCTGGAAAAGGATCCCAATAAGCGCTTCAAGGACGCTTCAGAGATGCGTCATGTGCTGAACGACTTCCTGGCAGGTCGTCCCATTGCGCTTGGCGATGATATCAGCGGCCTTAAAACCCAGGTTATGGGTGGCGTTGCACCTATGCAAAACGGCACCGCTGTTATGAGCCCTGTTGCCGGCGGCCAAGCTACCGGTGGTTTTACCCAGGTAAACCCACGCGTATATTCCGCCGAAGACGAAGAGGCGGCAGCCAAAAAGAAGAAGCGCAACACCATTATCGGTGTTGTCGTGGCACTGCTGTGCATCATCGGCATTGCGGGTGCTATGTTCGCCATGAATGGCAGCGGCGATAAGGCTACTGTGCCTGATGTAACGAACAAGTCTATTGCCCAGGCACGCACCACGCTTGAACAGGCAGGCTTCAAGGTTGGCACCGAAACGGAAGTGTACAGCAGCACCGTTCCTGCTGGCAGCGTAGTAAGCACCGACCCTCAGGCGGGCGAGCAAGCCGTAAAGGGCTCTACCGTAAAGATCAATGTATCTAAGGGAACCGAACAAGTTACCGTCCCCGATTTGAAGGGCAAATCTGCCGACGAAGCCCAAAAGGCATTGAATGAAGCAGGTCTGACGGGCCAGCAAGGCGATTCCGTATTCTCCGACGATGTTGACGAAAACATGGTCGCATCGCAGGAAACCCCTTCGGGCACCACGGCAAACAAGGGCGATACGGTGGTATTCCACCTTTCTAAGGGCTCTGAAAAGGTGACCATCCCCAATGTTGTGGGCATGACGCAGTCGCAGGCAACCTCCAAGCTGGAAAGTGCAGGCTTCGCGGTTAACACCACGACCGAAACCAGCAAGGATGTCGAAAAGGGCAACGTTACGAAGCAGAGCAAAACAGGCACCGCCACCAAGGGAACCACCATTACCATCACCATTTCCAGCGGTCTTGGCGAAGCCCCCAATGTAGTTGGCATGTCCGAGAGCAAAGCAAAGGAAACCCTCGACAAAGCAGGTTACAAATACGATCTGAAATACAAGTCCGATTCAACGGTAGCAAAGGGAAATGTTATCTCGCAGAGCACTAGCGGCAGCACGGTTACCCTTACTATTTCCGATGGCCCTAGCAGCAACAACAACCAAGAATCCGGCGGATCAGGAAACAACTAACCAGCACGGCGACAAGTACAACGACTGGCACAATAAGGCCTCGCAGCAACGCGAGGCCTTATTTTTTACAGGCTATTCTGCATAACACGCACTGCTCACCAAGCAACAGAAAACCCGCAGCAACTGCCCGAATCAAAGCTGAAAGCACCAGAACCCTCGATATCAGCAAAGGGGCTATAACCTTAAAACCACGAACTTGAATCGCTAAAACGACGGACAATACCGGGAGGAAGGCGATGAGCCGCTTATCTTTCTCGCGGAAACTTGCCTCGTCGCCGTCACCGCGATACCGCGCGTCTTGCGCAAGATCTGCTGCGCGCCACGCGTCTTTCGCAGAATCTGCCCCGCTGGGTCGGTCCGCCCCTTGTAAAAACAAAAATTCCGACTTCTTTGCAACTTTTTTTCGATTAGGGACTCTCTCCTCTTCCCGCAAAGCAAAAACAGGCCGTTTTGCGGCCGATTTACTGCGATTTCGAGCCGATATCCCTGCTTTGCCGCTCCGAAACAATCCCTAATCGCAAAAAAGTTGCAATTCGGGCCATATTTTTGTTTTCGAGCTCCCAAGGCGGCATCGAACCAGCGCTATAAGCGGGTCAGGCGGGCGGTACTGTGAGGCGATACCATAGGCAGGGGCAGGGGACGACGCTATGACGAGGTCTGTACCGCCATAAACGCGACGACCAAAAACCGTCCCATAGACCGAATAACCACGAGGCACGTTTTTTGAGTGATTTCCCGTAACGCGCAACGCTCAATAAAAAAGGCCCGCCTAAGGCGGACCTGAAGATACTGGCGCCCCCGAGAGGACTCGAACCTCCGACGCACGGTTTAGGAAACCGACGCTCTATCCTCTGAGCTACGGGGGCAAAAAGGATGCTTGCAAATAGCTCTGATATCTTAACACACCCCTTCTGCCCTCCAAACAGGCGCATAAAACAACCTTCTCAAGACTTTTCGATGCAGCCTTACTTCGCTACAAGGAGAAGACCCCCGCAACTCCAGTTGGAAAGGGCCTCAAAGGCACCCTTACCGCAGGCGGAATCCACAAAGGCACTTTTATTGCGAGGTAGACCTTCCCAAAGACCCCTTCGCCACGAGAGGAAAACTCCCGCAACAAAGGACTGTCCCAGTTGAGCAAGGCACTAGAGAATGGTAGGATAACCCGCGACCGCTGTTTCAGGGCGAGGTGAAATTCCTCACTGGCGGTAACAGATCCCCCGAAGCAACCTAGCTTCATCTGAAGCCCGCAACCCTGCTTGGCCTGGCGGCTAAGCAGACTGATTTGGTGCAAACCCAAAGCCAACGGTTACAGTCCGGATGGAAGAGACAGGAGGCTTACTTTGTCTACCCCGAACACCCCCACCAAGAACACCAACGCATGGTCCACCAAGCAACTGGTCACCATGGCCCTCATGTGCGCCATTGGCGTTCTTCTTTCGTTCATTGAATTCCCCTTGCTGCCCGGCGTAACCTGGCTTAAATTCGACGCTTCGAATATGCCTGCCATGGTTTCCGGCTTCGCGTTCGGTCCTGGCGCCGGCGTTGCGGTAGGCATCCTAACCGCCATCATTCATGGCCTGCTCATGGCAGACTTCACCGGTGCACTTATGAATGTGCTCACCGTCACGTGCTTCGTATTGCCCGCCGCCATCATCTACAAGAAGAAGCGCACCTATCCCGCCGCCATTGGTGGCTTGGTGCTCAGCATCATCGCCGCGATGGCTGGTGCTGTTGTGGGCAACCTCGTTGTCACCCCTATGTGGTTGGGCGTCCCCTTCGAAGCAGTAACGGCAATGATCATCCCCATTCTTATTCCTTTCAATCTGCTTAAGGGTTTGCTCAACGCGGTTCTGACGCTGGTTATCTACAAATCAATCTCCAACCTTATTACTCCTAAGAAGGACCAGACGAAGGGTCGCTAAACCGTGATTACCTTTTCCGACGTTTCCTTTACCTACACGGGCGAAACCAAGGTGCTTTCCGAACTGGCTCTCTCTATCGAAGAGGGTCAGTTCGTCTGCGTTTTGGGCGCCAACGGCTCAGGTAAATCAACGTTCTCGAAGCTCATCAACGCACTCTTGGTGCCTGATACCGGCACCGTAACCGTGAACAACCTGGAAACCAACAATCCAGACAACACCTTCGCCATACGCAGCACGGCAGGTGCGGTATTCCAGAACCCCGATGACCAGATCGTCGCCAGCCTCGTCGAAAACGATGTGGCATTCGGCCCCGAAAACCTGGGCATAGAAAACCCCGAGCTTCGTCAACGCGTAGAAGAATCGTTGGCAAAAGTCGGCTTAGCCGGCTCCGGCAAGCGCGAAACCGCAGCCCTTTCTGGAGGCCAGAAACAACGCGTCGCCATTGCAGGCGTGCTGGCAATGCATCCCTCCATTCTGATTTTCGATGAAGCTTCGGCCATGCTTGATCCGCGCGGACGCCGCGGCTTGATGCGCGTATGCAAAGAGCTCCACGAACAGGGCATGACCGTTATCATGATCACTCACTTCATGGAAGAAGCCGCAGAGGCCGATCGCGTGATCGTACTGAACGATGGCCACTGCGTACTCGACGGCACTCCCGACGAGGTGCTTACGCAGGACCACATTCTTCGCGACCTTAACCTTGATGTACCCTTCGCCACCCACATGTCGCGCCTTCTGCAAGATCGTGGCATCAACGTTGGCACCCATATCGAAACCGCAACGCTGAAGGAGGAACTGTGTCGATCGCTTTCGAACAGGTAAGCTTCAGCTACACGCCGCTCACCAAACGACAAAAGAAAGCTGGGGAAGTGCAACGCTACGCCTTGCGCAATGTCAGCTTCACCCTCAACGATGGCGAATTCCTTGCCATTGCAGGACATACGGGGTCTGGTAAATCCACCCTGGTACAGCACCTGAACGGCCTTGCAAACCCCACCGAAGGACGCGTGCTCTGGAACGGCAAAGATCTGGCAGACCGCAAAAACGCAAACCGCGCTCGCGGCGATATCGGCGTGGTATTCCAGTACCCCGAACACCAGCTGTTTGCCGAAACGGTCTATGAGGATGTGGCATTCGGCCCCCGCAATATGGGCTTGCCCGAAGATGAGGTTGATGCCCGCATCCGCGAAGCGCTCGCCGACGTACATCTTGATTTCGATACGCTGAGCAAACGCAGCCCCTTCGAGCTTTCAGGCGGTCAGCAACGCCGCGTGGCGTTTGCCGGCGTGCTTGCCATGCGCCCCACTACGTTGGTACTCGACGAACCGGTTGCTGGTCTTGACCCAGCATCACGCACCGATTTCCTCGACCTCATCAAACAGCTCCACGAACAACGCGACCTTACGGTGGTAATGGCTTCGCATAACATGAACGACATCGCCCTTCTTGCAGATCGTATGCTGGTCATGCACGAAGGCGAAGTGGCGTTCCTGGGCACACCAGAGGAGATTTTCACCAAGCATGCTATCGAATTGCGCGAAATTGGCCTCGGCATCCCTCATGCCCAAACCCTGGCAAACCAGCTTCGCGCAGAAGGCATGCCCTTACCCGAAAAGCTCTATCTTCCTGAATCGTTAGCAGATGAAATTGCTCACATCCTTGGTGGAAGCGGGGCTGTGCAATCATGAAAATAGATGCCGTATTCGGTCGCTGCATCGCCAAGGATTCCGCTGTTCACCGTATGGACCCTCGCGCAAAGCTCCTGCTTTCAATCCTGTTCATGGTTATGGTGTTTGCTGCGGGGTCGTACGTGTCGCTGGGCGTCGCCGCATTGTTTACTGCGGGAATGTTTGCTTTCGCGCACATCTCACTTCGCCAAGCGTTCACCTCCATCGCACCTCTGGCCATTCTGGTGGTTTTCACTGCGCTGCTGAACATTTTCTTCGTTCAGGGCGGCGAGGTGTACTTTCAGCTATGGATCATCTGCATTAGCCAACAAGGCTTGCACCAGGCGCTCTTTATCGCTATCCGCCTTACTATGCTGCTGTTGGGCGTGAGCCTGCTTACGCTGGCCACCACCACGCTCGATCTCACCGATGGCTTCGAGCGCCTTCTAGAGCCCTTCAAACGCTTCGGATTGCCTGCTCATGAGCTGTCTATGATGATGGGAATCGCTCTGCGCTTCCTGCCCCAGTTCGCCATCGAACTGCGCACTATCTACCGTGCGCAGATTAGCCGCGGCGCAAATTTCGGCAAGGGACCCAAGGGGGGCGTTGCCATGATGACTTCGCTTATTGTGCCTCTGTTTACCAGCGCGTTCCGACACGCCGAAACGCTTTCTTTGGGCATGGACGCGCGCTGCTATCATGGAGGCGAAAACCGCACCCGTTTAAAAGAACTCTCTTTCAGCAAGCGCGATATCGCCGGTACCGCTTATTTAGGAATCGGCACTGCAGCCGTACTGGCGACCGACCTCGTCTTGAACATGCTGCTATAAACGCAGAACCGTACAGCTCGCCACTTCCCCACTCGTGCAAATCCCGGTCCAGTAAGGAAAACCAGCACGCAAGCGTCAAAGCCCAAACCGCGAACGCATCGAGCCATAACAACATCTAACGGCCCTAGCAAACCAAGGCAACCTCAATCACCTGAAAGGAACACCATGGACGACATCATTGAATACCTTACCGCAGTACCCGCATGGTACCTGGCAACCTGCGAAGGCGACCAGCCCCGCGTTCGCCCCTTCAGCTTCGTTATGCGCGAAGGCGACACCCTGTGGTTCTGCACCGCAACTAACAAAGATGTTTATCATCAGCTGCAGCAGAACCCCAAATTCGAGCTTTCCGCATGGAAGCCCGGCCGCGGCTGGATCATCGTTACGGGCGTAGCCGATTTGAACGACACCGCAGGCGATGAGGTTCGCAAAGCAGGCTACGAGCACATGACGGCACTTGGCGAAACTTACGAAGACTGGGGCGATCCACGCCTGACGTTCTTCTCCCTGAAAGAAGGCATTGCCAAGATCGACGACATTGACGGCTCTTCCAGGAGCATCGAGCTGTAAAGGCGTCGAAGCGCATACAACGCATTTGCATCAGGCCCTGGCCGGCAACGAACCTGTCCCGCATCTAAACAACGGGACGGATTCACAAAAGCCCGGACGGGGCCTCCTGTTTATCTGACGGCATGTGAGCCGGCTTGCCAGAAACCTGAAGTCCTCGGCGATGCACAACCGCCCAGAAAAGCAATCACCGTACCCCACCAACTCGGAACAAAACCCGATAAAACAAAAAAGCGCCGGTCCATGACCGGCGCCAAACTTTACAGCATAGAGATTTGATCGACGAGCTTTCGTGCCGCATCGCGAACCGAAAGGCCGTTGATGTCGATAGTAAGATCGGCGTACTTTTCGTACAGGGGCACGCGCTCCTCGTACAGGTCGGCCAAGCTCATACCAATACCGTTCTTCATAACGACGCCGCGCTCATGAAGGCCGCCTAGACGGTTTTCCAGCTCTTCGTAGGAAACCTGCAGGTATACAACCGTGCCGATAGAGGACAGATGCTTCATGGCCTCGTCGGAATAGACAGCAGAACCACCCGTAGCAATAATGGCATGGCTCGTGGAAAGCGTGCACAGCACTTCATTTTCCACTTCGATAAAGCCATCAGGACCGCATGCATCGATAATCTTCTGCAGCGTCTTGTCGAGCTTGCCCTGAATAAGCAAGTCGGCATCGATGAATTCATAGCCAAGGATCTTCGCCAAAACAACGCCCAAGGTTGACTTGCCAGCGCCCGGCATGCCAATAAGGATGATGTTCTCGGTGGTGTTAGTCATGAGGCCCGTCCTCTTTCCATTTATCTCTACCGAAAGCAACTATAGCACGTTTCGCTTCAACCCTCGGAGCCACCACCTCGTTCACCAAGATGGCTACGAAAATCAACGCAAATCCGACCAGCAAACGGCTCGTCATAACCTCTCCGTACAGCAGAACGGAGAACAGCACGCCAAATACCGATTCCAAGCTAAGAAGCAACGCTGCCTGCGAGGGGTTAACGTACGCGAGTGAAACGTTCTGGATGCCAAACGCGATGATCGACGCGAACACGATGAGAAAGGCCATCTGACCAACAATGGTAGGCGTTATCACCGCAGCCGTAGGAAGCGTTTCCGTGACTGCACCAACGATGCATCCGAAACAACCTTCGGTGATGAATTGGAACACCGTGAGCATCAGTGCGTCGTGCTTTTCAGTGAACTTGGACACAAAGACGATGTGAACCGCAAACAAAACCGAGCTGACCATTGTCAGGGATTCGCCAAAGCCAATGGAAAATGTCTGCCCTGATGTAGTAACCGAAACCAGCCAAATACCCACAACGGCAATGCCAGCAGCCCCTATATTGAAAAAGGAGGGGCGCTTACGCATAAGGACCCACCAGGCAAACGGAACCACGACGCAATACGTTGCAGTAAGAAATGCGTTGATGCCCGGCGTTGTATGCTGTAGACCTACGGTTTGCGCCAGGAATGCTGAAAAATCGAACACTGCTAGCACCATACCCGCGCCCAAGGCGCGCTTTGAGAAATGGGCCTTCACCCGCTTACGCAGAATAAAAAGAAGAATGAAGCCCGCCAACGTGAAGCGGATGCCCAAAAGCCACGCCGGCGGCATAACCGCGACCACGTCCTTCATGACCACGAAGCTGAAGCCCCAAATCATTGCGGCCAAAACCAACAGTATTTTATAAACCCATGAAGGTATTTCAGAAAGAGCAATCATAAGTGCCCATTATAACCAAGCCGCTCCCCGCAAGGGGCAATTGCACGGCACTGGCTCGATCTAGGAGCAATACGGCTTCCCGCTGCAGAATACCCGATAGGCATCTGCCCAGCACTCCCATCGGCGGCGCAATCGCCGTTATCGGCAGCAGGGCCCCTAAGGCAACCTGCCCGCAATCGAGCACTTCCCAACAAGCATCCCGCCTTCAACCGTAGCGAACAGCGGCGCCCTTCGCACCAGACCAACCAGAATCGCAGGTGGAAAGCCGCAGACAGGCAAATCCTAACGGGCACCACCGCCACCGCCGAAGCCGCCGCCACCGCCGCTGGAGAATCCACCGCCGCCGCCAGAGCCATCGGAGGAATCGCCCGAAAGCGCCGACTGCACTGCCTGGATAGATTCCGATACCGACGTGTTCAGCATCGAGCCAAGATCGGGCATGGTGGTGTTCGCATAGTACGTCGGGGTATACAGCCCCCACCATGGCACGTACGAGCTATCCAGCACTTCATCGTTATTCAGCTGGAACATCTCGGGCACCTTCTTGCGTAGCTCACCAATAGCCTGTTCAGCTACGCCGAACAGATAGGCATACACCATGAATTCGCCCCATACTTTCACATCGGTGGCAGGGCGTTCATCCAATGCAGAGAATTCCGTAAGCCATTTACGCAGCCCTTTACAGCGCGCATAGACATCGGTGCCCTTCTGCGTGCGGCGCTCCATGAAACGAGAAACTACAATAAGAGCCACTCCCGTGATGATGCCGGGAACAAGAACGAGGAAGTTCTCGAAGATACACGCGATGATAAAACATCCCAGTATCAGCGCAATTGCCACCGAAAGCATACGGAAGCGCTTCGACTTCGAGTAGCTTTCAAAGTACTCGGCTGTTATCACATGCGAAGTTACCAAACCCTGCCAATCGGACATAGCGTCGTTGAATTCTTCGGGATTGCTTTCTGCATACGCTTTGATGGTTCCCAACCACAGCGAAGGCTGGCCTTGCGCCACCGTATCGAACAGGAATGACATAGCCTTGCGGTCAATCGTGCTATTGAGCGAAAGCTCTACCTGAGGTACACGCGTAAGGTAGTAGTCATCGACTTGCTTCTTTCGAATGACACCACCCTGTTCGTATGAACCCTTGTTGATCAAGATCGCACCAGCATTGGCAAGATGCATGATGGTTGCCGTGAAATCGGTTGAACTTTCCTTATCGAAGGTCCACAAACGACCGATCACAGCAGGGTGAGCGCCAGCTTCCGGCACATCACGCCAATACTCATCTTCGAACGTAGGCTTGAGCTCTTTGCCGTAGCGGACAAAGGAACGAACGCCCCATACCAGCAACGCCAAGCAAACAAGAATCACCACGATAAGCAAACCGAGCGAAAGCGCGCGCTGCGCGTTGGCGCGGTCTGCCCATGTCTGCTCTTCGGAAAGAACGGTATCGAGGCGAGCGGTAGATTCGTGCATGTTGTCGGCTCCGGAAACTATGCCCGACAGCCACTCAACGGGAAACACCACACGCGCTTCTGCATAGGAACCTGCGTTTACGTGGGGAACGCTGTAACTTACCGTGCCGTCACCATTGATGGCAACCGTAGCATCCAGGGGGCCATGACCCCACGCGCGCACATTTTCACCCGCCGTAACCTTGGCCCCCGAAGCGATGGGAAGGTTCAGCGTCATGGTCACATCACTGGAATCTTCAGCCCAGCCGCTGCCCACAAACTGCCAGTACAGCTCTCCCACATCGGAGTATGCCTGCGCAGCCTTGGTTACCGTATAGTCCAGCTGCACAACATCCACTTCGTCTTCCACCGAGAAGAACACATAGACGGTGTTCTTGGGCTTATCGAATGAGTAAGCGTCGCCGCCGGGACCGCCCGACTCACGCCAATCAAGCTGGAAAGGTACGCTGGGAAACTCCGAGAAAGACTTCGCTGAAGAACCCATGCTTACGCTGTTGATCTTGATGTCGGAACCAGAAGGCAAGCTATCGAAGTTCCACCATACCGCCGTAAAAGTACCGCTGAAATCAAACGTGCGCTGCTCAACCACATGCAAGTCGCCGTTAGGCTGCACCGTTGCATTGATGGTGGTATGCGGCATTTCGTATGACTTTGCATGAGCCTGCTGCGGCGTGAAGCAAAGGCAGGCAAACGCCAGCGCCAAAACTGCAACAGCAAGGGCTACGCCCTTGCCAAAGCTGCTTTTGACCTGATTTTCGACCACAAGTGTGGCGAATTGACCATTTTGGCGATTTTTTTTGATGAAAGCATGGTTTTGCACTGCTCTTCTCCTTGCAAGATGAGGGCGGGCAGGTTATCATTTCAATTCGCATATACGGAGAGCTGACCGAGAGGCCGAAGGTGCTCGCCTGCTAAGCGAGTATACGCCAAAAGCGTATCTGGGGTTCGAATCCCCAGCTCTCCGCCACCGTATATCGAGCCCGTTCATTTCGAACGGGCTTTTTCATTTTAGACGACTCAATGGCAAACAGGAACTTTATTGCACAACTGACCCAATTGCGCAATTGGCCCCGATTTCGCATTCGGCACCGAATCACTCAGGAAACCCCGCTGTTTTGGCAAGATAGTCTTGGTCAATTTGCCAAAACGCTGCCAACTCTCAAAACCGGCAGCCGGAAGATAGTTGCACCAAAGCAAAGACGCCGCCCACATAGGCGGCGTCTTTGTCATCCATCGATGCCCAATGAGTAGCATCGATCAAGTTTTATTGGAAATAGGATGTTAGCAGAAAGCTCCGCTGGATACCCTATTTCACTGAAGGCGTATCCGACGGATCTTTAGGGGCGGTTCCCATGTTTACCGAGGGAGCCTGCGCAGCATCGTTGCCCTGACCAAAAGAAACAACTGGCGCAGCCGAAGCAGCCGCATTGGCATCGAAGTTTTCACGCGCAGTGAACTTGAAAAGGCCGGCAACCAGCACTCCAGGGAACGTCTGAATCGCACTGTTGTATTTCATTACCGTGTCGTTGTAGCTCTGACGCATATAGCTGATTTTGTCTTCCGTAGCGGAGATCTCAGCTTGCAGCTGCTGGAAATTAGCATTTGCTTTCAAGTCGGGATAAGCCTCGGAAACCGCGAATAAGCTCTTCAACGTACCCGAAAGGAAGTTATCGGCAGCCATCTTCTGCTCGGGCGTCGTAGCGTTGCATACCGCAGAACGCGCTTCGGTTACCTTTTGGAGCGTACCGCTTTCGTGGGCAGCATAGCCCTTCACCGTTTCCACCAAATTGGGAATAAGATCCAAACGGCGCTGCAGCTGAACATCAATTTGCGACCAAGCATTGTCAACGCGGTTGCGCAGCTGAACAAGGTTGTTGTACAGGCCAATAAGGACGATGGCCAGAATCACCGCCACAACAACGATTGCAATAATTGCTTCCATAACTTGCTCCTAGCGTTTCTCGCGCAGCCACGCCCGCAGACGCACTGCTGTGATGCGGGAAAACCACTGGTGGTTTTCGCCACCTTACCTCGAGTTACTCGACATCTCTATTATAAAGCCTCAACGATGGCAGCGCCCAACGGTGAGAAAGACGTTACGCGAGTCCACCATTCGTGCTTGCGCGCTTCAACGGAAGCCTCACACGCCGCCTGATAGCTGTCAAAAATGCAGCACACCGCCGAACCGCTTCCACACAGCACCACATTTTCTTCGCCAGCAGCAGCCCTTCCCCATTCAAGGACTTGAGCAACCACCGGCGTTACCGAACAAGCCGCCTTTTCGAGGTTGTTGTACAGGGAAACATCAGCCGCAGCATCCAAAGCTGCAATCGACGAAAGATACTCTGAACTGGGCAAAACAGGATCTTCATCAAACGCCGCGTAGGCCTTACCCGTAGATACGCCAGCATCGGGGCGAACAAGCAGAACGAAGCCAGAACGAGGCTCAAGCTGAGCCTCGAACACGTCGCCCTTACCCGAAAGACGCGCGCAACCGCCTTTCAGGAAGAAGGAAACATCGGCACCCAAACGCGATGCCACTTCCTGCACACGCTCATCTTCCATGCCAACGCCCCACAGCGTTGCCGCACCGACCAACGCAGCAGCCGCATTGGAAGAGCCGCCGCCCAAGCCCGCTTCAGCAGGAATTACCTTGTTGAGAACCATTTCGATGGTTTCATCCTGCGTGCGGCCCAAAGCCTTTGCCAGCTCAACCACGGCCTTGTAGGCGATGTTTTCCTCGGCCTTGATCAAAAGCGGGTCAATGGTAAAAGAGCTTTCGCACTTCAGCATCACCTGAAGGCCCTCCCCCGAACCCTCGTCATCGAAACGACGCATGGAAAGCGTGTCGTGCAGGGCAAGCGAGTGCATGATGGTTTGCACCTCGTGGAACCCGCTTTCCTGCTTTTCACCCACAGCCAAAACCAGGTTCACCTTTGCAGGCGAAATGATCTTTGTAACGTTTTTCATTGGCAAACCTTCAAGCCTCATGCAGAAGCACCATCCTGATTCGATTCTTTATTGTTCTACTCGTTTATCGCAGCAGCGGGTTCATTTGCTTCCTCGGCGCGCGCTGCGGCCTTTCTTGCTTTATTGCGCTTGCGTTTTTCGCGAAAAAACGTTTGCAGCAACGATGCGCAATCCTCTTCGCATACCCCAGGCGTAACCTCGAACACATGGTTCAACCGCTCGTCGGCATTCACCTGATACAGCGAACCTAACGCACCTGCCTTCGGATCAAATGCACCAAACACACAACGATCGATGCGCGCCTGGTGCATAAGCCCCGCGCACATGATGCATGGCTCAAGCGTAACGTACACCGTACACCCCGACAGACGCCAAACGCCTAAATTGTTTGAGGCTTGCTTCATTGCAAGGAATTCCGCATGGCCGGCAGGGTCGGCATCCGTCTCGCGACGATTATATGCAGCGGCAATTACCTCTCCGTCGCGCACCACCACTGCGCCGATGGGCACTTCGTCAAGCAGTTCCGCCTTGCGCGCTTCAGCAATTGCCAGACGCATGAATTCAATATCTTGCGTATCTGAAGAAATGAGCTCCATACCTCACCACCAAGTTATGCTATCCTAATCCCTACCAATTCGGAGGAATGGCAGAGTGGTTGAATGCGGCGGTCTTGAAAACCGTTGTGCCGCAAGGCACCGTGGGTTCAAATCCTACTTCCTCCGCCAGAATTTCCAAGCCCGTTCATTGAACGGGCTTTTTCATTCTATGCACCACGAAACCAGCGGCAGCCAGCCTTTTGCGTCATCTTGCCCACTTGCAGGGCGACGGGCATTTCACGACCCCCTGTCTGACCCCGCAACGCAATTGACTAATCAGCGAAAAAGGTTTCCATCGCAAAATCGACGGGCATTTCACGACCCAGCCAAAGACGCTCGGCAATTGCCGCCTGCTGCACAAAGGGGCCAGCGCCGTCAACGGTTTTACAGCCGCAGGAACGCGCCAGCTGTATGAGTTCGGTGTTGCGGGGGTTGTACACCAGATCCGCCACGATAAGCTCGGGTCGCAACATATCCGCCGTCAGAAGACAGCCGGGATCATCGGGATACCCCACGGTGGTTGTATTTACCACCAGGGCTGATTCGGCAAGCGATGCCCTTAGCTGATCTTCGTCGGAAAGAGCATAAAGCGAAATCTCGCAGGGAGAATACCCGTGTAATCGATCGATCAACTCATATCCCCTTTGCTGGTACGACTCCTGCCTATTGAACACATCGATCTGTGCCACTCCATCGAGCGCCGCTTGAACAGCAATGGCGGAAGCTGCGCCACCAGCGCCCAACACGGCTATCTTCTTTCCGCGCACATTGATACCATTCAGTACCAAATTGCGCATAAAAGCGGCTCCGTCGGCATTGTCGCCCAAAGAACGGCCATTCTGAATTACCACAGTGCTTACCGCGCCCATAATTTCTGCCGTCCGAGAAATTTCATGAAGATAAGGGACGATGGCATTCTTATACGGTGCCGTTACGTTATAGCCCAAAAAGCCAAGCGCCTCCATGCCACGCACAGCCGATTCCAAGTTCTCTGGTTTCACATTGAAGGGAACAAAGGCGTAATCGTAGCCCATCCTCTCAAACACAGCATTGTGGATAGCCGGCGAGCCAGAATACGTTACGGGTGAGCCAATAAGACCCACCAGCCTTGTAGAGCCGGAAATACGAGTTACCGCGTCCATACAACCCTTCCCATCACGCGAGCCATGCTCGCAAACGCCCATTCATTGGACGAATTACGCTGAAAACAACTCTACCGCAAGCCCAGTCGCGTGAAAAGAAACGGCATTTCCCACCGTGGGCACGCAACAGGCTAACCTTCCATTTGCTCAGCCACTAGCAGCCATTCCTCTTCCAGCGCTTCAATGCGCTGTTCGAGCTCGTGAATACCCGCCTGCGCTTCACCTAATGCCTGATAGTCATAAGGATCAACCTTCAGCAGATCCTCCTTGGCCTGGGCAAGCTTCTTTTCCTGAGTCTTCATCTTGTTCTCGATGGAACGTGCCTGCTTTTTAAGCTCTCGAACCTCAGCGGCAGAAAGCCCCGATTGAGCCTGAGACTGAGCAGCACTACCCTGCTTTGACGCACTTGTCGTCTTGTTCGATTGGGCCCTGCGGTCTTCTTCAAGCAATTCAAGGTACTCGTCCACGCCACGAGGACAATGCGTGAGCTTGCCATCGATAAGCGCGAACTGATCGTCGGTTACGCGTTCCATCAGGTAGCGATCGTGGCTTACCACGATCAACGTGCCCGGCCAGGTATCGAGCAGATTTTCCATGGCCACAGTCATATCGGTGTCAAGATCATTGCTGGGCTCGTCAAGGATAAGCACGTTCGGCGAATCAAGCAGAATCAGCATCAACTGCAAACGGCGCTTCTGACCACCGGAAAGCGTTTCGACCGGCATATTCAAATGGGCATTGGTGAATCCCAACTGCTCAAGCAACTGAGCAGGGGAAACTTCCTTGCCGTCTATCATATAACGAGCGTTGTATCGAGAAAGAACCTCGCGAACGCGATCGCCCTTCAGCTTTTCCAGTTCTTCGAGCTTCTGGGAAAGGAAAGCGAATTTCACGGTCTTGCCAATTTTCACGCGACCCGCTTGAGGGCGAAGTTTGCCCTGAACGATATCGAGCAACGTCGATTTGCCAGCGCCGTTTGCGCCCAAAAGGCCATAGCGATCACCAGGACCGATCATCCAGGTAACATCATCGAGAACCTTGTTCTGTCCGTAGGAGAACGAGGCGTCGATCACATCAACGCACTTCTTCCCCAATCGAGAAATAGCCGCGCGCTTAAGTTCTGTGGTGTTACGAAGCGGAGGCTCTTCCGCAATAAGGGCACGTGCCGTTTCAACATGAAAACGTGGCTTGCTAGAACGCGCCCGAGCGCCACGGGAAAGAAATGCCAATTCACGGCGAATAAGGTTCTGTCTTTTCTGTTCCGCCACCTCGGCCTGGCGCTGACGCTCCACCCGTTGGAGAATATAAGCGGAATAGCCACCCTCAAATGGTTCGGCGATGCCATCGTGCACTTCCCACATGCGAAGGCATACCTCGTCGAGGAACCAGCGGTCGTGCGTTACTACCACCAAGGCACCAGCGCCTCGTGAAAAGCGCTTCTTAAGGTGCTTTGCCAACCAGTTGATGGCAACCACATCAAGATGGTTGGTGGGCTCGTCAAGCAGCAACACGTCAGCATCGGCAATCAGTACACGGGCAAGGTCAACGCGGCGGCGCTGGCCGCCGGAAAGTGTGCCAACTTCGGCATTCCAGTCCAAGTCGCCGATCATGCCGTCGATGATGTCGCGAATGCGAGCGTCGGATGCCCATTCGTATTCGGGTGTATCGCCCACCACATTCCATCCAATGGACTTTGCGTCGTCTAACTCATCTGCCTGGCGAAGAGAGGCAAAGCGGACACCACCTGTTCGCAGCACGCGGCCATCATCGGGTTCAACCGTTCCGTCGAATAAACCTAAAAGCGACGATTTGCCGTCACCGTTACGACCAACCACACCCACGCAATCGCCATCGTCAACGCCAAGGGAAAGCGATTCAAAGATCACCTTCGTGGGATATTCCAAATGCACATTTTCACAGCCAAACAGAAAGGCCATTGCCTGTTGCTCCTTTGTTCGCGCCTCACCTTTTTCGGAAAGCCATCATATGAGTATATCTGCATTTCCGCTTCATCCGCCGTCCTCAGGCCAGCATTAGCACATATCTTCAAGAGCACAGCACGATTCGCTTCGCAACTTCCTCGAGGCGCCATTGACACCGCGATTCACCGCAAAAACCGTGCATCCTCCGTACCGTAAATTTTCCGGCTCATGATTTTGCTATAGTCTCAATTATGGATTTAAAGAAAGAAAAGATCGGCATTGTTCTCATAAATACGGGCTCCCCCGACTCCCCTGATCCGCAGGACATTCGCCCGTACCTGATCGAATTTCTTTCCGACCGAAACATCATCAAGGTTCCGCCAGTTATCTGGCAACCCATCTTGCGTCTCTTCATTGCCCGAACCAGGCCGAAGAAAACAGCTCCGCGCTACCAGCAGATATGGACCCCCAATGGTTCGCCGCTTGCAGTTGAATCGCGCGCTCAGTGCGATGCATTAAACAAGCGCCTTGCCAAAGCGGGCATCAACGCTCTGTGCGAAGTTGGCATGCGCTATGGCAACCCTTCAATAAACCATGCTCTGCAAAGGCTCGAAGCGGCTGGATGCAGCAAAATTGTTGCACTGCCTCTGTTTCCTCAAACCGCCTTCAGCACCGTTAAAACTTGCAAGGAAGCCATACAGGATCAGGTTGGCAAACATCCCAACCTATCGCTCGAGGCAATTGTCGAAGGCTACAACGACAACCCTTTATACACACAGGCACTCGCTGCATCCATACGCGATGTTTGGGAGTATCGTCCAGGCAGCAAGCTTCTTCTCTCGTTCCACTCTATCCCCCTTGCAGACATCGAAGCGGGCGATACCTATGTGGAACAAATCAAAGCCAGCGTACATCAGGCAATGGAGCTGCTTGGAATACCCCAATCCGACTGGGCTATTGCCTACCATTCGCGCTTCGAGGATTCGCGTGCGTGGGTTACGCTCCACCCCAAAACCCAACTGGCCCAATGGGCTGCCGAGGGAGTTTCGCGGATAGCCCTTGTAACGCCTGGCTTTGCTTCCGACTGCTTGGAATCGCTCTATGATATCAAGTCGGTAGCGTGCGATTTCTTCTGCACTCTGTGCAGCCAAAATGACATTACTGCAGACGTTACCTATATTCCCTGTTTGAACCACCGCGAAGACCACATTGACCTGCTATTCAATGTTGTGAAAAAAGCAATAGAATCGATTGATACGGCGGAAAAGCCAACGAACCTGGCTTAACGCCGAGCGAGACCATTAGATAAACCGGCCCGCGTAATCGAATGCCCCCATAAGCCAAAACCTCACCATCAACAAAAATAGGCTGGATGTGCTTTTGCGCATCCAGCCTATTTGAAAGTAACCGCTAGCCCCATTAAGGGCCTTACGACGCAAAGGGAAGGCCCGCTCCCAGAGCGGGCCTTCTGTCCTTATTTATTTGATTACCAATACGGGCATCGGTGCTTCACGCAGAACAGCGTAGGAAACCGAACCGAGAACACCGCGAATTGCGCCAAGGCCACGAGAGCCCATTACGATAAGGTCGGCGTTAACCTTTTCAGCATAGCCGAGGATGTCAGCGGCCGGCGTATAGCCAGGAATTACCTCGATAGTTGCCTTATCGCCCAAGGAATCGAGCGAATCGCCAATGCCTTCCTTAACCTTTTCGGTTTCTTCATCAATGGTCTTGTTGTAAAGGGCCATGATGTCTTCAACGGAAAGCAGGTACTGCTGAGGATCGAACGAAGCACTGTTGAAGTTCGCGGGAAGCTGAGCGTTGGGATGCGTGGTTACAAATACCACATGAAGCTTTGCGGCTTCTTCGCTGCCAACGATTTCAGCAGCCTTCTTCACGGCAGCAAGAGCCTGGTCGGATCCATCATATGCAACGACAACGTTTTCGAAAACCATCGTTACCCCTCCTTGAAGTGTTGCAGCAAGCCCCTCGCACGCCTACGGTGCATGCCTGCTTCTGATGGTTCAAGGATAACACGTTCACATGTTCTCGAACAGTATTCAATAGAACTAAATAGCCAGTTCAAAGCAAATGAATTGCAATAATTAATAATCATTTACGATTCCATAAGCTATACGTTTGGCTATTTTGAACACCCCAACGACAACACCCGACATCCTCCACGCACAAAAAGGCCTCCCGCTTCTTTCGGCATGAAACGGGAGGCCTTTCATGGACTTTCATCGCACAGTTTTGGAAGCACACACCGCAGAACAGGACACCGAAGCGTGTGCCGAAAACGCCAGACAAAGACGGTTACTTCAAAAAGCAGCCCTTTGACTCCAGAGGCTCGATGTTAAGCTTCATGTTTGGATCTACGGTAATAGAAAGCAAATAGGTTTTGATGGCTTCATCAACTTCGTATTCAATGTCGATATCGCCATCAAACACGCACCAGTAGAACAGCAAGCCCGTCGACGCGGCGGCAATGCGAAGCATGGCTTCGTCAAGATCGACATCGTCACGCACAATACCCAACTCGATAGCTTCTGCAAGATAATTGCGAACCGAAACAATGATGAAATCGTCTTCAGCATCGCGATGCATGAAGTCGAAGAAAGGATTGTGATTGGAAGCATACAGGCCGGAAACGAATTCAAGACCCATGTCCTTGCAGTACTCAACATAAGCACGATACAAAAGAAGGACGCGCTCAACTGGGCCATATTCGTCACTGCCCTCAAGAGCCTTTTCGCGATAAGGTGCGAAAGCGTACTTCAGGTAATAGGAGATAAGATCCTCCTTGCCGCTGAACAGGTTGTAGAAACTACCTGTTGAAAGCCCGGCCTCATCGCAAATGTTGCGAACGGTAAGCTGCTTCATGCCATCGCGGTTCACGAGCTTGATAGCGGCTTTCAAAAGCTTTTCGCGCGTCACCTGAGCCCTTGTTTCATGAACAGACACATACTGGTTCCGCCTTATCATGAGCAATCCCCTTCCAGTTTTCCGCAGTCTTCCACACCATACACGATTACGTTATATTGCACGAATCGCTCCAACAAATGAACATGTTCTAACAAGGTTATACCATGCGATGAGAATCCAATCGTCGCAAACACGATACCTTCTGCAAACCTGCCACCAGTAAAAGCAAACGGGGGCACAAGGCCCCCGTATTCATTTTGCTATGCGCGGCTCACACGTGCGCCTTGCGGTGTATCTTCAACCACAAAGCCCAGATCGCCCAATCGATCGCGTACCGCATCAGCAAGGGCGAAGTTCTTTTCCTTGCGGGCTTCAGCACGACGCACCAGCAGCGCTTCGATAGCCCCCTCGGCGTCACATCCCGTAAATCCAGCAAGCTCAACAGCCAAGGCAACAACCTCGTTCGAGGAATCGCACTCCTTGTCTTCGCAAGCATTGAGATCGACACCGAGAACGCTAAGCAGGTCGCACACCGCATCGGCACCGGCAAGCACTGCGGCAGCATCTTTGCTGCTTACCGCAGTCTCGGTGAGGATTGTGTTTGCTTCGCGCACAAATGAGCAGATAGAGCCCAAAGCACCCGCCGTATTGAAATCATCGTCCATTGCCTCAATAAACGAATCGCACATATCGTCGATTGCTTTTTGATAAGCAACAAGGTCGACCGTGGTTTCACCTTCGGCGTTGGCGCACAACCATGCGGTGTTCTTAACGAAGTTGGTAAGACGGGAAAGCATTGCCTCCGATTCGCCCAAACGCTCGTCCGAGAAGTCGAGCGGGCTTCGGTAATGCGTTTGCAGCATCAGCATTCGAAGCACACGGGCATCGGTAGTCTTAAGCACATCGCGCAGCAACAGGAAGTTGCCCAGTGACTTGGACATCTTTTCGTGGTTGATCTGAAGCATGCCTCCATGCATCCAGTAATTGGAGAACGTGCAACCAAAAGCAGCTTCTGACTGAGCACGCTCGTTTTCGTGATGGGGAAACGCCAGGTCTGCGCCACCACCGTGGATATCGAACGGGAGGCCCAGGTACTTCTTCGACATAGCCGAGCACTCGATATGCCAGCCGGGACGGCCTTTGCCCCAAGGAGAATCCCACGAAGGCTCGCCTGGCTTGGCCGCCTTCCACAGGGCGAAATCAAGGGGATCACGCTTGCGATCTTCCAAGCCCTGGCCGTCTGCGCGCAGCTCACGATGGCCCGACTCCATTTCGTCGACATTGCGGCCGGAAAGCTGACCATAGCCCTCATACGAACGAACCGCAAAGTATACATCGCCTTCAACCTCGTAGGCATGACCGCCTTCGATGAGTTTTTCGACCAAAGCAATCATCTCGTCGATTTCCTCAGTGGCACGGGGGCGAACATCCGGGTCCATTACGCCGGCAGCACGCATGTCGTCGATAAATGCCTGGGCGTATTCCGCAGCAACCTCAGAAGCGCTACGGCCCTCTTCGTTTGCCTTTTTGATGATCTTGTCGTCCACGTCGGTGATGTTCTGCACGAACTTCACCTCGTAGCCACGCCAAATCAGATAACGGCGAATGGTGTCAAACGAAATAAACGTGCGAGCATTTCCGATATGAATGTAGTTGTACACAGTTGGGCCGCATACATACATATTCACCTTGCCGTCGGCAACGGGAACGAAGGGACGCTTTTCACGCGCCTTGGTATCGTAAATCTTGATCATGCAATCTCCTCGAAACAGCATATGCGGCAACTGCCGCACGCGAATTCTACCAGTAGGAAGGGGCCCGCTCTACGGGCTACTTACAGCGGCATACCAACGCCACAGCCTGAGCAGAAATGCCCTCTTCTCGGCCCTCAAAGCCAAGGTGCTCGGTAGTAGTTGCCTTCACTCCCAAGTTTTCTACCGCGATCCCGCAGGCAGTCGCCAGGTTTTCACGCATCATATCGCGATAAGGCGAAAGCTTTGGAGCTTGGGCGGCAATTACGCAATCGATGTCAACGATAGAAAAGCCTTGTTCACGCACAAGATTCGCAACCGCAGCCAACAACTTCAGAGAATCGGCACCCTCATAAGCAGGATCGGTATCGGGGAAAAGCTTGCCGATATCGCCACCTCGAATCGCGCCGAGCAGGGCATCGGCCACCGCATGAGCCAACACATCGGCGTCAGAATGACCCAAAAGCCCCTGATGATGAGGGATTTCTACGCCACCCAAAATCAGTTTGCGATCGGGGGCAAAGGCATGCACATCGTAACCGAGACCCACACGCATGGGCACGGCGGATAAAGCTTGGTTTTGCTCAGTCACTTAGAGTTGCTCCTCTCGGCGGTCTTCAATTGCCGCGCGAATTGCCGCAGAGATAATCAGATAGTCTTCAGGAACGGTGAGTTTGATGTTGTCGCGCTTTCCCTCAACCATGAGCACACGGCCGCCCAAACGTTCAATAAGCGAAGAATCGTCTGTACCCACAAACCCATCGGAGAGGGCCGAAGCATGAGCGCGGCGGTAGATGCCAGCGCGAAAAACCTGAGGGGTTTGAGCGTTCCAGAACACCGAGCGGTCGGGCGTGCCAACCACTACCCCGTTTTCGACAACTTTCAACGTATCGATGGAGGGATGCCCCACCAATGCGCCGTCGCAATCAATATTGCCTTTGAGCGTGCTGATGGTGTGTTCGATAAGCTCTTTGGTGATAAGAGGCCTTGCGCCATCGTGGAGCATAACGAACTCGTATTCCTCGGGCACCAGCTCAAGGCCGGAAAAAGCAGATTCTTGGCGAATCGATCCAGCGGGAGCCATAACAATGGGCGTCACAAAGGGGAACGGGTCGATTGCTTTAGAAAGGTATTCGCTCATGCGCTCTTCGGGGCACACGATAACGATAAGGCCCACATCACCTACAGCATCGAACACTTCGGCAGAACGGGTGAGGATGGGCTTGCCGGCAATTTCCACGAGCTGCTTGCCACCTTCGTGACCAAAACGCTCGCCGCTGCCGCCGGCCAAGATAATCGCAGCAGTTTTGGGGTTCTTATCAACGACACCCTCAAGGCGGGGTTCCGCCTTGAGGGCATCGAAATTGACGTCATCGAACATAGCCATTGCGTGCTCAAGCACGGAAGGGGCAAAAATCGGATCGATGGTCTTTTCAGTCATGATAGCTCCTGTACACCTGGTGCGGATTCAGAGCCGCAGCGCTGGTGCACTTCAGGCTCAGTCGGCTGCCTGGCCTCCTGCAGAAGAGCCGCCACGCGAAGAAATACCCGCGTGACCAAGATCATAGCCGGCAAGAAGCAATTCAGCCTCGGCAGCTATGGTATCACGCTTGCGCGGTGCCGGGATAGAGCCAGTACCCGCATTGAATACGAGCTTGTCATCTTCCACATCGACATCGATAACCGAGCCACTGCTCCAACGGCCCTCGAGAAGCTGCTCGGAAAGCGGATCCTCGATGAGGCGCTGGATAGCACGACGCAATGGACGAGCTCCGAAGGAAAGGTCGGTGCCTTCCTTGGCAACAAAGCGGCTCGCTTCGGGCGTCAGGTTGATGGACATGTTCTGCTCGATAAGACGCTCGCGCAAATCGGCAATCATAAGATCGACGATCTCCACGATTTCTTCTTCGGTAAGGCTCTTGAAGACGATGATCTCATCGATGCGGTTCAGGAATTCAGGGCGGAAAAGCTTCTTTACCTCGCCCATCACGCGCTGCTTCATTTCCTTATCGTCCATGCCGCCATTGGCGCTTGAGGTGAAGCCCAAGGGGGTGGTAGCCGTGATTTCACGCGCACCGACGTTGGAAGTCATGATGATAACCGTGTTGCGGAAATCAACAACACGACCCTGCGAATCGGTAAGGCGCCCTTCCTCCAAGATTTGAAGCAAGATATTGAACACATCGGGGTGAGCCTTTTCGATTTCATCGAACAGCACAACCGAATACGGACGCTGACGCACTGCCGTGGTAAGCTGACCGCCCTCATCGTAGCCCACATAGCCTGGAGGCGAGCCAACCAGACGCGACACCGAGTGCTTTTCCATGTACTCGGACATATCGAAGGAGATAAGCGCATCTTCGGAATTGAAGAGAAATTCCGCCAAAGCTTTGGAAAGCTCGGTTTTGCCCACGCCTGAAGGGCCAAGGAAAATAAACGATCCGCCAGGACGCTTCGGGTCTTTCAGACCCGAACGTGAACGACGAATAGCCTTCGAAAGAGCCGTAACTGCTTCATCTTGACCGATAACGCGCTCATGGAGCACCTGCTCCATGCGGAGCAGCTTTTCGGTTTCCGCCTCAGTAAGGTTGGAAACGGGCACGCCAGTGGTCATGGAAACCACATCGGCAACGTCTTCTACCGCAACCTCGTTAATCGTGTTGCTGTTCTTTTCTTCCCACGCCTTGCGCGCCTCATCGCGCTTGGCGACAAGCTCTACTTCCTTTTCGTGCAGGATATCTGCGCGCTTGAAGTCCTGCTTGGCGATGGCATCATCCTTCTGAGTGCGGACGTTGCGCAGTTCATCGGCGATCTTCTGCACCTCTTCGGGTAGGACCATGTTGCGGATGCGCATGCGAGCGCCAGCCTCATCCAAAACGTCAATGGCCTTATCGGGAAGGAAACGATCCTGGATGTAGCGATCGGAAAGGCTTACTGCGGCGCGCAGTGCGTCATCGGTGAAATGCACGTGATGATGCGCCTCATAGCGATCGCGCAAGCCTTCGAGGATGCGCACTGCCTGCTCTTCGCTTGGCTCCTTCACCATTACCGTCTGGAAGCGACGCTCGAAAGCGGAATCCTTTTCCAAGTGTTTGCGGTATTCGTCGAGCGTGGTAGCGCCGATAATCTGAATTTCGCCACGCGACAGGGGCGGCTTCAAAATGGCAGCCGCATCGATGGAGCCTTCAGCGGCGCCAGCGCCGATAAGGGTATGCAACTCGTCGATGAACAGGATGATGTCGCCCGCCTGCTCAACTTCCTTAATGCACTTCTTCAAACGCTCTTCGAATTCACCACGATACTTGGAGCCTGCCACCAGGGCAGATACGTCAAGCGTGACGATGCGCATATTGCGAATGATATCGGGTACCTGGTCGGCAACGATAAGCTGAGCCAAGCCTTCGGCAATAGCGGTTTTGCCCACACCGGGCTCACCGATAAGAAGCGGGTTGTTCTTTTGGCGACGCGAGAGGATCTGCATCACGCGCTCGATTTCGCCAGCTCGCCCGATTACGGGATCGAGTTTGCCGTCCTTGGCCTTTTTAGTGAGGTCGACACCAAATTCCTTCAGCATGCTGTCGGAAGCGCCCGCATTGGGATCGAAATTGGTAGCGCCCGCGAACACCGCAGACTGACCCACCATATCGTTTAAGGAAGAGCGAATGGCATCGCCTTCCACTCCGAGCTTGCGCAGTACATCAATCGCTGTGCCTTCGCCTTCGCGAACAATACCCAGCAGCAGATGCTCGGTAGAGATATAGCTTTTGCCCATCTGCATGGCTTCACGTAGTGAGTTTTCCAATACGCGCTTTACGCGCGGGGTAAAACTCAAATGGCCCGAAACGTCGGTAGATGCATCGCCTTTAATGAGTTGTTGCACGCAGGTAAGGGCAGCTTCGTACGTAACGCCCAGATGGTCAAGCGCCTGGGCGGCTAAGCCTTCTTTTTCCTTCAACAAAGCCAAAAGGACGTGCTCGGTACCCACATAAGGCTGATGCAGCGCACGAGCCTCTTCCTGGGCAAGCACCAGTACCTTTCTGGCCTTGTCGGTAAACTTGTCGAAGGACATGTAAGCCTCGATTCTCTCGGCAAGTAAGTTTAATTCGGAATAATGCTAGCACTCATTAAAACCGAGTGCTAACCCGTTAACAATCTGTAGCCAGAACAAACTCCTAGACAGAATGTTTTCTAGGTTAAACGAAAAGGCGCTCCTAAAGAGCGCCTTTAACAACTCCCATTTTCGGACGAAACAGCGAGGGCAAGCCCGGTGCTTCAGGTAGGCCTAAAAGAGGAGGAACGCGTACTACGTTACGCGGACGACAAATGAAGGCCTAGATGAAGTGCCCGGCTTGGCCGCAGCGTCATCGCGTCTCATGCGAGGGTTACGCTGTTCGTAGAACAGCGTAACTACTTAGCCTCAGGACGCATGTGGGGGAACAGCAACACGTCGCGAATGCTCGGCTGGTTCGTAAGGAGCATAACTACACGGTCAATGCCGATACCGATGCCGCCCGCAGGAGGCATGCCGTACTCAAGAGCACGGATGTAGTCGGTGTCATATTCCATGGCCTCGTCATCGCCAGAAGCCTTTTCCTCCATCTGCTTCTGGAAGCGCTCTGCCTGGTCAACCGGGTCATTTAGCTCGCTAAAGGCATTGGCGTACTCATGGCCTGCAATAACAAGCTCAAAACGATCAGTCAGACGAGGGTCGTCCTCGAAGCGCTTGGCTAGTGGGCTTACCTCAACCGGGTAATCCACAACAAAGGTGGGGTTCACGATGGTAGGCTCACCGATTTCGTCGTACAGCTCGGCAATAAGCTTGCCGGCAGTCCACTCGGGCTTCACCTCGATGCCGTTCTTCTTGGCAACCTCGGCCAGATGGCTAACAGGCGTGTCGAGCGTAACCTCTTCGCCGAGTGCTTTGGAAACGATTTCCGTCATGGGAATGGAAGGCCACTCGCCCGAAATGTCGATGGTCTGACCCTGGTACTCAAGCTGTTCGGAGTCGTTCACTGCAGCGTTGGCTGCCTTGATAACACCCTGAGCAAGCTTCTTCATGCCTTGCAGGTCGTTGAAAGCGCAGTAGGCTTCCATGGTAGTGAACTCAGGGTTGTGAGTAGGATCCATACCTTCGTTGCGGAAGATACGACCGATTTCGAACACGCGCTCAAAACCGCCAACCAGCAAACGCTTCAAGTGAAGCTCGGTGGCAATACGCAGATAATTTTCCTGATTCAGCGCATTGAAGTGCGTAATGAACGGCTTAGCGGTTGCGCCGCCTTGCACGGTTTGCAGGATGGGCGTTTCCACCTCGTAATAACCGTCCGCCTCCATATAGCGGCGGAAAGCCGAGAGGATCTTCGAGCGCTTCTGGAAGGTATCGCGCACTTCATCGTTAACGATAAGGTCGACATAGCGCTGGCGGTAACGGGTTTCTTTGTCGTTCAGGCCATGAAACTTTTCAGGCAGCGGACGCAACGCCTTGGAGAGCAACTGAAACGAATCAACAGCAACAGAGAGCTGGCCGCGACGCGTGCGCATCATAAGACCATGCGCGCCAATCCAGTCGCCCAGGTCGAGGTCTTTCATCTCGGCAAAGACATCTTCGCCCAAGGCGTTGATGCGGCAGAAGAGCTGAATGCGACCGGTGGCATCCTGAAGCTCGAAGAAGATGATTTTGCCCTGAACACGCTTGGCCATAACACGGCCCGCAATGGAAACAGCATCTTCGGTGTTTTCGCCATCGGCCAGCTCGGCGTACTTTTCATCCAAGTCGGCAATGTGATGGGAGTACTCGAATGCAGCGTGACCATAAGGGTTCTTGCCCTCTGCCAATAGAGCCTCGCGCTTGGCGCGGCGCACCTCAATCGGATCGTCTTCGATTACTTGCTCGTTGTTTTCTTCTGCCATGTGAATTCCTTAAAGCTTGCTTAGCGCTCGATTGCCTGAATGGTCATCTTGATAACGCGGCCGGTAGGGCCCTGAGCCTCTACGGCTTCGCCCTGCTTATGACCCAAAAGGGCAGCGCCTACGGGAGATTCGTTGGAAATCTTGCCCTCGGCGGAGTTTGCCTCTGCGCCGCCAACAATGGTGAATACGCGCTCGCGGCCACCCATATCTACCGTTACGCGGCTGCCGATGTTAACGCGACCAGATTCGGTGGGAGCCTCCACAATGGTTGCCTCGCCGAGGATACGAGTGATCTCTGCGATGCGGACCTCGTTTGCAGCCTGCTCATTCTTTGCGTCGTCGTACTCAGAGTTCTCGGAAATATCGCCGAATTCGCGAGCAACGCGGATACGGTCGCCGATCTCTGCGCGCTTTTCGGTTTCCAAGAAATGGAGCTCCTGCTCCAGCTTTTCCTTGCCTTCCTGAGTAAGAACGTAGTTGTTTTCCATGGTTTACACCCCTCGGCCATGCATATGCTGGCCAGTCTTCCTTTCCTATACTCGCGAAAAGGGCGCGCCTCCATAAGAAGCGTGCCCTTTGCATACCAGTGATGAAGCGAAGCGGTTAGCTCTATGCTTCTTCTTTTTTAGCCTCTTCGGCAGCCTCTGCCTTCTTGCCAGGCGCGGGCTTGTCGATAACCTCAACTTCGATTTCTTCCTTGGCGTCTGCCGCCTTAGGAGCGGGCTCTTCAGCCTCTTCAACCTTCTTGCCGCCGCCTAGGCCTTCGCGCAGATTCTTAACTGCCTTGCCGATTGCGGTACCAAGCTTGGGAAGGTTCTTGGGTCCGAAAAGAACGAGAATTACAACGAGGATGATGACGATCTCAAGGGGACCGAAAGGTCCAATCTTCATGAAGCACCTCCGTGGTGGTGAGTTGGCGCCGCGTGAGAGCCCCAACTTCTTACTGCGAGTACATATAAAAGCACTCTAACAAAAAAGAACGGTACCCTTTTCAGGATACCCCTCAGTGGTTGTAATGGTCGGGATGACAGGATTCGAACCTGCGACCTCTGCGTCCCGAACGCAGCGCTCTACCAAGCTGAGCCACATCCCGCTGTTGTGATTAGCGGGTGCTATAGTACCACACTTCCTGCAAAAGAAAAGAGGGCATGCAAATGCCCTCCATAAATACGAATACCAGTTCGTCACCTATCCAAAGCGGTGCCTACCTGCAAACACTTCACCCGCTTGGCGGAACACCGTTTAATAGCGGACGTACCACATGCCGGAGTGAACAGCACTGATCTTAACCACGTCGCCCGTTCGTGGCGCGTGGATCATCTGACCATTGCCAATATAAACACCCGTATGGTGGCTGTTTAGGCAGAAATCGCCAGGCTGAGGATTGGTAACACGCTTCCAGCTTGCCATAGTGTAGGTAGTACACCAATGGTTGCCCATTTTGCCGGTGATGCAGTATCCAACCAGGCCAGAGCAGTCGAAGGAGTTCGGGCCAGCTGCACCCCATACATAAGGTTTGCCAAGCTGGGCATAGGCTCGATCAACTACCGTGTTACCTGTTACGGTTTGGACGGCACTGTTGTCTACCGTACCGCCCCCATTGTTCTTCGATGCTGCGGCAGCGGCAGCTGCTTCACGGGCGGCAGCTTCCTGACGAGCCTTTTCGGCAGCCTCTTCTTCCTTGCGCATCAATTCCTGCGCTTCGGCAGAAAGGCTGTCGTAGGTCTGCTGCATCTGAGCGGTGGTTGCCTCAGCTTCGTCCTTTACGGATTTGGCTTCTGCGGCCTTGTTGGCGGCAACCTCAGCCTGCTCTTCGGCTTCCTGCTTGGCGTTTTCCAGTTCTTCGCGTGCGTTCTTGGTTTCAGTTACCAATTCGGCATCGTTTTCGTTAAGCCGCTCAAGCGTATTCCATGTGGTGGCAAACTGCTCAAATGAAGAAGCGCCCAGGATTACGTCGAGGAACCCGGTATTGCCCGAGCGATACATATCGCGAGCGCGGGTACCGAGCTTTTCCTGGTAGCCTTCAATTTCCCTGGTTTTCTGGTCTACCTTTTCCTGAGCTTCCTCCACCTTTTTTTCGGCGGCCTTCTGCTCGTCGATAGCCGTGTAGTAGTTATTCGAAGCCTCATCGAGCTTTTGCTGCATCTCGTTGAGTTTATTGAGCGCCTGCTGCGCTTCAGCCTGTTTTTCGGCGGCAGTAGGTTCTGCCAAAGCAACCGTAGTAGGCACGGCAAGACCCGCAACAAGAACCACGGCCATTGCAGCCGAAGCAAGTGCTCGCTTATGTTTTGCGATAGAAATACCCATCGTGAGTTTCCCCCTGGTGGTGTTGTGGTGCGATTAAGCGATAGCTGGATCAGTTTAACAAGCAAACGGTTTGCGCCGCAACGCCACCGTGCCGTATTCAAAGTTTCAATGCGCAATATTCACAAATAGCACCAGGTCAAAGCCGTATGTGCATTTTACGCTTGAATTATGAACGCTCAAATTTCGCCTGTATAAACAAGAAAACCCGCCGAAGCGGGTTTTCGAAGAATCATATGACAGCGATTCGCTAGTAGCGAACGTAAATCATGCCACTGTGCACGGAGCTTACCTTGACCACGTCGCCCGTCCGAGGAGCATGGATCATCTGACCGCCGCCGATGTAAATACCGCAGTGATGGCTGTTTACGCAAATATCACCAGGCTGAGGGCTGGAAACACGCGTCCAGCCCATGAAGGTACCCGTGGTACCCAAGCGGCTGTAGCTGCCGGTGAGGCAGTAGCTTACCAAACCAGAGCAGTCGAATGAGTTCGGGCCAACTGCGCCCCACTGATAGGGCTTGCCCAGCTGGGAGTAAGCGCGGTTTACCACGCTATTGCCCGAAACGGACTGGGGCTTGCTGTTGTTGGTTGCCGAGCTTGAAGCATTGTTCTTGTTGGAGTTGGAGCTGCTGTTCGAATTGCTAGAGGTTGTGTTGTTGCGATTGTTGTTCGTGATGGTGGTTGCAGCATCGTTACCTGCCGTGCCATTCTGCTCGGCAGCTGCTGCGGCAGCCTGCTGCTGAGCTTCCTGGGCAGCACGCTCCTGGCTGATAAGCTCCTGAGCCTCAGCGGAAAGGCTGTTATAGGTCTGCTGCATCTCAGATGCCTTCTGGTCTGCTGCCTCAGCAACAGACTTGGCTTCCTCTGCCTTATCGGATGCTACCTTGGCCTGCTCTTCAGCTTCCTGCTTTGCAGCCTGAAGCTCTTCGCGAGCGGTCTTGGTTTCGGAAACCAGTTCAGCATCATTGCCATTCAGGGTTTCCAACATGTTCCAGGTAGTGGCGAACTGTTCAAAAGAGGATGCGCCCAAGATAACGTCCAAGAAATTGGTGTCACCTGAACGGTACATATCGCGAGCACGATCGGAAAGACGCTGCTGATCCTTTTCAATCTGAGCGGTTTTGTCTTCGATCTGCTTCTGAGCTTCGTCTACACGATTCTGGGCATCGATCTGCTCCTGATGAGCAGCTTCATAATTAGCAGAAGCCTGATCAAGCTCGCTCTGATACTGATTGAGCTTTTGCAGGGCAGCCTGAGCCTCTGCCTGCTTATCGTCGGAAGGCGCAGCGAACGCACTGGCTGCAGGGACGGAGAGTCCAACGGCCAAAATGGCAGCAAAAGCAGCATTCAAAGCCACCTTAGACTTGGAAGCGCATGTCTGTTTTGTCATATGAAAGGGCCTCCTAGCACTTTCGCGTTGACCTTGCACATATTCGAGACGTATCTCTAGTGCAAGAATTCAGCTTTTGCAATGGTAACAAACCCGCATCGAACAACGCAAAGATATGTGAAGGTGCGCTTCATAACGCCAGCTCAACGGAATATGACTATTCATTCTCGTCTTGAATGAGCTCTCGCTTATAACGTCTCTCAGCCTCGTGCGCGGCGTGCGACTGTCTGTTGTTGGCGGAGGGAAGCTCCATTTCGAAACGCTGACCTCGACGCGTGGCGGCTTTCGCCTGGAAGAACAAGAACGTGAAACCCAAAACGCCCGCCACCAACGATGCCGCCAAAATGGCCACCTTGGCAACCATTACGTACGCAGCGTCGGCAAAAGCCAAGTTGGCCACAAAGATGGACATGGTAAAGCCCACGCCGCCCAAAAGCGCCGCACCAAGCATATGGGACCAATTCACGTTTTCGGGCAAAGTAGAGAGTTTCGTTTTCACGATAATGAAGCTCATAAGCATAATGCCCGCAGGCTTGCCTATTACCAATCCAAAGAACACGCCCAAAAAGATAGGGCTCGAAAGAATATCACCCGCAGGCACTTGTATGAATGCCACATCGGCATTGGTCAGGGCGAACAAGGGAAGAATCGCAAAGTACACCCATGGGTACAGTCTGCGCTCCAAGCGCGTTGCAGGAGGGACCACCTGGCGGGAAACGCGCGCCAAGCGCGTTACGCTAGCCAAGTAGTCGGTCTGCCCGATTACCGGCTCGTCGGGGACATAGCTTTCCTCCGCTTCCTTCACACGCTGCCCCGACCAGCTTGCGAAGCTCTTCAACCTCACATGCGAACGGGAAGGAATGGCAAAGGCCAGTAGCACGCCGGCAATGGTCGAGTGAACCCCCGACATAAATATGCAGTACCACAGAACTGCGCCCACCAGCAAATAAGGCACTAATGAATACACATGGGTGCGGTTCAGCGCAACAAGCACAACCATGACCACCGCTGCAGCCGCCAACCACATCATTGAAGGGCTGTGCCCGTAGAAGACGGCAATGACCAAGATGGCCACAATATCATCGGCTACCGCAAGAGTACTGAGGAACACACGCAAGCCGGCAGGAACGCGCGATCCCAACAACGCTAAAATACCAAGCGCGAAAGCAATGTCGGTTGCAGTGGGCACGCCCCAACCCATAACCGTTTCGGGGTTGCTTGCGTTGAACAGCAGGTAGATGCCTACAGGCATGAGCACGCCGCCAATAGCAGCAGCAACAGGCAGAATAGCCTGGCGAACATCGGTAAGTTCGCCCACCGTCATTTCGTACTTGATTTCCAGTCCAACCAACAAGAAGAAAATGGCCATAAGCACATCATTGATGATGTGGGCCAACGACATCTCTGCGTGCGCTGAGCCAAACCCAAAGGATACTTCGGTGTGCCAGAACTCGGTAAACCCTCCGTGCGCTGCCGTATTCGCCACCACCAGTGCAACAATAGCGCCAAGGAGCATGACGCCCGCCGCCTTGGTGGTTGAATGGGTGAGCTCCAGCACCTTATGGTAGCGACGCTGATGGGAAGACACCTCGTTAATGAAGATGCCGGTTTCCTTATGCGGTTTGTGGGCCATGGGGTATTCCTCCGCTTCTCTTCAGCGTTCCACAATAACAGAGCGAATCATTCAAAATGCTTTACCAATAGCAACGTTTATACAACGTTTTAGAACAAGTTCATTTTTATTGATGAAATCAGAAAGAAGTGCGCTAGACTAATAAGCGAAGACGGTTGACGAGGGGAAATACGAAACCGCCTCCCATTACAGAAGGTGCTGCAAAGGTGCATCCAACACGCATTCCGCACAGCATGAATTGTCGTTTTCGACATTCCAGTTTCATGAGGGGCCCCTCGAAAAACCGCGAAGTTCGTTTCAGTTTGAGAGGTGAAATCATGGAAATCACCATCACCGGCCGCAGGATGCCCATCACGGATCCCATCCGCGCTTATGCCGAAGAAAAAATCGGCAACTCCATGAAGGTCATGGACATCAACCCCCTTACTGCCGAGGTTGTACTGCAGGTCGAAAAGAATCCTGCTAACCCCACCCCCGCTAAGTGCGAGGTTACCATGCGCGCACGCGGCCACATCATCCGCGTAGAAGAAACCGACGAGAACATGTACGCTGCAATTGACGTTGCCGCTGCCAAAGTTCTGCGCCAACTCCGCAAGTACAAGACCCGCATCATCGACAAGAAGATCGCAGACGCTCCCGCCAAGGCTGGCGCCAAGCTCGACATCGATGGTCTGATGCAGGAGCTTTCCGCTGATGACGAAGTAGTACGCGTGAAGGAACTGGTCCTCGAGCCCCTCACCGAAGAAGAGGCCCTGGTTCAGATCGACCTGCTTGGTCATGACTTCTTCGCCTACATCGATCGCGACACCAACGCCGTAAACATCCTGTATCGCCGTGACAATGGCGGCTACGGTCTGCTGAAGGCAACCGAGGAATAGGCAATCATTCCACAACCTAGAAAGGGCTCGCATAAGCGGGCCCTTTCTTTTTAGTAGAACGATATCCCACAAACCAATAAGGCATATGGAAGTTGTCCTACATATCTCTAATTCGACCCCGCGTACAACTTAGCCTCTCTTACATAGCGAGGCGTGTAATAGTCAATACGGTTCTTCACTTCTTCAGCACTAAGGGCTTTCTTCACCTTCGCAGGGACACCGGCAACCAGCGAATAAGGCGGCACTACAGCCCCTTCAAGCACCAAAGCTCCCGCAGCAACTACCGAACCCTCGCCAATTACGGCGCCATTGAGAATGGTAGACCCCATGCCTATCAGCACGCCATCTTCCACGGTGCAGCCATGCACTATCGCGCCGTGTCCCACTGTAACGTCACTGCCGATAGTTACGGGAAAACCGCTATCGATATGCACGACAACGTTATCCTGCACGTTAGTCCGATCGCCGATGCGCAGCGGCTCGCACTCAGCACGCAACACCGCACCGAACCAGATAGAGGAATCCTCCCCTACCTTCACATCACCGCAAACCGTGGCGTTATCAGCCACAAACGCAGCACTGGAAACATCTGGCGTATGACCTTCAATGGAAACTATCATGCTTATCCCCTTTCAAAGCCAGCATACTGTGCATACCAAAACTGCGCGCTAATACCGCGCACTAAACAAAAGAGCCCCTGCAGAAACAAGGGCTCTGTAATACTTAATCGGCTGCGCCTTCCTGGAAACGCGCGAGGAATGCCTTGGTGCGGTTATGCTGCGGGTTGTTGATAACCTGCTGAGCTGGGCCTTCCTCGACGATAACGCCGCCATCCATAAACGCAACGCGATCGGCAACGTCACGAGCAAACGCCATTTCATGTGTCACGATAACCATAGTCATGTGCTCGTCGGCAAGCTCACGAATAACGCGCAGGACCTCTTGCGTAAGCTCTGGGTCGAGCGCAGACGTGGGTTCATCGAAGAACAGCACATCAGGGTCAAGTGCCAAAGCACGGGCAATGGCAACGCGCTGCTGTTGGCCACCGGAAAGCTCGCAAGGAACCATATCCTCTTTGTCGGCCAACCCCATTTTGGCAAGCAGCTCGCGTCCGCGTGCAAGCGCTTCTTCCTTTGGGCGCTTCTGCACGCTAATCAGGGCATCGGTCACGTTCTGCAGCACCGTGAAATGCGGGAACAGATTGAAATTCTGGAAAACCAGGCCGTAGCGTTCCTTAGCCTGAGCAAGCACATCTTTGCCGCCATACACCGCTTTGCCCGTGGAGTCAGCTTCAGCAACTTTCACATCACCATATGCAAGCGAACCAGCATCCAGCGTTTCGAGCAGCGTCATGCAACGCAAAAGCGTGGACTTGCCGCCGCCCGAAGGACCAATAATAGACAGTACATCGCCCTGGTTCACCGTAAGCGAAATATCTTTTAGAACCTCATTGCTGCCAAACGCCTTGCGCGCATGGCCTAGGTTCACAACCGGCATATTTTCCATAGAGGAAACCCCTTTTCCCATATTCTTCAAGCCAACACGCTAGTCGTGGTAGTAGGCAAGCTTCTTTTCCACGCGCCCCAAAATGAATTCGATGAAGAGGCAGAACACCCAGTAGATAAGCGCCGCAATGGCATAGGGGATCATAGACACGTTGCTTGCGGCAAGGGCCTTGGCAACCGAGAACATTTCCGCCATGCCCAATACGAATGCCAAAGAAGTATCTTTTACCAGGGTGATGATCTCATTGCCCATTGCAGGCAAAATGCGCTTGATCACCTGGGGCAGCACGATCTTGAAGAAAGTTTGCGAACGGGAGTAGCCCAAAACCAAAGCAGCCTCGTACTGGCCCTTCGGAATAGACTGAATGCCCGAACGGTATATTTCGGCAAAATAAGCCGAATAGTTCAAGATGAAGCCCACGGCGCAAGCACCGAATTTCCAGTCGGTGCCCATATTCATTCCCAGCAGATAATAAGGACCAAACATAAAGGCCATCAGCTGCAGCATCAGCGGAGTGCCACGCAGAATGGAAATGTAGAACTGGGCAAGCAGCGATAGCGGCTTGAATGAGCTCATTCGGCACAAGGCAACCACGATGCCCAGCGGCAAAGAGCCAACCAGCGTAACCACGAAAATCCAGGCGGAAAGCCCCAAGCCATCCACCAAGGCGCCAACCATAACGCCAAGTTCCATAATCTTCCTCCTTTATGCGCCATGCGATTCAACCGCCGAACGCAACAAAGGGCGGAAGGGGTAGCCTTCCGCCCAGCAGTGTCGAGATCACCGCTCTTGCATCAGCTTCCGGGGAAGCCGAAAAAGAGCGCAGACTCGCTTTGTTTTCCTTACTTAAGCACCCAGTTCTCAGCACTCATGCCGTAATCGGCGTACTTCTCGATGAGCTTTTCAACCGTGCCATCGTTGTACATATCCTTAAGTGTGCTGGTAACCTTAGCCGCCAAAGCGTCGTCGCCCTTCTTGAAACCAACGGCATAGTGCTCGCTGCTCAGAGGGTCAAGCTGCTGATAGGCATCGGGCTTAGCAGCGATCTGGTACTGGGCGATGGAAAGGTCACAAGCAACGGCATCTACCATGCCAGACTCAAGCTGCATGAATGCGTTGTTGTAATCGGGAAGCGTCTGCAGGCTCTTGAAGGTATCGGCAACGTCCTTCTTGTCGCCCTCAAGTACATCGAGCGCAGCAGAGTCAGCCTGGGTTACCACCGTCTTGCCAGCAAGGTCGGAAAGGGACGTGATGCCGGAGTCCTTCTTAACAACGATTACCTGCTCGTTGAGCATGTAGGGCTCGGAGAAGGTGTAGTCATCTTCGCGGCCTTCCATGGTGAAGCCGTTCCAGATGCAGTTGATGGTACCCTGGTTCAGCTGAGCATCCTTGGTATCCCAATCGATGGCAGAAAGCTCGATGTCCCAACCGTTACGGTTGGCAACTTCCTGAGCAAGATCAAGGTCAAAACCAGTAGGGTTGTTGTTCTCGTCCATAAAACCATACGGCGGATAGCTGTTATCGAAGCCCACGATGAGCTTATTGTCGGCAGGGTTACCGTCGTTGGAGCTGGACTGCTGCTGCGAGCAACCCGCAAGCAGGGCGGCAGAAAGGCAGGCAACGCAAGCCACGGCCAACACCGAAAGGAACTTCTTCTTCATTACTACCTCATTTCAGCGGTAAGACTTTACTTAACTAAAGCAGACCGCAGTATAGCACACTAAAGTGCCGAAGCGAATGAGGCAGAAGAAAGCTCCCCCTGTTTTACCGCGCAGACGGACACCTTTCACCCGCAAGCGGATATTGAGCTTCGCATCGAATACACCGACACCCCGCACATGCGTGGCACCTTACCATGGACGGCGGCGCAACTGTGCCCATCGTTCCCCGCGGCGCCTCGGACGCGCGTGGCACCTTACGCTGCCACGCGAAAGAGAGCCGCCTTGTTTTTGACGAAAAAAGGCTGCAACAAGGCAGCCTTCGTAATCAGTGAAACGGGAAAGGTGGTTAAGCCCTGCTCAAAATTGAGTCGATATAGGGCTGATCGATATCGGGCAAGGGACGGAAAGGGCTGGTTTCCTGCGCCGCAGGCTTCGCCAAAATACGCTCCATCCAGATCATGTCGTACCAACGCCCAAACTTCAGCGCGCATTTGTTGAAACGACCTGCATGCTCGAAGCCCAAGCGGGTGTGGAAAAGGCGGCTTGTTGCGGGCACATATTCATCAGCGGGATCGCAATGAGCGATGCACGCTTCCATATTGAATACGTTTTGCAGCAAAAGCAGCTTAGCCAGCGCTTCGTACATACGACGACCCAAACCGCGGCTTCGCAGGTCTTTGCGAACATAAATTGAGGTTTCGGCGGAATGGGCATATGCCGCACGCGGGCGGAACGCCTGGGCGTAGGCATAGCCAAGAATAAGGCCGTCTTTTTCAGCCACGATGTAGGGGTAACGCTCAAGAACGCGCTCGACACGCGCGGAGAACTCCTCCAACGAGGGCGGTTCTATTTCGAACGTTACCGCCGTTTCGAGAACGTAAGGAGTGTAGATTTCCAGCAACGCGGGAGCGTCTTCCTTCGTTGCCATGCGTATTTTAATTTCAGTATCCATGGGACGTATTCTACCCACGCAAACAGCGCACGAAAAGAGAGCTACCGAAGAATTTTTGCGCTTCCCCGCAATTCGGCACGGACCGTTCAAATTTTCGCTTTAGCAACGCACACATCTAACGAACGCGAGCAACAACAAGGCCGAACACTATTACCGCAAAAGCGCCAGAAACGGCAAATGCCGCATGAAAACCCATCAAGGACATTCCCGCCGATGCGCCTGCAGCAATGGCAAACACCATAAGCGCCGTGCCAACAGAAGCACATGCCTGACGGACCGCGGTGCCAAACGAAGAACCGTCGGTCATGATCTCGTGCGGCAAATCGGCCATACCCCACGAGGTCAACGGCCCAATCAAACCCGAAACGCCGGTGGCACGAACTCCTTGCAGCGCAACAATGGCCCAAAATGGAGTGGCTTCGTCAATGAAGGCCATGGAAACCGCGCCAACCGCCAAAAACACCGAAGCAACCACAACTACAGGACGGGCCCCAATGCGGTCCACCAGCCAACCAGCCAGGGGGTTCACGATAAAAGCCGCCACCGTACCTGGCAGCAAGGCCAAACCCGCCTGAAGCGCTGTGCCTCCCCACTGGTTCTCAATAAACAGCGGAATTATCAGCGTAATGCCCATAAAGCTGGCGAACAATGCGTTTGCCGCCCAGAAGCTCACGCGGTAACGCCACGAATCGAAGATGCGCAAATTGGTAAGAGGATGCTCGACATGCTTTTGCCTACGCAGGTACAACACCAAGAACAACGCACCAAGAATTGCGGGAACCCAAATATATGGGCTTGCCAACCCAAAGCTTGAAGCATTGGAGAACCCAAGCAACAAACCGCCGAAGCCCAAAGCGGAAAGCAATAATGACAAAACGTCGAGCCTTGCAGACGAATTTGCCTGGGGACGGCGCGTAATCAATACCGCAGCTAGCAGCAGAAGAACTAACGCGCAGACAAACAGCGCCACGAAAAAGCTGCGCCACCCAGCAAACCCGATCATCCATCCGCCAATGGTAGGCCCAATGTTGGGAGCAAAGCCCATAGCGATGCCTGCAATGCCCATAACGGTTGCCTGTTTATCGCGAAGGAAGGAAGTCATAACGATGCTGATCATCATGGGCATGGTAATGCCCGCCGATACCGCCTGAAGGGCACGACCAGCAACCAGCACCTCAAAACTGGGGGCTACCACATCGATAGCGGCGCCTATCACCAACAGCAGCAATGCCGCCAGCACCACGTTTTTCAGTGGGAAACGGCGCATAAGATAGGTAACCACAGGCACGGTGATCCCCAGCACCAACATATACAACGTAGTAACCCACTGACCAAGCTCCATCTGAACACCGAAGTCGGCAGCCATACCGGAGAACATGGCGTTCAGAGCGGTTTGCGAGAGATTCCCCAAGCACGAACCAAGGATAACGATGGAAATAAGCACAATTACCTGCGTTTGAGCCCGCTTGCCTTCTTCCAACAAAATCCCTCCTTGGTGACAAAATGCTGTGATTTATCTTACCACAGCGTTGCACTTCGCCCTCCCAACAACATGATGACGTACCCTACTAGTGCTTTTGAACAACGCAAAAGGCTGTCGCCTACTACCCGGAAGGCATCCATGAACACCTGTTTACCCCATCATCTTTCCCGCTCTGCAAAAATCGCCCTCAGCTGGTTAGCGGTTGCCGTTATGGCAGCAGCAATTTTCTGGATGTCTGCCAATAGCGGCGAATCAATAAACAGCGGACTCGGCATCGTCTCTGCAATCAAAGGCATGCTTTCAGCAGGCGCTCAGTGGATATTCGGCCATGAAGTTGACGTTTCACCTGTTGGCCACTTCACCGAGTATCTTGTTTTCGGCGCACTGTTATTCAATGCGCTGCGCTTTCACCTAAACCCTCGCACCGCGCTTCTTGCAGCATTAGCCATTGGAAGCCTCTACGGCATAACCGACGAGTGGCATCAGCTGTTCGTCCCCAGCCGAAGCTGCGACCCTGCCGATTGGGCGGTAGATACCGTTGCAACTCTTGTTGGTTCTGCGCTAACCCGCTTCGGGTTCAGAAAAACGAAAACGCCGAATAATAAATAAATCGAAAGCGAGAAAGAACCCCCGCCGCGTCTTTTTTGCCCCCGATTACCCAAGCTCCACAAGCCTGCACAAGTAGCCCAAACAGAAAGAACCCGCCATAGGGCGGGTTCTTTCTCGTTCACACTCCTGTCCAAAAGCAAGAGATTTCGAGTCGGCGCAACTTCCGGCGAATAAAAGGACAAAGCAGTGGCAACATCCCAATATGAGCCCGAAGAGAACATTGCCGATGAAGAGGTGTAGAAGTTCTTCACCGGAAGTTTTGCTTCCTCTAAGTTAACCGTGATTAACTTAACAAGAATAAAGTTAGCCGTCAATAACATTTTTATAGAAAAACGTTCGCCGTCGAAAAATAACCGCCCGCCCGCGCAGCAAGCATGCCCTCGGAGGGCGACGGATCGCCCGACGTTCCCGTAGGTTGTGCATGCGGCGCCCCTGAAGAGCTAACCAATCGCAAGGCACAAAAACACGATCGCCGAACAAACTGACTGGCAATAAAAACGAGACTGGCGGCAATTGCAACGCATATCGAAAACCATGCGGCGTGCAAGGAAGCGCCATATTAAAGGATGGGGCCACAACAGAAGCTTGCTAAGCGCAGCGCAGTAGCAAGCAAAACATGCGCGCGCATGGCTGAATAAGAACGAAAACAAGAAGAGGAATTCCCCTCGCACAAAAGCGCCCGCGCGCGAGAGGGGTATCGCGTGGGGCGCATGCGACAAAGCTGCTAGCTTCGGTATCGCTAACAGTTTTATTGTCGCACCAGGGCAAAAGAAAAGAAACCTATAAATAGAGATTTATCTATAGGTGAATCCTATATATAGAGGTGAGAGGCTACTTATTAACGTCGTTAATCCATCCAAATAGAACGGAGATCCAGCAAACCCTAGTCCCTTCGCGCATGCTTTCCGCGAAGAGGAGCATCGTCGAACATGGCATCGAGAGCCGCATCCGAGGAACGCTCGGCTGGCTCAAGATACGGCGCACGAGCAGTACCGCCTTCAACCGGAAGGGGCAGCTTCCCTGGGTTGGCTACAGGGTTTTCCGATATGGCTCTTCTGCTTCCAGAAGAGCGGACCACACTAGGCGCAATGGCACCCCGGGACCCAACGCCCTCCGCATTTCCACCGATACCCTCTATAGCCGCCATGGCGCTACGATATGTCTCTGCCTCAGGATCAAGGGGGCGTTTACCGCCTGCAACAGCCTGACGAGCAAAGCCATCCACCCTGGAGGACGCCTTCCCCCTATCAAAGCCGGATCCATGCCCTTTTCTCTTTTGGTCAGCACGAGCTTCCGCCTCGGCGCACTCGCGCTCAACTTCTTCTATGCTCTTGTTTTCCATAGCCCCAGAATCGGCAAAGCGTCTGAAATAATCCATCGCTTCGGTAAACAACTCGTAGTCGGAAGGGTGGCGAGCATCACTGGCCAAATGGCGAACCAAGCCGGCCTGCACCAGCTTCTTCGCCGCACGGCGCGAAGGATCCAGAAAGCCCCCGTATATACAGTTCGCAGATATTTGCAATTCACAGCCAGCCGAAACGAAACGGCGCGCAACATCGATATCCTTCTGGACTTCACGGCATCGCTCCGGGTTGGCGATTATGACCTTGAAACCCTTACGTTGCAGATTGTGAACCATGAATTCCCAATCGAGTGGCAAGGTGCCCTGGGGAAGTTCCAGTAGAAATTCCCCCTGATCGTTGCCGAGCTGAACAGCTGCGTCCATCCCAAGCTTCTTCAATTTGTGATAGTCGACTTCAAAGCCCATAGAAAGCTCAGGTGCGCCAGGGATAGCAGACGCATGGCGCTTTAGCTGAAGATACGCCTGCCACATACGGGAGAAGTCGAACCAGGGGTCGCAGCACCGTGGCGTGCATACGATGGAAGTGATGCCCGCTCTCATGGCCTCGGAAAGCATTAGCAGCGATTCCTGCATGGTGCGAGCACCATCATCTACTCCAGGAAGAATATGGCAGTGTACGTCACGCATGGCGAAAGGGACCCTCTAGCTTAATGGATTGTGATAGGCGGGCATTTACGTGAACATGTCTACTCACGCAGAACCAAACCACCTGCCATTATATACGTAAGCCATAAAAAACCGCCCCTGAACAAGTCGGGGGCGGCGTACACGGCAGCAAACGCTTATACAGAAGAACTCTCACTTCGTGGCATCTGCACTGATGTATCGACTACGCAAACGAAAGAGCCTGGTCAATATCGGCAATGAGATCGGCGGTGTCTTCGATACCGCACGAAAGACGCACAAGATCGGGGCTGATGCCAGCTGCAGCAAGCTCTTCGTCATTCATTTGGCGATGAGTTGCATTTGCAGGATGAAGAACACAGGTACGAGCATCGGCGACATGGGTAGCGATCTGCGCCAACTTCAAGTTAGCCATGAAGCGCTCTGCCGCTTCGCGCCCACCTTTTACGCCAAAGCTCACAACACCGCATGAGCCATTGGGCAGGTACTTCTGCGCCAAATCATAATTCGGGTCATCGGGCAAGCCACAGTAACGAACCCATGCCACTTTCGGGTGGTCGGAAAGGAACTCGGCAACCGACTGGCCGTTCTTGCAATGCTGCGCCATGCGAACATGAAGGCTCTCCAGCCCCATGTTCAGCAGAAACGCATTCTGCGGCGACTGAATAGAGCCGAAATCACGCATAAGCTGCGAGGTAGCCTTGGTGATAAACGCGCCTTCCAGCCCAAAGCGCTCGGTATACACCACGCCATGGTAGCTTTCGTCAGGCGTAGTAAGACCAGGGAACTTATCGGCATGAGCGTTCCAGTCGAACTTACCGGAATCAACAATGCAGCCGCCAACACCAGCGCCGTGGCCGTCCATGTATTTCGTGGTGGAATGGGTGACGATATCGGCGCCCCATTCGAAGGGACGGCAATTTACCGGCGTGGGGAACGTGTTGTCCACGATCAGCGGCACACCATGCGCATGGGCCGCATTGGCAAAACGCTCGATATCCAAGACATTAAGCGCTGGGTTTGCAATGGTTTCGCCGAAAACCGCTTTGGTGTTCGGGCGAAATGCCGCTTCAAGCTCATCATCAGAGCAGTCAGGAGAAACAAAGGTGCACTCCAGACCCATGCGTGCCATGGTGTGGCACAGCAAATTGTACGTACCGCCGTAGATAGCCGAAGAAGCCACTACATGGTCGCCCTGCCCGGCGATATTGAACACAGCAAAGAAATTTGCCGCCTGCCCCGATGAAGTGAGCATTGCAGCGCTGCCACCCTCCAGCTCGCAGATTTTTGCAGCAACAAAGTCATTTGTAGGATTCTGCAGGCGGGTATAGAAGTATCCAGATTCTTCCAGATCGAACAAACGGCCCATATGCTCGCTTGTATCGTATTTCCAAGTAGTTGATTGGTAAATTGGCACCTGACGAGGCTCGGCATCGCCAGGACGATAGCCGCCCTGCACGCAGGTTGTGGCCAATGATTCGCTCATTGCGTATTCCTTTCTTCCCAAAGCCCGCCCACGCAACAGAGGTGCGTGAAGCGATAGTGTCTATTGTAAAAGTACGTCGCCAAAAGATGGTGCAATAGATCAACAAGTAAAAAGCCTGGTCAATGCAATTACCTATAACTGGCTATAGATTGGCTGACGGACGTAGAAGGCTCGGGCACTCGCGCGTACAATCGTGGTTGCTGTTACATCAACACACGAATGTATCGTTATCAATAAAGGAGCACTTATGCCAATTCGCATCCCCGATGCCTTGCCGGCAACAGAGGTCTTGGAAAGCGAGAACATCTTTGTTATGACCGAGCACCGCGCCATCCATCAGGACATTCGTCCACTGCGTGTGCTCATCTTGAATTTGATGCCCCTGAAAATCGAAACAGAAACCCAAATTCTGCGCAAGCTCTCGAATACGCCCTTGCAGGTTGAGGTCGACCTTCTGCAAACCGTCACGCATAAAGCAACGCACGTACCCCCCAAGCACATGGAATCGTTCTACGTGGATCTGGATGACATTCGCAACAAGCGCTATGACGGCATGATCGTCACCGGAGCACCAGTCGAAAAGCTCCCCTTTGAAGATGTGGACTACTGGCCTGAATTGTGCGACATCTTCGAATGGGCAAAAACCAATGTATTCTCAACTTTGTACCTCTGCTGGGGCGCGCAGGCGGGTGCCTACTATCATTTCGGGATTCCAAAGTATCTAAGGCAGCACAAGATGACGGGGGTTTTCGAGCACAAGATCTTGAAACCCACTTCTCCTCTGGTCCGTGGCTTCGATACCATCATTCATGCGCCCCATTCTCGCTGGACCGAGGTTCATGCGGAAGACATCGAGAAGGTTCCCGAACTAGAGCTGATCTCCGTATCGGATGAAGCCGGCGTATTCATCGCTAAAAGCACCGATAGCCGTCACTTTTTCGTATTCGGCCATCCCGAATACGACACCGACACCCTGGCAGGCGAATTCCATCGCGACACGGAAAAGGGTTTGAACCCCGACATGCCAAAGCACTACTTCCCCAACGACGACCCAAAGCAGAAGCCTGTTTCCAACTGGCGAGCCACGGCTCAGCTGCTATACACCAACTGGCTTAACTATTATGTTTACCAGGCAACGCCCTATGACTTGGAAAACATGCCCGAATAAAGCAACCCACACCGAAACAAACCAACGAATCCAATCGGAATTCGCAGCATCACAAATAGAAGGGCACGCGCCAAAGCGCGTGCCCTTTCAAATTGCAGGAGAAGCGAATCGCCAAACCAGCCGCATGAACGCCTGTTAGTCCTGTACACGGATGACCGACGGGAATCCGCCCGTAACAACACCCTCCAAAGCCAGGATGTCATCGATGGCCTTGCGCACATTGCGCTCTTCAGCCGTATGGGTAACAAACACCAGATCGACGTCATCGCGTGCAGCGTTGCCGCGCTGGGTAACCGTCTTAACCGAAACATCGTACTTAGCAAAAATATCTGCCGCGGAAGCCAAAACACCACTGCGGTCGGCAACCACAAAACGGATGTAGTACTTCGTATGGAGGTCCTCAACGGAAAGAATAGGCAGCTCGTCGGTGCACGTGCATCCGACGATTGGCTTGATGCCCATCTGCAAATGGCGAGCAACCTCAAGCACATCGCCCATAACGGCGCTAGCAGCAGGACCCGCTCCGGCGCCTTCACCAAAGAACATGTTTTCGCCCGCAGCGTCGCCTACGGTATAAATTGCGTTGAATACGCCATTGACCGTAGCAAGCTGATGGCTTTCAGGGATCATCGTGGGATGCACACGAACGTCAATGCCCTCATCGGAGCGGTACGCATGGGCAAGAAGCTTCACCGCATAGCCCATTTCGTGAGCCATCGCCAAATCTACAGGGGAAATGCGACGAATACCCTCGGTGAACACCTGGTTCATGGTTACACGGGAATTGAACGCAATGGAAGCCAAGATGGCAATCTTAGCAGCAGCATCAAGGCCGTCGACGTCGGCAGTGGGATCAGCTTCTGCAAAGCCCCTTTCCTGAGCTTCCTTCAGAGCGTCCTCATAGCTCATGCCGTCTTCGTCCATGCGCGTGAGCATGTAGTTGGTAGTACCGTTCACGATACCCATGATGGAATCGATGCGGTTGGCAATAAGGGAGTGCTTCAAGGGAACGATGATGGGAATAGCGCCACCAACGCTGGCCTCAAACGCAATTTCTACGCCCTTTTCTTCCGCCAAGCTCATAACCTCTTCGCCGCAAGAAGCCATAAGGGCCTTGTTGGCAGTAACCACGCTCTTGCCGTTTTGCAGAGCACCGATTACCACTTCCTTGGCAAAGGTAGTACCGCCGATGAGTTCGATAACCAGATCAACCTCAGGATCTTCAATCACTTCATGGAAATCGGTGGTGAAAATGTCACTCAAACCATATGATTCGGCAACCTCTGGCTGACGAGAACATACGCGGGTCAGCTCAATGTCGATGTCAAAATGACGTTTGAATTCTTCCTTGTGGTTGCGAAGGATGTCCAAGCATCCGCCACCAACCGTGCCCGTTCCGACCAAGCCAACCTTGACAGCCATGAAGCGCACCTTTCCGTAGAAGTTATATTCCGTCTATTGTAAACGTAAAGACATTACCGTTTGTCACTGATCCGTTAAATGGATAAGCGAAGCGGCCTTATCGCACAGAAAACGAAGCGGGGCCCTGACAAGCATGAACAGGAGTCGACCGCGCTTACTGCGTCGAATCAACCTTGGCTCATTCCGTCAGAACCCCGCATAAGATCATCGCAGCCCAACCAAACGGCTGCAAAAGAAGAACCTATAGATCGCAGCTCATCAGGTCGGCGTAGGATTCGCGACGGGTTACCAAGCGAGCCTTGCCATCCTTGACGAACACAATACCGGGCCTGGGCTGACCGTTATAGCGACTGCTCATGGAATGGCAGTACGCACCCGTGCTGAACATGCATACGATATCGCCCAGATCGGGGTTCTGAATCGAAGCGTCGGCGGCAACCGCATCGCCAGATTCGCAGTGCTTGCCCACCAGCGTTACCACTTTCGTACGTGGCTGGTTGGCCTTGTTAGCGATAACGGACTCGTACTCCGCACCATAAAGTGCAGTACGAATGTTGTCGGACATGCCGCCGTCGACAGCGACGATATTGCGAATACCCGGCAACGTCTTCAGAATGCCCACGGTATAGAGCGTCACGCCCGGCGTTGCCGCAATGGAGCGACCCGGCTCGACCGCAATGCGAGGCTCCTTCACGCCATAGTGGGCACATAGCTCTTTCACTGCAGTGCAGGTAAGCTTCGCGAACGACTCGATTGTGGGAGGCTCCTCCTCTTTTACGTAAGCAATGCCCAAGCCACCGCCCAAATCGAGGCCTTCGATTTCGTAGTCGTATTCTTCGTTGATGCGCTTGATGAATTGGATCATGACATCGATGGCTTCACGGAACGAATGCAGGGCAAAAATCTGAGAACCGATATGGCAATGCAGACCGGCAAGACGGACGCCCGGGGTTTCCAAAACATCCTTCACGCATTTGAAAGCGAAATCCTCACGCATGGTGAAGCCGAACTTGGAGTCCTCGCAACCCGTGCGGATGAATTCGTGCGTATCAGCTTCTACGCCAGGAGTAATGCGCATGTAAATATCCTGCGTAACGCCCAGTTCTTGGGCAATGGCGGAAATGCGGCCCAATTCAATACGGGAGTCGACAACAATGCACCCCACACCGGCCTCGATGGCCTCACACAGTTCTTGAGGGGTTTTGTTGTTGCCATGAACTACTACACGCTTGGCAGGAAAACCCGCAGCAAGCGCGCAGGCGAGTTCGCCACCGCCAGAAACATCCAGGCACATGCCATGCTCATTGGCAAGCTGCACAATGGCTTTGTTCTGGAACGCTTTGGAAGCATAGGCAACTTCGGCACGATCGCCGTAGTACTTCTTGAAAGACTGCACGTATTCGTCCATGCGCGCTTCAAGATCGGCCTGGTCAAACACGTACAATGCGGTGCCGAATTCCTTAGCAATTTCCACCATATCGCAGCCGCCGATGAAAAGATGATCGTCTTTCACTTCAGCGGTAAGGGGCAAAACCTTGCCCAATTCCATGGTGGTAAGGCCATCAGCCTTCTTGTTCAGGTCAGATACGGGGAGTGACATAACGCCTGCTTCCTTAGGTGTTGCGTGGGTATGCGCATACGCGCTTCTTGTTCGACCGATATAATACCGTGCGAATAACTACTGTACCAATGTTTCTTTTCAAGCTGGTAACGCCAGCACGATAGGAGGCCACCATGCTTCGTATAACCATATTTGCCGTGGGTAAGCTCAAAGAACAGTTCTGGAAAGACGCTGTCGCAGAATACCTGAAACGCCTTGGCGGATACGCAAAAATCGAAGTGCGAGAACTCCCCGACTCCAATGCAGAAAAGGAAGCCTCAGCTTTGCTTTCCGCATTGCCAGAACGCGGGCCCATTATCTTGATGGATATCCGCGGCAAAGAAACTTCCAGCGAAGGCCTGGCACAAAAAATTGACAATTATGCGCTCAACAGCGATTCGCATATTTCCTTTATCATCGGCGGAAGCGATGGCGTAACAAAAGAAGTGAAGCAGCGCGCCACAGAGCGTATCAGCTTTGGGCCCATAACCCTACCCCACAACCTTGCTCGAGTTGTTCTGCTTGAACAGATTTATCGGGCATTCAAAATTATCCGCCACGAGCCGTATCACAAGTAACTTCTAAGGTCTGCCGAATTCAGGTATATGTCTCATGCGCTTTTCACCTGAGGCAAGGGCCACGACTGCTTGACCTCTGCCGCCAGCGCCGAACCGCGCACTCGCCGTCTGGGGTAAGAGCCATATCCAAAAAGGGCGCTCCGCAGTGGCGCGAAACCCCTACCCTACTTGCTTTTGGAGCTCGGCAAGGGTTCCATCTTTGTCCATCTGGTCGAGGGCGTCATTGATGGCATCTGTTAAGGCCCGATTGTCCTTGTTCACGGCAACGGCATATTTCTCGCACGTTGCCACAGTTTCCAGGGCAACGCAATTGGAGTAGGTGCTGTTCATGAAATATGCTGCGGCAGGCTCATCGGTTACCACAGCGGCAACTTGCCCCGCCTCAAGAGCAGCAAAGCATTCGGCGGCGGTCTTGTAGGTAACAACATTTTGCGTGACGTTCGCCATGGCATAGTCATAACCCGTGGCTTCAGCCTCAGCGGCAACTTGCTTGCCTTTCAGCTCGGACACCTTTTCGTACACGCCCTTCTTCGAAACAATCGCTTGATCAACCAGGTAATACGGAGATGAAAAATCGACTAACTCCGACCGGCTGGGGTTGATGGAGAGCGCCGAAATGGCAACATCGTAGGTACCGTCGTGCACGCCCTGCACCAGTTCATCGAACGGAACTGCCTTGATCTCAAGCTGAAGCCCCAAACGATTCGCCACCTCACGGGCAACACTCACATCGAAACCCGTAGGGGTCTCACCGTCTAGGGAGTCAAACGGAGGAAAATTAGGCGCCATAGCAACAGTAAGTTTGCCCTCGCTTACCAACTGGTAGCTGGGTTTGCCGCCTTCTTCCGCACAACCTGAAAGGCACAACGCAGCCAGTGCCGCACAAAGCGTTACCAGAACCGCCACAAACCGTTTTGCCATATCCTTCCCTCCCTTCAGCGAAAAACAACCAAGAAAACCTGCTGCCTTATTCGGCTTTCACCATGTCGTCGGCAGATTCAAGCGTAAGGTCGCCTTCTTTGATCCAGCCAATCTTACGCAAAACAAGACCGAACGCGTAGGTTAATACCGCAGGAAGCACGAAACAGATAAGCACCAGACCGGCCCAATCCATAGCAGTGATGGCTGTCATTGCACCCGATGCCATATCGGCAACCCAGCCTGTGTACACACCAATAGGACCAACCAGACCACAGGTGCCCATGCCCGACGAAATGGCGGGACCGTTCATCTTGAGCTGGAAAATGCAGGTGGCGATGGGGCCAGTGATCGCGGAAGCCAACGTAGGAGGAATCCAGATGCGTGGGTTACGCACGATATTGCCCATTTGCAACATCGACGTTCCCAAACCTTGCGAGATCAATCCGCCCCAGCGGTTTTCTTTGAAACTCATTACCGCGAAACCGACCATCTGAGCGCAGCAGCCGGCAACAGCAGCGCCTCCCGCCAAACCAGTAAGGCTCAATGCTGCGCAGATAGCCGCCGAGGAGATTGGCAGCGTAAGGGCAATGCCCACCAAAGCCGATACCAAAATGCCCATGAAGAACGGCTGAAGCTCCGTAGCCCACATAATAAGCGAACCTACCGCAGTAGCACCCGCACCGATGGAAGGTGCGCACGCCATGGAGAGCAAACACCCCACCAGGATGGTGACCGAAGGAGTGACCAGGATGTCGATCTTCGTTTCATTGGCGACCAACTTGCCGCATTCAGAAGCCACGATGGCAACCACGAGTACCGCCAATGGGCCACCCGCACCGCCCAAGCTGTTCGCTGCATAACCAACTGCAACCAGGGAAAACAGCACCAGCGATGGCGCCTTCAGCGCAAACCCGATGGATACAGCCATGGCGGGACCAGCGGCGCTTTTAGCGAAATCACCCACCTGCACCAATACGTCGATTCCAGCCTGCTGGCCAATGGTCGAAAGAATGGTACCCATGAGCAGCGAGGCAAACAGGCCTTGCGCCATGGCGCCCAAAGCGTCAATTAGATAACGTTGAACGGAAATCTCGATATCCTTGCGTTTGCAGAATGCTGCGAACGAACTCATTGGCTCTTTGTTCCTTTCAATAAAGAAGCCGCGCTTTGGCGGCTTCACGAGGCAACATGGGCGTTGCCCTCCTTTTAGTTTTCGCCTTCGGTTGCGGGGTTTTCCGATTCAGCGGCTTTCCCGTCTTCGGCCTCTTTGGCATCAAGCACCTCAAATGCCAAACCATATCCGCCTGCACCGTAGTTCAACGCCTTCGATACGCGGGCGATGGTTGTCGCAGAGGCGCCGGTTGCCTTTTCGATAACAGCGTATGAGCTGCCCTTTCGCAGCATACGCGCAACATCCAAACGCTGCGAGGTATCCTTGATCTCGCGAACGGTGAACAAATCTTCCAGCAGGGCAAATACATCATCAGGACGGGTTAAGCCCGCAAAGACCTCAAGCAGATCTTCCACTTCTCTCGTTCTAAGCTCCGGCATATCCCATACCCCTTTCACCGTTGATGATTCCCCTGATGCATTGCCCTTACGGACAGCGCACATGTTGTCCCCTGAAAAAACAAGCCGCACCCCTGCGCCTTGCGGCAAAGGGGGATGCGGCTTGAAGAAAGCGCACTGATAGCGCAATCCGACTAGAAGCGAGTGATCCACTCTTCGTATTCCGGTGCCTTACCGTAGGCAACCTCGAAATAGCGCTCCTGCAGCTTCTTCGTAATGGGGCCCATAGGACCGATTTCGCGGTCGTCTACACTGCGAACAGGCGTGAGTTCAGCGGCGGAACCGCACATGAACATCTCATCGGCGATGTACAGATCGGAGCGCGTAAGGGATTCCTCGATAACGAGAAGGTCCATGTCGGAAGCGATATGCAGGATGGTGTCACGAGTGATGCCCTCAAGCAGGCCATCGGACAGCGGAGGCGTAGAGAGGATGCCGTTGCGAACGGTGAAGAGGTTTTCGCCCGTGCCTTCGCAAACATAACCCTGCTCGTTGAGCATAACGGCCTCGGCATAGCCGTGGTTCTTTGCCTCGAGCTTTGCCAGGATAGAGTTCATGTAGGAAGCGGAGGATTTAACGGCAGGAGGAATTGCGTTGAAGGAACGCTGACGCCAGGAAGAAACACCCACAGGGATGCCGTTCTTAAGGGCATCTTCGCCCATGTAAGCGCCCCAAGGCCATACTGCGATGATAACGTCTACAGGAGCACCCGTCGGGTCTACGCCCATCTGGCCATAGCCATAGTAGGCAAGAGGACGAATGTAGCAAGACTTCAATTCGTTCTTCTTGATAAGTTCAACGGTTGCTTCGCACAGCTCGTCTACGCTGTAGGGAAGATCCATCATGGCAATCTTGGAGCTGCGCTGCAGGCGTTCCATATGGTCACGAAGGCGGAAGATAACCGCTTCATCGGTTTCTTCGTTGTGGTAGCAACGGATGCCCTCGAACACGCCGGAACCGTAATGAAGAGCATGGGTCAAAACGTGCGTCGTTGCCTGCTCCCACGGCACCATTTCGCCGTTCTTCCAAATGTATTTAACAGGTTGCACGTCAGCCATTGTTCTTCCTTTCGCGGTTCTTCTTCCCCCAAAGCCCAGGACGCGTAAGCACGCCCCGCTGGGATCTTTTTCGGTTTTCTATTCTACTCCAACTAAGTAGAGTGATGTAGTTCAGCACAAAAAGGCAGCAACTGGGGCCTCCTACTCCGTAAAAGGTAGGACCATCCCCGAAAAGGCTCTACCGCCCGAGGCTGTCACCTTCGCAAAGCCCCACGTCAATCAAATCTGCAGGGACTCAACCTGGCAGCCTAGCGCGACCACCCCTGCGGTGTAGATCGACAATAGTATCTCAGCCTGCGGAAACAGCGCTGCGGGGATCAACCAACCCCGGCAGGCAGTGCCTCGACCTGCAGGGAAAAGCGCCATATACGCCACGCCCTTAGCAAAGCAACGCTCCAGCCTGTGCGCTACTCGGTTTTCTCACGGACGGCGGCGGCATCGGAGATCGATCGCTGCACTGCAGCCTCGGTTACCGTTTTGGTGCTGGAGGATATAGCGCGCTCAGGCTTTCCCGACGCCGCATCGGCAACGCCAGCAACAACCTTTTCTTGCTCCTCGATCTGAGCGCGACGCCTGCTGGCAGCCTCTTCGACGTCAGACGTCTGCACAGCGTGCATCAAGATCTGCATGCGACGCTCGACGTCTTGGATGATATCGGAGCAGTCTTTCAGCTCGTCGAACATGTCAATGCCTTCAACCTTGGCATCTTGCTTGTACTTCAACGTATGCTCAAGCGATGCCCAAAAGTCCATCGCTATAGTGCGCAGCTGGATTTCAACAGGCACATATTGTTTCCGGTCAAGGAAATAGACGGGCACCTTCACAATGATGTGAAGGCTACGGTATCCGTTTGGCTTGGGGTGCGTGATATAGTCTTTCACCTTTACGATCTGCAAATCGTCCTGCAGGGAAAGAACCTTCAGTAGGGCGCTCACATCGTCGATATAGGAAACAATTACTCGCATACCCGCAATGTCCAGGATGTTTTCTTCCATGGATTTCAGCGTTACCGGCACACCGTAACGATACAGCTTGTCATACACGCTTTTGGGCGCCTTAATACGCGATTCAATGTGATGGATCGGGTTGCGACTTAAGCGATACTCCAGATCAGCATCAAGAATCTCGAAACGCGTGCGCATTTCGCGAATAGCAGCCTCGTATTTCTTGAATAGAGGCCTGCTTGCCTGCTCGAACAGCTGATACTGCTCCGTTGATTTGGCCAACTGCTTGTCAGGCGCCTTTTCGCTTGCCATGCTTTTAGACCCTTCGTTGTCGGAAACCGTTTCGCTCCCATCTTAGCCAGCCATGACAAGTCCGAACAGCACTCCACGAAAGATTCTCCGCACATGTCAATTATTGGGAAAGATCGTTGCAGGTTGGTAACGCTCCGCAATTGACAGATCACAAAAGCCTAAGCCACTCTACCCCCCCTGGGAATATAGGGACTTTCCCGGTTTGGCATAGCGCACAAAAAAGCTCCGCTTGCATGATACTTAGCAAGCGGAGCTCTCTTCGCGAAGTGGGGAAATAGGACCTGTCCCTATATTCCCGGTTTGGCGTTACGCGTAGAAAAGAATGTCGTTATAGGTGGGAACGGGCCAATAATCGCGCTCTACCACACATTCAAGGGCATCGATCTCGGCACGAAGGGCATCCATAGCAGGAATTACCTCGTTGGCGTAAGCGTTAGCCTGCTCCTGCGGCGCCTCGATTGCCTCGGCTGCATCGTGAACCTTGATAAGCTCGCGCGTTGCCTTTGCGGCCTTATCGGCACCGGCGATGATGACCTCAAGTACGCTTTCGGCCTCAGTCATATCAGCACCAGAGATAGCGGCCTTCACTGTAGTGATATTGCTTGCCAAATCGGCCATGTAGTCGGTGATGGCGGGCAGGTAGGCACGGCGAACCATGCGGATCATGGTGCGTGCCTCGATGTTCAGAAGCTTATTGTACTTGTCGAGCTTTACCTCGTAACGGCTACGTGCCTCAGGCTCGGTAAGAACGTTGAATTCGTTAAACAGATCGAGCGACTTCTGGTCTACGAAGCAGGGCAGAGCCTCTGCGGTGTTGCGATGGTTTGCAAGGCCGCGCTTCTCAGCTTCCTTCTCCCATTCCTCGGAATAGCCATTGCCGTTGAAGATGATGCGCTGATGGTCAGTGAGCGTCTTCTTGATGTAAGCGATGGCCTTCTTTTCGAAGTCGGCACCTTCGGCACCTTCAAGCGCATCGGCGAAGCCCTTCAAGCTCTTTGCCATTGCGGTGTTCAGGATCATGTTGCAGTCGGAAAGGTTAACCGAAGAGCCAGGCATGCGGAATTCGAACTTGTTGCCCGTGAACGCGAAGGGGCTGGTGCGGTTGCGGTCGGTGTTGTCCTTCATAAACTTCGGAAGAACGGCAACGCCCAAGTCCATTGCGATAGCATCGGCGGAATGGTATTCGTCGCCAGAGATAAGGGCATCTACGATAGCGCCCAGCTCGCTACCCAAGAAGATGGAGATGATAGCCGGAGGTGCCTCGTTTGCGCCCAGGCGATGATCGTTGCCAGCAGAGGCAACCGACATGCGCAGCAATTCCTGATATTCATCAACCGATTCGATTACGCAGGCAAGGAATACGAGGAAGCGCAGATTATCCATCGGGTCGTCGCCGGGATCAAGCAGGTTAACCTTGTCGTAGGAAAGCGACCAGTTGTTGTGCTTGCCGGAACCGTTGATGCCCTCGAATGGCTTTTCATGCTGCAGGCAAACCAGGCCATGATGGGATGCATCGAGGCGCATCTTTTCCATCGTGAGCAGGTTTTCGTCGATTGCGCGGTTCGAGTTGGTGAACAGCGGAGCAAGCTCGTGCTGTGCAGGGGCAACCTCGTTGTGCTTGGTTTTTGCAGAAACGCCCAGCGCCCACAGGTCGTCATCGACTTCCTTCATGAATTCGTTGACGGTAGGTCGGATGGCGCCGAAGTAATGCTCTTCAAGCTCCTGGCCCTTAAGCGGAGCAGCGCCGAACAGGGTGCGGCCCGTCATGATAAGGTCCTGACGCTTCACGTAATCCTTCTCGGAAATCAGGAAGTACTCCTGCTCTGCACCAACGGTGGAAACCACGCGATGGCCATCTTCGCCGAAGAACTTCAAGACGCGCTGAGCCTGTTCGTTAACAGCGCTCATGGAACGGAGAAGCGGGGTTTTCTTGTCGAGTGCTTCACCGGTGTAGGAGCAGAATGCGGTAGGGATACACAGCACTTCGTCCTTGATGAATGCAAAGCTGGTAGGATCCCATGCGGTGTAGCCGCGAGCCTCGAACGTGGCACGCAAACCGCCAGAGGGGAAACTCGATGCATCGGGCTCACCCTGGATAAGTTCCTTGCCACTGAAGGTCATGATTGCGGTGCCGTCACCTACGGGGTTCAGGAAGCTGTCATGCTTTTCAGAGGTGATGCCTGAAAGGGGCTGGAACCAATGCGTGTAATGGGTAGCACCGTGCTCGATAGCCCATTCCTTCATGGCGTGAGCAACGACATTCGCAACTTCGATATCGAGAGGCTTACCTTCCTTAATGGTTTTGGTGAGGCTCTTATAGGTTGCGGAGGGAAGGCGTTCCTTCATGACGTGCTCGTTGAACACCATCGATCCGTAGATTTCAGAAACGTGGGCCATCTTTTCTCCTTTTAGGTATTGACGCTTATGCGACTGCTTAACGGCTTTTGGTTATTTTGCCATAACCACCGCCGCCTTTTCGGTACCTCTCAACCCTAATCAGCATTTGTTTCGATCAGTTTTCGCTCGCGAAACGGGTTTGTTTCACTCATCGGAGCATGGTTTTAACGCTATTTTCCACGCAAACGGAAGGTGATAGCGGTAAGCGGCCAAATACTGTCGCGCCTAACTGGTTCGATACGACCTCAAAAGAGCATCCCGGCCAGCTTACGCCTCAACGAAAACCAGACAGGAACCACAAAAAACGGCTCGAACATTACGCTCGAGCCGTTTCGCTGTCAAAAAAGTACGTTGTGCTTGGTTTCGCCTAACCGAATGCAGGGGAAACATATGCAGGAGCTGCCGCCGTGCCCGACAAGCCAGCGATAAGCATATCCAAGCAGCCAGTGTTGATGAGCACAACCAGCAAGAAGGTATTGACTGCAAAGCCTGCCCACACAGCCCATTCTGACTGCTTACGCTGCTCAAAGCTCATCTTGGTAGGAAGGGCGAGCTTGACGATCATGGCGAAGATTCCGCCAAGCAGGCCGAGCGCAAACCAACGCGCCTTTGCCATAAAGGAAAGAGGATCAGCCAGCTGCGTTTCCGTAGGTGGATTCGGAGCTGTTGCCTTCTGCTGCAGTCCCTGCTCGCTAGCGTACGAATACGCTACGTTTACTTTGCTTTGATCATGCTGTCCCTTTTGCATCATGAACACATCCCCTCGACTGTGCTCAAAAAACGCGATGACGCCGACTCAGGTATTCCTGCTCCTGAACAACGAACACGTTTTAGAACACGTTCTGAACGCGTTCTATATTAACTCAATAATCGGGGAAAACGGTGGGCACTCATGAAATCGATGAATTCTTGCACGACTTTCGGCTGGCGACCCTCATCGCGGCTAACCACATAGGTTTTGTGGAAGTCGATCGGCGCCTCACGCACAGGAATACACACCACATCGTCGAACGCGTTAATCATCAACGAGTAGCAGAACAGAGCGGTTTTCGATTCGTTGCCAGCAACCAACGACGAGAGGGTGATCTCGTCATCGTAAGAGAACTGCACGTTAAGGTCGTAGCCCTCAATTAAGTCGACGATTTCCTGGTAAACGGGCGAAGCAGGATCGTAGGAAAGAATTTCTTGCCTCTTCAGTTCCGCCAGCGAAACCTCTTTCTTTTTCGCCAAAGGATGCTTTTTGTTAACACCCAAAACCAACGGCTGGGACCAGCAAAGGTTGTAACGCAAGTCGGGCGTGTCCTCTATGCGGCTGGCAAAAGCAACGTCAAGCTGCCCTGTACGCAATCTGCGAAGCAGTTCGCGCGAATAGGCCTGCGTAACCGTGATATGCGGATCGAATGGGCTCTTTTCTCGAAACTCGAACAACGCCTGTGACCAGAACTTGCCCTGCATGGCGTAGATAGTTCCGAGATTGATCGTGGCGTTTTCAGTGCCAAGAGATTCTTCGGCAAGCACACGCGCCCTGTCGAGGCTGCGCAGGGCGCCGGTAACGCAGTCTGAGATATCCCGTCCGATATCGGTAAGTTCAACAGTGGAACGATTGCGCGAAAAAAGCTGCACGCCCCATTCTTCTTCAAGGCGCTTGATTGCCAATGAAAGCGTTGGCTGTGAAATTTCTAGATCTTTTGATGCGCGTGTGTAGTTGAGCACTTCAGCAAGATGCTCAAAGTAGCGTAAATCTTCAACTCTCATTTCCCCCTCCTCTGCAGAACACGAGCTGCCTGGCATAAACCAAGCTGCGCATTCGTGCATGTAAAACGATCATAACAGCAAAGCCCCATGTAAAGAGCATCGAACACGTTCAATTTGGAACGCGTTTTCGACGCTAACCATTCGCCGAATGAACGTAATTGGGGAACTAACTTTCCGAAAACCATAGGCCACGGCTCGAAAAGGGCAGCTTGCTGCTGCCGACGCGCGTCAATTCGTTTTTCGCATGACCCCCCCCATTGGGGCGACTTACCCTTTGCGGGATCTGTCGCGTTGCAACGATCGGCGCCTCGCAAAAACAAATACTCCGACATTTTTGCAACTTTTTTGCGATTAGGGGCTCCTTTCTATTCCCCTAAAGCGGAAATACGCTGCTGAACAGCCGATTATCTGCGCTTTTGCACCGCGATCCGCGATCGGAGGAGCCCATAACAATCGCTAATCGCAAAAAAGTTGCAATTCGAGCCGATTTTTTGTTTTCGGTCTCCTCGCAATGGCTTCGGGGCGGTATCGGGGCAGGGGAACCCAAGTTAGGCGCCGCAAGAGGGTTCGAGTGCGAGTCAAATTTGGCGTTGCGGAATAAATCGACGACGGTTTGCGCATGGTACCGCGAGGTGATCCGACGATGGTACGGACGCGATACAAGTTCGAATCTGCGAGATGACCTGGGCGCGATCCAGGTTCGGCGCTGCGGGATGATCCGACGGTGGTCCGAGGCGCCACGGGATGGTCCAATAGCTACACAAGTCCGTTTCTACGAGATGATCCAGACCGGTCTGGCGCGATGAACTGGGTGAAATGGTACGGACGTAACCATGAAACAAAAAGCCGGGCAAAAGCCCGGCTTACATGAGCGAAAATGATGCCCCTCCTTGTGGGCCTCAAATCCTAGAGATGCAGCGGGCGCCCTTACGAGCGCCCTCTCCACATGAGCAACCTCACTCCCCTGCAAGATTGCCAATTGGTGAACTCCGATCCCCATTGGCGTTCACCTTCCCATTACTACGTGCCCCCCAGCACGTTTGAACGGGAGCCACGCTCTTGCTTCCCCAAGCAGGAGCAGTAACTTGCTGAACTCATTATTGCGCACTGTTGCGCAATTCTCTTATTGGAAATAATAAAAATGAGCATGTTATATTTACAAATCTGATAAGCATTTATCGACAAGGGCTCCTTTTTAACACTAATCGGAATAGACCAGCTTTTGGGCCTTATCGAGAGCAACGGTTCAGCGGGCACTTTTCAAAAGGCAATTGCCCAGACTGCATAGATAGAGCTCGGCATGGCGGTGGTCACAGTCGTTGCTGACGCAACGCTTCAACCGCATAGGCAAAACTCAGAGTTAGCACTCTTGCAAATCGGCCATCCAACCGAACTTATCCCCCCATCAGGCGCTAAAACGAAGCGATCAAACACCCCAATCGCCTGTATGGATCGTCGGATGCACGAAGGACCAGGCGGGTCAGCCCTCGGATTTGATGTCGCCATCACCAGGGTGTTTTGCAAGAACGAATACCGTGGCCATGATGAATACAAAACCAACAATGTCTATCCAGCTAAACGAAGTTCCCAGCCACAGCACCGCGAACAAAGTAGCCGAAACCGTTTCGATGCTGGCGACAATGCCCGTTTTCGTTGCGCCAATATCTTTGACCGCCTGGAAATACAACGTAAAGCCAATGATGGTGCCAAACAACACCAAACCAAAGAACAGGAGCAACCAACCCGAGAAGTCAAACCCAGGGTTTACCGTCCATGACTGAAGAACGAGGGAAAGCATAATTCCGCCAATGAGAAGTGCACCAGCAACAACAGGAACGCTTCCGTAGTGGAGCATCAGTCTACGAGGGATAAGGGTGTACATGGCATACGTGACGGCCGAAACCAACGACCAGAACAAACCTGCAGGGGTTAGCGCCAGAGAGTTAGGGTTTCCGTGCGTGGCAACAAGGAACGTACCCATCATCACAAGCGCGATTGCCAAAACCTCGCGTTTAAGAGGACGGCGATGGCTCCTTATGCACAGATACAGCACGACAAGGACGGGGGCAATGTATTGGATTACCGTTGCCGTACCCGCGTTCGAGTGCTGAATTGCGAGCAGGTAGGTAATTTGGCACGACGCCAGGCCAAACACCGAAAAAACAACAAGCGAGCCCACGGTATTTCGATTTCGCCACATCGCAAGAAACGGACCACGCGCTATTGCAAGGGCAAATGCGCACAGTACGATACCAGCGCACAGCATTCGAACCGAAGACACCCAGAGCGGATCAACATTGTAATGATGAAAGAGGTATTGCGCGCAGGCGCCAGAGAAGCCCCAACTGATGCCTCCGAGCAACGCAAAGCAGAAACCTCGTATGTTCTTTGAAATAGTCATGGCGCATAAGAGTAGCACCCTTCTCCTGCGCATGCCATACATACTTTTGGCCTTTACCAACTCTGCGCCACTCGCCGCCAAAGTCCTACCGAACCGAATCATGCATTTCAATTCGATGCAATTCGCTCATTACGTACAAATGGAAAAGGCCCCTTACGGGACCTTTTCCAAGCTTGCTTGATTATTAGAAGTTCAGCGTCAAACGACTACTTGGCGAAGCTAGCTGCAGCCTCATCGAACTGCCGCAGGTATACGTTGCGAGACTCAACTGCGAACTGAGCCTGCTTCTGAGCGCGAGCCTCGGAAGCCATAGCCTCGAGCTGAGCGCCGTTGCCGCAATCGTACTTAATGAACATGCCGAATGCCGCAACAACAAAGAACGCGGAAATAGCTACTACATATGCCATAGATGATCAATCCTCCTGGACGTACCCGGTTTCTATCAAACCGAAATTTAAACCGTTGCTTGGCAACTGAAATCCGCTTTGCGCTGAACTCAAATTGCGGGTTCATATTACGACCGTCAGAATGGAATGCAAGGTTTCAAGCAGGGCTTTTGCTTGTTTTGGTGCATGAACGGGTTATGATCGCGTTCAAAACGCGTTCATTTGAAATAATTACCCATTTAGTTAATATTGATGGCCATTTCCACCACATTTTCTTCATAATCGCTATTTTCCCAAACAAAAAGACACTATAATATCGGCTTTTCCATTTGGGTATTATTGCGTATTTCAATACAACGCTTCTAACTGGCTATTTGCTGTTTGAGCTTTTCGAACGTGCTTCATTATCAATAAGCGCTGGCAGCTAAGAAGCAGGCGCCTGAAAACATCGCCGAAATCAACCACGAGGCACCCTTCTGAAGGGCTGCGCGCCAAAAGGACTGCTCGCCTTCTGCTCCCCTCCAGGGACCAAGCCGACATCAACCGTGGAAGCAAATGAACGCAAGCTGATCGGAGCGGCATTAAACAGCAACACAACCGCTTCATGGCATTCGGGGCCACGCGATTCCGCAAGTTGATTACCGAGCAAAGGTCAAAAAAGAGAAGGCCCCAAAATGGGAGCCTTCCAATACATCGCGTAGATAACGTAACGCTTAGCGCTTCGAGAACTGCGGACGCTTACGAGCCTTCTTCAGGCCGTACTTCTTGCGCTCAACCATACGGGAGTCGCGCGTGAGGTAGCCAGCCTTCTTCAGGTCTGCACGGTAGTCGCCAGCCTCGAGAAGAGCGCGAGCGATGCCGTGGCGCAGAGCGCCAGCCTGACCGGAAACGCCGCCGCCATTGCAGCGAGCGATTACGTCGAAGTGACCCTGAGTGTCGGTAACAACGAACGGAGTGGTTGCGTAGTCGAGAAGAGCCTGACGGCCGAAGAACTCAACACCTTCGCGACCGTTAACGGTTACCTTGCCAGTACCGGGAACGATGCGAACGCGAGCAACAGCGTTCTTGCGACGGCCGGTGCCGTAATACATTGCTTCGCCTGCCATTAGTTATCCTCCATCTTGATCTCGCGGGGCTGCTGCGCTGCATGCGGATGCTCTGCGCCAGCGTAAACCTTGAGCTTCATGCCCATTGCACGACCGAGCGTGTTCTTGGGGAGCATGCCCTTTACTGCGTGCTCGATAACGCGCTCGGGATGCTTCTGCATGGCCTCCTGGAAGGTTTCGCACTTCAGGCCGCCGGGATAACCGCTGTGACGATAGTATTCCTTGCTGGTAGCCTTAACGCCAGAGATCTTGATCTTGTCAGCGTTGATGATTACGACGAAGTCGCCGGTGTCAACGTGAGGCGTGTAGGTGGGCTTGTGCTTACCCTTGAGAATATGAGCGGCCTTCGAAGCGACGCGACCAAGAACCTGGTCCTCAGCGTCGATGAGAAGCCATTCGCGCTCAACTTCGTTGGGCTTTGCGTAATAGGTCTTCACAGTGTTCCTCCAATAAAGTAACAAGTGTCGTTTTTCAAAAGTTGCTGCCAACTCGAGGCGCGGGATCCTACTCCGCATCTCTTTCCTTCCCGCAAACGGTGCTGCCGAAAAGCTCTGGACCAGCTTGGCCGGCGCAGGGACGTTTTCCAGGCGGAAAAGAGTTCGAATCGCAAGCATGTACGGGGCTTTTGAAAGCGAACTTTTGTAGTTTATACTGCATTCGTGCCCTTCGTCAATCATCGCAACGAACCGATTTGGGCCTATGCGAAAATCTTCACGTTTTCTGCAGGATTATCGGGCAAACAAATCACCTAAAAGTGCAAGCTGCGCCCGATTCCGCTTTAAACCTGTTTGTATCCTTGCTCGGGGGCAAGCGTTGAGCGCTGATCCCACAACGCGGCAGCAAGCCCGCTAACCTCGGCGCGGCTGGTTTCACCGTCGGCAAGATTCGTCATGATCGTAATAAGGTAGTATTTGCCATCTTCTTCGATGATGCCGGCATCGCATATGGCGTTGTCGCTCGACCCATTGATCCAGCCAGCCTTGTCATACACCGTTGCCGATTCGTCGGCCGAACTTGTCTTCGTCTTCTTAGCTTCGCCAACCTCTACCGTTTTCTTGCCAGTACACAACGTGCCAAGGAGCTCCTGGGCAACGCTTTCCGCCTTTTCACGGCTTACTGGGTTGGAGGTTGGGTCCACGCCGCTGCGAATCATCGAAACGGCAGTGCCGGAGAACATCTTTTTTGCCCACTCAGTGATTTCCTTATTGGAATCAGGCGAGCTCAAATAAAGGAAAGTGTTCATCCACAACTTCAGCGATTCACGAGCCGAGTAGTGGGGAAAAGACGTGTCGTTAGCAAGCGTAGTAGAGATATTCATGGACGAAAGCCATGCAGAAAGCGATTCGGAGGCCGATCTTTCAAACGCATTACGCATGCGGTAATAAGAAGCATTGTCGGAATTGATGATGGCATCTTGCGCGCTTGAGTTCACCCGCGAAATGCTTGTTTTTCCCGTTTCAAGCGCCTGCTGACATCCATAGATAAGCACAGGACCTTTGAACGAGGAAGCGCCGTATACGCGTTGATCGAGGTTGTAGACGTATCCGCTGCCGGTTTGCAGATCGATAAACGCAAAACCAACAGTCTTGTTGTTCGCCGTAATGGCCGAAATAGCGTCCCCCACCTGCGTGGCTCCCTCTTCACTTAATTGCGGTACATAGTTCGCATTCGAATCGGCTAGAGAAATGCCCTGGACGTTGGTTCCTGGATCCGACACGCCATCAATGGCTTGGATGGAGGGAGTGTAGCTGATTTCCATTTGGTCGGCCTGCGCGCCGTCGCCCTGCGAGGAATTATCGGCCGAAGAAACGCAAGAGCCGATGCCGACCACCAGGAAAATGGCAATCAGCACCACAACGGCTATGCACAAGACAGGCGCAAGCGTGGCGAGGGGCAAAGGGAACGAAGCAACGCGATCAGCCATCCACGATGAGTTAAGGCCCTGACCCTTGCGCGGGCTGAAACCACGATTGCCCGCGCCCACATGCACTTCGCGCTCGCGCGTTCTGTCACTACGACGAGAAGAGGAATCGCTGGAATTGAGATCGGCACAATTTCCGCCTTCGGAATAGCTGCGCGCTGCACGGGCGTATTCACACCCGCGTCCTTCGCCGCGCACCCGATGCTCGGTGCGAGCACCGCGGACATCGCGACCGAGGGAACCGCGTCCACGCGCCGATTCGTTTCGCCCGCCAGAACGGTTCGAAGAGCGCTCAGAACCAGCACGCGCTTCATCTGAACGCGTGCTTCTGGCGCGATCCGTGCGGCTGCCCGATCGGGAAGATTTTTCCTCCCGATCCTGGCTCCCGCTTCGCGAAGAAGATGTCTGACGGTTTTTCATGAGCACATAATAGCAGGTGAACACGCGTTATTGACCCGTAATTGCATAAAATTAACACTCCAACCCCGGCCTAGCCAAGAGCGATAAACAAATTGGATTATTTTGCCCAGTTTCTCAATCGCGCACTTCCATAAACGACTCCTTAGGCAATGAAATATCTATCAATAAAGCACTTAGATAATCTTATAAAAGGTTACAGAATGGTACCTAATTAGCACTCTCGGCATTCGAGTGCTAAGAACCGCGTAGTATTGCAGTTGTCAAAAGAAGCAACGGCCGCGCAAGGGAAATCGGTAAGCCAACAATCCCCTTGCGTGGCAAAGAAAGAAGATGATAAGGATGTTGGCACGTAGGAACTTTTTCAATGACTTTATGAGCGATCCTTTCGATTTCGGATTCTTCGGAACCGAACCAGCGCCTAAGGCAAACGCATCTCTGATGAAGACCGATGTCAAAGAAACCGACAAAGCCTACGAACTCGATATCGATTTGCCTGGGTTCGACAAGGAAAACGTTCAAATCGAGCTAAACGATGGCTACCTCACTATCAACGCTTCTACCAATGAAGAGAAGGAAGACAAGGACGAAAACGGCACCTTCCTTCGCAAGGAACGCTTCGTTGGTTCATGCCGCCGCAGCTTCTACGTTGGCGACGATGTTTCGGAAGACGACATTTCCGCTAAGTTCGAAAACGGCATCTTGAGCATAAACGTGCCCAAGAAGGAACTGCCCAAGCCCGAAGATCGCAAGCGCCTCATTTCCATCGATTAGCCCTAGCGCCTGCCATCCCCATCCAGGTAGCTCCAACATAACCAGAATGATACTCTGGCCTTTTAATTGCCCCCCCATTTCTTGGACACGAGAAATGAGGGGGCATTCTTTTAGCGCAACCCGATTCAGGCGGAATCGGAAGCGTCACAGACCTGGTGATTTCCCGTATACTAAACAAAGTAGAAGGTGCTCTGCGTCGCATGGCTTCGCAAGCTAATCTCTATCGCGAAACCCATTCGAAGCACCGTTTCGTACGCAGCAAAGCGAGGGGCCGACATGTCGTACATCGAATTCAACAACGTTGTTAAGCGGTACGGGTCGGGCGCAGCAGAAATCAGGGCCCTTGATGGCGCGTCTTTTTCCGTTGAGAAAGGTGAGCTCGCCGTAATCCTTGGCGCGTCAGGCGCCGGTAAAACCACCGCCCTGAACATCCTGGGTGGTATGGACAGCGCCACCGATGGCAGCGTTCTCATCGACGGGCAGGATATCGCTCGCAGCAGCGAATCGCAACTGGTGGAATACCGCCGCGCCGCCGTAGGGTTCGTGTTCCAGTTCTACAACCTAGTTCCCAACCTTACGGCGCTTGAAAATGTTGAGCTTGCTTCACAGATCTGCCCCGATTCCCTCAATGCCGCCGAAACGCTCTGCCGCGTTGGGCTGGAAAAGCGCCTCAACAACTTCCCCGCCCAACTCTCTGGCGGCGAACAGCAGCGCGTTGCCATCGCCCGAGCACTCGCGAAAAACCCCAAGCTCCTCTTGTGCGACGAGCCCACAGGAGCTCTCGATTACCGTACCGGCAAACAGATTCTTCAGCTGTTGCAAGACACCTGCCGCTCTTCGCACATTACTGCGCTGGTTATCACCCACAACGCTGCCCTGGCCCCTATGGCCGACCGCGTTATCCGCATGAACAGCGGACGGGTAACCAGCATCGAAACAAACGCACACCCCATGCCAATTGCTGAAATTGAATGGTAGCCAATCATGGCACGAGCATTTTCTAAAGACACCTTTCGCACTATCGCCAACAGCAAGAAGCGCTTTATTTCCATCCTGGTCATTTGCGCATTGGGCGTAACCATGGTGTGCGGCCTGCGCGCATCCTGCGTTGACCTGCGCAATTCCGCCGATGCTTTCTTCAGCGAGCAAGGCCTCTACGACGTATGCGTGCAGTCAACCTTAGGGCTGACCACAGACGATGTTGCAGCCGTTTCTTCGCTAGAAGGCGTTGCCGTTGCAGAAGGAGCATGGGAAGAAGAGACCTATACGCCGCTCGGCCAAAAACGCGCAAGCGTAGGGGTAAAGGCCCTTTCAAGCGAGGGGTTCAACACACCCAAGGTTCTTGACGGCTCCCTGCCCGCAAATGAGCACGAAGTTGCCGTGACTGAAAACTACCTAACCGACTCGGGTCTTTCGCTCGGCGATACCGTAACACTTGAAAAAAACGACAACGAGGTATTCGAGCGAACCCAATACACCATCACCGCTAGCGTGATCGACCCAACCGAGCTCACCAACCCCAATGGATCCATTGCCATACGAGCCAGCGCATCGCCCGACTACTCGTTCTTCGTAACACCCGATGCCGTAACTGCCGATGTGTTCACCGCCATATACGTGAAAGCCAAGAACAGCACAGGAGCGAAAAGCTTTTCTTCTGAATATTCCTCGCTTCTCGACAACCTCACCACCCAAATTGAAGGGATCAAAAAACAGCGCGAGGAGGCGCGAACAGAGCAGATTCGTCAGGACGCGCTCGACGAAATCGCCGAAGCAGAAGCCGAGGTAAATGAAGAACTTTCCGATGCACAGCGGAAAATCGACGACGCACAAAGCACGCTTGATTCAGGCAAACGGGAAATTGCCGCAAACAAGCGCACTTTGCGCAACAGTGAAAGCACCCTAGCTCAATCAGAAGCCGAGCTTCGACGACAGGAGAGCCAGCTGGCAAGCGCCTCAAAGAAAATCGAGGATGGCTATGCTGCAATCTCAAATGGGCAAGCCCAGATCGACGAAGGCCGAGCCCAGGCAAATGCCGCTTGCGATGATGCAGCGACGCAAGTTAAAGCCGCTTTGGCTGCTGGCATGATAAACCAAGAGGAAGCCTCGGCACAGCTTGCGGGCATCGAAGCGCAGCGCGCTCAAACGCTTGCCCAGCTCGATGCCCAAGAAAAACAGCTTTCCGCCGCTATGCAGGAGCTCGACGCCCAGGCAGCGCAGGTTTCAGCGGGAATGAAGGCAATCTCGCAGGGCCTGGAACAGCTTTCCACAGGCAAACAGCAGCTGAAATCGGGCAAACAGCAGCTTTCCGCCGCCGAGACAGAGCTCACAGAAGGCCAGGCTGAGCTCGACGAACAGCGCGCGCAGTTCGAAAGCAGCAAAGCTGAGGCCCGCGCAAAATTCGAAGACGCCCGGGCCGAAGTGGATGACATCGAGCAAGGGCGCTGGTATGTGCAAACACGCGAATCAAACGCAGGCTATGCCAGCGTCGAATCGGATGCTTCTTCCATTGAGGCTATCGGGTTCGTGTTCCCCGTAGTGTTCATCGTAGTTGCCGTGCTCATCGCGCTTACCACCATCACCCGTTTGGTTGAAGAAGAACGAGGGCTTATCGGCACCTACAAATCACTGGGGTACCGCAACCGCGCCATCTTGGGCAAGTACCTAACGTACGCGCTTTTGGCGTGCCTCCTGGGTAGCGCCGTGGGCGAGTTCTGCGGATTCGTGCTTTTCCCCGCATTCCTGTTCTCCGTGTTCCAAATCATGTACCTCCTGCCCACGTACCTGCTTTCATTCGACACGCTCTATGGCATGGGCAGTATGCTGTTCTTCATTGCGGGAATTGTTGGGGCTGCAGTATTCGCCTGCCGCGCCGAGCTTGTACAAACGCCTGCCACGCTCATGCGTCCAAAAGCGCCCCGTTCCGGCTCGCGCATCCTTCTTGAACGAATCCCCTTCATCTGGAAGCGTTTGGCATTCCTAGATAAGGTAACGGCACGCAACTTGCTTCGCTACAAGAAGCGCTTCTTCATGACGGTATTCGGAATCATGGGGTGCATGGCTTTGCTTATCTGCGGATTTGCCATCAAAGACTCCGTGCATGCCCTTTCCCCTATGCAATATGGCGACATTTATCGCTATGACGCCTTGGCCATCACCGGCCCCAACAACTTCAAAGAATGCGAAACACTGCTTGAGGGAAGCGAGGAAGTTTCCTCCATCCAGGAAGTTGCCGTCGATTCGATAACCCTCACCTCCAACGGCGACGACGAATCGCTGCAACTGTTCGTGCTGCCCGATGGTGCCGATCTTTCTCCCTATGTTTCGCTTAAAAGCGATGAAGAGGCATTGCCTCTTTCCGAAAACGGCATGATTCTCACGCGAAACGCTGCCGACCTTTTAGGAGTAGGCGCAAACGACGAAATTACCGTAAAAACCAGCGCACTCGACGAAGCGACCGTGCCCATAACCCACGTAGCAGACAACTACTTGGGCAATGCCGCCTATCTTACGCAAAGCGCCTATGAGCAGCTGTTCGATGAAGAGGTTCAGCCCAACGGCTTCTACCTTGCACTTTCAGGCAGCGACACCGAAAAAGAGGCATTCGCCGACAGCTTGGCTGAACGCAACGAATTCCTTTCCGTTTCCAGTACTCAGCAGATGAACGAGGAATTCTCTAAGTCGTTCGACCTGATCAACACCATTGTGTACGTTATCGTCTTCTTGGCAGCGGCGTTGGCATTCGTGGTGCTGTTCACGCTTTCCACAACCAACATATCCGAACGCACGCGCGAACTGGCAACCATCAAGGTGCTGGGCTTCCGCAAACGCGAAGTTAACCACTACGTGAATAAGGAAACGGTGCTGCTAACCATTATCGGCGTAGTTTTAGGCATCCCCGCAGGATACGCATTCAGCCACATGCTCACCTATGTACTGAAAATGCCTTCCATTTACTTTGCAGTGACCATCGATCCAATCAGCTACGCCTACGCATGCGGCCTCACACTGCTGTTCGCCTTCATCGTGGCGCAACTCTCCAACCGCACCCTGGCAAAGATCAACATGATCGAAGCATTGAAAAGCATCGAATAGGCACCCATGTTTGCGAGGTGTCAGTTCTCCTCATGGCCCATCGGCTCGATTTACGCCAGGGCCTTGATTTCCCGAGGGTTGCGCGTCTGCTTTGCCGAAGCGTCATTGACCAGGTTTTCATCAAAGGCCTACCCCCCCCCGAAAGCTGTCAAAGCTGCTTTCTTAGGCTGCCCCTGGCAAAGTTTGCGCCATTCGCTCTCGCAGTTGCGTCGGCCGATTTCACAGCACAGATGCCGTATCAGACTTTCCTAGGCCGCCATTGGCCCAATTCGCGCCAGAGCCTATCCTGTTCGAGATTTACCGGTCCTGTTTGGGTTCTTGAGGCTCCCTGAGCTCGGGCTTGCGACGAGGGTTGAAATGATGGCTCAGAGCATCGCCCAACAGACGGAGCTTAACGATGGCATACGCCGTAACCGCGCAGGCAATAAGAAAAATGGGGATGCGCACCAGATTGTCAGCCCAGGTAATGATTACGCCACAGGCAGCAAGGAGCGCCGTCCAAGCCCACATGATAAGCACGGTTGCACGTTGACTGAATCCTGCGCGCATCAGGCGATGGTGGATGTGCCCTTTGTCTGCTTCGTCGATAGGACGATGCTCACGCTTTCGACGCACAATGGCGAAAAACGTATCGAGGATCGGAACACCCGCCGCCAGAATAGGCACCAACAGCGAAACGAACAAGGCCGACCGCGCTACAGCAAACAGGGAAATGACACCCAACGAAAAACCCAGAAGCAGTGCGCCTGAATCGCCCATAAAGATAGATGCGGGGAAGAAATTGGATTTCAGGAAGCCTGCGCACACGCCAACAAGAATGACACTGAACAGCGCCGCATCGAAACGTCCGGTAAGCACCGCGAACAGCAAGATGGTTATCGCGGAAATACCCGTAATACCTGCCGCCAAGCCATCGAGGCCGTCAATCAAGTTGATAACGTTGGCAAAAGCCACCAGGTAAAACACCGTTAGAGGGTAGGCGACCCAGCCAAATTCAATGTACCCTTCGCCAAAAGGATTATGGATACTGGAAAATAGCAGGCCAGAACCGGCAACCACACAAGCAGCAACTATCTGTCCCAGCATCTTTGCTTTGGGGTTTAGATCAACCACATCGTCAACGGCGCCCACGAGAAATATCAAAACCGTGCCCAGCAAAACGCCCCAATAGTTGACCTCAATGCCGTTGTAGTCGATGAAGGGGTCAACCCATCCGAAGGCATAGACACCAAAACCAGCAACGGCAAGCGCCGCCAAAATGCCGCCAAAAAAAGCCACACCACCCATACGCGGAATGGGAAGCATGTTTACACGACGAGCACTGGGGTAATCTATGGCATCAAGCTTAATAGCAAGCTTGCGGGCAAGAGGGGTCAAGGCAATGGTAACCACTGCGGCAACGGCAAAGAGAACGCCGTATTCAAGCCAGTCCATGCGCCCCCCCTCTTTCTCGAACTTATTGGATAGCGCGGCAGAACGCGCTCACGCCAAATGATGATTATATACCGAAGAGGCGCTTCTCCCGACTACAGCTAACTAACGGCATCGCAAGCGCAAAGAGGGGGGAGGCCATCATCTACGTCGGCGCAGAAAGACAACCGCCGGATTTTATCGGTTTTTCGTATGGCCCTGACTTGCGCGAGCGCGGCCCCTCCGCTTCGGGAATCGCAACCGTGAAGAAGTTCGGAGTACCCGCACCCGTGCCGAAGAGCCTTGCAGTTCCCCTCTGCCAACAGCTTACTTTTGCAGCCTTTGTGGAGAGCAGCCACCAAAACGTGGAAGTACCTTGTACTCCCCGTCAGGCAACACATGCAGCACTACTGCATTGTGTAGAATGAGCGAGTTGAAACCCGTAGATTCAGGAGAAGGTGTTCGTGTCACACAGCCCCGCGATAAGCGTCATTATTCCTGTCTACAACGTAGAATCTTGGCTGCGTCGTGCCGTTGGCTCGCTGCAGAATCAAACATGCACCAGCTACGAGATTCTGCTGGTAGACGATGGAAGCACCGATGGCAGTGGCGCTCTGTGCGACAAACTTGCCGATGACGATGTGCGCATCCGCGTAATCCATCAGGAAAACCAGGGAGCCGCCGCTGCGCGCAACGCCGCTATCGAAATCGCTCGTGGCGATTACCTGTACTTCATGGACGGCGACGACTGGTGCGATCGCACCATGCTGAAGGACATGTACCGCGTTGCTTCCGAGCACAACCTCGACCTTCTTATTACCGGTTTTACCATCGACACGTACTACGACGACGAAGGCAAGTACTATCGTGAGCTGCGTAATGCGCCCGATCGCATCTTCGAATCGCAAGAAGAATTCCGCTCAAACGCCTGCCAGCTTTTCGATGCCCAACTTCTGTATGCGCCGTGGAACAAGCTGTATCGTCGCAGCTACATCAAGGAAAAGGGCATCCGATTCCCTGGCACGTTCTGGGACGACCTGCCGTTCAACCTCGATGTCATGCGAGACGTCGAACGCGTGGGGTGCATCGACGGTCACTACTACCACTTCCTGCGTGCTCGCGCCGAAAGCGAAAACACCAAGTACCGTCCCGACATGTACGACAAACGTGAAGAAGAACATCGATGGATGAACGAGCTATACGCGTATTGGAACTTGGATTCCCCCGAAATCGAGGAGTTCTTAGCCCGTCGCTACGCAGAACGGCTAGTTGGCTGCATCGAAAACGTAACTAACCGCAACTGCACGCTTTCGAAGGAAGAGAAGCGCGCCGCCATCAAGCAGATGATATCCACTCCTCACGCACGCGAAGCGCTGAAGAAGGCGCGACCCCGCACCAAGATGATGTACCTGGTGTTGGCTCCCTTGCGTATGGGCAACATCACGCTCACCATGACGGAAAGCGAATTCATAAGCTGGGTGCGCCAAAACAGCACCAGCCTTTTCGCACGCCTAAAAGCAAACCGCTAATCAAGAGCTCGCAGATGCGAGCTCTTTCTTTCCTTGCGCCCAAGGGATTACGACAAAAGCGCATCAGCCAAGAACAATTCGCGAAGCCCGGAAAACTCACTGCAATCAGCTGCTTTTTGTTAGGTTCGGAATGCGCGCCGCATGGCGGTGTCGGGCTGGGGGCTGGAGCCGCGAAAGCCACTCTGAACGCCATTCCTGTTAGATGCTCAAAGAGCATCTTCATTCAGCTTGAAGCAATGAAGCGCATGAAAAAGGAGGCCCGTAGCCTCCTTTTGAACAGCGGAATGGGTGGCTTGAGGCGCTCCAGACCCCAGCCCGACACCGCCATGCGGCGCGCATTCCGAACACTTACTTAATTAAAAGCACGCAGCCAATTACGGTAAGCAGGACGTAGGTGAACTTCACGAACTGCTCTTGGCTGATGCGCTTCTGGATAAGGCCACCCAACCAGGTGGAAAGAATAAGCAAGGGGATGCACACTGCCAACGTAAGCAAGCCATCACCACCAAGGGAGCCGCCCTGAATGCCATAAAGAGCATAGGCGCCGTTTAGGAACACCCAGGTCATAGTGGTGGTTGCCCGGAATGCTTCCTTATCCCGAATCTTCTGTAAAGCGTAAATGGCCAGGAAAGAGCCGCCGGAAACAAACATGCCCTGAATAAGGCCGGCTATGGCAAGAATACAGTACAGAAGCCAATCGGGTAAAAGCTTATTGTTCTTGTTAAAGAACAAACCGCGAATAGCAATAATCAAAACCGCAATGCCGTATACCTTAGAAAGGATACTCAGCGGGGCAATGGTGTTGATCCACGCGCCAATGGCCATGAAAATCGCCATGATCACGCACATCTTCGCAAGTTCTTTCCACACCACATGTTTGATACCCGTGAAAGCGATAAGCACGCTGGCAAGAAATCCAGTGCAGTTCAACACCACGATGGACTCTTCGTGACCAATGGTGGCCATGCCCACTGGCATTGCGAAGATATTGCCCGCGAAGCCGGTAATACCGTTAATTAGGTAGGCGAAGAAAAACGTGCCCCAGAATAGGTATTTTTCCATGAACTTCCCCTTTAACGCGCCTCCCCCAGGCGCATTTCATCCGCGAATATGGAAGCCACTTTACTCTTGTGGAGTGAATAGTGCAAAACCGACAGGGAAAAGCGCCCTGCAGGTTTTATTGGCGTTTAAAGGTACTGCCGGCCCCCGCCAACTGACGGCGTCCCACAAGCACACAGCACTTGCTTTCGCCATTTTCACCGCATCGCCCGATTACGCTACACTTAAACGGATTTACACGGTGCGCTAAAACCACCACGCAAATCAAAAACCAATTTATCTCTTGCGGTTACCGCAAGCCATCAGTCAAATAGGCAGGCACATTTGCGCAGCCGCAACAAAACACTCGGAACCAAACACGATAAGTAGGCATATATGAATATCGAAGAACTCAATACCGCTCTTGCTCAAATCTTTGCCAGCGACGACCTGCTAAAAAATGAGCCCATGAGCAAACACACCACGTTCCGCTGCGGCGGTCCCGCCCAGTTCTTCGTACGAGCAAGCAATGCCGCAGACATTACCGCGGCAATCAGCGCCGCCGAAAAGGCAGATGCCCCCTGGTGGATCGTAGGCTGCGGAAGCGATTTGCTCGTTTCCGATGCAGGCTTGCCTGGTGTGGTTATCGAAATCGGCGAGCGCATGGCCCACATTTCCATCGACGGATCCATTGTTCATGCTCAAGCTGGAGCAACCAATGAAGCTGTTGCGCAAGCGGCGCTCGAAGCGGAGCTTACAGGTTACGAGTTTGCCAGCGGAATCCCAGGTTCTGTTGGTGGAGCGGCAATCATGAACGCAGGCGCCTACGATGGCGAGTTCAAAGATGTTGCGGTTAGCGTTTCCTGCCTCTTCCCCGACGGCACGGTTCGCGAAATCCCTGCAGAAGAAGCCAATTGGAGTTATCGCCACAGCATGATGAGCGATAAGGGGCTTGTTGTGCTGGGGGCAACCCTTCAACTTGCGGCAGGAGACAAGGATGAGATTCGCGCCAAGATGGACGACTTGTCCCAACGCCGCTCTTCCAAGCAGCCTCTCGAAATGGCAAGCGCAGGCAGCACGTTCAAGCGCCCAGAAGGCTATTTTGCAGGCAAACTCATTCAGGATTCAGGCATGCAAGGCCATTCAGTTGGGGATGCCCAGGTTTCCACCAAGCATGCTGGTTTCGTGGTGAATACCGGCAACGCAAGTGCAGCCGATGTCTTGCAGGTTATCCGCGACGTGCAAGCGGCAGTAGCAGACCAGTTCGGCGTTACGCTTGAAACCGAAGTGCGTATGTGGGGATTTGACCCCACCAATAACTAGCGCGGCGTCTTGCTAATTTAGTGCGCTTCGTGTAGATCAATAGTCATAGCGTACGCAAGATAGAACGCCACAGCTGCCATCGCCGCAAAGACCGCTGCCCACGCCCACGCCGCTTCAGCGACGGAAAACACTACGATGCCTGAGGATAAAGCGCCCGCAACAAACGTCATAGCCCGAGCGGCTTTACGCATGGGAACATACCTCAGGCCTTCGGCCTGTGCCTTGCTTGCGTTCTTCACGTTTTTAGCCATAACCGCACCTCCGATGAATTATAGAGGGTGCCCCATTCGCTAATAGAATGGGGCACCCTCGTTTGTTTTCGCATTCATCGTAACTGCGAAGTATTTCCGTTGTGCAACGGTTTTGTTGCCATGTTGGGTCGTTTCCGAATCGTCCCCTTCGAAAACGAAGGCCTCTCAAGTCACAAGCATCTTTTCGCGGATGCAGCCAATCCAAAACAAAGCGATCTTATGGATGAGGCCGATTCGGACTGAAAATGCCCTTGCGAATAGAGACGATCGGGTCGAAACCTTAAAAGACGATGCCGGACCAGACCGAAACGTCCACAGATGAAGCTGATTCTGTCCGAAAAGACCCCCGCTAACAAGACCGGGCTCAGACCGCAGAGCCTTTTACAGGTGAGGCTGATCGAAGCTCGGCTTCATGCTGCCATCCTCCGGACGATTGAACAGCGTTTCTTCACCACAATCTTTGCATGTGCCCACCAGAACCTTGCGAGGCATGAATGTCAGCACGACGTAAGCGATGGCAAACGCGATAGAGAAATATGGCATTACAAATGCGATGCCGATAATAACGATCGCCGTGATTACATGCACGTACCACTTGCTGGGAACGCGGCGCTTTTCAGCCGTGTACTCAAAATGGGTGCCGCCGCAATACGGGCAGATAATCACCGTTTCGTCGTTCTTTCTTTTATTGGGATTGGTTTTCTGGTTCTTTTTCTTGGAGCTCATCCAGCATCCCTCCGTACAAATTCATCCAGCATGATTGCCATGCCGAATGCCCTCTCTCTACACGCACGCCATTTCCCCTTTGTTGCTTCACCCTAAGCGCAAATCACAGCCCCGCCATCAAAGGCAAAGCTCAACGATCTCTACTCACTTTGCCACGAGCACGCGCTGCTTCGAATACATGCTTCGCTTTAACGCAGGGCAAGCCTAAAAGGCGCGCGTTTTATACGATGAGCATAAGAATACCACCTGCACCACTGGGCATCTGCACGGCATCGCCATCCGTTACCTATCTATATTCGTAAGAAATGAATCCATAGAAATTGAATGGGATAGACGAATAGATTCCCAATAGATCGAGAAATAATTCACCTCTTCCTCGTATCATAGCTAAAGGCTATCGATTCCTATTCGAAAATGAATATTACCCATTCGCATCGAACATGTTCGGTTTTTTACCGAGGAGTAGCATACACAAACGTTTGCGCGCCCGCGCAACAGAACTCTACGAATCCAAGGCGTCATGAGTGGGCCCGAGGGAGGCTCCTTGCAGGGGATACCGTCTTCGTTTCAAACGAGCAGCATGTCCAAAGAATGTAAGGAGAACGAATTGTCTGCAGCAGCAGAAAAGGTAAAGCACTACGGCTTCGCGCTGGCAACGGTGTACATGTGCTATTTCACCTACGGCATCCAGGCCCTGATCTTGAGCCAGAACAAAGTCAACTTCTACACCCAATGGGGTATCACCGACCCCACCGCAGGTTCCGCTGCGGTTTCGATGGCAATTGCCGCCATGGGATTCGGCAAACTGCTAAGCGTATGGATTGGCGGCGAGCTCTCCGATCGCGTCGGACGTAAGAAGTTCGCCGTCGCAGGCGCTGTTGCCTACATCATCTGCTTCACCATGATGCTGCTGGCAACCGACGCAACCGCTTGTTACATCGCCGCCTTCTTGTCTGGCGTTGCAACATCCGGCTTCTGGGACGCAGCCCTCTACCCCGCCGCACAGGAAGCAGAGCCCAAATACGCTGCCTCTGGCGTTATCGGCATCAAGGCTGCCGTTTCCGTTATGGGCGTTATCTACCCCATCTTCGTTGCAGCATTCAGTGCACCTCATATTTGGCACGTTAACATCTATCTGCCTATCGCGCTTTCCGTTGTATGCCTGATCATGACCATCGTCACGCCCTTCCGCTACGATGATGAACGTGCCACCAAAACCGATGGCAACAACGGCATAGACGAAGCTCAGGCTGAAATTCAGGCGGCAAAAGACGCCATGCTCAAGAAGCCAGGCGTGCTGGTTCAGGTATTCACCCTGGTCATGGCCTTCATCTGCATGTTTATCATGTACGGCGCACAGCAGTACACCAAGGCATTCGGCATGGCCAACCTTGGCCTCGACGAAATGGGCGGCGCCGCCCTTGCCTCCATTTACACCGTGGGTTCTATTACCGCTGTGTTCTTCTGGGCAGTAGTAATGGGCAAACTTCGTTGGAACCCGCTGAAGGTTCTGTTGATCGACTTCGCTTTCTCCGCTCTGGCCCTGGCTTTGGTATTGGTTGTTCCCAATGTCGCCATCGTATACGTTGCCATCGCGCTGCTCGGCTTCTTCGCTGCTGGTGGCGCTTTGCAGACGGGCTTGGTTGTTCGCCAGAACTACTGCCCCGGCCCTAAGGGTCGCAACACCGGAATGTACATGACCTTCATGGGTGTTGGCGCAACCTTCCTTCCCTTCATCGTTGGCGCGATGACTACTGCCATGGGAGAAACCGGCGCACTGTACACCATGATGGGCCTGCTGCTCGCAGCGGCTATTGTTGGCCTGTTATTCTGCATCTACCTGGCAATTCAGTCGAAGCCCCTGTTCGGTTACGGCATCAACCACAAGATGGATTAGGACAAACGCTACAAGCAAGAACTTACTCTAGGGGCTCGGCACTGTTGCCGAGCCCCTTTCTTTTTACTTGTTGATTGTTCCAAGAGCAGAGACGCAATCAGGATTCCGGCAGGCAATCAAGCAGCGTCTTTATTCGCTACGCTGTTTCACGCGCTTCGCCTCGTTGTTTTGCGCGCAGTTCATGAGCGGCCCAGGTTATGCGGAGGGTGTTCATGGCGTTATCGAGCGTGCTCGTGCATTCGGCACCGGGCACGCCGCGCAGAACATCGACGATGTCCTGAATCTGGCCATTTCCCGGATAGCTCTCCACAGGCGGACACAGCTCTTCTTGCACCAGTTCCGCTTCCTTGCGAACGCCGCCCATCACGCCTTCGTGCGCTACCGCATCGCCATCGGCAAGCGTCTCGATGCGGATCGGCGCAGCGTTGTCATAGTAAGAAAACTCGACGCTTCCCTTGTCTCCATAAATAAGGAATCGGTCGATGGCCTTATACGTGGCATAGCACCAAATCCCCGAAACCATAACGCGGTTTTCGGTCTCGCCCGAAAGGGCAACCGTGTCTTCGCCTGGGTAGAACCCCGTGCGGTTGTCTACCTTCAGGTTGAAATCAGTGATGGTTCCCGCAAGAAACGCAATAAGGTCGAGCATATGCGCATCGCCCTCGAAGAAATGGCTGCCCCCGGAAACCTCAGGGCGAACACGCCAAGGCTTTTCCGCCTCGGGAAGCATCTCTTCGGCGGTTTGACGCTGAGTACGAATAACTTGAACGCCGCGAACAGTGCCAATCTTGCCCGCATCAAGCACCTGCTTAAGCTCGCGGTAACGTGGCATTCCGCGACGATAATGAGCCACAAAGCAACGCTTCCCCGCCCTCTCGAACGCGGCCTTTATCTCTTGCGGCTCGTCCCATGAAAGCGCAATAGGCTTTTCGAGATAGCAATCCTTGCCCGCCTCGGCAACGGCAATAGCATGCTCTTTGTGGCAGTTTGGCGTTGTGGCGACGTAGACAATGTCGATATCGGGACAGTTCAGAAGCTCATTCAGCGAATCAAATGCTCGCCCATGACCGTGGCGCTCACACCAGTCAACCGCTTTCTGCTTCGTCCGATTCCAGATGCCAACCAGCTCCGATCCGTCGGCCAAATATAGGCCAGGGCCATTTTTCGTTTCCACAACGTCACCGCAACCGATGACGCCCCACCTAATTACCTCTTTCTGAGCCATGATGCCTCCCTCTCATGCGCACCTAAAACCCCACATGCGATCAGCCCCACAACGTTGGAGCCAACCAAAAAGGGGCGCATTCCGTTACACAAACTGTATCATCGTCGCAAGCAAAGCGCGTAGCAAAATGGATGCGAACGGACACACCGCTTCGCGCTGAACCAGCCCTTTGTATGATCTGCCCCGCTGCGGCAACCCCCCCCTCCGGGAGCCGCCCCGCTGCGACGATCCGTCTTTTGCAGGATTTGCCCCGCTGCAGCGATCCACCTACCGCAAAAACAAAAATCAGAGCGTTTTTGCAACTTTTTTGCGATTAGGGGCTCCCCTCCGCCTCTGCAAAGCGAAAAATAGCCACTTTGCAGCAGACCACCTGCGCTTTTACGATCAAGCCTGCGGTTGGAGGGATCCTTAGCAATCCCTAATCGCAAAAAAGTTGCAGCACGGGCCAATTTTCTGTTTCTGGGCCCTCAAGGACAGCTTCGAGGCAGTGCCATTGTGGGAATCGGCCTGGTTCGGAGCTATAGGGCAAGCCCATTGCAGCGCTGCGGAGGTGGCTGAGATACAGCAGGGGGTGACAACATGCAGCGTCATAGCGCTATGGGGCACGAGCGCAGACGCGGCACCGTGGATAGCACGATGTCGGCACCCTAGATCGGCGCTGCCGCGGGCGCAGCGTCATAGCGCTATGGGGCACGAGTGCGGCACGTGAGGGAGGGGGTGCGGCACGGGCGCGGAAAAGCTCGAGAAGTGAAGAAGCGGCAGAGCATGCAGTCTGGACACGAAGCGCGTTCGCTCCGGCAATTGGTCTAATATCCAATCTATTGCGTTTTCATTCGCGCTATTATCGAAACGAAACGGTTTTGCTTTAGGGCTTAGGATCTTCACCTTTTGGCTTGTTCGCCTTCGGCGTTACTTGCCACATGATCTGTTCTCTCTTAGCACTACATGAGATACGACTTGTTCGTTTTTGGCTTTATCTACCTTTTGAGGGTGCACGCTTTGAGGTTATCCGACTTTCGGCTAGACTGCCTTCGGCCTGCCACTCTGTCCCTAACGGCTGAACCGGCAATACGTATATTTCGAGGAGGCACCGTGGCCAACCCCCAGCCGAACATATGGCATGCCCCCATGCCGCTCATCTGCTCATCTTTCGAGCCAGGGCACCTCGATGACGTTATCGAGGCAATGCCCGACAGCGACTACCGAACCATCGCGTTGGCAGAAGCTGCCTATTTTCGCGGCAAGGCCGACGAAGCATGCCGCCTTGCAGAGCCCTTCCTTACCTCGGACGTCTTGGCATTGCGCATCTCGTCATGCTTCATCTGCGGGTTCGCAAACCTATCGCTCGACCACGCCCACGCCGCTCGCGCCTGCCTGCTTAACCTGGCGTCATCAGAAGAGCACCTCAACGATGAATACGGCGACCGAGAACGTGCCGCCTATTTACTATTCACGGCGTCATCGAGCGTCCTACTGCACCTGAAGCCACCTGTAACAGCAGATGATTTTTACAAAGTTGCCGCCCTGCTGCCCGAAGGCCTCCGCCTATTCGCGACCTACGCCATGGCTCACCAGGCATATCTCACCGGCGATTACGGCCGCTGCATAGGAATGGCAGAAAACGCCCTGGGGATGAAGCAGGCGCGCTACCCCATCTCTGAAATGTTCCTTCATCTTGTGGCGGCAATGGGCTGGATGAGCAAACGACAACCCGAAAAGGCAGAATGCCACTTTATGGAAGCTTGGAGCATAGCCCGAGCAGACGACCTGATCGAAACAATCGGGGAACACCACGGTCTTCTTCAGGGTCTGCCTGAAGCGTGCCTCAAAAAAGATTACTCGCACGAATTTGCACGGGTAATCGAAATCACCTACCGATTCAGCCGCGGATGGCGGCATGTTCATAACCCCGCAGCACACAAAACCGTTGCCGACAGTCTTACCACAACGGAATTCGCCATTTCGATGCTGGCATGCCGCGGTTGGTCCAACACTGAAATCGCAGATCATATGGGGATTTCACGCGGTACGGTGAAAAACAGGCTTTCAACAACGTATGCGAAGCTGGGAATAACCAGCCGCTCGGGGCTGAAAGAATTCATGCTGAAATAGCGTGGCTGGCACTGCACTGGCGCCAGCCACATTGAACAAATCATCCAAGCGAAACGTGCGCTCCGCTTAAATCGCAGCCCTTATTCTCGCTTGCGGCGAGCGACGAACCCGGCGAGCAGAGCAGCCAAGCTCGCGAATGCCGCAGCCACGCCAGCGAAAGCTGTGGCAGCAAGCCCTACAGGCGATGCGTCCCCCGTCGCAGGAAGGTTCTTCTTTGCCTCCGCAGGCTCGGCCTTGGCGCCCGTCACGAGCGTTTGCTGCTTGGCTGGCTTCACCACGGGCGTGACTTCCTCAGGGTTGGCCTCAGGCTTGGTCTCCTCGAGCGGCGCGATGACCGCGTTCTTGGCGACAGCTTCGTTATAAGGGGAGTCGATCGTAACGTCGCCCGTGCCGATGGTTTGACCCGCCTCGTAGACGACGTCCTCACTGAGCTCTTCCTTGTTGCGATAATCAATGACTTTGCCGCCTTCAGGCGTCAGGATGCTGGCACCTTCGATCTCGATGGTGCCGATCGCCTTGCCGTCTGCGCTCATGGCAAGGGCGAAGATTGCCGCCGTATCTCCCTCGGCCGTGACCGTACTGCGTACGATGGAGATGGTCGCGGGCGTAACGCCCTCGCTGGTCTGAGCAAAGATACCCAGGTTCATGCCCCTATGCTCGGGGATGACCTCGCCGCTTTGGTCGTTGCTGTAGTGATCGGGGCCGTCGCTACCGGACTCGACATAGCGGGCTATAGCCTTGACAACGGAGTCGCTGATGTAGATATGGCCACCTGCGATGTTGGGCTGGTGGTTTCTGGTAGAGATCGCAGCTGAGAACTCTCCTTCTGCGAACGCGTCCACGATGGAACCATTCTTGATGACGATGTCGTCCCCGTCAGTGATGAGGGCGATGGCCTGGCCGCCGCTCGCGCTTGTACGGACCGTCACGGTCGCGCGATCAAGCGTAACGCCCTTGTAGGCATAGACACCATATTCAACACCGCTTGCGTCAAGGGAGGCGTTCGTGACCGCGAGACTGCCCTCAGTGTCGACGGCAAGATCTCCCTCGGAGTTTGCCTTGACCTGGCTGCCGCCCGAGATGTTGATGCCGTCTTTAGCCCAGATCGCCGCTTCTTCTATAGAGTTCACTTCTACCTTGCCGCCGCCTTTGATGACGAGGTCACTGCTCGCGGCGATGCCGTAGCCTTCGCCTCCTTTAGCGATCACCGTGCCAGAGGAATCGATAGTGGTCTTGCCCTTGGATTGGATGCCTTCGGTACCGCCCGTTGCATTCACGGTGCCCGAGCCCGTAATAGAGAGATCGCCCTTTGCCTCAATTCCGTCGGAAGCAGTGCTTGTGGTGTTCACAGTGCCTGGGCCGGAAATGGAGAGGTCGCCTGTGGATTTAATTGCATCGGCCTCGGCTGTCACATTGAGCTCATCCGTGCTATTCGAGCTCGTTATGTTCAACTCTGCTTTCTGGCTAGTGCCGTCCTGCGCCTTGATGGCGGCTCCGGTGTAATCAGGCTCGGTTTTCACGGTGTTCTTGCCCTCATAGGCAATGTTGAGCTTGCCCTCGGCCTTGATCACGCCGCCGTTGTAGCCGTTGAGCTTCATGTCGTCGGCGCCGTCCCAGCTCCAGGTGCCGGCGTCGTCGCCCGCCGCGGTGCCGGCGTTGTATGGGGTGCCGCCTACATTGACCCACTCGGCGGCGATCGCGGCGCTGGGCACCATCAACGACCCCGCGGTTGCCACGGCGGCAACCCCGGCGACGACGCCCCACGTCACCTTGCGCCAGCCGCCCTGCGCGGTTACCACGCCGAAGCGCGCGGACGTCTTGGCGAAGCCGCCGTCGGTGCAGCTTTCCGTTCTGTGCATGTTGTGCCTTGCATCCATGACCGCTCCCCTCGTTCATGTGTTCGTCAGATGGAAAAATCGTATCGCGCGGGCACGGGAAGCGGTAGTGCCATACGAGCGGGAAAATGGCCAAACGGCAGGCCAGGCACCCCACCGCACAAAAAAAACGACGCCGCCCCGAGCAAGGGGGCGGCGTCGCAAATCAGTGAAACAGGCGGGCAAAGCAGCAAGGCCGAAAACTGCAGCCCTTCTATTCTTCAGAGAGGAAATCAAAGGCATACTGCGCTGCGGCAAGCGAGCCACCTACCAGAACGCTTTCGTCGACGTTGTAGAAACAACTGTGCTGCGGATACGTTGCATCCACTTCCGGATTATGAGCGCCAATGAATACGAGCACGCCGGGAACCTTTGCCAGGTACTCGGTGAAGTCTTCACCCGAAAGCGTGCCCTCGTAATGGCAAAGTGCTTCTTCGCCAAGAACCTTTGCGATGGCGTTTTGTGCACGCTTGGCACAAGCCTCGTCGTTCACCAGGCACGAATTGCCGTACGTCCACTCGAACTTAGCGGTTGCGCCATACGAAAGCGCCACTTCTTCAACCACGTGCGCCATGCGCTCCTTGATGTAATCGCGCACTTCGGGCGTGAACGAGCGAACCGTGCCCGTTAGGTACGCTGTGCCCGCCATGATGTTTCGCGCAACACCGCCATGGAATTCGCCAATCGTGATAACCGCAGGATCGAACGGGGAAACGTCGCGGCTGACAATAACCTGCAACGCATCGATAACCGCAGCGCCCACAACGATGGCATCGACGCCCTTGTGGGGCATGGCGCCATGCGCGCTAGCGCCCGCGACATCAATGCGGAACCAGTCGCAATTCGCCATGCGCGGCCCCGCTTCGGCGGAAATGGTATCCGCTTCCACTTCGCTCCAAATATGAGCAGCATAAATGGTATCCACCCCATCGAGCGCACCTTCAGCAATCATCTTGCGCGAACCGACCGATATCTCTTCCGCCGGCTGGAACAAGACACGCACCTCGCCATGCAGTTGGTCTCGAATGCCCAGAAGCAGGTGAACAGCGCCGAGCATCATTGCCATGTGACAGTCGTGGCCACAGGCATGCATAACCCCTTCGTTCCGCGACGCGAAGGGTAGCTTCGTCTGCTCCAAAACGGGCAACGCATCCATATCGGTTCGAAGCGCAATGCGACGGCGCGGCTTGCCCTCTTCGTCATACGCATCGGGCGCGGTACCTTTGATGGTGGCAATGAGCCCCGTTCCCCCCGCTCGCACATATTCGATACCAAGCTTATCGAGTTCTTCGGCAATCGTGCGCGAAGTGGAGACCTCACGAGCGCTCAATTCGGGATACGCATGGAAGTGGCGCCGACGCTCGATAACGTAAGGCTCGAGCTCTCGCGCGTGGGCTTTCAACTTCTCGGTTACGTTTGCCGATTCGGTGGCATTTGGGTTGCTGCAGGTCATAATGGCCGCCTTTCGATTCTCCCCATCAGACTACCACGACTGGCACCTACGGCAGCATCGAAACAGTGCGCGTAACACTCCGCGTAACACGAGCCGGCGCAATCGGCACCCAGACGAGCGCAGCCAACACCTGCTGCAACGTATGCAGCTTTAGAAAAAACGATGAACACAAGCATACTTCTTAATTTTCGTTTACAATTCTGAACGTATTGTCGTTTAGCGGTCGAACTAACCCCACGAACGGGCGTTTACCGCACGGTCGAAAGGCGCATCATCCCTATGATGAAGCGAACCAAGATCATCTGCACCCTAGGTCCCGCCGTGGACTCTGAGTCAGCATTGAAAAATCTTGTGCTAGCAGGCATGGACGTTGCCCGCTGCAACTTCTCACATGGCTCCCGCGCCGAGCATAAAGCGCGCATGGACCGCCTGAAAAAGGTTCGTCGCGAACTGGACGCACCCTGCGCCCTCATGCTCGATACGAAAGGGCCCTCTATCCGCACCGGCAAGCTTGAGGGCAACGAGCCCGTGCTGCTCCGCGCGGGCGACAACTTCTTCCTCACCGAAGATGACATCGCCGGCACTTCCCGCCGCGTGCATCAAACGTTCAAAGGGCTCTATAAGTATGTTGAACCCGGCACCATCATCCTTATCGACGACGGCCTAATCGAACTCGCCGTCGATCGCATCCTGGGGTCCGATATCCAATGTACCGTTCAGAACTCCGGCATGCTCGACGAATGCAAGCAGCTTAACTTGCCTGGCACCAACGTTCCGCTGCCCGTTATGACCAAACAGGATAAGGAAGACCTCCTGTTCGGCATTCAGCAGGGCGTCGATTTCGTAGCAGCATCATTCGTAAGCTGTGGCGAAGACGTGCGTGCCATTCGCGCTTTCCTCGCAGAAAACGGCGGCGAAAGCATTCGAATCGTAGCGAAAATCGAAAACGCGCATGCAGTAGATCACATCGAAGAAATCATCGAAGTCTCCGATGCCGTGATGGTTGCCCGCGGCGACTTGGGCGTAGAGGTTCCCTCTAACCAGGTTCCGCACTTGCAGAAGAAGATCATCAAAGCCTGCAACCGCGCCTACCGTCCGGTTATCACCGCCACGCAGATGCTCGATTCCATGATCCGCAACCCCCGCCCAACGCGCGCAGAGGTTGCCGACGTGGCAAACGCCATCTACGACGGAACCGATGCCGTTACCCTTTCCGGCGAAACTGCCATCGGTATGTATCCAGTTCCCGCAGTACAAACCATGGCACGCATTGCCGAGGCAAGCGAATCGCATATCTACGACGAAGGCTCCATCCCCAACCGCAACGCAGAGCAGAAGAGCATTTCCGCTGTTGTGGGCTTGGCTGCCGTAACCGCCGCAGAAAACGTGGGCGCTTGCTGCATCGTTACCCCTACGATGACTGGCCGCACGGCCCGCATCGTTTCCAATTACCGCCCGAAGATGCCCATCTATGCGGTAACCACTTCGGAAGAATACCGACGCTCTTTGCAGCTGAACTGGGGCGTTACGCCGCTTTTGGGCAAAGTTGTTGGTGACGCCTCGTACGTTCTTGAGCAAGCTCGCAGCGTCGTTGTGAAAAAGAACTTCGTGAACAAAGGTGATATCTGCGTGTTCACTTTGGGAGACCGCACCACTTCTCCCCGCATCAGCCAAACGGGCGACGCTGTAAGCTTCGACCCAACTGCGCCTTCGCCGCGCCCCACCAACGTAATGCAGATCGTGCAAATCGGCGTTGAAGCAGAGGGGGATAACTAATGGAAATCAAAACCAACTGCTATGCCGCCGTCGATATCGGCGCCTCTTCCGGCCGCGTGGTAATCGGCGAGGTTACTCCGCAAGGAACCATCGAGCTTACCGAGATCCATCGCTTCGACAACATCCAGAAACGCTCCGGCGGTCACGACTGCTGGGACGTGGATATGCTGTTCCGCGAAACCGTTGCGGGCTTGGCAAAATGCAAAGAAGCAGGCTATGCGCCCAAAACCGTGGGTATCGACACCTGGGCGGTCGACTTCGTGCTGCTCGATGCCGAAGACAACATGCTCGGTGATGCGGTAGCCTACCGCGATGAGCGCACCAGCGGCATGTACGCCGTGGCAGATGCTATCGTTTCGCCTGATGAGGTGTATCGCCGCACGGGTATTCAGCGCCAGCCGTTCAATACCATCTATCAGCTACTGGCGCTCCAGCGTGAGCACCCCGAGCAGATTGAAAACGCTGAAACGTTTTTGATGATCCCCGACTACCTGGCCTTCCTGCTAACCGGCACCAAGGCCAACGAATACACCAACGCTTCCACCACATGCCTGATGAACGCACGCACCCAGCAGTGGGATGAAACCATCCTGGAGGCATTCGACATTCCGCGCAGCATGTTCTGCGATGTGGTTATGCCCGGCACCGATTTGGGTGCCGTCACCGCTGAAATCGAAGAAGCAATCGGCTACCCCACGCATATCATCGCGCCTGCCACGCATGACACGGGCAGCGCTTACCTGGCTGTTCCCGCGCGCGATGCCGATGCGGTGTTCCTTTCTTCGGGCACCTGGAGCTTGCTGGGCGTTGAAAACGAAGGCCCCATCACCTCAGATGCCTCCCGTTTCCAGAACTTCACCAATGAAGGCGGCTTTGAGCTGCGCTTCCGCTTCTTGAAGAACATCATGGGCCTGTGGATGATCCAGTCTATTCGCCGCGAGCTGAACGGCGTTTCCTACGTAGAGGGAAAAGACACCCATCAGCAAGCCGGTGAAGATGAGCTGCCCCCCTTCACGCATGAGGCAATCGAGTGGGGCTTCCCCGACCTCATTGCCCACGCAAAAGAGGCAGACAGCTTCGAAGCCCACGTGAACGTGAACGACGACCGCTTCCTGGCGCCTGATTCCATGATCGACGAGATTCGCCGCGCCTGCTTTGAAACCGGGCAGGACGTGCCCCAAACCGTCGGTCAGCTTATGCGCTGCGTATATGTAAGCCTTTCCTCCTGCTATGCGGAATCCATTGCAGAAATGGCATCGCTTACCGGACGCACCTACACTTCCATCAACATCGTTGGAGGCGGTTGCCAAGATGCATATTTGAACGAACTCACCACCCGCGCATGCGGCATCCCCGTGTTCGCCGGTCCAGTTGAGGGAACAAGCTTGGGCAACCTTGCCGTGCAGATGATCGCCGATGGCGCATTCCCCGACCTTCAAAGCGTCCGCGACGCTATCGCAACGTCATTCGACGTGAAGCGATTCGAATAACAGCAACCAACCTTTTAGGTACAGATAAGGAGCATTCATGACCACTATGTACGAATTGGCGCGCGAAGCGTATGCCAAGCAGGGTATCGACACCGAGGCAGTGATCGAAACCCTGGCAAACAAGGCCATCTCCATGCACTGCTGGCAGGGCGACGATGTTGTCGGCTTCGATCAGGGCGACGATAACGCAGCTTCCGGTGGCATCATGACCACGGGCAACTACCCTGGCCGCGCCGCCACCCCCGAACAGCTCATGGCCGACTTCGAGAAGGCAGCAAGCCTGATCCCCGGCAAGAAGCGCATCAACCTGCACGCAAGCTACGCCATCTTCACCGAGGAAAACCCCTGGGTTGATCGCGACAAGCTCGAGTACAAGCACTTCGAGCCCTGGGTAGCCTGGGCAAAGAAGAACGGCTTCGGCATCGACTTCAACCCCACCTTGTTCAGCCACCCGCTGGTAAAGGAAGGCCTTACCGTTTCCAGCCCCGAAAAAGAAGTGCGCGATTTCTGGATCCGTCACTGCATCGCCTGCCGCCAGATCGCAGAGCGCATCGGCGAGGAAATGGACGACATGGTCCTGAACAACTTCTGGATCCCTGACGGCCTGAAGGACTATGCCGCTGACGCTTATGGCCTGCGTGCACGCCTGAAGGATTCCCTCGACGAAATCTATTCCTTCGAAACCCCACATGTTATTGATGCGGTTGAACAGAAGGTATTCGGCATCGGTGTTGAAGGCTTCACCACCGGCAACCAGGAGTTCTACGTATCCTACGCTGCCAAGAAAGGCGGCAACCATGTAGTGCTTATCGATGCGGGTCACTTCAACCCCATGGAAAGCATTTCCGACAAGCTGCCCAGCCTGCTGCAGTTCTTCCCCTACGTGCCGCTTCACGTTACCCGCTCTATGCATTGGGACTCCGACCACGTTGTTCTGTTCGAGGATTCCATCAAGGACATCGCTGCTGAGGTTGTTCGCTGCCCCGAGGGCATGGACAAGGTCCTTATCGGCATGGACTTCTTCGATGCTTCCATCAACCGCATCGGCGCTTGGGCTACCGGCATGCGCGCCATGGAAAAGTGCCTGCTGTTCGAACTGCTGCAGCCTTGGGATCGCCTGAAGGAGCTGCAGGATACCTACCAGTTCTCCGAGAAGATGATCGTTACCGAGCAGTTCAAGACCATGCCTTGGACCGCGGTTTGGGACGAGTACTGCGCACGTCAGGGCGTAGTTGCCGAAGACCAGCTATGGGACGAGGTTAAGGCCTACGAAGACGAGGTGCTCTCCAAGCGCCAGTAAGCCTGCGCATTTTTCAGCGCCCCTCTTCTCGAGGGGCGCTTTCTGCGCCTAGAAGGCAAGGTGGAAGCCCTTGCCGGGGCGTCCGGTGCCGAGGGAACCATCGTCGAAGCCTCTGGCACCGAGAAACCCTTGTCGAAACGCACCGGGCACCGGAAGGCCCTCGCCGGAAGGATCCGATGCCGAGATTCAACTCCGTAAACGCAAGTCGAATGCGTTCCGGAAAAGCCACTTACCCGAGCGGCTTTTCCGGAACCGATCATTCGGTACTTCAGAACGAAAGGACAATGATGGACATTATCGACAGTGCTATGGACACGCTTAAAAGCGGCGTTTCCGCAGCTCGCGGCGCAGTTTCTGGCGTTGCCGTCGAGCAGCTGGGCTTCGTGCGCGGCTTCCGCCGTCTGTGCGACGACGGTTGGAAGCAGGGTTGGCACGAGCGCAATGGCGGCAACCTTACCTACCGCATGAAGGAAGAGGAGGTAGAGCAGGCTCGCCCCTTCTTCAACGCAAACCCCGGCGAGTGGGTGAACATGGGCGTACAGGCAGATAGCCTGCGCGGCGCGTTCTTCCTTACCACCGGCTCTGGCCGCTATATGCGCAACGTCATGAGTGACCCTTCCCACAACATCGGTATCGTCGAAATCAATGACGCCGGCGATTCCTGGCGCATCGTATGGGGCCTGACCGACGGTGGCAAGCCCACTTCCGAATTCCCCACGCATTTCATGAACCATGCCGTGCGCATGGAGGCCACCAACAACGAGTGCCGTGTGATTTACCATGCTCATCCCATCAACGTCATTGCTATGACGTTCGTATGCCCGCTTGACGCACGCTACTTCACCCGCGCCCTGTGGAAGGCCATGACTGAATGTATCGTGGTATTCCCCTCTGGCGTTGGCGTTGTGCCTTGGATGGTTCCCGGTGGCGCCGAGATCGCAAAGGCAACCTCCGAACTCATGAAGAAGTACGAGGCAGCTGTTTGGGCACAGCACGGCCTGTTCGTTTCCGGCCCCGATTTCGACACCACCTTCGGCCTGATGCACACCATCGAAAAGGCTGCTGATGTATATCGTCGCGCTCGCCAGATGAATGGCGGCTCCGACGAATTCCTGAACACCATTTCCGACGAAGGCCTGCGCCAGATCGGCGTCGATTTCGGCCTCACCGTCAACGATGAGTTCCTGGACTAAGGCGGCACTTCGATGACTATCCGTAAAACTGCTGATGGGCGTACCATCTCAGGCTTCAAGATGAAGCTCTACCCGGGCTTTGCCGAAGAGTACGAGAAGCGCCACAACGAATTGTGGCCCGAAATGGCCGACATGCTCCACGAATACGGTGGGCACAACTACTCCATTTTCATCGACGAGGAAACCAACATCCTCTTCGGATATATCGAGCTTGACGACCCTGAACGCTATGCCGAGTCTGCCAAGACCGATATCTGCAAGAAATGGTGGGATTTCATGGCAAGCGTCATGGAAACGAATGCAGACAATTCGCCCGTTTCCGTAGACCTGCCCTGCGCATTCCACCTCGACTAGAAAGGTAAAGCATTGGCGCTTTCCCAAGAACGCAAGGGAACCATGGCGGTTTCCCTGACCAACTTCCTTGACTCTGGCTGCATCGTAGCCAGCAGCCTTGCCCTTACCGCTTGGGCAGCTGCATTCAACTTCGGCTCCGCCTGGACCGCAATCCTAGGCGCCATCGGCGCAAACGCTTTCGGCGCAGCTGTTGGCGCGCTGATCGGCGGCTTCCTGACCGACAAGTTCGGCCGCACCACTATTTATAAGTACAATCTGCTGGTTTACGCTGCCGGCGTATTCATCGCAATGGTTGCCGTGAACCTTCCCATGGTCGTAGTGGGCGTTGTGCTGTCCGGCCTTTCCGTAGGCGCTGGCGTTCCCGCCTCCTGGAGCTATATCTCCGAAACGTCTACCTCCACGAAGCGCGCTTCCAACATCGGCATTAGCCAGTTCGCATGGAGCTGCGGTCCCGCCATCATCTTCATCCTTTCGCTGGTCATGAGCTTCATCATCCCTGGCTTCGAGTCTGATGGCACCACCCTGCTCCCCGCAGGCACCTACGGCCCGTTTGACGGCATGCTGGCAACCCGCCTGCTGTTCCTGGTTCTGTTCATCGTTGCCCTTATCGCCTGGAACCTTCAGCGTCAGCTGCAGGAATCCGCCGACTGGGCCGAAAAGAACGCTGCTGCCACCGAGAAGCAGTCTTTCGGCAAAATGATGGCAACCGCTTTGAAGAACCCCGTGAACGTGAAGACCATCATCTTCCTGGTTGCCGTGTACCTGACCTGGAACCTGGCTGCGGGCACCAACGGTCAGTTCATGCCATACCTCTATGCTGCCGCAGGCAACATCGATGCAACCGGCCAGAGCCTCTTGGGCGTAGTTCAGTGGGTACTGGTTGCCGTCTGCTCGCTGGCAATCTTTAGCCGCTTCGGCGACATTGTCTCCCACCGCGTGCTGTTCGGTGCCTCTGCGCTGTTGGCGCTGCTGTCTTGGGTTGCTATTGCCGTATTCGGCCTTGCTATCCAGAGTGGCGACACCGAATCCATGGGCTGGGTTCTTTGGGTATACGTAATCTTGTGGGGCATTTCCGCCGGTTTCTCCGCTCAGTGCTTCTACGCTCTGTGGGGTACCGAGCTGTTCCCCACACAGTATCGCGGCGGCGCTCAGGGCATCATGTTCTTCTTGGTTCGTGGCGCTTTGGGCATTTGGTCGCTCGTGGGCGTTGGCGCCATCATGGGCGACATTTCCACGAACCCTGCCGGCTTCTTCCCCGCAGCCGTTATCATGTGCGTCGTTCTTCTTATCTCCCTGGTTGTGGGCGTTATCTGGTGCCCCAAGACCCAGGGCAAGACGCTCGACCAAATCACCGAAGAGCGCTACGGCAAGATCGAGTAGCTTTTCATCGCGGCATTGCCGCACATTTTGCATAGCACACGAAATGGACGCCCTAGGGCGTCCATTTTTTATTGGCACAATTATGGAGCATTAGGAATAGTAGGTTTTCCTTTTCTCTTGAGAATAAAGATACTTGCTCCACTTTTTCCCAGTTCAATCACTTAAATACGAAGGAGGACAACACGAAGATCTCCGTTCGCAACCAAATCAACGACACCGTCAGAGAGGTCAAAGAAGGCACCATCAACGCCGTTGTGGTTATCTGCCGTGGCACCACAACCCCATCAAAGCAGATATCACCATGGAATCGGTAATGCAGCTGGAGCTTGCCGAAGGCAAAGAGTGCTATGCGGTAATCAAGGCCATCAATGTCATGTTCGCAACGAAAAGATCCCAAACATTTCCGCTCGCAATCAGATCGAGGGCACTGTTGTTGCCGTAAAGGATGGCGCCGTTAACGGCCATGTGGCCATCAAAGACGAAAGCGGCGTACGCAGTTCTGGCTCCATCACTAATGAAGCTATCGAGCAGCTGGGTCTCAAGGAAGGTGGGAAGGCGGCAGCCATCATCAAGTCGACCAACGTAATGGTGGCCGTAGGCTAATCCCCAACACCGCATCATTCACCAGGAGAGCGCCCAAGGCGCCCTCCTGGTTTTACTATGCAGCAAGAGCGCTATGGCCAGGTTAAGTCACTCAGACCAGCAGTCTTCCGCGACCATGTCGGGAATCTTCGCGATCGGCTGCCCGCCGGAGCGGAGAGGCCCGCGCAACGCCGAGCGTTGGCAGGATCTTCGCCCCATACATGATTCCAGGGACCTCGACGCAAAAAAGGGGCCTCCCTGGCAAGATTCGCGCGCTATGTATCCGAAATCGCCCGATTGCACCCCGAAACGGATACATGGGACGAAGATCCTGCCAGCTTCAGCGCGAAAAGCATGCATTTCGCGCAAACGCTGCCAGGGAGGCCCCCTTTTTCGTGCAATCAGCGAAAAGAGAATACATGGCGCGCGAATCTTGCCACAGCAGCCAAAGCAACCTCGAAGATAGACACAACGAATCAATAGGCAGACAGAACGCCAACCCAAAGAAAGATCCTGGAACAACAGCCAAATCGCCCAACGCCAAGGCGACACTCACAAGACCATTGTTCTTGGCAGCCCGAAGCAACGCTCAAATCAACCTGTCACCAAGACGATTCCCGCAAGGGCACCAATCCTCGCAGCATGAAACAATTAGCAAGACAGCTCAGCACCAAGGATCCTTGGAGAAAAGCTGCTTGCGCAAGCTCATTCGACGCTCATTGATGTCAACATAGGCGATCCTGATACGCTTTCCCATGAGGCTTGCTGCAGAATGGGCAATGGCATCGAACTTTACGTTGTCGGCGACATGCGCGCGAGTAACGGCAAGAGCCTCAATCCCCGCAGCTTTGAGATTGTTGATGCGTGACGCATCCCGCTCCACCGCAAGTTCATTTACATGGAATTCGCGGCTATTGTATTCGATGGCAACGTTCTGTTCGGACCAATATAGATCGCAGCGGTATTCGCGATATGTGGTTCGCTTGCCTAGCCTTGCGGGGATCGGAACCTTAGCATTCATCTCCGGCATGCCTAATCCGTAACCGCCATAGCGAGCGGGCAGGCCCAGCAATAGCGCCAAACATGTTTCCATCGGCGATGCCGAACCGTCGCAGACATAACGAATAGCTGTTTTTGCTTTCCGAGGCACTTTGCCATGCATTTTGTCTATAAAGCGATTGATCGCCTCTGTGCTCGAAAGGGGCTGAGCAGGCCGAAATCCAATGGGGCTTGCAGGGTCTATTCGGTAAGTTCCGCATAGCTCAAATCCTAATTTGATTAGGTCGATCACGCTACATGACCGCGCAAGCTGCACGAAACAGAATTCAGGATTGCTTAAATATACCCCGCTTTCAAAGGAGAGAAAGCAAGGTGCCCTATCGGGAAGTTTCCAAATATTGTTGTGAAACCGCTTGGATTGACTTCTTGTTTTTCCCGATAAGACAACGACCTCCAGCGGACGAGGGAGCGTTGCTAGAGATGAACTTTCTCTGAACGATTTCGGCAACGTCGGAACATCCTTGAGAGACGGCATAGCCCGCGCAGACCGAATGCCTTCGAAATCCTCGAGCGAGCGAAGCAACCTAATTGCACTTGAATGTCCGATAAAAAGCACCATGGGGAAATCTTATCGGCCGAACCTTAAATAGATGCGAAAGCAATCACAAATAAGCAATAGAGCCTGAGCAACGCCAAATGCACTCGATGCCAGCCTTCAAACCGCCTTCCGCCTCCCGAACAACGAGGGACGAAACGGTTCACATCCTTATCTACGGCTATAATTCCAAAGAGGCGGTTTGGGCAACCCCGCAACAACCTGGACTTATAGAGCCCAACAAGCCATCCGAAAAAAAAGGGGGGCTTATCCATAGATGAACCCGACGCCAGCCAACGTTTCGACCGGTGCTCGCGTTTCGACTGGCACTCATTCCCACCCGGCGTCCATGCTCGCCTGGCCCCTATGTTCGCCTGGTGCTCATATTCCGCCTGGCGTCCGTTTAGCCCAGTGTCCCATTTCGCCTGGTGCTCGCGTTTCGACTGGCACCCATACCAGCACGATGCCCATGTTTCACTCGACGCCCATGTTCACCTGATGGCCACGTTTCGTCTAACGCTCATGCTCACCTGATACTCATGTTTCACCCGATACTCAAGAGAGATCGCAACGGCACATACCGTGCACGGACTTCAGGAACTAATCCCCCATGGCAAGAATCGTACAGCATGCATGATTTCGAGGCTCCCGACGTGAAATAGAGCCTTTGCCGGCAAGATTCTTACGCTATGTATTCCGAATTCCCTAATTGCATCTGAAAATGCATGCATGGAGCAAAAATCTTGCCATCGTTAAGCCGAAACGCATACATTTCGAACGAGTTTTGCCAGGAAAGCGGCAATCTGCATGCATTCAGCAAAAAGAGAATGCATACAACGCGATTCTTGCCAGTTAGAGTCCTAAAGCGGCTGCAATGATCAGAGAACGAAGGGTTCGTGGGCGGCACTTAGCACCCAAATAGCACCCACGGGACGAAATGAGCCCGTGAAAACAAAAAAGCCACCGAGGTAAAAGCCTCGGTGACCTGCAGTTTCGATGGTGCGCCGTGAGGGATTCGAACCCCCGACGTACTGATTCGTAGTCAGTCCCTCTATCCAGCTGAGGTAACGGCGCGTTTCGCAACGAAAATTAGTATCCTCGTTTGCCCTGTCTTCGTCAACACTTTTCTTTAAATATGAAGGAATTATGGAAAGCAAACCCGTTTCACCTGATGAATAGCCCTTTTGCCGAAATGGGCTATAACTCTTGCGTGCCAAATATAGTCCCTGAGCGCCTTCTGCTGGCAACTCGCCGGCCCTCCACGCACCATCCGCTTGCTTCCGGCACAGCATCCTTCGACCCTCTACGCGCCACCTGCCGATGGGCCATAAATCATCTGAACACACGGCACAACATCTGACGGCTCCCTGCAAGCCATCTGCCGTCGTTCTGCGCAGCACCTGGCGACCCCCTGCACAGCATCCGCCATCTCGCTGCGCGCCATCCTCTGGCCCCTGCGCAGCATCCGTCGGCTCCCTGCAAGCCATCTGCCCGCCAGCTCACCGCGCGATACCCGCCAACCCATCGCAAGCCATCCGTCATCGCACGGCGCAGCATCCGCCATCTCGCCGCAAACCATCCGCCATCTCGCTGCGCGTCATCCGCTGGCACCCTGCAGACATCTGCTGGCACGAACCGATGCCCTTAACGGCCCGCAGAACAAACCGTCGGCGCAAGCAGGAGCCCTAAATCCCTGCAAAAACACGTTCTGCGTAATTGTTAACTGCCCTTTGCAGATAAAACCCGTTTTTTACTTTCTTTTCACCTCTATCGCATCCCCTACGCACCGCATTCGCGTAAAATCAAGTTTGCTGCGTTTAGGGCGCTCTTGCCTTGCGCTGCCATTTACACATTTAGGAAAGGACATTACTTGAAGGTTCGAAAATCGAAACCTCACAGTAATTAGCCTTCGGCCTCTGCATTTTCACACCCGTCATGTAGTGGTCGAAGGACGACTGCGACATGAACGGATTGCGCCTGTCAGTATTGCTGTGCGCTGCGCAGATCAACTGCCCGCACAACAACCCTGACACGCGGCGGCAATCCCAAGGGAGAATTGCATGCTCTATCTATCTCAAATGCTCGGCGAACCCGTCGTTGATGCAAATGGTGAAAAAATCGGTTCCATATCCGACCTGGCCATCCAAACCGGCGAAGTGTTCCCTCGCATCACCAGCCTGGCATTCCTGGGACCTGGCAAAACGCCTTTCATGATCTCTTGGCGTAAATACGTGGACAGCTTCGACGAAGACGAGGGCATTCGCCTGAAAGTCGACCGCACCGCCATCCGCTTCAGCTACCTTCAGCCTGCCGAAGTGCTCCTTGCGCGCGACCTGCTCGATAGGCAGATCGTAGACACGCAGGGCATGAAGGTTGTGCGCGTAAACGACTTGAAGCTCTCCGTTTCCGGAACGCAGCTGCGCCTTCTTGGTGCAGAAGTGGGCGTTCGCGGCATTCTGCGCGGCTTGGCTCCGTGGGTGGAAAAAGCCGCCTGCGGCATCGCCAAGGCGTTCGGCAAAAGCATCGACGAGCGCATCATCGCGTGGAACTACATGGAACTGCTCGACCGCGACCTTTCCAAGGTTCAACTCTCCGTCAGCCACACGCGCTTGGAAGAGTTGCACCCTGCCGACGTGGCAGACATCCTAGAGCAGCTCGATCCGAAGCAGCGCGCCAATGTGTTCCAGCACCTAGATGACGCACAGGCCGGCGACGCCATTTCAGAAATGGAAGACGAATTTCAGGCCGACATCATCGAGGGCCTGGACGAAAAGCGCGCATCCCGTCTGCTGCGCGATATGGACCCTGACGACGCCGCCGACATCGTAGGCGACTTGCCCTATGAGAAAGCCGAAACGCTGCTTCGCCTGATGGGCGTCGATAACGCCGCAGAAATTCGCAAGCTGCTGGGATACAAGGAAGACACCGCTGGCGGCCTGATGACCACGCAGTTCGTGGCGATGCACACCTCCGACACCGTGCAAGAAACCACCGAGGTTCTTCGCGGCTTGGACGAAGACCACCCCACGGTGAACTACGTGTACGTACTCGATGAGTACGACAAGCTCGTAGGCGTGCTTTCGCTCCGCACCCTGGTGCTCGCAAAAGACAACACCCCGCTTTCCGACATCATGTTCGATGAGCTCATCACTTCGTTGCCCGAAGAGCCAGAAGATGAAGTTGCAGCCGATATCTCCAAGTACGACCTGATGGCCATGCCTGTCGTCGATGAGAACGGACAGATGCTGGGCATCGTCACCGTCGACGACGCAATGGAGGTCATCGAAGACAACGTGGAGGAAGGCCGCACACGCTGGGCATGGGGGCAGTTCGCCATCACACTTGCTGTGTTTATCGTACTGATGATTCCCTATACCTTCTTCGTCCTTCGCATGTTCGGACACAACTAGGATCGAGGCTTTTACATGACACTTAAGGAAAGTACAGCGCAGGACACCGCCCTGGCAGCCAAGGCTTCCCCGCAAGTTCCTGATCAGGGCAGCGAAAACGACGGCAAGAAGCAGCACTCGAAAGCGTTTCTGGTGCTGGCCGCCATGGGCCCTGGTATCGTAACCGCCATGGCAGGCAACGACGCCGGCGGCATTTCAACCTATTCCACCGTAGGTGCCAAATTCGGCTACATGACGCTGTGGATCATTCCTATTATGTGCGTTCTGCTTATCGTGGTGCAAACCACCGCAACACGCATGGGCGTTGTTACCGGTAAGGGCTTTTCGGCGTTGATCCGCGAGAGCTTTGGCATCCGCCTTACGGCACTTGCCATGTTGGCACTGCTTATCGGCAACGTTGCCACCACCTTTTCAGAATTCGCAGGCGTAGCTTCTGGCATGGAAATATTCGGGGTGCCGCGATGGATATCAATCCCCGTTGCCGCGGCAGCCGTTTGGGGGCTTATCGTGGGGGGCAGCTATAAACGCGTGCAGAACATCTTCCTGGTGCTTTCATGCGTATTCGCCACCTACATCGTCGCGGCCTTCTTGGCGCAACCCGATTGGAACGAAACCTTCCAGCACACCCTGGTGCCAGCAGCAAGTTCGGATTTGGGCTTCCTTTCGCTTACCGTCGCAATGGTTGGCACCACTATCGCCCCTTGGATGATGTTCTTCGCCCAGAGCAACGTGGTCGAAAAGGGCGTGCGCGTACGCGATCTTCCCTATCAGCGCATCGATGCAGTAACTGGTGCTGTGGTGGGCTGTATCGTGGCATGGTTTATCATCGTAACCACTGGCACCGTGCTGTTCCCGCAGGGCATCGAAGTAGAAAGCGCCGAAGCGGCTGCAGCTGCGCTCGAACCTTTCGCGGGCCAATACGCTAAAGCACTGTTCGCCATCGGCCTGGTAGCCGCTAGTTTGCTGGCCGCATGCGTTCTGCCCCTTACCACCGCTTTTGTTATCTGCGAAGCATTCGGCTGGGAGGCAGGCGTTTCGTTCACCTGGAAAGAAGCGCCCCTCTTCAAGGGCATCTTTACGTTTGTCATCGTCGTTTCTGCAGTGGTTATTCTTATTCCCAACATCGACTTGATGGGAATCATGCTCACCGCACAGTTTGTAAACGGCGTCATTTTGCCTGTATTGCTGGTGTTCATGGCCATCATCTGCACCGACAAACACGTTATGGGCAAATACACGGTGGGTAAATTTACCCGCATAATCCTATGCTTCACTATCGTGGTGGTGGGCATTCTTTCCGCCATTTGCTTGGTTATGCAGGTACTGGGAATCGGCTAATTCGGCGCTGACGTTGCGCCTCATAGGAAGCACGCGACGACGGTAACGGGAGATAGTACGCTGCGCAGCTGGCCCATTACCGCTCTTGGACACTCAGTCAAACAACCACTAACTAGCCCCCGCAAACGCGATGGGAGCCCCAGGGCACGCCCTGACGCTTCAGCCGATACCGCTATACCGCTAGTAGTCAGCACCCTCCAAGCCAGCTCTTCGCATTAAACTCCTTGTGCGCACCGCCCATAGGAGTGGTTTTTGTTTCCGCAAGAAGAAACCAAGCCATAAGGCTACCCTTGTTGCGCAATAATGAATTAGCAGGGAAAACATAGAAAGGAGCACATCGAGGCCAAGCGTCAAAGCCCGCTTTGCGCCCCCTCGGAAAAGCCCCATGGAGCCAAAGCCCAAAGCACATCTTTTCACGTTTGCCGTTATGGCATTGTTCGTCTTCGTGTTCTTGGGCAGCGAATATCACTTCGACATCGCTTATGGCGAGCTCGCCGGCCCCGATTCGGTAGTCGGCGCACAAGCATCCATCCTTGCCACAAGCGCCATAGGGCTTGTGGGCTATTCATTGGTGAATCGAACGGCAGCCGCAAGGCATCGAAGCATTCTTGCCGGCGTGCTGGGAACCGTTTCCGCCTTGCTCCTTGTCGCAACCCAGCTAACGCAAAACGCCAACGCCTTGCTGTCGCTGGGATGCTTGTTGTTCTTGATTTTGGGTATGTTGGGAAACGCCACCTACTTTTCCGTTGCGCAAACCCACTATGCCAGCAACTCCCTTTCCCGTCTGGTGGGCACCTCTTATGCCGCAGGATTGCTCGCTCAGTTCCTGCTTCATTCTTTGGCGCCAAACAGCGTTATCGAAGCCGCGATTATCGGCGCTTCGATCATCGCACTTGGCTTCGCTCTTGCAGCGCGCCGCAACGTGCTGCACGTAGTCCCCGTCAGAAGCACACTTCCCGAAAAAGACCAGCGAACCGCCAACGAACGCGATGCCCTCAAGGAAGCAATCCTGCTGCTCGCCTGCGTCTCCCTAATTGCCTGCGTTTTCAGCACGCTCGACAACGTGGTTACCCTGGCAAACGCGCAAGGCATGTTCGACCTTTCAACCTGGCCTCGCCTGCTTCTTGCCGTCAGCGGCATTGCGGCTGGCTTTATCTTCGACCTCACTAAGCATCGCTATTCCACTGTTACCATACTGTGTGTAGCCATGTTTTCCCTGGTTTCCGCCCTTGCCATCCAAACCGGCTCCGAAGTTCTTCTGGGTTTGGTAATTTTTTACCTTTCATCGGGCTTTTTCGTGGTCTTTTTCACCTCGTCGTTTTTGCGCATTGCAATGCGCTGTGCAAACCCATCGCTTTGGGCGGGCATGGGACGCGCCGCCAACAACGCCTGCGCCGCACTTGTAGCCATGCCTTCCATGGCCTTGATCTTGTCGGGCGACATCATGCTTATCTCGTCGATAACCATTGCGCTAGCCATGGTTACCCTCCTTGTTGCCCACGCGCTCGAAAACGTGCGTCGCACCGCGCGGCATAAGGCCGAGATCGAAGCCATAAAGCTGGCGGAGCTCACCGCCGCGCAAGCGCAAACCGCCAAGCCCCAAGAAGAACCGGAAGCCAAAGCTCCCGCCGATAAAAGCGCTCCCGAAAAGCACCTTGCGGCATTCTCGGAGCGATATAGCCTTACCCCACGCGAACGCGACGTTCTTTCCACAGTATGCTCAAGCGAAGAAACGCTCCAGTGCATCGCCGATGACATGGGAATATCCCTTCGCGCGTTGCAAAAGCACTTGACCTCCATATACCGCAAATCAGACACACAATCCCGCGCAGGGCTCTGCTCCGCCGCACTCACCGAGTCCCTTGAGCACTAGCGAGCGCAAGCTTCATTCGAGGGAACACCTCGGCCGCCGCCTTTCCTTTTGCGGCTTTTGCCAACACGTTTCCCTATTGCGCCCACCAGGCGTACACTCACCAGCGCGTTTCCCCTATCACGCCCACCAGGCGTACAATGCCCGGTATGAGCACCAATAGCAAACATACCCCCACGCCCAACAACGAAACCCCCGAGGAAATCCGCAGCCGCCTAAGGGCCCAAGCAAAGAAAGCGCGCTCCGCTCTTGCGCCCGAAACGCGTGCGAGCAAGAGCAAGCAGATCTGCGCGAAGCTAACCCAACACCTTGATGCCTTGATAGCTGAGACGCCTCAGGGCAAACCCGTTGTCGGCGTATACTCCGCATTCCCATGGGAAGTTGACCTGGGCATCTTCATCGACTATGCCTACCTGCGAGGCTGCACTGTTGCCTTTCCCTGCATGATGCCCGATGCCCATGGCATTCCCGACGCTCCTGGGCGCGGGATGCGCAAACCCGGGTCGGGCCCCAACGCCCAGCATGTCACTCAGCAAACTATGGAAATGCGCTCGGTTAGCGCCGAGGCATTCTGCAGCAACAGCGTGCCGTTTCTGAATGGCCCGTTAAAGGAGTATCACCACAACAGCCCCGAACTTACCCCCATGCCCTACCTTGCCGCCGACGAGTTCGCCTTCATTGTGGTTCCCGCTGTGGGGTTCGATACGCACGGCAACCGCCTAGGATACGGGGCAGGCAACTACGACCGCTACCTTTGCCAACTTACTGATGCATGCCATGTTGTCGGCGTCGCCTTTACCGAACAGGAGGTTTCCCTCATCCCCGCAGAAGACCACGACATCCCCCTTCCCTTCGTTACCGCTTAGGGGAAAGCTTCGCTTCAGGGTGGCTCAGGGCGGATGGCAAAAAAATGCCGGGAGCATCAGCCAAGAGCAGCGATGGGGCAAAACCCCCACTCGCGCTCGTGTTGTTTCATTTCCCCTACATACGCCCTCACCTGCAGCAAAGCGCACTACAATGAAGAAAACGCCAACATAGAGGGGTTACCATGAACACGAAAACCGAACGGAACTGGCAGCTTATTGTTGCTGGCATATTGTTTATCATCTTTGGCTTGGTATGCGCATTTTTCCCAGGTCTCACTCTTGCATCTATCGCCTTTATTGTTGGTGCCGCCTTTGTGGTTTCCGGCGTAGTCAATATCGCAACGTTCATTCGCGACCGCGATCTTCTGGGCTTTTCGGGATGGATCTTGGCATACGGCATCCTTGACGTGCTCATTGGTGCCATGTTCGTGATTCACCCCTTCGCTTTTGCGGCAGTGCTGCCTTGGGTTATCGGCGCGTTCGTTCTGGTTTTCGGCATATATGAAGTTGTGGCAACCTTCATGGTCAAGCGCGCAGGCCTTCCCCTTTGGGGCTGGATGCTGTTCTCGGGCGTCATTTCCATCGTTATCGGATTCATGTTCTTCTCCATGCCCGAAATGCTCGCACTGTTCATCGCACTGTTCGCTCTTCTTCGAGGCGTGGACCTTATTGTTGTGGGGGCAAATGCAGGAAAGTATTTCCTGTAACCGCCCGTCTTAACGCGCCGCCCACCCGTTACGCCCTCCACCGCTCATAAATGCAACACCGTGGCAACGAAGCTAGCCTATAATCGGCACAGTTAAAAAAGCGCATGCAAGGCTGCGCTGGAAATGCATCATGCGCGGCTTCGCTAGCCGCCGCCTTCCCAGCGCAGCATCGCCTGCGCCCTATTTACAGTAAGGAGACTGTACATGGAAGGCTTCGAGCTTCTTTCCACCGGTGCTTGGTCTATCCTGCCGCCGCTTCTGGCGCTAGGCCTTGCCCTAATTACCAAGGAGGTGTATTCCTCCCTGCTGGTTGGCGTGTTCTCAGGCCTGATCATTTACGAGTTCTGCCTTGAAGGTGTCGGCTTCGACCAGCTCATCACCGCATTTACGCTCATCCCTCAGGTTATGGCGGAGCAAATCTCGTCGAATGCGGCGCTTATCTTGTTCTTGGCATTATTGGGCGCGTTAGTCGTCATCATCGCCATTGCTGGCGGTTCGCGCGCATACGCTGAATGGGCCGCGAAACACATCAAGAGCGCACGCATGGCAACCGTTATGACGGCTCTTTTGGGCATCGTGGTATTCGTTGACGACTACTTCAACTGCCTCACTGTTGGTGCCGTCATGCGCCCCGTAACCGACAAGTTCCGCATCAGCCACGAAAAGCTGGCGTGGATCATCGACTCCACCGCAGCTCCGGTGTGCATTATTGCCCCTGTTTCCTCGTGGGCGGTTGCCATGGGTGGCTACATGGGTGAAAACGGCTTCAACACGTTCGTTGCCTCCATTCCGTACAACCTCTACGCACTGGTCACCATTGTGTTCGTGTTCGCTATGTGCGGTTTCGGCAAAGACTTCTTCAGCATGGGCAAGGCTCAGCGCGACTGCGACGCTCATACCTACAGCCCCATTCCTCCCCATGCCTCCGCTCTGGAAACGGTATCTAAGGCAGGCGTTCCCAGCAATCCCGAAGCCGTCGAAACCGTTATCACCGAGCAGTCCGACCTGGAGGGCGCCACGAAAGCGGTCGAGCAGTTCAAGGGTCTGGATGTTTCCCCCAATGGTAAGGTATTCGACCTGGTTATCCCTATCGTGGTGCTTATCGTGTTCTCCATCACAGGCATGCTGTATGTTGGCGGCTTCTTTGAGGGCGTAGATTTCGCAACAGCTGTTGGCGAAAACCCCATCGGCGGATTGTGCATCGGCGCCGCCGTGGCATTGGTGGTTGCCGCGTGCATGTTCCTGCCCCGCAAGCTCACCACTCTGGTTGGCTTTACCGAAGGCGCTTCCGAAGGCGTTCGCTCTATGGTTGGCGCTATCATGATCCTTGTTTTGGCATGGAGCTTGGGCGGCGCATGCCGCTACATGCTGGGCACGGGCGAATTCGTTTCCAACTTCCTTACCACCATGGGCTTTGAACTTTCGTTCCTGCCTGCCGTTATCTTCGCGGTTTCCGGCTTCATCGGATTCGCCATGGGCACTTCCTGGGGCACCGCTGCCTTGATCCTGCCCATCGTTTTGGGCGTATTCCCCGAAAGCGACCCGCTATTCCTGGTTACCATCGGAGCAACGCTTGCTGGCGCGGTATACGGCGACCACATCTCGCCTATTTCCGACACCACCATCCTTTCTTCTGCTGGTGCGGAATGTAACCACCTGCGCCACGTGGCAACCCAGCTTCCCTACGCTTCCCTGGTTGCCGTCATCTGCCTGTTTGGATATCTGCTTGCCGGCTTCACCGGTTCGCCTTGGCCTTCGCTTATCGGCGGTATCGCTGTTGCCCTCGTGGTTGTTATTGCAACACGCGTGTTCGGCAACAAGGAAGCCGCATAGGCATATCACATCTCCCATCTTGGGACTGAGCGACGAGAGCTTTGCGCCTTCGGCTCTAAGTAAGATAGGTGGAGCATCGCACCCACAGCGCCAAGGGCAGCAAGGCGTATTGCGCCAAAGCGCACCACAAGGGAGTCCTTCGGGACTCCCTTTCTTTTGCCCGGACAATTACAAGGTCCAAATATGCGAATTCGCACTCTGAGACATCAGCCATCGCACCCGAACAAAACATGCAGGCATATCACCTCGCTGTTTCGGGGAACCCCAAACAAGACATGTCAACAAGCAAACAAAAAGGCCCCGAGGGGCCTTTTTGTTTGTGCCTGCAGATACGACCAGCAAGAAACGCTTAGCGCTCTTCGATAGGCTTGTATTCGCGAGCCTTCACGCCCGTCTTGTATGCGGGGCGGATGATGCGCTTGCCGCTTACCAGTTCCTCGAAACGGTGGGCAGCCCAACCTGCCATACGAGAGCAGGCAAACAGCGGAGTGATCATATCCTGCGGAATGCCCATCATGGAGTACACGAATCCAGAATACATATCAACGTTTGCGCACATATCCTTCTTGGTGCCCTTTTCCTGCAGGATGACTTCAGGGCTTAGGCGCTCGATGAGCTTGAGCAAATTCAGCTCCGCTTCAAACTCAGTACCCTTGGCAAGCCTTGTTGCAAAATCCTTGCAGATAACTGCGCGCGGATCGGAAAGCGTGTACACCGCATGACCCATACCGTAGATCAATCCAGTATGGTCGTATGCCTGCTTGTTCACGATCTTGGCAATATAGGAAGCTACTTCGTCTTCATCTTCCCAATTCTTAACGTTTTCCTTAATTTCCTTCTGCATGGCCAGAACCTTATGGTTTGCACCGCCATGCTTACTGCCCTTCAAAGAACCGATAGCGGCCGCGTAAGCAGCATACGGATCGGTATCGGCAGAGGAAAGAACACGGCAAGTGAAGGTGGAGTTGTTACCGCCACCGTGCTCAGCGTGCAGAGACATCATGATGTCGAGCATGCGTGCTTCTTCAGGAGTGAACTCCCGGTTGGGACGCAACATGGAAAGGATGGTTTCGGAAGTGGATTGCCCCGGAATGAAGCGATGCATGATCATCGACTCATTGTAGAACGCAGCACGCTTGGCATAGTGAGCCAGCACCATGATGCGCGGTAATCGAGAGATGAGCGAGATTGCCGTACTGATCTCGTGCTCGAAGGAACGCTCTTCCGCCTTTGGGTCGTCGGCATACAACATGAGCACCGAACGCTGCAGAAGGTTCATGATGTTATGAGAAGGCGTGCTCATGATCTTCGAAGCGGTGAAGCCATCGGGCAAATTGCGCTGAGCATCAAGTGCCTCAACAAGCACATCGAGCTGGCTTGACGTGGGAAGCTCCCCCATAAGCAGCAGATACACGATCTCCTCAAAGCCGCGACGCTTGGTGGCATCGCCGCCAACAAGATCGTAGATGCTGTAGCCACGGAAGGCGAGCTTGCCTTCGTCGGGAACCTTATCGCCCTCATTCATCAGGTAACCGTGCACGTTAGAAATATTCGTAACGCCCGCGATTACGCCAGAGCCATCGCTGTTGCGCAAACCGCGCTTTACGGGGTAACGCTCGTACAGTTCCGGATCGACGGCATTGACCTTTGCGATGTTATCGTATAGGGAAAGCTTATGGTCTTCCATGAATATTCCTTTCAACTACGAGACTAGATAGTACACCCCGCTTGCGCATCAAAAAGCGTACTTTGGTGAACGATAACAAACTGGAAACAAACGGATTCTGTTATGCAACAAAAATTCTTTGTGTGATTAGTTCTAAAACAACGGGAGTCGAAAAGCAATAGACACGCCCCTGCGGCCTGCTTCTTCATTTTATTCCAGCAAAGGCACGCTCTGATATTCAAAGCAGATACGGATTCGATAGCCGACGGCGCACTGCATCGAGCATTTGCCGATGCGGAGTGCGGCCTGCATTTCGTCTTCTTTCAGAAGAGCGCCAGGCAGCGCATGCCTTTACGGCTCCGAGGGGGCACCAGGCAGCACGCTTCTTTGAGGCCCTGGGAAAAGTCGGGCAGAACACACCTTTGCAGCGCCGAAAAAAAAATACCGAAAGCAACGCCAGCATCCCCATGCTGCAATCAGGCTGTTTGCCAGCAAGCCCTCGGGGACTATAGTTATCCGCAATAGCTTGAATGCAACAATATAGAAGCGCAATGATAGAATCCAAGCAAGGATTGATACGTTTTCTGACAGGAATGCGAATCCAGCCATCGGCTCGCCTTCGGCAAACCGCCGCAGTGCCGCCCTGGCGCCCATCATTCGAGGAGAGAGAAGCCACCATGACGCAAGACATCAATGGCGCAACGCGTCTAATTTGCCTGTTCGGCGACCCCGTCGCACACAGCAAATCACCCCACCTTCATAACCGAGCATTCGAACGCGCCGGCCTGAATTACGCTTATATGGCCTTCCGCGTTCCTGGCGAAGATATGAAGCAGGCAACCGACGCAATCCGCCTTCTGAATATGCGCGGCTGCAACCTTACTATGCCGAACAAGATTGCGGTTATCCCGTTCCTGGACAAGCTTGATCCCATCGCCGAGATGGTAGGCGCCGTCAACACCATCGTCAACGAAGACGGCGTTCTCACTGGATACAGCACCGATGGCTACGGCTTCATGAAGTCATTCGAAGAACACGGCGTCGATGCCAAAGGGAAGAAAATGGTCCTGATGGGCATGGGTGGCGCTGGAACCCCCATTGCCGCACAGGCAGCACTCGACGGCGTAGGCGAAATCGTGGTATTCAGCCCCAGCACGGGCAAATCATGGGATCGTGTTGCTGAAGAAGTAGCCCTCGTTGCTGAGAAAACCGGCTGCAAAATCAGCCGTCACGACGCAAACGATTTGGACGACTTGCGCGCACAGCTGGCTGACGCCGATCTTCTGGCAAACGCCACCCCCATCGGCATGGGCAAGCTCGAAGGGCGGTCCCCCATCCCCGATGCATCGTTCCTGCATCCAGGCCTGGTAATCCAAGACGCTATTTACCAGCCAGCAGAAACCGAGCTACTGAAAATGGGCAAAGAAGCAGGCTGCACCACCATCAACGGCGAAGGAATGCTGTTCTTCCAGGGTGCCCGCGCCTTTGAGATCTGGACAGGCGTAGATTTCCCGCTCTCACCAGACGAAATGTAGCAGGGCAAACAGCGCTACAATTAAACGGCGGCGTGCAATGGGGATTGCGCGACCGCCGTTTTCTCATATTCAGGGGCCTTGGGCCTTTTCGCCTAAGTAAAACAGGAACTACCAGGAGGGACCATGGACTGGCAGGATGAATACGAGCGGAAGAAAATAACCGTAAACCAGGTATTCGAGCAGCACCTAACCGGCAACCAGAAAATTTATACGGGTGGCCTTCACGTACCCACCACCATCATCAATGCGCTGATTGACAGGGTTACAACGGGCACCCTTACCGGCATTGACCTCTACGGCAACTGGATGAACGGCGACATCACCTTCGCGGGGCTCGATGTAACCCCCGAGCAGTTCCGCTACCACACCTACTTCGCCGGGCCCAACGAGCGCACCGGCTTTGCTAACGGATCAAAGTGCGTTGCGCACATTCCCGTTCATTTCTCGGACACCAATCGCATGTTGGAAGAAGTTGGGCTCGACTACGCCGTTGTCCAAATGACGCCGCCCGACGCTCAAGGCAATTGCAACATTGGGCCCTTGGGATTCGAACAGGGCGCATTGCGTGGTGCAAAGCACATCATTGCGCAGATCAATCCGCGCCTTCCCCGTGTATTCGGCGATTCGCACAACTATCACGTAAGCACCATTGATGCCTTCGTAATGCAAGAAGAGCTGCTCGAAGATGTACAGGTGCCCGCACCGACGCCTGAAGAGACAAAGGTTGCAGAGTTCATCGTCAATCGCGTAAACGATGGCGACACCATTCAGCTGGGCATCGGCGGCATCATCAACGCTATCGCCGCAGGTTTGGAAAGCAAGCAGCATCTAGGCTGCTTCACCGAGATGTTCTCGGACGCTTTTGTTGAACTGCAGCAAAAAGGCGTCATCGACAACTCGCGAAAGAACTTCATGCCAGGCGTTTCGGTTGCGGGGTATTCGACTGGCACACAGCGCCTGTACGATTTCATCCACGAAAACCCCAGCATGTACTACACATCCTACGAAACGGTGTGCAATCCCGCCCTTATCGCGAAGAACGACAACCTGGTTTCAGTGAACACCGCCGTAAGCATCGACCTTACCGGGCAAGTGTGCGCTGAAAGCATCGGCGCACGCCAGTACTCTGCAAGCGGCGGGCAGTTTGACTTCGTGCGAGGTGTGAAAAACTCAAAGGGCGGGCGCGGCTTTATTGCCGTAACGAGCGTGGCACACACCAAGAACGGTCCTGTTTCGAAAATCGTGCCCACCTTGGCACCAGGCAGCGCCATAACCAGCCTTCGCAACGACGTGCATTTCATTGCAACCGAATACGGCGTAGTCGATCTGCGCTGGGCCGACATTCCCACCCGCGCACAGCGCCTTATCAGCATCGCCCATCCCGATTTCCGCGACGAGCTTACTTACGAAGCGAAGAAGCTCGGCTTCCTGTACTAACAACGCCCCTAAGCGCAATTCGCAAACCGAAGGTTCGCCGAACCGACTCACAAAAACGCAAAAGGGCTGCATCGAAACCAATGGAAACGCCCCCCTGCTTCTTGCTTCGAAGAAACAGGGGCGTTTCAACACAGCGTCAGGGCAGCCCTTCGCGGTTCACTATTCTTTTTCACACAGCAGACTCTTTAGATCGGCTGCGTACACAAGGTCGCGCTCTTTTCGCGGCTCTTTTCTACTGTGCGGTTTCGCGCTTGCGGTTTTCCGGCTGCAAGATCAGCACGGCGGCAACAACAGCAACAATCGCGAACAGAGCGCCTACTGGGCCCGCCCACACAAAACCGGGGCCTGAAGCCACCACGCCGCCAAGGAACGACCCCGTAGCAATGCCCAAGTCAGAAGAGGTGGGCATAACAGCAGACGCAAGGGTAATCGCCTTCGGATAATCCTTAGCTGAGGTTTGCAGCAGAAACGTTTGCAACGGAGAATTCATGTGATAGATGAACACGCCCGTAAGCACTACGTTAATCACGGCAAGCGCGGTGTTGCCCGAAGCAAGGCTGGGGCCAAGCAGCAGAAGCACAAGGGCCTGCAAGCCGAACATGATAGGCATTTTCGCCAAGCCGTAATGCTGAGCGATGGAGCCGCTACCCAGATTGGAAACAATAGTTGCGGCACCGTAGAAGAACAGCACGATACTTACCATCCACACCGAAAGGCCCACGCCATCTTCCAAGATAGGCGTTACGTACACGTAGAACACGTACGTTGCCGCCATGCCGAATCCTTTCATGATGAGCACCAAGATGATGCGACGATCCTTCAGGATTACCAGCTGATCGCGCACACGAGAAGAAACATCGGTGGAGCCAGAGCGCGGCACAGAGACAAGCAGCAACACCGTAACAACGAGCGCTACAGCTTCTACCGCTATAAACGCAGCCTTGATACCGAATGCATCGGCAAGCAGCGTGCCAATGGGCGTACCCAAGACGCTCGCTGGCAACAGAAAAGCCTGCGTAAACGAATGAAATGATGCGAGCCGATTTTTCACGAGGAATGATGTCGTTGATAAATGTCATTACCGTAGACAGCAGCACGCCCGAAACCACTGCGGTAAGCACACGGGCAACCAGCAGCGTTTCATACGTAGGAGCCGCAATAGCCAGAAGGTTGCCTGCGTTGAATACCGCAAGGAACGTCACGAACAAGGGAAACCTGCGAAAACGCCCGGTAGAAAGCACAATGATCGGCGTCGACACCGCATATGAAATAGCAAAGAAGCCCACCAGATTACCAGCAGAAGCAAGGGAGATACCATATTCCTCGGCGATATCGGGCGTGATGCCGATAACGATGAACTCCGCAAAACCCAGGGCAAAACCCACGATAACCAATGCAACCGTTGCAAGTTTTGTGCGCGCTGAACCCTCTGCCACGAAAGCCGTCCTTCTTCACAAGCGGCCGCGCAAACGCAGCCGCACCTTAAATTATGCTAAACCAAGCATGCCTATTTTGATTCTTTCCAACAGTATCAAAGTCCAGCAAAAGGAACAGCAAGAAACGTAAACCTCCAAAAGCGCTGCCGCGAAGAAAGAGAGGGTGCAGGACAGGTGCCGTTTTCTCAGAGCAAAAAGCCCGGCGCTTTGCAACTTTTTGCCTATATTTTGAAGCTGAAGAAATGGTATCTGCCCCGTATTCCCGCTTTTTCGGGAGGGCTATTCGGGTCAGGAAAAGCAAAAGGCCAGCCGCATAAGCGACTGACCTGCAAATTCGATGGAGCCAACGGCCGGACTCGAACCGGCGACCCACGCATTACGAATGCGTTGCTCTACCAACTGAGCCACGTTGGCACTCCCGACGCTAAAAATAAGCGCCAGAGAATTATACGCAACGATCTATTTTTCCGCAAGAGCCAAAATGCCCACTCCCGCAGATTAGCCACCCGCTTACGCTCTTACCGCGGTTTTTGCAACAACGCCGCTCCCGTTTGTGCCTTATTTCTGGTTAGATAGACTAAGCGTAACAGGACCTCGACATTTGGCGCATACTGTCTCGCGCCGAGCAGAACAAGAGCGCATACCCCTTTCGGGTTTGCCGCAAAACGCAACATCACAGCTGGAAGGAGGCGCGATGATCACTACCACATGCGCTGAAACATCGGATCGTCCCCTGGTCGTCATCACGTACGCCTCTGTTGGCTCAGGCCATCGCAGCGCCGCACAGGCAACCGCTCAGGCTCTTGAAGATCTTTGCGGCAAGCATCCTGCCCTGCCGGAAAATACCGAAATCGCCGTGTTGGACATCCTCGATTACGGCTACATAAAATTCGACGGCGACAAAACCGCCAACGTGACCGTTTCCTTTAACTGGCTCTACGACATCACCTGGCATCGCACCTTTACGGGACGCCTGCTATGGGGTGGCGGTTCGGCATGGTCGCCATTCATGTTCTCGCCATTCACCAAAATCGTTCGAAAGCGCAAGCCCATCGCCATCCTGGCAACACACATCGTTGCCGCCAACGCATCGGTTGCCGCGAAGATGGTTACCGGGCAAACCTTCCCCGTAACCTGCATTCCAACCGACTACGGCGCCGAAGGCCTGTGGCCGCACCTTGATTGCGACCTGTTCTGCGCCGCCGACGAAACCATGGTGAAGGAACTCACGCCGCGCAAGGTGCCTGAAAGCCACATCAAGGTCACAGGCATTCCGGTGCGAAAGGGATTTACCGACCCCATCGATCGGGCAGAAGTGCTGAAGCAATTCGGCCTTCCACAAGACAAAATGATCGTAATGGTGATGGCAGGCGCTCGTCATTCGCAGCCTTATATCCCATTCCGCGAAATCGTGAACAAAGTCGTGCCGCTTCTTTCCGAATTCCCCAACATGCACTTCGCTTTCCTGGCTGGCGCCGACGAAGAGTACGCCAATGGGCTGAAAGGGTTTTTCGCAGAACGGAACATTGCAAATGTTTCCGTCTTCAACTATATCGAGCGTATTCCGCAGCTGATGGAAGCGAGCGACATGATCGTGGCAAAATCAGGCGGCTTGGCCACTACTGAGTGTCTGTGCGCACGCTTGCCCTTGGTTTTGGTGGGCAAGTCGTACGGACAGGAGCGCGCCAACACCTATACGGTCACCAAAGCTGGCGCTGCCGTTACTGCCGAAACCGCAGAAGAGCTGGTTGAGCGCCTGCAGCAAATCCACGAAAACCCCGCCCAGCTTCAAACCATGCTCAGCGGAGGAGAATCGCTGCGCCGCCCGAACGCCGCGCACGATGCCGCTGTGGCTACGCTCGATTTGGTGGGAACGCTTGGCGCGCCCAAGAAGCACCTGCTGAAATTCTATTGGGGCAACAAGCCCTACCGTGTTCGTTAGGGTTATTCCGAGGGCTTGCGCAGCAAGTGCCTTATGCGAACCTTGTCGCATTCGTTAGCCCGCTTCGCCACCAAAACGCGGCCTCCGCTGCAACAACAGTGGCTCTCCATGCTTGCTCGAACTACTTCCCGAACAATCCGCCAAAAAGGCCCTTCTTTTGAACTTCTTCGGAGGTTACCTGCTGCACCTCGTAGCCAGTTGCGCCGATCACACGACGGAGATCGCCTTCGCCAAGAGGAGCTTCCGATTCAATCACGGTGCGCCCCTTGCCATGCGAGGAGGACACCTTTTTAACCTTGAAGTTATTACGCACGGCATCATTGACGTGCGATTCACACATGCCGCACATCATGCCATCGATATCGACTATGGTCCTGAACATCTGGAGCCTCCCCTTGAAAGTTCGCCTTATCTAACAAACACAGGGTACACCCAGACGGCGCTGCGGCGTCGACAAATGCCGCAAAAAGCTACTCAGCCCCACGCTTTCCCGCGAACTGCATACGGTAATAGCGATCGTAGATGCCGCCTTGAGCCCGCAGCTCTTCGTGCGTACCCACTTCGACCACGCGTCCCTCGTCTACCACAGCGATGAAATCGGCGTTGCGAATGGTGGAAAGACGATGCGCAATTACCAAGGTGGTGCGGTTTTCGCTCAGCCGCTCGAGCGATGCCTGAACGCGCTCTTCGCTTTCGTTGTCCAGAGCGCTGGTTGCTTCGTCCAGCACTAGGATATGAGGATCGCGCAGGAACACACGCGCAATGGCGATGCGCTGCTTCTGCCCACCCGAAAGGCGGGTGCCGCGCTCGCCCACAAACGTGTCGTAGCCATCTTCCAAGCCAGCAATAAACTCGTGAATGTTCGCCTGACGCGCAGCCCATTCAACCCGTTCCTGGGAAGCGGACGGGTCGCCATACAAGATGTTCTCGCGAATAGAACCCTCGAACAGATACACATCCTGTTGCACGATGCCCACCTGCGCACGAAGCGACTCCAACGTGGCATCGCGCACATCAATGCCGTCGATTTTCACGGAACCAGACGACACATCGTAGAAGCGCGGTAGCAACGAGCACGTGGTTGTTTTTCCGCCGCCCGAAGGACCGACCAACGCAACGGTAGATCCCGCGGGCACCTCAAGGGTCAAGCCACGCAGCACCTCCTTGCCATCAACATACGAGAAACGAACGTCCGAATAGCTGATGCTCGGAGCAATTCCTTCGTCAACCACGGCACCAAGATCAATGGCATCGGGCTTGTTTTCCACCCCTGGACGTTCAGCAAGCGTTTCCACGAAACGACGAAAGCCCGCATAACCCTTCTGGAACGTTTCGGTGAAATTGATGAGCAGCTCCACAGGAGCAATAAAAATGCCAATGTACAGCGCGTACATAACCATATCGGCAGGATCGAGGATGCCCTGCGCAACAAACAGGCCGCCGCCCACAATGGTTGCCGTATACAACGCGCCCGTGAAGAAGCTCGATGCCATTTGGAATTGACCCATGAAACGGTACGAAAGTTCCTTCGTTTCGATGAATTCTTCATTGGCATGGCCGAACTTGTCGATCTCGATACGCTCGTTGCCAAAGCCCTTCACCACACGAATGCCGCCCAGCGAATCCTGCAAACGCGCGTTCAAACCTGCCATGCGCACACGATTCTGGCGGAAGATTATGCGCTTGCGGTAGTTCTGGACAAACGCATACGTTGCCATGACAGCCGTCACCGCCAACATCACCAGTGTAAGCGGAACATTGATGAACATCAGCAACGTGAAGGAACCCACGATTTTCAGGGTTGCGATAAAGAGGTTCTCGGGACCGTGGTGGGCCACCTCCGAAATGTCAAACAGATCGGTAACCAGCTTCGACATCATTTCGCCGGTGTTATTGCGGTCGTAATACGAAAAGCTCAGACGCTGATACTGCTGGAACAAATCCATGCGCATCCGCGCCTCCATGCGTGCACCCATAATGTGGCCCCAGCAAGAAATGAAGTACTGGCACAAGCTGCGCACCACATACATCGCCACCAGCCCAGCAGCCACCCACGGCAATACGCCCATAATGGCATCGCGAGCATTGACGAAGAAATCGCGCACAAAGAAATTGAGGATCTGGGGGAATGCCAAGTCGATGGCGGCGAGCAGCGTTGCGCATACCAAGTCGGCAACGAACAAAAACGTGAATGGTTTGTAGTAGCTAACGAATTTTCGCGCCACTTCCTTAAAGGGAACCTCCCGCTTTTCCGGCTCGCTCAAAATCTGATTCCTTTCCATTCCAGGCAATGAGTTCAAAATTACCTCCGAAGTCTAGCACCCACCGATGCGCAAACCGCCACCACTTCGCCGAATACGAGATTCGAGCACGCTTGCTTCCACAATGGCGACTTAAACAAGTAATATGTAAAGCTGTTGGCTTTTTGCCAAGGCATGCCGTCTTGCCCCTGAAAATGCTTGACTTGCATTGCCATCGTTCTACAATCCCCCTTAATCCTATCAAACTGATAGGTTTTGCAATGTAGAAAGGACCCCGCGTTGAACTTCGACGCCATGGCGCAATACCTTCCTCTGTACGAGGATGCGGCGTGGCTGACGCTGAGCATCGGATGGATCGGCATCGCCGGATCCGTCATCATCGGCCTCATTGTGGCCATGATCGTGCACTTCCGCATCCCTGTGCTTCGCCAGCTTTGTCGCGTATACATCGAGCTGTTCCGCAACACGCCATTGCTTATTCAGCTGTTCTTCTTCTATTTTGGCCTGCCTCGCATGGGCTTCTCCATCACACCAGAAGTGTGCGGTATGGTTGGCCTTGCATTGCACGGCGGTGCCTACATGGCCGAATCGTTCCGTGCTGGCCTGGAAAACGTGGAGCCCATCCAACGTGAGAGCGCTATCAGCCTGGGCCTTTCGAAACTGCAGTCCATGCGCTACGTTGTGCTTCCGCAGGCAGTTTCGCTGAGCTTCCCATCGTTTGTTGCCAACGTTATCTTCCTGCTGAAGGAAACCAGCGTGTTTTCCGCAATCAGCCTGATGGACCTCATGTTCGTCACGAAAGACCTGATGGGCCTTTACTACAAAACCACCGAATGCCTGGTAATGCTCGTAGCGTTCTATCTCATTATCCTGGTGCCGGTTTCCGTTGCTGGTACGTACATTGAAAGGAGGTTGCGCCATGGAAGCTTTGGGGCTTGATGTTCTGTTTATGGGCTCAAACGCCACCCGCCTTCTGCAGGGTCTTTGGGTTGCGGTGCAGATCAGCGCAATCTCTGTCGTGCTCAGCATCATCCTAGGCATGCTGTTCGGCATCTTCATGACGTGGAAAAACCCTGTTGCCAAGGTTATTTCTCGTTTGTACCTCGAAATCGTGCGCATTATGCCGCAGCTGGTGCTGCTCTACATCGTGTTCTTCGGCGCCACGCGTGTTATGGGCCTGAATATCTCGGCGGAGCTTTCCTCCATCATCGTATTCGTGTTCTGGGGAACCGGCGAAATGGGCGACTTGGTTCGCGGCGCCCTTACCAGCATCCCAAAGCAGCAGTACGAAAGCGCCGCTGCGTTGGGTCTGAATAAAGCACAAATTTACCGTCAGGTAATCATCCCGCAGGCCATCCGCCGCCTTGTCCCTTCCTCCATCAACCTCATTACCCGCATGATCAAAACCACCAGCTTGCTGCTGATGATCGGCGTTATCGAGATGATGAAGGTTGGCCAACAGATCATCGAGGCAAACCGCATGACCTCCCCCAACGCCGTATTCGGCATTTACGGCACTATTATGCTGCTGTACTTCGTAATTTGCTGGCCCATCAGTATGCTGGCAAACCACCTCGAGAAGAAATGGAACTAAGCAATGAGCGATACCGCCCTGCTCTCCATTGAGCATCTTAAGAAAGCCTACGGCGATAACGTGGTACTGGAAGATATCAGCCTTTCCGTCAAGCGCGGCGAGGTGATTGTGGTTATCGGCCCCTCAGGGTGCGGCAAGTCAACCTTCCTGCGCTGCATCAATGCCCTTGAGCCTATTCAGGGAGGCACCATCGAAGTTGACGGCAAAGAGGTAACCAGCTCCGAAAAGGATCTCACCGAGCTTCGCCAAAAAGTTGGCATGGTGTTCCAGAGCTACGATCTGTTCCCCCATATGACGGTGCTCGACAACATCACGTTGGCGCCCACCAAGGTGAAGAAGATCCCCAAGGCACAGGCCGAAGAGGCGGCTCGCGCCCTCCTGAAGCGCGTTGGCCTTACCGACAAGGAAAAGAGCTATCCGCGCGAGCTTTCTGGCGGCCAGAAGCAGCGCGTTGCCATTGCCCGCGCGTTGGCAATGGAGCCCGAAGTGCTGCTGCTCGACGAAGTTACCGCCGCCCTCGACCCCGAAATGGTGCGCGAGGTGCTGGACGTTATCTTGGGCTTGGCGCAGGAGGGCAAAACGATGCTTATCGTTACCCACGAAATGCAGTTCGCACGCGCCGTTGCCGACCGTGTTCTGTTCTTCGATGGAGGCGAAATCGTGGAACAAGATATCCCCGAACGCTTCTTCGAGCACCCCAAAACCGAACGCGCACAGAAGTTCCTGCATACTTTCGAGTTCGACGCCGTCCGTCAGCACGAGGCCTAACGAGCGCTTCGACCAGAAGGGCTGGAAGCCCAGCGTAGCCAGGAGCCCAACGCGATCGGGTGAAGCTTGTCACAACCAGAGACTCAAGCAGAGTCGGGCTAAAGCCCGCTACTGCCAGGACCCGATGCAGTCGCGTGAAACCGATCGCATGACTTAAACGAAATCCTCTTCGAATCCCATCGCACCCTCAGAGCCCCAACAATGGGGCTCTTTTCGTTTTCGCAATACGGCCTTCTCAACAAATCGCAACGCCCGCGCCTGCAGAGAGCCCGTTCCCACCGATGTCACAGGCAACCGCCTGACAGCGCCTGCGCACACGGAAACCCGCCCCGCCCCCTCGACGCAACGGACAGCCGACGGGCAGCACCTGCGCGCAAAGCGCCATCCCTTGCCCCCAGGATCGTCTTAAAACCACCTCGGAGGCACAGAAGCAAATTTTCGGCCCGTACTGCAACTTTTTGTTTTTACGAAGCGATTCTCCGCGATAAGACAAATTTCCAAAGGCTGGATCGCCGCAATGAGGCAGCTTCGCAAAGGACGGATTGCCTCAGCCAGAAATCCCGCAAAGGCAGATCGCCGCAACGGAGCCCCAAAAAAAGGTGCGGATCGCCACAACCGTAGGCAAGTCCCGTTTGTTTCAATGATGTGCATTCGGGCGGTTGTTCGCCTCGCGCTGCTCCATGGCGCCGCGCACGGATGCCCGTTGCAGCCACAGATAAGTCTCTGTCAACCTGGGGAACGGTGAGCGCCAACAGCGGCGGCTGAGCAACGGGAGCGGAGGCGCGCTTTCGACGCATTGCCCACGATGCAGCTACGCCCCCAACTCCGCAATAACCAGCCATTCACAAAAGCAAAATGACTAATTCCCTCAATCCTTATTGACTTTGTAGGATTTAAGCGGTTTACTTCCATCAATCAAAGAAACCCTCGCACGCTAAAGAGGGCAGAAGTAAGGAGAAAGACATGACCCAGACGAAACGCACCTGGAAGCTTGCTGCTGTGCTTGTTGCGGCCTTGGCTCTTGCGGGAGCCTTGCTCACGGGCTGCTCCGGCAACAGCAATTCCTCGAGCGCAAATTACCGCACTCTTGACCAGATCAAGGACAGCGGCAAGATCACCATCGGCGTATTCAGTGACAAGAGCCCCTTCGGCTACGTCGACGAAAACGGCAACTACCAGGGCTACGACATCGAGCTGGCAAACCGTCTTGGCCAGGACCTTGGAGTAGATGTTGAGCTGGTGTCCACCGAAGCAGCCAACCGCGTTGAATACCTGCAGACTGGCAAGGTTGACGTTATCCTGGCAAACTTCACCGTCACCCCCGAGCGCGCTGAGGCGGTCGACTTCGCCGATCCTTACATGAACGTTGCTTTGGGCGTTGTTTCCCACAAGGACAAGGTTGTTACCGACCTCGACCAGATTGGCGACCGCACGGTAATCGTAATCTCCGGCACCACTGCCGAGACCTACCTCACCGAGCACAACAAGGACCTCAAGCTCGAGAAGTACGACACCTACGCTGCAGCTAAGACCGCATTCGAAAACAACCCCGATGCTGTTTGGGCAAATGACAACACCGAGGTTATCGCCTTCGCCAACCAGGCTGGCCCCGAATACGTTGTCGGCATTGAGCAACTGGGCGACACCGACACCATCGCTCCTGCTGTTTCCAAGGGCAACGAAAGCCTGCTGAACTGGATCAACGAGGACCTGAAGAACCTCGGCTCCGAGAGCTTCTTCCACGCAGACTATGAGAAGACCCTGCTTGATACCTACGGTGCAGCATACGAAGACACGCTGGTTGTCGAGCCTGGCCAGAACTAGTCAGCTCATTGCCAACTAGCAGGTCGGCCGTGCCGCTAGAGCTAATCGGCTCGTACCGTTAGAACTGACCGATCCGCACTGTTAGAGCTGACCGGCTCGTACCTGCCGACCAGCTAAAAGGGGACCCACACGGGTCCCCTTTTCTTATGCCCTGCCTCAAGCCGCCGAAGCGGGAAGGCGAATGCGCGCCATCCGTCAGGAAAGGCAGATGCTGGGTAGCCTTACACTGGGCGGGGACGGCGCGGGCGACTTCCCCGCTAGACGGGGATGCCCGAACCTGCACCACCGAACCGGAAGAGACGAAGCATCCCGTCCTTCAGCGAAGGTATCTCGACACCGAAAGGTCAAGCGTCAGAGGATGGCAAGATCTACGCGCCATGCGTGATTCGAGGGGTCCGTGCAGCGAAAAGTGTCCCTTCCTGGCAAGATCTTCGCGCGGTGTATCCTCCAACGGCGATTTGCGGGGCATTTCGGATGCATGGCGCGCATATCTTGCCAAAGCCAGCTCATTTTGAATACACGGCGGCAATATGCTGCCACGAACTGGCGATTTTCCCGTCCGAAGCCACTTTTGGGATGCATGGAGCGCAAAACTTGCCACGGATTGCCGCCCGGGAACGCATTTCGCGAGCATTTTGCCATCGTCGAGCGCCCGGGAACGCACCGCGGCGGAATCTTGCCACGGCAAGGCACTCGGGAACGCACCGCGGCGGAATCTTGTCGCGGCAAGGCACTCGGGAACGCATCGCGCGAGTATATTGCCACTGCCAGTCAGGCCAAGAGCGCATTAGGGCGCAATCCTGCCACCGTCGGACGCCGGGAAACGCATTTCGCGTGCATTTTGCCATCGTCGAGCGCCCGGGGAACGCATTTCGCAACGTCTTGCCAACGGAGCGACATCTTCGTGCGGGCGGGCCTATTGCCTTGCCATAGCTCTCGTACCGCATGAATCCGACGGCCTCTTCGTGCAGGCGGTGCTGTGTACGTGATAAAGAGGCACGACGTCCTGCGCATGGAGACGACACATTGTCGCGATGGCTGGCAACCGAACGGAAGGTAGGGGCACGTTGTCCCGTACATGGAGGGGTGCGCTAAATGCAGGCATACGCGCGGAGGGCGCAGACGACAAGCTGGCTCATACCCTTCGCCCAAACCGGCTTGCACCCTTCGCGCAGGCCGACTTGCGCCCCCTCCACGAATCGACCGTAACATAGATGCGAGACGCGGAACGAATCCGCAGGTCAAGCGAACATCGAGCGCTTGCGCGAGACTGATTTGAGGGACAGGCGCAGGAACGGGATCGCAGGCAACGGTGTCCACAGACCCGCGGCAGGATCGCAAGGTGGGTTCGCTCACTGGAATTCGCCAGAGTAGTTCGCAAGGCAGGGTCACGCACCGGGATTTACGAGGACAGCTCGCAAGCCGAGTTCGCGCGCTGGTGCTTGCGGGGAGCAATTCCCGCAGCGGGGTCGCACGCCGGAATTCGCGAGTCGACCTGGCGCACAGGGTCAGCAGGGCACAAAAAAGCGCCGCTCCGAAGAACGGCGCCCTTCCCGCATAACTACGGGCGCAAACCAGATCCGCCCTGAATCGTAATGGTTTCGCCAGAAACATAGGACGCCATGTCGCTCGCTAGGAACACGGCAACAGGGGCAATGTCGGTCTTAGGATCACCGAAACGGCCCAGCGGGATGCCCTTAATGGTTGCAGCAAAGGTGTCGGGGTACTCTTCCTTCCAAGCCGCCAACTGCTCGGTCATAGCCAACGGGCAAATAACGTTGGCGCGTACGCCGTCGGGACCCCATTCGGTAGCCGCAACGCGCGTCATACCGCGAATGCCTTCCTTCGCAGCAGCGTAGCTGGACTGGCCAGGCTTGCCGAATAGGCCAGCACCAGAGGAAAGGTTAACAACGGAGCCCTTAGTCTTCTTGAGTTCAGGGAAAGCATGCTTCATGTAGAAGAATGCAGCATACAGGCCAGAATTGATTGCCAGGTCGAAGTCTTCCTTGCTATGGTCGACCAACATAACGCCCGACTTAGATGCCTGAGCATTGTTTACCACAGTATCGAGCTTGCCGAAATGGGCGATGGTTTGAGCGATAACATTCTTTACCGCTTCTTCGTCGGAACCTTCAGCGGCAACGTGCATAACGTCAACACTGTACTGCTCCTTGAGCTTTGCCTCGGCGTCGATCAGGCGCTGCTCGTTGCGGCCCGTAATGCACAGGTTAGCGCCTTCTTCAGCAAAAGCGCTGGCAATACCAAAGCCAATACCCTTGCCGCCGCCAGTGATGATAGCCACTTTTCCCTCGAGAAGTCCCATTCGAGCCCCTTTCGCTTGCGCTTCATTTGATGACAACGATGCTAATGAGGGTCACGTGCGAACGGTTGATTAGCGGAAGCGGTCGGATTGAGTCTCTCGGTAAACGGTAAATCTCTCAATTTCAAGAACCGTTAACGGCAGAATTTAGCACAAGAGGGACAGGCTGCCATTCCGCCTAATGCGGTTTCACGCAACTCGTAAGGAAGGCTTCGACCCACTTTCAGCATGGCATCCACCACTTCGTCGAACGGAATAAGGCCCTCGATACCCGCAAGAGCCATCTGAGCCGCAGAGAGTGCGTTCACCGCAGCGCTGGCGTTGCGCTTCTGACAGGGCGCTTCCACCAGCCCGCCGATGGGGTCGCACACCAAGCCAAGCATGTTGGCCAGCGCATAGCCAGCGGCAGTAAGGCACATGCGAGGCGTGCCGCCCAAAAGCTCAACAGCGGCACTGGCAGCCATTGCGGCAGCAGACCCGATTTCGGCCTGACAGCCCCCTTCGGCGCCTGCCACCGTAGCGTTGCGAGCGATAATCGAGCCAACAACAGCCGCATTCTTCAGCGCATCCATCAGCTGCGCATCGCTGAAGCCATGTACCTCTTGCAGGGAAAGCAGCACGGCGGGGATCACGCCTGCCGAACCAGCGGTTGGCGCTGCAACAATAACACCCATAGTGGCATTCGTTTCCAAAACGGCAACAGCATTGCGCGTTGCCAAAGCAAGAAGCGACCCGTTTACGCCTGCGCCTAAATCTTCCAATTCACGGAGCTTGGCGGCTTCCCCGCCGATCAGCCCGCCCATAGAAGAGCGTGGGGCTTCCACAGGGGCCGTCGCCGAAGCACGCATCACATCCAGCGCACGCTGAAGGTACGAGACAATAGCGGAGCCCGCCACCCCTCGGCTCGCCAGCAGCGCACGTTCACGCGCTTCGGCGGCATAGCTCAAGGAAACGCCGTTTTCTTCACAGAAGGAAAGGAGCTGAGCTGCCGTGGCAAAATCGAGCTTTTGAAATTCTCGCAAAGCAAGTTCCGGGTCGATATCGGACGACACTTCACCAGGGTTGCGATGCAGACCATCGGCGGGAATAAAGCGAACCGAGCGAATAGCGGGAAACTCCAGAATGCGGTCAATTACTTCTTCGGGAACAGGATCGTCCACGTCCATAACGGTAAACGCTTCCCCGCCCTGGCGTGTGCGGTGGAGCTGCGAAGTGCCAATATTGATGCCTGCATCGCCCAGGGTGCTGGCTATATGAGCCAACGTTCCTGGCAGGTCCTGCTGACGAACGATCATGCTGTTGAATTCGCCCGTGATATGCACATCGATGCCGTCGATGCGCGTGAGCTCCGCCGCACCACCGCCAATGGAAACGCCACGTGCCACCACTTCGTTGCCGTAGCAGTCGACCACACGGGCCTCAACCGTATTGGGATGCGCGGTTTTGGTAACGGTATCGGGCTCGAACGAAAATTCCAGCCCTTGCTCCTTCGCCAGGTCGAAGGAATTGCGTACGCGCAGATCGTCGGTGTGCAGCCCCAGCATGCCCGCAACCAGGGCGCGGTCGGTCCCGTGTCCGTGATAGGTATGGGCGAACGAGCCAAAGAGGGTAAACGTCACTTCCACCGGCTCGCCATCGAGCAGGTTGCGCACCATGCTGGCAATGCGCAGCGCACCCGCCGTGTGCGAAGAGGAAGGCCCTACCATAATGGGCCCCACAACATCCCTGATACTCATCGGCTTCATGTGCGCACTCCTTGCCTGGCCGGTCGAGACGAATTGGCGCACCTGCGCCTATCTTCGTCCCATGTCTGCTCTTGAACATCAGGATAGCGGCAGAGCCCACCCGCCACGGCCAAAAACATAGCTTTTAGCGCAATCGTGACATGCCCGGCCACATAGCATGCACCGAGGGGCCCGTTGCTTAAAGTGTCGCGACTTCACGCTGCAAACGAACCGGAGCTGCGGGCGACATCCGCCCTGCGAGCGCCCGCCCTGCAACAGTTGGCCACTGCAGACGGATCAGCCTGGAACACCGCAACACCACGAATAGGCGGAGCGGCCCGAAGCACCGTAAACACTACGAACGGGCAGCGGCCGCCTCTTCTCGCAACTCGCGCTCGATCTCGCGATCGATAGCACCTTCGCCAGTCGGCATCTTCACCTGGAACGGGACCGAAGGCGTGACCAAGCTCACCAGCGGGACAACTACCAATGAAAGAATCATGGCCAACGCGCCGCAGTTAATGGGCGAGGCGATGAATCCAATGAACATATTGGACACGGTAAGGCCCACACCCACGAAAAAGCTTGCCCATACCGCGCCTTTCGAGATGCGCGAACTGTACAGACCCCAGATCAGCGGACCAAGGAACGCGCCAGCAAGCGCGCCCCAGGAGATACTCATCAGCTGAGCGATAAACGTGATGGTGGAGGTGTACTGCACCAGCGCGATAGCCGCCGAGATAACCACGAACACCACGATAAGGCCGCGCATCCACGCAATCTGGCTCTTCTCGGGCATGTTCTTGATGACGTTGCCTTTCAGAAGGTCCAGAGCCAGCGTGGAAGAAGAAGTGAGCACCAGCGAAGAAAGCGTCGACATGGAAGCCGACAGAACAAGCACTACCACAATGCCGAGCAAGATATCGGGCAACCCGGAAAGCATGGTGGGAATGATGGAGTCGTAAATGGGGATGCCGCTGGGGGCGAAGGCGATCTGGTCACCGAACAGGCGACCAAATCCGCCCAGGAAGTAGCTGCCACCCGCAACCACAAAGGCGAATACGGTAGAGATGATGGCGCCCTGCTTGATAGCAGGACCGGTTTTGATGGCATAGAACTTCGAAACCATTTGAGGCAAGCCCCAGGTACCCAGCGAGGTAAGGACGATGACGCCTACAAGGTTGAACAGGTCGGGACCGAACATCGAAACAAATGCGCCCTGCATATCGGTACCCTCGGCAGGGATCTGCGAAAGAGAAACGATAGCTTCGGAAAAACCGCCTTGGCCCGCAAGCACCACCGCAATTACCGCAACGATGCCCACCAGCATCACAATACCTTGGATGAAGTCGTTCAGAACAGTGGCCATATAACCGCCAAGTACCACATAAACGCAGGTAACAACTGCCATACCTACCACACACCATTCGTAGGGCAAGCCAAACGCCATACCGAATAAACGGGAAAGGCCGTTATAGACACTGGCGGTATAGGGGATCAGGAACACGAAGATGATAGCCGCCGAAGCAATGCGCAACCCTTTCGACTGGTAACGCTTGCCGAAAAACTCGGGCATGGTGGTGGCCTTCAGGCGCTGCGTGATCTCACGCGTACGCGGACCAAGCACCCACCATGCCAGCAGCGAACCAAGAAGGGCATTGCCGATGCCAATCCAAAACGCCGCCAAGCCGTATTTCCAGCCGAACTGACCTGCGTAGCCAACGAAGATTACCGCCGAAAAGTAGCTGGTGCCAAAAGCAAACGCCGAAAGCCAGGGGCCTACGTTACGGCCACCTAGAACAAAGCCGTCAACGTTCTTGGTGTGCTGGCGCGCGTAAATGCCAACACCAACCACAACACCCACGAAAATCAAAATGATGCATATCTTTGCAACCACGAAAGAACTCCTTTATCTTCAACAAAACATGCTGGTCAGCCGATGCCGCAGCGAGCATAAATCGGCGCAAATCGAACCGGCAAACTACAAAGCCCCATGATCGAAACCCACACAAAAAGCGATGCAGGCGCGTCTCCCGACTGATCGACAAGCTGTAGGAACCAGCAATCGAAACCCGCATGAAGGCAAAACGGATACACCTCTCGATCGACCGGGAAAAGAACACCACTATCAGCGTCTCAACGCCAAACCAAGCCGACTGACCAGGGAAAACGAAAACGCACACGACCTTTTCGGGTATAAAAAAAGCACCCAGGAAAAACCCGTGTGCTATCAATATCGATACGTTATGGAGGCAAACTCAACTACACAATGCGAGCGCTGAGCCCAATGCTGGGAAGCAACAGCAGCCAAACCGAAACAGCCCTGAGCCAGATGCTCGGACACGACGGCGCAAGCAGACATACACTTCTGAGCAAGATGCTGAGACATAACAGCACACGAACCTAAAACCGCAGCAATATCAGCATTGGGCTTTGCCAACGCAGTTGCGCTGCTGTGTGCGATATGTTCCTCGGAAAAAATCATGGAAGTCACTTTATCACAATAAAGAGCATTGGGAAGACCCATCATCCCGTCCCGCTCCGTTTTACGGTGAACGGTTCCGCTTCCGCGCGATACGCATCGCTACCGTCAACGCCCGCAACGACGAGGCGCCGTGGCGACGGCGCTCGACAAACCCCGCAGCACCGGGGGCAGCAACGGCATCCGCGCCCGCACCTGCACCTGTACCTGCACCCGCTCATGCTCCGCCCGCTCCACCGCCATCGCATCAACGGCGACATCCAACACCCGAAACTCCGCAGCACCGCATCGCCCAGAGCCCCACGGCACCGAAGCGGTAGACCGACGTGGGCAGAACACCGCAATAACCACCTTTCGTTCGCCTGCGCAGACGAAGGGCCCCGGACGAAGCATCTTTGAAGAGCATTCCCGAACAGGCGAGGAGCCGCATTCCTGGACGAAACGTTTTCGAGGCTCATTTCGGACAGACGAAGGCGCACCCTTCAAATGAAACACCTTCGAAGCGCACTCTAATCACACGAAAGGCCGCATTCCTGGCAAAATATCGCCCTGATGTATTCCCGAGGGAACCCTGGACAGGAAAAACGCCGTTTCGCGGCAAGATATCGCCGCCATGTATCCAAAATGAGCTAATTTTGGCAAGATATGCTCCCCATGCATTCAAAATGCCCTACAAAGCGCCGTTTGGGAATACATCTCGCGGGTATCTTGCCATCAAGGCGCCCTTTTGCCGTCCAAACCCCTTAAATCATGCATGACGAGCGAATCTTGCCACGCTCGACGGATCCAGCTGGACGAATCCTGTCACGCTCGATGGCTTCACCGGACGAATCCCGCCATGTTTGATGGCTTCAGCGGACGAATCTTATCGCGCTCGATGGTTTCTATCGTGCAAATCTTGCCATCCCGCCCTGGCGGCTCCCGTTGGGCAAATCCCGTTGGGCAAAGTACGCTTGATGGAGCCAACGACTTTCACCGCCGCGTCCGTCATTGTCATTTCCGCGAATACCCTTTAAAAAGCACCTGAATAACTGTGGGGCTCGGCTTCGCGGGGCCCAATCCGCTGCAGCCCCAGTTTCGTGGGGGCCCAATCCGCCGCGATGCCTCGGCTTCGCAGGGCCCAATCCGCCCAGAGTCCCAGTCCCAAAGCGCCCGGGCCATTTCAACTTCTCGAGCCAAAAGCACGCAAGCCCAAAACCATCAGCCCAAACCACCAAGGGAAAGCACAGAGTTCATTAGCTTTTTCGCACAGGCGCTTTGAGGGTTGGCAACCACGTTTTCAGTGGGACCGCATTCAACAACTTCCCCTTCATCGAGCACCAGGAGCCTATCGGCCAGTTCCGACACAAGAGCCAAGTCGTGAGTAATAAACACGATGGATACCTTGCCCTTCAACCGTTCGATGAGCGAAACAATATGTGCTTGGGTAGACACATCAAGGGCACTGGTTATCTCATCGCATATCAGCACCGAAGGGTTGGCAGTAAGTGCCCTTGCCAATGCCGCACGCTGACACTGACCTCCACTTACCTGAGAAGGAAAACGCTGGTAAAAGCTCTCGTCTAAGCCAACCAGCTGAAGCTTTTCAAGGGCCTGCTCCTTCGCTTCCGCACGCGTGGCACCAAAGCTGCGCGCCACCTCGGCGATGCTGGCGCCTAACGTATAACTGGGATCGAACGATTCCGACGGCATCTGGAACACCATTTGAATGTTCGAATACACATCTTTACGTTGCCTGCGCGGCAAACCGAGGATTTCTTTCCCAAACAATGAAACCGAGCCGCCATCAGGCCGCTCAAGCAGCGTGATAACGCGGGCCAGCGTGCTTTTGCCGCTGCCACTGCCGCCAACAATACCCAAGCATTCACCCTGCTCCAAGGTAAAGCCCACCCTGTTCAGCGCCGGTTTTTCCATGCTGGGAAAACGCTTGGATACACCGTTAACCTCCAGCGCCTTCATCGAGCACCCCTTAGCTTGGGAACAGCAGCGATAAGCTGACAGGTATACGGATGCTGGGGGCGAGCAACAACCTGCTCGGAAGGCCCCTGCTCCACAACCTCCCCGTCTTTCATGACATACAAATACTGGGCCATGTGGGCTAACACGGCAATATTGTGGGAAACCACTAAAAGAGACACCCCAAATTCGCGATTTGCCGAAACGAGCTCCTCTACCACTTGCGCCTGAACCGCCACATCAAGAGCGCTGGTAGGCTCATCAGCGAAAACGACCTTTGGGGAATTCATCAGCGCAAGGCCAATAGCAGCACGCTGGGCCATACCGCCGGAAAGCTCGAAAACATAGCTGTCCAAAACCCGCTCAGGGTCGGAAAGCCCCAGCCTTCCAAGAAGCGACGTCGCACGCGCGCGTGCCTCCCCCTTCGAAAGCTCGCCACGCAAAAGAGCAGTCTCCTCGAATTGGGAGCCTAACGTGCGCACAGGACTGAAAGCCCGCTGAGGGTTTTGCGACACCAACGACGCCACCGTGCTGACGTAGGAAAGATGCTCGACCTGAGACATACCGGAAACGTCTTTCCCGGCAAAGCGAATGGAGCCGCCGCAAACCTCGCCCGCCTGCCCAAGCATTCCAAGCGCGGCACGAAGCAGCGTGGTTTTGCCGCAGCCCGATTCGCCAACAATGCCCACAATAGAGCCCCGCTCAAGGGAAACGGTGACACCGTGAAGCACGGCGTCACCGTTGTACGCAACACGCAAGTTTTCTATTTCGAAAATTGCAGACATACACCCTACTTGTAAGACATCTGATAGTTCAGCCAGTCGTACTGACCCTGCATAGCAAGGTTTTCAACGTCGGCTGCTGTAACGTCATTTACTAGCGTATGAACCATGTAGACATAAGCATGGTCATCGAGCGCGACCTGCTGGATCTGCTTCACCAGCTCCTTCTGCTTGGCCTCGTCGCCGGTCTTCTTCAGCTGGCCAAGAAGCTCGTCAACCTTGGCGTTACTGTAATGACCATAGTTGCTGGTGCCATCGGAGCCCATAACCGCAGACAGGTAGGTGTAGGGATTGCCCGTGGGAAGCGTGGAGTAAGCCATGGTGCCAATGTCCCAGTCGCTGTCGGCCAAACGAACGGTGATCTTTTCGGCTACCTCAATATCAGCAGCGATGCCGATCTGGGAAAGCTGTGATGCCAGCGCTTCGCAGTCCATGGGCAATGCAGCGTTTGCCTGATAGGTAATCAGTTTCAGGGAAAGCTTCTTGCCATCCTTTTCCAGCACACCATCGCCATCGTTATCGGCGTAGCCGGCATCGGCCAGAATCTGCTTTGCCTTTTCAGCATCGAAGCTATCGCAGGTCACACCATCGGCATAGCCAGAAGAATCAGGGAATGCAGCGTGGGATGCTTCGGCGGAATTGTTGTAGATGGAGCTTACATACGAATCGCGATCGACGCACATGTCAACGGCCTGGCGAACCGCATCATCCTGCATAGCTTCGCTCTTCATGTTGAAGTACAGCATATGGGCACGAGCCTGATTGGTCTGATGCAAAGTGTACTTGGACGTATCGCTCAAGTTACCAAGCTGGTCGTCTGCAACATTCATCAGCGCACAAACCTCGCCAGACTGCAGCGCGGATACCTTCGACTGGTCATCGGTCAGGTACTTCGCATGCACGGTCTTGATCTTCGGCTCGCCTTGCCAGTAGGAATCGTAGGCGGAAAGCTCAACGTCGCCATTGCCTGCAACCGAATCGATCTTGTAAGGGCCAGTGCCCACAGGCTCGTCTTCGGCAGCGCCCGAGTTCACATCGATGATAGATGCAACAGGCTCGGACAGCTCGTTCTTGAAGGCGGTGTTAAGGGAATTGGTGGTAACGGTAAGCACGTTGCCGTCAGCTTCCATGCTGGCAATATCGAGCGATTTCTTGGCGCGCTCGTTCATGCTGATGGTGCGATTTAGGCAATCCGCTACCGCCTGAGCATTGAGCTCGTTACCGTTCTGGAACGTTGCCCCTTCACGAATCGTGATCTTCCACGTGGTGTCGTTCACCATTTCGGCGGACTCAGCCAACATGGGCTGAGGATCGAAGTTGGCATCAATGCGGAACAGCTGCTCGTAGATGCCCAGATAGGAACCCTGCCAACCCATGTAGTTATTGGTTGGGTCAAGGTTGTACTCGCCAGCGTTGGAAGTCCAGGCAACGCTCATCTCGTCGCTATTGCTCTTAGAATCCGACGAGCATCCCACAAGCGCGCCCACGGCGCCCGTGCCCAAAGCACAGGCAAGGGCTACAGCGGCAATGCGCTTTGCCCACCTCTTCTTAGCTTTCATCATCTCGCTTTCCTTTCTTCGACGGTTTTATTTCTTTTCCCTCACGAACAGTGAGCTCTTATTCCCAAGCGCTTCGTTGACCGAATCGCCGAAAAAGTTGAACACCGCAACCACCAAGAAGATGGCAAAACCTGGTGCGAACACCGCCCAAGGTGCAGTTTGGAACCCTGATGCCGCCTGATTGATCATGGCGCCCAACTCGGGCGAAGGAGGCGATGCGCCCAAACCCAAAAAAGAAAGTCCCGCCAAACTGAGCATCGAACCGCCGATGTCCAAGCACGCCGTAACAATCAGGGGCGGAAGAATATTGGGCAGCACGTGTTTCAGAGCAATTGCCATTCTGCTCAGGCCGCCAATAACTGCCGCCTGAATGAAGGGGCGCTCTTTCAACGCCAACACGGAAGAACGGGCAATGCGCGCAAAGCGCGTCCAGCCGGGAACCACCAGCGCGATAACCGCATTCTGCAAACCGCCGCCCAGAAGGCCGGCGATGGCAATGCCCAAAACCAAAGTCGGGAACGCCATAAAGGCATCGGTGATGCGCATTACCACGGAATCGAACACGCCGCCGATATACCCCGACAACGCACCCAGAACCGAACCGATAACAACGCTTAAAGCCACAACCGCCAAAGCGGCAAGCACGGTGGTGTGCAATCCCGTTAGGACACGACACAAAATGCAACGACCCAGCGAATCGGTGCCCATAAGAAATTCCCCGTCGGGTGCGCGGTTCGACAACGCAAGGTTGGCAAGTTCGGCATCGTGCTGGCACAACAAAGGCGCAACGAACGAGAACGCAACGATCAGCAGCGCAACAATGCCGCAATAGAGCGCACGGCGCCCAGCCAAACCACCGCTTCGACGTTTACCCCTAAGCACGCACACCACCCCGCCTGTCTTGGGCGGCAGATTGCTCCAGCGCCAAACGGGCACGGGGGTCAATGCGAGCCTGAAGCAAGTCAACGCAAAGGTTGACCAGCACAAAAAGCACCGCAACGATAAGTACGTACGCCTGAACTACCGGGTAATCGCGCGCGAATACTGCCTGTACCGCATAGAAGCCGATGCCAGGCCAGCTAAATACGTTTTCGATAATGGCGCTGCCACCTAAAAGCTGCGCAAACGTCATGCCCGTCAGCACCAAAATGGTGGGCGCCGTGGCTTTCAGCACACTGCGAGACAAAATGGCAACGTCGGAAATGCCACGCAAGCGCGCCGCTTCAACGTAATCCTGCTCCATTTCCTGCAGCACGATGGTGCGGATCTGGCGGATGTACATCGCCGATTCGCAAAGGACCAGCGTCAGAACAGGCAGAACCCAGCCCGCACCCTTCATGCTTCCGATACTGGGCAACCAGTGAAGCGTCAGGGAAAATACAAATATTAAGATCAGAGCCATCAAGAAGCCCGGGACCGAAGCCCCCACAAAGGAAGCGAAGCGAATAATCATATCAGTTGCGCGGTTCTTCTTCAGAGCGCACAGGCAACCAAGAGGAATGGACACCACAAGCGTGAGCGCAAGAGAGGTAACGGCCAAGAACAACGTTGCTGGCATGCGCGCAGCGATTTCCGATGCAACGGGCCGCCCCGAGCCGATCGATATTCCCAAATTTCCTTGGAATATCCCCGCCAACCACGCAACGTACTGTTCCGCCACAGGCCTGTCCAGGCCGAGCTCTGCCCTTTTCTGGGCAACCACATCGGGGTCGGGCACCGTACCGCCGCGCGACAAAAGCGCCGTGACCGGATCGCCAGGAGAAAAGTACATCAGGAAAAACGAGACAAGCGTCACCAAAAACAGCACCACCACAAGATGCAGCAGTCGCTGTACGATCATTTTTTTCATGGGGCGCCTAGCGAACGGGCTTTCGCGCAACCACCATAAACTGCGGAGCAAATTCATAGCGCTGCTGTTCTTCGGCAGTCCATACACGCGAAGAAACATCTTCAACTGCTTCAACTTCGAAGCCAAGCGAGCGAAGGGCCATCACGTCCCACGCAGGGCGATCCGCCGCAGCAATGGGCATGTCTTTCGCGAGTTCTTCCAGAACGTTGAAGATGGGCGAAGAGCCCGTACCATACGCAAGGGCGCGCTTAGCGTCCAGCGATTCTTCGTGGAGGTAGTGCCACCAGGAGGAGTCGAAATATACCAGGTAGCCACCAGGGCGCAACGCATCGCGCCAGCTTTCCAAGGCCTCCTTGGCAACAGCCAAGTTGGAAAGCACGTTGCGGCTTACCACCACATCGAAGGTTTCAGGAACGAACGGAAGCTGATCGACGCAGCCCAATACCAAAGGAATTTCCAGGCCCTGATGCTTTGCGTTCATGCGGGCGTGAAGCAGCATGCCCTGAGAAAAATCAACACCGCACACACGATACCCGCGCGATGCAAGAGTAAGCGCCATGGCTCCCGTGCCGCAGCCAGCATCAAGAACCCAAGGTGACGTAATACCACGCTGCAGGAGTTTTTGCTGAATGAGGTCGCCCCATTTATCGATGGAGCCATCGAGCCCAAACGTGTTGGAGCGCTCGTTCCAATAGTCACGTGTGGCTTTGAGCACGTTGAAGGCTTCGTTTCCTTCTGCAGCAGCAACGGGTTTTTCCGCAGCCACAGCAAACAGAGGCGAAGCGCCATAAAGCTCATATTCCCAGTCCAAGTACACTTCCTTACCAGCATCTTCAATTACCGTGATGCCGTCAAAGCCCACCTGTGTCAGGGCATCGGCGTCCCATGCGGGGCGCACTACCGACGAAAGGGGAAGAGAGTCGTAGTAAGGCTTGTCGTTGGTACACACAGCTGTGTGGATGCCGGTTTTCCGATAATACGCCGCTTCATTTTCGCGCACCTTCTGCGCAACGGCTTCGCTATAGAACTCGTGGTGCCAGTTCGCATCGAACACGAGCAGCTTTCCGCCAGGCTTCAGAACCTTCAGGCATTCACGATAGGCGGCAACCGGGTTCGGCAGCGTCCACGTAACGTTGCGCGTCACAACCAGGTCGAAGGTTGCCTCGGGGAAGCTCAAGCTTTCGGCGTCCATATGGAGCATCACAGCGTTAACGCCGCGCTTTTCGGCATTCGCACGTGCGCACGCCAGCATGTTATCGGAGGTATCGATGCCATACACCTTGGCGCCTTCTGCACCAAGCGCGCAGGGAAAGAACCCAGGGCCGCAGCCCAAATCGAGGACGGTTTTCCCTTCAAGGGAGCACCCCGCCAAGCGAGAAACCAGGGCGACCCACTTCGCCGAACGGGAATCTGTCAGCTCTTCGTTTACGTACTGATCGTAGTCATCAGAATCAGACCAGGAGAGTGATTCGTAATCGGGATCAAGCGCGGCTTCCTGCATCGCGCCCCCCTTCTGCGTCGATGTTACTTCTTTTAGGACCGTAACATCATAGCATGCCGTAACACGTTCTTGAAATCTGTAACCTGCGAACGGCTTTTATGGGTTGCGGACAGCCGTAACCCATAAACGGCTCCGTCGGATGCGGGTCGCTGCGACCTATGAACGGCTCCGCCGAATGTATGCCACCGCAACCTACAGGGCGTTTTCAACAAGGCAAGAACAGCCGCAACCAGAAAACCCCTTTCTGCAAGGTGCGGGTTGCCATAACCAGCAAGTCGCTTTCTGCCCATAATCCCCAATCCGAGGCGGCACATCTTTCGACGCCCAACAGCACGCCTAGCCTACGCCATAAAAAAACGCCGCCCGTGGGAGGGGCGGCGTTGGTAGAACTTAGTAACGGCTGTCGAAGATGCGCTGGGTCTTTTTCTCGGAGCGGGGAAGCTCGCCGATGGGCACACCCTTGGCATCGGGAGTGCAGCCGATCTTTGCCTTGAAGATGAGCGCCAGCTCTTCTTCGCAACGCTGCAAAGCTTCGCCTTCAAGCGAGGTTTCAAACAGCACCGTAAGCACGTCGCGGCCCATGATATGCTCGATCATTACCTGGTACTCGGAAGACGTACCCGAGGTTGCGGCGATGACCTCTTCCACCTGAGCGGGGAACATATTAACGCCCTTGACCTTGAACATATCGTCGGTGCGGCCTACCAGCGTGTCGATGCGGGGGTGTTTCATGCCGCAAGCGCAGTCGCCCGGAATGATGCGGGTAAGGTCGTGCGTGCGGTAGCGGATAAGGGGAGCGCCTTCCTTGCGTAGGGTGGTAAGAACCAGCTCGCCAACCTCGCCATCGGGCACGGGCTCACCTGTTTTCGGGTTAACAACCTCGGCATATACGTAGTCGCTCCACAGATGCATGCCATCGTGCTCGTGGCAAGAAATGCCAATGCCCGGTCCATAGATTTCGGTAAGACCGTAGATGTCGAAGATCTCGATGCCCAGCTCGGTTTCAATACGATGGCGCATCTTTTCGCTCCAACGCTCGGAACCAATAACGCCCTTCTTCAGAGCAAGCTTGTCGCGGATGCCGCGCTCGGCAATTGCCTCGGCAAGAAGCAGAGCATAGGAGGAAGTGGCACACAAAACAGTAGACTGCAGGTCTTCCATCATGCGCAGCTGCTTTTCGGTGTTGCCCGGACCCAGCGGAACCGCCATGGCACCCAGCTTTTCGGCACCAAGCTGGAAGCCGATGCCAGCCGTCCACAAACCGTAGCCTGGCGTAATGTGAATGCGGTCTTTGTTGGTGATGCCCACCGTTTCGTAGCAGCGCGAAAACATCGTGGCCCAGTCGTCAACATCCTTCTGGGTATAGGGAATCACCACCGGAATACCCGTGGTGCCAGAAGAAGAATGGATGCGAACGATCTTTTCCTCGGGCACGGCGGCCAAACCCAGCGGATAGGCCTCACGCAAGTCAGCCTTTTCGGAGAAAGGCAGCTTCTCAAAATCTTCCTGGGTCTGAACGTCAGAAAGATCGATGCCCTCGAATTTCTTCGCATAGAAGGGCGAACGCTCCTTCAGCGTCTTGAACTGCTCCTTGATGAGGGAGAACTGCTCGTCGGTCAATTCCATGGATCTGCCTTTCTGTGTAGCAGGTTGCCTTGTTACGCTGAAAACAAACCGCAAATAGGGGGGTACCCCCCCTGCGGCTTCTAACCAAATTACAGATGATGCGTCACACTCTAGCACGATAAAGCGAAACGCATCGGAATAATCGAGTTACGCACCCAAACCCAGGCTGACGGTGCGGAGCCTACCGGGCTAGGCGCCTTCAGCCGAGTTAACGGCACAAGCACCAATCGAGCTGGACACTCCCCCAACCAGGCTGATGGCGCAGGGACTGCCAGCCTACGCGCCCACGGCAAGACCTACAACGTGAAAACCAATCAAAACCACGCCCCAACCGTTGTCGGCGCGAAAGCCAATCCAGATCAGGCTATGCGCCCAACCAAACCGAAAGCACGAGCACCAGCCCGTCTACATGCCCTCGACCAAGCTGACAGCACGAAGGTTCATCTCGACGAAACGCTCCTTTACGCAAGCAGGAACAACGGCGCGCATATCATCGAGCGTCAGCACGCCGCGAAGGGCGCTCTGGCTTTCGGGTGCGTTTACCGCCTTAAGGGCGCTTGCCAGCATGATAATGTTCAGCGCCTTACGGGAACCCAGTGCGTCGCACAGGGCAACATCGTCTACCACAACCACATGAGCACCCGATGTCTGCAAAGCCTCGACCATCTTGGCGGGGTCGTACGAAGGCGATTTGAAATCGCCCACCGTAGGGGCAACGCCTGAACGAGCAACTACCATCACGCCCGAAGGCTTCAGCAGATGAAGGGCACGCAGACCCTCGCCAGGTTCAAGTGCGATGATCACATCGTCGGACGCATCGCCAGGCAACGGAGAAAACACCTCTTCGCCGTTGTTGCCCATGCGCACGTGGCTCATAACGTCGCCACCGCGCTGTGCCATGCCCGTGGTTTCAGCCGTACGCACCTGCCAGCCCTTTGAACGGGCAGCTTCGGCCAAGATCTTCGCAGCAAGTACGCTGCCCTGCCCGCCGATGCCGGCAAGAGAAACGTTGATCATTTCGCGCTCCCTTCGTTCCCGTCGCATTCTAGGGCGCCATCTTCGCACAGATACGTGCATAAACCACAGCCGTTGCACAGCGAAGCGTCAACAACAGGGCGGCGATTCTCGGCGTCCCAAGAAAGCGCGGGGCATCCGATTTTCAGCACGCACTTGCCACAGCCCGTGCACGCCTCTTCGCGGTAGCGAACAGGAGCACCAGGCTTGATCAGCTTCACGCAAGGCGATTCGAAGATGATGGCGGAAGGACCATCGTAGTAGATTGCCTCACGAGCCGCTTCGCGTGCTTCATCCAAGCGCAGCGGATTGGCGTGGGTGATAACCTTCACGCCCAATGCGCACAACACCGCTTCGATGGAAATAGGCTCGGACTTGGGACCCATCAAGGTAACGCCCGTGCCCGGATGAGGCTGAGATCCGGTCATCGCCGTGGTGGCATTGTCCAGTACGCATACCGTGATGTCGTGTTGGTTGTACACCGCATTGGCAATGCCCGTCATGCCGCTAGCAAAGAAAGTGGAATCGCCCACGAACGAAAGGGCCTTCTTACCAGGCTCTACCACGCTAAAGCCCTGCGCCACCGTAATGCCCGCACCCATGCACAGGCACGTGTCGACAGCGTTCAGGGGCTTTGCATTGCCCAACGTATAGCAGCCGATATCGCCGCAGAAAATGCCGTCGCTTGGCTTCTTCAACGCAGACTTCACCGCGTAGAATGCGCCACGATGTGGGCAGCCCGGGCATAGCAGCGGAGGGCGGGCAGGCGGCTGAATCTGAGCCGCTTCTTCGCCAGCACTTGCAGCGGTGGCAGCTTCAGCGCCGAACACTTTGCGGGGCTCTGCCAGCTGCACACCGAAGAATGCACGCAGCTGAGCAGCAATGGCGTCTACCGTGTTTTCGCCGCGGTCGGTGGTTTCACCTGTCAGCTTGCCATGCACGCGATAACCGGCATGCGCGCACCCTGCCGTTTTCAGCATTTCGTCTTCCAGAACATGATCCAGCTCTTCGAACACGATCACATCACTTAAGCCCTCGGCAAAGCGCACGGCGCGCTTCTGAGGGAACGGATACGGCGTGCCCACCTGCATAATGCGATACGCAGGAAGAGCATCCACCGTCTTGCCGTAAGCGGGGCCACCCATGGTGCAGTAACCGCCTTCGCACTGCGGCGGAAGAATTGGCGCTGCAGGAGCACCTTGCGCCCACACGAGCTTGCCCGCCTGAGCTTCTTCTTCCAGCAAGCGCAATGCCTCACGCGTATAGGCATACGAAATGCCGCCGGCAACAATGCCGAACTGAGCATCTTCGCCCTCGGTGAACATGGGGTTGAATGCGTCGAATTCGCTCTCGGAGAAATCGTTGGCAATGGAACCCAGACGCTCGTTGATTTCCTTGTGCGCAGCATAGGAGCGTTTCGGGAAAATAACCCAGCGAGAATCGCGCTTGAAGCCTTCGGACGTACGCGCCTGGGTATGTTCTGCCACCTCGAAGTAGGTGGAGGCATGGCATACGCGCGTGGTGGGGCGCATCAGCACGGGGGTCTGATATTTCTCAGACAACTCGTAGGCGGCGCCCATCATCTGGCATCCCTGCTCGGGTGTTGCCGGGTCGAACACCGGCACCTTGGCGAAGGCCGCAAAACGACGCGTATCCTGCTCGGTCTGAGAAGAAATAGGGCCCGGATCGTCGGCCACGTACAGAACAGTGCCGCCTTTCACACCGACATAGTTCAGCGACATCAGGGCATCGCTGGCAACGTTCAAGCCCACCTGTTTGCAGGTATACAGCGTGCGTGCGCCAGAATAGGCTGCACCCGCCAGCAGTTCCAAAGCCGCCTTTTCGTTCGTGGACCACTCAACATGAACGCCTTCGGCGCGACCGGCGGCATGCTCTTTGGCCACCGTTTCGATGACCTCGGAAGAAGGCGTGCCTGGGTATCCGGCGCACACGCGCACGCCCGCTTCGAGAGCGGCATGGGCGAATGCCTCGTTACCCGTCAAAAATTCTTTTGCCATTAAGCTATATCCTTTTACGCCTCGGCCATATCGGCTTTGAGCTTTTCGATCTTGGCACGCGCTTCATCGTTGCCAGTGCCGAGCATCTGAACAGCCAGGATGCCCGCATTCTTTGCGCCATTGATGGCAACCGTTGCAACGGGTACGCCGCTGGGCATCTGAACCATGGAAAGCAGCGAGTCCAAACCGCCCAAATCGCTGGTCTTCATGGGGACGGCAATAACAGGGAGCGGCGTATAGGCGGCAACAACACCGCCAAGGTGAGCAGCCTTGCCAGCAGCAGCGATGATAACGCGAATACCGCGGTCTACTGCAGAAGATGCCCATTCGTGCACCTCTGCGGGCTTGCGGTGGGCACTTGCCACCTTAACCTCGTAGGGAACGTCCAGTTCCTCAAGCTGTTTCATGCACGCTTCCATCGTAGGCATGTCGGACTCGGATCCCATGATGATTCCCACTACGGGCTTGTCGCCAAAAATAGAGCTCATTGCTTGTCCTTAAAAACGGAGTTTTCTTGTATGGGCAATTGTATCACCGCACCATTTCGCGGGAATTACCGGAACCGCAGCGGGACCCGCGCGGCAGGGTGAGGCGCGGCGGATGGCGGGGCGCGGGTGGGCGCAGATGGCTCCACGGGTGGGCG